>Ga0335398_10000015_pt1 | contig 209444 bp, 194 predicted proteins | sample BON03_FD_205742 | JGI IMG/M metagenome (GOLD analysis project Ga0335398, IMG submission 205742) | Freshwater microbial communities from Lake Bonney liftoff mats and glacier meltwater in Antarctica - BON-03 (spades assembly) (version 2) | ecosystem: Environmental > Aquatic > Freshwater > Ice >...
TCTTGTCGGTTGGTTATGTGTTGACCAGGCACCTTGTGCTCCGTAGTGGAAAACAAAGTGCCAATTGTCACACCCAACCGGCCAAGATAATTGTCGTCAACCGGTCATCCCAATTGTCGCCGAACACTTGCCCCAGGCGGGCGGTGTGGCGGCGTCATATTCCGTATCTCTGGCCGCGTTATACGCCCAACCCGAGACCTGACTGGCCGGACGCAAGGTGTCGTAGTAACCCGTAGTATCCCGGTAGACGTGCGACCCCATCCAGTCCGGGTCATCGGCTCCATAGGTTGCGAGATTGCCATTGATCGCCGCTGTGTCTGGTCGTTCAGCTTGGTATTTGGAACGGGCTGGGATATAGCACTGGCTGAAGAAATCACTCACTTCCTGCTTGAGGCGCGGATCAGCAATGGTCGCCAGATGTGCCTGCTGTTCAAACGTCCGCATATCCGCCACGGTGGGCATGCCTTCCACAATGGCGTGGTTCAACCCTGAACTCAGAGCAATCACGCTATACCACCAGATCGGAACATTGACGGTTGCGGCAGAGCCGGCAAATCCGGTTGTGCCATAAGTGCTCTGTGGTGCAGCCACGGTTGCTGTGGCCGGCGTTGGATTCAACAGCGTTGGCGGTGGTGAATAGGACAAGGTTGCTGCGTTGAGCGGCGTCAGAGCGGCCGGTTGCCCAGCGAGCACAACCACGAGTAGCGCGATAAACAGTTCGATCTCCATGCGACGCAGCGATAGTCCACTGGCATGGCCTACCTCACCACCCTGGGCAGGTTCGCGCCAGTTGTCGATTAGGATACCCAAAAATGGCAAATAGACGATGCCGGTACCGACCAGCACATCCCACAAAATACCGTAAAAGGTCCAGCCGAACAGAGAGGTAAAAAGCTCCAGGTAGCTATCGACACTCATTGCATTATTCCGGCCATCAGGCTCAGGGCTTTGACGAGCACGCCCTGCCCTAACACTAGCTCCAATAACACAAGCCAGGTAACGGCGCGCCACCGAAACGCTGTTAACTGAGCAGCTTTCGCATGATTGATCGTTCCTGAGTTAGCCAACCACGCGACTGGATAATTCCAGCATAGAGCAACAAGGGCGATCAATGACCAGCGAATGAGTGCCAGCGACAGCCGCCAGGTATCAATACTGTGTTGGATACGCTGCATGGATTCGGTCTGTAGCCGGTCCATCAGCAGATACCCCACCAGCGTCGTCAGCACTACGGCCACTATCGTAAATAGCAGGAAACCTTTTCGTCTGGCCCGGATACTACTGAACACGCCCACCTCGCAAAGGGTTGGGATCAAGGGTGGGCACTTCCGGCACGGTGAGAGCGCTCTGCCGCCTAGCGGCTGCTCTCTGCAACAGTGTGGTAACAGTATCGGAGACCACTTCCTTGCGCACACGGGTCTCAAATAGCAGGTTTTCGATTTCCTTATCCAGTTCGGCGATGGAGTTGTCAGCGTGCTCACGAGCGACTTCGGTGGCATAGACCTCGGGTACCTGTCTGCCTGACAGCAGTAGCCTTCTTGCAAATAACGCTTTCTCCAGCGTGCGCGCCGTGCTGATTTCAGAAACGAGACGACCCATGATCAGACTCTGTTCCGAAGCGGGCATCTCGCGGATGGCTTCGATCACCTGCCGGGTGATGGCCACCCCAGGCGCCGTAATCTGGTCGAGATTAGCCAGCGTGGGTGGTGTTACGCCGCTGACCAGATTCTGGATTTCGGTGGTGACCGATGTCGACTCCTGGTAGAGCTTGGGCAACAAACCCGTTCCGGGAATACTGTCCTTGCGGCAGGTGTCACAGGTGGTAACGATATTCTCGCCCACCACTTCGACGGTCCAGTCTCTGGCATCGACTGGTGACGGCCAGATCTCGGATAAGCGCGTCGAGGATGCCGCCGGCACTGGGGTAGCATCGGTTAATGCCCGGTTCATATTGATGTTGTACCCGGCCTCGACGATATCGCCGGTAAACTCCAGCACCGGCTGGCCGCTGCCGCCAGCCTGGCCACCTATCCAGGGCACACCGTTATCGCCATTGGAAGACTCCACGGTGGTTTTAGCGGTGACGGCGTCGTTGCCACCGACGCCCATCTGCACTTTCCAGTCATTACCTTTCGATAACGTGATCAGGTCGGCATAAGGATTCTTGCCCTGAGCTATCTCCGCTTCCATCTGTTCGCAGGATTTGGTGGCCAGCTGCATGGTAGCTGACGCCATACATCCCAAGTACGCTATCGGGAGCAGAACACTGCACGACGCACATTCATCAGCCAATTGCTCACCGCCGGCATCGCGAAAGAATGGATCATTCGCCAGGTGGGTCATACCAGCACGCGAATGTTTGATGAGCACTATGGCAAGTGGATTTTTGACGATGTCACGGGCATGGCACAATTTTTATAGGAACGATTGGAGGTTTCTGCGCGCTTGGTCCCAAGATGGTCCCATGCGAGGAAGGAAAAAACGGTAACACTCTTAAAATCAAATAAATATATGGCGGAGAGCGAGGGATTGATCGTAACAACCTAGGGGCTGTTAGGACCCTGCGGGCGCCTTCGCTCTGCTGCGGCGTCTAAATTGCTCCTGTGGTCGCAATTTTTCGAACGGGGGTCTCATCTAATCCGCACTCTCCGCCTCGCCACGCCCTCTAATGCCCTATAAATCAGAGCGTTAAAAAATGAGCCCGGCATTAGAGGGCATCACAAAGCGTGAGGATGGTCCCATGGTGGTCCACGCGCGAGATCTATAGGACCGACACCGCCGCTCACCACCTTGGGTAGATCCGCCGTATGGCTTTCTTGGTGCAGTTGCAGGCTACGTATATGATGGTAATATACAAAAATGATCAATTTGAGTGAAATTGTTGGTTTCGACTGGGACTCAGGTAATTCTCGGAAGAGTGTTAAAAAGCACGATGTCAGCCAATCTGAGGCTGAACAGCTGTTCTTCAATGTACCGCTCCTGTTGTTATCCAATAGTAAGCACAGCCTAAAAGAGGCCAGATATCATGCCTTGGGCAAAACGGATGCTGCCAGGCAGTTACACGTTACGTTTACACTGAGACGCGGTGGGACACTAATCCGAGTAATCTCGGCGAGAGATATGCACCGGAAGGAGAGAAAAATTTATGAGCACAGTTAAGAAAGTGCCCAAATTTAAAACAGAACAAGAAGAGCGAGAGTTTTGGGAAACACACGATTCGAGCGACCATATTGATTGGACGAAGGCTGAATCTGTGTCGCTGTCAAATCTGAAGCCGTCAACGAAAACGATTTCGCTGAGGCTACCTGAAGGCTTGCTCGACAGCATTAAAATCGAAGCAAATAAACGGGACATGCCGTATCAGTCGTTGATAAAGGTTTGGCTGGCGGAAGATGTTAAGGAAACTCGTCAGCAGTGAAGCGGGTACTGACGAACTAACTTTCTGAAGCTAGCGAAATGGTGGGGGTCGTACAAACTCACCACGATTACAAAAACAGAGTTGGAGAGTTAGATCGCGTTAGAACTGAGCTCACTCGAAAATAAGACGATCAACGAAATCATAATCATACTGCGCAGTATCTTCAAAGATGCGGTAGCGGACACCATACGCGGTGATTTACGGATTGACGCGATTGATTGATGAGCATTACTGCAAGTGGATATCCACAGATGCGACCGGGATGGCGCAGTTTGTGTCGGAGCGATTGGGCGATTCCGAGCGTTTGGTCCCAAAATGGTTCCATGGAGGGGAGGAAAAGCCAAATTTTCCTTTAGAATCAAATAGGTATATGGCGGAGAGCGAGGGATTCGAACCCTCGATAGGGTATAAGCCTATACACCCTTAGCAGGGGTGCGCCTTCAGCCACTCGGCCAGCTCTCCGTGGGGGGTGTGGAATGCAAAAAGGTCGCATCCACAGGCGCGGCATAATACCACAACGGCTGCCGAATCAAAGCCATACGGAGATTTGCGGCGTGTTTATTCCTTGTCTTCTGTCGATAGCGGCACACCGTCGGTCGATGGCGGCACACCGTCATGAATACGGGTGTAGATTTCTTCACGGTGCACGGCGACATCTTTGGGGGCATTGATACCTATGCGCACCTGGTTTCCCTTCACGCCTAATACGGTCACCGAGACGTTATCACCAATCATTAGTGACTCACCAACCCTGCGGGTTAATATCAACATTCTTCCTACACTCCCGTCTCATGGCCACAACTCTGCGGTTGCGACACCGGACAATTTTTCAGCACCCTTATAGGGCTCATCTTTTCAGCATGTATCAGCATGCACCATTTTAAGTCTGGCGGAAACCGCAACACGATCAATGTTATGAAGGTGCGCTTCCTATCGACCGGACAATCAGTCTACCCCACTATTACCTAGTCTGCGTTTTCGTCTCTGGGTTCCGTTTCCAAACCAAAAGATGAGTGCAAGCCGCGTACCGCCAACTCCAAGTATTTTTCCTCAATGATAACGGAGATCTTTATCTCTGAGGTGGTGATCGTAAGGATATTGATACCCAGCTCGGCTAACGCCCCAAACATCTGGCTGGCAACGCCCGCATGCGAGCGCATACCGACGCCAACCACCGACACCTTGGCGATTTTGCTGTTGCTGGTCACTTTCTGTGCACCAATTTCTTTTGCCACCCGATTGAGCACTTCTTCAGCGCGCGCCAGGTCATTGCGGCCAACGGTAAAAGTAAAATCAGCCGTCTTATCGTGGCTGATATTCTGCACGATGACGTCGACCTCGATATTGGCGTCCCCGATAGGCCCCAGAATTCGGTAGGCCACGCCCGGCATATCCGGTACGCCTTCGATGGTGAGTTTGGCCTCATCACGATTGAACGCGATGCCTGCAATTGTTGGCGTTTCCATTTTTTTGTCATGCTCCATCGTGATCAGAGTACCGGGGCCATCTTTAAAACTGTGCAAAACCCGCAATGGGACATTGTATTTACCCGCGAACTCTACTGCGCGAATTTGCAACACTTTAGACCCCATGCTGGCCATCTCAAGCATTTCTTCAAAGGTGATCCGAGGCAGGCGACGCGCTTCACTTACTACCCTCGGGTCAGTGGTATAAACGCCCTCTACGTCGGTGTAGATCTGGCACTCATCGGCTTTTAAAGCCGCCGCCAGCGCGACCGCAGTAGTATCAGAGCCTCCGCGGCCCAGCGTCGTGATATTGCCGTTCTCATCGACCCCCTGAAATCCTGCTACGACAATGACATAGCCTTCCTTGAGGTCACGCTGCAAACGCTCATCATCAATCTCACGAATTCGCGCCTTGGTGTGAGCATCATCAGTGAGGATTCTCACCTGTGAGCCAGTGTAGGACTTAGCTTTCACACCGCGTTCGCTAAGCGCCATGGAGAGCAATGCGGTTGTCACTTGCTCTCCGGTAGAAAGCAATACATCCAGCTCGCGCAGCACAGGGCGTTCTTGCAGATCGTTAGCCAGTGCAATCAGGCGATTGGTCTCACCGCTCATAGCCGAGACAACCACGACTATGTCGTGGCCGTCGGCACGAAAGCCGGCGACTTTGTCTGCGACCAGCCCGATACGGTCAGTGTCGCCGACCGAGGTGCCACCAAATTTTTGTACAATAAGGCTCATATTTTCTCGCGATGATTTTTGAGTGCCTTTACTACCACTGCACGCAGTACGCCATTCCGAAAAACGGCCATTAAACAACAACAAGGCGCAACATTAAACCGTCCAGACGGCGGTTTTCGCGCAGCCCGTCCTCTCAGTCGAGCTGCGAAGATACCCACTCTGGCACGCGCTTAAGCACCTCGGGCAAGGCCTGCACATCGTTACCACCGCCCTGTGCCATATCGGGTTTGCCGCCGCCTTTGCCACCCAATCGCTGGGAAAATTCGCGCATCAAATCACCCGCTTTTACTCTATCGGTAAGGTCTTTGGTGACACCCGCAATCAACGCGATTTTATCGTCCGTTACCGCTGACAACAGAATAACCGCACTACCGAGCTTGTTTTTGCACTGATCCAGTGTGTCGCGCAGTGACTTGGCATCGGCGCCCTCTACGTTGGCGGCCAGCACCTTGATGCCTTGTACCTCCACCGCAGCGGCGGTCAGATCACTGCCAGCAGAGGACGCCAGCTTTTGCTTGAGTCGGGAAATCTCTTTTTCAAGCTCTCTGTTTTCGCTGCGCAGGGCTGCGACCTTGCTAACCACATTGTCGGCATTGCCCTTCACGACTTCGCAGACAGACGCCAGATGTTGCTCATTCTCGTCAACCAGCGCCAGTGCTACGCTACCGGTTACACCCTCTATGCGGCGCACACCTGAGGCGACGCCAGACTCAGACACAATACGCAGTAAGCCAATGTCACCGGTTCGCGCCACGTGGGTACCGCCACACAGTTCGACAGAGAAATTGTCTTCGCCCATCGCCAGAACGCGCACTTCCTCGCCGTATTTTTCACCGAACAAGGCCATCGCTCCGGAGGCCACAGCGTCGTCCATAGACATCAGGCGGGTCTGCACTTCGGTGTTGGAACGTATCTGGTCGTTGACCAGGGTCTCGATGGTTTTTAACTGCTGGGCACTCACGCCTTCCGGATGTGAGAAGTCAAACCGCAGGCGCTGTGAATCTACCAGTGAACCTTTTTGCTGCACATGCTCGCCCAATACCCGGCGCAGGGCAGCGTGCAACAGGTGAGTGGCACTGTGATGAAGTCGGATGCGCTGCCTGACAGCTGCATCGACCTCCGCGGTAAGCGTGCCACCGACTTTCACGGTCCCTTGCAGGACCTTGACATGGTGTAGGTGATGACCCAAAGACTTGGTGGTATTGGAAACTTCCAGACGCAGATTGTCGGCGCTGAAGTAACCGGTATCGCCCACTTGGCCGCCCGACTCCGCATAAAACGGAGTGCGATCTAGTACCAGCACACCGGACTCATCGGTGCCTAACTGAGACACTTCCTCGCCATTGCGCAGCAACGCTGTCACTAGGCCCTCTCCTACCAGGCGGTCATAGCCGCTGAACTCGGTTGTACCCTCCAGTTTCAGGACGTCGTTGTAATCCACTTTAAAGCTGCCGCCTTCCTGAGAGCGGGCCCGCTGTTCTGCCATCGCGGCGTCGTAGCCTGTAATATCTAGCGTGAGATTGCGCTCGCGGGCGATGTCGTTGGTGAGGTCCAGCGGAAAGCCATAGGTGTCGTAGAGCTTGAACACCACATCACCAGGAATTTCAGTCCCTTCAATCGCTGCCAGCGCCTCCTCCAGAATCTGCATGCCGTTGTCCAGCGTGCGTGCAAACTGTTCCTCTTCGGCCAGCAGTGCTTTTTCAGCTAGCGCCTGCTGCGTGACCAGCTCGGAATAGGCATCGCCCATTTGGACGGCGAGCGTGGCAACCAGCTTGTAGAAAAAGGGTTGCTCCGCACCCAGTTTATTACCGTGTCGAATCGCGCGGCGAATGATGCGACGCAAGACATAACCGCGCCCTTCGTTGCCGGGCAGCACCCCGTCGACGATCAAAAAGACGCAGGAACGGATGTGGTCAGCAATCACGCGCAGCGAGTTATTCTGCAGATCTGTAACCTGTAACAACTGTGCAGCGGACTTGATTAACGCCTGGAACAGGTCGATCTCATAGTTGCTATGCACGTTCTGCATGATAGCGGCAATGCGTTCCAACCCCATGCCGGTATCGACTGATGGGTGTGGCAGTGGGTGCAGTTCGCCACTCTGGTCGCGGTTGTACTGCATGAAAACGAGATTCCATATCTCGATGTAGCGATCCAGGTCGTCATCTTTGCTGCCGGGCGGACCGCCCGGCAAGTGCTCGCCGTGATCGTAGAATATTTCGCTGCAGGGGCCGCAGGGACCCGTGTCGCCCATCTGCCAGAAGTTGTCTTCATCGAGGCGAGAAATACGTGCTTTCGGGAAGCCGATTTCCTCGATCCAGATCTGCTCCGCCTCATCGTCAGAAATATGCACGGTGACCCACAACTTCTCTGGCGGCAAGCCCAGCGTTACGGTGAGAAATTCCCACGCATAACGGATCGCCTCGCGCTTAAAATAGTCCCCGAAACTGAAATTTCCGAGCATTTCAAAAAAGGTGTGATGACGCGCGGTATAACCGACGTTTTCTAAATCGTTATGCTTACCCCCGGCGCGGACACAGCGCTGGCTGCTGGTCGCGCGCACATAGGCGCGCGGCTCATTACCCAGAAAGGTATCCTTGAACTGATTCATGCCGGCATTAGTGAACAACAGGGTGGGGTCGTTGACAGGCACCAATGAACTGCTGGCAACTCGGGTATGGTCGTGCTGTTCAAAGTAAGCCAGAAAGGCCTCGCGTATCTCTACGGTCTTCATTATCAATCTCGATTAGGGGATGTGTAGCAAGCTTGGTTCAGCCCGCCATATGACCTTCGGAAAAGGGCCTGCCACCCATGATATGCAGGTGCAGGTGAAAGACCGTCTGCCCGGCTTTCTCGCCGTTGTTGACGATGAGGCGAAACGCGTCACCCACACCGAGTTGTTCAGCAAGCTTGCCGGCAACCAGCATCAAATGCCCCAGCATAGCCTGGTCGCTGTCGCGGGCATCCACCAACCTGGGAATACCGTGCTTGGGAATAATCAGCACATGCACAGGGGCCTGCGGGTTGATGTCATTGATAGCAATGCAGTGCTCGTCCTCGTAGAGGAACTCACTGGGAACTTCACCGCGGATTATCTTGCCGAATATCGTGTCTGACATGCGAGGTTCTACCTTTCCTTTGCCCTACCCGAGTTTCTCATCTGCGGTGAGCTGGCGCGCTTCGCTTTCCAGCATCACCGGAATACCGTCGCGCACCGGATAAGCCAAACCGGATGCCCGGCAGATCAGTTCGTCTTTGTCCTTGTCGTATTCCACGGGTGCCTTGGTAACGGGGCACACCAGGATACTAAGCAGCCTTTTATCGATCATTATAGTTCCACACTATGGAAAACGCCCTGCATTATACGGGCTTTTTCAGGGCTTGGGCATGGGTGGTGCCAGCAATTGTGGGTCGATGCGATGGCTGCGCCAGTTCATGCGCCAGTCCAGATGCGCGCCTGTCGCACGGCCTGTGGCTCCCACTTCACCAATTAAATCGCCGACCTGCACTTCCTGCCCTACCTCTACCAGCACTTTGCTCAGGTGCAGGAACGCCGATGAGAAGCGAAATCCATGATCAAGAATAATGGTGCCGCCGGAGAAAAACAGGTCTGGCTCGGCCAGTGTGACAATACCCGCTGCCGGCGCGAGCACTGCTGTGCCGGTCGGTACCGCCACATCCACGCCATAATGCGGATTGCCCGCAGCCCCGTTATAGTAGCGTTGGCTGCCATAAACGCCGGATATGCGGCCCACGGTAGGCCACTCAAAACCGGCCAGTGCGGCTTGCAATAAATCCGGGCGAGTGAACTTCCGGGCCTTGGCTGCATCCACCAATGCCTGCTCGCGCCAGATACGGTTCATTTGCTCCGGTGGCGGAGTCACCGTCTTTTGCGGAACGCCTTCTACGCGCTGAATATTGAATGTTCGGGGAGCAATATGCAGCGTCTGCCGACAGACTTGCTCCCCTTCCTCCCCTGCAACAACCAATTGCGCCGTGGCTGGGGCATCGCGTCCGAAGCCGGCAACTGTGGTGCCGTCATCCAGCACATCCAGCGGCTCACCGTCGAGACTGACGCGACTGCCCAGCGCTACAGTACCCCACACCAGGCCGCCCTGCGTAAGGGTGCCTTGCAGTTGCAGGCAATTTACTTCAGCGACTTCTGCCGCCAGCACCTGACCCGGTAAACCTACTAGGCTGAACAGTAACGCCAACCCAAACCCAAAACCATATCGCACCCTTATGCGCATCGACCTTCCCCAATAGAACAAGCCCGCATTTCTAACAGCGGCGAGACATAGAGTCCAGCGCCATTTTATTCTGCCGCTGCAGCGGCTAAGATAGCGCCATGGGACGCTACCAACCACCGCGCCAGCGCGGCTCAAAATACATCACTGCCGAAGGCGAACTAGCCCTGCGGGCGGAATTGCATCAGCTGTGGAAGGTCGAGCGGCCTACCGTAGCCGATACGGTGCACGAGGCCGCCAAAAACGGTGATCGCTCCGAAAACGGCGATTACATCTACGGTAAACGCCGACTGCGTGAAATAGACTCGCGCGTGCGCTTCCTTCACAAACGCCTCGATGAAGTAGAAGTTGTGCAGCGTATGCCCAACGACACCAGCAAGATTTTTTTCGGTGCCTGGGTGTCGCTGGAGAGTGCGTCGGGTGAGGAGACGCGCTGGCGCGTGGTGGGACCGGATGAGTTCAACTTAGCGGATGGCAAGCTCAGCATGGATTCGCCACTGGCGCGCGCATTAATTGGCAAGCGCCGAGACGATGAAATTCGCGTGCAAAGCCCCGGTGGGGAGCAGGTGTATTACGTCACCGAAATCCGCTATCAGGCGAACTGAGGTTCCCTGTATTTCGCTAGTCAGGGCGAGTCCGTCCGCGCTAGCGCAACGCGCCATAAATTATGTTCTCCAACTGCCCCCTGAAATTGAATGTGCTGGAGGGAATCAACTGCGTCATAAAAATCACCACCAATTCTTCCTGCGGGTCTACCCAAAACAATGTACTGGCTAAACCGCCCCAGAAGAAACTGCCGGCAGAGCCGGGATAGCCGTTTTTCACCGGGTCCAGTTTAGTGGCAAAGCCTAGCCCGAATCCCACGCCCTCATACGCCGACTCACTGAAGCCGCCCGTGGCAAAATCCGACATGTCGGCGCCGCCCGGCAAATGATTGCGTGTCATAAACGCCAGGGTGCGCGAGCCAATAATGCGTGTGCCATCGACTGAGCCACCCCCCAGCAGCATCTGGCAGAACCGGTAGTAATCAACGACCGTAGAGATCAGCCCACCGCCGCCGGAATAAAAACTGCGGCTGGCATAGGCACTGTCCTGACCATCATCACTGAGCTGCATTTCCTTTTTCAGATTGCGCTGGTAACAGGAGGCAAACCGCGGGGCTTTGTCGGGTTCTATTTCAAAACAGGTGTCATGCATGCCCAGCGGAGCGAAAATAGTCGCGCGCAGATAATCCGGCAGACTCTGTCCACTGATAACTTCCACCAGATAACCCAGCACATCGGTTGCCAGCGAATAATTCCAGCGCTCACCGGGCGAGAACTCCAACGGCAGCTGGCCCAACTCGTCGACCATTTGCTTGAGCGTGTAGCCCGGTCGCGTAAGACCTACCTGTAGTTTGCGGTAGGCGTAGTCTATATTCGTCGCCCGCAGGAAATCGTAGGTCAGGCCACTGGTGTGCATAAAGAGATCGCGTATCGTCATGTCGCGCTTGGGGCGCTCGGTCTCAAACAGTGGCAGTGAGCCTGCGCGCCACACACGCAAATCCCGCCAACCGGGAAGGTATCGATGCACCGGATCGTCCAACGAAAACAGGCCGCGCTCGTGCAGCGTCATCAACGCCAGCGACGTAATGGGCTTGGACATTGAGTAAATACGCAGGATGGTGTCTGCGGTCATCGGCGCAGCGCGCGCCACATCGCGCTGACCCTGTATATCAAGGAAGCACGCCTGCCCGCGACGCGCCACCAGCGTAATACAGCCAGGTATCTTGCCCGGCTGCACGTAGCGCTGGCCCAGATGCTCACTGACGCGGGCCAACTGCCCGCTATCAAGCCCAACCGACTCGGGTGTCACAAGTTCTAGCACTGGGAGTTCCTCGCAGAGATTTCAACGTCGTCAGTGATACCCGCGCCGGCTGAAAAAGGCAAGCTGCCGCAGTCCAGAACGGTCTCTGCTGAAGCCCAAACGCAGCAGCAGGCGCTTAAGAACTGGCGTGGGGTCAGCACCAATGCACGTTATTGACGCCTAAAAATTGCATTTAGGCGGTGAATTGAATGGCATAGGGTTGGGACCCACCGTAAAAACCTCCCTATAGGCTCGCCCCACGGATGGCCGCCCCACGGATGGCCGCCCCACCCTCCCTGGTCTCAGCCGATCCCTTCAATCTCTACTCGGTTTGACACCTGCGCGCTTCTCTTCAACTTGTGTCACTGTAAACCCGGTCAGCATTCAAATACAGAACCCCCTTTAAAAGTCGTTATAATAGCCCCATGACTCGACAAATTATTGCCCGCTACTGGCCTAGTTGCTACCATCCCAGCTGCCAAGCAGGCCTGCAGCAACGCCCATCTTTGTACCACCCCACGGAGCACCCATGAGCCGTCCGTCCCTATTTGATCTGGAAAACCACAGCGACTTTATCCAACGCCATATCGGGCCGACAGTGCAGCAGCAAACGGCCATGGCCCGCGCCATTGGTTACGACAACATGGATGCGCTGATCGACGATACTGTGCCAACGGCCATACGCCGGCAGCAGCCCATGCAATTGCCGGGCGCACAGACTGAGCAACAGGTCATTGCGCGGCTGCGCGCGATGGCAAAACTCAATACCGTCAATCGCTCCTTTATCGGTACCGGCTATCACGACACCATCACGCCACCGGTGATACAGCGCAATGTACTGGAAAATCCAGGCTGGTATACCGCCTATACGCCCTATCAGCCGGAAATCTCCCAGGGTCGACTAGAAGCCCTGCTCACCTTCCAGCAGATGATTCTGGATCTCACCGGTATGGACCTGGCCAACGCCTCCATGCTGGATGAAGGCACCGCCGCTGCCGAAGCGATGACGCTGCTGCAACGGGTCAATAAGAAAAACCGCAGCAACACCTTCCTGATCGCTGAGGATTGTCACCCGCAAACTATCGCCGTGGTCAAAACCCGCGCCGAAGCGCTGGACATCGACATTGTGGTGGGCAACCCCGCACAACTGCTCGAGACCACCGAGGCTTTCGGCCTGCTACTGCAATACCCGGGGACGTATGGCCATCTGCAAGACATCTCACCGCTGATAGACAAAGCACATGATGTCAATACCCTGGTGGCCGTGGCAGCCGACATCATGGCGCTGCTGCTGGTGAAATCGCCGGGCTCGGTGGGTGCGGATGTTGTTCTGGGTAACACCCAGCGCTTCGGTGTACCTATGGGCTTTGGCGGCCCGCACGCAGCATTTTTTGCCACAAGAGACGCCTATAAACGCTCTACGCCAGGGCGCATCATCGGCGTTTCCATTGATCGGCGTGGCAACCAGGCACTGCGCATGGCGATGCAAACGCGAGAGCAGCACATACGCCGCGAGAAGGCCACCAGCAACATCTGCACAGCACAGGCGCTGCTGGCAGTTATGGCCGTGTTTTACACCATGTATCACGGACCGAAGGGACTGCGGCGCATCGCCAACCGCATCCAACGCCTTACCGGCATTCTGGCCAAAGGTTTGGAAGGCGCAGGCTTCATGGCCGACAACGCCACCTACTTTGACACGCTCTGCTTTACTGTGGGCACGCAACAACAAGACATCGTCGAGCGCGCATTAGCGCGGGGATTAAACCTGCGCATTATCGGTACTGACAGACTTGGCGTGGCGCTCGATGAAACTACCAGCGCGCTTGACATAACCGCATTGTGGGCTGCATTTACCAACAACAGTACATTGCCTACGGTTGAGCATGTCGACGAAAAAGTGCATGAAAATTCAGGCATACCCGATGATCTGTTGCGCGCGCTCGATTATCTGCAACACCCCTTGTTTAACAACTACCATTCAGAAACTGAGATGCTGCGCTACATGCGCTATCTGGAAGACAAGGACATTGCGCTTAATCGCTCGATGATCCCGCTGGGCAGCTGCACCATGAAGCTTAACGCGACCACCGAGATGCTGCCGGTAACCTGGCCAGAATTTGCCGGCATACACCCCTTTGCACCCGCTGCGCAGACCGCCGGCTACCAAGCCATGCTCGCAGAGCTGGAGCACATGTTGCTGGAGTGTACCGGCTACGATGCCATCTCGCTGCAGCCCAATGCCGGGTCGCAGGGTGAGTATGCCGGACTGTTGGCGATCCGCCGCTACCACGAAAGCCGCGGCGACGTGCAGCGCGACGTATGCCTGATCCCAGCGTCTGCACACGGCACCAATCCCGCCAGCGCGGCACTGGCCGGCATGCGCGTGGTGATCGTTAATTGCGATGCGTTGGGCAATGTCGACATGGCAGACCTGCGCGCCAAAGCCGAGCGTCATACGCACGACCTGTCCTGCATTATGGTGACCTACCCCTCCACGCACGGGGTGTTTGAAGAGTCCATCATCGAACTGTGTGAGATCGTGCATCATCACGGCGGCCAGGTGTATGTCGACGGTGCCAATCTGAACGCGCTGGTTGGTGTTGCGGCACCAGGCAAATTCGGTGCAGATGTGTCGCATCTCAACCTGCATAAAACGTTCTGTATTCCGCACGGTGGCGGCGGCCCGGGCATGGGCCCTATCGGCGTGGGCGCGCATTTACAGCCCTTCCTGCCCAGTCATCCGGTGATGCCAATTACGGGGGTGAGCGCCGATAATGACGTTGTCTCTTCCGCACCCTATGGCAGCGCCTCGATACTGCCCATCTCCTGGGCGTATATCGCCCTCATGGGCGGCGAAGGTCTTACACACGCCACCAAGGTCGCCATTCTCAGTGCCAACTACATCGCCCATCGCCTGAAAGAGCACTATCCGGTGCTCTATACCGGCAGCAGCGGCAATATCGCCCATGAATGCATTCTCGATATCCGTCCTATCAAGGAGGAGAGTGGCATTTCGGAAGAGGACATTGCCAAACGCATGATCGATTATGGCTTTCATGCACCGACCATGTCCTTTCCCGTGGCAGGCACATTGATGGTTGAGCCGACGGAGTCTGAATCACTGGCGGAACTGGATCGCTTCTGCGATGCGCTGATTGCGATTCGCGCCGAGGTCAAGGCCGTGCAAAACGGCGTACTCGACGCCAAGGACAACCCGCTGACCAATGCACCGCATACACTCGCCGATGTTGCATCCAGCACCTGGGATCACCCTTACGATCGCGAGCAGGCCGCTTATCCAGTGCCTTCGCTGCGCCGTTACAAATACTGGGCGCCCGTCAACCGGGTCGACAACGTGTACGGTGATCGCAACCTATTCTGCGCCTGCCCTGCGATTGACAGTTATCGGGAGGAAGTCTGACGACGCAAACTGCCGACATCAGCCGTTTCCGTTAACTGCGCTCTACACCCTGAAGTAGGATATCTGTATTTCCTCGCCATAATCACCGTAGTCTCCCAGTGCTCGCAGGCGCCGGAACTCGGCCCAGGATATTGGGTGGTATTGGGCCGCACTGGCCTCAGACACCGTATGGGACAGGGGCGCTACGATCGTGTTGTAATCCGGATTACAAAAATAAGCTGCGCTGTATCGCGGCATACTGTAGCTCGCACGCACCCGATGCAGCGGCGCAAGGTATCGATCATTTGACCAGACCTGCAGCATATCCCCGATATTAATAGTCAAGCTAGCCGCCACTGGCGTAACGTCGACCCAACTGTCATCCCTGAGCACCTGCAGGCCCGTCACCTCGTCTTGCAACAGTACGGTAATAGCACCGGCGTCCGAGTGTTCGCTGATGCCAAACGGCCCTGTCGCGGCCACGTCGGTGCCGGCGAGCGGGTCATTGAGCGGGTAGTGATTAAGTCTGAGAAAGCTGCTGTGCCCTTGCTGAAAGTGATGCTCGAGCGCATCGCTCCTGGCTCCGAGGCCCTCGCAACACAGCGCCAATAGTTGCAGCGCCAGCTTGTGGCTGGCTACTGCATAGTCTTCAAGTACCGAGCGAAAGCCCACAGGTGATGCGGGCCAGGGCGTAGTTCCCCCCGGCGCAAAATCAAAGATCTCCTTGCGGTCTCTCACGTTCTTGGTGAGTTCTCGGTCGTAATAACCAAAGGGATTATCCACTGTGCGCGAGACTGCCTGCTTGCCCGACAACGGCAAACTGAAGAAGTGCCGACTGATCGCCTGCATTGACTCGATCAACTGCGCGTCCAGGCCGTGATTGGTGACGTGAAAGAAACCCCAGTCGGTGCAAGCTGCGGCCAGCGCTTCGACGCACTGTTCCCTCACTCCATGAAGGTCGATCACTGGTACTGTCTGATTCAAGTTCTGTCCCACTGCAACGCACTTGTTGTGCACGCACGATTGTAGCCGTTTACCGTTGGCTTGGCAGTATTGCCCTGCAGCGTCACCCAATTTGAAATTTGAAGCTGGCTGGTTATTGTTCACTGCCGTCAGCTGCTACACTTGCCCGCTGGCGTGGGCTCACTCCGCGCAGCTCTCATATCACACAGCTATAACTGCACACTCCACCGTTGTGCGTCTATCGCTTTAAGGATCAAACATGTCGGATGTTCTCGCCCAACCACTGACACTGCCGTGCGGCGCAGTGCTGCCCAACCGTCTCGCCAAAGCTGCCATGACAGAGGGCTTGGCCGATCCCGCAGGTGTGCCAACCCAGGAACTGGAGCGGCTCTATGGCCTGTGGAGCGATGGTGGCGCGGGACTACTGCTGACAGGCAATATCCTGATTGACGGCGAGCATCTGGAGCGTCCCGGTAATGTCATTATTGATCGCGAACCGGATGCACATATGCAGGCAGCGCTATCGCGCTGGGCAACAGCGGCCACCCGCAATGGCAATCACCTATGGGCACAAATCAGCCACGCGGGGCGCCAGACACAAAAGAATGTGAATCCGCATCCGAAAGCCCCGTCCCCGGTAAAACTCGGCCTGCCCGGTGGACAGTTCGGCGAGCCCGTTGCCCTGACAATTGCAGAGATCGAAGACATCGTGCGCCGTTTTGGTGTGTGCGCGGCCGCGGTGAAAGCCGCCGGGTTTACCGGCGTGCAAGTACATGCAGCACATGGCTACCTGCTGTCACAGTTTCTCAGTCCGCGCAGTAACCTGCGCACAGATCAGTATGGCGGCACACTGGAAAATCGCGCTCGTGCGCTGCTGGATGCCGTCAAGACCGTGCGGGATGCGGTAGGCCCCGACTTTCCGGTGGCCGTCAAACTCAACAGCGCCGATTTCCAGAAGGGCGGATTCGATTTTGAAGACAGTATGCAGGTAGCACAGTGGCTGCAAGCCGCTGGTGTCGACTTATTGGAAATATCCGGCGGCACCTACGAGCAACCGAAACTGTTGGGCGTTGAAGGCATCGAGGAAGAAGAGCCGCAAGGCGTGGCGCACTCGACGCTGATGCGCGAGGCCTACTTCGTGGACTTCGCGCTGGCCATGCAGGAGAAGGTCTCGATCCCCCTCATGGTGACGGGAGGCTTCCGCCACCGCAACGTGATGGAACAGGCCATCAGCGCCGGCGGCGCAGACCTGATCGGACTGGGACGACCGATGTGTGTACTCACCGATGCGCCCGCGCAATTGTTGGCAGGCGAGAGCGCGCTGCCGCGCTATGAATCAAAGCTTTCGCTGCTGCCAGACTGGCTGTCGTTTCTCACTGGCGTCAGCACACTGCGCACGCTGGCAAGTTTTGCAGTGCAGTACTGGTATTACGCACAACTGGATACACTGGGCCGCACAGGCAAGGCCGCACCGGGCATGACAGTATTTGCGGCGACGCGCAAAGTCATGGCACAGCAGAAGCAGTGGATTGCAGCGCGGCGCAAGCTGTAAGCCATTATACGTTTCCACAATTCAACATCATTCGATAGCTTGATTTGAAGAGACGGCTGATACACACTTTTTTTGAGCCAGCACTTTTTTTGAAACCACATCAATTGAGATATGAGGGGCACGCGTTCCCCAATCTATGCGGCTCGCCTGAACTTCGCACGAATGTCCTGCTCCACCATATACATCACAGGCAGCAACACCAGCGACACTAATCCGCCGAACACCACACCCCAGGCCATACTCATCACCATCGGACTGATGTAACTGTTCTCACCCATGATGCCGTAGGCCGTGGGCAGCAAGCCGACTGCTGTAGTCACAGAAGTGATCAGTATGGGCCGAAAACGACGGCGTGCTACCGCAGCAACTTCGGTGGCAGACAGCGGTGCGCCACGTTCGCGGCGATCCTCATTGAGTGAATGCAGCAGCACCAGTGAGTCATTGACCAACACGCCCACCAGACCGATGACGCCGGTTATTGACATCATGCCCATGGACAAGCCCTGCACGGAGTAGCACACCACAACGCCCACCAGGCCGAACGGAATACTGAGCATGATGAGCAGCGGCTGCGATGCTGAATTGAACAGAATCACCAACGCGGCGAAGATAGAAATCAGGCAGATAATAGCGGCCAGGCCTAGATCGCCCAGCGCTTCGCCCTGCTCTTCCAGTTCGCCGCCCATGTGAATACGCAGTTGCGGATAGCGTTCATTCCAGTCCTGCTGGGCTATCCACTGCGCCACATCCTGATTGATAGAATTGACGCTGGCCAGCTCGGAATCAATCTCGCCATACACAGTGACGGTGCGCTTGCCAAAATAGTGTTTGATGTCTGCCTCACCCGGGCGCACTGAGAATTGTGCCAGTGATTTCAGGTAAACCGCCTCGCCGTTCGCATTCACCATGGCCAGATTCTCTAAGGTTTCCAGTTTTCCTGCATCCGGCAACGGCAATTGCAGCCGGTAGCGCACACGTTCATCCAGCGTTTGCAACTCATCCACCAGCAGGCCATCCACGGCAATACGCATGGCCTGTACCAGTTGATCCATATCCAGGCCGCGCGCGGCCAGCAGTGCATGATTCACATCCAGCTCGATGACATCCTTGCCCGCATTGATACTGCTCCAGCTGGCGGTAACCCCGGCATGACCACGCAGGTATTCGAGCAACTGCCCGGCAACGGTGTAACGTTCCTCGCCGCTGCCGATTACGTCCACCTGCACGGGCTTACCAACAACGGGTACGTCCGTGAGGGCTTGCACTACCAGTGAATCGAAACCCTGCTGTTTATCTGCCCAGGCTTGCAGGGTAGCCACCAGCTCCTTGGTGTCGGTATCGCCGCTGCGCTTGCCCAATGGTTCCAACTGGATGGCGATGATCGCCCAGGCGTGGTTGCGCCCTTCGGTGGTACCGTAAAAATCGGTGTCGTGGTGGCCCACCTGACTGGTAATCGCGAGCAAATCTTCGGCTGCGACAAAAACCCGCAGCTCGGTTTCCATGCGCGACACCGCCGCCACAGTCTGCTCGAAACGGCTTCCCACAGGCAGCTCGACCTTGATCTGCACAGTATCAATATCCACATCGGGATACATGCTGAAGTTAATTGTTCTATAGCCAATAAACATCACCCCGATAAACACCAGCACAAATACCAGCAGCGTCAGGTAGCGATGCTGCAGCCAGCCGCTGATGCGTTGATGGTAATACTCGCGCAAACGCTCGAAGGCGCGCGCACGCGGCTTCGCTTCGCGCTGCCGTACATGGGCGAGATGGCCGGGCAGCAAGCAGAGGCTCTCGAACAGAGATGCCATCAACAGCACGACCACCGCCAGCGGAAATGGCAACATGAAATCGCCGTTGGCACCATCGAGAAACATCAGCGGTGCAAAAGCCAGCATGGTGGTCAATGCACTGAAGATAACCGGCTGCGCGACCTGCGAAGCTCCCAGTACACTTGCCTCGCGCAGCCCAACGCCCTCGACCCGCAGTCGCTGCACGTTCTCACTGACCACCACCGCATCATCAACCAGAATTCCCATCAACAGCACGATGGCGGTGAGACTCATCGCGTTGATAGTGACATCGATGGCCGCCAGACCCAGGAACGACAGACACACCGCAAAGGGAATACCCACCGCGACCCACAGCGCAAAACGCAATTCGAGAAAGTAGCAGAGCAACAGCAGCACCGACACCAGCCCCAGTAAAGCGTTACCGCCCAGCACATCCAGCATGTTTACCGTGAGGCGCGAGATGTCCGCGACCATCACCAGTTCGACACCCGCCGGGACAGAAAAATTCTCGACATAGGCGCGCACATTGGCGGCTGTATGCACTTCATCGGCGCGCGCTTTCTTGCGTGCTTGCAGGGCGATGCTCATACGTCCATCAACGCGCGACTGCACTTCCCAGTCTTCGTAATCTATCACCACGGTGGCGATGTCGCGCAGCAGCACCGTGTTGCCGGGCGCACCTGAGCGCACAACGACGGTTTCCACTTCACGCGGGTCGCGAAATTGCCCTACGGCAATGATCTTTTTTTCCGCCAGAAAGGAGTCGATAGAGCCGCCACTGTCGCGCAGGTTGCGCGCGCGAATCGCGGCAATGATCTCGTCGTGGCTGATGCCGAGGTGCGCGAGTTTTTCAGGCTCCAGTAGAATGCGCACTTCCGGACGCCGGTAGCCGTGTTTCTCCACACTGGCGATACCGTGCACTTCGCGCAGGCCATCGGCTACGTTGCGAGCAACATCGCGCAACAGCGACTCCGGCACCTCGCCGGTGACATGCACTTCCATCACCGGTGTGACCAGTGTCGACAGCTCTTCCACCAACGGCTTTTCCAGCAGGTCATCGGGCAGGCGCGCCGCTGCCCGATCCACCGCCTGCTGGATATCGCGCATGATGTCCTGCTTGTCCGCTGTCACAAGATCCAGATTCAAAGTGATGACCGACAGGCTCTCCATACTGTTGGAGTAGAGTTTCTTGATGCCCTCCACTTCCAGCAGCTCTTCTTCCAACGGCAGGGTTATCCCGAGTTCGACATCCTCCGGCCCGGCCCCGGCCTTGATCGTTGTGATATTCACCACGCCCATATCGACATTGGGATTGTACTCGTACCGCATATTCCCAATGGTCAGGAAGCCGAGCGTGAAGACCATCACCATGATCATGTTGACCACCAGCGGCCTGTCGACAAACCAGCTAATCAGGTATTGCATGGGATCAGTCTGCGCTGCGAGCGATGACGGTGTCACCGTCCAACAAGTGGGCGTGCCCCGCGACGACAACGTGGTCACCGGCGACAAGCCCGTCCAGAATCTGCAGGCGGTTACTGAAGCCTGCAGCGAGTAATGGCTCGCGCAGATGCGCCACGCCGTTCTCAATAACAAATACGACGCGCCTGCGATTGCGGTCTACCAGCGCTTGCTCAGGCAGGAGCAGGGCATCGGGTTTACTGATGCCCTGTAACTCGGCCCTGGCTGTCATGCCCGGTCTCAGCGCATCGGTCTCACCTGACAATATGAGCTTCACGGGGAAATTGCCGGTAGCCCGATCGGCATTGACGCCAACCCATTCGATGTTGGCCGCATACTCCCTGCCGGCTATTCCCGACACAATGACACGCGCCGGGTCACCGGCGCGGATATAAGCGATGTCGGCCTCGCTGACCCAGGTTTGCATACGCATGCCCTGCACAGCTTGCAAGGTAATCAGGCTGGCCCCTGCCTGCACCGGCTCGCCGACTTCCACGGCGCGGATGTCCACCAGCCCCTCAGTGGGACTGAAGATGCGGGTGTCGGCCAGCTCGCGTCTGGCCAGCTCGGCGCTGGCAAGCACTTGCTGGTAGGCAGCGTTAGCGAGATCGACCGCTAACTGCGCGCTGTCCAGCACCTCCTGGGATATCGTTTCCTTTTCAGCCAGATCGCGCCGCCGCTGCAACTTCAGCCGCGCTTCTTTCAACGCGGCCTGCGCGTGTTGCACCTGCTGCTCCATCTGCTGAACCGCGAGCTCGCGTTTTTGTGGGTCCAGCTCCAATAAGAGCTGCCCGGTCTTTACGCGGTCACCTTCATTGATGTGCACTGCAATCACCGTGCCCGACAGTTCAGCAGCAACATTGACCTCTTCCAGCGCTTCGACCACACCGAAGGTACTGACAGTGGTCTGCCAGTTCAGCGGCCGCAGCTCCTCTACCGTTACCTCGACCTGGTGCGGCGCTTTAGCGTCATCACTATCTGGTTCAGGAGCTTCACTGCATGCGCCAACAGACAGCGCTCCCACCAGCAAGAACGCGCGCAGGTAAACGGGTGAAGTATTGTTGCTGGGCGAGCCGCATAGGACCCTTATTGTGAACGACAACATGGAGCAGCGAATTCCTTATTAGCGGTGACTATCGCATATCTCCCGTATCGTAACGCTTGGGAGCGAAGAATCCACCCAATAAAAAGTCACCGTCTGGCGAGAGTACCGTGACACACCCTCGATGTTCCAGCGCACTTTGTTGTCACTAAACCGCTTTAACAAGAGCAGCTGACAGTTTCACCACCGGCGCCTTGCTGGATCGGCGGTCACGCTCACACGTGCATAGTCTTGGCTCAGCGTCGCAGAACGCTGCTAACAGCTCTGCCCCAATCAGCGGGATTTGGGTATTATTTTAGGATACTCACTCAATAATGTCAGCAGTTTCTCGCGTTCGCCTGGCGCTTCGCGGGTTGAATTGATCAGATGGGCAGGACGCACTTCACGGTCCAGAAACAACTCGCCAGTGGCATCACCAGCTTCAGTGGCCACTGCCAGCCACACGATAGTATCTGCGCCTTCGTCGGCCGAGCGCAGCACCCTTTTGGTCAGACGCCGGAATTGTGGCAAGGCATTCTGTACGCCCGGAGTGTCGGCCCAGCCGGGATGCATGGCATTGACGACGATCCCTTCGTCCGACCAGTTTTCAGCCCACTCCTGCGTCAACACCATCAGGGCGCGCTTTTGCCGCGCGTATGCCGTGCTGCCGGAGTATTCGCGGGTGTCTGGTGCCTGCAATGCCTCTGTCTCGAGTTTCTGGCTATACATACCGCCCGACACCACATTGATGACCCTTGCCCCTTCAGCTGTGGCTAGCAATGGCTTGAGTCCTTCGGTCAATCGGTAAGGGCTGAGCAACAGCAGTGCAAAGCTCTGTTCCAGCCCTTCGACTGTCTCGCCTCGCGAGTTAAACAGTGCACCTGCATTGTTGATCAGGACATCGATAGGTTCGCCGCGTTTTTTCAGGCGCGCCACCAGCGCATCGACATCGCGCATAAGGCTCAAATCGGCGAGTTCGTAACGAATTGCAGTGTTACCAGTTTCACGCTGCAAGGCATTGACGGTATCCTGCGCTTTCTGCTTGTCACGCATGACAAGTGTTAACGTTGCGCCGCGTCGTGCCAACTGATGGGCGGTCGCATAGCCCAGTCCAGCCGATGTGCCGGTAATCACCATATGCTTGTTTTTGACACTGGCTGACATGGGGTTAAAGCGTTTGCGACCGCGCGTATATCCCAAGCGCGAAAACATTGCCACTCCGGGCAACAACAAACGGTCGGCCATGCGTGTACCGCGCGAGGTCTGCCTCAGCGGGAAGTTGTCGGCCAGCGCCTCCCCCAGGCCCGCCACCGATTCCCGACCCATCTTCTGCATACCCTTTTCGGACAGCGCAGCAACGGCCGACACCAGCGGTTTAAAACTGAACTCTGCACGGTAATCAATGTGCGTGCCGGTGGCGGTGGCGGCAAAGGTGATGACGTCTCGCGCATCAAAAAAGGAGCTCGTACCAAGCAGTTCAATGCAGGTATTTTCAGTCAGCTTCAGCGTCGTATAAAGCAACTTCACACTGCCCACCGGCAGTGCGCAGATTACTTCAAATTGAGTTCCTACCGCGACCGCACCCGGCGTTAATTTGCGTGCAGACAACGCTGTTGAATCCCACTCTACAGTCGTGGTGAAATCGCTGACATACGCGAATACTTCTTCTATCGGACGGTCGACGTCCACGGTTTCGTGTAACACGATCATGTTGATTTACTCGGCAGTTTCATTAGGAACGGACGCGACTTCATTGCGAATTCATACGGCGAGTTTGCATAGTTGGGTCACTCTGCACTCTGCGCCCTGATATCTGCATAGGCCGCTAGTGCTGCTCCACGAGCATCGCGGTGATCCACGATCGGCAATGGGTAGTGATCAGGGAGGATCACTCCTGCATCCTGCAATACCTGCCAGGGTGCCGCCCAAGGCTGATGCAGGTAGCGGTCCGGGAGTGCCGTCAGCTCCGGCACCCAATGCCTGACGTATTCCCCCGTCTTATCGAATTTCTCGCCCTGCGTGGTGGGATTAAAAATACGGAAGTACGGCGCCGCATCAGCGCCGCTGCCAGCCACCCACTGCCATGAGCAGGCGTTATTGGATAGATCTGCATCTACTAATGTATCCCAGAACCAGCGCTGCCCCGCGCGCCAGTCGATGAGCAAATGCTTGCATAAAAAAGACGCTACCACCATACGCACGCGGTTGTGCATGTAGCCCGTCTGCCACAACTCTCGCATACCGGCATCGACAATGGGATAGCCCGTCTTGCCCTGCTGCCATGCGCGCAAGTGAATCGCACCTCCAACCCAGGGGAAGGTGGCGAAATCGGATTTGAAAGCATCCTCCGGCATCGCTGGGAAATGAAACAACAGATGGTGAGAGAACTCCCGCCATGCCATTTCGCTCAAAAACTTTTCCGTTTCCTGCTGCAATTCCGGGCTGGCCAATGCAGCCTGCCAGGCAACGTGCCACACTTTAGCGGGCGCGATTTCACCAAAGTGCAGGTGGGGGGACAAACGCGATGTCGCACTGCGCGCCGGATAATTTCTGCCCTTGTCATAGTCACTGACAGAGTCTCGCAAAAACGTCTGGAGTTTCAGGCTTGCCTGTTTTTCTCCAGGCTGCCAGAGTGTGGTCCACGATCGCGCCCAGTTGGGTTCAGTGGGCAGCAGCGCCCACTCGTCCAAATTAGCAGACGGTTTTACATCCTGCGGCCACTGGCTCAATCGTATGCGCGTTACAGGTTCCCGCACCACAGGCAAATCACGACACTTTCGCCAGAAGGGTGTGAATACCTTAAACGGTGTGCCCGCCTGTGTGGACACAGCCTCTGGCTCCCACAACAGCGAGCCGCCATAGCGCTTCAGTTCCACGCCCTTGGCGCCGAGAACTTTAAACAGCTGGGACTCCAGCCGGCGTGCCCACGGCTCATATTGGCGTGAACAACACACCAAATCCGCTCCAGATTGCTCGGCGAGCGCAGCCAAGGCGGTGTCAGGCCGACCGACGGCCAAATATAATTGGCCACCTGCCTTTTGGATATCCTGCGACAGCGCCGCAAGGCTATGGTGAAGCCACCAGCGGCTGGCGCCACCCATCTGCCACTCACCGGGGCTCTCGTCATCGAGGATGTAGCAGGCTAAAACAGGCCTGCCGGTCGAGACTGCCGCGTTTAGTCCGCGCAGGTCTGACAGTCGCAAGTCTTGACGAAACCAGTAGATAACAGGTGTCTTCACAAAGGAACCGCGCAAGGACTCAATCAAGCGCCCGTCGCACCGCTGGCTCCCAGGACTGCAGCGGATCACTGGTAGTGCTCAGGTGAGCTGCAAGTTTCAAAAACAACGGAAATAGAATGGCCCACAAGGCGCCAATAACCAGAGGCCCCCAGAGAGGCGAACCGAATTCGACCTCCGTGAGGCGTGTACCCGCGACATACGAGAGGGCGCCTCCCACCGCACCGATTGCAGACGCCAGCAATGGCCTACCCTGAAGACTGGAAAATGCGTGCATTGAGGTAGTCGCAAACACCGGCCACAAACAGGACAGCCATAAGGGTGCGAGTACGGACTTCCCGGCGAGGTTAAAAACCCCAGCCAGAAACAACAACTGGTCCAGAGTTACGCCCACCAGGGTGATGATCGCGATTAGCTTCAGCTCCGCTCGGCCATTGCCCAGCAGAAAAAAATGCACAACCAGATGCACCCCCGTAATGGCCACTGCGACCGCCGACGACTGCGTCAAGATGATAGCGAACCAGCTGACGTTGAATAATAAACCGTTCGCGACTTTTCCCGCTGTACCCGTAATTCGGGGACGCCCGCTAATCAATTTTATTATTTTTCCCATACAATGCGGCTCACAATCATGATTCCTACAGGTTGGCGATATACCCCCACTGACCTGCAGCAGGGCGTACTTCTGTCCTAGGACAAAAATTCACCGCGAGTGCGTGCGTCCACCTTGAACTGGCCGCCCAGTGCGGTCGTACGAGTGCGCGAATTCGCATCCATTACACCACGGGCTTTCACACAGTAGTGAACCGCATTGATGGTAACCGCCACATCATCGGTCTCCAGCAAGGTTTGCAGCGCAACCAGTACCTGTTGCGTCAGTCGCTCTTGCACCTGCGGTCGCTGTGCGAAGAATCGCACAATGCGATTGACCTTAGAAAGGCCAATAATCTTGCCCGACGGGATGTAGGCCACGCTGGCTACCCCATCTATAGTAATGAAGTGATGCTCACAGGTGCTGACCACGGAAATGTCATCGATGCGCACCATCTCTTCCACTCCCATTTTGTTACTTATGGCAGTCGCTTTCGGAAAGCGCGCGTAATCGAGGCCTGAGAAGATTTCATCGACATACATTTTCGCGATGCGCTTGGGCGTATCGCAGAGGCTGTCGTCGCTTAAATCCAGCCCCAGAGTGATAGCAATGTCGGCGAATGATTTTTTAATACGTTCGTACTTTTGATCTCGGCTAAGACCGTTGTCGATCAGTGGTGTCTCAAGCCCACGCTCGATGAGAACATCGCGCACTTTGCGGGCATCTTCGGAGATCACCAAATGGGGGGCGATCACGGACTTCATCAGGGCTTGTTCCATTACATGGCTCTCGTAAGTTACGTCAAAATTAATTACGCGAAACAGGCGTATTCAGATCAATCACTAACCCTGCATTGCTCAAGGCATATCACCTTGTACGTTGCTAAACCGGTAACCAGGTTTGGCCAGCGCCAACTGCACTGTACTGATGATGCGCTCCCTGAATCCACCCTCGCAGTAACACAGGTAGAATTCCCACATGCGCATAAACTCTTCACTGAACCCCATACGGCGCACCGCATCGAGTTTGGCCATGAAACGTTCCCTCCAGTGCGCCAGTGTAATCGCATAATCATCGGTGATGTCACGCAGATGCACCACCTGCATATCGGTATCACGCGCAACATGCTCCGCCATTACCGCAACCGAAGGAAGGCAGCCACCGGGGAAAATATAGCGCTTAATGAAGTCCACTGAATCGCGCGCCTCCTTATAGCGCTGATCGGCCACTGTAATTGCCTGAATGACCATCTTGCCATGAGGCTTGAGCAAATCGGCGCACTTCTGAAAATAGTTCTGATAGAACTCATGGCCAACCGCCTCAATCATTTCAATTGAAACCAGCTTGTCGTATTGCCCGGTGAGGTTGCGATAGTCCTCGCACAGCAGAGTAATTCTGTCTTCGAGGCCCTCCTCCTTAACCCGCGCGCTGGCGTGTTCATACTGCTCTCTGGAAATGGTGGTGGTCGTTACACGGCAACCGAAGTGCCTGGCCGCATGAATCGCCATGCCGCCCCAGCCAGTGCCTATCTCCAGCAAATGATTGTCAGGCTGCAACTCCAGCTGGCGGCACAGCTCATCCAGCTTGGCCTCAGATGCTGCCTCCAGCGTCATGTTGCGGTCGCTGAACAGTGCCGACGAATACATCATCGTGGGATCGAGAAACAGCCGAAAAAAATCGTTTCCCAGATCGTAATGGGCGGCGATATTCACTTGGGATCCTTTATGCGTATTGCGATTTAGTCGGTGCGCAAGCTTCAGCGCCAGCTTCACAAAGCCTGACTGGCGCGCCTCGAAACTATCCATCATGGGCAGATTGGCACAGAACAGTCGTGTCGCTTCCACTGGGGCCGGCGAAGACCAATGCCCTTTAATAAATGCCTCTCCCGCACCGATAGAACCACCTGTCAGCATTTGCCCGTACAACATAGGGTTGTGAACGTGCACTTCAGCCTGCGGTTCCAGCGCCTTGCCAGCGGCGCCAAAATGATGCCGCTGCGGCCCCTCGTGCAGAATCAAGGAACCTATCTGTAGTTTGCCCAGCATTGCGAACACCGCCTCCCTGGCAAGCTTTTCGCCCATTCGTGCGGCGCGTGTTTGTGGTATTTGCAGCGCGCCTATGCTGACTTCACTCATTGCTGGCTCCTATGGCATGGTTACCGGGGTGTGTATGAACAGGTACACCCTTTAAATACAAACGCAACGCCTGCCAATAAATGGCCAAAGCAACCTTCGCTGTCATAAAGGGGTATCGAATAAGTATTTTGTTGAGATTAGCCGCCGTCATGGGCCGTGCAGACAGTGACAGAGTGGCGTCAAACACCCTCTCATCACCCTCCGCTGTGTTTTCCATATGCAATACCAGACGGCGATTCGGCGTATTGCTGCGCCAATGGTAACGCATCGCCATGGGATTAAACGGCGAGACATGGAGCGCCTTATCGAAGGCCGTTTTTAGCCAGGCCCCGGTTTCCGGCCCCGCCAATACATAACTGTGTCTTTCATTCCAGGGCGTGTTATTCACCTCAGCTACCACATATTCCAAGCGCGTTTCATCTTCATTGAAGCAGTAGTAGCAGGCGATGGGATTCATCACATAGCCGAAGTAACGCAGATTGGCCAGCAAGTAGACTGGGCCGGTGTGCACTGCGCCAGTTTCCTCTCGAATGCGGCGGCGAATCTCATCCTGCAGGGGTAGGGCCGGGTCACCCAGGAAGTCACTACGCCGAAATTCGGCAAGCGCCGGTCGGATCGCTGACCAAAAGCGTGGCTTTGCCAATACATCGGGCAACTCGTCCAGGCACAGGTATACCATGGCTACCCGATACCGGAACTCGTGCTGGCGCGGAGACACCCTGCGATGCCTCAGTACGCCCTCGTAAATGCGCGATCTCACGCTGCCGCCAGCTCTCTACTGGACAATGCACTGGCAACGCGTAAGGCGCTTGCCACGCCGTCTTCATGGAACCCGCTATGCCAATAAGCGCCGCAAAACCAAGTGCTATCCACCCCGTTGATCTCGCTCCAGCGCTGCTGTGCGCGCAGACCATCTCGCGAAAAGACCGGGTGGTCGTACTGAAACTGGCCGAGAATTTTATGGGGATTAATGGCTGCGGTATTGTTCAGCGTGACGCAAAACGTTTCAGGCGCTTCGATGCCCTGCAAAATATTCATATTATACGTCACCACTGCGCGCTCGTCGTCTTTGCCCAGTGTGTAGTTCCAGCTGGACCACGCCTTGGTTTTGCGCGGCAACATCTTGACGTCTGTGTGCAGCACTACGTCATTACTTTGGTAGGGGATAGCGCCGAGTATCTCTCTCTCCGCCACCGAAGGTTGTTCCAACAATGCCAGCGCCTGATCTGAGTGGGTGGCAAACACCACCTGGTCGAATAGCAGATGCCTGCCATCGGCCATTTGCAGCGTCACTCCCCTGCCCTTTTTCCTTACCACTTTCACCACCGGACTGCCGGTAAAAATGCGCTCTGCAAATCGTGCACACAGCGGCCGCAAATATTCTCTGGAACCGCCCGCAATGACGCGCCATTGCGGGCGGTTCTTGACAGAAAGCAGACCATGGTTTTTGAAGAACCGAACGAAAAAGCTGACCGGGAATTCCAGAATTGTAGCGCAATCAGCGGACCAGATTGCCGAGCCCATTGCTGCGAGGTACTGGCGAATAAATTTCTCGCCGTAACCCTTGCTACACAAATATGCGCCCAGTGTCTGCTGATCGTCAATTCTACCCGCTTCAAGATCTTCCACTGACTCGCGATTGAAGCGCAGGATGTCACGGATCATACCGATGAACACGGGGGAGAACAAATTGCGGCGTTGCGCAAACAGCGTATCCAGATTGGTGCCAGAGTATTCCAGCCCAGACTGAGGGTCGCGCACACTGAAGCCCATAGCGGTTGGTTTACTGGCTACTCCTATCTCATCCATAAGCGCAATGAAGTTAGGGTAAGTCCAGTCATTGAACACAATGAAGCCCGTGTCGATGGCATATCGGCGAATGCCCAACTGTACATCGACAGTAGCCGTATGCCCCCCAATCCTGCGCTTGGCCTCAAAAACGTGCACTTCGTGGTCAGCGCTCAGGTAATGCGCACAGCTCAGACCCGATATGCCGGACCCGATAATCGCGACTTTCATACGGACGTTCCTCTTCCCGGTCTGGTCGCACTGACCATCCTGATATATTTGCAAACTATACGGTGCAAGAAGGCTCACGGATCAGTTTTCTCGCCATTTTGGTGCAAACCCTTGCTGATCGACGCCTGCAGGCATCTATTACTGACTATTATTTATGAAACGCAGTGATCCAAACCCCTAATCATGCGTATACTTTCAAAATATCTGCGGGCAAGAGTATGTTGACTGTGACCAAAAACTTTGACGATGAGAACCAGCCGCTCATCGACGCCAATGGTAAACGCACCGACGAATGGAGCGAGTGCCTGTCTCTGATCGCGCAAAATGAGGACCGGGCAGCATTTACCAGGTTATTTCGTCACTTTGCACCTCTGATGAAGGCTTTTGCTCTTTCAGGTTCTACACTTTCGGCCAACCACGCAGACGAGCTAGTACAGGAAGTTTTGTTAAAGGTCTGGCAGAAAGCAGGCGCCTTTAATGCAGAGAAGGCAGCTGCCAGTACGTGGATCTACACGATAGCACGCAACTGCAGGACTGACTTATACCGCCGGCTGCAAAAGTTTGATAGTCCTCTCTCCGCAGAAAATGTTACGGACAATGAGGAGAGCGAAGAGGCATTCGTTGTTTTGCATCAAAAGCGCACCAGAGACCGTATCAGGGGGTTAATCAAAGAGCTACCCAATGATCAGGCTCAAATTCTTGGTAAGGTGTACATGGAAGGCAAATCTCATTCAGAGGTAGCCGGGGAGTTGGATCTCCCGCTGGGGACAGTGAAGTCCCGTGTACGCCTGGCCCTCCAGAAACTTCAGATTCAGCTTGAAAGATAAACGCATGAGCAATTTTCATCCCGATCTTGACCTTCTCACCGAATATTCCGCCGGTTCGCTGCCATTGGCACAATCTGCGTGTGTATCCATTCATGTCAGCCAGTGCCGACGTTGCGAGCGTATCGCAGGGCAACTTACCGATCTGGGCGCGAGCTTGTTTGAAGCGCTGCAGCCGTTACCGGTTGGCGATACCGAACTGGATGCAGTTCTGGCCCGCCTGGACGATGAGAAGCCACTCGAATATGCCATCAGAAAGGGCAGCACCGCGGGCACACCCGCTATCCTGCAGCGCCTGATGCGTGGTGATTTCAGTGACCTGAGCTGGCGTAACGTCGGCTCTTCGCTGCGTATTAGTCACCTGAAGACGGGTGATCCTCAGCATGAAGTTACGCTTTACCACATCCGCGCTGGTGGCCGCATCCCCGAGCACACTCATCGAGGCACTGAGATGACCTTGATTCTGGAAGGTGGGTTCTCTGATGCGAATGGCAGCTACCATAAGGGTGACTTCCTAATTCGTCGGCCGGGAGACGTGCATGCGCCCACGGCACTGCAGTCCGAGGACTGCATCTGTCTGGCCGTCCTTGACGCACCACTGCGATTCACAGACTGGAAGTTTCGCTGGATGAACCCGTTTCTAAAACTGCGCACTGCCTGAGCCTTGCGTTAGAGGCGTGCACGACACCTCGTTATTCGTTAGGCCATCCGGTTAATTTCCGTAGGCCGATCCACCATCTATCTTGATGATGGCACCGGTGGTGAAGCGCGAGGCGTCCGATGCCAGATAGAGCGCCGCGCCCACGATTTCCTCGGGCTGACCCGCCCGCCCCAGCGGCACAAGAGAAACCAACGCGTCCTTCATCCCCGGCGTCCATGCCGCGGCAATATCCGTCAGAAACGGCCCTGGCATGATGCAATTGCAACGCACCTTTGGACCTAGCGCACGCGCCAGCCCCTCCGTCAGGTTGTTGAGGCCGGCCTTGGCCGCCGCGTAAGGCAATTCAGAAGGGCTGGGAGACACCGCCGCTATACTGCTAACGTTGATGATAGAGCCTCCACCGGCACGCGCCATCTGCTCGCCTACAACAGCGGAGAGCCGAAAAGGTCCCGCAAGATTGACCCCAATCACTTTGTCGAACAACTCGCGACTCACAGTGGCCGGGGAATCATAGAGCGGTGACATTCCCGCATTATTCACCAGCACATCAATGCGGCCATATTCTTCATAGACTGTCTGCACGAGTGCATCGCACGCGTCCCAGTCGCCCACATGGCAAACGACAGGCAGGCAACGACGTCCGGTTTCTCGCTCAATCAGCTCTGCCGCACGGGCGCAAGCCTCCGCTTTGCGGGAACTGATCACCACATGGGCACCTGCCTCGGCGAAGGCACGACACATAGCCAAACCCAGCCCGCGACTTCCACCGGTGACAACGATCACCTTATCGGTCAGATCAAAATAGGCGGCTATCTTCTCAGCTTGCATGGTGTTCTCCCGGGGAGCGGATGAAGCTACATCGCTGCGCGCAGAATACGCAATTGCGCGCAGCCTGTCAGCCACGCGCCGTCACGTGCGACACGAGCACCATCTGGACTTGTTCCCTAAGCCTGCTATAAGCTGGTACGGATTCGAATTGAACTTACTTTAGCCCAGAGGTGGTACTTAGGCGGTGAATTGAATGACCTAGGCTTGGGACTGTGCGAGGCAGGAGGCCGGGGCGGCCATCCGCGGGGCGGCCATCCGCGGGGCGGCCATCCGCGGGGCGGCCATCCGCGGGGCCCAACCCTAGGTCATTCAAATTGTCGCCGCCCTGGAAGCTTAACTAAGTGCCACTCGATACTGATCCTTTTTCTTACCACGGGTTAGCGGTTCACCTTTTTCCGCGGCCGGCGAACATTAGTGCGAGTTCAGATGAGTACAAGATTTGTCATCGTCGGCGCGCCGCGCACCGGCAGTACATTGCTGGTCAGGACGCTCAATAGCCTTGACGGCTTTTGTTGTCACGGCGAGTTACTGGGCACGGATAATGTGCGGGGGTACGAAGACAGCGTCGATCTGCTGACCATAAGCGATGTCGAACGGAAAGCTCGCAGTCAACGCCTGCTGGAGAAAAGGAATTCAAACCCTGTTGGCTTTGTCGAACAGGCACTGGCATTCGATTATCCTGCAGTCGGTTTTAAGGCGCTCTACAACGCCTTTTTGAATCCACGGTGGAGCGAGGTCATTACGTTCCTGCAAGGCGAGCATGCTATCCGTTTCATACACCTGAGGCGAAACAATGATCTACGGCGTTTTATTTCCGAACAGATCTTGCTGCAGGGCGGACCGAATCACTCAGCTGCGGGCGGCAAAAGTGACGTATCGCTCAAAGTACATGTTAATATTGATCTTTTCTTGCTAGCACGGGAGCGACTGCAATTGCAGTCCGGTGAGCTCGAAAAACTACTATCAGGCAAGAGCATACTGGAAGTCAGTTACGAGGCACTGGCGGCCGACACCAGCATAACCGTTGCACAAGTCGGTCATTTCCTCGGGCTGGAATTTGCGCCTTCGGACATTCATCCGGCGTTAACGAAAGTCGGAGCCACTGACTTGAGAGACTCAGTGAGTAATTATCAGGAACTGCTGGATCACCCTTCCACCCGAGACCTTACATTAGCAAATTAAGCGAGGAATTGACCATGCGCAGCGAAAAGCTGTCACCTTCGGTGATCGAAGATAAATTGCTTGCGTTGAAAGGCTGGAAGCTGAGCGATGAGAAGCTTCAACGCCAATGGGTGTTTGACAATTTCATTGAGGCTTTCGGCTTTATGAGTCGGGTCGCTTTACTGGCGGAAGCTATGGACCACCACCCGGAGTGGTCAAACGTCTACAATCGCGTGGAAATCAACTTGACCACGCACGATGCGGGCGGCATCTCGCAGCGCGATTTTACCCTCGCAGACCGCATAAATGCCCTGCTCACTGATTAGAGATCAACGATTACGACAAAGGCTGCCGACACCTTTTCGGTGACGACAGCACAGTACACTCAGCCTTCCTGTTTGGGCTGAGCAGGCCGCTTCTGGCCATCCTGCTTGGCACGCATCGTATCAAATTTGGCCTGCTGCTCCGGGGTCAAAACTGCGCGCATGTCCTGCCTGGAACCCCCGGCCTTGCGAATCTCAGCCATTTTCTCTACTTGCTCATCGTTCAGATCGAGATGCTGCTGTATCTGCGCCTTGCGATCACCACGGTCACCCTTGCGCCCCTCGCGCATTTTGGCTGCTTTCGCTTGCTGATCAGGGGTCAACACCGCACGCATGTCTTCCCTTGAGCCACCGCTGTCGCGGATCTCGCGCATTTTCTGGACCTGCTCTTCTGTCAACCCCAATTCACTCTCCATTCGGGCCATGTGGGGCGGTTGCCTAACCGCATCGACCCCACTTTGAGTTGATCCACTCTCGGCCTGTACCGGGGCAAAGCTGCATGCCATTGCCATTGTCAGTGTGACCGTAACTATCGATTTTTTCATAACAGTTCTCCTTCATTCATTCGGAAAACTATTGAAGCCGAAAGCAGCGTAAATTAGGGCAGAAATTCGTTAAGATTTGTAAATGGAAATGTTCAGCGGCAAAGGAACCAATCGCAGTAGACAGCAGAACCGGGAATTACTCATGGGCCTTTACCGCAGTCTGCGAACGGCTGCAGTTCGTTAATCCTGATCTTATTGTACTCACAACCACCAAAATCATCGCAGTACACTTTCCCAGATTCAGTGGAGAGACCTTATCCCAAGAGCGTCTTTGTCATTTCATGTGCAAAGTGGTTGCACGGTCCATTCAATTTTCTAGGGCTCCAGTACGACCTTGATTGCGCCCGCCTCGCGATTCGCTGCTGTGGCAAACGCTTCCGCCGCTGCATTGAGCGGCATGCGGTGAGTGATCATAATGCCGGGCAATTCGGGTCGCTGAGCCAGCAGTTGTGCAGCGACATCCACATCGCGAACCAGCCCCCGGCGATGGTACATAAATGAAGCGTAGATCTTCAGCTCCTTCAGAAACACCTCAAACCCGGGTAATTTTACGCCGTCCCAGTAAGTGGCCAGCAACAGGAGGGTGGCGCCGGGTTTACACAGTCGAACAGCCTCCTGCAAGGCCACCGAATTGCCCGCGCACTCGATCACGAAATCGTACTCGCCGCTAGGGTCCAGTCCCGCTCCGATGCGCTCGGCTGCCTCCTTTTGCGCATTGTGGCGAGCGGCGATATGCACCGTGCTCACCTGCGATGTCAGGACCGCCGCTGCAGCAAGCCCTACTGCCCCAGCTCCAACAATAGCAACCCGACTACCCGGCTTAAGATTCAACATGCGAATACCGTGCACAGCCACCGCCAGCGGCTCGACCAGACACGCGTCGGATGCGCTGACATTGCTCGGCAGTGGCACGATACAACGTTCTGGCACAATGATTTGCTCGGCCATACCACCATCGCGGCCAGTGCCATACACCATACCTGCACTCAACCGGCACAGGTGATAATCACCCTGTATACACATATCGCAGTGGCCGCAGGGTCCGATGGGCTCCAGCGCGACGGCGCGACCATCTCTGAGGGTACCGGCCACTTCGTGCCCCAACGTCGAAGGCAGTTCAAAGCCGGAATTGACCATATGCAGATCGGAGCCGCAAATACCCGCTGAGCGCACGTTGACGATGACACCGTCGCCACTGGGAGCAGGCACATCGACCACATGAATTTCCTTTTCACAACAACGTACTGCTTTCATGTCGAGCATTCCTGGAGCAAAAAACGGGATGAACGGAAACATATGCCTGATGCAGCGAGACTACAAACATTATAGGCCACAGACCATATCCCACACTGAGCCAATATCCGAATGATTCTCAGGTGGAGTGTGTTGCCAGAAAGTCCTCCAGCCAACCGGCATAATCTGTGCGCTGCACAGCCGCAACCGCGCGCCGCAACATCTCGATCATCAGCTGGTCCTGCTCCTCATTCAAAGCGCCAAAACCAATGGAGACAACGATCGTCATCAGGGTGTGAAACGTAAAACTGCGATACTCCTGCCAGGTTTGTGCAAGGTCGACAGGCGCCCCATGGTGGGCGCGTCGCTTTACGTAATACGCTACCAGCTCCTGCTCATGTGCAGCCAGCGTATCGACGGGCAGCGAATCGATCAGGAAATACTGCACATCGCGAATACCTTTGCCCCAGTGCGCAGCCTGCCAATCCAACATACCCATAGCGTCGCCCGATACGAAAAAATTGCCCAGATGACTGTCGCCATGCAGCAGGGAGAGAGGGCCCGAAAACCAGTACTGCAACAGATTATCCCAGTTATGTATGGTCCTTCGATAGGCCTGCTCTACATCCGGGGGAATCGCGCCCGGCAGTTTTTTCATACACGGTTTTAGTGCCTGTGCATTCAACAAGCGCGCCGCGAGCCCCATTCCGGGCGACAGGAACAGGTGATACCTAAGGGGCAGAATATTCTCACGCTGCGGCACACTCATCCCATAGTGGCAGGCATGTAGCTGGGCAAATGCATCCAGACAGCGAAAGGTCAGCTCCAGCGAAGGACCAGCCATCATATCGGGATTGGTAAATAGCTCTACGTCGGGATCGTCGCGCAGGTTTTCTTGTATGAGATAGAAACGCGTCCCCCGGTGGCGGGTGGCATAGGTGATTGGCGTGCGCAGCGGCAGTGTGTGAGCCACGTAACGGAAGAAGTGTGACTCCAACTGCCAGGCATTGATGATGGTGAAGAACCAGCGTGTCAGCAAAGACTCCATAGGAATTTTGACGAAAAGGCTCTCAGGCAGTATCGCGTCGCCCGACTGCTCGATGGTCAGCACCAGATTCTCACAATTACTACTGACTGAGGGGACGGACTGGCGCTGCACGCCATTGATCTGCACCCGCCCGGCCACTCCCTGCAGCGCGCCGCTGTTAATTAGTTCAGACAACACCTCTGGCCGCACCACATCAACCGCCTTATATGGCAAGCTGGTACCGACCACATCTCCCAGTGCATCTCGAAACAAACGGAATCCGCCGACCGCTGCTATCCCTGCCATTTTCGCTGTCTCGACTACTTTCATAACTGACCTCTTGTGAACAGCCGCACTTCGGCTAATGCGCGCTTGCCCGAATCGGACATTTTCAATAATATGTCCGACATCAACGGTATACAAGCTGCCGCCAAAACCGTGGAGCATACGGTATGACCAAGCACACTGGATTTGACTGCATCATCGTAGGCGCCGGCCACAACGGCCTCGCTACGGCGCTGGTACTCGCTCGTGAAGGGCGTCGGGTATTGGTGCTCGAGAAAAACAATTTCGTTGGCGGCATGGGCGGCACCAGGGAAATACTCAAGGGTTGTCGCAATGAGGTGGGCGCGAGTTGTCTGTTCCCGCTGTCGGCAGAGATTAAACACTATTTTGATTTTGAAGCACACGGGGTTGAATTGATTCCGTTACCGGTGATGGCAGTGAACCTCGTGGGCGCAGACGGCCGACCTTTCGTTATTTTCAAGAATCCGCTGCGCCTGTCATTCAACCTGCTGCGCAGCTTTGGGCTTAGCGGCATGCTGGGGTTTATCCGCCTGATGAAGTTTTGCCAGTATCCCGCGCGCGTGCTGGACCGTTTCACCGCCCGCAAGGCACCGCGTAAACTCGAAGAGTTGATCGCAGAAGCAGACACCCCGGAACAACGCGAGCATCTGGAGTTGGCATTCAAAGGGTCGGCTATGGATATCCTTGACAAGTTCTTCCCCGATCCTGTCAAGCATAGAGAACTGCGCGCCAGCATGGCGTTTGCGGCTGTTCAGGCGACTTATAAGGGGCCCTACTCCCCCGGTTCAGGACTGTGCCTGATCTACACCATGGCACAGGAGGGTTCAGAAGGTTTGATGCAGCGTGTCAAAGGTGGCATCGGGCGGCTCTCCGAATGCCTTGCCGAGCAGATTGAAGCACTGGGAGGCGAAGTACAACTGAAAAAAAATGTATCAAAAATTTTGCTGGAAGGGGATCGTGCGATCGGCGTGGAGCTAAAGAACGGTGATTGTATCTACGCCGCTACGATTGTCTCAAATCTTGACAAGCAAGCGACCTTTAACCACTTACTCGCGGACCATAAGCTCGCCACAGCAGATCAGGAAAAGGTGGATGCATTTACCCATCGCGGCGCTTTCGTGCACATGCTGTTCAAGCTGCAAGGGCTTCCGGTGTATTCACCACACCTCGACAAACTTAACCGCATTGCCGGCGCGCAATTTGGCGGCGCAATGGTACTCGATCCACAGGAGTTACAGCAAAGTTACGAAACCTGTCTACGCGGGGAGTTGCCCGATCAGATACCGCTGGCATTCCAAGTACCGTCATTGATGGATGCCAGCCTGGCACCACCGGGTTTCCATATCGCCACCGCCTACGGCTTTTACTTTCCCTGCGAGGCGGAGAAATCCAGACGCGGCAAACTGCGCGACCAGATGGCAGAGAAAATCATCGACCATATCTGCGTACACATGCCCAATTTCAGGTCCTTGATTGTAGATCAGGCGATTTTTTCTTCCGATCATTTCGCCAGCATGCAGGGCGTGACCAATGGCGACTGGACCCACGGCCTGTTGCACCCGGACCAGATGATCGGCGAACGCTGTCTCATCGACGGCACCGGGCATACGACACCCGTGGAGAATTTGTACCTGTGTGGCGCATCCTGCCACCCCGGTCCCGGTGTGACGTTCCTGCCGGGCTACAACTGCGCGCATGAAATCATTGCCGCAGGGGTGATGCTGGAAGACACGACTTCAATAGCACCGGCACCAGCAGCGCGTGCAGCGTAGCGCGCAGTTGCGTATCGCTTCTGACCCAGTTACTGGGCAATGTCAGGAACGACAACAGTACGCGGTATACCCACTCCACCAGAATCTCCGGACGCACGGCATCCTGCAAGAGTCCTGCGTCCCGAGCGGGGCGGATCACATGGTCCATCAATTCCTCACCAAATCGGACAATCACATCGGAACTCCAGATCGCGTGGCGCGCCCGGCTATCCTCCTCCGATACAAACACTGCGCGCAGCAGGGGTCGGCGCGGCACCTCCTTGATCGCGACGATCATACCCTCTACAACCTGGTCAGCCGGATTAGGGTACTTCGCCAACCGTTTGCGCAGACGGGTATTGAGGAGTTCCATTTCAGCCACGATCGTCGCCACCAGCAGATCATCGCGGCCGGGGAAATAGCGGTAGACCGTAGATCGCGCAACACCGGCACGGTCAGCTACCTCTTTCATGCCGGTAGCAGAAATACCATTGTCGAGATAGCAGTGCCGTGCTGCATCGAGGATGGCGTTGACAGGGTCGCGCCGGATTTCAGTCATTGGACAACAAAGCCCTTGAGTAAGCAGCGTAAGGATGAGACATTTTCGGACAAATGAAGGACAGCGTAAAGCGCCCATCCAACACTATGCAACATCAATGATTGACCCCGTATGAACACAACAGGCAGGGACACTAAACCTTGAGTACACCTTCACCCTTGAAAGCCACTGATTACCATCGCAAACCGATTCGCGTGCTGAACACTGTGTTGCGCAGCGCCAACGCGCTGGGGCTGGCGCGGTTCTCGTTGCGGCGGGACAATCTGGTGGCCGCAGCACGCAAATCTACCGGCTTGCGGGACTTTGGCGATGAGAGCTTCCTGGATCCCATGCAGCGCCTGATCGATGCGCTGGAGACCGAAGCTGACCTAAACCCACTCGGGCGCTATATGAATCGTACCAATATCCTGCGATTGCTGAAACACCGACTCTACGCACAGGACTTGCTAAAGCGGCATCCCGAGATTCTCGAACGCACTATTGCAGACCCTGTCGTCGTCGTTGGCCTGGCGCGTTCGGGCACCACGCGACTGCACCGCCTACTCGCCTCTGACCGGCGATTCCTGCATCTCAAATCCTGGGAGACCGTATTCCCCGTGCCCTATCCCGAATGTTTTACAGCGCGCGACGAAGGGCGCACCGATCCACGCATCATCGCGCTGGACGCGGGGCTCAAGGCGGTGATGTATCTGGGGCCACAGATTGCAGCGGTGCATCCGCTGGAAACGTTTGCAGTCGAGGAGGAAGTCGGCCTGCTGCAACATGGCTTCTCCAGCCAGATATTTGAGGTGCAAGCGAGAATCCCTTCTTTCGCCGAATGGTTGATGACCCATGACCAGCACGTCGCCTATGAATACATGGTGGTGCTGATGAAAATCGTTTCCTGGTTTCGTGGTGACCCGCAGGACAAGACGTGGGTACTAAAAACGCCGCAGCATATGCAGGACCTCGATGCCCTAATGCATGTATTTCCAAATGCAAAGCTGGTGTGCTCACACCGCGATCCGGTAAAAGTGATAGGCTCGTCCTGCTCGATGACCTGGAACGGTATCGTGCGCGACAGCGACAGCGTTACGCCGCACTATGTAGGACGTGAATGGCTCAGTAAGACTGAACGCATGCTGCAAAAAACGCTGCGAGTGAGGCAGGAGAGCGTCGCTCCGCAGAATCAGTATGACATCCAATATGCCGACATTACCGCCGACTGGCAGCGCGCCCTGCAGGGTGTCTACGATTTTCTTCAGCTTCCCTTCACCGCCGAAGCAAAAGGTAACATGCAGAACTGGCTGGACAACAACCAGCAACACCAGCACGGTGCGCATAAGTACAGCCTGACGGATTTTGGGCTTGACGCGCAGGATGTAGATCAGCGGTTGATGTTCTACCGCCAGCGCTTCAACATCCCCTATGAAACCAAAAACCCGCACACCACCAAAGTCACCGCCGTTACTGAATCTAACACCTGATATAACAACTGAATCTAACAACTGAATCTAACAACTGATATAACACGGAGAGAGCATGAGCATACAAACCGAAAGCCGCACCGCACTGGCAGATTTTATCGCGCTGCTACAAGAAATCGATGAGCGCTGGTCCGGCCCTGAATGGAACCTCAATTCACCTGATGACATCGCCGCCTCCCACCGCTCGTTAATGCACACACTGGAAGCGGCATTGGTGGGATATTTTGAACAGGACGCCAGCCGACCCGACTTTCGGCGCATCGTCACGCCCAGCCGCAAGCTGACAGGTGACAACTCAGATGCCATTTACTTTGATGCCCCGGTCAGCGCTGACCACACTTATGTTATTAATGGCAGCATGCATGGTGCGGCCTATTTTTCTCTAACCATCGAGGAGGGCGCAGAAGACGGCAAGATGGCCACAAACACCGCCGGCGTCATCAACGACGAGGAACTGGAGATCGACAGCAACGGCCATTTCACCGTTTACCTGGGCGGCGAGCCCCGCGATAAGAATTGGCTGGCCATGACACCGGGGGCCTCGCGGGTCACGACGCGTCACTATTTTGAGCACAGCATTTGCGCTGCCAAAGATCCCGACCTCGAACCGCGTATACGCATTGAATGCCTTACTGCAACCGACCTACCGGAACCGCCCAATGACGCCAGTGTGGCGACCGGTATCCGGAGAGTTAGCAATGCCGTGCGCAGCCGTACTCTGGGCATGCCGCCGATGGCCAATGGCCCGTTACCCGGCTTTGTCGCCTTGACCCCCAATGCCTTCCCCAAGCCGCAACCACCCGGCGACTTCGGGCTGGCGGCCTTCGATGCACACTATTCCATGGCGCCGTTTTTTATCGGGCCAGACGAGGCACTGGTGATTACCGGGCGCTGGCCAGACTGCCGCTTTGGCAATGTCTGCCTGTGGAATCGCTTTCAGCAAACACTTGATTACCGCAGTCGAAGTGTATCGCTCAACCGCGCGCAAACCGTGCTGGAAAAAGACGGGAGCTTCAGAATCATTCTGGCGCACAGCAATCCCGGGCAGCCTAATTGGCTGGACACCGAGGGCAACCCGTTTGGCCTGGTATTCTGGCGCTATTTCCTGGTGCAAGGAGATGTTGAAACGCCGCAGGCAACGGTGGTTACAATGGCCGACCTCGGCGCCTGAGGTGACCACTAAAATGCCCTTTCCGGTTCGGCTGATGAACCTCGCCGGACGCGGCGTCAATGCCCTCGGCCTGCAGCCGATCAACCTCAGCCTCGACCACCTCTTGCAAAAAGCCATGGACAATACCGGGCTTGAGGACTTTGGCGAGAACGACTTCCGAGAGCCACTGTCGTTACTGCTTGACGGTCTCGAGAAGGAAGCCGATCTGTCTTTGCTCGGGCGCATCATGGCCAGGACAGACCTCGTGCGGACGCTGGAAAATCGCCTGGGCTTCGTTGACTTGTTCAAAAGAAACCCTGAAATCGCTGAGCAAACAATCGAGCGGCCGATCTTTGTCGTCGGGCCACCCCGCTCCGGTACCACCATCTTTCACGACCTGTTGGTAATGGATTCAGACAACCGCGTGCCACTCACTTGGGAAACATCGCGGCCCCTGCCCCCTCCTGAAGCTGCGACATACCGCACGGATCCTCGCATCGCACAGACACAGGCCGATCTGGATCAGGTCGACAAGTTGCTGCCGGAATTCAAGAAGATGCACCCGATGGGCGCAGAACGCGCACAAGAGTGCGTGACGATGACCCGCTACGATTTCACTTCCATGATTTATCTGGTGCAATATTTTGTGCCCACTTACGACCGCTGGGTGGTCGAGTGTGACATGCGTTCAGCATTGAAATGGCATCGCCGCTTCCTGCAAGTACTACAATGGAAGGCGCCGGGCAAGCGCTGGGCACTCAAGTCGCCGCAACACCTGTGGCATCTGCAACATATCCACCGCGAATACCCCGATGCACTATTCGTGCAAACGCACCGCGACCCGGTGAAGATCGTGATCTCCACCAGCAACCTCGCGGCCCATCTGCAGGGTATGGGCAGCGATCAAGCGGACGTGCGGAAAGTCACACGGTACTATGCTCAAGCACTGGCACAGGGTTATAACAATACCGTGGCGTACCGCAAATCCGGCATGCTGCCCGAAAATCAGGTGGTCGATTTGTATTTTCGCGATTTCATGGCTGATCAGGTCGGCACCGTGCGCCGCGCCTATAACCACTTTGGAATGGATTTGTCCGACAATGCTGCCGCCGCAATGCAATCCTTCCTCGACGAAAACCCGGCAAACAAATACGGTAAGCATGAGTATAGCCTAGCCAATTCAGGTATGGAGGAAGCCGAATTGCGCGCACTCTTTACTGACTACGAAGCATACTTTAAGGTACCGCGCGAAGCCTTGTAGATGCAGCGCGTCACAGCCAGGCCCGACAGGGATATCTGCTTAAACCAGCAGTAGCGCAGCTCAACAGACGCCATTGGCCAATATTGCGTAACGCGCCGCAGAATCAGGAGTCCTGTCCCAGCGAATAGAAAGCGATGCACTCGACGCGATTATAGCTCGTCTGGCACGTTATAAAGGCTCTGGTAGCGCTTGAATAGAGGCCTGTCGCGGGCCTTGCTCTCGTCGACCTCGTAGCTGTGCTGACCAAATTTACCCTGCGGTTTCTGCCGCAGATAATCCTGCATTCGCGCCTGCGCGCTATTAGCAAGCGTCATACCAAAATGCGCATAAATTTGGGCTATGCAGGACATCGGATCTTCCATCAGATCCTGATAGCGGGAGTCGGCAATATTGGCTGCGGGTACAACCCCATTCTCGCGTTGCTCTATCACATGGTCCAAACGCTGAGCCGTGGCAGCACCCATGATGATATTATCGAACAGCTGCGCATTAAAGGGCTGGTCGCTGCGCATGTAGTACAAGGTCCCAATCAGGCTGGCAGTAGAGGCCATGCACTTGATCGGGTCGCGATGTGTCTGCACGATGCGCGCGTCGGGATAAACTTGCAGCAAGGTATCCAGATGCACCTGGTGCTCCGGCGCTTTCAACAACCAGCGTTTGCGCGGATTCTTCCACTGCAGGATTTGTAGAATGGTTTTGTGGTACCGGTATACAGACAGAAAGTCCGCCTCGGCACACCACGCACTGTAACTATGTGTCTGATGCAAGGAGGCAATGTGATCACTGATGAATGTACTCGCCATAAGTAATCCACATTCAGCGGGTATGTCGCCGCGCATTTCATGCATGCTGGAAAATTCCGGCGCCACGCGATTCCACTGCGTAAAGAGTCTATCTGCTACCTCAATCCGCGGGTCGGCTGTATACATGGCGGCCTCCGGCGGCGGACACGGTTGCAACGCTTCCCACATCAGCGGCACACCGACATCGGGATCCTGCGACAAGAGCTCGAACAGGATCGAGGTGCCTGAACGCGGCAATCCGGCGATTATCATCGGTGTAACCACTTCCTCGTCCAGTATCTGCGGATACTGTTTCACTGTTTCAGTGACTTTAAGTCGAGTGCTTAACCACAGTACGATGTCACTTCTGGCCATCAGCCGACCCATCAGGGTGAGCTGCGCCTCTTCTTCCAGCGATTTGATCAACACACGAAAGGGTTCATGCCAGAGATCATCACCGAAATCCTCTAGCCCGGTTGTCAACCGCGCATGTTGCAACAGCGAGTCTTCATCGAGCGGCACTACAGCCGATAGATTGAAATAGCTACCCTCCTGATTCATAGCACTGAGCCAGTCCGGATGTGGCGGCGGCGTCCACTGTGCGCTGTTTGATTTTCTCATTATGTGTGTTCCCCTGCCATATCGCTGACCCGCTTGTTGTGGCACAGCTCAACGACTTTGCGCCTGATGTAATCTACCGTCATGGCGCCACAGATCAAAGTATGTGCTTCGAGGGCCGGGCGAATAGCGCGCGCCCATCCAATATGATTTACCGCTGGCACTAGCACTAGTAAGGAAAGCGCTTGTGCACGCCCCGGCGACGCGCGGCAAGTTGCGCCCTGCGTTCGGCTGGCAGCATGCTCTTAGTGGCTGCAGGCAGAAACGCAGCAAGCTCCCCGCGCTTCATTTGCGTACACGTTGGCACGGGATAATGGTCAGCCCCAATCCAACGCACGGTGATATAGCCCTCAACATGCGCCGAGGGATCAAGCCAGTTCGGCACACCCGGATCATCATGCGCCACCACAAGAATCAGCTCACCGGTGTCCTCTAATTGCGCGTGATGGCAGTTCGTACTGCATAAGCGGTAGCGGTAATCCATCGTTTCCCACCAGTAATTGCCGAACTCCACCGCCCAGTAGTCAGCCTGCGGCGGCGTAACACGTATCACCAGTACCTCATCGACCGGAACGCGCCAGTAACAGATCAGTGGCTCACCGCCGGGTGTGGCATCAATGGCATTGTCGTCCAGCTGGCGATAGGAGAGGAAATTATTGGGCTGCGCTTGCCATTTATCCAACATGTCTGCCCAGTAGTGCGTAGATTCACGCACCCAGGCGGCAGCTCTGGTCAGGCCATGGGATAATTGCTCTGGCGTGAAAGCGGGGTCGTGGACCCGTTCTCCCAGACGGTCAATATGCGCGACCATGGGCTGCTCGTTCTCCCAATCGGCAAAGAACTGTCGCACAGTTACGCGCCAGCTGCCGGGTGTCGTTTTAATCCAGTTCCCCTCATGTGGCTCGGGACTGAGGATAATGTCGAAACTGCCATCAGCATCGACGACGATGTCACGGTCGATCAGGCTTCCCACGACGGCACCACCCCAGGGCGTGGCGCCATCTTCCAGAACGGTGACGGCAAAATAACGCGCACCGCCGCGCTGTCCTGATATTTTGTACGTGTGCTGACCGTTGATCGGAGCGCCCACATACAAGGCATCAGTATTGTCTCCGGCCTGCTTCCTTAGCGGGTCGAAGTAATGCAGCAGCTCCGGGAAATCCGGATCATTGTTCTCCAATTGGAACTGCAATGCGAGTGCGATATTGCGCGCCAGCAGGCGAAAGCCCTTGGCGCGGTCGATATCATGCGCGGGGGTCGAGTCGCGAAATACAAGGTCACCGGCGGCTTTCAACTGGTCGCAGAAAGCCTCCCAGTCGGCCTTCAGCAGCAGGTCTTTGGGGTTGTCGCCAAGCATGGAAAACCTCTTCAGCAGTAAGCCCGTCAGAGTATGACAATCGCGGCGGATAAATCAAACAGCGGCATCTTTATACCTGACTTCGCATGCCCGTCGGCAGCGTGTAGAATCGCGTGACCATTACACGAGGAGCGCTCGCATGGATATAAAACTGTCAAGCACACCCGAAGGTCCCCTCAAAGGTATCCGCGTCATCGATATCACTTCCATGATCACCGGACCACTGTGCAGCCAGCAACTGGGTGACCTTGGCGCAGACGTGATCAAGATCGAACCCACCCATGGCGAAATTTCGCGCTGGATGGCACCACCGCAAAAGGCAGGCCTGACCGGCTTTTACACGCAGATGAACCGTAACAAGCGCAGCCTTGCATTGGACCTGAAAAACCCCGAAGGCATTGCCATCGTCAAAAAATTGGCTGAAACAGCAGACATCATAGTAGAGAACTTTCGCGGCGGTGTGCTTGATCGTCTGGGTATTGGATACGAAGCGCTAAGCAAGCTGAACGACAAATTGATCTATGTATCCATCACCGGCTTTGGACCCACAGGGCCTTATTCCCACAAACCCGCCTATGACCCTCTCGCGCAGGGACTGGTGGGCATGATGTATATTCAGGGCATGCCCTTTGGCGGCAAACCGCAATTGATCCAATCGGCCATAGTAGACAAAACAACGGCTACCACGGCGGCAGGCGTTACTATGGCGGCGCTGTATGCCCGTGACCGCCCGGGCGGTACCGGTAAGGGTCAGCGCGTGGACGTCCCGATGATCGACGCCTGGGCTACCAACTCGCTGGCCGATATGATGCCTGTGGATAGCTTCGTACCCAATGATATGCAAGATCCGGCACCGCTCGCTGTATTGCGAACCTTTGAAACCCGCGATGGCTTCGTGGTGGGCATGGCATTACAGGACAACCACTTTCAGAATTTATGCACAGCTCTGGAGTGCACAGAGCTTTTAGAACGCGAGGGTATGCGCAACATCGGCGAGCGTATCAATGATTTTGGCCCCTGGCTGGATGCCATTGGCGACGTCATGAAACGATTTACTACAGAGGATTTACTGTCGCGGCTGGACGCGTTGGGTGTCCCCTTCGGCCCCGTAAAGACGGTGCGCGAATTCGCCGAGGATCCGCAGGCAAAACACAATCGCACCATCTTTGACGCCGAGCACCCCGAAGCAGGCATGCTACGCTATGTGCGCTATCCGGGACATTTATCGGAAACGCCGGCCGCGCTGTATCGACATCCGCCACGATTGGGGGAACACAGTGCTGAAATTCTGCGTGAAGCTGGCTATAGCGCTGGGGCGATCGACCGTTTGGTTACAGACGGGGTTGTCGGACAATAATCGTCGGGCTATGCACTTTGTAGAGTCTGCAGTGAAACGCACTTACTTAAAGCCAAAGGTGGCACACAGGCGTCAAAGCGAGTGGAGATTGCAGGGACCGTCTGAGGCCACCACCGGTTTAGTGCGGGGAAAAATACAGTAGCGGTTGCTATTGTTGGCGTTGCCGAAGGTCTCGAACAACACCAACTCGCCGTCGTTGATAAGCGCCACCTGCAGTGACGGCAGAGGGCCCTTGACGGCGGCGTGTCGTATACGACTGCGCAGCTTCTCGATGGCGTCAGCGTCCAGACCCGATTTCTCGTTGCGGTTCTTTATGCTATCCAATCGCGATCAGTCATTTTGCGCGTGTATCGCAACAAGGGGCGCAACAAAGGGTGTAACAAACAGCCGAGCTGCGGGCACACTGCGGCCTAATCGCACGCGGGCTGCTATTCCTGCGACGGAAAAATCAGGCTTGCAGTATCGAACCCAGCCTCACCAGCTCTATCAATAAAGCGGTCAATCAGGGATTGGGCAACGTGTGGCGTGCGGGCCAGAAGCCACAGATAGGAAGTATCCGGACCACTGACGAAGGCGTATTGATAGTCTTTATGGTCTAGCTCAAAAATGACATATGACCCGTAAAAGGGACCAAAGAACGACACTTTTAGATAACCCTCGTCTGGTGCATTAACGAAATAGGCCTTGCCCTGCGCCTCTTTCCAGCGACTCTCCTGCGGCAAAAATCCACGATTGGTAACGTCGATACCGCCGTCATCACGGAGCGAGTACCCTGCCGTAACATTCACTAGGTCTCTTTCGAAGGAATGGTCCAATCTGGCAATCTCGTACCACGTGCCCAGATATCGCGTGACGTCAAAATCCTCTACTGGCTTCACCGCAACCGGATGGCCCAAGCAACCAAAGAGCAGCGTGCAGAGCAATAATAACGTACACTTTCTGATGAGAATCCCTCGTTAGCTGACGCCGGCCATGGCACTTGGCAGCGTAGGTTGTTATGCCTTCTTTGAAGACTGCATTGCGAGCCTACCACAGCGTCGTTACCTGCCTCCAGCGGAGCACGTACATCTGCCGGGCTATTCTGGCCAGAGCAACGCGATGTGCGAACACCCTCAGCTCAGCGGTTCAATAAATTGGTTCCCTGAGGGTAACTTTGATTCGATGCAAGTCTGCTTGCGTGTGGGTCGCGTAACATCGCTTAGAGTCATACACTAATCGCATAATACGGAGACCACGATGAATATAGCCCTGACCCATGAGCAATTGGCGCTGCGCGAAGAAATTCGTGACTACATGATGCGGCTGATGACACCTGCGCTGGTCGATGAACTCCATGGAGAACAGCGTGAGGGCGGCGGACCAGAACATCGCAGCGCTTTGCGACAGATGGGATCAGACGGCTGGATCGTCCGCAGCTGGCCCACGGAGTATGGTGGCAAGGACGCCGGACCGGTTGAACAATACATCTTCTGCGACGAGGTGATTCGCGCAGGCTTCCCCTACCCCTTTCTGACCACTGACGGCGTGGGCCCCGTGCTAGCTGACGTCGCCAGCGAGAAAATAAGAGCTTCTGTGGTCGACCCAATTTTGCGCGGTGAGTGCATCGTTGCCATCGGCTACTCTGAACCGGCAGCGGGTACTGATCTGGCGTCGCTGACCACTCGCGCAGAACGCAAAGGCGACAAGTGGTTGATCAATGGCCAGAAAATCTGGACCAGCTACGCAAACGTCGCTGACTATGTATGGCTGGCTGCGCGCACTGACCCGCATGCTGCCAAGAAGCACCACGGTATTTCAATGTTTCTGGTACCCACGTCGGCACCTGGATTCAGTTTTACGCCCATCAATACGCTGGGTGTCCGCACCAATGCGACCTATTACGAGAACATTGAACTGGATGATCAATGGCAGGTCGGCCCCCTCAACCAGGGCTGGCGCATGATCACAGAGCAACTGAATCGAGAGCGACTCAGTCTGGTCAATCACGGACCTTGTGAATTGCTTTATGAACGCGTTGCGCAGTGGGCAGCAGAGATGGACGCAGGTAACGGCAACGGTAAAGTCATTGACCTGCCCTGGGTGCGCACCAATCTTGCGACGGTAAGATCGGGTCTTGAAGTATTGCGGCTGGTCTGCTTTAAGCAGGCGTGGAGCATGAGCCACGCTAGCCTTGGCATGGATCAGGCTTCTGCCGCGAAGATTTATGGCTCGGAGTTTTTTGTCGAGGCATGGCGCCTGCTATTGGAAATAGTCGGTCAGGCCGGCGCACTATGCAGCGGTTCGGAAGGCGCAGTACTGCAAGGCGCACTGGAGCATCGCTACCGCTCAGGTTCGGTGCTGACTTTTGGTGGCGGCACCAACGAAGTCCAACGCGACATCGTCGCCGCCGCCGGCCTACTCATGCCACGTTATCGTTAAGGAGAACATCTATGGATTTTTCACTGTCGGAAGAACAGCAAGACGTACAAAAACTGGCTGCACAAATACTGACCCAAGAGGTCACAGTGGATCGCCTCAAAACCATTGAGTCGGGTGAAGAGCGTTTTGATGAAGCGCTTTGGCAACAACTCGGCGAGTCAGGACTGCTGGGCACCGCTATCGCCGCAAACTATGGCGGCATGGGCTTTGACTTTGAAACACTGTGCCTGCTCATTGAAGAAGTTGGCAAAACTGTAGCGGCAGTACCGGTGATTCCAGTGCTGGTAGGCGCTGCACACACTCTGCAGCAATTCGGCAGCGAAGCGCTGTGTGAGCGATGGTTAAGCGGCGTGGCCAGCGGCAAGACAGTGCTGACGGTAGCACTCATCGAGCCCGGGTGCGATGACCCAGCCGCACCCCAAGCGCGGCTGGAGCAGGCCGGCAATGAATGGGCCCTGTATGGTCAAAAGAGCATGGTTGTCTGTGCTGATCGTGCCGGACTTGTTTTGCTGACCGCACGGCTGGATAGAGAACTCGTGCTGCTAGCCATCGACCCCACCGTGCGCGGCGTAGCACTAACGCCCCAGCATGTCACGACGGGAGAACCACAGTTCAACCTCTGTTTTGATGCGGCGCCAGTTACGCAGGACAATATCATCGCCACCGGTGCTAGCGCGCAGCGTGCAGTGCAGTCTCTGGTCCAGCATACGCTGGTCGCCAATAGCGTTATGACGTTGGGCGTAACCGAGACCATGCTCAAAATGACGGCAGCCTACACCTCACAAAGAGAACAGTTTGGCCGGCCCATCGCAACGTTTCAGGCGGTATCCCATCGCGCCGCAGACGCTTACATCGATGTCGAAAATTTGCGGCTGGCCTGCCAGCAAGCAGTATCACTACTGAGTGCTGGTGCCGATGCAACTGAAGCGGTGCTCATCGCCAAAATCTGGGCGAGTGATGTTGCCCATCGTGTCAGCCAGTCAGCGCAACACCTGCACGGCGGCATTGGTGTGGACAAGGACTATGCCCTGTTTCGTTACTGCCTGTGGGCCAAGCAGTTGGAACTGACACTCGGTGGCGGCAAAACGTACCTCACAGCGCTGGGAGATTCTATTGCCGAGGACTTTAAGCGACGCAATGTTGCACAGAAAGTTACTCCGCACGCCGCCTAACTTCACCCACCTATCTGTGAATAGCAGTGCCGCTCACCACGGTACTGTCCTACCGTCCCAATCGAGAAATGAAAGCTCACCATTCGGCTCCGCCTGATCGAGCAACTTAGTAAGGCGCGCAGCCACAAACTCTGGCGTAAACAGTTTTCCAGCGGGCACCCCTTTCTGAAACGGACTGGACAATTCAGTGTCTGTTGTGCCCGGGTGAAACGCCACCAGCTTCACCTTCGGTGCGCGCCGTGCGTACTCCACAGCCGCCGTCTTTAGAAACATATTGAGCGCGGCCTTGGAAGCGCGGTAGCTGTACCAACCGCCCAGGCGATTGTCCGCAATGCTGCCAACCCGAGCGCTCAAAACTGCTACAACACAGCCTGAAGAACGCCGTAACTGCCCTACCAACGCGCTGACCCATAGCGCGGGGATAATGGTATTTACCTGAAAAACCTGAGCCATTGACGCCGCCTGCACTTTCTCTAATGCCTTCTCGGGCTGCACTTGCGACTGATGCAGGATGCCATTACAAATCACAACCCGGCGCAACTGCACATCAGCGGACGCAATGAGCGCAGTTGCGGAGGCAATAGACTCTTCACTGTAGTCGCAGCGTATCCACCAGAGCCCATCTGCATATCGAGCCAAGCTGTCAGGGCGCTCAGCGCGACTGACTGCAATGACGCTTGTGAACTGCTCAAGATCAAGAAACTGCTGTAATACTGCGGCCCCGATCCCGCCAGATGCACCCACAACCAAGGCAGTATCCATCGGTGATATAGATGTCATGAGTACTGAACAGTATGACGGGGCCTGCAGGCCAGATGGATTTCGGGCAGCGGTGACATAAGCAACTCTCTTCCTGAAATGACGCCGATTATGGCAGACTCAAATGTTACGCTAAAAACGCGCCACCGGATTGATGCACAGCGAGGAAGCGCTAGTTCGCACACCTGCAACCAGGATTTCAGCTTCAGAATCCTACTACGGCTCTATTTCGACCCACTTAGCGTCCATCACCCGTATATCGGTACGCTCATTCGTCACGATGCCGGTAGCTCCCTCTACCTGATGGTGCACAATAAAGTTGATCTCTGTTGCGATATGAACATACTCGAGAGAAAGATTGTAGCTTACTGCCATTTAATCCTAGGACAGCTCCTTTAGCGAAGCATCTTTCTCTCCTTGATAAACGGGAAGTGCTGCGCAATCGATAGGCGTTTGCGCAACGTCCCGGACCCACTCGTATCTTGCTTTCAATACACCAAACCCGCAAAATCCCACGATGACGTTACTACCCAGATTTCTCTTTCTGTTTGTAGCTCTGCTGCTCTCCCTACCCGCCATCGGTGACAGCGATTATCCGCCAGAGATAAAACCTATCGTCGAGCAACGCTGCATGGTCTGCCACGGTTGTTACGATGCTCCCTGTCAGCTAAAACTGGATGCCTGGGCGGGTATAGAACGGGGTGCGAGTAAAGAGCAGGTATACGCCCTGCGCCTGAAAGCAGCGCCGCCAACACGTTTGTTTGAAGATGCACAGACAGTGGAGCAGTGGCGAGAACTGGGCTTCTATCCCATGCTCAATGAACAAACCCCCGATCAGAGCGTACTGGTGCGTATGCTGGAACTAAAACAGCAGCACCCTCTTCCGGTTGGCAACCTGCTTCCAGTTGACGTTTCCTTGGGTCTGGATCGACAGCAGCAGTGCACCAAGCCCGAAGACTTTGACACCTTCGCTGCGAACAATCCACTGTGGGGCATGCCTTATGGCCTGCCCGGATTAAACAAGGATGAACACGCCACTCTCACCCAATGGCTTTTGCGCGGAGCACACGGCGTGCCAGTTACGCCCCCCTCCAAAGGAGAAGTTAAAGATGTGCAGCGTTGGGAGGTTTTTTTCAACGGGAGCAGCCTGAAACAACAGTTGATGTCGCGTTATATTTACGAGCACCTGTTTATCGCCAGCCTGTATTTCTCTGATCTGGGCGAAAATGACCGTTATTACACACTGGTCCGATCAAGCTCTCCGCCTGGCCAGCCGATAGACATTATTGCCACACGACGTCCCTACGATGATCCAGGCACTACTCGCGTCTACTACCGCATGCAGCCAATGACTTCCGCGCCCCTGGATAAGCGCCACATGCCGTATGCGCTGAACAGCGCGCGTATGCAACGGTGGCAGTCGCTGTTCCTTGACCCCGGGTATGAGGTCACCGCCCTTCCCGGCTATGTAGACGAGATCGCGGCAAACCCGTTCATCACTTTCCGTGAGTTGCCGCAAACTGCCCGCTACAAATTCATGCTCGACGAGGCACAATTTACCATTATGGGCTTCATCAAGGGCCCGGTTTGCCGCGGACAAGTAGCGCTAAACGTGATCGACGATCACTTTTGGGTCGCATTCCTCAGTCCAGACAGGAAAGCCGTAGCGGAGAACGCCAAGTTCCTGGCGTCACAAAGCCAGCACCTGCGCCTTCCCGCCGACAAAACGAAAGGTGCTCTCGTTTCTATAATCGAGTGGCGCGGTTACTCACAAGAACAGCTGAAATACCTACAAGCCAAGTTCGAATATATACGAAAAATGACGGGCCCAGAAGGAACTAAGGTGAATCTGGATTTGTTCTGGGATGGTGATGGCTACAACGACAATGCGGCGCTCACTATCTTCCGCCACATAAACAGCGCCTCAGTGGTAAAAGGCTTTGTAGGCCAACAGCCTAAAACGGCCTGGGTGATTGATTACTCACTACTGGAGCGTATTCATTACTTGCTCGTTGCCGGCTACGATGTTTTTGGTAACGTAGCGCATCAGCTTGAAACGCGGCTCTACATGGACTTTCTGCGCATGGAGGGTGAGCAAAACTTCCTCCTCTTCTTGCCGCCCAAAGAGCGCATCGTGCTCCGTAATTTTTGGTACCGCGAGGCAATAGAGGATGCCAGGAAATTCATGATGACCGATGCCATGGCTTATGATCGCACCACAGACATCGAGTACAAGACAGCCGACCCCAAAAAAGAGTTATTGGAAATGATGCAGCAGCGTCTACCCGGTGCTACCGCCAAGCGCTACCAACCCACTGACTCCCGATTCGACACACTGCAGACACTTGAAGGCCAGCCCTTCAGCCTGATGCCTGAGGTATCATTCCTGCAAGTAGTTACTGCCAATTCCCAAGATCGTTTCTATACCATCGTGCATAACGATGGTTACTTGAATAACGCGCAAGTCTTCAAGGAAGCGCAACGCCGTGTTCCACAGGAGGACTACCTGACGGTGGTTAATGGATTCATCGGGTCTTATCCCAACGTGTTCTTCCGTGTGCCGGACAGTGAGCTCGATGACTTCGTCCAGATGATAGAGTCGCTGCGTAACGAACAGGACTATGCGAAACTGGTCTCATTCTATGGCGTGCGCCGCACTCAGCAAGAATTCTGGACGCAGTCGGATGCTATCAATGCACATTACAAAAAGACCTTTCCAAGGGAGTCCGGGCTGTTTGACCTGAACCGGTACGAAAATCACTGATTAGGCCCTGCGCTAAAAAGACTCACGCGCATGACGCAGGCGCATTGTATTTTTGGGGTTACGATGACGCTGATCTAATCTGAGCTATCCAATCAGAACTTGGACGTATGAACATGGGGAAAACGAAGTCAAACATCGTGCTGGTAGGGATGCCCGGTTCGGGCAAAAGCACTATCGGCGTTATTCTAGCCAAGCTTTTGTCATACGATTTTATCGATACCGACTTACTCATCCAATCATCCCAAAAAAGAATACTGCAGGATATTGTAGATGAAGACGGCTACCTGGCACTGCGCAACATAGAAGAAGAGACGCTCCTTCAACTCGATACCCAAAATCATGTCATCGCAACCGGCGGAAGCGCAGTGTATAGCACTTCCGCCATGAAGCACCTCGCAGCCAGCAGTACCATTGTATTTCTCGACATTAATCTGGCTTCTCTGCAACAAAGAGTTACCAATTTGACAACCCGTGGCCTCGCCAAGCGGCCAGAGCAGAGTCTGGGTGATTTATTTGTCGAGCGAGACGCATTGTACAGACAAGTCGCGGACATCACGGTAAATTGTTACGGACGCACGCAGGACGAAATTTGCGAGCACATTCTTCGTACCACTACTTGCTAAAAAATGCTGCACTGAACCCGGATATAGAAGCGGAGTAGCATCGGTAAACTGAAAATATGTCTGCTAGTTATCACTTAAGCCGCTCGACCCAAAAACCGTACAGTACAGTATCGGGTCAGCAAAGTGCCAGCATAATCATCTGCCTAAAGATAATGCGGGAAGAAATTCTATGAGTATTGACCAAGCATTCAACTACCGAAAAATGCACGAGACGGTATGTACCTCCGGACTGCTAAGCGAGGCACAGATTTCCGCTCTGGGCAGTGAAGGGAATGAATGCGTTATCAATCTTCTGCCCAATGACAGTGAATATGCATTGGCCGGCGAGAATGAAATTGCCGAAGAGCAAGGACTGCTTTACACTTATATTCCTGTGGATTTTGGCGCGCCGCACAAAGACGACTACGTGAAATTTGAGAAATCGATGAGAGCGCTACAGGGCAAAAAAACGATAGTGCATTGCGCAGCTAACGATCGGGTGTCTGCGTTTTATGCGATATATGCCTGCAAGCACCTTGTCTGGTCTGCCGCTGATGCCAGTGAACATATCACTTCAATATGGAGTCCGATGGACCATCAGCCATGGCAGAGTTTCATAGCCGAACACATAGAAGGCAGTGGACGTTAACAGTATTACAGGCCCTGCAAGTATTGCATTGGGCGAATTTTCGCCCCGCATGACGAAAGCACTAACAACCGGGTTTATTCCTCCACTAATGGCAACCTTATGAAACTAATCAATAATCTGTTCTTTGGCATCCTCTTCGCTTCAATCTCTAGCCTCGCGCTTTCCATCGACGCCACCGAAGCAGTCAAGGTAACGCCACTACTAAAAACCCAAAAGAGCTGGAATGGCGAGGCGATTGTGTATCCCGAAGGCCAGGCGGAAGTTACGGTGATACTTATTGAAGTCGCACCTGGTGGCGAAACCGGTTGGCATTTGCACCCCGTACCTTCATTTGCAATGGTCTTGGAAGGCGAACTCAAGGTCGAACTGAAAACCGGTGAGACCTTATTCCTGAAGGCAGGCGATGCCGCTGCGGAAGTCGTCAATGTACTTCACAACGGCCATAACATTGGCGATGTGCCCGTCAAACTGGTGGTATTTTATGCCGGCAATAGCGCGGATAAGCTAACCATTGGCGAAAGCGATGGCAAGTAAGGTATCCCGATACATCATGCGGAGAAATATCCAACTATTTCACCCCTGCGTAGCGCTCATCCCACTTTTTGATAATGGCCTCCAGCGAACCCGTTTTCTGTTCGGCTTCTAAAGCGCGATTGAACGCTGCAATCATATTTTCGGCTTCCGGCCAGGATCGACTGGCGGCGACATGTCGCTCTACCGGAGGGAGGGATATTTTCGTGACGGAAAATTGCGTGATCTTGTCGGCGAAAAACGCGTGTAGTTCCATTGCGGCAGTCCGTTGGTCGGCTATCACGAAATCTACTTTTCCATTCAGTAAATTGAGAAGATTAGGTACGAGTTGGTCCTCCTGCACCAATGTCAGATCCGAAATCGAAGAAAAGTCTACGCCATACGCGTAATCAGTCCTCACACCAACTCGGCTGCCCGCCAACTGATCAAGGGTGGAATACTGCCCCTGGTTTGATCTCAATTTTAGAATTAGCAACTCACTGCTTAAGTAGGGCTTACTGAAAAGCAAGTCCTTCTCGCGCTCCTTGGAATACCAGACCGACGCAAGCGCATCGTAAACATCCAGCTCCGTCCCCTCGAGCGCGCGAGCCCAGGTTTCTATCTTGATCCGGGGCGCATACTCCGTTTGCGCAAAGATCTTTTTGACCAGCTCCAGCGCAAGACCCTGCTCAGGTAGGCTGGCATCCACATAAGGCGGCGATATACTGGCCATCAGGCGAAATTCTTGTTGACCATTGACTCCTGCACTAAACATTGTGGCAACAAGCGATAAACACAAAAATCTCAACATACCCAATCTCCTATTCAGAACACGTTTTTTATGCTGCACAATGCAAACTAACAGCCAGGAACATCCCCGCCTCAATCCCCCCGCCAGACACACCTACCACATCAGGTCATCCGGGATCTGATAATCGGCGTAAGGATCATCCTCATCCACACCTTTTGTCTCATACTGATTCAGCGCCACGATGACCTGCGGATCACGCTGGATTATTTTCTCCGCAGCTGGCGCTGGCAGTAGCTCATAGTCTGCGCCGAGCTTGGCAATTGCCAAACGCCCGTTAATCAGATCCTTCTGGATCTGCCGGGTGACATACATTTTCTTTATGCGCGTGCCGTCCGTAAACTGGTAGGGCACGTCGCCATGGTCGCGTTTTATACAGTTCATGGTGATAAGCTGCACGATCTGGGCTTTTATAGCCTTCTTCTCGGCCTCCGCTTGCTGCTCTTTATTCAGTTGGCGATCACGCTCTACTTTTTCAAGCTGTGCACGCTTGGCCTGTTCCTTGTGCTCATCAATATGGGGCTGACCTTTCTGGCGGCCTTTGGTTTCTTTGCGATGCTCGTGCTTTAGCTGCTTGGCCTTCTTCTTATCGACGAGGCCAGATTGGAGAAGTTGATCTTGCAGCGAAGCCATGGCGCCTGCCTGTCGGGGATAAAAGGGTGCCAATTATGGTTAATCGAAACGCTGCTGGCAAATTTTGCCGACCCTGCATATGGCCATGCATCCGATGTTGCACTTGCCCGGTATTCCAGCGGTGCTATGCTCCCACCAAGGTTTGTACATCATAGAGGCCCACTGTTGAACAAAAAAAGACTGTTCTGGTCATTGATTACTGTTGCAATCATTGGCATCGGGACCATCCAGGTTGTCCCGGGGCCAGCACTGATGATTCCTGCCAAGCTGCCTGAAAGTGAGCGCTCTGCTCACCGCCTGATCAATTTTGCGGGTATCGCAAACTTTCGCGACGTCGGGGGTTATACAACCATCGACGGCAGACACGTAAAATGGGGTGTGCTGTACCGCTCCGGTACATTTGCTGATAGCTCCAAAGCCGATCTACGCGGCCTTGAAACACTGCACCTGAAAACACTGATCGATTTCCGCTCATCCGCCGAAAAAGAGGCAGAGCCAAATCATCTGCCCGATCCAGCAGGCTTTAACGTTGTAGAAATACCCACTCTCGATGACGGCAATGAGGCCATGGTCGGGGAAATCATGGCGCGTATCGAAAGCGGGAATTTCGAGGATTTCGATCCTAATGAGCTGATGCTGGAAGGCAACCGCCAGTTCGCCGACACCTTTACACCCCAATATCGGAAGTTCATGCAGACCGTACTTGCAGCAGATGGGCAGCCGATCGTCTGGCATTGCAGTGCAGGCAAGGACCGCACCGGTTTTGCGGCAGCCATCCTATTGCGTATTCTCGGTGTTCCGCAGGATGTGGTGATGCAGGATTACATGGCCAGCAAGAAGAATGCACTGGAAGCGCGCCAGTCACAGTTAGTGATGCTACGCCTGTTCAAGGGTGATGAAGCAGCGGACAAAATGGCCGTCATGATGGGTGTTGCGGAGGAGTGGCTGGAAGCGGCCTTCGAGCAGATTGATGCGACATGGGGCAGCTTCGACAACTACGTGCATGAAGGCCTGCAGCTGACTGATGCCGACATAGCTCAACTGAAAACCACGCTGCTCAGCTCGCCTACATCCGGAGTTTAGTCCGCTGGTCCAATTACTTGAGCCACCCGCTCAGGTAGTTTCTCTATAATTGACTCTTGCAAGCCCACATCGCTTGCCCACCTTACCTCCGTTTGACACTACACCGTGGCAGCCCAACATGAATTTCGAATTCTCCGAAGAACAGCTCTTTATTCGCGATCAGGCCAGGAACTTTCTACGGCAGGAATGCGGTCCTGCCGTAGTCCGAAAAGCGCTGGAATCACCGAACTCTTTCGACCGCGACCTATGGCAGAAAGTTGTGGAACTGGGCTGGACCGCGACGACCATCCCGGAACGTTACGGTGGCCTCGGTCTGGGCTATCTGGAGCTATGCGTTATCGCCGAGGAGTTGGGTCGCGCGCTGGCACCGATACCTTTTTCATCCAGTGTGTATCTGGCAACTGAAGCCATTAAGAGCTGGGGCAGCGAGGCGCAAAAGCAACACTACCTGCCGAAACTGGCGACAGGTGAGCTAATCGGCACACTGGCCACGAACGAAGGTATGGGCATGCCGACCGTAGCCTCGCAATTACACGAGCACAAAGTCACAGCACAGAAAATGCCTGTGCCCGATGGCGACATCGCCGATTTTGCAGTGATCAGTGTAAAGGATGAAAACGGCACACTCGGCCTCTATCTGGTGGATCTGGGCAATGCAGGTGTCACGCGGGAAACACTCAACAGTATGGACCCGAGTCGCTCACAGGCGCGCCTGATACTCAACGAGGTCCCCGTTGAACCGCTTGGCGACAGCGCCGCTGGCGATGCTGAGCTGGCCGAGCTCCTCAATCGCGCGGCGGTGCTGCTCGCCTTTGAACAGATCGGTGGCTGCCAGGCCGCTATGGATATGGGTATCGCTTATACCAAAGAGCGCTATGCATTCGGTCGCCCGGTCGCCTCCTTTCAGGCTATCAAACACAAATTCGCCGACATGTTCGTGGCGCTGGAACTGGCCCGCTCCAACGCCTATTACGGTGCCTGTGCTCTGGCCAGCGACGCGGCCGATTTACCACTGGCCGCCGCCACCGCGCGCGTCAGTGCGACCGACGCTTTCTATCTGATCAGCAAAGAAAACATCCAGGCTCATGGCGGCATGGGCTTCACCTGGGAGTTTGACTGCCATCTTTACTACCGCAGGGCACAACTGCTGTCGGGTGTTATCGGCACGCAACCCCAGTGGAAAGAACTGGTCGCCCAACACCTGCTGCAAAGCGCCTGAGGAGCACGCCATGGATTTTCAAGACACGCAAGAATTGGCTGCCTTCCGCAGCGAAGTCAAAGCCTGGCTGGCGGCCAATGCCACCCGCCGCACGGATAAACGCCATATGGGCATGGAGGGCGAGGAGCCCTTTCGAGAGGCCAAAGCCTGGTACAAGAAAAAAGCCGAGGCGGGGTTTGCCTGTCTTACCTGGGCTAAAGAATACGGTGGCGCGGGGCTGACTGCTGTGCATGAGGTGGTGTGGCAACAGGAGGTGGAGAATTACCTGACACGCGACGCGCAATTCATCATCGGCATTGGCAACTGTGGCCCAGCCGTTATGCACTTTGCCCATGAAGAGGCCAAGCTTGCGCTGTTACCGCGCATGGCCAGTGCGGAAGATGTTTGGTGCCAGTTATTCAGTGAGCCTTCGGCGGGTTCCGATGTGGCGGGCCTGCGCACCCGTGCAGAGCGCGACGGCGACAATTGGAAGATCAGCGGGCAGAAAATTTGGACATCCGGCGCCCAGTACTCCGACTTCGGTGTCATTCTGACCAGAACCGACCCCACGGTCTCGAAATATCGCGGGCTTACAATGTTCATGATTGACATGCGCCAAAGCGGCGTGGAAGTGCGCCCTATCAAGCAGATGGATGGCGGCCAGCATTTCAACGAGGTATTTTTCCACGAAGCCGCAGTGCCAGACGCCTACCGACTGGGCGAAGTCGGCGGCGGCTGGACCGGCGCGCTCACGGTGTTGATGAGTGAGCGCCTGGCGATCAGCGGCATCCAGCCCACCGGCTTTCCGCAGTTTCTGGATCTGGTGAAGTCGCTGCAATTGAACGGTCGCCCCGTCGCCGAGGACCCGCTGGTACGGGAGCGCTTGGCCACCTGGTACAGCCAGTATGCCGGACTGCAAGCCGTCAACAAACGAATGGTCACGGCAGTAGCCAAGGGCGGCATCGCAGGTGCTGAAGCCTCTCTGGGCAAGCTCGTAGGCGCTGTGATGAACCAGGAAATTGCCAATTTCTGCTGCCAGTTGCTTGGCCCGGCGGGCGTCATTCAGGACGCTGCACTGAGTCCGCAGCGCGGGCACTTTCAGGAATCTGTGTTGTTCTCGCCCGGCGTACGCCTGGCAGGCGGCACCGACGAGGTAATGCGTAACATTCTGGCGGAGCAGGTACTGGGACTGCCGCAGGAACCCCGCGCAGACAAGGGTATCGCTTTCGAGGACATTCCTACGGGGCCCACAACTTAAGCTAGCCGAAGACGCCCATCACGAAGATCACTAGCACGGCGGGTGGCACCACATAGCGGATATGGAAGTACCAAATCGCGTACTCCTGCGCTGTGGTGCCCAGTTCGTCCTGCGTTGCCTCCCTGCGCAATATCCAACCGGCAAAAATGGCAATCAGCAATCCGCCGATCGGCAGTAGTATCTGGTTGGAAAAATAATCCAGGCTGTCATTGAAGTTTTTGCCATTCAAGGTCCAGTGATCCATTACGTTATAGGACAGGATAGACAGGACGCTGAGCACTGCTACTGAACCCACTACCAGCAGCGCGCTGCGGTGCCGCGGCATACCGAAGCGATCTTCCAACCAGGAATTCACCGCCTCGATCAGGCCTACCATCGAGGTAATTCCCGCGACCGCCAGCATCAAGAAAAACAATACGCTGAAAACATAGCCACCGGGCATCTGCGCAAAGCCTACAGGGAGAGTCTTGAAGATCAATCCTGCGCCGGCTGCCGGGTCCATCCCGTTTTGAAATACGACCGGAAACACCACCAGGCCCGCGAGCAGTGCCACGCCAGTATCCATCGTCACAATGATTAAGGCCGAGCGGGTAATCGATATCGATTTAGGCAGATACGAGCCGTACACCATCATGCCCGCCATCGCCACGCTCAGGGAAAAGAATGCTTGGCCGATGGCAGCGAGCACGGTGTCAAAACCGATCTTACTGAAGTCCGGCGTAAACAACCAAGTGAGGGTGCGGGAGAATCCCTGCCCATGCGAATCTGCGGGGGGTGCCAGATAGTTATAGAACGCCAAGCCGGCCATCAACACAAAGAGCAGGGGCATCATAACGATCACAGCGCGCTCGATGCCATCCTTAACACCGGCATAAATGATCAGGCCAGTGATGGCCAGACCTACCAAGGTCCAAAACAACATGCCGAGGTTATCGTCCAGCACCGCTGCAAATTCCGCATTGGCAGCAACGCTATCCACGCCGACAAAACCGGTGGTAATCGCCTTGAACAGATACCACAGTACCCAGCCGACGACGACGGCGTACACTATCTCAATAGTATAGGCAGCCATGAGGCCCATTGCCCCAACCAACCGCCAGTGCACGGACCTGCCACTCGCACTCGCCACACGTGCCAAAGCAGTTGTTGGGCTGCCCTGCCCACGGCGGCCGATCAGGAGCTCAGCAATCAGGATAGGCGCACCAATGCCGAACGCACAGGCTAAATAGATAAGGACAAATGCAGCGCCGCCGTTTTCGCCCGTGATGTAGGGAAAGCGCCAAATGTTACCCAGCCCGACAGCGAAACCCACCGAAGCCATGAGAAATCCAAATCGCGATGACCAGAGTGCGCCGCTCGCCGCTGCCATATGCCGACCCTTTAAATTGTTATCCGTGCAGTCTACACAAAATGATGCGCGTGTTCAGAGGCTAATCCCTTCCAGCGCACCGCTCAGAAGCGCTGTCTGGACAGCGCGACGCGCATTCACTACTGTGCTACCCATGAATATGCCACTCTCACAATGTAACTTGCAACAGGACGGGAAGACGATGAGACACCTGACATGCACATTCTTATTGCTGCTGAGCATACTGGCCGTCAGCGGCAACGCGAGCGCTATGACAATCAGCGAATATGAAGAAACGAGGGACAATAAAAAGCAGTGGCCAGTAACCCTGATCTATCTCAACGGCGTGGGCGTGGGCGCCTCCTTGGCGGCTTCAGCACTCATTCAACAGGGTCGGCCGCCGCTGTTTTGTCAGCCACAAGAAATCGAGCTCAAAAGAAACGACTACATCAAACTGATCGATGCCTTCATCGCCAAGAACAAAGTAAAGGACGCGCCCGTTGAATCGGTTCTATTGCTCGCTATGGTTACTGCATTCCCCTGTTCCTGAGTTTTTTGCTTAGGTAACGATAAGAGCAGGCATGCCTTTTCATGCTGCTAAAACGAGCGGTCGGCTGATCAACGCTTTATCGGCCTCGTAGCCTGTTCCAGCCAGTGGCGTTCCTTACCCTGCAGCAGCGGCATGATTATCTCCGCAACACGCTGGTGGTAGCGGTTCAACCATTCGATTTCATACGCATCCATTAAGGTGACGTCTAGCAACCTGGTGTCAAAGGGCACCAGCGTCAGGGTTTCGAACTCCAGCATCGGGGTATCACCGGTGCCATCATCACAGGCGCAGACCACCTGCAGGTTTTCACAGCGCATGCCGAATGCGCCGTCGCGGTAATATCCCGGCTCGTTGCTGACGATCATACCAGGGCGCAAGGCAACGCCATTATGCGCCTTGGAAATGCGTTGCGGCCCTTCATGCACACTGAGAAAAACACCTACGCCGTGGCCGGTGCCGTGATCGTAATCAAAGCCCTCGCGCCAGAGGAACTGCCGTGCCAGTGCATCGAGTTGTGTGCCTGTAGTCCCGTGCGGGAAGCGTATCTGTGCGAGCGCGATATGCCCCTTCAAAACAAGGGTAAAAAGGCGCCTGACTTCGGCGCCAGGATCACCGATGGCGACGGTGCGCGTGATATCAGTGGTGCCGTCTGAGTACTGTCCGCCACTGTCGACCAGGTATACGCTGTTTGTGGTGAGGTGAGCAGGTATAGCGTTAACGTGATTGTAATGACACATGGCGGCATTGGCGCCAGCGGCAGAGATTGTATTAAATGAGACCGCATGAAAGTGCTTGCCCTGTTCGCGGAAACCCAACAATGTATCCGATAGGACCGCTTCGTCATGCAAGCGGCCGGCTGCGATTTCGCTATCCAGCCAAGCCAGGAATCGAATCTCAGCAACCGCATCGCGGCGGTGAGCATTGCGCGTACCCGCTATTTCCACCGAATTCTTACAGGCTTTTTCCAGCTGCACGGGATCCTCGCCATCCACCAGAATGGCGTCGAGCCTCAATAATTCCAACTGTATCCACGCACTGGCATTTTTCGAGTCGCTGAGCACTTTCATTGATGCAAAAGCTCCCAGAGCGCCACTGGCGTCCGCCTCTGGTCGCACGCTCACACCCTCGCCCACGTGGGCATCGAAGCCATTTGGCAGCCGACACGGGTCGATAAACAGGGTGAGCGCACCGGAACACTCCAGTACCGCAAAACTCTGCACCACAGGGAGTTGCGGCATATCCGTACCGCGAATATTCAATAGCCAACTGACTGAGTCAGGCGCAAATATCAGTGCTGCATCACACGCGCGCGCGCGCACCATCTCGGCGATACGCTGGCGCTTGTCACTGCTGGACTCACCTGTAAATGCAGCGTCGAGTAACAGCGCTGGACGGCACACGGCATCCGGACGGTCATGCCAGCAGCGATCAATTAAGTTACCAGTGTCGGCAACCAGTTCAATACCAGCCGCGGCAAGCGTCGCCTGCGACTCTCTGTACCATTGCAGGCTGTGCAGGCGCGGATCGCAGGCCACTCGCGCATTCTGCGGTAGTCTGGCGGCCAACCACTCAACATGCGGTTCATTGATCAGGTGGTGGCACTCAAACAGCGCTGCGGGTACTTCGTTGCGCACCTGCACGGTATAACGGCCATCGACAAAAATTGCCGCTTGCTCGCGCAATACCAAAACCATTCCAGCTGAACCGGTAAAGCCGCTGATCCACCGCAGCCGCTCCTTGTGCTCAGGAATATATTCGCCCAGATATTCATCTGCTCTGGGTACAACCAGTGCATCGTAGTTTGCCGCAACCATCAGCTGGCGCACTGCTGCCAGGCGCGGCTCAACAGCAGTCATCGCGCAGCCTGAACGAGACGTTGTGATAAGCATCTATAGCAACAGTGTGCAGCGATATGGATGCCCAATCAAACAGATGCAGTAGGTATTGCAATACTATTCAACGTAGAGGTCGAATTCTGATTTTGCGATCCCGCAATCCGGGCACTCCCAATCCTCGGGAATGTTTTCCCAAAGCGTACCGGGTGGAAATCCATCTTCAGGCAGTCCCTCCGCCTCATCGTAAATAAAGCCGCAAATCACGCACTCGTATTTTTTGTACTCGGGGTTGCTCATTGACTAGTCTCTCAAGTTGAAAATTAGTTGTGCCCTAAAAGTATACGTCGCGCCGATAGTCGATTATGGCTCGGCAGTCAGCGCTTCTAAACCCGTTACTACAAGTCTCCGTCCAACGCGAGACGAAACCCCGCATCCTCTGGCTGAGCGATCAGCGACAGCATTTGCTGAATCTGTGTATCGAGCGAGCCCTCACTGGCAATCAGAATATCCACCGCATAGCTCCTTTGCTGCAACTGCAATGTGCCGCTGGCCTCCAGTGGTCCGGAGAGGGTGAGTATCTGTCCTTGCAGGGCTTCATTCTCAGGCTGCTGAAAATCCAGTGCGTAGGTGCCCAGTGGCACCAAACCGCGAGGGGAATTCCAGCCTGCATTTTGCCATACCAAACGCCCCTCGCCACTGAAAGGCATGCCATCACGCACCTGCAATAGCCCGGACTGCAGACTGAAAAATCCATCGACAGCAACAGGAGCAAACCGACTTAACATGCCGGCCGCCAGTTGCGCTTCCAGATTGATAATATCGATATCCTGTTGGCCTCGCACAATCAGTTCGGCGGCGAACGCCTGCCTTCCCCATTCACTGCGCAGCGTTATATGAGGCGCTAATGTTAAGAGGGAGACTGGTTGCAACGACCACTCCACGGCACCCAACTGGAAGTATCCCTGCGGTAAGCGAATGATGACACCGCTGGCGCTGCCGTCCCATACTGTGCCCGACAGACCCTGCAATAGAATCTGCTCTTCGGGCACGAAAAAATTCAGCAAGCGCGCCGGCGCAGTTGCAACGAGGTTAATAAAGAAGAGCAGGGCCAGGACTGCGGCCCCGACAAGAACGGATATTCTCACTTCATCCCGCCTCTGCTATTCGCGCCGTTACATTGACGAGACCGGCCGTGTTGGATTGAGTCAGGGACACTTCGCGCACCAGCATGTGTTCTGTGTATTCCATCTGGTAAAGCCACTTAAGCACATCGTCAAAGACTGCATTCTCCAGGCGCACCTGAATCTCGCCACGACTGTTAGGCTGCAGGCGAATTACGGGTAATTGCAGCCGACTGGTAGATTCGTTGATCACCGAAGTCAGGTTGCGCCTGGCACTGGTCTGGACGCCGCTTTCACGTATCTGAATCAGCTCTGACACCATCGCATCGACACGCACCTGAGATTCGGCCATAGCGTTATTCTGCAGGGCCAGTTCATCGCGCCTGCTATCCAGCGGTGACCAGACAAAAAGATAAAAGAGATAGACAATCACCGCCAGACTCAACGTCAGCAAGCTCATTTGTTCGCGTTGATTCAGCTGGGCAAACCACTCTTTCATGATCGCTCCGTCACTCGCAGCCGGGCGCTGACCTGATCACCCTGTGTCGTGCTGCTTTCCATGATCGCTTCCAGTCCGGCCTCATTGATACGACTGCGTAACTGCTCAACGCCCTCAAAATCCGCCGCCACAATATTAAGGCGCATCTCATTACCCTTATCGTTGTAGTTGATACTGGCGATGCTGGCATCAGGCATACCGGCAATAGCACCGCCTACACGCTCGATTAGCGCAACAAAACCGCTGCCCTGCCCGGTGCCTCCGAGCACGTCGAGTTGCCGACGTAGTTGCTTCTCGGCGTCCACGATCGCACCCTGCGGAAAGGCCTGACGGTAACTCGCCTCCACTCCACCGCGCAGTGCCACGTTTTGGAGAAACAGGCTGCGATACTCCGCATAAGCTGCCGCCAATTGCAGCACACAAGCAGCGACGAGCACGGCAGCTACTGCGCGCCACTGTCGCCACCACAACGCTAGCGGCAAGCGCGGCACGAAACCGCCCTGCAGGAGATTGAGCTTCAACTCGGGCATCTCGCTCAGCAGCAGCGCGGTGCAAAGGTTACCGCGACGCCACTGCACTTTGTCGCGCAGTTGCTCCGGAACAAGCTCAGTATCTGCGACCTGATCCATACCGTAGATGATCAAAGCCCGAGGCTCGTTAACTTCAGGCTCTTTGAGGCGGTCGGCCTCCGACAATACGCTTTGCAACAAAGCTGGGACCAACTCCCGCTCAACCGTGAACCCCTCACAGGGTCCAATACGGATAATCGCGCTGCCTTCCTCTAATACCAGACACCACTCCCCTGCTTGCCAAGGCAGCAAAAGGGGCTCAGGCAACCACAGCCGGATGCCGGGAAATTCGGCGAGCAGTGTCTGCCATTGTGCCATCACGGACTTAGCGGCAATGGCCACCGCAAAGCGATCGTTCTCCAGCGGAGCATAGGCGAAGTGCAGCTTATCGACATCAGCGGCAACCTGCTCTTCCAGCATGAAGGGTAGCGAATTGTTAAGGTGTTTCTTCTCTTCGGGCGCGACCAGAAGCGTCAGCAGGCGAGCATCTGCCCCTGGAACCGCAAAGCATACTTTCGTGCGCCGCTGCGACAAGGTCGCGCGCAGGTTTTCCATGGCGACATCATTATCAAGCCATAGAGTTTCGGTACCGGCACCCGGCGGATACCAGGCCAGACGCCCCTCAATCAGACGAATTATCGCGGTGTTGCGCAAAACGGCGTATTCCTCACTGTATCAACTTCCCTGCGCTTCAAACCTGTCATTGTGGCACTCATCTACAGACTGCCGCCCGCTCTGGCCAGAGTATCTATTTGGCGATTATGGCGATGCAGCACACTGTACAAGCGCATGTTCCTGCCGGCAACCTCCACCACGGCGTCCAATAGGAAGTATGAAGAGCTTGTAGCCAGTGACAACTGCTTAATATCACCCATATTGTCCCGACGGCCCTCGAACACCGGATGGGCGAGAAAATCACTGACGTCCTGAAATCCCACCTCCTGTCGAAACTCAACCAGCGACTCTCCCTCGGCGACCGTGAGCGGGCTATAATCCTTTTCCGCATTCAAGCTGCGCAACACCATAGCGGGCGCCGTCAGTATATTGATCTTGAAGCTCTCGGCTGTTCGCGGCCAGACTGTCACCCAGGGCAATAGAGCATCATAGATTTCAGGCGTCATGTACGCGACCGCGCGCAGTTCACTGACACTGGCCATGGGCCGATTCGCCGCCCGGTAGGCCGGTGTGCTCCCGAAGTAATAGTCATCCTCCGCACCGTCTGCAGACGGGATGGGATCGGGGTCCAGCCAGTCACTGACAGATTCCGTGATCGCATAAGCCTCCTGTTCACTGACCTCCGGGTCACCGAGTGCCTGTAAAAGACGAATAAACTGTTGCTGCGCCGTGGTGAAACGCGCGGTTGCTTGCGGCGAGCCCGCATTCGGCACGCGCTCGGCGAGCGCGTTGAGGTTGAAACGCCCCTGCAAATCTTCCAGTGAACCACGCATCCAGCCAATATCATCCAGCGGATAATCGGGCGATGGCTGCGACCACAGCTCGCCAAGGTCATCACGCGCCATGCCCTCGACTTTATCTTCGTCATAGTCGGCGATCAACGCCATAGCAGCGAGACCTTCGGCTCCGCGTAGGTAGGCCTGCGCCTGTTCATCGAATAACAGGTTAACGCTGCGCTGGAAGAACCGATCAAACTCACTTTTCATGGCGACAACAAGCGCCGTCGCCAGCGCAAAGACCAGCATAGCGATGATCAGCGCCGCGCCACGCTGCGTGCGCTGGACGCCACGACCGGCAGACACACTAGAGAGGTGGCAACGCATATAAACGCCTCATCTCACCCCAATCGGGTAATTGCAAGATCATTTCGATGGCAACCGGCGCGGCCAGTTCAACACCCGGCGTGCTGGCATCCACTACCCAGTTTTCTACCCAGTTGGTAGTATCAACCGACCCGCCGCCCGTCTCAATTTGCAGATCCTCCAGTGTGGGCAGAAAAGTCAGTCGCAACTCATCTACTTCATCGAGCAACATGACCGTTTGTGGCTCCGTGTCTGCCGCGCGATCCAGCACCGGATAGGAGTCACGCCATAAAGCGCCATCTTCGAGGCGATAATTGACCCGCTGCAGGTTGCTGCGCGGGTGCGCATTGGGGTTGTGCCATCCTGTGCGGGTAAAACTCAGCATAAAACGGGCCAGTTCGCCGCCCGTCATTGCCGGTTCGATCTCGCCAAACTCGTCGCGCACGGGTCGATCCGCCAACTGCCGCAGATCACGCGAAATAATCATCAGCGCGCGATTCACTTCGTAGATGCGATCCGTATTCGCGCGTAAGCTCTCAACACCGGACATCACAGCAGATAAACTGGTGTAGGAGATCAGTGAGACGAATGCGGTGATCGCGAGCGCGATCAGGACTTCGATCAGAGTAAAACCTGCGGCGCGTTCTCTACTGGCAGCCTGGCGGGCAGATTTCACGGGAACTCTGACCCCGGCGTAATCCCGGGGACTCCTGGGCTCACTGGAAGGCCAGGATTGGCCGCATCGATGGGGTTACCCGGGTCATCTGGTCTGCGCGGGTCTGGGTTCCCGATATTCGGATCAGAAGGTTCCCCCGGCAACCCCTCGGGATCAGTTTCCAAATCACCAAACATAAAAGCCGACAGCAGATACAACGGTTGCTCGCGCCGCTCTTCAGTGAGCGCCACCCGAATCTCTATACGATAAAAAATCGCAACCTCTGTGGGTATGGTCTCCAGCCACCAATACCAATCGCGATCGGCAAAGGTCGCCACACCGCTGTCCTTGCCCGCATTGAGCTCGCGTGTCGAGGCAACCACCAGACGCATCTCCGACAACTTGTTGACTGCTATCATTTCAGCCAGCGTCTTATCCCGCAGATAGCCGGCACTATCCACCTGTTGATAGAGAGCCATCAGCAGTGCGGGCAGCGTAATGGCAACGATAGCCAGCGCCACCATCACTTCTACCAGCGTAAAACCGCTCTCGCGCACCGAACTGTTTTTTAGGCTGACTGTATCAGGCAATATCAACATGAAGGAGCACTAATCCTCTTCCTCTATCTGGCCTCGTCGCAGCAGCTCAAAGCGGCCTAGCAGATCCCATTCAATGCGCCACAACAAATCCCCGCTCTCTTCATCGCGCACATTAATAGATCCCATAGTCGTTTCACCACTGGAATAAAAAACCACTTGCGGCTGGATGCGATCTTCGTCCTCCTCGAGGTCGTCGTCCAGCGTCAATTCCACCACCGGCGTATCTTCCAGTTCCAGCTCCAACGCGACCCCCAGCGGCAGTTGCTGCGGCGCAAATATCTCCGCGCCACTGGCTGGCTCCGCCCACCCATCGATTTGACGTTCGAGCCAGCGGAAACTGTAAACAGTCTCGCCCTCGTGCTGGTCCTCCTGCAACAGCAGGCCATAATCCACGCCTGACATCTGTGCCTCATCCAGCGCATAACTGGCTACATCCGCCAACTCAAGGACCATTGACTGCAGCTTGATATCCTGACCACCGGAGCTGACAGAAAGATTCACCATGGTAGTCACCAGCGCGACCACCATCAGGGCAACCAGCAACTCCAGCAGGCTAAAACCCCGCTGCCTGGAAAACGCCGAGGCGCTGATCGGCTGTCCGGTCAGCGCCTCGGGGGCCTTACTCATAGATTATCAGTCCTGCTCTTTCCAGTTGCCAATGTCGGTGGACTGGTCTTCCCCACCCGACAGACCGTCAGCGCCAAGGGAGTAAATATCCACTTCACCGTTCTCACCCGGGCTCAGGTAGAGGTAAGGCCGGCCCCAGGGATCGACCGGCAGTTCCGAGAGATAACCGCCCTCTTTAAAATTACGCGGTTCGGGGTCGAGAGTGCTCGGCTCCACCAGCGCTTCCAGACCCTGCTCTGTGGTCGGGTAAACATAGTTGTCGAGCCGATAGATTTTCAGGGCGGTTTCGATCGCCTTGAAATCCGCCTGCGCTTTTTGTATGCGCGCATCGTCAGCGCGATTGAGTACCGTGGGCGCAACGACGCTGATCAGCAGGCCCATGATTACCAGTACGACCAGGATTTCAACCAGCGAGAATCCCGCATTACTTCGTTGTTTCATCGTTCAATTCACCATTGTATTAAGATCAAATATCGGTAGCAGGATAGCGAGGACGATTGTCAGGACCATCCCGCCCATAAACACCACCATCAGTGGCTCAAACAGACTCATCAGAGTGCCCATGGTCATTTCCAGCTCGCGCTCCTGGTTCGTCGCGGAGCGTTCGAGCATCCCCTCCAGTTCGCCACTGGCCTCACCGCTGGCCACCATGTGCACCATCATAGGCGGGAAGCGGCCGCTTTCGCGCAACGCCCGGTTAAGGCTGCTACCCTCCTGTACACGCTCGGCCACCTCCTGACTATCCTGACGCAGCACCAGATTGGTCAACACCTGCCCCGCAATGCGCAAGGACTCCAGCAGGGGCACGCCGCTGGCCATGAGGATACTCAGCGTAGACGCGAAGCGTGCTGTGTCCATCGCTATCACGACCCGCGATATCCCTGGTATCCGCAGCAGCAGCGCATGCCAGCGCTTTTTGCGCACGGGGTTGCGCAACAGACGCTGGAACGCCAGAAATGCGACTGCGAGACCTGCTAGCAACCAGGCACCGTAATTCTGGAAAAAATCACTGGTCGCGATTAGACCGCGCGTCAACGCTGGCAGTTCCCGTTTACTGTGCTCAAAGATACCCACCAGCTCGGGCACCACAAAAACTAACAATAGCAATACCACTGCGAACGCTACCCCGACCAGAATAAAGGGGTAGATCATCGCCATCTTCAGCTTTTGGCCGGTGTACTGACGCTGCTCCGTATACTCAGCCAGCTGCTGCAGTACCGGGCCCAGAAATCCAGCGTGCTCACCGGCATTGACCATGGCGCGATACATTTCGTTGAACACCCGCGGAAACTCACCCATGGCGTGGGCCAGCGTATGCCCCTCGGCCACCCGTGATCGCACCTGCAACAGCATGCCCTTGATCTTAGTGCTGCGGCTCTGCTCCGCCGCCGCCTGCAGCGCCTCATCGAGGGGTAAATTTGCCTCTACCAGGGTCGCCAGTTGCCGGGTGACCAACGCGAGATCGCCGACGCTGACGCGAGAAAATACTGTAGACGCACTAAAGCCCGAAGCACTGGAGTCGGCCTTGTTGGCCGCAGCGACCTCCACCGGGCGCATTTCCTGTCCGCGTAACTGCGCGCGCACTTGCCGCTCCGAATCACCTTCAAGTACGCCCTTGACGATTTTCCCTTGGGAATTCAGCGCCCGGTAGCGATATGCAGTCACTATTCAACCCTGGGCATCAGTAACGGTTTATCAGACAATGGAAGTCACACGCATGACTTCCTCGATACTGGTCTCCCCCGCCAGTATTCGGCGTCGGCCATCACTTTCGATGCCCGGATAGTTGACGCGCGCCACCTTCAGAATATCCTGCTCGTTGGCGCTCTCGTAAATCATCTGGCGCATGGCGTCATCGATCTCGACCATTTCGTAGATGCCGGTTCGGCCGCGATAACCTGTGTACTTACAGGCCTCACAGCCCTTGGCGTGATGCACACTCACGGCTTGCTCATCGCTGCCAAGCCGCAGTAATTCACGCTCAGCGGAATTGGGCTCGACCCGTTCCTTGCAGTCGTTACACAGCAGGCGCACCAGACGCTGTGCCATAACGGCGATAAGACTGGAGGACAACAGGAACGGCTCAATACCCATGTCCTTGAGACGCGTGATCGCGCCAATCGCTGTATTGGTGTGCAGCGTGGACAATACCAGATGACCGGTGAGCGATGCCTGCACCGCAATCTCTGCAGTCTCCAGATCGCGGATCTCACCCACCATCACTACGTCCGGGTCCTGGCGCAAAATAGCGCGCAGGCCACGCGCAAAGGTCATATCGACCTTGGGGTTGACCTGGGTCTGGCCAATGCCGGGCAGCATATATTCAACCGGGTCTTCAATCGTCAGAATATTGCGCGATGTCTCGTTGATTTCAGCCAACCCTGCATACAGCGTCGTCGTTTTACCGGAGCCTGTGGGGCCGGTTACGAGAATGATGCCATGAGGGCTGTGCAGGTGTTTTTTAAAGGCTTTCGAGACTTGCTCATTCATCGCCAACTGGCTCAGCTGCAACTGGCCCGACGCCGTATCCAGCAGCCGCAGCACCACGCGCTCGCCGTGGGCAGAGGGGATGGTCGACATGCGGATATCCACCGCATGGCCAGCGATCTTCACAGAAATCCTGCCATCCTGTGGCACGCGCTTCTCGGCGATGTCCAGCCTTGCCATGACTTTCAGACGCGACACCAGCAACGGCGCCAACATCCGCTTGGGCGACAACACCTCCGCCAGCACACCATCGATGCGGTAGCGCACGCTCAGCCTGTCTTCAAAGGTCTCGATGTGAATGTCCGAGGCCTGCTCGCGCACGGCTTGTGACAGGATGGCGTTGATCAGGCGGATGATGGGGGCATCATCCTCGGTGTCCATCAGGTCACCCGCATCGGGGATGGCATCGGCAAGACGGCTGAGATCGACATCGGCACCGATGTCTTCAGCCATCTGCACGGCCTCATTGTTATTGCGCTGGTAGGCCAAGGTAAGGCGCCGCTTAAAGTCGCCGTCCGATACACCCTGCAACGCAAAAGGCCCGCCGAGTATACGGCGCAGCTCTGTCAATATCTGTAGTTTTGGTTGCCCGCTGTGCACCACCACAGTGGCGCCGTGGTCGTCAGCGTCAAGTAACACGCCGTGCTGTTGCGCAAAAGTAAAGGGCAAGCCTGCACGGGCGATGACAACCGCTGCAGGCGCTTGCGCAATCACCTCTTCCAGCAGCTCGCTCACCGGCCATCTACCGGAGGCGCAGGTGCGCCGGGGCCATAGGAACCCGACTCCGCCTTGATAGTATCGAGCTGCTTCAGTTCATCTTCCCACTCTTCAAGCATGGGCAGATTGGCATCGTCAAGGTAGGTCATGCCTTTGTCTTTATGCAGCGCCTGTTGATCCCTAATGTAGCGGTATTTCTCGGCGGAAGCACCGGCCAATTGCTCATTGTCCCTGAGAATCGTGGCGCGGATAAAAACCATCAAATTCTGCTTGGTCACCTTTTCGGCATCGCTGCGAAACAGCCTGCCGAGGTAGGGGATATCGCCCAGCAGTGGCACTTTCTGCTGGGCATCCTGCACATCGTCTTTGATCAATCCACCCAGCACTACTATCTGCCCGTCAACCACCAGCACCTTGGTCTCAATCTTGCGCTCATTGGTAATGATGTCCGATGCTGCCACTGAAAGCCCGCTGAGGCTGGAGACCTCCTGCGAAATATCCAGCACCACTGCATCGCCCTCATTGATATGCGGAGTCACTTTCAGTGTGATACCGACGTTTTCCCGCTGAATGGTCTGGAAGGGGTTTTGTGCGCCTTCACCGCCACCAGAATTAGTAAATGATCCGGTCACAAAGGGCACGCTTTGGCCCACAGTGATGTAGGCCTCCTGATTGTCCAGCGTCAGTATGCTGGGCGTGGACAGGATGTTAGCGTTTTTGGTTTCCTTCAGCGCATTAAGAATGACGGTCATCGATAAACTGTCGTCGATTTGCCCCCAGCCCAGCGACAGCCCACCCGTCGCAGCGAGGGCGCCAGCCAGTGCCCCAATATCGACCCCGTCATCCCGATTACCGGCGCTATCACGCGGCGGTATTACTGCCGCCGCAATGTTGCGTGCGCGCGCATCATTGGCGTTGATATTGCTTCCGAAAGCCCCGTCATCTGAGGCAAACAACCACTGCAGCCCCAAATCCTGGCCGTCGATCACTTCCATCTCAACGATAATCGCTTCCACCAACACCTGTGCCCGGCGAATATCGAGCCGGGCGATCACCGCTTCCAGCGCGGCCATCTCATCGGTGTCGGCTGTAATGATCAGGGCGTTGGTGCCCTCATCCGCCTCTATGGTGGAGGTATTGCCTGAGCGTCCAGCCGGATTGGCGCCATCAGCGGTATCCAATTCGCTGATATTTTTCATCACTCGGGTCAATACCTCGGCAATATCCAGAGCGTTAGCGTATTCCAGATAAACAACTTTCACGTTGCCACTTTGCTCCAGCGGCGTATCGAGGTGAGCGATCAATTTACGCATGCGGGCGCGCTCCAGTTCATCGCCGCTGATCAGCACACTGTTAGTGCGGGTGTCGGCCACCAGCAAGGTCTCCTGCTCACCTCCAGCGGCCTTGGCCTCGGATTTGTTGAGCTGGTCCAGCATTTTGACGACGTCTTCCGCCACCGCGTAACGCAGTTTGATCACGTCCGTTTGCTGCACGGCGGATTTGTCCATGCGCTCGATGATGTCTCTGATCTTGTCAATGTTGGAGGAGATATCGGAAATTATGATCGCATTACTGGGCGAGTATGCTGCCATGTGCGCCTGCTGGGGCACCAGAGGGCGCAGCACGGGAATCAACTTGGCTGCCGATATGTTATCCAGCCGCAGGACTTGTGTGACATATTCTTCCGAGGACGTTTCAGACCTACCGTCACTGACGCTAACCGGCGCCGAGCGCGCGTCCTTGTTCTGTATTACACGCACGACATTGCCAGACCGCACCGCAGCATAGCCGTGCACGTCGAGGATCGACAGGAACAACTCATACAGCTCGCCCGCTGATACGGGTTTCGATGAAATGACCTTGACTTTGCCCTTGACGGCCGGATCAACCACGATGGTCTGACCGGTAGCCTCCGCTACAAACTTGATCAATTCCTGAATATCTGTGTCATTCAGGTTGACCGTGTAGTCCTGAGCCGAGAGCGTCGCACTGCGCAGCAGCAGCGCAAGCGACAGTGCAAGCAACAATCCCAGTAAACGGACGGGGTGAAACCGGTTGGTGGCAGTCACTGACATTCTATCCTTTTGCAATAGTTCACTGGTTTGCACCGTCGTCCAGATTCACGCTGAGGGTAACTTGCTGATCCCCCCGCTTTAATTCGAAGGCGACTTCTCCCGCCGTGCGCAGGCTATTGTACAGAACCATCGTATTGGTCGGATTATCAAGGCTCACGCCGTTGATTGACGTGACCACATCACCTGCTTCGAACCCCAATTGCCTGAATTGTTCAGCATCCCGACCAGGACTCACGCGGTAGCCCACCATTGCAGCACCGTCGCGGACTGCACTGATGTTGACTACATCAGCCAATGACTGCGGATTCTCGTACAGCCGCTCACGGTAACTCTGGGCGAGGCTGGTCGTCTCAGGATCCTCCCGTCGATCAATATCATCGGCGGGGGGTAAGCTGGCAGGAGCAGGCATCGCCGCACCGCCAGCGAGGCTGGATTCTTCGTATAAAAGCAACAATTCGTAGGTGCCCCCGTTGTCCAGCACAACCTGCCCGGGCATCACCTTGGCCAGCATCACTTCTCCCGGGACCGGCAATTTGTCTTCCACCGAATACACATCCTGTACATTATTATTCTCAATGATGGCAAAACCGAAGCCATCCGCTGTCGACGACACAATCCCACGCAATTTAAGCTGCAGTCGGGTTTCCTCGGCGCCGTCCTCTATGCCCGCGCGGGAAATGACTGTTTCAGCTTCGGGCGGCGCTACAATCACCGCAGCCTGTCCGATTTCGCCAAAAAGATGCCAGGCCACCATACTTTCGATATCGACAGACGACGCATCCCGCGCGCCGCCCCCTCCAGCAGCAACCGGATTGATAATATCTGGAACCTCAGTAGCGGCGGGTTCAGCCAAGGGCACCACCAGCGCCCAGACTAGTCGAGTTAGAGCCAGTACAGCCCAGATTGCCAGCACATAGAGCACAACCTTACGCAAGCGGCGAGCATGGTCAGGCTGGGCTAATGTGTTCAGCGCAACGGCCAGCGCAGCACTGGCACGAGCGGACATCGCACTGGAATTATTGAGCCACTGGGCGGCCACGACCTACTCCCTCTGAATACCCGGCGAGCGATTCCTCACCAGTACTTTATAATGTGCCCGATTATAGGGCCCGCCGTTGAAAGTTGAAACCGTTGTATGCCTGCAGACGCCAAGTGCAGTAACGTGCGATAGCGCCCCATCTAACCCATTGCTGGAGAGTAAAGTCATGATGAATTTCGATATCCCTGAATACCTCTCACAGTATCTACACGAACTTGATGACTTTATCGCGACAAAGATCCTGCCCCTACAGATGCAGGACGACAATAACCGCTTTTTCGACCACCGTCGTGAAGACGCGCGCACCGACTGGGAACGAGGAGGCCTGCCCAACGAAACCTGGGAAGCGCTGCTAATGGAAGCCAAACGCCGCGCCGATGCCGCCGGCCATTTTCGCTTTTCCTCGCCCAAAGAATACGGCGGCAAAGACGGTAGCAATCTGGAAATGGCTATCATTCGTGAACATCTGGCGACACGCGGACTCGGCCTGCACAACGATCTGCAGAATGAGCACTCCATCGTCGGCAACAATGTGGGCTTATTACTCATGGTTCACTATGGGTCTGCACAACAGAAAGCCGAGTGGATCAACGACCTCTCTGACATGCGCCGCTATTTTACCGTCGGCATTACCGAGACCGCGCACGGCTCAGACGCAACCCATATGGAAACGTCCGCAACACGCAACCACGACACATGGACGATTAACGGCGAGAAGTCCTGGAACACTGGCATTCATCGCGCCAGCCACATCCTAACCATTGCGCGCACCAGCGGCGAGGCCGGCGATGCCGCAGGGCTCACGGCTTTTCTGGTGCCAACCGACACGCCTGGGTTCAACATCGAGGAGATGCTGTGGACCTTCAATATGCCCACCGATCACGGCCGCGTGTCGTTCACGGATGTGCAGGTCCCGGACAGCTGCATCCTCGGCGGGGAGGGTAAGGCGCTGCAGGTAGTACAGCACTTTTTCAATGAAAACCGCATACGCCAGGCCGCCTCATCGTTGGGGGCAGCGCAGTACTGCATCAACGAGTCGGTCAGTTACGCACTGCAGCGAGCACCCTTCGGCAAACCCCTATCCAGCAACCAGGGCATTCAGTTTCCGCTGGTGGAGTTACAGACGCAGGCCGAAATGTTGCGCGCGCTGGTCCACAAGACGGCCTGGCAGATGGATACCCATGGCGCATTTTCTGTGTCGGACAAAATATCCATGTGCAACTACGTGGCCAACCGGCTCTGCTGCGATGCCGCAGACCAGGCCATGCAAGTACACGGCGGTCTGGGTTATTCGCGTCACGCACCGTTCGAACACATTTACCGCCACCATCGGCGCTATCGGATTACCGAGGGTACTGAAGAGATACAAAAACGCCGGGTAGCGGGCTATATGTTTGGGTTTATGAAGCAGCGGGCACCCAAGGGGGTAAGCTAAAACGTGTGCTAGAGGAAAAACCACTCTTGCAGGTGTGCGCAAGAGATCGGTACTGCTCGTCAGCAGCCCAATGGTGCCGACACGGCGGGGTTAACGTCGGACCTACGCATTACGAATGCGTTGCTCTACCCATCGCGCTATGGCGGCCAGGAAAAGGGCGATAGTGTATCCAGTGAGCTGTTGAATTCAAGTATGGCGCCGCTCTCACGCATCGCCAGACTCAGTCCAGCGCGCTCTGGCCTGCTGCAAACCAGAGTACTTGGGATTATCGATAGCGATCGCGAGCATCGTGCGCTTTCGCAGGTAGGACAGTATTTCTTCGTCAACGGTTAGCTGGCCATCGCGCAAGGCAAGAGCAATATGTTGGGGTACCGAAGCGATTGACGCATCCAGCCCCAGCGCGACGGCCATCTGCTGATCGAGCGTCGCCAGACCAACACCCATCTCCAACTCCCTGGCCACAATCCCCAGCGCATTCGCTGCGATGCGCGTGTTATAGGCTTTGAAGCCGTCCAGTTCAGGCAGCACCTGCTCGCGCAAAAACTGCCGCACGGCTGTCAACAGGTCCGCGGTTTCGGTGGCACTCATACCACCTCCCCTGGCCGTTCTGCTGCCAGCTGTCCTTCCAACAACAGTAACAGATCGATCTCTGCCTCGGACAATCGACGCCCCACCGCCGCGCGCTCCAGGCTGCTGTCATGGCCACTGCGGTACATCTGCGCCATCAGCAGGCAGACCATACCCCACGATAACGCCGCGTGAACCTGCCAGTAGTGTATGTCTGCCATCGCGGGCGTTTCGCCGGTAACGGCGGCATATCCCGCCAGCAAGTCAGCATACTCGCCGAATCCTCCCACCGGCTTGGGCGACCCAAAGCGCCAGACATTCGCACTGATATAGCCGAGATCCTGCAGCGGATCACCGATATGGGCCAGTTCCCAGTCCAGCACGGCGACCAAACCGTGTTCGTCGACCAATAAATTGCCATTGCGAAAATCGCCATGGACCAACGTGCGACGAGGGGTACTCCGCTGATTGTCCCTGAGCCAGTTGAGCCCTAGCTGCAATACGGGCGACACATTGTTATGGGTCTCCAGAAGCGATTGCGCGCGCTGGAACAATAGCGCACCACTGTGGTCGGGCAGATTGCGCGGTAGCGCTGCCATGGGAATCTGATGAATGTGAGCAAGCGTTTGTCCACACTGGTAGGCGAGTTGCTCGCGCGCCGCTTGAAAATGGTCATCAGCAAGCAGACGAAATGGCAGGGCTTCTCCGCGTTCCCGGCTCATAATATATCCTACGCCAAGCGCGTGCTCGTTGCGCAGTACTTGTCGCACTCTGGGCACGGGCACCCCATACTGCCCGGACACCGTGATCAATGCCGCCTCCTCTGCCAGACTGAGCTCTCCGACAGCTGCATCAGATAAAACAGCGACAGACTTACCCGGCAAGCGGCGCAGAATCAGCGGTTCGATCTCACCCGCTGCTGCAAGATCGAATGCCCAGGTTTCCATATTGGCGCCACCAGAGAGCCGGTGCAGATCGATAATGCAGGCTCCATGTTCCGTCTCGCTGCTAAGCTTAGGGTCGGCGAGCGCGAAGCGCAGTCGGTCTGCCATAACTTGCAGGTCAGGCGCGCCCATGCCTGCAGCATCTTGCGACATCAGGCAATTACCCGCTGTGTTTTCAGGCTATTGATCTCGGTAACACTCATGCCGAGAATCTCGCCCAGCATTGCGTCAGTGTCATCTCCCAACAGCGGCGCCGGACTGAAGCTCTCTTCGCTGCTGCGCGACATTTTTATCGGATTACCCGGACCTCGCGTTACCGCGCCATCCGGGTGATGCAGATCTACCACCATATTGCGATGCAGTACCTGCGGGTCCGACAAGGCTTGACTGAAACTGTTGACGGGGGAGCAGGGGATGCGCCGGGCCTCCAGCTTTGCCAACCAGTAAGTACAAGTGTTCTCGGACAAAGCCTCATTCAAGGTATCGTTAATACATTCTCGCCCCTTCCAGCGACCGGGCTGACCGTCAAATTTGGGATCGTCAAACTCGGCGCACGGCACGACCTCCTTCAGGTTTTGCCAGAAGTTATCTGTGATCACGGCAATGACGATAAAGCCATCGGCACAGCGAAATGTATCGTGGGGCACATGCTGACCAAGTCCGCTGCGTTCGCGTTCGTATAGCGCCGCTAGCAGGCCCATTACGCCAAACATGCCGCGACCAGGCGCTTGAACACCGTCATACCCTGTTCAGATTTGAGATCAATGGCGACGCTTTTCTTGTTGCGATTAAGTGTCAGAAAGTAGGCTCCCATGCCGTGCAGGGAATTGTCGGGATCGCCGGCCAGCAGCGCACGCGTGCCCTCCCCTTCCAGCGGCTCCACCTTGATAGTCTCGGCGCCCAGATCCGCCAAAATCATGCCTGCATAAGGACCGGACAACATATGCGTGAGGTCCAGTACACGCACGCCTACCAACGGTTTTTTCACAGATAGTGATTCAGTAGAGAAAGCACCAGCGCCAAGCCCACCAGCGGATACAACCAGCGCTGCAACTTGTGCATTTGATCAGCGTCTGCTGGCTTGGCAAAACGTTCGCCCAGTATAACCATCAGGGCAACACCGGCAAAAATGAGCAATAACAACAGTAGTAAAGTATTCATAAAGTGGTTTTCACGGGCCTCGCGTTATGTGTAACCGAATACGAGAGCTTGTAACACGGAGCAACCTCCCCCGCAGCTAAAGGACTCATTCAGCCAGCCTGCTTGCCCGGATCATCCAGTTCAACCGGCGCGGCCACGCCAGCATACACGACTCGAGCGAGCCCTTCAGTCAGGTCGAATATCTGCGTCGATGTGACCTCATAGCTGGAACGTGTAATGCGCCACTGACCCTCCAGACGACTGTAGGCGTCATCATAAAAGCCAGCCAGTTGCGTGACGGTTTGCCGACGAGTATCAATCAGATAATAGTAGAGACCCCAGATGCCTGTGGCAAAATCGGCTTCATGCACTTCGATGCGGGGGTTCTGACCATGATGTATCTCCACGATGTGCGGCTGACAGGCGAGTTCCGTAAACACCGCCAGCATTTGCTCACGATCACTGAAATTGCCTATGCGCCCATAGCGCAACTCGATAGGCCCAGCAGCAAAACACTCACGTACCAGGTCCGGTTGTTTGTTGTCACAGGCGTGGAAATAACGCGCCTTTAACTGCCTGATATTTTCGATCGCTTCCAAGCGCGCGAGGCGTTGCTCCAAAGTCACAGCTCGCAGATTCCTCTGTCAGGACAGAACACGGTAGGCGTCTGCAATCTGATCGGCGCTGTTGACGGTGCAATCCAGATCCTTAAGCAGTCCATCTTTAAGACTGTAAACCCAACCGTGAACCGCCAGTTCCTGCCCTCGCTGCCAGGCATTCTGCGCGATAGTGGTGTGGCAAACATGGGCCACCTGCGTTTTGACATTGAGCTCACATAATAGATCGAGGCGTTCACTCTCACTCTCCAGCGCTTCTATTTTCTTGCGATGGCGATGTTGCACGTCCTTGATGTTGCGCAGCCAGTTATCAATGAGTCCGTTATCGGCGTTTTCGTAAGCTGCGATAATACCGCCACAACCGTAATGTCCCACCACCATAATGTGTTTTACATGCAGAACATCAACCGCGTACTGCAACACGGTGAGGCAATTGAAATCTGTATGCACGACCATATTGGCAACGTTGCGATGTACAAAGACTTCTCCGGGCATCAGACCGACGATCTGATTTGCCGGTACGCGGCTGTCGGAGCACCCAATCCATAAATACTCTGGACTCTGCTGGGCGGCTAATTTTTCAAAGAACTGAGGATCGTTAGCTTTGACGCTCTGCGCCCATTCCCGGTTCTTGTCGAACAGAGCATCAAGTTTGGTCACAACAGTACCTCAAAGCACCAAGGCGCTGAGGCGAGAGTGCGCCACGCAGTTACCACCGCGGGCTTTGGCGTCGACCAGAGCTTTATTCCCGACCGATTCCAGCTGCCGAGCCAACTGCGGCATATCCACCGCAGGAAACTGCTGAGGTTCCCAGGTAACCAGCCCTATACTGAGACACACTTGCAGCACTGCACCGCGACCGTCATCAATTGAGAACGCTTCGACATCGCGACGCATACGCTCCGCAATCTCCTGGCTGACCATCTCGCCGCCACCGGGAATCAATACCGCAAACTTTGACTGACTGAGCCGCGCCAGCAAATCAGTGGCACGCAAATTGGAGGAGAGCCTTTCGGTGACCTTCCTGATAACAAACTGGCCGCGCCGCGCTCCGTAGTGCTGATAAAGATCCTCAAAATCGTCTATCTCCATCAGCAAAGCCGTAATCGGCTTGGTCGCGCGTCGCGCCCTGGCAATTTCTCTGGCCATGTCACGGCCAAATCCGCGGTCATTGCTGATCTCCGTCAGCGGATCGAGCAGCATCAACTGCGATACCTGCTGACGACTGACGGCAGCCTTGAAGCAGGCTGACACTATCGCCGCCAAATGCGCCAACAGATGCTCTTCGTGCTCACCCAGCACCAAGGCGTCATCCTGCAGGCCCAAGTGAAGGCTGCCAATCAAGCGCCCGGAGTCCAACAATGGCATCAGTAAGGCATACTCTACGCCGTGCTCAGACTTGAGAATCTCAAACATGCGTGAATCTGTTGCATCTATCAGCGCGATGTCAGGCTCCAGTTCATACAGCTCCTGTATCGGGTACACATCACTCATCACTTGTAGGCTTTGGCCATAACGCTCCGCGCCCACCATAAGGTTCTCCAGCGCATCATCCGGGTCGTATAGCCACAATTCCGAGGTGCGAAAAGAGAAGTGCCTGGGCATGCTCACCAACAATATCTCAAACAGCGCCTGCAAGCCCTGCGCCTCAAGCATCATCAGTTCTAATTGCTGCGTCTGCTGGTAAAGGTAGCGATTGAGGGTCAGCGTTTCTGCCAGTCGACTCTCTGCAAGCTCGGCACGAGGCACTACCGGAGGAGCGCCCTCAATTTCCTCCCTGTTTCCCCCTGCGCGAGTAATATCATTAGTCATTAAAAAAACTCAGTGAACGCCCCGCCATAATGAGTCGGCAACACTAGTTGTTATTGGACTCAGAGTGTAAGCGGCCTATACTTGCGATGCAATCCTGCGGGGGCTAACGCCATGCTTCAATCAATGCCAGCTGATATTCGTCTGAAGCTGGACCAAACGCTCGCCCAATGGCCACAGTGGAACTGCTCCCCCGCGGTCTCCCGAGCACCGACTATTATCACGGTACTGACCCCGGGCATCAGCAATTTCAGCATACTGGTTGAATCGGAACAGCGTTTTGTCGTGCGTATTGACGGCATCAATCCCACAACACACGGACTGTGCCGCCAAACAGAATGGCGCACGCTGGACGCGGCCTACAATCTCGGCCTGGCGCCGCGCCCCTGCTACTTCAATCCCGAGTTGGGCAGCCTGGTCTGTGACTACCTGGCGCCCGCCAACGAGCAGAGCATTCAGGTCGCTGATATAGCGCACTTGCTGCACGGTATACATCGGCTCCCGGCCCGGCATTATCGCCTCAATCTGGGCAATCGCGTATTGCGCTATGAGAAGACGCTTGAGCAGCAGGGTCGCGCAATCGACAACTCCGCCCTTGCGCATAGCGAGGCGGTTTCCGGTTTGCTGCCACAGGTCGGCGAAGAACCCCAGGAGCCAGTGCTATGCCACAACGATCTGTTACACGCAAACCGTTTGTACAGTGGTGGCAAGCTATGGGCTATTGATTGGGAGTACTGCGCTATGGGCAGCCCCTTGTATGACCTTGCGGTGATCATAAACGGTGACGAGTTGCCCGCTCACCTGAGTGAAACGTTGCTGCAAGCCTATCTTGGCCGCGCGCCGAACGATCGCGAGCGCAGCGCGCTCTATCGATACGGCTGTGTTTACCGCTACCTGGAGTTGCTGTGGTACTTGACGCTAGAGAAACCTATCCTTGAACCGTCAGGCATCGATGAGAAAATGAGCGCATTGACAGTGATGCTCGAGCAACCGATCCACTAGCACTCTGGCATGCTGATGTTACCTATTATAGTGAGCACTCTTTAGGACGCAGCAGTACTAGTCGCGAAAGTTGCTGAACTGCAATGGCGCATCAAGATCTGCCTTCCTTAAAAAGGCGATAACCTCTTGCAGATCATCTCGCTTCTTCCCGGTGACACGCACCTGATCACCTTGAATCTGCGCCTGCACCTTCATTTTCGCGTCCTTTATCTTCTTGACGATTGTTTTGCATTGCGCATTGTCCAGTCCGTGGCGCAGCACCACTGTCTGCCGCACGACCTTCCCGGTGGTTTGTATCTCCTTGCAGTCCATGGCACCGGGGTCGATATCACATTTGATCAACGCGCTGCGCAGCATGTCTTCCATCTGAGTCACTTGAAACTCAGCTTCGGCAGTCATCACAACAGTGCGCTCTTCGCGCTCAAAAGCAGCATCGACGCCTTTGAAGTCAAAGCGATTTCCCACAATCCGTGATGCCTGATCAACAGCATTGGTCAATTGGTGCAGATCTACTTCCGAAATAACGTCAAACGATGGCATAGTATGCGACCCTCACAACAGGCGAAAACAGGAGCTACATAGTAATGCCCCCTGACCAGTTTTCAATCCCGCACACCCGATATTGAGGATGAAAGAGCCCCACTGGCACGTGCTGGGCGCGGGAGCGATTGGCTGCCTCTATGCACAGGCGCTGCACCGCAGTGGCTGTAAGACCACGCTGATAATGCGGCGCGGCACGAAGGTTGAACCGCTGACTGTCATTGTTGAGCAGGGCCAACTTCGCAGCGAACACTGTCTGCCTGCTATTACGCCTGACAGCGCCGCACACGTTTCTCATCTTCTGATCACCACTAAAGCTTACGATGTGCAAGAAGCTGTCGCCAGCGTTGCTCACTTGTTACGCCCAAGCTGTGTGGTTGTGTTGCTCATCAACGGCATGGGCCTGTCTGAGCAGTTAGCCAAAGCATGGCCCGCGCTGAACATCTGTTGCGGCACCACAACAGATGGCGCCTACAGCATTGCAGCGCGGCACATTCAGCACGCAGGCTTAGGTGAGACCCGCATCGGTAGTCGATTGCAGGCAACACCGCCTGCATGGTTTGGACAGTGGCAGCAGGCGCTTGAATCCTGCGTGTGGGATGCCGATATTGACGCGGCCCTGTGGCTGAAACTGGCGGTGAACTGCGTCATCAATCCACTGACGGCCTTACACCATTGTCGCAATGGTCAACTGGCGGCGGATGTGGCGCTGGCACAACAGGTCGAGAGTGTCTGTGATGAGGTGTCGACGATCAGCCGTGCAGCGGGGTTTGCCGGCATCGCCGCGAATTTGGCGGCGACCGTAGCGGCCGTCATCGCAAGCACGGCTGACAATAGATCCTCCATGCTGCAGGATGTGCTGCGTGGCAGTCGCACCGAAATTGACTATATAACGGGCTACCTGCTACAAGTGGCTGACCAGCATGGCATTGTTGCGCCTCACAACCGAGCGCTGCTTGAGAGGATAAAAAAACGTGCTAACTGACGCCCTGCTCTGGTCCACGATATTGCCCCCTGTGGTTTTATCCTGCATCACAGTGGTCGCTCTGGTGTTCTGTGATTTTCGCGATATCCGTGCCGGGCGATATCTGTTCAAGCCTTTGGCAGCGGCCGCTTTTATATGGCTTGCGCTGTCACTGGATGCCGCCAGCACCGACTACGGCAGGTGGCTGCTGGCGGCACTGGTTCTTTGCATGGTGGGCGACCTGTTCCTGGTGCCAGAAAGCGAACGCGGGTTTCTCGCCGGGCTGTCGGCCTTCCTCTGCGGCCATCTGCTGTTCGCAATGGCCTTCCTGCAACTGCCCGCTAATCTATCCGGCCTGGCAGTTTCTGCGGTACCCGCTCTGGTGCTGTTGGTCGCTGTGTGGCGCTGGCTAATACCCCATATTCCAGACGCGATGAAGATTCCTGTCACGATTTACATTCTGGTGATATCGGCCATGTTGCTGTGCGCCGGCCTGACTGCTGGCCAACCGGCCGCATTCCTGATTATCGCGGGCGCCTGGGGTTTCGCCTGTTCCGATTTGGCGGTAGCGCGGCATCAGTTTATTCCGCCCGCCTCGCGGCGAAACGGTGTATGGGGCACGCCACTGTATTTCCTGTCGCAGATGGTGTTAGCCTCATCGCTGGCCCTGGTGTGAATCAGCGGTAAAGATCCAGAGTAGTATCGCGCACAATATCGGCCCATTCCTGCGTCGACATATGCGCAAGCAACATGCCTTGGCGACTGGATCGATCACCCGCTTGCTCGCGGCTCACCGCAAACGCACACAGATTTTCGACGCAGCGCAGAGATATCTCAATGGAGAGCTCGGGCACTTCGTTCCAGTTATAGGGTTCACCACGCGCATAGAAAACCCTCAGGGGATATGCACCGATCGGGCCGACGATGCGAACGTGACCGAGTTGATCTATCAGTGCCTGCCTCACTTCCATCACCAGCCATCTGCTAGTGATACCGCCAGGCACAACTGCATCTGCGGCGATAGTGATTTGCGGTTGCTCAAAGCGCAACGGTGTCACTGTGTTGCGCGACGCTATCACCCACAGTACTGTCGTAATGGCAAATACAGTAGCAGCCAGCGCTGCGCGAGTCGGCCCGCGCAATGTTTTAAGCCAGTACCAAATGTTGGCCACGAGGGTACCGGATGGCAACAGGGCAGATCGACCCAACTGCCCAAGGTCCTCGGGTATCAGTGGCAGAATATCCTCTGGCGACTCAGAACGAAAACAGGGTGCAGCCTCACGCAAAAGACTTATGCCAGCCGACACAGGAAGACTGCGCAGTACCGTGCGAAAAACCTGCCGTACCCGGCGGGTATTGGGCGGCCTATTCTGAGGATCTTTTTCCAGCAGTTCCGAAATTACATCCAGCAGTCGATCAGGCAGCTCAACATCCCCGGTGACCCTCTCGAGTAAAGGTCGGGCAGACCGCCGCAACAAGCGTTCTGGATCGATCTGACCATTAGTGAAAAAAGGCTTTTCGCCACAGAGCATTTGATACAGCAGGCTGCCAAGTGCAAAAAGGTCAGAGCGTTCATCAAGTGGCTTGCCGAGAAACTGCTCGGGGGATAGCGCACAATGACTGCCCGCCGCCCAACGACTGGAACGTCCATCGGCGGTGCTTCTGGAGATACCGAAATCAGTGAGCTTGGCGCGGCCGGATTCGGTAATCAAAACATTGGCGGCTTTCAAATCGCCGTGCACGATATGATTCTGCCGCGCCAGGGCCAGCGCACCGGCTACGTCAGCACCAACGGTCAACACACTGGCCAGCGAGGGTCGCACCTGAACCAGGAAATCTTCCAAACTACAACCGGGTACATATTCCATCACCATCGCCAGATGAGCGCCCGATTCAATGACATCGTGGATCTGCACCACCTTGGGACTCTGGATACTGGCTACTACCCGGGCTTCGCGCAGTAATTCCTTGCGCGCAACACGTGTCGCGGGCATCCGATAAATCTTGATCGCAACGCGACGATGCAAGCGCTTGTCATAACCGAGATAAACGCTGCCCTGTCCGCCCTGATTAATCAGCCGAAGAATACGATAGGGACCGACAAAATTATCCAAGTCTGCAACTCAGCACTGTGCCGACGATAACTTCCGCAGCTGATTACGCAAAGCCGTGAGTGACACGCGCAACTGATGGGCGACAGCTGCGTAATCCCCCGCGTTCTCCAACATCAATCGCTCCAACTCCTGTGGTGGTATTTCACTGGCCAAACGATACGCTGGAGACGCTTCAATTCGCCGGTATATGGCGGTGCGTGAGACCCCCAATTGCTGCGCAACCCTAACCAACTCAAATTTATTGGCAACCATTGCCTGCTCGAAGATGTCGTCATCAATATCCTGCATTCTGCGCAGCCGCGAACCAGACGAAAATGCAACCGCCTGCTTGTCAGGTGTCATCATCGCAGAACGCAATATGTCGTTTATCACCGGCGTGCATTTGCTGGCCAACACGACCTGCTGGGCAAAGTTGGCCAGCTCACGCACATTGCCGGGCCAGGAGTACGACACGAAGCTTAAAAACAAAATTGCCCAGGCGGCAATGTCAGGCGCCGCACTCTGCGAATGCGGCAGAAGTTCACTGCGCTCTGCGTCCGCAGCGCTCTGGCTGAGGAAGTGCAGCAACAATTCACCAATATCTTCAGGGTGGTCTCGCAGCGGCGAGATAACAATCTCATAGGCGCCCAGACGATGGCGCAAAGCTGCCTTGAAGTCGCCGCCCTGATTATCCAACTCTGCGTCAGTGGCAGAGATAACACGCACATCTACCCGTCGAATCGGGCCTCCCACTGTCTGGATCTCTCGCTGCTGTAAAACCCGCAACAATTGCGGTTGCACTTCCACGGAAGCATCACCAATCTCATCCAAAAACAGGCTGCCGCCCTCAGCTTGCTCGAAGTACCCCGCCACGGCCTCACTGGCGCCAGTAAACGCACCCCGGGCGCTGCCAAACAGAGCCGATGCCGCCAACTCAACCGGAATTGCCGCCATGTTTACGCTCACCAAAGGCGCCTGAGCCCGGCGACTGACATGGTGAATTGCCCTGGCGACCAACTCCTTGCCGGTTCCTGTCTCACCACGAATCAGAACGTCCAGGTCGCTATCGCCAGCGCGCGCAATCTGTTCGCGTATATCGGCCATGCACACACTGCTGCCGCGCAGCGAGCTGTCTGGCGTGTTGGCAGTGATTTGTGGCGTTTCACGGCGCGCCAATCGCAACAGCAGTACAACGCTATGCCCGAGCAGGATTGGAATACCGTTACCCAAAAGATCCCACGCCACATCGATGCTCTCGTGCAGTTCGTCTGGTCCCAGGCGACAGCGACTAGTGGCTTCATAACGATTGATCACAAGCCGCTTACCGCGCAGGGTGAGCTGCATGGCCCTGCGGCTGATATGCGGGTCATCGAGTGGCTGCGGCGGTTGGCCCGCGCGGCCCTTGAAGTCGGGACTACGACGACCCAGCACCCATGGCGCATTACCGGACTGCTGCGGCACCACCGCCTTTTGCCCGATGCGAGCGGTGTCCGGGTGGAAGACAATGGTGAGCACCAGTTCCTGCGCGCCGTAGTTGTTTACTCGCGCGGAGATCACAGAAGGCAATGTTACATCTGAGTCGGTTGGGGTCAGCATGGCGAGTTGGGTCCCGTGCTCTGGCAATCTCGTTATTTTTAGTCGAATGGCGCTTACTGATGCTTCAAGTTCGGCTATAACTTGAATGGCATAGGGCTGGTACACGCCATAAGCCCCTTTAGGGGGGCTTGGGTTGCGGAGGGCCGCCCCGCGGAGGGCCGCCCCGGTCTTCCTGCCTCGCACAGCCCCAACCCTATGCCATTCAATTCACCGCCTAAGTGCCACTTTTGGGATCAAAAACGTGCTATTTATCGATAGTCCCCCACAAGCTTAGCAGCAGAATGCGAAAGCTGCCGCGCCATACAACAACAAAATTGCTATGCGGTCTTACAGCAGCAGCAGCAGTTGCGCGCGGTACCCATGCCAGTCGAAGGCGGGGCCGGGGTCCGTTTTGCGCCCGGGTGCAATGTCACTGTGCCCGACAAGCTTGTTTGCAGACATTTGCGGGTAAGCTGTCAGCAGTGCCTTTGTGACGGCTGCAAGTGCCACGTATTGCGTATCGGTGTAGGGATCATGGTCCGTGCCCTCCAACTCAATTCCGATACTGAAATCGTTACAGTTAGCACGACTTTCGAAACATGATTCGCCTGCATGCCAGGCGCGCTCGTCGAAACTGACGAACTGCAGTACCTCACCAGACCGCTGGATCAGCAGGTGCGCAGAGACTTCGACACCGCGAATTTCATCAAAATAAGGATGCTCGTCCCAATCGAGGCGATTGGTAAAAAAGCGCTCGATATAACCACCACCGTAGCAGCCTGGCGGCAGGGAAATATTATGGATTACCAGTAACTGCGGATCACACGCGTCGGGACGTGAGCCGAAATTAGGCGAAGGCACCCGGCGCGCCTCGCGCAGCCAGCCCTGTTCGAGTGTGTATGTCATTGCTGTGCTTTATCCAAAGAGCCAACGCCCTAAAGTAGCGAAAACGACAGTCTAACCAGACTGTATTGTTACGTCACGGTCATTAGAGCGAAAGCGCGCACCAGCAGTATTAACGACAGCCGCGCGCAGCTGTTACAATCACTGCCTTAACGACCTTACAACGACCACACACAATTCCCTATGCGAAACTCCCGACCCAATATCATCGCCCCAGACCCCGCAGACGTGATGCGCAATGTGCGCGCCGCCCTCATTGAGGATATCGGGGGCGGTGATATTACCGCTGCACTGATCGACGCCGACTCCCGCGCGTCAGGTCGGGTGATCACGCGCGAGGACGGTATCATGTGCGGTCAGGCCTGGGTCGATGCCGTATTCGCAGAGCTAGACGGCAACGTCAAGCTGGAATGGCATTGCCGGGACGGCCAGACAATCAGTGCAGACCAGACACTGTTCTCCATTGAGGGCACAGCGCGCAGCCTGCTCACAGGCGAGCGCTGTGCATTGAACTTTTTGCAATTGTTATCCGGCACTGCCACGACATGCCAGCGTTACGCCCAACGGGTCTCAGGCACCGCGGTACGCTTGCTCGATACACGCAAAACTATTCCCGGACTGCGCGCCGCACAGAAGTACGCCGTGCGTTGTGGCGACTGCCACAATCATCGCATCGGACTTTTTGACGCGTTCCTGATCAAGGAAAACCACATTGCGGCCTGCGGTGGCATTGCAGCAGCAGTCGCAACCGCCCGCAACAGTGCTCCGGGTAAGCCGGTAGAAGTTGAGGTAGAGAGTTTTCCTGAATTGGAGGAAGCGCTAGCAGCGGGCTGCGACAGGGTAATGCTGGATAATTTTACACTGGAAATGATTGTGCGCGCCGTTGCTCTGGCCAGCGGCCGCGTAGAACTAGAAGTCTCCGGCAATGTAACCGAGGACACTCTGCTATCGATTGCAGAAACTGGCGTGGATTATATTTCTATCGGCGCACTGACCAAAGACTGCAAGGCGCTGGATCTGTCCATGCGCCTGCTGTAAGTATTTGCTGCCGGGCAAACTCAACTACAGCAGTGGCCGCTTACTCACAATAACGCCGTTGTTATCGGCATAAACATAATCACCGGGCGCGATCTCAACACCACCGATGTGAATATTGATATCGCGCTGCCCGACGCCCAACTTCTCTGTCTTGATCGGACAGCTGCCGAGGGCCTGTACGCCCAGCGGCGTTCTTCCGATCTCATCAACGTCGCGGATGACGCCATTGATTACCAGGCCGGCCCAGCCATTGGCTGCCGCTTTTTCCGCCAGCATATCGCCCAGCAGTGCGCGCCGTCGCGAGCCGCCGCCGTCCACCACAATGACGCGGCCGCGGCCGTCCTCTTCGACATATTGCTTGACCAGGGAGTTGTCCTCGTGGCACTTAATCGTCACAACTGGCCCGCCAAATTGGAGGATTTTCCCGTAGTTGAAGAAAGTCAGTTCGACAGCAGCCACGTCGGGCGCGGCGTCCGCGAGGTCTGGAGTCGATATTGTTGTCATGGAGGCTCCTATCGGTGTGGCACAGGTCTACGATCAGCGCATTATACGGCAGCCGCGCCCGAAATCGGATTAGAACAGAATGACACTTGGTAGCGCTCGAGGATCGACGGTGAATTAAAGGGTATCGGGCTGGGACACGCCGTGAACCCGTCCATGGGGGCTTGGGCTCGGAGCGCTGGCCGCACCAAAAATCGCACACAGCCATAAACAGGGGCGGACTTTCCGTCCACCGGCGAGGCGCGGGTGGCGACGTCCTGTCGCCATAGGGTCTCGCCCGCAACTCTGCACCCGAGGCTCCCACATGCGGAAAATCGCAGACTGAGCCACCACCAACGCTTTCTCTGTGTTGGCAACTGCCATTTTGTGAGTATAATTTCCTCGGCTAATGTCTCACATAAACTACATTCATTAAGTGAATAGGGAGTGGCGCGTGAAGGTGAATCGAATCGATCTCAACCTACTGGTTTACCTGGATGCCCTGCTGCGCGAGCGCAATGTCACGCAGGCCGCCAACCAGTTGAACCTGTCGCAGCCGGCCATGAGCAATGCTCTGCGCCGCTTGCGCGAACTGTTTAATGATCCACTTCTGGTCAGAACCAGTGAAGGCATGAAACCCACGGAGCGCGCTCTGGAGCTGGAACCGATGGTGCGCGAGGTGCTGGGGAAAATCGACCACGCGGTGCAGCCGCGCGGTGATTTCGAACCGGCCGAGGCGTATCGGGTGTTCCGCATTATGGCCAGTGATTATGCCGAATCAACCTTGCTGCCCCGTGTATTGGGGAAATTGCGCACGCAGGCACCGGGGCTGACGCTGGATATTATGACGCCCTCAGATGTGAGCTTTCTGGACGTGGAACGCGGCAAGGTCGATATGGTTATCAACCGCTTCGACTCGATGCCGCAATCCTTCCACCAGATTCATCTGTGGAATGACAGTTTTACTTGTGTCCTAAGCCCCAACAATCCGGTGCTGAACGATTTCACGCTGGACAATTACCTGAAAGCAAACCATGTCTGGGTCAGCAAGACAGGCATGGGCGTGGGCGTGGGCGTAGACCCGGATGACGTGCAGCGACTCGGCTGGGTCGACCTGGCGCTCAACAAGCTGGGCAAGAAGCGCCAGATACGAGTATTTACACGCCACTATCAGGCGGCAATGACGCTGGCCGAGGAGAACGACCTGATCGTGACACTGCCGACACGGGCGGCGCAACTGAAGTTGAACAATCCGCGCGTGGTGTTGCGTGATCCACCGCTGGAGATTCCACCGCTGAAGCTGAAGATGGCCTGGAGCCCTCTGCTGCAGCACAATCCGGGGAATAAGTGGCTGCGTAAACTGATTGCCGATACCGCTAGAGAACTCGACGGACAGCAAGCGACGCTGTCACGGCATTCACGATTCTAATGCCGGTGATAGAAGTGATTGATTCGCTAATTGTTTTGCTGCCGCCTAAAATCACGCCAGTGTCACGGGTTGCGCCGTGCTGGTCGTTAACAAAGAGGTTTCACCATGACTGATCGTATTCAACAGGGCGGCTTGCAGATTGCGCCGATACTGCATGAACTCCTGGAAAAGGATATCGCGCCGGGAACGGGTGTCTCGCCGGAGCAGTTTTGGCAAGGACTGGACGCTATCGTCAAAACTATGGCACCGCGCAATCGGGCGTTGCTGCAGCAGCGCGATAACTTGCAGTCACAGATAGATGCCTGGCACCAGACCAACCCAGGGGCGGGTTACGACCGCGCAGCCTACAGGGCATTTCTGCAGGACATTGGCTATCTGCTGCCAGAGGGGCCAGACTTTGAAATCGAGACAACAAACGTCGACCCTGAAGTAGCCGTGCTCGCCGGGCCGCAACTGGTAGTGCCAGTAATGAATGCACGCTACGCACTCAACGCTGCCAATGCACGCTGGGGCAGCCTTTATGACGCCCTGTACGGCACGGATGTGATTCCTGAGGACGGCGGCGCCGAGCGCGCGGGCGGTTACAACCCGGTGCGTGGCGACAGGGTCATCGCCTATGCCAAGAGTTTTCTGGACCGCCATTGCCCGCTAGCACAGGGCAGCCATGCCAATGCCACAGCTTACGCCGTCAGCAATGGTGCTCTGCAGGTTAGTCTCGCCAACGGGGAGCAGACTGTATTGCAAGCGCCGCAGCAACTGCGCGGTTATTGCGGGGATGCGGCCATGCCTTCCAGCGCACTGTTGCAAAACAATGGGCTGCACATCGAAATTCAGATAGATCCGCAAAGCCCGATTGGATCTACCGATATCGCTGGCGTAAAAGACGTAGTACTGGAGGCGGCGCTTACAACCATTCAGGATTGTGAGGACTCTGTTGCCGCCGTGGACGCCGCGGACAAAACCGTCGCCTACGGCAATTTGCTGGGCCTGATGCGCGGCGACCTGGCCGACAACTTCAGCAAGGGCGGCAAGACCGTCACACGCCGACTCAATGCGGACCGGCAATTTACAACACCTGACGGCAGCGAACTCACACTACCCGGACGCAGCCTGATGTTCGTGCGCAACGTCGGCCACCTGATGACCACGCCTGCCATTCTCGATGCAAACGGTGAGGAAATACCTGAGGGCATTATGGACGGCATGTTCAGCGCGATGATCGCACTGCACGATCTGAACAAAAGCGCAAAAGACAGCCGCAACTCACGGCAGGGCAGCGTCTATATTGTGAAGCCGAAAATGCACGGTCCGGAGGAAGTCGCCTTCACCTGCGAATTATTTGATCGTATCGAGGATGCCTTGGGCATAGCGCGCAACACATTGAAAGTGGGCATTATGGACGAGGAACGCCGCACCACGGTCAACCTGAAAGAGTGTATTCGTGCGGCCAAAGATCGGCTGGTCTTTATCAATACCGGGTTTTTGGATCGTACCGGCGATGAGATACACACCAGCATGAACGCCGGCGCAATGACCGCTAAAGGCGCGATGAAACAGGAGCCGTGGATCAACGCCTACGAGGACTGGAACGTCGATACCGGCCTGCGCTGCGGCTTGCCGGGTAAAGCTCAGATTGGCAAGGGCATGTGGGCCATGCCGGACCTGATGGCCGAAATGATGGAAAAAAAGATCGCCCACCCACAGGCTGGTGCCAGCACCGCATGGGTGCCCTCACCGACAGCAGCAACGTTACACGCTATGCACTATCACCAAGTGAACGTCGCCGCGCGGCAGGAGGCCCTAAAAGGACAGAGCCGGGCAGCACTGGATGAGATACTCACCATTCCGCTGAAAGGCGCCGCCGGTCTCAGTGACGCCGAGATACAACTTGAACTGGATAACAACGCGCAGGGCATACTGGGCTACGTAGTGCGCTGGATTGATCAGGGCGTGGGCTGCTCCAAGGTGCCCGACATCCACCACGTTGGCCTGATGGAAGACCGCGCCACGCTGCGTATCTCCAGCCAGCACATCGCCAACTGGCTGCTGCACAGTGTGTGCACCCAAGCACAAGTGCGTGCAACGCTGGAACGCATGGCTGCGGTAGTGGACGCACAGAACGCCGCAGACCCGGCCTATCAATCGATGGCGCCCAACTTTAACGACAATATCGCCTTCCAGGCAGCTTGCGATCTGGTGTTTCTCGGCGCAGAACAGCCCAACGGTTACACGGAGCCAGTACTGCATGCGCGGCGCAGGGAAGCCAAGGCAAAACAGCGCGGCTAGTGCAGTGGCAGACGCCGGACTAACTACCCGGCGCGCCTGTCGTTGGGACTGGATGAGTCCTTGAACTGCAAATTGGTCAGCTGCTCCGAGAGGAGCCCGATGAGGAACATGACCATCCCGGCAAGAATCAGCATTGTACTCATATTCGTAAAGCGCCAGCCACTGCTCATGAACGTCAGAAAGTAGTTCAGAAACCCCATACCAGACACCATCACGGCTGCCGGAAAATAAATCTTCAAGGGGGAGTACAGTGTTCCCACCTTGAAAATAATCAGCAAGAAGCGGATGCCATCCTTCGCCATACTAATGTGGCTTTTACCGAGCCGCTTCGACACCGCGACAGGCACAAAGCCGACAGAATAACCCGCACGAAAAAAAGCCATCGTGGAGGTGGTCGGATAACTGAAGCCGTTAGGCAGCAGGTACAAAAAGCTCAGAAACTTGCGGCGATTCGCGCAGCGAAAACCCGAGGTCAGGTCGTCTATCTTCCGGTTGACCATCCAACTTGCGAAGCCATTGTAAAACGCATTGGCGCTCCAGCGGGCGACACTGGCCTGTGAATCCCGGCCACTGCGCGCGCCCACCACCAGATCGTAACCCTCTTCGATTTTGCTCAACAGCCTGGTGACGTCAGCCGCGCTATGTTGGCCATCGCCGTCCATGAACACCAGGTAATCACCCTTGGCAACGCGCGCACCGGCTTTGACAGCAGCGCCATTGCCCTTGGAGTAGGGGTGTGTAATCACCGTGACCCCGGCGTCCTTGCACACCTGTTCTGTGGTGTCGGTGGAGCCGTCGTTCACGACGATGATCTCAGCTTCGGGATATTGCGCAATCAGCTCAGGGAGCAAGACAGCAAGACCCAGTTCTTCATTCTTGGCCGGAATTACGATGGATACTTTCAATGGCTGGTTCTCCAGGTACCTGATTCTGCAGGTACAACGCAAGCGTCTGTTGTTCGCCTACCGTCAACTTACCCTGCTGCTGCATGTGTTGCAAAGCCGCGATAACGTCCTGCGCTGAATTCACCTTGCCCAGGGCCGTGGCAAAATGCAGTTTCATCAACAATCCGCGCGTATCGTTTGGCTCGAAGGCAAGAAAACGCTCTATGTAGGCGTTGGCATTATCATACCTTTGCAACGCATTCTCCAGCACTGCGAGGTTGGAAAATATATTAGCGGATGCTTTTTGTTTGAAATCCTCCACCAGAAGCAACTCGGCCACGCGGTCGGCGAAACGGATTCGATCAAACTGCGGGCAAGCATCGTCTTGCAACAGGCGCGCAAGAGTGAGCAAGGTAGTGGCGGAACTCAAGGGCCGCTGCGGATCTTTCCTGCCCAGGCTATCGATCGTTTCAGGCGTCACCGGCGCGTTCGCGATGCAACTCAGCGCGAGATCGCGAACCTCGTAATCGCCGCTACGCTCACGGGTACTCGCCGCGTTGGCGCTGGCCTCGAAGGCGCGTTGCGAGTAATGATGTGCCGCCTCAACCTGACCCAAGCGCGCCATCTCTGTCGCCATATCGATATTGGCCCGAGCCGATTCGGGATGGCCGTTGAGTTGACTCAGCATTAGCAGCGAGCGGTTTGACCAGATCTGCACCTGCGAACTGGTCTGGAAGGACACCACCACTGCACACAGGCCAAGGCACACCAACAGCGGCGCCTTCGGCTCGGGCCATCTTTTTGTGATGCCCGCGAAAAGTCCACCCAGCACTAGCATGAGTCCTATAGTGGGAAAATAATTACGGTGCTCAAAATACAGCTCCAGCGATAAGACCGTGGACTCGACGCTGTGGCCGACCACAAACCAGGCAACCCCAAGCACCACCCAGCGGCCCGTCTGCCACCGCAGCAGTAGTCCACAGACCGGGATCAGCAGCAACCAGGCGAGTACCGCGTAGAGCGTCGATGAGGGCTCAAACAGACCGCGCGACAGTACCACGTCGTCATGATACAGGCCCATTCTCTCAAGCTGCGGATGCATCCACTGCAGCACGTAATCCCAGACAATACGGGCCTGTGTGAACAGCCGCTCCTCCAGAGTAAAAGGCCGCCTGTGAAAGCGTGCCGCCAAATCGGCCCACTTCAGTAGCAGGGCGGCCGCCATCGCAAGTGCACCGCCAGCGATGAGTCCGTAAGACAAGCGTCGCAGCCATGGAATAACGTTTGCGTGCCGTCCGGCGCCCTGAAACCAGAGGACCTCCAGCAACAACAGGGTAGGCACCAGCACAATCGCATTTTCCTTGGCGAGCATCGCGATCACACAGAGCAGCGGTACTGGCAGAAAGCGCCACACGCTGGCGGTGCCTTCAATCAGGCGGAGTCGCCAGTACACATAACTGATACTCGCCAGTAGCATAAAGAACGTGGCCAACATCGCCATGCGCTGCACAACATAAAGCACAGTGCTGACCAACAGCGGATGGAGCAGCCAGATGGCGCCCAGCAGTATCGCCAGAGTGCGGTAACCGGGCACCTCCAGATAGCGAAACAGCAACCAGAACAGCCAGATCACCAGTCCGCCATTGCACAGGTGCAAAACGATATTGACTTTTTTGCCGCCCGTGATGCCCTCATCCAGATACATTTTTTCGAGCACGAAGCTCGTCATGGACACTGAGCGTCCGAGGGCGCCGGATTTATCACCGAAAATATAATCGAAAGCCAGTTCAGGCCGGTTTTTCAGGTCGTCGATGACCAGCACGCTGGAACGGTCGTCGAGCAGTTCGGGGCCGCTGATGCCAGGCCAGTAAATCCACCAGCCAAGCAAAAGTAGCAAACCCGCGAACAACAGCGCGGCTGCAGCACCCAGCCTGAAACGCTCCGTTAGTGGTGTCGATTTCACTGTCACGGTCACTATCACTGTGGTTGCTGGAACAGCGCTTTAACAACGGGCAACTCGCGCCGCAACGGATCGCGCCGCATCCACTCCCGAACGGCCTCATAAGTACTGGCAGGATCTTCATTACCGTAATATTGCGCGAGGTAGACCATGGCCTGCGGGCTGCCGGGATTCCCCTGCGCCGCGGTGACCAGCAGCGGCAGCAACGTGGATTTCTGCGCCGCTGCGGTGGCCATTACAAATTGATACTGCAGACCCACGATTTCCATCCGGTGAGGATAGCGTTCGATAAGCTGGGTCAACAACTCGGCCATTCGGGTTCGGTCCGGCGCAGCCGGCGGCGTCAGCGAAAACTCGACCAGTGCACCCAACGCGGTGCGATCCGAGGATTGTAAACGTCGTGTTTTTGCCCGTTCCATCAGCGCACCCAACCAGTCATTTTCCTCTGCCAGACCGGGAAAATACAGCGTATCGAGTTGGTATAACATCACCATCGCAGGGAAATTGCGCTCATCCAGTGTGTGCATAGCCTCGAAGTAGCCGCGCGATGTAACGGCCAACGCGCGCTGCTCCTCTTCATCCAGTGCCAACTCGCGAGACTGACTGAAGCGCTTGAACAGCGCATTCGCGTAGAAAAAATTTGCGCGGGGCGATTGCGGATGATTGATCACATTGAATCTGGCCAGGCTGGTTTCATCGCTCCAGGCATTGGTTCGCACCAGCAATAGAACCACCAGCACACCGAGGATGCCACAGACCGCCACACGCAAACGCAGCCGTTCAACGAGCTCCACGCCCTTGAAAACACCCAGTGCCGCCAACACCGCAAAGCCCAGACTGGGCAGGTAATTGCGGTGCTCAAATACCATTTCCAGCGGAAACACCGTGGACTCCATGCTGTGTGCAACCAGGTAAAACAGGAAAGCGCAGGCCATCAAGGGGTAGCGCTTGTGCCACAGGAGGGAGGCACACAGCACAGCGCACCAGGCCAGCAGCGATATGGCCGTGGTAAAAGGTGACCACAGGCTGCGCGAGATGACGATGTCGTCGTGAAAGAAGCCCATGCCGATGATGTTGGGAACCAGCATCCAGCTCAGGTACTGCCACAGCACCCGGCCCTGGGTTAACAGGCGCTCTTGCAAAGTGAATTCCCGCCCGCCATAGCGACCAACGAGCACATCGGGTGCCACCAGGTACAGCGCAACCACTAGCAACACAGGCAGGATCAGCGCGCACCAGCCCAGCCACACTAATTGTCGCTGTGTCTGACCGCGCCAGACACCGCGAAACAGGGTGACTTCAACCACGGCGATTAACCATAGCAGCAGTGCGCCATTCTCCTTGGATAGCAGGGCGGCCAGACCGAGCAGGAAGATCCACAGCGCGGCGGCCAGTAATTCTCCCGGCGTGGCGCCACTGTGCGCCCAGCACAGTCGATAGCGCGTGAATACCAACAGGCCGGCCAGCGTAAAGAGCGTCGACAACTGCGCCATACGCTGCACGGCATATAACACCGTCGATACATGGATGGGGTGCAACAGCCAGATCGCTGCGGCGATCAAAGCCACCAGTTTGCACTGGTACAGGCTCAACCGGTGGCTGCGCAGCGCGGGCGCTCGCAGCAAAGCTAGCGCGAACATGTACAGCAGTGCACCGATGGTCAGGTGTATCGCCACATTGGTCGCTTTTAGGCTGAAAGGGGTGAAGGCGCCGGCCGCAGCGTGGTTTAGCGCGAAAGTCAGCATCGCGATGGGACGGTACAACAGGCCGGAATCAGCACTCAGGGCTGCCGCGCGCCAGTCATCAAACGTCGCACCGTCGATTTGCACCTGCTTGTTGGCGAGCAAGTTAGGCTCATCGTCAAAAAACAGTGGGCCGTTTAACGCGACACCGTAAGCCAGCAGACACACCAGCACCACGAGCGCCGCAAAAACAAACGCCGGGGCGCTACTTTCTTCGACACAGTGTGAGCCTGGCGCCTCAGAGTCCTTCATACGGTTCCGCCGCATCGCCGCATTCAAATCAGACTAAAAAAACGCAAAAAAGCCCGGCATGCCGGGCTTTGAGTTGTCGCCGTGTAACTAGGCTTGATTATCCGCGACAGTTGGCTGGCAGGTACTTGGTCGGCAGTCCGTTAGCTTCTGCGATGTCGTTGCCGGGCAGACATTCCCAAGAGATCGTGCCACCCGCATTGGGGGTACCGACCAACTGGAAGCTCAATGTTGCGCCTTCTGCCTTGACCGAACCGTCATACACACTAGTGAAAACATTGGCTATAATTCGAATCGGCTCATTTGGGTCTGCTGAAGGATCATCGGGAAGAATTGCCAGCTGATTAGTAATGTCACTAGAGTCAAAGCGAGTCGCTGTGTTGACGCCAAACGATGTCGAGGCGCTGGGGAATCTTCCATTAGCCGCGTAATACTCGACTACCGTTGTCTTGGCTTCTGCCATTGCTGCCAGCGGCTCAGACAATTTGGAACGTACAATGTAATCCTGGTAAGCCGGCAGCGCGATAGCAGCCAGAATGCCGACGATCGCGATAACGATCATCAGTTCGATAAGGGTAAAGCCCTGTTGCGCTTTCTTTTGAATTGTCACAATACTTCTCCACGTTGAGTTACACCACGCACCGCTGCTAGTTTTACTTTCCCAATACGGTACGCGCTATTTGCAAGAGAGGGTTAGCAGGTAGCGTGCCAACAACACGATAGATGCAACAATAATTTTTTTAAGTCTTTAATATCAATTAATTACAGCGTGGTAGCAATTCAGATCGAGGCATCGTGTCACTGCGATCAGCAACGTGCGATCTGACCCGCAGCGTAACAATGTGACAATTTTTGTCGCATATCGCGAATTAACGTCGCTGCACTCAGGAGCCAAAGAGCCACCGCAGGGCAATAGCGCACTGGCTCACAGATCAGCGTCGAATACCCGGAAAATCTACAACTAACCTGGAAGCCTTGTTGCCGCTACAAGGGCAGTGGTTTAGTCTGTTTTCACAATATCGGTGTCACAGGTGCTGCTATGGATAATCGTCGAACAAAAATTGTTATCAACAAGAAATTCCAGTATCAGCACTCGCTGTTGATCGTGGCAGTAGCGGTGCTGCTGGTCAATGCGTTCATCATTGTGCGTATGCTTTTCCCGGGAGCACAGCCCCTTGATCTGTCCACCCCCATGGCTTTTGGGGTGGCGGCAGCTGAGCTCGTCCTCATCGTCGCTATCTGGTATGGCTGCCTCAAGGCTAGCCATCGTATTGCCGGACCCGTGTTTGTCATCGAGCGCGAAGTGTCGAGACTGGGCACCGGCGACCTCAATGCCTCGATTATGTTGCGCGATAACGACATGTTCCGGGCCGAGGCACAAACAATGAACGAAAGCTTTGACGCACTGCGCAGTCGCATCGCGACGATCAAAGAAATCTGTGATCAGCTGGAAGGCGCACTTGCCAGTGGTGCAGACGTCGCTCCATTGGTCGACAAGCTGAAGACCGAAATCTCGCAATTCACTCACAATAGCAACGCTTGACAACCAGGTACCGGGACAACATTAAGCGGTGCCTGACACAGTGAGCTCAAGCAGAGGGTTTACCCTTATTGAACTGATGGCCGTGGTCGCCATCATCAGTATTCTGGCGATGGTCGCCATGTCTTCTTACTCAGACTTCCTGACACGCAGTAAAATCGGTGAGGGCATGGTGTTTGCGGCAGAAGCGAAAACCGCTGTGACCGGTTACTACTATGATACCCAGGAACTGCCGCAGAACAATCGCCAGGCAGGTCTGCCTGAACCGAATTCCTATGACAGGCACGAATACATCCGTAAACTGGCACTGTCCACTACTGAACCCTTTGGCGTTGTTACCATCACCTTTAAACTCACCGGCACCAAAGAGGATAGGAAGACGCTGCAATTCATTCCCGCAACGCGCAATGGCAAGGTGAGCTGGACGTGCCTGCCACCGGAGGAGAACGGCGTCGACGTGAGCAAGGTGCCGGCGAACTGCCGGGGCTAATAGTCTGCCGGGGCTGGTTACTGCGTATAACAAAGTGCATAGTAGGACGGCGCTACGCGCAAGCGAGTGAGATGCGCCCGGTTCCGCGCCGCCCCAGCTGGCCTGCAGTACAGATTGGTAAAATTTGCCTCTAATCAGTGGCTGCCTCAAAGTTAATCGTTGGTTATAATGATTCCCCTAAGTAAAACAATGTGTTATCGCAACAGTCTCATGTGAGACGGGAGCCGGGGCTACATGAACGATAAAGCAATTGGGCAACTCAGTGGTTTGGCTGGACGCCTTGTAGCCGAGTCACTGATCAGCGCCCAACATGCTGTCGAAGCACAAAAAGAAGCCTCTCTCGAGCGCATGCACTTCGTGCAATACCTGGTAGAGCGCAAGAACGTTGACGGCTGGCGTGTCGCGGAAGTGGCCTCACAGGAATTCGGCGTGCCGCTGATTGATATACTAGCGATCAACACCGATACGCTACCGGTTGGCCTGGTCGAACCATCGCTGGTTATCAAGCACCATGCACTACCTCTTTTTCGCCGCGGCAATCGTCTGTTCATCGCTGTCTCAGACCCCACCAATCTGGCGGCCCTCGACGAAATCAAGTTTCATACCGGCATCAACACCGACGCCATACTGGTTGAAGAAAGTGCACTCAGTAAGGCGCTGGCCAAGTGGGCCGAGTCGCAGGACTCGCTCACCGACGGACTGGATGGGCTGGACGCCTCAGACTTGGACGATGTCGACATCACCATGGGTGGCGACCCGGGTGAAGCGGACGACGGTAACGAGTCCGTTGACGAAACGCCCATTGTGCGCTTTATCAACAAGGTGCTGATCGATGCGATTAAGCAAGGCGCATCGGATATCCACTTCGAACCCTATGAAAAGTCCTACCGGGTGCGTTTTCGAACCGACGGCATATTGCAGGTTGTGGTCAGGCCGCCACGCAATCTCGCGCCGCGACTTGCAGCACGCTTGAAGGTCATGTCACAGATGGATATTTCAGAACGCCGCCTGCCGCAGGACGGTCGCATACAAATGAAGCTATCCCGCAACCGAGCGATCGATTTCCGGGTCAACACCCTGCCCACTCTGTGGGGTGAAAAAATCGTCCTGCGGATTCTCGATCCAAGCAGTGCGCAAATGGGCATTGATGCGCTGGGGTATGAGCCAGCACAGAAAGAAATGTACATGAAAGTACTCAACCAGCCGCAGGGTATGATCCTGGTCACCGGCCCGACGGGCTCGGGAAAAACCGTCTCGCTGTATACCGGCCTCAACATTTTGAACACCGCGGAACGCAATATTTCCACCGCAGAAGACCCGGTGGAGATTAACCTCGAAGGCGTCAACCAGGTTCACGTGAACCCCAAAGTCGGATTGAACTTTGCCGAAGCGCTGCGCTCGTTCCTGCGCCAGGATCCGGACGTCATCATGGTGGGGGAGATTCGCGACCTCGAGACGGCAGAAATCGCCATTAAGGCTGCGCAAACCGGTCACCTGGTCCTATCCACACTGCACACCAATAGCGCGTCGGAGACCATCACACGTTTGCTCAATATGGGCGTTCCGGCGTTCAACGTGGCCTCCTCAGTGAACCTGATCATCGCCCAGCGACTGGCACGGCGATTGTGCAAGCACTGCAGGCTGCCGGCCGACGATATCCCGCACGCCACGCTGCTGGCAGAAGGTTTCACAGAGGCAATGCTGGGGTCCGCGACCATTATGCAAGCCGTCGGCTGCAAGGAGTGTAATGCCGGCTATAAAGGCCGGGTGGGCATTTACGAAGTCGTCAAGATCACGCCTTCTATTTCCAAAATAATTATGGAACAGGGTAACTCGCTGCAAATTGGCGCGCAGGCGCGGGCAGAGGGTTTCCACGATTTACGCATGGCCGCTTTGACAAAAGTAGCCGAAGGTATGACCAGTCTGGAAGAGGCCAATCGCATCACGGTTGACTGATCCAAAGACGCAGTGACAGAGGCATAGAAGGCAATGGCTACAAGCGCGATCAAGAATGATATTTTCACCTGGAGCGGCACCGACAAGTCCGGCCATGCCAGCAAAGGAGAGATTGAGGCGACCAGTCAGGCTATGGCCAAGGCGCAACTGCGTCAGCAAGGTATCAAGCCGAAAAGCGTACGCAAAAAAGCGAAGCCGCTGTTTGGAGGTCAGGGCAAACCGATCAAGGCCGCCGATATTGCAATTTTCACACGCCAACTCGCCACCATGCTCAAGGCCGGTGTGCCGCTGGTACAGAGTTTTGAGATCGTCGAGGATGGACTCGAGAAGCCTCGCATGAAGACGCTTGTAAAGTCCGTCAGAAACGACGTCGCATCGGGCAGCGGACTGGCACATTCCCTGGCCAAACACCCACGACATTTCGACGATCTGTTCTGTAGTCTGGTCGGCTCCGGTGAAGACTCAGGAACACTGGAGGTCATGCTGGACCGCGTGGCGACCTACAAGGAAAAAACAGAACAGTTAAAAGCCAAGATCAAAAAAGCCATGACCTACCCCACCGCTGTGGTGTGTATCGCCCTGATCGTATGCGGAATCCTGCTGATCAAAGTGGTGCCGGTTTTTGCTAACACCTTCCAGAGTTTCGGGTCTGAACTGCCCGCGTTCACACAGTTCGTGATGACTATTTCGGATTTCGTAATCGCGTGGTGGTTTGTCATGCTGATTGGCATTATCGCCATTATTTTTGCCTTTCGAGAGATCAAGCTGCGCTCTGTGGCGTTTTCAGAATGGCTGGACAAGGCGGCATTGCGAACGCCGGTTGTGGGCGGAATCGTGCATGATGCCGTCATTGCACGTTTCTCCCGTACCTTGGCCACGACATTTGCAGCAGGTGTACCGCTGGTGGACGCACTCAACTCCACCGCAGGCGCTGCCGGCAACTCAGTGTATGCCAAGGCCATTCGGCGCATCCGCGACGATGTCACCACCGGTACCACGCTGTACAACTCCATTAAATCCACTGGCCTGTTCCCCAATATGCTGCTGCAAATGGTCTCCATCGGAGAGGAGTCCGGTGCATTGGATGAGATGCTCGATAAGGTCGCCACCCATTACGAGGAAGCGGTAGACAATGCGGTAGACAGCCTTAGCTCGCTGATGGAGCCACTTATTATGTCGGTTCTCGGCGTGCTGGTAGGTGGGTTGATGATTGCCATGTACCTGCCCATCTTCATGTTGGGATCGGTGATCTAACATCTCAATACGACAGAGGCGATAGCTCCATGCCAGAAACAGTGGTACCCATAGGTCTGCTTTGTGCGGGCCTGTTGGCCCTCGGGTTGCTGGTGGGCAGCTTCCTCAATGTGGTTATTTACCGTCTGCCATTAATGATGGAGGCGCGGTGGCGCCGGGATTGCTGCGAGTTACTGGAAGTCGAGCCGGAGAAGCAGGAAGCGTCGCTCAATCTGGCAACGCCTAATTCCCATTGCCCGCAGTGCAAGACGGCTATTAAGCCCTGGCAGAACATTCCTGTACTCAGCTATCTGCTGCTGGGCGGCAAGTGCAGCAACTGCGAGGGTGCAATATCTCCTCGGTATCCCATCGTCGAGTTGGTCACCGGCCTGATGACCCTCGCGCTGGCCTGGTTTTTCGATCTTTCGCCCGCACTGCTGGGCGCTGCACTGCTCACCTGGTCATTGATTGCGCTCACCATGATCGATGTGGACCACCAGTTATTGCCCGATGACATCACTCTACCGCTGATATGGCTGGGCCTGCTGTTCAACCTGAGCGCCACCTATGTCAGCCTTGGTGATGCAGTGATAGGCGCGATGGCCGGTTACCTCATACTGTGGGTCATCTGCCAGGCATTCAGGTTGCTGACCGGCAAGGAAGGCATGGGGTATGGCGATTTCAAACTGCTTGCAGCACTGGGCGCCTGGCTGGGCTGGCAGATGCTGCCGGAGATTATCCTGCTATCTTCGCTGGTGGGCGCAATCAGCGGTATCGCTTTGATGGCCATCAAACGGCGCGGCAAAGAGATTCCTATTCCGTTTGGACCCTATCTAGCCATAGCAGGCTGGATAGCACTGTTGTTTGGAGACGGCTTCTACGGCTCCGTGTTTGCCAGGTTCGGCATTCACCTGACATGAGCACCTGACTTGCGCCTCGTCGTAGGCATTACCGGCGGTATCGGCAGCGGCAAATCTGCCGCTACACGTCGCTTTGAAGAACACGGCATCACGGTGGTGGATGCGGACGTCGTCGCCCGGATTATCGTCGAGCCGGGCAAGCCCGCACTGGCTGCCATCGCCGACCACTTCGGCAACGACATCCTGCAACAGGATGGCGCGCTGGATCGCGCCGCGTTGCGCCATCGTGTGTTCTCCGACGCATCCGAACGCCGCTGGCTGGAACAGCTGACCCACCCCCTGATCGGCCAGGAAATTGTCGACCAAATCGGCGCGTCGCGCAGCCTCTATACCGTGTTAAGTTCTCCGCTATTACTGGATACCAGCCAGAAATCACTGACTGATTGCGTGGTAGTAGTTGATGCGCCAGAGGACTTGCAGTTACAGCGCACCGTAGCGCGAGACAGCAATGACGAAGCGCAGGTGAAACGTATCATGGCCGCGCAAATGGGGCGTGATGAGCGCTTACAGCGAGCAGACATCGTGATTGATAACAGCGGTTCACTTGATGACCTGAACCTTCAGGTGGATGAATTACACAAAGAGTTTGTGATGCGCGCAGAGGCCAGCCGCTAGGGAATGAATAATTTTTCCACCGCCTCGATAATGGGCTTATTGGCAGCGGGAAATGCGTAGCGCTTCAATTCCTGCGCTGACACCCATGCCATCGGCTGGCCCTCCAGCGGTCTTGCCTCACCCCTGAATTCCCACACCATATGCACTTCCAGTATGACTGCCTTGTCGCCGTAATCATGGCGCACTTCCAGCAGCGCGGTGGTGCGGCCGACCTCTATGCCAAGCTCTTCATGCAACTCCCGCTGCAGAGCATCCAGAAGCGACTCACCCTGTTCTATCTTGCCGCCAGGGAACTCCCAGAGATCACCCTGATGGGCATCAGCTGCGCGCCGGGTTATGAGTATTTTACGATTTGCATCCAGAATGACACCAACCGCCACACGCAGTATTGGCATTCAGGTGCGGTATTCGGCGTTGATGCGCACATAGTCATAGGAAAAGTCCGTGGTCCAGATGGCGGTTGACGCATTACCCCGATCCAGTTCTACGCGGATAACAATCTCCTCGGACCCCATAGCGGCAACGCCCTGCGCTTCGGTATAGGTGGCTGCACGGCATCCGCCCTCGGCAATCAGCACCTCGTTCAGATACAAGGCTATCCGGTCAACCTCCAGATCGGGCAGATCGGATCGACCGATGGCTGCGAGCAAGCGCCCCCAGTTGGGATCACTGGCAAACAGCGCCGTTTTTACCAACGGCGAGTGCGCAATGGTATAGGCCACATCGAGGCATTCCGCCTCTGTTTTGCCACCGTTCACCGCTACCGTCACAAACTTGCTAGCGCCCTCTCCGTCACGGACGATGCCATGTGCGAGTCCGATACAGACTTCCTCCACAGCGTCGCGCAGCGCCAGATATAACGCGGAGGTGCGATCACTAATCGGTTCGATATCCGCCGCGCCGGTAGCCAGCAGCAGACAGGCATCGTTGGTAGACGTATCGCCGTCTATCGTAATGCGGTTGAAAGAACGCTCGACCACCTCACTCAGCATCTCCTGCAAAAGCGCCAATTCTACTGCAGCATCAGTGGCCAGAAACGCCAGCATTGTGGCCATATTCGGGCGGATCATACCTGCGCCCTTGGCAATTCCAGTGACCACAAAGTCGTGGCCAGCGCAGTTGAAACGCACCGATAATGCCTTGGGGCGTGTATCCGTAGTGAGAATGCCTTGCGCCGCCTCCATCCAACCGTCATCCGCGAGGCCCGCAAAGGCCGCCGGTATTGCCTGCTCTATTTTTTGCACCGGCAGCGGCTCACCAATGACACCGGTAGAAAAAGGCAGAACGCAGGCCTTCTGCACGCCGACAAACATTGCGACTGCCCCCGCGCAGTCGCGGGCAGCAGCGATGCCGCCGGCGCCGGTGCCCGCATTCGCATTGCCAGTATTGATCAATAAATATCGCGGCTGGTGCGAGCAGGCGTGCAGATTTTCACGCGCCACAATGACTGGCGCGGCGCAAAACGCATTGCGGGTAAACACAGCGGCGCAACAGGTTCCTGCCGCTACCTCTATCAGTACCAGATCCTTGCGACCGGGTGTCTTGATGCCAGCGGATACGGTGCCGAGGCGTATGCCCGGAACCGCTTGTATTGGCGCCAACGTGCCAGGCCCAACGGCCATCAGCGAGATGCGCTATAGAAGGAAAACATCGCGCTCACAGTTTGCCGTGGCACTGCTTGTACTTCTTACCGCTGCCGCAGGGGCAGGGCTCATTGCGCCCGACCTTGGGCTGATCGCGCATATAGGTCTGGGGTATCATGGGTTTATCGGCTTCATGCTCCTGCGCCTCGCCCGTCATGCCCGGAGCGGCGGCGTGCTGGAAATCCAACTGCTCTCGGGCAGCGGCTTCTCGCCTCTTTTTCTCGATAGCCTCCGCTTCGTCGGGTCGCTGGATTTGCACATGGCTGAGGAATTTGATGACCTCGTATTTAAGGTTCACCAGTAACTGCTCGAACAGCTGGAACGACTCGCGCTTGTATTCCTGCTTGGGGTTTTTCTGCGCGTAGGCTCGCAGGTGAATACCCTGGCGCAGGTGGTCCATGGTGGCCAAGTGCTCCTTCCACAGATTGTCGAGCACCTGCAACATGATTTGCTTCTCTATGCGCTGCATATCGGGACCGACGTCAGCACACTTGGCATCATAAGCCGCCTGTATGGCATCGGCTATTTTTTCCCGCAGGGCTTCCTCATGCAGTTTGTCGTCCTCATCAAGCCACTTTTGCAGGGGCAATGAAATGGCGAACTCGCCCTCCAGTGCCTTCTCAAGTCCGGCAACATCCCACTGCTCTTCCACGCTCATTGGAGGAATGTAACTGTCGACGGCCTGCGCCACTACGTCGCGCCGAATGGCAATGATAGTGTCGGAGATATCGGATTCTGTCAGCAGATCATCGCGCTGCTGGTAGATGATCTGGCGCTGGTCATTGGCGACATCGTCGTATTCCAGCAATTGCTTGCGAATGTCGAAGTTGCGGCCTTCCACTTTACGCTGGGCCTTTTCGATTGCGTTTGACACCATACGGTGCTCAATAGCCTCGCCTTTCTCCATCCCCAGCGCCTGCATAAAGCCCTTTACCCTGTCAGAGGCAAAGATGCGCATCAGGTTGTCTTCCATGGAAAGATAAAAGCGGGAGACTCCCGCGTCGCCCTGACGACCCGCGCGTCCGCGCAGCTGATTATCGATGCGGCGCGATTCATGGCGCTCCGTACCGAGAATATGCAGCCCGCCTGCCGCCAGCACCTGGTCGTGTCGCTTCTTCCAGGCCTCTCGCACTCGGGCCTGCTCCTGCGCATCAATGTCACCCAGCGCAAGCAGTTCCGCCTCTAGACTGCCACCGAGCACAATATCGGTGCCGCGCCCGGCCATGTTGGTCGCAATAGTGACCACGCCAGGACGGCCCGCCTGGGCGATAATATCCGCTTCCTGCTCGTGGTACTTGGCATTCAGTACCTTGTGCTCAACCTTACCCTTGGTAAATCGCGTCGACATCGCCTCCGAGGTCTCTACCGATGCCGTGCCGACCAGCACAGGTGCTCCCTTTGCCATGCATTCCTTCACATCCGCTACAATGGCATCAAACTTTTCTTCCATCGTGAGATAGACCAGGTCATTCAGATCGTTGCGCTGCTGTGGCACGTTAGTGGGGATAACCAAGACTTCCAACCCGTAAATCTGGCGAAATTCAAAAGCCTCTGTATCGGCTGTACCGGTCATGCCCGCGAGCTTGTGATACAAGCGGAAGTAATTCTGGAATGTGGTGGATGCGAGCGTCTGGCTTTCGCTCTGGATGAAGACACCTTCCTTCGCCTCGATGGCCTGGTGGAGTCCCTCTGACAAACGCCTCCCCGCCATGGTGCGCCCGGTGTGCTCATCAATCAGCACCACCTGATTATCCTGTACGATGTATTCAACATCTTTGTGGTACATCGCATGGGCGCGCAAACCCGAGTAGACGTGGTGTAGCAAATTGAGATTGGTAGCCCCGTATAGGTTATCGCCCCCTTCCAGCAGGCCCTCGCTAATCATCAACTCTTCAATGTACTCGTGCCCGGTTTCAGTCAACTCCACCTGTCGCTGCTTTTCGTCGATGCTGTAGTGTCCGGCCTCACCTTCTGTATCCATGCGCAGCAGGGGAATCATACGATTGATGCGACGGTAGAGCTCCGAGCTATCCTCAGACGCGCCGGAAATAATCAGCGGCGTGCGCGCCTCGTCAATCAAAATGGAATCAACTTCGTCAACGATAGCCAGGCCAAGCCCTCGCGACATGCGCTCGTCCAGTGAAAACGCCATATTGTCGCGCAGGTAATCAAACCCGAACTCATTATTGGTACCGTAGACGATATCGGAACTGTAAGCCGCGCGTTTCTCTGCGGAAGTCTGTCCCGACCGCACCACGCCGAACGACACACCGAGGAAATTATACAGCGGGCCCATCCAATGGGCATCGCGGTTTGCCAGGTAGTCGTTGACAGTGATGAGGTGAACGCTTTCACCGCCCAAAGCATTGAGATAGGCCGGCAGAGTCGCCACCAGCGTCTTGCCCTCCCCCGTGCGCATTTCAGCGATTTTACCCTCGTGCAGGGCCATGCCCCCGATCAACTGTACATCAAAATGTCGCAGCCCGAGCACCCGCTCACCCGCCTCACGAACCACGGCAAAGGCTTCCGGGAGAATACTGTCGAGGCCATCTCCTTGGGCCAGGCGGGCCTTGAACTCGTCGGTTTTGGCCGCCAGCTGGGTATCATCCAACGCTTTTATGTCGTCTGCGAGGGCGTTGATCTGCTTGACCACTTTACCCATGCGTTTCAGCTGGCGACTATTGCGCGTGCCGAAAAGGTTATTCAGAGTTTTACTTAACATGGTGATTCATCGTCTTGGAAAAAGAGGGATCTGCCCGGTACAACCGAACAGATGGCGCAAACATGCAACGTTTGCGGCTCAGGGCTGCGTGCGGGCCACGTAGCTGGCGGGGTCGACTGAACGACCGTTTTTGTAGATTTCATAGTGCACGTGATTACCGGTGGCTCGCCCGCTGGAACCCATCAAAGCGATAGTCTCTCCTTTGCGCACGATGTCACCGGGGGTGACCAAATTTTCCTTATTATGTGAATAACGCGTTACGTAATCACCGCCATGGGAGATCTCAACAGTGTTCCCATAAGCGCCCTCACGTCCAGCCCAGGTCACTACCCCTGACGCCACCGCTACAATCTTGGAGCCCGGCTTGCCGGCAAAATCAAGTCCCGTATGCATGGAACGCTTGCCGCTGATCGGGTCGGTGCGCCAACCATAGCGCGATGACATGTAGCCGCCTGTTACTGGCTTTCCCGACAGCACAGACTGCTCCTGCCACTTACTGTTGGTGAGCAGAGACTCGAGCATCTCCAACTGCTGCTCACGATTGTCGAGGTGTGACTCGAAGCGGCTCAATTCACTGCTCAGATCTATCGATTTCAGGTCGACACTCATCTCGTTCGATGCCGGGCCGCCCATAGCCGGGGCCTGACTGAAATCGAATTCGCCCTCTTCCAGATCGGCGACCGTGGTGAGGTGCTGACCCAATGCATCCAATCGGGTCATCCTGGCCTCCAGTTCCGCCAGGTTGAGTGTCATCGCCTGCAATTGACGCTGTGTCAACCGTGCGAAGTCACCCGCAGGTTGCCGGGATTCACGTTGCGTTGCGTCCAGTGCCTCGCCACGCTCGGCGCGCGAACCGCTCTCCTGCCCGGCCATGAAACCGGAAGCGGCCAATCCAATCGGCAATCCTAAACAACACAGCGACAGCAGCGCGCGCGACCAGCGACTCAGCTCTATGGAACGCGAACCACCATGCTTTCGACTAATAAAAATGACTTTCATTCATTCTTCACTGACAGGCAGGTGAAACATGGAATAACCGAGCGACTATGCCAGAGACTGCGGGAAATTACCAGATCGGCGCTGCCTCGGCCGATCACAGGATCGAGCTCCGGCAGCGCAGTCTGGAAGGCGCTATACAAGGGGGCGCAGGCGGGGAACCGACACCCCCGCTGCTCTCGATATCCGGCTCAAGGCCTTTAACGGAGCAAAGGGGCAGAGATTAGCGGCCTAGTCCGCCTGGCGGCGCAGGAAAGCGGGAATATCGAAATAATCCTCACCCGTATTACCGCCGGCGGCAGCACCTGCCCCTCCGGCCGACCGACCTGAATTACGCATCGCCGGGGGTCGGTCAAACTTGCTGTAATCCGGCTCCAGCTCGGGGTCGATGGCCGCCGTTTTGGGCACTCCGTCGACAATTTGCAGGGGTATACGCACGGCCTGGCTGCCAAGCCCTGTCGCTACTACAGTCACCTTGATCTCTTCCGACATGGTCGGATCGATAACCGTCCCAACAACCACTGTTGCGTCCTCAGAAGCGAACTCTTCGATGGTCTCACCAACCTCCGAGAACTCACCCAGCGACAGGTCGAAGCCCGCCGTGATATTAACCAGTATGCCGCGGGCTCCTGCCAGATTGATATCGTCCAGTAGCGGGCTGCTGATAGCCTTTTCAGCGGCCTTGCGTGCTCGGTTTTCGCCCTTCGCGTAGCCCGTGCCCATCATCGCCATGCCCATCTCAGACATCACAGTACGCACGTCCGCAAAGTCGACGTTGATCATGCCCGGACGAATAATCAGGTCGGCAATACCCTGAACGGCACCCAGCAATACGTCATTGGCTTCACGGAAGGCATCCAGCAGGCTGGTATTCTTGCCCAACACTTCCAGCAGCTTCTCATTGGGAATGGTGATCAGTGAGTCGACATGCTGCTCCAATTCGGCCAGGCCTTCCTGCGCAATACTTAGCCGCTTCTTACCTTCAAACGCAAAGGGACGAGTCACCACTGCAACCGTGAGGATGCCGAGTTCACGCGCCACTTCCGCCACCACCGGAGCGCCACCGGTGCCAGTGCCGCCACCCATACCCGCAGTGATAAACACCATGTCGGCACCGCGCAGGGCATCGGCGATACGCTCGCGATCTTCCATTGCCGCCGCGCGACCAATCTCAGGATTGGCACCTGCACCCAGACCTTTAGTGATATCGCCACCCAACTGCAGCACGGTCTTGGACGCAACGTCCGAGAGTGCCTGGGCGTCGGTATTGGCGCAGATAAAATCCACACCTTCCACGTTGTTTTCGATCATGTGTTTGACAGCATTGCCTCCCCCGCCGCCTATCCCGATAACTTTGATAACTGCATTGGATCGAACAGTATCGATTAGTTCAAACATAGTCTTACTCCCCTTTTATTTAACGCGCCGCGCTCTCACGCAACCCCTTCACAACAACACTACAACTACAAAACGACTAAAAATTACTCTGCAACCAGGCCTTGATCCGACCCCAAAAACCCTCGGAAGAACTGCCCGGCTTGGCCGAGGAGCCCGATGTGTTTTCAGGACGATGCATATTTCCGTAATGCAATAATCCCACGCTGGTGGCGTAAATCGGATTGCGCACGATATCGTTGAGGCCACGCACCGTTTGCGGATAACCCACGCGCACCGGCATGTGAAAAATCTCCTCGGCAAGCTCGACCACACCTTCCATCTTGGCGGTGCCACCTGTCAGGACAATGCCAGCAGGGACCAAATCTTCATAACCGCTGCGCCGCAACTCCGCCTGCACCAGCGTGAATAGCTCGTCGTAGCGCGGCTCAACTACTTCGGCCAGAGACTGCCTGGACAGATCCCTGGGGGGGCGGTCGCCGACGCTGGGTACTTTGATGGTGTCATCCGCGCCAGCCAGTTGCGTCAAGGCGCAGGCGTATTTGATCTTGATCTCCTCAGCGTGCTGGGTCGGGGTGCGCAGCGCCATGGCAATATCATTGGTCACCTGGTCGCCAGCGATAGGGATAACGCCGGTATGGCGAATCGAGCCTTCAGTAAAAATGGCGATATCAGTGGTACCGCCCCCAATATCGACCATGCACACACCCAACTCGCGCTCATCGTCGGTCAACACCGAATAACTGGAGGCGAGCTGTTCGAGAATAATTTCCTCGACTTCCAAGCCACAGCGCCGAATACATTTCTCTATGTTTTGCGCCGCGTTCACGGCACAGGTCACCAGATGCACTTTGGCCTCCAGGCGCACGCCCGACATACCCAGTGGCTCCTTGATACCTTCCTGATTATCGATAATGTATTCCTGCGGGAGGATATGCAGAATTTTCTGGTCAGCCGGGATCGCCACTGCCTGCGCCGCATCGATAACGCGTTCCAGGTCGGCGCGATAGACCTCTTTGTCCTTGATGGCCACAATGCCATGGGAATTGAGGCTGCGAATGTGGCTGCCGGCAATACCAACATAGACAGAGTGAATCTGGCATCCCGCCATCAGTTCGGCCTCTTCAACCGCGCGCTGAATGGACAGTACAGTGGATTCAATATTCACCACCACGCCCTTCTTCATCCCCTTGGAGGGGTTAGAGCCAATACCAATAATTTCGATACTGCCGTCCAGCCCGATCTCTCCGACGATAGCCACCACTTTGGAGGTACCGATGTCGAGACCAACGATTAGCTTTTTATCCTGCGCGCTGCCCATGGCAGAGTCTCCCATTCACTTTCCGCTGCATACTTATAGTCCCGCCATGTGCGACGGATCCGCCCCTGTAGGCTCTTTAAACGCCACAGCAATTCCACTTTCGTAACGCAAGTCCACACGTGCAACATCCGCCGCGCGCACCGCCAGCTCTGTGCGATAAATGCCCACGAAGCGCTCCATGCGGCCGAGGAACTTGTCGTTGCCGAGATTGAGCAGCATGCCACCTGTCAATACCGCTTCCATCTGGCCGCGCTCGTCGACGGCGAGTTGCAGCACCGCGAGGTTCAGCGGCGCCAGGATCTCCACCAGTCGCTGATACTTGTCTACTAGCGACTGCGCAGAACCCTTGGGACCTTGCAGCTGCGGCAGCGAAGCCCAATCGCCCCCCTTATCTGAACGAAACACGCCGCCCTCGTGATTCAAAAATCCGTCCGCACCCCAGCGGGCGATAGGCAATTCCTCCACCACGTGGATCTCCAGCGCGTTGGGCCATTTGCGGCGCACCGTCGCCTCATAGATCCAGGGCAACCCTTCCAACTGACGCCGTATCTGCTGCAAGTCAGCCTTGAGGAAGCCACCGGCAAGGCCCGGCTGCACCATATCCTGTACCGCTTGTGCCTGCGTATGCTCCAGCTCGCCGGTAACGCTGATGCGCTGCACCGGCAGACTTTGTACCGTGACAAAGGCCTTCAGACCTGCCGTCAGGACGACTGCCGCTCCGAGTAGAATTAACAAGCGGTTCAACCAGGCAGAAGACTGACCGGAAGCCTTCGGCGTGGCCACGGTATTGCGTGTCGCCCCCTGCGGTGCTCGACGCCCACGCGTTTTCACATCAGGCCTTTTCGATGCCCGCACCGAGTTCTTGCCGGAGGGCTTGGTGTTGGGGTTCTTTGCAGCTCTGCGTAATGTCATACCCATGCTACCGCCCCCCCTGCAAGCTCAATTCCACGATCCGCTGCACCAATGCAGGGATCGGCATTCCCGCAGCGGCGGCCGCCATGGGCACGAGACTATGTGACGTCATGCCAGGGACAGTGTTCACTTCCAACACTATGAAGCGGCCCGCGGCATCACGCATAACATCTACCCTGCCCCACACAGAACATCCCAGTGAATGAAACGCGCGCAGCGAGAGCGCCGCAATTTCTACTTCCTCGCTCTGCGTCAAACCGCTGGGGCAGTGGTATCGCGTATCATTGGAAATATACTTGGCCTCGTAATCATAAAACTCGTTGTCTGTCTCCAGACGAATGGAAGGCAGCGCCTGATCGCCCAAAATGGCCACCGTGTATTCCGGCCCGGCAATGAACTGCTCGGCCAGCACATCGGCTGAATATTGGCTGGCCAGCTGAAACGATTTGCGCAGGCCGCTGGCGCTGTCCGCAATACTCATACCGATGCTCGAACCTTCGCAGGCGGGCTTCACGAACACTTTGTCAAAGCGATCGATAACCGCCTGCCAATCAGTCCCTGCATGCAGCATCACGAAGCCGCCTGTCGCAACGCCGATACCCTGCCATACCTGCTTGCTGCGCTGCTTGTCCATCGCCAACGCTGAACCCAGCACATCCGAACCGGTGTAGGGAATTTCCAGCATCTGCAGCGCACCCTGCATGCTCCCGTCTTCGCCCCCCGGCCCATGCAGAATAATGAATGCAATACTCACGTCGATCAGTTGAGCTATCCAGTCAGGCGCGGATGGATCGACTGCGACCACGCGCATCCCGAGCGACTGCAGAGCTTCGATGACAGTCCTGCCGCTATTCAGTGACACCTCGCGCTCAGCAGAGCTGCCGCCCAGCAGTACGGCAATTTTTGTATCGCGCAGTTGATCAATGCTCATAGCAATTTCCCCTGCTTGATATACAAGGTGCTCAAATCCTGGGCTAGTCGCGACACCGTGCCGGCTCCCTGCGTGACCACAACATCGCCGTCCTGTACGATCGTGCTCAGCAACTCAGGGACATCTTCTATCCGTTCGGCGAAGATCGGCTCCACCTGACCGCGCTGGCGAATACTGCGCGTGAGACTGCGGCTGTCTGCACCGGGAATTGCCGCTTCACCAGCGGGGTACACATCCAGTAACACCAAGACCTCGCAACCTGATAACACCGCCACGAAATCTTCATACAGGTCGCGCGTGCGCGTATAACGGTGCGGCTGATAGACCATCACCACACGGCGCTCGGGCCACGCCTGACGCACTGACTCCAACGTCGCGCGCACCTCGGTAGGATGGTGTCCGTAATCGTCGACCAGTTCAGCAGTGCCGCCGGGAAAGGTGAGCTCACCCAAGCGGGTAAAGCGACGGCCCACTCCGGCAAACGTTGCCAACCCCTGTTGGATGTGCGCATCCTCCACGCCCTCATCACAGGCCACCGCCACTGCCGCCGCTGCATTGAGTACGTTGTGCGTGCCAGGCATATTCAAGTTGATGGCAAGAGGCAGCGCGTCTCCCGGCCGTATCACGGTAAAAGCAGTACTCATTCCGTTGCGTTGCATGTCACTGACGCGGTAATCAGCGTCCTCGGCAAAGCCGTAGGTAATCACCTGACGGGCAATCTCCGGCAACATTCCACGCACTACCGGATCGTCAATACACATCACCGCAACACCGTAGAACGGTAAATTATGCAGAAACTCCAGATAGGTCCTTCGCATCTGCGTGAAGTCGCCACCGTAAGTTTCCATATGATCAGCTTCGATATTGGTCACCACCGTGACCATCGGCTGCAAATGCAGGAACGACGCATCACTCTCGTCGGCTTCAGCAACAAGGATACGACCCGCGCCCAGTTGAGCGTTACTGCCGACGCTATTGACCAGCCCTCCGATGACGAAGGTTGGGTCCATACCAGCCTCGCCGAAAATGGCAGCGATCAAGCTGGTGGTCGTTGTCTTGCCGTGCGTACCGGCCACCGCGATGCCATGTCGGTAGCGCATCAACTCCGCCAGCATCTCAGCCCGCGGCACGACTGGAATTCTGGCGGTACGTGCGGCGATCACCTCGGGATTGTTCTCATCAACCGCGCTGGATGACACCACCACATCGGCTGCGCCAACATTTTGTGCTGCATGCCCGACAAAAATCTCCACACCGCGCGCGGCCAGTCGTTCGGTTACCGGGCTGGCCCGCAGGTCGGAACCGGCGACGTTATAGCCGAGATTGACTAACACCTCGGCAATACCACTCATGCCAGAACCGCCTATACCGACCATGTGAATGCGGCGAATACGGCGCATCTCAGGCAGCGGGAAGCTACTGCTGTTGTCACGCATACATCAGCTCCTCGCAATAGTCGCTGACACGGGCAGCCGCATCCGGTATCGCTGCGGCAGAGGCCGCTGCGGCCATCCTGGACAGACGTTGTGGCTCAGCGATAACTGCCTCTAACAGTGTGCATACTGCATCTGCACTCATATCGCTTTGGCGCAGCAAAATTCCGCCACCGCAGTCGGAGAGAGCGCGTGCATTAGCCGTCTGATGGTCGTCGATGGCGTGAGGCAGTGGCACCAGAATCGCGGGGCGCCCCATCACGCATAACTCGGCAATAGTCAGGGCACCGCAGCGACACAGCACCAGATCGGCCCAGGCATAAGCCGCCGCAATATCGTCTATGAAGGGAACAACCGTTACTGTGTCTGACAGCAAGCTACCGTAGCGCTGGCGCACCTCATCGTCATGCCCGGCGCCTGTCTGGTGGCACACCTCCGGAACAGTGCCGCTAGCCGCTAGCAGTTGCGCAATTGCTGCCGGCAAAACCGCGTTAATAGGCTGCGCGCCCAAGCTTCCGCCGAGCACCAGTATGCGCAAAGCTCGTTGGCCCGTATAGTCATAGCGATTGGTCGCAGCCGCTTGCAGCAGTTCGCGGCGCACTGGATTGCCCGCTACGCTGAATGCAATACCCTCGCGGAAAGCTCCGGGGAACCCCGCCACGATTTTGGTAGCCAGCGGCGCCAATAGTCTGTTGGTGCTGCCCGCTACTGCGTTCTGTTCATGAATCAGCAGAGGCTTGCGCAGTAACCAGGCAGCTAACCCCGCTGGGCCCGCCACATATCCACCCATGCCCACCACGCAGCCGGGGGCCCGACGGAACACCAGCCAAAGCGCCTGCACTGAAGCCAGCAGCAGGAAGAACGCGGCAACTATTTTGTGCACTACGCTTTTACCGCGCACCCCGCGCACCGGCAAGCAGTGCAACTCAATTCCGGCTGCGGGCACCACTCGATGCTCGAGTCCACGGTTGGTTCCTATCCACTCAACACGGTAGCCGCGCGACAGCAATTCCGTCGCTACCGCAAGTGCCGGATACACGTGCCCACCCGTACCACCGGCCATCATCAGCACCAGAGGTTTCGACGTCGTCATGACGCTTGCCTCCTGAGTTTAGGCGGATTGCGGTTATCGCGGTCTATGCGCAGCACCAATCCCAACATCGCGCAACATACAACCAGGCTGCTACCGCCGTAGCTGACGAACGGCAGGGTCAAACCCTTGGTGGGCAACAGGCCGGAAGTCACGCCCATGTTGACGAAGGCCTGGCCAGAGAACACCAGCGCAACGCCGTAGCAAATGTATGCTCCAAAGGCATTGTCTGAGCGCAGCGCCCGCAGTCCCGTCCACAGAGTCCTGCCGATTAGGGCGGTGAACAGGCCGATAACAGTGAGCGCCCCAATGAAACCGGTCTCCTCCGCCCAGATACTGAAGACAAAATCTGTGTGTGCCTCAGGCAGGTAAAACAGTTTTTGCACACTGTTGCCCAAACCCACACCGGTCCATTCACCGCGCCCGAAAGCGATCAATGATTGCGTCAACTGGAACCCTGTGTTGTAAGGATCCGCCCAGGGATCGGTATAGGCGGTAAGGCGCTTAACCCGGTAAGGTTCGGAGACAAGCAACACCAGCAAGGCGCCCAGTGCCCCCAACACAACCACCATGAAATGCCCGACCTTCACGCCGGCAAGGAACAACATGCCAAAGGCCGTCGCGGCCACAATGACAGTCGCGCCAAAATCAGGCTCTATCATCAGCAACAATGTTGTCGCAAATAGCACCGTCATCGGCTTGAGAAAGCCTTGCCACTGGTTACGCATCTCATGCTCACGGCGCACCATATAACCCGCGAGGTAGACAACCACTGCGAGCTTGGCAAATTCGGAGGGTTGCACTGTGATCGGCCCCAACGGCAACCAACGCTGACTGCCGTTGACCTCGCGTCCAACACCGGGAATCAGCACCAGAATCAATAACGCCAGCGCGCCAAACAACCACCACCAGCCAGTCGCCTCCCAGAACTCAGTTTTTGTGCAATAGGCTGCCGTGGCCGTCACAATTCCTGCCAACAGATACACAAGATGCCGCTGGCTGTGGTACCAGGAATTCTGGAAGTGCCACTCTGCATACTCGATCGACGCCGAGCTAATTGCGACCAGACCCACCAGCAGTAGGGCCAAACCCAGTAATGCCAGCGTGGTGTCGGGTGCGCCAATGTCGGTAAATCGTTTATCGATGAGTCTCACTGCACACCCTCCGCCAGGCCATTGACCAGCACTGAAAAGGTGTTTCCGCGTTCAACATACCCACTGAACATGTCGAAACTGGCACAGGCGGGCGACAGCAGCACCACATCGCCGCGCTGCGCCTGTTGTGCTGCGACCTGCACCGCTTGCGCCAGCGAAGTCACGCGCTGCACGGACGCCGCACGCGACAAGGCCTGCTCTATCAGCGCCGCGTCCTCGCCGATCAGCAACAGCAGCTTGCAATGGCGAGTTACCGCCTCCTGCAACTGCGAAAAATCTGCCCCCTTGCCCTGACCACCGGCAATCAACAAGACATTGCGCTCGGCACCCAACCCTCGCAGGGCGGCCTCGGCAGCGCCGACGTTAGTGCCTTTGGAATCATTGATGTAGCGCACGCCATCGATCTCGGCGACCAGCTCGCAGCGGTGCGGAAGCCCCTTGAACGTTCGCAGCGTATTCGTCATAGCAGCGATGGGCAGCCCAGCGCAGTGACCCAGCGCGAGCGCAGCGAGGGCATTCGCGACATTGTGGCGACCAGACAGGTTCAACTCAGCGACCGGCATTAGCGCGACGCTACCGTGGCAAAGATACTCGACGCCATCGCGGGAATGCAGGCCAAAGCCATCCGGTTCAGGTTCACCCATACGCCAGCTCATCAACTCGACTTCCGTGCTGCACAGTGAAACAGTGAGCGGAACCGTCAGCAGATCATCCCGGTTAATCACCGCCTTGCCACAGCCATTGAAGATACGGTGTTTGGCCAGACGGTATTCGGCCATGTCGCCGTGGCGGTCGAGATGATCGGCGCTGACGTTCAACACGGCCGCCACTGCCAGACCAAGTCGCTGAGCGCGCTCCAGCTGAAAACTGGACAATTCCAACACATACAGCTGTCGGTCGGAGTCCAGCAGGTCCAGCGCGGGGGTTCCCAGATTGCCGCCCACACCGACGTTAATTTTTGCGTCACGCGCCATTTGGCCCAGTAGTTCAGTCACGGTGGACTTGGCGTTGGAACCGGTAATGCCGACCACAGGTGCTGCTGCCTCACGCATGAAAAGGTCGATGTCACCAATGACCTCAACGCCGGCCGCGAGCGCCTGCTGCACAATATCGTCATCCATTGCTACCCCGGGACTGACAATCATCTCCGCAGCTGCAGCGAAAAGATCTTGTGGATAGTTTCCTGCAAACACTTCAACCGCTGGCATTTCTTTACGCAGCTCTTCTAGCCCAGGAGGCTGCAAGCGCGTATCGACGACGACAAAGGGCAGACCACGCTGCTGCAAATAACGCGCGCAGGAAAGACCGGTAGTACCCAGGCCAACCACTATGCGGTATTCACTGTTTGCCATCTTCTGTGAGGCCAAGTTCATTCTCACCTAGCGCAACTTCAACGTTGCCAGCCCGAACAGGACCAGCATGACCGTGATAATCCAGAAGCGCACAATCACTCGCGGTTCCGGCCAACCTTTCAATTCAAAGTGGTGGTGAATAGGTGCCATACGAAAAATGCGCTTGCCTGTCATCTTGAAAGACGCCACCTGCAGAATCACAGAGACGGTCTCCATTACGAAAATCCCACCCATAATGAAAAAGACAATTTCGTGACGCGTGATAACGGCTACCGTGCCGAGCGCCGCGCCCAGCGCCAATGCGCCAACATCACCCATAAAGACCTGTGCCGGATAGGTGTTGAACCACAGGAAGCCCAGACCGGCGCCGGCTATGCTGCCGCAGAACACCGCCAGCTCACCGCTGCCTGCGATGTAGGGAATATGCAGGTAATTGGCGAAATCCACTCGCCCCGTGAGATAGGCGATAATTCCCAGCGCAGTGCCCACCAGTACCGTCGGCAAAATCGCCAGCCCGTCCAAGCCATCGGTAAGGTTGACCGCGTTGCTGGCACCGACAATCACGAAGTATGCCAACGGGATAAACAGCAGCCCCATGCCCCACGCGAAATCCTTGAAGAAAGGGATGTATAGCTCGGTAGTAACCGGCGTATCGAACGCCAGATAGAGATAGAGTGCTGCTGCCAGTCCTATCAATGACTGCCAAAAATATTTCCAGCGCGCTGGCAAGCCACGAGAATTTTTCTCCACAACCTTGCGATAGTCATCGACCCAGCCCACCGCACCAAATGCGCCTGTCACCAGCAATGCAAGCCAGAGATAGGGATTACTCAGATCACCCCACAACAAGCAGGACGCGGCGATCGCCACGAGCATCAGAGCGCCTCCCATAGTGGGTGTGCCGGCTTTGCTGAGATGGCTCTGCGGCCCGTCGCTGCGCACGGACTGGCCCATCTGGTAAAAATTCAGCCGATGGATCATCGCCGGACCTACCAGCAGCGCGATCATCAGGGCCGTGCCCGCCGCGAGTATTCCGCGCAGTGTCAGATATTGAAATACCCGGAATGCGCTTTCGTGTTGGGTGAGATATTCTGCCAGCAACAATAGCATCGCTCAGTGCTCCTGCGCCGTTAGATGTGGCAACAGCGCGCGCAATAATTGCTCCATACCAGCACTACGCGAACCCTTGATCAGCACCGTATCACCCTCTGAAAACTGCCCATCAAGTAGCGCGAGCGCAGCGCTGCGATCTGCAAAGTAGCGCCCGTTGGCACCGAATGCGTTGACACAAATTTCGAGCTCCGGACCCACGCCCCAGAGTTGTTCGATACCGGCGGCGAGTGCGTAGGCACCTATCTCACGATGAAACTCACCGCTGCTCTCACCCAGTTCTCGCATCGCGCCCAATACCAGGGTGCGGCGACCGGAACACCCCGCCAGCATATCTATTGCTGCGCGGACAGAACCCGGATTGGCGTTGTAGCAATCATCGATAATGACGGCGCCCTGCGGTGAGCGCATTGAACACAATCGACCGTCTACTGGCTGCAACGATTCCAGCCCGTCTCGAATATCTGCCAGCGGAATATCACAGGCCAGTCCAACGGCAACTGCTGCGAGCGCATTCGCAACGTTGTGAACCCCCGGGAGCTTGATACGCATCGCTATATCGCCCATCGGGGTTGAGACGGTGAAACTAACACCATCAATTCCGCGGCTTTGAATGCCCCTGGCGCTGATCGCCGCGGGCTGTTCTATGCCGAAATCGAGCACGTTGGCGGCACCAGCACGCTTGCGCCACTGCTTCGACCACGGCTGATCGGCGTTAATCACAGCGACATCATTAGCGCCCAATCGATCAAAGATCTCGCCCTTGGCCGTCGCCACACCTTCGATGCTGCCAAAACCCTGGAGGTGCGCGGGCATCGCGTTTAACAACAAGGCAACAGTAGGAAGGGCCAGCTCGCACAGCCAGTGAATGTCGCCGGCCTTGGCGGCACCCATCTCCACCACTGCAAATTGCAGCTCGGGCTGCAATCGCAGTAGGGTCAGGGGAACACCAATCTCATTATTGAAGTTACCCTCTGTGGCCAGCGTTTTACCGCGTCGTGACAACACCGCCTGCACCATATTCTTCACAGTAGTTTTACCGCTACTGCCAGTGATCGCCACCAGTGGGCCGCTATAAAGCTGGCGATTGTAGGCACCCAGTTGACCCAGCGCCGTTAGTGTATCGGTTACCTGTAACTGAGGCAGTGCGCTGACGAAGGGCTCAACTACCAGCGCTGCAGAGGCCCCGGCATCGCGCACCTTTCCCAAATAGTCATGGCCATCAAAATGCTCGCCGCGCAACGCCACGAAAAGGTCGCCCGCGCATAAGGTGCGACTGTCAGTGGATACTCCGGTAAAAACCTGGTCGTCACCCTGCAGCAGTGCAGCAAGCGGCGACTGTAGCTCTGACAAGGTCATAGCACGCATCACGATGCCGCTCTCCTTGCGAGTGCTGCACGCGCGTGGGCTTCATCACTGAATGGCAAACGCACACCGTCTATCAACTGGTAGTCTTCATGCCCCTTGCCTGCGATTACCACGCAATCACCCGCAACAGCTTCTGCCAATGCCATGCCAATGGCGTCCGCACGGTCGGCGACCAATATGTAGTGACCCGAACAACCGGACTCGATCTCATGCATGATTTGCAGCGGCTCTTCGTTGCGCGGATTATCGCTGGTGACAACGACACGATCAGATAGCGAGCAGGCAATACGCCCCATGACCTGCCGCTTCTCGCGATCCCTGTCTCCACCACATCCAAAAACTGTGATCAGGGAACCGGCGACATGCGGACGCACAGCATTGAGAATCTGCTCCAGTGCGTGCGGCGTATGCGCGTAGTCGATAATGACCTGCAGCTCAAACGCATTGGGGATACTCTCCATACGTCCCGGTACTGGCTGCAGTTTGGCCACTGCCTCAACCACAGCCAGAAAATCCTCGCCCGCCAGCACTAGTGCGGTGATCGCTGCTGCGAGATTCGCCAAATTGAAGTCGCCGGACAGCGGGCTGAAAAAATCCGCTACGCCCCATGGCGTTAGCAGCTCGCCACGCACGCCATCGGACTGAAAAAGTGCATTCCTGATACACACGTCAGCGTCTGCGCCGCGCGTGGAATATGTTAGGACCTGCACGCCAGCGCCCACTGCGGCACAGACTCGAGCGGAAAAAGCGTCATCTTTATTAACAACCGCATGTTGCAGGCCGGGGCTGGCAAACAGACGCAACTTCGCGCGCCCGTAGGCTTCCATGCTGCCGTGGTAATCCAGGTGATCATGCGACAAGTTTGTATAGATAGCGGTTGCGAAAGCCATGCCATTCACCCGACCCTGCTCCAACGCATGAGAGGACACTTCCATACTGACGCAGGAGACGCCTTGCGCGAGCCACTGCGCGAGTTGGCACTGCAAGGCAAGCGCATCTGGCGTCGTGTTGCTCACGGCACTGACGTCATCTGTAAGCGCAGCGCCCAATGTACCGATCACACCGCAGGGCTTGCCTAACGCGCGCATGAGCTGTGCGAGAATTTGACTGGTTGTGGTCTTGCCGTTCGTTCCGGTAACCCCCACAACGTGCATCGCATGACTGGGCTCGCGATAAAAACGAGCGGCCAGCAAGCCCGCTTCAAAGTGCAGCTCTGGCAACTCCACCAACGGCACTGCAACTGCCTCAACAAAACCTGCGACGGGCGCTTCCGCCAGCACAGCCACCGCCCCATTGGCGACTGCCTGTTCAATAAACTGGCGGCCGTCATGAATCTCCCCCGGCAGCGCCAGAAACACATCCCCTGGCTGTACTTTGCGACTGTCCAACTGCATGCCGCTTATCATAATCTCGGCAAAGGTCTCTTTATCGCTGCCCAGCAAGTGCGACAATGACATCGGTTCCGACTCGAAAGATAGCGCCGCCCGCATCAGGTCCTGCCACCCGGCACCGGTGCTGGTGTCGGGGTCGGCGCCGCCGCTGTTGCGGCAGCCCCTATCACTCCAATCTCTGTCGGTGGCACGTGCAGAATGCGCAGCGCGGCGCTGGTCACTTCCGAGAACAAGGGGGCAGCAATCGCGCCGCCGCCATAAAGGGCTCCTTTCGGATCATTGATAACCACGACAGTGACGACGCGCGGATTATCAATCGGTGCTATACCCGCAAACCAGGCGACATACTTATTGGGTTCGTAGCCGCGAGGACCTACCTTATGCACTGTGCCGGTCTTGCCGCCGACTTGATAACCCGCCACGCGTGCCCTGCGCGCCGTGCCTTCGTCGTCGGTTACAGCATGCAGCATGCCCATAAGCTGGGCTGCGGTTGCGGAAGAAATGACACGTTTTCCAGCACGGGGCTCACCGTCCAGCGCCAGCAGCGACACCGGTTGCTGCAGGCCATCATTGGCAAACACCGAGTAGGCGCTGGCGAGCTGCAAAGGGGTCGCGCTGATACCGTAACCAAAGGCCAGCGACACTTTATCTGTGGCATACCAGCGCGGCCGATTCGGCAGACTGCCAGCACTTTCTCCGGGGAAACCGGTGCCAGGGGCCTGCCCGATGCCGAACCGGTTAAACACTTCCCAGATTGGCTCATGGCCCAAATCCAGCGCAATTTTGGTGACACCGACCTGACTCGATTTTTGCAGTATCCGCGTCACACTGATCAAGCCATAGTTGCGAGGATCAGGGTAGACCTTAGGACCTACGCGGATGCGACCGGGCGAGGTGTCGATCATGGTCTCGGGAGTGAAACGCCCGCTTTCCAGCGCCGCCACCAGTGTGAGGGATTTCATCGTGGAGCCGGGCTCATAGACGTCCGTCATCGCGCGATTACGCATGCCGGCAGGGCTACCCGCTTTTTGTCCGTTCGGGTTGTAGACCGGGTAATTGACCATGGCCAGTACTTCGCCAGTATGACTATCGAGCGTCACGATCGTGCCTGATTCAGCACCCAGCGCCGTGATGGCGCGCTGCAGCTCGCGATGCTGCAAGTACTGGAGGCGCAGATCAATGCTCAGGCGGATGTCCTTCCCCGGCTGCGCAGGCTGCAGGACGCCGATATCCCGCACCACCTCTCCGTGTAAATCCTTGATGTACTTTTTCTTGCCCGGCACGCCCTGCAGCCAGTCGTTGTAAGTCAACTCCAGCCCATCGATCCCCTGGCCATCCATATTGGTGAATCCCACTAGCTGCGCGGCGACTTCACCGGCGGGATAGAAACGACGGTATTCGCGCTCGCCGAACACGCCCGCTATTTTATGGTCCAGGATTGCGCGAGCGTAGGAGGGCACCTGATGCCGCAGCAGATACATAAACTGCTTGCCATCGAAGCGAGTCAGTTTGTCCTGCAATGCGGGCAACTCCATACCCAGCGCATCAGCTAATTCCCCGAGGCGCGGCGAATCCTTGAGTAACTGCGGATTCGCCCAAATTGATACCACCGGCGTGCTGACGGCCAAGGGCTCGCCACGACGATCTGTAATAACGCCACGGTAGGCCGGTATCTCTGAGGTTCGCACGGAGCGCATCGCACCCTGGTCCTGCAAGAACTCATAGCCCTGCTCCAGATCCAGTATCTGCAGCGACAACACTCGCCAAACCAGCAGCACGAGCATCACGCATAACACACCCACCACCGCATAAAAGCGCCACAGCGGCAAGGGCTTGGAAGCTGCGCGCCTCATTGCGGCACCACCTTGTACTGCGCCAGATCTGGAGCCGTCATCCTCAGATCGCCGCGCGCCACTTTCTCTACACGATAGTGTGAAGCCCACGTACTCTGTTCCAGCAGCAGGCGACCGTAGTCCTCCTGCAAATACCACTGTGAGGACTCCAGTACCTGCAAATTCGTGTACAGCGCACGGCAGGCATGCGTAGCATAAATTGCGCCAAAGGCCGACACCATAATCAGTACCAGCAAGGCAGCGTTCAGTGCGGCCAGTTGTCGACTGGCCCCCTGCTCACGCCGCATCGGGCTCGTACGTATCATGCTGCTATCTGCCACTGTAATTACCCAGTTACCGGTTCTTATCGTATTTTTTCTGCGACACGCATTACTGCACTGCGCGCACGCACATTTCCCGCCACCTCTTCCTCACCCGCACGGACTGCTCTACCCACTAGGCGCATGCGCCGATTAAGCGCGCTGTCAATCACTGGCACACCGCGCGGCAGGGAATCTCCCCGCGCCATGTCACGCATGTAACGCTTGACCAGTCGGTCCTCCAGCGAATGAAAACTGATCACCACCAGACGGCCACCGACCCGCAACAGCTCTATCGCCACCGACAGGAATGCCTGCAGGTCTTCCAGCTCGCGATTGACCTTAATGCGTATAGCCTGAAAAGAGCGCGTGGCCGGATGCTTACGTTTTTCCCAACGCGGGTGCGCCGCACTGACAATTTTTGCCAGACGACCAGTGGTCTCGATCGGAGCTTCTTCGCGCGCGGCAATAATGGCTGCAGCAATCCGTCGCGCAAAGCGCTCTTCACCGTAGTCCTTCAATACGCCGGTAATGTCTGCCAGATCAGCATGGGACAACCATTGCGCCGCTGTTTCACCACTCGTGGTATCCATGCGCATATCCAGAGGGCCATCTTTCATAAAACTGAAGCCGCGATCACCCTCATCCAGCTGTGGGCTGGACACACCCAGGTCCAATAAAATGCCATCGACTGAATCGACCCCCATACCACGTAGTTGCTGGGGAAGCTGAGCGAACGACCCATGAAAAAACTCAAACCGGGGCTCACTCGTCAGCAAGTCTTGCGCCGCCGCTTGAGCAGCAAGATCCTTGTCTATCGCCAACACGCGGCCCTTGTTATTCAGGCACTGCAACAGGTAGCGGCTGTGGCCCCCTCGGCCAAAGGTGCCATCGACATAGCATCCGTCGGGTAGAGTTACCAAAGCGTCAACAGCCTCCTGCAACAGAACAGTTTCATGCATAGCGACCACCTAAAACTTGAGCGCCGTCAATTCATCGGGCAATTCGGCCTCGGGACCAGAATCCCGCAATGCCCGGTCTCGTTCCTCCAGCCACAACGGCTCGGACCACAGTTCCAGCTTGTTGCCCAACCCAACCAGCACCACGGCTTTGTCGAGCTGCGCGTAGTCACGCAGAGACTGCGGCAGAAGCAAACGACCATTACCGTCGAGTTCAAGGTCTGTGGCGTAGCCCAGCATGAGTCGCTGAAAGCGCTTTACCGCAGGCTTGAGTGTCGGCAGGTCCTGAATTTCCCGTTCAATTCGCTCCCACTCGGGCAATGGGTAGATAGCAAGGCAGGTCGTCTGGGTGTCGATCGTCACCACAACCTGACCCTCGGATTGCACACGCAATGGCTCGCGCAGGCGGGTTGGCATCGCCAACCGCCCTTTCGCGTCCATATTGATATGCTGCACTCCGCGAAACACGTTCCTGCACCCCACTTAAAGGGGACTTTTTCCCACAAAATGCCAAAAAGTCCCACATCATTCCACTTTTCGACACTATAGGTCTGGAATCGAGAAGGTGTCAAGTAAGGGGGTTCGAAAAAACGTTGTGATTTCAGGTAATTAGCGCGATTTACGCAGGAATGGTCGCGAGCATTTCAAATGCCTGTCAGAAAAATAATGCTTTAAAACAGCTCGGTAAATTGACTACCTAAGGATTCACTTTAAGTTACAGGCTTTGTAGTTTTAAAAATAGGTGTTAATAGAATCAAACGATATAAGTAACCGTTGCAGTTGAAATAAATCGGGCGGGGATACGGTATTGAACGTAGAGAGTGTGACCGCGTTTGGTCAGATATGTAGCGCAGTTGTAGTGCATGAGCAATTCCAGATAACCCCAAGGGCTCCTAAGCCCTTGAAATTACTGAAAAAGTTGAGCCGGTCGATAAGCCGGGTTCTGTCGTGGACGATCATTCATCTGCGACAGGTGTCACCACCTGCCTGTAGCGACCTACCCGAATCCACTGCGGGCCACAGCTAACGGATTCCTATTTGGTCTTGCTCCGAGTGGGGTTTGCCATCGCCACGTCTGTTGCCAGACGCGCGGTGCGCTCTTACCGCACCATTTCACCCTTACCTGGCGGCCTTTCAGCTGCCCGGCGGTACACTTTCTGTTGCACTTTCCGTAGGCTCTCGCCCCCCAGGCGTTACCTGGCACTCTGCCCTGCGGAGCCCGGACTTTCCTCCCCCCAATCGTGTAAACACGAGTGGAAAGCGATCGCCTAACCGACTCGCCGTCAAGACTACGCGCTGCGGGTAGCTGGCGCAAGCGCCTTGCGCCTAATCAGCGTGTTCCCGTTTTAGCAATAGCAGGTGCTCGTACAGTTGCTTCTTGCGCAAGCCAGTGCAGTCTGCCACCACCGCAGCGGCTTGTTTGGCGGGTAACTCTTTAGACAGGCGCAGCAACAATGTTGATACATCGGTGGCAATCTGCGCTTCGACCTTTGGCTTGCCCGCAACGATGACCACAATCTCGCCCTTTTGCTGATTGCTGTCGCCACTGACAAACTCTGCCAGCGCCGACAAACTCCCGCGCCTGATCGTCTCGAACACTTTGGTGATTTCTCGGGCCAACAATGCTTCGCGCTCAGGGCCGAAGACCTGAATCATTGAACGCAGGGAGTCTGCGATGCGGTGCGGTGCTTCATAGAAGATCAAGGTCACAGACTCTGCGGCCAGCGCCGTCAGGCGATTGACCCGCGCCCCATCGCGCGCAGGCAGAAAACCCTCAAACAGAAAACGGTCCGTTGGCAGGCCAGACACACTCAGGGCAGCAACCGCTGCACAGGGGCCGGGTATCGGATACACGGCGAAACCTTCATCCTGCACATAACGCACCAAGCGATAGCCGGGATCTGAAATCAATGGCGTGCCTGCATCTGACACCAGTGCCACACTGCCACCATCCGCCAGCGCCTTACCAATCCTATGTTGAGCGCGCTCATCGCTATGATCGTGATACGCCATCGTCGGTGTATTGATGTCGAAAAACTGCAGCAAACGCTGGCTGTGCCGCGTATCCTCCGCCGCGATGAGATCGACGTTTTTCAAGACTTCCACCGCCCGCTGCGACATATCACCAAAGTTACCAATCGGTGTGGCGACAACATAAAGTCCTGAATCCACATTTTCCCCTTATAATGTCCGCACTGCCTAAACCCCAGACCATCGAGATCGACTAACTAGCCGGTGATGCATAGTATGAGAGACAGACATTTCAGGCAACTGAGCCTTCCATCGTTGACCGCATTGCTACTGCTACCGTTGGTCCTGTGGGGCTGCTCTTCCAAGCCGGCCAAGAAAGTTGCCGAGCCCACTCAGTCACCGGCGGAATCACAGCAACCTGCGCAGCCAGAAGGAATCTCCCTGACCTTGCCGCCCAGCAGTTACAGCAGCGTGTTCAGCAGCGCGGAGCAATCGCTGGCACAGTTTGACTGGATGCAGGCCAGTAGCACGCTGGAAAAACTACCCGCAACAGGCTTATCGGCGAACGACAGCGTTTATCTGGCCTATCTGCAAGCTCGAATAGACTACATCCGCGGCGACCAAGATCTGGCTCTGCAGCAGCTTGGGCGCCTGGACGGACCTGGCATTAACCCTGCCCTGCGCTACCGTGTTCTCACCTTCAAACACTACATCCTCGACATGCAGGGAGATTCGCTGGCCTGTGCACAGTTGGCGGACCAGATCCTGCGTACTGCACCGAGTGACACCAGCGCAGCCTGGAAACGCAGCGTGTGGCGCAACCTGGAGAAAACAGATGCAGAACAATTGTCTTCGGTACTGAACGGTGCCAACGACCCCCAATGGCAAGCTTGGGTGAGCCTGGCGCTGCTCAGCCGCGACAACTCGGCCGCGCTGCCCGGCCAGTTATCGCGCTGGCGCACTGAAAATCCGCAACACCCCGCTGCCAAAACCCTCCCCGGCGGGCTTGATTATCTCCTGACCCAGAGCCCACAGGGTGGCAAGGTGGCTATACTTTTACCCCTCAGCGGTGCACTGGCCAGTGCCGGCAAGGCCCTACTGAACGGGTATCTCGCCGCGTACTATGAGGGTCGTGCCGCCGGCTGGCCCGCCAATGACTTGCTGGTCATTGACCTCGACACAGCAACGTCGGCCAGCAGTGCGTATGCGGAGGCCGTGCGCCAAAATGCATCAATTGTCGTTGGGCCCTTGAGCAAAGAAGCCCTTGCAGAACTGGCAACACAGCTGGAGCGCCCCATACCGATTCTTGCCCTCAATCGCATCGACCAGGTTCTGCCGGCCTCGGGTAGCGCGCTGGTGCAATTATCGTTGTCACCGGAAGACGAGGCCGTGACTATCGCTGATTTGGCGTTTGGCAAAGGCTATCGTCGTGCCCTTATAATCAGCCCAGCTGGAGACTGGGGCAGCAAAGTGGAGCCCGCATTGCGCGAACGCTGGACCGCGCTGGGCGGCACTGTCGCTGGCAGCGCCTCGTATTCTACCTATGACGACTATTCGAGCAGCGTTAAATCCCTGTTGGCACTGGACGCCAGTGAGCAGCGCGCCAGCGAACTCGGCAAAATGTTGGCAACCAATATCGAGTTCACGCCGCGTCGGCGTCAGGATGCGGACGTTGTTTTCCTGCTGAGCCGCAATGGCACCGAGGCGCGCTCGATGAAGCCGCTGCTGGCGTTTCACTATGCGGGTGATCTTCCGGTCTATGCGCTGTCCAGCGTCTACAGCGGTGTGCCGGATGAGCGCAACCAGGACCTGAACGGCATCTTCCTGGCCGAGACTCCTTGGCTACTGGGGTCCAACCCGGGGTTGCGGGTAACGCTCGCCGCGGGCGATGCAGGCAGCGGTAGCCTCACGCAACTCAATGCACTGGGAGCAGACGCCTACAGAGTGCAGTCCGGTTTTACCCGCTTACAGAGCGGCGCAGACGTCGTCTTTAGGGGCGACACCGGCCTATTGACTATGGACCCGAACCTCGCCATCCGGCGAGAACTGTCGGCGGCCACAATTGATGGGGGCGAACTGAAGCCGCAGTAGCTAGACTAGTCCTCCGCCAGTAGGCAAGACGGAAGCCCGGCACCATGAAATCACGAGGCGATGATTACGAAGCGCAGGCAGCGATACTGATAGCCGACAACGGACTACGTTTGCTAGAGCGAAACTTCAGCGGGAAAACGGGCGAGATCGACATTATCGCTCAGGACAACGACCTGCTGGTTTTTATAGAAGTCAGGGCGCGCAACAACCGCTACTTCGAAAGTGCAGCAGGCTCAGTCAATGCGCGCAAACAACAACGCATCATACGAACGGCCCAGCTGTTCCTCCAACACCGACCACAATGGGCGAACACGTCCTGCCGATTTGACGTGATTGCATTCGAACCCCCACACTCCGGCTCTCGCCCCCGAATTCGTTGGATTCGCGGGGCATTCACGGCCTGACGTAAACTCCCGGAACCATCCGCATGGACTACTACCAGATTATCGCCGATAACTTCCAGAGCACGATCGAGACCATCGCCATGTCGGTTGACGATCTGGCCGACGCAATAGAGCGCGGCAGCCAACTCATGTCCACCGCACTGTTAACTGACCGTAAAATCATCGCCTGCGGCAATGGTGTTGATGCCGCGCTTGCGCAGCTTTTTGTTTGCAACCTACTCAATCGCTTTGAGCAGGACCGCCCCGCACTGCCTGCGATCTCACTGGCAGCAGACAACGCCAGCATGACTGCCATTGCTCAGTCGGGTGCGTTCAATGATATTTTCTCTCGCCAGTTGCGCGCTTTAGGACAAGCGGGTGATGTACTACTTTGCATCAGCAGTTTCGAAAGCGCCAGCAACCTGCTGCGCGTGGTACAAATGGCGCAGGATCGTGAGATGAGCGTAGTGGTAATGTCCAGTCTTCGTGAAAACTCGCTGGGTGCCATTCTGCGCCCCGATGATGTGGAACTGCGTATCAATGCAACTCGGCGCGCCCGTATAGTAGAAATGCACACGATGGCGATTCACAGCTTTTGTGAGTTAATCGATCACTCTTTGTTTGGGGGATATGATCAGGAGTAAACGGCTGGGCTGGATTCTGGTTTGCGTGGGGTGGCAGTCTGACGACGGCTGCGTTGCTTCGGGTGGGTAGAGTCCATTTCTACATTACGGGCGCATGCGGCGCGTTACGTTCTGACTTCTTGCTGGGCGAGCCGCTATCTACTTCTAAATTAACTTTTATTGGCGGCTTAGTTTGGCGCTTCGTTGCTGGATTGCCCAAGCACCGGGGTTGGTTGCTTGTGCCAATAATGAGGGTAAGTTTCGCACCGCATACGCCCGTATTGGAGCAAAAAACACTGACCCGCAGCCAGCAATGCAGCAGTCGCTAGACTGCCACGCCGCTCACGGCAATGTGCTGGCCTTGATAGCTACTTAACAATCTTAAGAGAAGGCCGCCTTTCAGGTTTGTTCGGATCGGGCGGTGTATCATCGGGCGGACTGACAACTTCCTCCGGGTCGAACACCATGCCTTGGCCATTTTCGCGAGCGTAGATACCCACTACAGCCGAAATCGGCACAAATACGTCGGTTGCAACACCGCCAAAACGGCCGTTAAACGCCACCGCCTGATTGGAAATGTTCAGATCAACGACTGCGTCCGGAGAAATGTTCAGGACAATCTGGTTATCCTTCACGAATTGCTGCGGCACAACAACACCTTCCATTGACGCATCTACCAGAACATACGGCGTGAAGTCATTGTCGACAATCCACTCATAGAGTGCGCGCATAATGTAGGGGCGACTAGAATTCATATTCTACTGCGCCGCTATCTATGAGCTGCACTAAACGCCATGAGCTGCACCAAAAGGCCACGAACTGCCCTAAAGGCGCATTTCCCGCTCCTGATCAGTCAGGCTCTCCTGAAAAGACTCCCGATTGAACAATGTGTCCATGTAGGTCTGAAGCGGCTTAGTTTGCTTACTGGCACGAATTTCCACGCCAAGTGAGGGCAGACGCCAAAGAATGGGCGCAATACAACAGTCTACCAAAGTAAACTCATCGCTCATGAAGAACGGCTTCTCAGCAAAAATTGGCGCAATGCTGATAATACTTTCACGCAGTTCCTTGGTCGATTTTTTGACGACATTATCGCTGCGCGTGTGCTGAATGGCGTCGACCAGGACGCTCCAGTCCTTTTCAATGCGATAAATGAAGAGCCGGCTCTCTGCGCGCGCCACGGGGTACACCGGCAACAGCGGCGGATGCGGGAATCGCTCATCGAGGTATTCCATCATCACCTTGGACTCGTAGAGTACGAGATCGCGATCGACGAGGGTTGGCAAGCTATTGTAGGGGTTGAGATCAGCCAACTCCGCGGGAGGATGCGCCGCATCGGACTCCACCAAATCTACGGTGACGCCCTTCTCAGCTAGAACGATACGTACCCGGTGACTGTAGTGACTAGTACTATCAGAAAAAAAAGTCATTGAAGACCGCTTTGCGACGACACCCATTGGGATTCCTCAGTTATTTCCTATTAAAAACGATACAGCTCCGAGACAGTCTCAACGCCGCCACTAATTGCGTGCATTCAGTGTACGTCTTTCCAGTACTCTCGATTGAGCAGCGATGCAAATACAGTAAACAGTGCAATAAACAATAGTACATACATACCTATGCGCTGACGGTCAACAGCCATTGGCTCTGCCACATAGGCCAGAAAGTTTACCAGATCATACACCGCCCCATCGAACTCCTGCGGTGTCATTTCTCCGGCGACGAGAATCTCAAAATTTCCGCAGGGATTCTCAAGAATGTCCTCACCCGTCAGCGGATCGCGTTTCACGCCACCATTGTTAGCGACAACGGGGCCCGGGGCACACTCCTGCATACCTTGCAACTCCAGCAAGACATGCGGCATGCCCACATCTTTGAACACCATGTTGTTGAAACCGTAAGGCCTGGTATCATCTTTGTAGAAAGACCGCAGATAGGTATACAGCCATTCTGGCTGCTTTGACCGTGACACCAGCGTCAAATCGGGAGGCGTCGCCCCGAACCAATCTTTGGCATCGCCCTTGTCCATCGCGTTGGTCATCAACGACCCTATTTTAACATCGGGATCGAATATCAGGTTGGCCTGAAACAACTCCTCGGGAATACCCAGGTCAGCTGCAACCCGATTGTAACGGGAATACTGCAGAGAATGGCAGGCCAGGCAGTAATTCATGTACATCTGAGCGCCGCTTTGCAATGACGCCTTATCGTGCGGATTGGCAACAAACTCATCGCACGGTATGGCGCCGCACTTATACTCTCCCGCAGCGGCAACGGCCTTAAGCGGCAATGCAGCCAGCACCAGGATCAGCAGTAATCCACCCATGCTGCCCCAAAAGCCGATGCCACCGTCTGTCGTAATGCGATCAGGTACCGGTTTAGTGCGATCGATGGACGTCCAGATCGGCATGAGCAGGAAGAAAGCAAAATAGATTACTGAGCAGATACGCGCCAGCATCGTCCTGCCATCGGTGGGGGCCCACACACCCAGCACACCCAAAATCAGGAAGGAAGACACAAACAGCACCAGCATAACTTTGGTGATATTGCCGCGATAGCGCCAGGATCTGACCGGGCTGCGATCAAGCCATGGCAAGATAAACGGTATTGCCACTGAGGCCGCGAATGCGATAAAACCCCAGAACTTATCCGGCACTGCTCGCAGCACCGAATAGAAAGGCGTGAAATACCACACCGGGGCGATGTGCTCAGGCGTTTTCAGGTTATTAGCTTGCTCAAAGTTTGCAAACTCCAGGAAGTACCCACCCATCTCTGGCATAAAGAAAATAATGCCGCAAAAAATAAACAGGAATACCCCGATCGCCTGTAAATCGTGCACGGTGTAATAGGGGTGAAACGCTACGCCATCCAATGGCACACCGTCTTTATCCTTGTACTTCTTGATATCAACACCATCGGGGTTGTTTGAACCCACTTCGTGCAGCGCGAGCAAGTGCAGCACCACCAGCGCTAACAGAATGATAGGCAGAGCCACTACATGGAGCGCGAAAAAGCGGTTCAGGGTGATACCGGAGATAAGATAGTCACCGCGAATCCAGGTCACTATACTCTCGCCGACACCAGGAATGGCACCAAATAAAGAGATGATGACCTGGGCGCCCCAATAGGACATCTGCCCCCAAGGCAGCACGTAGCCCACGAAGGCCTCGGCCATCAACACCACGAAAATCAGCATCCCGAATATCCAGATCAGTTCACGCGGCTTCTTGTAAGAACCGTAGATCAGGGCGCGGAACATGTGCAGGTATATCACTACGAAAAATGCCGATGCGCCGGTGGAGTGCATGTAGCGCAATATCCAGCCATAGTCGACGTCTCGCATGATGTACTCAACCGATGCGAAGGCGCCCTCTTGGGTGGGGGTGTAGCTCATCGTCAACCAGATACCCGTCAGCAACTGGTTGACCAGTATAAGTAATGCCAGCACACCAAAGAAATACCAGAAATTGAAATTTTTGGGGGCGTAGTACTTGCCCATGTGGGTATCCCACGCCTTTACGATCGGTAGGCGCTCGTCTACCCAATCACGTAAACCTATCAACACCTTACTCATTAGACACCCTCCGGATTCACGCCGACCACCAAAACCGCATCACCCTCAAATGAATACGGGGGAACCAACAGATTCGCTGAAGCCGGCACACCTGCGTACACACGCCCGGAAAGATCGAACTTGGAGCCGTGACAAGGACAGAAAAAACCGCCAACCCACGCCGCGCCACCCAAGTTTTCTACGCCGACTTCGGGAATGAACTTGGGTGCACAACCGAGGTGCGTGCAAAGACCCACCACAACGAGCAGTTCCGGCTTGATCGAGCGGTCGATTCCTGAGATGTAGGGGGGCTGCTGCGCAATGTTTAGTGAATCTGGATCCTTCAATTGCGCATTGAGGCCGGGGAGACCCTCGAGCTGGGTTACAGTGCGATTGAGAACGTAGACGGGCATGCCGCGCCATTCCACTACCGACATCTGTCCCGGCTCCAATTTACCAAAATCGAATTTCACCGGCGCGCCAGCTGCCTTGGCCTTGGCTGAGGGGTTCCACGAGCCGAGGAAGGGCACTGCCACACCGACCGCGCCCGCGGCACCTAACGCGCATGTCGCAGCCGTCAGGAATTTCCTCCGCATGGGGTTAACGCCATCGCTAGTCATGCTTGTCTCCCAAGATTTCAGATCGTTTTCGGGCCGGTCTAACACGCTCTGACCACGGCTCTCGAAAAAGGGGCAAATGGTAATGATTTTGCCGCGCCGTTACAAGAAAAACACCTTGATTTAACTGCGGTTTCAGCAAGACCCTGCGCTAACTCAGGTGGAGAATTACCCGCCTTTGCCAAGCTCGAAAAAACGCCCGGCATGCACAGCACCCGGGCGTTTTCTATTGCAGAAGATATCCCCGCGCAAATTGGGGATGCATCCCGAGGACTTAACGCTTGGAGAACTGGGGCCGCTTGCGTGCTTTTCGCAGTCCCACTTTCTTACGCTCAACCTGGCGCGCGTCTCGGGTGACGTATCCTGCGCCACGTAATGCTGCACGCAGCGATTCGTCATACTCCATCAATGCTCGCGTAATACCGTGACGGATCGCGCCGGCCTGCCCGAAGCTGCCGCCGCCCGCCACAGTCACGTTAACGTCGAATTTTTCATTCAGGTCAACGAGCTCCAAAGGCTGACGTACGATCATTCGCGCCACCTCGCGACCGAAGTACTGATCCAAAGGACGTTGGTTGACGGTAATACTGCCCCCACCACTCTTCAGATAAACACGAGCAGTCGACGTCTTGCGACGACCAGTTCCATAGTATTGTGTGGCTGGCATATTCAGTAATGTCCGTTAGATATTCAATACTTGAGGTTGTTGCGCCGCGTGCGGATGCTCAGCACCAGCGTACACTTTTAACTTCCTGAACATGGCACGACCCAGTGTATTGCGGGGCAACATGCCCTTCACTGCACTTTGGATAACGCGTTCGGGCGCCTTATCAATCAGCTTTTCGAAGGAAATTGACTTAAGACCACCGGGATAACCCGTGTGGTGTTGGTACATCTTGTCCGTTGCCTTGGCTCCCGTGACGCGAATCTTCTCAGCGTTCACCACCACTATATAGTCGCCGGTATCAACATGCTGCGTATATTCCGCCTTGTGCTTACCGCGCAAACGATGGGCTATATCGCTCGCCAGACGCCCTAAAGTCTTGCCGGCGGCGTCCACGACAAACCAATCGCGGTTCACATCTTCCGCTTTGGCACTAAAAGTTTTCATGACTAACTGCCTCTTGGAGGAGTCCAATTTCGAGAGCGCGCATACTAATCAATGGACCCCTGCTTTTCAAGCGGAGAATTCATTGCTTTGAGGAGTGTGTGACCTTTCCAAACGTTTTGGTCAATCCGCGCGCGACGCACAGTATACTCGAAAATAGGGATTTGTCGCGGACATATTTGCCGGTTAGGGCAGATGCTCCCGAGCGAGGTACTCGTGGGACTGCATCTCCTGCAAGCGTGAAACAGTCCGCTGGAATTCGAAATCCAGCCGCCCCCCAACGTAAAGCTCAAGAAGAGGGACCTCCGCAGTAAGCACCAACTTAACGTTGCGGTCATAGAATTCATCAACCAGATTAACAAAGCGACGCGCCTGGTCATTCATATCAGGAAGAAACCGAGGCACACCGGAGATCAGCACCGACTGGAAGATGCGAGCCAACTCAATGTAATCATTCTGTGAACGCGGGCCCGCGCACAACTCGGCAAAGTCAAACCAGGCAACATCCTTTGCGACGCGCCGGCAGGTCAGGTAACGATGATTGATCTCCAACCTCTCCCAATGCTCGCCCGGTGTCGATGCCAAACGGTTAAAACTGCTCTCAACGCTCTGCGCCGCAGCTTCATTCAGCGGGAAGTGGTATAGCGTTGCCTGCTGCAAGGTGCGCAAGCGGTAATCTATGCCCGCATCTACGTTCACGATTTTGGTAAATTTTTCCAACAGCGCGATCGTGGGCAGAAACCGCTGTCGTTGCAAACCGTTCTCGTACAGATGCACTGGCTCGATATTAGAGGTTGCAACAAGCGTTACGCCGCGAGCAAACAGCGCCTTCATTAATTCCCCGAGAATCATCGCATCTGCAATATCCGTCACAAAAAACTCGTCAAAGCAAAGAACACGAGCTTCTCGAGAAATACCCTCAGCAACACTTTCCAGTGGGTTTTTTTCGCCTGTGAGTCTGGTCAAATCCGCGTGAACGCGCTGCATGAAACGGTAAAAATGGACGCGCATTTTTCGCTGAAAAGGCAGGCACTCATAAAACGTATCCATCAAATAGGTTTTACCGCGCCCTACGCCACCCCAAAAGTAGAGTCCCATCTGAGGCTCAACGTCCAGACCGCGTATTCTTCGAATCCATCCCTTAATTGCGCTGTCGTGCTCACTAGAACTAGCGACAAGGCGCTCATAGAGGTCTTGCAACAACAGCACGGCTTGCTCCTGAGCTGAATCGTAGGAAAAGCCCTCTCGTTGCAGGTCCGCCTGATAGCGCTGCAAGGGTGTCGTCATATCTGGGATTGCCCGGTACCGCATTTATCGCAAGCCGCACACTGTAACGACAGCCTCCGCTCTTGGCAACGACACCTTGCTAGCGCAAGCCGACCCTACTGCCTCGGTAACTTAACAGGTATAATATTTCATTCTTTTTTCTTTATGAGGAATCTTCAGTGGAATCAGCTGGATATAGCTCGAGCCTGGTGTTGGCTGTCGGGGCGATTGCGATCATTGTCGGATTAGGCCTAGGCTGGGTGATGGGTCGCCGCTCCTCGGATACGGCAAAACAGTACCGCGATGTCGCGCTAAAACTGGATCAGGTCATAGAGGACAAAAAGTCCTATGAAGCCGATGTCGTAGACCATTTTACGGATACTGCAAGGCTCTTGAATAACCTCACTGAGAGCTACCGAGAAGTCCACAACCACCTCGCAAAGGGCGCTGATACGCTATGCCAGGGTGCCGGGCCTGTATCACTGGAACGTTTGGAAAACCGCTACGACGAGTCAGAAATCCCGGCCCACCTGGCGCACATCCAGCCGCCGCTAGACTACGCGCCAAAGCACTCGCCCGATGAGAAAGGCATGCTCAATGAAGAGTTTGGGATTGACCGCAAACCACCGCCAGCATCCGCTCCCAAGGTGGAATAACTGGCATTGTCAGGCGATCTACACCGGATTGTCGACATCAAAAAATCGATGCTGTAAGGAAAAATGCGCTGCGACCTGCTCGCCGACCGCTTGCACGCCGTAGCGTTCTGTGGCGTGGTGACCCGCCGCGATGAATTGAATGCCCTCCTCGCGGGCGATGTGCACGGTCTGCTCTGACACCTCTCCAGTGACAAACAGATCAGCACCCGCTGTCACGGCTGCGCTGATGTAATCTTGGGCCGCTCCAGTGCACCATGCAACGCGGCGCACCAGCGCATCAGGCTCTCCCACATGCAACGGCTTGCGGCCCGTTATCTGCGTCAGTTTGTCCACAAGATACCCCACGGGAACGGCCTGCGGCAGATTACCAACATTGCCGACTCCGCTGGAGCTCTGCGGTTGCAAAGGTTCTTGGCTTGCGGGCTCAAATCCCATCAATCGGCCAAGGCAGGCATTGTTGCCCAGTTGCGGATGCGCATCCAATGGCAAGTGATAGGCGAAAAGGCTAACGTCATTGGCGAGCAGGGCAGCAAGTCGTCGCCGTTTCATACCGACGATCTGCGGTGCCTCGCCACGCCAGAAGTATCCATGATGCACCAGCACAGCGTCTGCACCCCAATAAATCGCCTCGTCAAGGAAGCGCTGACAGGCGGTGACACCGGTGGCAAGCCGAGTGACCCGCGGGCGACCCTCAACCTGCAAGCCATTTGGGCAATAGTCCTCGAACCGCTCAGGTTGTAGGCACTGCTGGAGGTATTCGCTGAGTTCGATCAGATCTGCGCTCATAACATTTTTACCTGTGGCTTACCTTTGGATGAATGGCACTTACTTTAGCTCCAGAGTCGGCGACAAATTGAGTGGCCTAGGAGTGGGACCCGCCGTGAACCTATACCCATCAACAGGGGCAGGCCCTCCATGGGCTTGGGCTGCGGATGGCCGCCCCCGGATGGCCGCCCCGCGGATGGCCGCCCCGCGGATGGCCGCCCCGCGGATGGCCGCCCCCGGCGTCCTGCCTCGCACAGTCCCAGCCCTAGGCCACTCAATTTACCGCCCACCTACTATTTTTAGGTTTAAGCAACTATCGTTCGCCTAAGAATTACCGATGGATTTTGGGGCACGCCGAGGCATGCCTCATATACAATACGATGCACAGCATACACATAGCCGCGCATGAAACAGAATCTGACATATATCGTTTGGCCAGCCATCGCCGGGTTGTTAGCAGCCCTGCTGATTCTTGACCGGTGGGTGTTTCCCATTGGCCCCACAGCACAAAAAGCGCAAATGGAGCCGGTCAGCTACGCATCGGCAGTGCGCGAGGCGACCCCTTCCGTCGTCAACATCTACACTGCCAAACTGGTTCTGCAGGGCCGCAGTCCGATATTGGATAATTCCATCATTAGTCGGTTCGCAAATCCTCCGTCTCAACGCCAACGCATTGAGCGCTCCCTCGGCTCAGGCGTGATCATGACACCACAAGGGCACATTCTTACCAACAATCACGTGATTGCCGGAGCCGATGCCATTCAGGTGATGCTGTATGACGGTCGCACGGCGAACGCCAGAGTGGTCGGCACCGATTCAGCCACCGATCTGGCAGTACTCAAAATTGAGCTGCCGGACGTGCAGCCGATCACGCTGGGCAGCTCGGATGCCGCCAGGGTTGGCGATGTGGTCCTTGCAATCGGGAATCCACTAGGCTTTGGACACTCGGTAACACAGGGCATTGTGTCCGCCCTTGGGCGATTTGGTCTGCAGTTAAATACCTATGAAGATTACATCCAGATCGACGCCATCATTCATTTGGGGAATTCTGGTGGCGCCCTGATCGATACCCGTGGGCGCCTGCTAGGCATCAACACCTTGATCTACACCTCAGGGGACCGGGCGCAAAACTCAAGTACCGGAATCGGTATCAGTCTTGCCATACCCGAGAGCCTGGCGGTGTTCGTCATGCAAGATCTCATCAACTATGGCGAAGTGATTCGTGGCTGGCTCGGCGTTAGCGTGGAACCGGTTGGCGGGACACCTATCTCCGGCGGGCGCAACCAGCAGCTTTCTGTGGCGGAAGTTGCGCCGGGCGGCCCAGCGCAGAAAGCGGGCATTCTGGTGGGCGATATCATCACCAGCATTAATGGTGAGCCAGTGAAGGACGGGAGACTGACCATGCATCGGATCGCCATGTTAAGGCCGGGCGAAACAGTGAGCATTGCTCTGCGACGCGAGCAGCAAAGCCTTGAGCTGAGCGCTGTGGTGGGAGCACTAAATCACTCGACGGCGCCAGTAGACATTCGCTAGCAGCCTTCCCCGGAGAGTTGGTCCGTTTGAAAGTGGACTGCTTCTATTGCGTACGAGCCCCGGAGACAGCGTTATGGCCAGGACATCGGAGCGTCGGCCGCGCCCAAAACTCTGTCTCTCGTGCTATCTACATGCGACACATCTCAATCCGAGCCACATGGACTACGGCTTGTCAGTCAGACGCATCTCTGCACTGCGCGCATGTGCCGTCAAAGACTCACCTCTGGCAAGCACTGACGCCATCGCACCGAGCTCCTGCACGCCACGCTCACCGCACATGATGAGCGAACTGCGCTTCTGAAAATCGTAGACACCCAGCGGCGAAGAAAAGCGCGCGCTTCTGGATGTCGGCAGAACATGATTAGGGCCAGCGCAGTAGTCTCCAAGTGCCTCAGACGTAAAGGGCCCCATGAAGATAGCCCCGGCATGGCGAACCAGCGGCAGCAGGCTCTCAGGATCAGCCACAGAGAGCTCCAGATGCTCGGGTGCCAAGCCATTACTGATAGCGACAGCTTCGGCAAGATCACGGGTGAGTATGAGAGCACCGCGCGCTTCCAGAGAGGCATTAATGATCTGCGCTCTTTCCATATCTGGCAGCAAACGCTGGATACTCGCCTCCACTGCATCGAGAAACTGTCGGTCAGGAGACAGCAGCAGCGATTGCGCATTCTCATCATGCTCAGCCTGCGAGAACAGGTCCATAGCCACCCAATCGGGATCGGTTGCGCCATCGCATATGATCAGGATTTCAGACGGCCCGGCCACCATATCGATCCCCACCCGGCCAAATACCTGGCGCTTGGCCGTCGCCACATAGATATTGCCGGGGCCAACGATCTTGTCTACTCCGGGCACGGTAGCCGTGCCAAAAGCTAACGCCGCAATGGCCTGAGCACCCCCTATGGTGAACAACCGATCCACGCCGGCAATGCAAGCAGCGGCCAGAACCATATCGTTGAGCTCGCCCCCCGGTGCAGGCACCACCATAATGATCTCTCTCACGGCGGCCACCTTTGCCGGCAGCGCATTCATCAAAACAGATGAGGGATAACTGGCTTTGCCGCCGGGCACATAAATGCCAACGCGATCCAGTGGCGTAATGTGTTGCCCCAAAAGATTTCCAGAGTCATCGTTGTAGCGCCAGCTCTGCTGAACCTGGCGCTCGTGAAAACTCCGTATGCGCCGGGCGGCGTATTCCAGCGCCTCGCGTTGTTCTGCGGGAATACGCTCAAGAGCATTGTGCTGTCGCCCGCTGGACACCTCCAGGTCGGCCACAGAACTCACCGACAGTTGATCAAATCGCGCCGTGTACTCCAGCAGCGCCGCATCACCGCGCTTGCCAACATCGGCAATAATTGCAGCGACGACCTGACTCACCGCCAAGTCAGACTCATCTTCCCACGCTGTTAACTGCGCCAGTGACGCTTCAAAATCAGCGCTGCTGGTATCAAGCCGCCGCATCCTCTACCTCCTGCACCACAGCTGTCAGGTCTTCGATAATCTTTGTGATGGCAGCATGGCGGGAGCGCATGGCCGCTTTGTTGACTACCAGGCGAGAGCTGATCGCAGCGATTTCCTCCAGCGGCTCCATGCCATTCGCTCTCAGCGTATTCCCCGTATCGACGATATCCACAATCATATCGGCCAGATTCATAATCGGCGCAAGCTCCAGGGCACCATAGAGCTTGATAAAATCGGCTTGAACACCCTGCTGAGCAAAATAACTCCGTGTGATATTGATGAACTTTGTCGCCACCCGAATGCGTGCACCCTCGCTTTGCCAACCCACTCTCGCCGCCGTCATCAGGCGGCAGCGTGCAATACCCAGGTCCAGTGGCTCGTAAAGACCTTCGGCACCCTGCTCCATCAGAATGTCCTTGCCAACCACCCCCATGTCTGCCGCACCGTAACGCACATAGGTAGGCACGTCCGTGCCGCGCAGCACGACCAATTGCAGTTGAGGTTGGTTAGTTTCAAATACCAGTTTGCGACTACTGCTGATGTCTTCCAGGGACTCAATACCCGCACGCGCAAGCAGTGGTAAAGTCTCAGTCAGGATACGCCCCTTGGTCAGGGCAATTGTCAGTTTGTCGTTCATAGTGCGACCTTAATGCAACCTTGATGCAACCCTAGTACACCCTAGTACAACCCCTGCGGCGGAGTCCGTAAGGACGGCGCGCTGCGAAGTTCGTTGTCGATTATCGGGCATTTCAAACCGCGCTTGTTGCACAGCGGGCTTCAGCTCTGGGCGCGCGCCTGCCATTCTGTCGGCGTAAACGTGCGGATATTGACGGCGTGAATGCTGCCGTCAGCAATATTGGCGGTCAATGCGGCATAGACCAACTGCTGCTTTTTCACCGGCCGTAAACCGTCAAAAACCTCTCCGACCGCTGCAATGTCGTAACGACTTCCCTCGCCCTGAACATGAAACTCACAATCGGGCATGTGGTCTTGTAACAGCACCTTGACTGAGGCTGCATCCATTTTCTAACTCCCCCGAGTAAACAGTGCGGGCCAAAGTACTTAAAGCGTCCCGAGCACAAGTAAATTTCGCTTAAGCTTTCCATATCACTCGCGAAAGCGCAGCATTTTATGAGAAAAACCAGCGAATAGCGACCTTCGCCGTCCCGCGGTATTACTTCTCCACGTCCACGACTACCGTTGTCCAGCCAGAAATTACGGCGTCCAGATTCCCGTCTTCTTCTCTGGCCGATGCCAGAAATTGGTCGCGGTAGACTTCACCAAGATTGACGCTTTCGATAATGACGTTGTTCAGTTTCCATTCACCCGACTTCTCCAACCCCATCTGGTACATCACGACATACGGGTCGCGCCTGTCTGCGTAGATCAACTGGCGCAGAGACAAGGTTGAGGCCTCGGCATCAACAGGTTCCCCATCATTGGGGGGGGCTAGTTCGATCCGGGAACCTCCGAAAGCCAGCAAACCCTTGCTATAGGTACGGATAAGCGAGGAACGCATCACATTCGTGAACTGGTCAAGCTGGTCTCTTAGTTGCTCCCTGCCGGCCTCGTCGAGACTGCGGTAACGGTCAGAACTGGCATACGGACCCATCACCTTGCGAGCAAAGCCACGATAGTCGATCAACGGATCAAGCAAATCCTGAACCTGACGGTAATAGCGTTCGGGGTCGGCGTCGACATAGATATCAGCTGCTGCCACCACCTCCATTACCTGCGTGGTAGTAGTCTCCACGAGGACACCGGCAGGATGGCTCTGAGCGCTGGCCTGCGTACTGAACAAGGTCACCAACAACCATAACCCTGCTGCCACTAAACTATTTCTATAAATCAACATTCCTGCGCTCCATTACTCAATTTGTTGCCCCTCTGAACCACATTGACCTGTATACTCCGGCGCTTCATTCAACGGATTCTGACCAATACGTCACCCCATGTTGTTCCCTTCTTACGACATCGACTTCCATCTCATGGTTCCCCTGCTTCAGGCGGCGCACACTTTAACAGGAAATTCGCTCATATGCTGTTAGCGGCGGCGGCGATTCTTGTTGGTTTTATCATCCTCATATGGAGTGCTGACCTGTTTGTGTCCGGGGCGGCGTCAATCGCAAAAAATATGGGTATGTCCCCCATTATAATCGGGCTCACCATAGTCTCTATCGGCACTTCCGCACCGGAAATCCTGGTATCGATCACTGCCTCGCTCTCAGGCGCTGGTGAGTTGGCCATCGGCAACGCCATCGGCTCCAATATTGCCAATATTGCACTCGTACTCGGTATCACCGTGCTGGTCGCTCCGCTGATGGTGCAGGAACGATGCATGAAAGCAGAGATCTTACTGCTGGTCGTAGCAACCCTCGCGGTCGGCGTACTTATTCTGGATCATGAGCTGTCGCCCCTGGACGGCTGGCTAATGATCGCCCTTCTCGCGTTGATTGTGGCACAACTGGTGATGCAGCAGTTCAAGGACCAGGATCTGCTGCACCAGGCGGGAGATGAGCCAGAAAAGCTGCTGGCGCCAACCAGAGCCGGGCTCTGCTTCCTCTTCGGTCTGGCCCTGCTGATTGCCAGCTCCAATTTGCTGGTTTGGGGCGCAGTGCACACTGCGCAGGAACTGGGCGTATCGGAACTGGTCATCGGGCTGACAATAGTCGCTGTGGGTACCAGCCTCCCCGAACTCGCGGCCACCATTGTCAGCGCGGTGCGCGGGCACACAGAGATTGCACTGGGCAACATCATCGGCTCCAACCTGTTCAACTTGCTTGCGGTCATGGCAATTCCCGGCATCGTAGCGACCCGAACATTGGAGCCTGCTGTGATTTCTCGGGACTATATGACAATGGCAGCGCTGACCGTGTTTCTGGCTCTCGCTATCTACTTCAGCCGCTGGCGAAGCAAGTCTTCGCCCGGTCACGCCTATCTCGGACGCATACTTGGAACAGTGTTAGTGTGTTCCTATGCGCTGTATTATTATGCGCTGCACGAGACAATAGTGGGCTAGGGACCATCTTATGCGGGAGCAAAGCTCCATCAGCTACATTACCTCTGCACGGCGCACCATACGCATGGAGGCGGCAGCAGTGGCTGCGCTAGAAGAGCGTATTGGAGCGGACTTTAACCGCGCCTGCGAGTTGCTTCTGCGCGTGCGCGGGCGCATCGTCGTTACAGGCATGGGTAAGTCGGGTCATATCGCGAAAAAGATTGCGGCCACCCTGGCCAGCACCGGATCACCCGCTTTTTTTGTCCATCCCGGCGAAGCCAGTCATGGTGACATGGGCATGATCACCGGCCAGGACGCGGTGATAGCACTATCCAATAGTGGCGCAGTTGCGGAAATCCTGACACTGCTGCCGCTGCTAAAGCGTCTGGGAATTCCTCTGATCAGCATGACAGGTAACGCGCTCTCCACGCTCGGCCAATCATCAGATGTGCATCTGGATACCGGCGTGGAAACCGAAGCGTGTCCACTCGACTTAGCCCCGACATCGAGCACTACAACGGCGCTGGTCATGGGAGATGCACTGGCTATAGCATTGCTGGAAGCCCGCGGCTTTACGGCTGACGATTTCGCCTTTTCACATCCGGGCGGCACCCTCGGCAGACAACTCTTGATTAAGGTCCAGGATGTCATGAAGTCCGGCGACGATATTCCTGTTGTAACAGAGGACATCAAGCTTTCCGTGGCGCTGCTGGAAATCAGCCGCAAAGGTATGGGCATGACCACAGTGGTCGACAAGGAAGGCCGACTGGCCGGCGTGTTTACTGATGGCGACTTGAGGCGTGCACTGGATACTCGCATCGACATCAATATGTCATCAATCGGCGACCTGATGAGCAAAGGTGCCAAAACCATCGAACCTGATATGCTGGCTGCAGCTGCGATGCGCATTATGGAGGAAAACGAAATCAGCTCACTGGTGGTGCTGGAGAAAAACGGCATGCTGTCCGGGGTACTCCATCTGAAAGACCTGCTGCATGCAGGCATAGCGTGACAAGGGGACGTTATTTGATGCCAGCCGTCGACCAACATATATTAATCCATCGACTGTTCTCAGCCTGTATAAGGTGCTCGCTAATCCAATTACTGCCAAAATCATCTGTGGAGTTCAGTTATGCTAATTTGCAACTCTGAATCAACCGTCAGGCTCATGAACTGCTGCTGTGCCGGACTACTGGCACTAATGCTGGCCTTGTCGGCCAGCTTTACACAAGCGCTTCCGGAAGACCGCGAGCAGCCCATGCGTATTACCGCCGATAAAGCCGAGCGCGACGACATCAATGGTGTCACCATCTACCGCGGCGACGTTATCTTGATCCAAGGCACTTTGCGGCTCGAATCAGATAAACTCACTATTCATCATACGGAAGAAGAGCCCAGCGAAATAATTGCGGAAGGCAATCCTGCCAAAATGGAAACGCGCCCCCAATTGGACAAAGCGATCGTCTATGCGCGAGGACAAGTCATCACTTACTACAAACAGGAAGAGCGTGTTCACGTCAGGACAGAGGGTTTTGTGGAGCAGGATGGTACAATCGTAACTGGCGACTCCATTGATTATTTTATTGAAAAACAGTTGGTCAAGGCGAAGGCTGATCCAACGCGTGATGGTGACAGAGTGATTGTGGTGTTACCACCCAGTGCACCGAAGAAGGACGACAGTGGCGCAGCTCAGAGCGAATAACCTGGCCAAGGCCTATCGTGGACGTGAAGTCATACATGACGTTTCGGTGGAGATCGACAGCGGCCAGATTGTGGGCTTGCTGGGCCCCAATGGCGCGGGCAAAACCACTTGCTTCTATATGATCATTGGCATTATCCCGGCCGACCGCGGCGTCATCACGGTCAACGGTGACGATATTACTGCTCTCACGATGCACCAGCGCGCGCGTCGCGGTGTTGGTTACCTACCTCAGGAAGCCTCGATATTTCGCAAGTTGACCGTCGGCGACAACATCATGGCCATATTGGAAACGCGAGCCGACCTGAATAAAAAGCAGCGGCTGGCGCGCAGAGACGAGTTGCTTGAAGAGTTCAATGTGCAGCACCTGCGAGAAAGCCTAGGCCAATCGCTGTCGGGCGGCGAGAGACGTCGTGTAGAAATCGCCCGCGCGCTGGCGACCGAGCCCAAATTTATTATGCTGGATGAACCGTTTGCAGGTGTGGACCCAATCTCTGTGGCCGACATTAAGCAAATTATCGTACACCTACGCGACCGGGGTATTGGCGTTCTGATCACCGATCACAATGTGCGCGACACTCTGGACATCTGTGAAAAGGCTTACATAGTAGGCGAGGGGCGCATCATTGCCTCGGGGACAACCGAGGAAGTATTGAGTAACATTCACGTGCGCCAAGTATACCTGGGAGAGCAGTTTCGCATGTAGTTCCAGCAACTGCAGCGCACTCAGCGGCGAGAGACCCCGGATGCAGCCGGTTTGCTGGCGACCCCCCTGTGCTTGCACCTTTACGACCACCTCACATTTCCTAGCAATTTTCACGCCAAGCTGTTGCTTCCCGCCATTAGCGAGGGATACACTGCAACGGAAACACGCCATTACAGGGGCCGCTACAAGCGCCAGATTAAGGAGTCAACAGGCCTGCAGATGAAGCAATCACTCCAGCTCAAACTGGGTCAACAGCTGACAATGACACCTCAGCTGCAGCAGGCTATACGGTTATTGCAGCTGTCCACCCTTGACCTCCAACAGGAAATCCAGCTGGCGCTGGACAGTAACCCGCTACTGGAGATGTCCGAGGACGATTTATACCCGTCAGAAAATGACGACACCGTCGACTTTAGTGCTGCTGAGGGAACTGAGTCCGCAAAAAACTCGAAAGAGGAGACGCTCTCTAGGCTGGAGCGCGACGACTGGGACTCACCGGAGTGGGATGGCGTAACCAGCCTGCCCGACGACTTGCCAGTAGACGTGCAATGGGACGACCTGCTGCCATCAGCCTCTGCGCCTGCCCCGCAGGGTGACGACACCATTGAGGCTGATGTAGGCAGCCAGAATTCCACTAGCGAGTCCCTGCGCGCACAACTCCTCTGGCAGCTCGGGCTCACACGACTTTCCGATACCGACCGCCTCATAGCACTGTCCATCATCGATGCCACGGATGCCAATGGTCGTCTTCTCAGTAGCCTGGAGGAGCTCTTCGAATCTTTGTCGCAGGACCTGGACATCGAGCTCGACGAGGTCGTGGCCGTATTACACCGCCTGCAGCAATTCGAACCCGCTGGCGTCTGCGCGCGCGACCTGCAGGAATGCCTGCTGATCCAGTTGAATTGCCTGCCCGCTAACACGCCGTGGCTAGAGCAAGCCAAGCTAATCATCGGGCGCTACCTTAATCTACTGGCCGGCAGCGACTACGGACAGATCTTGCGACGTGCCCGACTCAAGGAGTCTGAGCTGAAACAGGTATTGACCCTGATCAAGTCGCTGGACCCCAATCCAGGCTTCACAGCAGTACCTGAAGACGTCGAGTACATAGTGCCGGACGTCTTCGTCACCAAGAAGAATGGTCGCTGGCTGGTAGAGCTCAATCCGGATATCGCCCCCAAACTGCGTATCAATACCGGCTATGCGAGTTTGATCAAGCGCGCCGACAACAGCGCCGATAACAACTACTTACGCGATAACCTGCAAGAGGCACGCTGGTTTCTGAAAAGCCTGCACAGCCGCAATGAGACCCTGATGAAAGTGGCCAGCAGAATTGTGGAGCACCAACGAAATTTTCTTGAATACGGCACTGAGGCTATGAAGCCACTGGTACTGCACGAAATTGCCGAGGCGGTTGAAATGCATGAATCCACAATCTCTCGCGCCACCACCAACAAATATATGCACACGCCTCGTGGAATCTTTGAATTGAAGTACTTTTTCTCCAGCCATGTGGCAACATCCGCTGGCGGAGAGTGTTCATCCACGGCCATTCGAGCTATCGTCAAAAAAATGGTCGCGGCGGAGAATCCGCGCAAGCCGCTCAGTGACAACAAGATTGCTTTACTGTTGAAAGACCAGGGCATCGAGATCGCAAGGCGCACCATCGCAAAATACCGCGATGTCCTTTTTATTCCACCCTCCAATGAACGCAAGCGGTTGGTCTAAAATCAGGAAAGAAAACACCGAAGACGCCGGTGTCAGGCAATATCTGTCTCAACCTAGAAAAAGGAGCGAAGTATGCAACTCACCATCACTGGTCACCACCTTGAGATCACCACACCACTGAAGGAGTACGTAGAGAATAAGCTGGAACGCTTGCAGCGCCATTTTGACCAGATTACCGCCACTCAGGTCATCCTTGCCGTAGAGAAACAGGTGCAGCGCGCCGAGGCAACCGTGCACGTTGCCGGCGGCGATCTATTTGCGCATGCTGAATCGGAGGATATGTACGCTGCAATAGACGCATTGGCCGATAAACTGGATCGGCAGCTGATTAAACACAAGCAAAAGCACCGGGGGCACTAGAGTCACTATAATGAATGCCCTCAGCCAAATACTAACACCGGCACGAACCGTCTCTTGTGCTCCCCGCCTCAGCAAAAAACGGTTGCTAGAAACCATTGCGACTATCGTCTGTGAAGATCAGTTAACACTGCCGTACGACGAGGTTCTTGACCAGTTAATCGCCCGCGAAAAACTCGGTAGTACCGGCCTTGGAGAAGGCATCGCCATCCCTCACTGCCGTGTCGGCCAATGTGCCGAACCTCTGGGTACGCTGATCACGCTGGAAGAGCCTATCGCTTTTGACGCCCCTGACGATAAACCGGTTGACCTGTTATTCGTGTTACTGGTGCCAAAGGAAGCACATCAGCAACATCTCGATATACTGGCAAATGTCGCGCGGCTGTTCAGTCAGGCAGACTTCTGTAAACGTTTGCGCACAGCCAGAAATGACCTTGAACTTTATGATATTGCATGCAACACAGCAGACTGACGCAGGAGACATAGAGTGCGGTTAATCGTCATCAGTGGCCGCTCCGGCTCGGGCAAGAGTACCGCACTGCATCAGCTCGAAGACGAGGGCTTTTACTGCATCGATAACCTGCCCATATCGTTGTTGCCTGCGCTGATGGAGAAGGTCAGCGATCAGGAATTTAAGCTATTCCGTGGCACAGCCGTATGCATCGATGCGCGCAATGCATGGAAGGATTTGGAAAACTTTCGCGACATCCTGGAGTTACTGCCATCATCAGTAGACACACAGGTTCTGTATCTGGACGCACAGGTCAATATACTGCTGCAACGTTTTGGGGAAACACGGCGGCGGCACCCCCTCAGCACAGAGTCCACCCCGCTGGCAGAAGCCATCGACAAAGAGCGCGCCCTGCTGGAACCTATTGCCAGCAGCGCGACTCTGATACTGGATACCAGCCGGATGACGGTGTACGAACTTCGAGACACCATCAAGCAGCGCCTGCTGGGAATAACGGCGGGTACCATGTCGATATTGATTCAATCGTTTGGGTTCAAGCGCGGCATACCCGCTGACGCGGACCTTGTGTTCGACGTAAGGATGCTGCCGAATCCTCATTGGGTGAAGGAATTGCGCCTGAAGACCGGACTTGACGATGAGGTGCGTGAATTCCTGACAAATCAGCCCATGACGAGCGAGCTCTACGATGACCTCTGCCACTATTTGGATAGCTGGTTACCACGGTATCGCGACGGCAATCGTAGCTATATGAATATCTGTCTGGGTTGTACCGGAGGCCAACATCGGTCAGTATATTTGGCGAATCGACTTTTCCAGCATTACCGCGAACAGTTTCCGGCCATGCACATAAGACATAGAGAACTCCAATAAATAGGTCTGCGTGTGATTCGTACACAACTCGTCATCAGCAACAAGCTCGGTTTGCACGCTCGCGCGGCAGCAAAATTCGTTGCCTGCACGACGTCTTTCTCCAGCCGTATTCACACCGGTAAAAATGGCCAATTGGTTGATGGCAAGAGCATTATGTCTGTAATGATGCTGGCAGCCGGCAAGGGCACTGTACTGGACCTCGAAATCGAAGGCCGCGATGAGCAGGACGCCTTTACTGCGCTGCAGTCGCTGCTGGAGAATCGTTTCGATGAACCCGAGTAAAATCGCCAATCCGTAACTAATCACGTTGTTGCTCTAATAGAATAGCCGGATAATCCGCCGGTCAGGCAACCTGCCCTGAGAGTGTTATCCGGGGATTGACATGGCTCAAAATCAAAAAGTATCCCAGCAAACTCTCGACAGCTTCTCCACGGCATTGAACAGCGGCACCTTTGTCGACGCCGGCCGCATGTTGAATGGACTGTCACCCGCTGACGTCGCGCACCTGATCGAATCCTCTCCGCCAAGGTACCGGCATATCCTCTGGCAAATGGTCGACGACGAGCGCGGGGGGGAGGTCCTTGGCGAACTGGGCGACGACCTGCAGGCCCAATTTCTCGGCGCCATGAACCCGACAGAAGTCGCTCATCTCACGGAGAACCTGGAAGATGACGATATTGCTGACATCTTGCAGCAGTTGCCCGGCCGAGTCGTGCAGGAAGTACTCAAAGTCATGGACCAGCAGGACCGGGCGCGCCTGGAGCAGGTCATGCAGTACCCGGAGGATGTCGCCGGCGGACTAATGAATACCGACACGATTACCATTCGTGCCGCATTGACCCTGGACGTTGTCTTGCGCTATTTGCGACGTCACAGCGAAATCCCGAAGATGACTGACAACCTGATCGTAGTAAATCGTTCAGACCAGTACATCGGACTACTACCGCTGCGCACCTTACTGGTCTCAGACCCTGGCACCTCAGTACGGGAAATGATGGTCACAGACATTGAACCCATCGACGTCAACACCTCCGACACTGACGTTGCACGATTGTTCGAGCGCAACGACTGGGTCTCCGCACCCGTGGTTGACCAATCGGGAAAACTACTGGGTCGCATCACCATCGACGATGTGGTTGATGTCATCCGCGAGGACGCCGACCGCTCCCTCATGTCTATGGCTGGCCTGGATGAAGATGCAGACACCTTCGCCCCCTTTACGCGTGCGGCTCCGCGCCGTGCTATCTGGCTGGGCATAAACCTGATTACCGCTTTTATCGCCTCCTCGATGATCAACCTCTTTCAGGACACCATCGAAAAAGTAGTCGCGCTAGCCGTGCTGATGCCGATTGTCGCGTCTATGGGCGGCATCGCCGGGACCCAGACACTGACGCTGGTAACGCGCGGAATCGCCTTGGGACAAGTAGGCAAGGCGAACCAGGCTTGGCTGATGAACCGGGAGCTGATGATCGGGCTGGTCAACGGCATACTTTGGGCTGCAGTAGTAGCAGTGGCAGCATCAACCTGGTTTGACGACTGGAGCTTAGGCATTATTATCGCCGCCGCGATGGTGATTAATCTGGTAACAGCTGCTCTGATGGGGGTATTACTGCCTCTTTTTATGACACGGATAAAGATAGACCCTGCACTGGCTGGTGGCGTAGCACTGACAACAGTGACTGACGTCGTGGGCTTTGTCTCCTTCCTCGGACTAGCGACACTATTCTATGCCTGAATCCCCTAAAAATGATGACCTGGAACCTGATGAGGGTCCCAGCAAAAGCGCGCGTAAACGTCACATGCATAGCTTGCAAGCCATGGGCGAGGCACTCGTTGCACTCAATGAGAAACAACTCGCACAGATGCCCATCGACGATGACAGGCTGCTCTCTGCTATCCGGGAGTGCCGGCAGATGCGCAGCAAAAACGCCCGCAAACGCCATGTGCAATTTATTGGCAAGCTGATGCGCTCTATAGACCCCGCGCCTGTTGAACAGGCCCTGCAAACACTGCATACCTCGCGCCAACAAGACGCCGCCGGCTTCCATCAGCTGGAACAGTTGCGCGCCGACATACTGGCCGCAGGACCGGCAGGTATCGAGCTTGCCATAAACCACTTTCCCGATGCTGACAGACAACACGTGCGCCAACTGGTACTGCAGCACCAGCGAGAGATCGACAACCACAAACCACCAGCTGCCAGCCGCAAGCTGTTCCGATACCTCAAAGACCTGCAGGAGTCTCAGGGCGCGGCTGACTGAATCGCCGGAGCCAGTGCTTCCGGGGCTTGCGGTGTATTATCAAAAATGCGGTCAAAATTAATATCGGGATCATTCCAGGAACCATCAATCGTATAGACCACACTTGAGAGACGATTCATCTGCTTATTAAAGACCTGACTCACCACATAGACTCCGGCGGCTACTGGCAAACTGGCCGCCAGCGCGGCAATCCACGGCAAATTGTTCACCACTGGCAAAGTCACCACCAGCTCGCCCTCAAGGCTTTTATTCTGCAAGTTGGAGACGCCACCGAACTGGAAGCTCGCCCCCCCCTGCACATCCATATGCGGCACTTTGAGTATTCCGTCACCGACGTGGATTTCGCCCTGCACACTGTCGAAAGGAATACCTGATTCAAACATCTTGGCGAAACTGAGGCGCTGTACGATATCAGCGAGGTTAAGTATGCTGACAACGCGCAAGGCTCCCGTCGCGCCCGCTGGCGCTTCCAGAAAACTTCCCTGGTCTATATTTACCTGCATCGAGCCCTGCGCCTTGCCCAGTGAAAAATCCTGTGGCGCGTCTGGCCAGCGCATCTCAAGCTCGAAACCACCCTCGACAGATTCCACGATACGCTGGTAATCAAAGTACTCCAGCGTCTGGCCCAGATCATCAAAGTCAAAGTTGACCAGTAGCTGCGTAAAGGCCGCGGGACCTCGGTGCCATTGCAGTTGCGCAGGCGGTTCCGAGCGCACCCGAAGGTTGGCAAGCTCGCCGGAGATGTTGTCCACGGTCACTACGCTGCCCTCGCTATTCAACACAAACTGCAGCTCGCCCAGGCGACGCTCAGATTGGTAGAGGTTGCGCAGGTCGACAAGCAGCGGCGGCAGATCGCTCAAAGGCGTATCGAGATCGCCGTCAGCGTGTTCACGGCCTCCCCCTAAATCGGGCAAGCGATCAAGATCGAGATGCTCTATGCTGAGCCGCACCGCTTGATCATCGCCGTCGCGCGACGCGTCTGCGCGTAACCAATCCGTCGCCAGCGACAAATTCCATTGCGCCCGGTCCAGACCAAGGTCAAGCACGACATCGTGCAGTTCCTGATCAAATATCACCAGGGTATCGGCACGCAGCTCATCGACAGCAACTTTGAGCGGTAACGGCCCATCGGTCTGCAACCCGATAGCATCGACGGTCGATGATGCTACTGTTACCTGCGTTGTAGACGGTTCCGTGGATGCCGGCGTAGCCGACACACCAGACTGAGCCGCTGCCGTCGAGCGCCCTATCAGCGCGAGCCATTCATCTGCCTGAATCAGCGGTGCGTGCCCAATCACCCGAAACACACCCTCTTCGACAGGCGGCGCAATGTCATTAATGCCCAGCGTACCGCCATTGACCGCGCCCGCCTCGGCGTTCAGGCGCAGATCGAGTTGTTCACCGAGTTGCAGGGATAACGGTATCACCCCTTGCGACAGCGGCATTTCAAGACTCAGCTGTTGCGGATCATCTGCCCGTTTGTGCCAGGGCTGTGGGAGGTCGAGGCTAATGCCCAGCAAGTCACTGCTCACTGTCAGCAGGGGGGATTCACGCGGCACGAGTCGGATGTTCAGTTCTGCCGTCGCTGCGCCACTGGCAAATGCCAGCGCGTCGAGTTGCAGCCACCGACGCACATCCGCTATATCGAGCTCCCCCGCCAGCTCAATGTCCAGCACCGTGGTCGCCGGCGCATAACGCGCGGTTTTTTCATCATGATGCTGGACCAGGTTGGCCGTAACCCTATTTCCCCAGAGTGTTCCCATCAAGCCGTTTGAGCTGAATCCGGTTTGGGTACTGTAAACGAACTCGCCATTCACCGACTTCAGGCCCAAATTCCCTGGCATGACCTGTAACTGCACATCTGCCCACTGGGTGACAACGTCAACGCGCGGTGCAGCTGAACTATCGCTGAGGTCCATGTGCAGCTGCAACCGGGCATCCAGATCACCGGTGGCCTTCCAGGCTGCAAAGGTAGGCCCGACTACGTCCGCCAGCGGCGATTCATTCAGCACCTTTAACCCATCGGTGACCGGACCTCGCAGGCTGCCGCGCACGTCAAGCATAATGTGTCCTGCCGGACTCAAACGAGTTTCCACCGACAATTGGTCGACACTGGATTCGAACAGACTGGCGTGATCCGCCCACACACTGACATTGCTATCGTCGATCAGTACGACACCCTGCTTCACCAGTACCGGGGGCCACTGCGGGTGGTAGGTCAGGTGGGTGTCCGCAACATTGAACGCCAGCTGAACTGTTCTCAGTGGCGACGCACCAGGCCTGAGACTGCCGCGCCAAAGAAAAGCACCTTGCTCGATGTAGCCGTCACCGATGCTGTCGGCCAGCCAGATCAAAAGCCCCGGATCGAGGATGTAGGGCACGTACTTTACGCGATGCACAGCGCGGGTATCGCGCAGGCCTACCAGTAGATCCATCTCAATGCCAATGTCATCCGCTTGCCGCGGGATATTGAGGCCGAACAATACTTTGGCCTCGCCCTCCTGACCCTGCGTCGTCAGTAAGCCACTGGACAACGTAACTCTCTGGGCATCCCAGGACAGGCGCAGAGTACCGAACAGGTCCTCGAAGTACAGGGGCTCGTGATAGATGGCCGGGAAATCAAGACTGATGGACTGACTATCGAGTATGACGAACCCGCCCCCCGGCGCCAGCTGCGTATACCCGGTGGCAGCGGTGATGCCAGGAGCCCCAACCACAGAATTCACCGCAACGTCCTGAAAGTTCGCTTCAAACTGCCAGTTGTCGGCGGGCTTGGAGATGTCATCAACGCTGAACTGCAGAGCCTGCAGCTGGCCTCTTGGATGTAATGCAGTAAATACCTCGCGCAGTGCGTCTGGCACGGCAGGCTGGTTTGCGATGATACCGTTCAGGGGATTAAGCGAAATCTCAGCGGTTCGCACTTGTAATGCGTCACCCCGGCTCTCCACCTGCAGCCTCGGCAGGCTCCAGACCTCTGCGCCATTCTCTACCTCAATATCTGAAAAATACGCTACCCAGCGATCGTCGCGCTCAAGAAGACGGGCGTTCAGAGCAACACGCTGCAACGATATTTGCCAGGAGTCATCCTCGGCCGCGATCAGCAGATCGCGGCTCTCGAACTGAGCGGCCAATGACGACTTACCCTTGTCCCAGTTAGACCACAGTTGCAGTTCGACGGCGCCATTAGCCCAGGCTGGCAGTGTTCCAACGGCAAACATGTCGTTCATTGCACCGAGGTCAGTTGACTGCATAGCCAGATAAACCCGCCCGGAAAACGCCTGCAGGTTAAAGGGGTCTCCGAGACCCTGCGCCTGAATGGAAAACCTCGAGCCAACAGAAGAGACCAGTGTCGCCTGCACGCCGCGCTCACTGCCCTCTCGCACGAGCTGCAGATCAAGCGACAGATCGCGCACTTCACCGCCGGGCAAAGTGAGAAGCAGCCGATTATTGCGCAGCGTAATACGTTCAACGTTGAGCAGGAACTCGCGCAAAGGTTCCGCAGTCTGGCCCGCTTCGGCGTTAAATCCTGTCAGCTCGAATCCACCCTCAGGCGACAACTTTCCCCGCAGTGTAAGACCGTCGAGTACCAGTCGGGTCATCTGCAGGGAGCGCGTACGAAGACTGCTCACCACATCCACGCCAAACTTTCCCTGAGACAGCTCCAGAGGCGGACTCCCACTGCCGGGGATAATGATGCGCAAACCTTTCAGGACAACGTCTGGTGCAAAGGACCGCCACTCACCACTCACCTGCTCAGCGTCTATGGAAAACGGCAACCGCGCATTCAATGCATGCAGTATTTCTGCACGGTAGCTGAAAAGATTTGCGGTGAGCAGACGTCCTGCGCTGACATAGATTGCCAACAGCACGATAAGGATGACGAGGCCCGACCAGAGGTGGCTACCAAGTCTATTGAAAAAAGGATTTTCCAAGTATCAATTCCGAACGTCGATTCCAAGGCTACTGCGTCTTCAAAGCAGTATGATGTCAAACTGCTCCTGGGTATAACCTGGCTCTGCGCGCAGGCTGATCGCCTTACCCACAAATTTTTCCAGATCGGCCAGATGCGCCGATTCCTCATCCAGCAGTCGATCGAAAACGGCCTGCGATGCCAGCACCATCAACGTATCGTTTTCATACGCTCTGGCGTCGCGCATTATCTCGCGAAAAATTTCATAGCAAACAGTTTCGGGAGTCTTCACTATGCCCCGTCCCCGGCAAACAGAGCAGCCTTCACAGAGCATCTGGGCAAGACTTTGCCGGGTGCGCTTGCGCGTCATTTCTACCAGGCCCAGATCGGAGACTCCGGTAATTTGGTTACGGGCCGGATCGCGTTGCATTTGTTTTTGCAAGGTGCGGTGCACTTGATCGCGATGTTCAGCATCTTTCATGTCGATAAAATCGATAATGATTATTCCCCCCAGATTACGCAATCGCAACTGCCTCGCCAGCGCAGTAGCAGCCTCCAGATTCGTCTTCAGTATGGTCTCAGCCTGGTTGCGCCGGCCGACGAAGGAACCGGTGTTGACGTCAACGGTGGTCATGGCCTCGGTTTGATCAATGATGAGATAGCCCCCGGACTTGAGCTCCACTCGCGAATCGAGTGCTCGTTGAATCTCATCCTCCACCGCATGCAGCTCAAACAGCGGACGCTCCCCACTGTAAAGCTCAAGCAGCGTGGCCAACTCGGGCACATAAGCGTCGCAGAATTTCTGCAGCGCTACGAAGCACTCGCGGCTGTCGATGAGAACACGATCCACCGAAGCGCTGACCATATCCCGTACGATGCGCAGATGCAGCGGCAAATCTTCATAGAGTAGCTCGGCACCCGTAGCGGCGCGGGCCCTTTTCGATACCGTCGGCCATAAGCGCAAAAGAAAGCGAAGATCTGCAGCAATCTCCGCCTGACCCATGCCGTCCGCGGCAGTGCGCAAAATAAACCCGCTGAACTCCTGCACATTCTCTGCTGCCAGCGCCTGTGCCAGCACCTGTTGTAAGCGTGTGCGCTCCAGTGGATCTGCAATCAATTGTGAGACACCGATGTGATCAGTGTGCGGCAACATGACAAGATAGCGTGTCGATATCGACAGTTCGGTAGTCACACGGGCACCCTTTGAGCCGAGCGGGTCCTTGACAACCTGCACAACCACTTTTTTGCCCTGGTAAAAATGATCCGCAATGGTCTTCGATGCACCATCGGTGTCCGGGACAGGGAGAAATGCCGTGCGCTCTGCACCGATGTCTATAAAAGCCGCCTGCATACCCGGCAACACCCGCACCACTTTCCCGGCGTAGATGTTGCCGACAAGACCGCGTTTGACGATCCGCTCGATGTGAATATCCTGGATGGCCCCGTTGTCCACGAGGGCCACCCGCGTCTCCATCGGCGTAACATTAATCAGGATTTCTTCACTCATCCGGTCGATGCCGCGGGTGTCAGTGTGGTCGCAACACCGTGGGCGCCCAATAGCTGCCATGTTTCCGACAGAGGTAGCCCGACAACATTCGAATAGCTGCCCCTGATCGAACGCACGAAAGCACCGCCCAAGCCCTGTATGCCATAAGCACCCGCCTTGTCCCAAGGCTCCCCGGTAGCCAAATAGGCGCGGCATACTGCCTCACTCAAGGTGGCGAACTCGACTTCTGTCTCCACCACCTCACACTGCATGCCCTCCCCGCTCAACAAGCACACCGCCGTCAACACGGTATGCTTGCGTCCGCTGAGGCGCGACAGAGTCGCCATGGCCTGCTCCTCATCTTGCGGCTTGCCCAGCACACTGCCATCGAGTACCACCGTGGTATCGGCGGCCAGTACGACATAGACTGGCGGCGGGAAACGCAATCCGACAGCGCGCGCCTTATCCTGTGCTATTCGCTGCACATAGTCGGGTGGGGACTCATCCATGTGTTGGGCTTCATCGATATGGGCAGGCTCACGGGTATAGCGGGCGCCCAACTGGTCCAGCAACGCCGCGCGGCGAGGTGAGGCCGAGGCGAGTATCAAACGCGTGCGGCTCATCTCAGCTAACCTGATAGCGGCGGCGCACGCCGCGCAGACTCAGCAATATAACCGGCCACAGCAAAGCGCTGGCTACAGCGGGAAGCAAAAACAGGCGCGGCAGTGCACTAACCCCCTCGAGATTCTGTACCCACTGGCAGATCAACTGATTAATGCCGACGAGAATAAAGACCACCCCCGCCTGCTGCACCAGACTGTAAACCCGCAGCCGCTGGTACAGCATATGCGAGAGTAAAGCCACTACCACCAAGGCGAAGGCATTTTGCCCTAGTATTGAGCCCTCCAAGACATCCAGCCCCACACCGAGCACCAGCCCGGTAGCAATACCCACCCGTTGCGGCAAAGCAATGCACCAGTAAATCAGCGTGAGTGCGACCCACTCCGGTCTGGCCCATTGCAACCAGACAGGGAGCGGAATTACAGCCAGCACATAAGCCGCGACAAAGGTTAGCAGTATAACGGCATAGCCCTGCCCGTCCCGATCCGCCACGGCTCAATCGTCCTGATTGCGGCGGGCTGTGAACACCAGTAACACGTGCCGGGTGCGATCCAGAGCCGCACTGGGAACGGCCAATACACGGGCAAAAGCCTCGCCTGTGTCCCGCCGAACCTCTTTCACTATCGCCACCGGATAACCTTCAGGGAATCGCCCCCCGAGGCCCGAGGTCACCAACAAATCGCCTTCCCGTATATCAGTGGATGACGATACATGCCGGACTTCCAGCGAACCCAGCGCACCAGTGCCATCAGCGATCGCACGCACGCCATTGCGATTGATACGCACGGGTACAGAATGCGTGACGTCGGTCACTAACAACGCCCGCGACGTTGTGCTGCTCACGGCCACTATCTGCCCCATTAAACCGTCCGCGTCGATCAGGGGCTGCCCTATGAACACCCCATCGCGTTGGCCCTTGTTCAGCACCATTTGCAATCGCTCCGGATCGGGAGAGACACCGATCAGTTCCGCTACGAGCACATCGTCGCGCAACAAGGCGCTGGAATTCAGCAATTTTCGCAGACGCACGTTCTCACCCTGCAGTGACGCCATCTGCAGTGATCGGCCCTGCAATATCAAGTTCTCCCGGCGCAGGCGTTCGTTATCTTCCACTAGCTGCGTCCGTGACTGAATATGGGTCTCAGTCCATTCGCTAAACCGCGTCGGCAAGCTTGCAACCCAGAACACCGGGGACGCCAAGGTATCGAGGAAAGCGCGACCGGCCTGCAGTTTGTTGTAATGAAGATCAGCGGCGATAAGTCCAACAACGACTGCCGTCGCCAGCAACACACGCCACAGCAGAGAGGAATCTTTCAGAAATAAAGGCTTGATGTACGCTCCTCAGCTGCCGAGTTCGTCGAACGTGGCTGAACAGCTCACCCTGCTGCGCGGCGCGTGGATGAGGCTCCATGAATGCACGCACAACAGCGGGTTCACGGGGATAGTTACTCGGTAGAAAGCAAGTCTATGGTACGCCGATCCATTCTCTCCATGGCAATACCGCCACCACGCGCTACGCAGGTGAGAGGGTCATCTGCGACAATAACCGGCAGACCCGTTTCCTCGGAAATCAGGCGATCCAGGTCGCGCAGCAGCGCTCCGCCACCTGTCAATACAATACCGCTTTCGGCGATATCAGCGGCCAGTTCCGGTGGCGACTGTTCCAGCGCGGATTTCACGGCCTGCACAATCGCCGCGAGCGGATCCTGCAACGACTCCAGTATTTCGTCGCTGTTAAGGGTAAAACTGCGCGGTATGCCTTCGGCAAGATTGCGGCCGCGCACATCGATTTCGCGCAATTCACTGCCGGCAAAGGCACAACCCACTTCCAGCTTGATACGCTCGGCAGTCGCATCACCGATCAGGCTGCCATAGCGCCGGCGCACATGGGCGACGATGGCTTCATCAAAACGGTCTCCACCCACTCGCACCGAATCGCGGTACACCACTCCATTGAGGGAAATAATAGCGACCTCGGTGGTGCCGCCGCCGACATCGACCACCATGCAGCCGGTGGCCTCATCGACACTAAGACCCGCACCAATCGCCGCAGCCATCGGCTCTTCAATCAAGCGCACATCCCGGGCACCGGCACTGAGCGCTGATTCGCGAATCGCCCGACGCTCCACCTGAGTTGACATGCACGGTACACAGACCAACACACGGGGACTGGGGCGGATAAATTTACTCTCGTGTACCTTGGCGATGAAGTGCTGTAGCATTTTCTCGGTCACCAGAAAATCCGCAATAACGCCATCTTTTAGTGGGCGAATAGCCGTGATGTTGCCCGGCGTACGCCCCAGCATACGCTTGGCTTCGGTGCCGACTGCCTCAATGGTTTTTTGGCCATTGTGCATGCGAATGGCAACCACCGAGGGCTCGTTCAACACAATGCCTTTATCGCGCACATAAATCAGCGTATTGGCCGTACCCAAATCAATGGAGAGATCATTGGAGAACACTCCACGCAACTTCTTAAACATGAATGCTTGCTACCCTGTGAAAACAACGGGGGACCCCGTGTTAGAGTTCTTTTTTACTTCTCTGTTAACCGAATGTCGCAGCTAAAATAGTACTGCAAAGTCAGTTTTTATGGGGGTTAGGCTCAATTAAGCAACTGTATCAACCACGGGGATTTTGGGCAAGGCGCAAATGTGATAAGTTTACGCCCCCTGCTGCCTCTAGTGTGGCTCCCGACGATTCTATCACCATGACTATCATCGAACAGAGCGAAATTGAAAAGATTGCGGAACTGGCCCGAATCCGACTCTCAAGCGACGAAATCGGCCAGGTCACTGCACGTATCGCCGAGATACTGGCGATGGTCGACCAGTTACAGGCGGTTGACACCCACGACGTGGAGCCCATGGCGAACCCGCTGGATGCAACCCAGGACCTGCGCCCGGACATCGTCACCGAAGGCAATCAGCGGGATGCATTTCAAGCTATCGCACCCGCTGTGAAAAATGGCCTTTATCTGGTTCCCAAAGTCATCGAATAAGCGGCAAAAACCGCATCAGGAATGTTGTAATGCACACTAAATCTGTTGCTCAGCTCGCAACCGGGCTGAGCGAAGGTCAGTTCTCCAGTGTCGAGCTGACTCGCGTCTTCCTCGACCGAATCGCCGCTATTGATCCGCTCTACAACAGTTTTATCAGTGTCGATGAGACTGCGGCGATGGCCGCAGCCACAGCCGCTGACAAGCGTATCGCAGCGGGCGATGCTGTCGCGCTGACCGGGATTCCCATTGCGCACAAGGATATTTTTTGCACCAACGGCATGCGCACCAGCTGCGGCTCACGCATGCTGGACAATTTCATACCACCCTACGATGCCACCGTGATCCAACGCTTCAAAGCCGCTGGCGCGGTATTGCTGGGAAAGACCAATATGGACGAGTTTGCCATGGGCTCCTCCAACGAGAGCAGCTTTTACGGTCCGACCCGCAATCCCTGGGATACGACACTAGTCCCCGGAGGCTCCTCTGGTGGCTCGGCGGCTGCCGTGGCCGGTTTACTGGCGCCGGCCGCCACCGGCACCGATACCGGGGGTTCCATCCGCCAGCCTGCCGCATTCTGCGGTATCACGGGTCTCAAACCTACCTACGGACGCGTCTCGCGCCTCGGCATGGTGGCCTTTGCGTCGAGTCTGGATCAGGCCGGCCCGATGGCACACAGCGCACAGGACTGCGCTTTGCTCCTCAATATCATGGCCGGCCACGACCCACTCGATTCCACCTCATCGAAGGTCGGTACCGAAGATTACTGCAGCACGCTGCAAAACAGCTTGGCAGGACTGCGCATTGGACTGCCGCGCGAATACTTCAAAGAGGGGCTTGATAGCGCAACTGGGGAATGCATCAACGCCGCGCTCAAGGAGCTGGAGGCTCTGGGCGCCACGCTGGTTGAGGTGTCGCTACCGCACAGTTCGCTCACCGTGCCGGCTTATTACATTATTGCGCCTGCGGAGGCCTCCACTAATTTGTCACGCTTTGATGGCGTGCGCTACGGCTATCGCTGTGAAGACCCCAGCGATCTGCATGATCTTTACAGCCGCTCGCGGCAAGAGGGCTTCGGCGATGAAGTCAAACGGCGTATTCTGGTCGGCACCTATGCGTTGTCCGCCGGATACTACGACGCCTATTACAAAAAAGCCCAACAGGTTCGCCGCTTGATCAAGCAGGACTTTATGGAGTGTTTCGAGCAGGTCGATATCATCGCAGGCCCGACCACTCCGGGACCGGCCTTTGCCCTCGGCGCCAAATCCAACGACTCCATTGCGATGTACCTGGAGGACATCTACACGCTGGCGGTCAACCTTGCGGGCCTGCCCGGCATCTCAGTGCCCGCGGGCTTTGTCGACCACAAACCGGTGGGGCTGCAGCTCATCGGCAGGCACTTCGACGAGGCACTGCTGCTCAATACTGCGCACGCCTTGCAACAGGTCACTGATTGGCATCTGCGAACACCCGCCTCAGCGACGGGAGGGCACGCCTGATGCAATGGGAACCGATTATCGGCCTGGAGGTTCACCTGCAACTGGCCACCAAATCCAAGATATTCTCGGGCTCGCCCACCACCTTTGGCGCAGAGCCCAATACGCAGGCCAGTGCTGTCGATCTGGCTATGCCCGGCATGTTGCCCGTATTGAACGAGCAGGCAGTGCACTTTGCCGTGCAATTCGGACTGGGCATCGGCGCCGAGATTGGCAAGCGCTCAGTATTCGATCGCAAGAATTATTTCTACCCGGACCTACCCAAGGGCTACCAGATCAGCCAGTTCGAGTCGCCCATCGTCGGCAAAGGCCATTTTGAAATCCTGATGGACGATGGCAGTACCCGCAGCATCGGCATTACCCGCGCACATCTGGAGGAAGATGCAGGGAAATCGCTGCATGAGGACTTCCATGGACAGAGTGGCATCGACCTCAACCGTGCCGGCACCCCGTTACTCGAGATTGTCTCGGAGCCAGAGATTCGCAATGCCGGTGAGGCGGTCGCGTATCTTAAAGCCCTGCACAGCCTGGTAACGTACCTGGGTATCTCTGATGGTAATATGGCGGAAGGGTCAATGCGCTGCGACGTCAACATATCCCTGCGTCGCATCGGCTCCGAAACGCTCGGCACACGCGCAGAGATAAAGAACGTCAACTCCTTCCGCTTCGTCGAAAAAGCCATTCGCTACGAGATCGAGCGCCAGGCGGATATTCTGGATGACGGCGGCAAGGTCGTACAGGAAACCCGTCTTTACGATGCTGACCGCGACGAAACGCGACCCATGCGCAGCAAGGAAGTCGCCAATGATTACCGTTACTTTCCTGAGCCGGACCTTCTGCCGGTGGTCATCGATGACGCTTATATTGAGGCCATACGAAGCGCATTGCCCGAGCTGCCCGCAGATAAAAGGCATCGCTTTATGCAGCAGTATGAACTCAGTGCGTACGATGCCAGCGTATTGTCGGACAGCCGCCCGCTGGCCGCGTATTTCGAGGCCGTTGTGGCCGAGTGTGGGGATGCCAAGATCGCCGCCAACTGGGTTCAAGGCGAGTTACTGGGCCAGCTGAATCGAGATGAGCGCAGCATCGAACATTGTCCGGTGTCTGCCGCGGACCTCGGCGCGTTGATCCGGCGCATCCTGGACAACAGCATCTCTGGAAAAATCGCCAAGCAGGTGTTCGAAGCGATGTGGCAAGGTGCAGGCAGTGCGGATGACATTATCGCGGCAAAGGGCCTGCAACAGGTGAGCGACAGCGGAGCAATCGAAACCATTGTCGATGAAGTACTCGCAGGCAACGCTGCACAAGTGCAGCAGTATCTGGACGCCGACGAGGCGAAGCAAAAGAAGTTAGTGGGCTTTTTTGTCGGCCAGGTGATGACACTATCCAAAGGCCAGGCGAACCCGCAAATGGTCAATACGTTACTGGCAAAGAAGCTGGTATAGAGGAAACAGCAGCATGCGCAAAGACAAACCAAAAGTCGTCGACGAAGTCTGGACGGAAGATCATGTCAAGAGCTTCCTGAACGTGAAATCGTATGATGGCACGGCAGAGGATTTTCACATGCTACTGAAGGCTTACCAGAGTATGAAGGCTGAGGATTTCGAATTGTTCGTGAATTTCTGTTGCGAAGACGGCAGGGATCTGAACGCCATCGGTAAGGACGGACGCACTGTGTTACAGGTCATCTCAACGCATCGGCACGGGGGTGAATACGCTGATATTTTGAAGGCTGCGGGGGCACTCTAGTCGCGAAGCGAGGCGCATTTTGGCGATGATTGGGGTGAGGTGAGGTGAGTCTGCGACGCAGTGTTCGCTATGAAAGCAAATTCTTACCTGTCCTCTAAATCGTAAGGCACACGTCCTTTCGAAAACTTCTCCCGATTCTCGCGCTTCTTCTCCTCACTTTTACGCAGCAGCACATATACGGCGCCGGTGCCACCATCGCGCGGCTGCGCACTGTGAAAGGCCTGCACCATCGGCAAGTCCCGTAACCAGCGGTCAACTGAGCCCTTGAGAATAGAGCTGCGCTTATTTTCTGCCTTACTCTCGCCCTTGCCGTGGATAATCAGGACGCAACGCAGCCCATACTGGCAAGACTCTTCAATGAATTCGAAAATTTCCACGCGCGCAATCTCTGCTGTCATGCGGTGCAGGTCGAGCCTGGACAGGGCCTCATAACGGCCCTGTTTGAGTTTGCGGAATACGCCGTTTTGTATACCCGACCGCTTGAAAGCCAGCACATACCAGGCGTCCAGCGGTATAATGTCAGTCTGAGTCAGCGTGTTGCGGTCCCGCTCCAGCTCCTGGGCAGCGGCACGCCTGCGGTGCTCGACGGAAGAATCCTTATCGGCGTGACGATTGCGCACCAGATCAACCCTTGGCTCACTTCTCTGCCGAACCACATCGGACATTACCTGTGAAAAAACGTCATCGCCATCGCTGCTCATGATTACCCACCCCGCTTGCAGTTGGGTATTATAGCGCTACGCACGACAAAAAACGGCAAACCTATGAATGATTCAAAACAAACGGCGGCAGTATGCCCCTTGTGCGGCGGCGATAATCACTGCGCAATAGCGGCGGGACAGTCCGTGGAAACCTGCTGGTGCCTGACGGTGACCATCAGCGCAGAGGCTAGAGCCGAGGCTGCAGATTTCGCCACCTCACAGTGTCTTTGCGAGGCTTGCGGCAGACCTGCAGGAGAATCAGACAGTGAATGGTAATTTCGTACGCGGTGCCGGCTACCTGACCGAGGGCGCCAGATTGATGCGACACCCGTCACTGCGGCCGTTTGTCATCATTCCGCTGGCAATCAACATACTGATCTTCGGCTCCCTGATGTGGCTTGGCTTTAGTGCGATAAGCGATCTGATGGACTCTATGCTCTCCAGCATTCCAGAGTGGCTGTCCTTCATCCAGTGGATTCTGTGGCCGATCATCGTCATCACAGTGAGCCTGGTTGCAGGTTACCTCTTTACTACGGTCGCATTAATTATCGCGTCGCCATTCAATAATTTGCTGGCCGAGAAAGCAGAAGAATTGATTACCGGAAAGCCGGTAGACTCACTGGAGGGACTGGGTGCTGCGCTAGCGGCACTACCCAGAAGTGTCGTGCGGGAATTGGGAAAGCTGCTCTACTACGTCCCCATGGCGTTGCTAGCGCTACTGTTGTCAGTACTTATTCCCGGAGTGGGCACGCTGGCATGGCTGCTGCTGGGGGCCTGGATGATGAGCATTCAATTCGTCGATTACCCAATGGACAATCACCAGTTGAGCTTTACGGATGTAAAACAGGCGGTGCGCAAGCGCCGCCTCAGCAGCCTCGGGTTTGGCGGCCTGGTGGCTTTGTGCACCGCCATACCAATAGTCAACTTCTTCGTGGTGCCCGCTGCGGTGGTGGGCGCCACACTGCTGTGGTGCAAGGAACTGCAACTAGATCAATAGCTCCTCTGGCGGGTGTGTGCATTCGAGCTTGGTGCCCAAAAGCGCTTCCAGATCGGGCAGTAGGAAAGCATCATCTTCACTGGCAAAACTGATGGAAATCCCGGTCGCGCCGGCGCGCCCGGTGCGGCCAATACGGTGCACATAATCCTCGGGATCTTCGGGCAAATTGTAGTTCACCACGTGGCTGATCCCGTCAACGTGAATGCCGCGCCCCGCCACATCGGTGGCTACCAATACCTTTATCTCGCCCTGTTTGAACTGCTCCAGCGTGCGCGTGCGTTTAGCCTGCGGTATTTCTCCTGACAGGATCCCCGCCGCCACGCCCGATTTACGTAAGCGTTCATGCAGGCGTCGCACCTGATCGCGACGATTGGCGAAGACAATAACACTGGTGCAACCCTCACTGCGCAGCAGGTTATTAAGCAACCTATAGCGCTGTTCGCTGCTGACCAGATAAATCTTTTGGTCCACCGAGGCGGTGGCGACACTCTCGGGCTCGATTTCCACCGTGATCGGCTGGTAGGTCCACTGCTGGGAAAGATTGATAATGTCCTGCGTGAACGTGGCAGAAAATAGCAGTGTCTGCCGATTTTCCTTTGCCGGAGTCGCTCGCACAATCCGTTTGACCTGCGGTATGAAACCCATATCCAACATGCGATCACCCTCATCCAACACGAGGATTTCCACGTGATCGAGGTACAAATCGCGGCGGCTCATAAAATCCAGCAGGCGCCCCGGTGTCGCCACAACCAGATCCACCACATTACTGGCAAGCCGGTTCAATTGTTTTTGGTAGTCCATGCCGCCAATCAAAGTCACCACCTGCAAATCCGTATGCTTCGCCAGCTCTTCGGCATCGGCCGCAATTTGCATCACCAGCTCCCGCGTGGGCGCAATGACTAAAGCACGCGGCTCGCCTACGAAGCGCTCACCTTGTGGGGGGTTACACAGTTGATCGTTGAAAATGGTGATAAGGAAGGCGGCTGTTTTTCCGGTTCCGGTCTGCGCCTTGCCAATGGCGTCGTGGCCCTGCAGTGTTTGCGGAAGAATGGCGGCCTGAATGGGTGAGCAATAGTGAAACCCCAAGTCGGCGATGCCGTGCATCAGCTCCTCTCGCAAACCCAAATCGTGAAAGCGTGTTGCGCCCTCTTTGGGCTCAACAGAAAAATCGCTGAGAGACCAGCGGGTATCCGTATCAGATTGTTTGCGCCCACGGTGTCGCTTACCGCCTTTGCCGCGCGCTTGCGCCTCAGCAGTGGCATCAGACTTTTCAGCCGGCGCATGGTCTGCGGAACCGGCTTTGTGGGAGGGCTCCTGCCGCGGCGGCTGGCCGTGCCCGGAGGAGGCCACATCGGGGCCCCGCGCTGCGGCGCCCTTGCCTGATAGGCGATTGAAGATTCCTTTGATCAATTCTGTTTACCCTATGCGCGTGAAAAAACGCGCCATTCTAACACTTCTCGCAGAGAAATGGTGGCAGTATCGAGAACTGCTCCGCGGACCCGGATCAAGATTTAGGGGGCCACAGTTTAGCGAGGAAGTAGTCCACACTGGTGAAGCGGCCGCCGCCCATAAACAACAGAACAAACAGCATCAACAAATAGGTCACACCAAACTCGATACCGTTGTTCAGGATGACAAAATTACCTTTCCCCGTAAGCCATTCATAATTGCCATGCTCGCCCAGAACGTCTCTGGCTGCGCCGAGACGAACTGCCACATCCTGCGCGCTTGAATCGGCAATCGCGGCCCAGCCATTACCCCAGTGGACAGCGAATATGGCGACCAGCATAGTGAACATCAATGGTATCGAAATCCAGCGCGTCGCCAACCCCAGCAGTAACAACAAAGCACCGACCGCCTCCGTGTAGGCCGCCAAATGCGCCAGCAGACTCGGGAACGGCAGGCCCAAACCCCAGTCGGGGTTGCCGAACCACTCAATCGTATTCTCCATCCCGGCGATTTTTTGCGTCCCCGCCATCCAGAATATTGGCACCAGATACAAGCGCAGGGCCAGCGGTGCCAGGCCATCCAGATACTTCAAACGAGAGAAAATAGCGTTGTGTGCCGAGTAATACCCCTGCGCTAGCGTTTCCATAGACATTCTCTCTTATTGGCTTACTGTTTGTGACAACACAAAGGCGCAAAAGGTTTCTTATTCGCCGCTGATTCCCCCAAATTGCCCTATAACGTGCTCGAAGGAGCGACCGCTGCAACAAGTACAGGGCCATCGGAGTGCCAATTGCTCTAGCCTCGAAGTCGGCGCGGGGCTTTAAGAAGGGGCATTCAGGACCCGCTCATCGAATAGTGCCTAGCCTGTCGGACTTAGGTGTGCGCACGCAGGACAGTCGGCGCGCACCGGCAGCACAAGTTCACGAAACTCCATGCAGCGCAGGTCGATGGCCAGCAGCTTGCCGCGCAGCGGCTCGCCAAAGCCGGACAGAATTTTCAATGCCTCCATTGCCTGCAGTGAGCCGACCACGCCGACCAAAGGTGCGAGCAAGCCGCTCTCACTGCAGCTGAGGGCAGTATCATCGTCTCCTTCCGTGTATAAGCAGGCGTAGCACGGCCCGCCACGCAGCGGGTCAAACACGGCCAGCTGGCCCTCGCTGCGCACTGCGGCAGCAGATACCATTGGCACCCCGGCGGCGATGCAGGCGCGATTCAAGGCAAAACGCACCGGGTAGTTATCCGTGGCATCGATCACCAGCTGAACGCGCGATAGCACCGCGGGCATAGCAGGCTCCGTCAATTCCTTCTCAATGACCTCAAGCTTTGTCTGCGGGTTCAGCGCCGCGATCGCAGCGGCCGCGGAGCGTGCTTTATTCGTTCCTATATCTTTTTCAGTGTGCGCAATCTGGCGTTGCAGGTTGCTCAGTTCTACCGCGTCGCCGTCGACCAGCACCAGTTCACCCACACCTGCGGCAGCGAGGTAGAGTGCCGCCGGGCACCCCAAGCCGCCCAGCCCAACCACGAGTACGCTGGCACGCTGCAAGCGCTCCTGTCCTGCGATATCAAACTCATGCAGCAGTATCTGTCGGTTGTAGCGCATCAGTTGCGCGTCAGTCAGCATGCCAACAACCCCCGGTGATCCGCTCCAGTCCTGCTATGTCAAAGCGCGTGCTTACGCTGCCAAAACCAGCCTCACGCAACATCGTGCGCACCGCGTCACCCTGCTCAAATCCATGCTCCAACAACAGCCAGCCATCGCTGCACAGGTGCAACGGCGCGCCCGCTACCACGCGCTGTAAGTCCGCCAACCCCTGGTTTTCAGACACCAGCGCCGAGCGCGGCTCAAAACGCACATCACCGCAGTCCAGATGAGGATCAGCGCCATCGATATAGGGAGGGTTTGCCAACAGCGCATTGAAGCGCGCTGCCGCGAGCGTCTCGTACCAGTCAGACTGCACTATAGCGACTCGCCCCAGACCATGTTTAATCGCATTAGAATGAACGGTAGCCAGAGCCTCAGCGCTGCTGTCGAGCGCAGTAACCTGCCACAGCGGCCTCTCGTGGGCGACCGCTAGCGCAATAGCGCCGGAGCCAGTGCCCAGATCCAGCACTTTGGCCGCGTCGGGTAGGTCCAGTTCCAGCACCCAGGCGACCAGCGTTTCTGTCTCGGGGCGGGGAATGAGCGTCGCGCGGTTGACGGCCAACGACAAAGACCAGAACTCGCGTTCACCGATGAGATAGGCGATCGGTTCGCCGTCCCTGCGGCGCGCCAATAAATGCGTGAAGCGCTGCGCGCACTGCTCCGACACGGCTTTCTCTGGCCAGGTATAAAGCCATGCACGTGACTCTCCAAGACAGTAGCCCAGCAGAATTTCTGACTCTCGCCGCGCACTGTCACCGGCCAAATCATCACCCGAGCGCAGCAGTTCCTGCACGGTCAGCATCAGCTGTCAGACAGCGCCGCCAACAGATCGGCCTGGTATTCCTGCCGCAGTGGGCTGATAACGGCGTCCAGACCTCCCTCTATCACCTCGGCGAGCTTATACAGCGTGAGGTTGATGCGGTGATCCGTCATGCGACCCTGCGGAAAGTTGTAAGTACGAATGCGATCTGAGCGATCCCCCGTGCCGACCAGATTGCGACGCGTCTCTGCCGTTTCACTGGCCTGCTTGTCCTGGGCACTGCGCAGCAACTTGGCCTGCAAAAGCGACATGGCGCGGGCGCGGTTCTTGTGCTGCGAGCGCTCATCCTGGCACTCCACCACCACACCACTGGGAATGTGCGTGATACGCACCGCAGAATCAGTCTTGTTCACATGCTGCCCGCCAGCGCCTGACGAACGGTAGGTGTCGACGCGCAAATCGGCTTTGTTGATTTCAATCGCGTCCACATCCTCAGCCTCCGGCATCACCGCCACCGTGCAGGCAGAAGTGTGAATACGTCCCTGCGACTCGGTGTCGGGCACCCGCTGCACGCGGTGGGCGCCGGATTCAAACTTTAGCTGCGCGTAGACGTCGCGGCCTTCAACACGCGAAATGATCTCTTTGTAGCCGCCGTGATCGCCAGGGCGCTCCGACAGCACTTCGATTTTCCAGCCCTGATTCTCAGCGTAACGGGAGTACATGCGAAACAGGTCGCCAGAAAATATAGCGGCCTCATCACCGCCCGTTCCAGCGCGTATCTCGAGAAAGACATTGTGCGAATCGCGCGGATCGCGCGGCAGCATCAGGGTCTGCAACTCTGCCTCCAGCGCAGCCAGACGCTCTGCCCCCCCCTCCAGTTCCTCACTGGCCATCTCGCGCACGTCGCGGTCGGGGTCTTCCAGCATTTGCCGCGCCTCCTCTTGATCAGCGCTGACCTGTCGGTACTGGGCGTAGCAGCTGATGACCGGCTCCAACTCGGAATACTCGCGTGACAGCTCACGAAATCGATTCTGGTCGGCGATGGTCTGGCTGTCGCTGAGCAAAGCCGAGACCTCCTCATGCCGATCGCTGAGGGTTTCCAGTTTGTTGAGCAGGGATGCTTTCATTGTAGGGTGCTTCGCGGGGTGTCTAGCGTCAATGACGGCAGTTCGGAATCTTGCTGCTGCACATCCTCTTCATCCGACATTTGCAGCGGCGGGTTGGCCAGCCCCAACAACTTGCGGGCATTGTTGATAATGTCCTGACGGCCATCAATACTCGCCTGCTTGAGACCGGTGGTAGGTGCATGAATCAGCTTGTTGGTGATGGCACGGGATAATTGTGCCAATATCTGCCTGGGGTCATCGCCGCGAGCGAGCGCGCGCTGGGCGCGCTGTAATTCCTGTTCGCGCAGCTGCTCAGCCATCATACGGTATTCCTTAACGGTATCCACCGCCCCGAGACTGCGCATTTCTTCGGTGTACTGCAGTAGGCCTTCATCGATGATGGTATCGGCCTTGCATGCCTCGCTACTGCGACTGCGCAGATTCTGGTCTACAATTTCTCGCAAATCATCGACAGTATAGAGATACACGTCGTCCAGCTCACCGACCTGCGATTCAATATCCCTTGGTACAGCAATATCAATCATCAGGAAAGGTCTATGTTTGCGCACCTTTAGCGCCTCTTCCACGGCGCCCTTGCCCAAAATAGGCAACTGGCTGGCGGTCGAGGTAATCACAATATCTGCGTTCTTTAGCTGCATCGGAATGTCGGCAAGCAATACGGCTTCGGCGCCAAATTTCTGCGCCAGTTCACGTGCCCTGCCCAATGTCCGATTAGCAATCACAATATTTTGTACACCGGCGCCAACCAGATGCCGCGCTACTAACTCGATAGTCTCGCCAGCACCCACCAATAGCGCATTACATTGGGTCAAATCGGCAAAGATGTGTCCGGCCAGATCCACTGCAGCATAGGCTACCGACACAGGGTTTTCACCAATGGCTGTATCGGTGCGCACGCGCTTGGCGATAGAGAATACTCGCGGGAACAGGCGTGTAAACTCGCCTCCTACAGTGCCCGCTTCACTGGCAACCGCAAACGCAGACTTCAATTGACCGAATATCTGCGGCTCACCCAGCACCATGGAGTCCAAACCACTGGCCACCTGCACCAGATGGCGCAACGCCTGGGCGTCTTCGTGGATGTAAGCAAACTGGTGCAATTCTCGCGCTGATAAGTGGTGATAGTTTGCCAGCCACTCGATAAGCTCCGCCGCCTTGTCGCCCATCCGGGCGCCCTCAGGCAAGATGGCGTAAAGCTCTGTGCGATTGCAGGTTGAGAGAATAACGACCTCTTCGACACCGGCTATGTCGCAGGCGTCAACCAACGCTTCACTGACCTGTTCAGGCGCAAAGGCAACCCGCTCGCGCACTTCCACGGCGGCGGAATTATGGTTGATTCCCAACGCTATCAGGTTCATGGCAATGGTAAATGGCTCCACAGCGCTCGATTCAAGGGATTCACTACTGCATACGCGGCACAATCAGCCGGGGCGCACCTTAGCACAGTTTAAAAAAACTCTCGGGATTCTAGCAAGTTAGCTGCCGATTAACATCGCCATCGTAGGCACTCGAAAAAGTCAGTGGACCAATGGAGCCCTTTGGGTATGGGACAATAATACTGCGACAGCTCGAAAAAGGCCCCATTGCCTTCAGCTGCTGATTGCACACACAAGTCTCATAGGCTACTGCTGCCGCGTTGTGGGTTTCAGGCTCAGTCTGTGTCATCATATTACCTGTCTCACCGTCGGGTCACCGTACTCCTAGCTACCATGTTGCGATTTCTTGCTCTCGCTTTTACCTACGCGCTGCTACTCGGCTGCGCCACCCAGTCTCCCGTTGCCGAAAAAGATACGCAGTTGGCGAACGATGACGAGGGGACTGAGTCAGTCCCCGAAAAACCATTCCCGGCAGACAGCTTTTACGACCTCCTCGTTGCCGAGTTTGCCCTGCGGCGGCAGGTGTACGATGTCACTCTGGAAATGTACATGAAGCAGGCGCCCCTGCTGCGCGATCCCGGGGTTAGCGCACACACCACCCACCTTGCCCAGTTCATGCAGCTCGAGAGCGAAGCAATGCAATCCGCCCAGTTGTGGGTGCAACTGGAGCCAGACAATGCAGAGGCGAATAACACCGTCGCCAGCCTGCTCGCCCAGCAGGGCAAATCGCTGGCGGCGCTGCCTTACCTCGAGGTGGTGGAGCGCCAGACAGGCGCGGCCAATTTTCCTATGCTGCTCAACGGCTTCAGCCAACTGAGCGAGCAGGACCGCACAGCCTTGGTGCAGCGCATCAACACGCTGGCGACTGAATATTCCGATAACGCCAGCCTGTTGCTGACCGAAGCGCTGATTTACGCCGAGTTCAGGCAGTTTGACGAGGCTCTGAATAATCTGGACACCATCCTGGAGCAGGAGCCGGAGCAGGCTCAGGCGATCCTGTTGGAAGCCAGAATTCTGGTGGATCAGGGCGCCGATCAGCCCTATACGCGCCTGGAGCGGCTGCTACAGGACAACCCGAACGCAAAACGGTTACGCCTGCAGTACGCTCGCATGCTGACCACTACCGATATGCGAGCGGCGCGTGAGCAGTTTGAGATTCTCGCTGTGCAATCCCCCGGCGATGGCGACTTACTATTTTCACTGGCCCTGATCAACCATGAAATTGGTGACCGCGAAACGGCGCGCGCGTATTTACTGCAGACCGTTGCGCTGAGTCCGCGCAAAGGCGAGGCGTATTACTATCTAGGACGCATGGCTGAGGAGGACAATAGCATCGAACAAGCCATCCAATACTACATGCAGGTTGGGGTCGGTCCTGAGTATCTGGCGGCGGCCAGCCGGGCCGGCGTGTTGCTCGTCAAAAAGGGGCAGATCGATCGCAGCCAAGCCTGGTTCAAAGAGCAACGTGAACGGGCTCCCCAACTGCGCGAACAACTGTACGTCCTTGAGTCCGATATTCTGACTAGCGCGCAAGCAAACCCGCAAGCCATGCAGCTTCTCAACCAGGCACTGCAGGCAATGCCAGACAGTGTCTCATTACTGTACTCACGGGCCATGCTCAGTGTGCAGCTGGACCAGCTGGTATCGATGGAAAAGGATCTGCGCAAAATACTCGCAGCCGATCCCGACAACACCACCGCGCTCAATGCCCTTGGCTATACGCTGGCTGATCGCACCACTCGCTACGCAGAAGCAGAGGCGTTAATCACCCGCGCATTGGCACTGCAGCCTAATGAGCCCGCCATCCTCGACAGCATGGGCTGGGTCCTGTATCGCACAGGACACTACGCAGAGTCTATCTCTTATCTGCGCCGCGCCTACGCGGAATTTCCCGATCCCGAAGTGGCCGCTCATCTGGGTGAAGTGCTCTGGATGCAGGGCGATACTGCTGCCGCCATGGCCGTATGGCAAGCTGCGCTTGCGCGCGACCCAACCCACACAGTACTGCTGGACACCATCAAGCGCCTGGGGGTAGCCATGCCCGACGCTCCGATTCCAGCGCCACCCGCATTGCCATCGTCCTGACATGCGCTGCGCCCGGCTACTCACTCTTTGGATATTGCTGGCGCTACTGAGCGCTTGCGCCGGAATCACGCAACAGGAGCCCACCTCTGCCGGCTGGAAAACGCACAGCAAACAGCTGACGGCACTGCACCAGTGGACGGCCAGCGGCAAACTCGCGCTGCGCACTGCACAGGCATCGGAATCCGCCACTATTGTGTGGCAACAACACTATCAGGCGACGCATTTGCAACTCAGCGGCCCACTGGGCATAGGCGCAACAACCATCGAAAGCGATGGCCAGCATCTCGACATTCGCCAGGGCGATGAGCTGCAGTCGCTGGACATCTCAACCCCTGATGCCATCTTAACCAACACCGGCCTCGACCTGCCCCTCAGCACGCTCACCTACTGGCTGAAGGGGCTCCCCGCACCCGACAGCGCGATCCAGCAGTTAGACGTCAACCCGCAAACCCAGTTGCTGCAGAGCCTGCGGCAGGACGATTGGGAGGTCCAATTCCAGCGCTACGGTCAGTTTGAGGGCTTTGTCCTGCCTGTGCGCATGCAGATCCAGCGGGGCGGGACGCGGGCCAAAATCGTCATCTCCCAGTGGCAGACCTCATTCGACTGATGTCCAGCACGCTCTCCCTGCTGTCGCCCGCCAAGCTGAATCTGTTCCTGCACATTACGGGGCGCCGCGGTGATGGCTACCACGAACTGCAAACGCTATTCCAGCTACTGGACTGGGGCGACCAGCTATCGTTGACGACCAATCACAGCGGCCTTATTACACTGCAGAGCGATGCAAGGGGAATCCCCGCTGACCAAAACCTCATCGTGCGCGCCGCAAAATTGCTGCACAAAGATGGACTAGGCGTGCACATTACGCTGCAAAAACAGATTCCCACGGGCGCCGGGCTGGGCGGCGGCAGCTCCAACGCCGCCTCTACGCTGCTGGCACTGAACTATTTATGGGAATTGCAGTTACCGCGTACGGCACTGCAATCGCTGGGCGCGCAACTGGGCGCAGACGTACCGGTGTTTGTTGGCGCCCGCACCGCCTTGGCGGAGGGAATCGGCGAGATTCTGACCCCGGTCGAGCTGCCAGAGCGTTGGTATCTGGTGCTGGTGCCAGACTGCAATGTCTCAACCGCCGAAATATTTTCCCACCCGCAATTGACACGCAACAGCATCCCCATCAAAATGAGCGCCGTTTTTGGGAGTGACTCTCGCAACGACTGCCAGCAACTTGTCAGGCAACTTTACCCGCAAGTTGATGACGCATTGAAAGTTTTGGATAGTTTCGGCGCGGCGAGATTGACCGGAACAGGGGCCTGCGCCTTCGTCGCTTTCGGCAGAGAAACGGAGGCCAGAGCGGCCCAAAAACAGCTGTCGAGTGACAGGCCGAGTGAATGGACAAGTATCCTCGCTAGAGGCGTAAACACATCGCCTCTACCAAAAGAATTAGTCTAATCCAACAGATTTGGGGTGTCGCCAAGCGGCAAGGCACCAGGTTTTGATCCTGGCATTCGGAGGTTCGAATCCTCCCACCCCAGCCAAACTGGCAGCGCCACACGATCGGTAAACGTGGCGCTGCTTTTATTTACCGAAGTTTTTCGAGAACAACCTGAAGGTGTAACGCAGTGTCCTCAAAAATGATGGTATTCACGGGTAACGCCAACCCGGAACTGGCCCATAAAGTCGCAAGCCGCTTGTATTTGACGTTGGGTAAAGCCGATGTTGGTAAATTCAGCGACGGAGAAGTCTGCGTCGAACTGAATGAGAACGTGCGCGGTAAGGATGTCTTCGTGCTGCAGTCCACCTGCGCACCCACCAATGACAACTTGATGGAACTCATAGTAATGATTGATGCACTGCGCAGGGCGTCAGCCTCGCGCATTACGGCAGTGGTCCCCTACTTCGGCTATGCCCGCCAGGATCGACGAGTGCGCTCGTCACGCGTACCCATTACGGCCAAGGTTGTCGCGGACATGATGGTCGTAGTGGGTGTCGACAGAGTGTTGACCGTCGACCTCCATGCGGAGCAGATCCAGGGCTTCTTTAAATGTCCGGTGGACAATGTGTATGGCTCGCCAGTGCTGATTGAAGATATAGAGTCCTGTAACTATGACAACTTAATCGTTGTATCGCCTGATATCGGCGGTGTAGTGCGCGCCAGAGCAATTGCCAAACAGCTCAACGAGGCAGACCTGGCAATCATCGACAAACGCCGCCCCAAGAACAACGAAGCCCAGGTGATGAACCTGATCGGTGAAGTCGACGGCCGCACCTGCCTGTTGATAGACGACATGGTCGATACCGCAGGCACTCTGTGTAAAGCAGCTGACGCGCTGAAAGACAGAGGCGCGGCTAAAGTAGTAGCCTACTGCACCCATGCAGTGCTGTCGGGTAATGCACTGGAAAACATTAGGAACTCCCAACTCGATGAGTTGGTAGTAACGGACACGATTCCATTGAGCGCAGAGGCGAGAAACATCAGCAAAATTCGCCAGCTCACACTTGCCGACCTGCTGGCTGAGTCCATGCGCAGGGTCGCCAATGAGGAATCGATAAGCGCGCTGTTTCAATAGAAACAGTGTTTATACCAACCCATTGCAGCACTGGTCGCAGGTGTCGTAATGAATTATCAAAGGAGTCACGACCATGTCTGACCAATTTGAAGTAATCGCAGAAGTACGAACCGACCTGGGGAAAGGTGCGAGCCGCCGCCTGCGTCGTTTTGACGGCCGCATCCCCGCCATTATCTACGGTGGAGACAAAGCTCCACAGGCTCTCAGCCTGATCCGCAAGGATCTGGAGAAGTCGCTGGAAAACGAAGCCTTTTACTCCCAGGTCCTGATGGTGAAGGTCGGTAATACGATCGAAAAAGCTATCCTCAAGGATATGCAACGCCACCCTGCCAAGAATCGCGTTACACACGTGGACTTCCTGCGCATTGACGAGAATGTGGCGATCAAAGTGAACGTTCCTATTCACTTCCTCAACGAAGAGGCGTGCTACGGTGTTAAATCGCAGGGCGGTATCATCCAGCATCAGGCTACCGACATTGAAGTCCAGTGTCTGCCTGCGGACATCCCTGCTTTCATCGAAGTGGATATGCTCAAGGTTGAAACCGGGCAGATCATCCACCTCTCTGAAATCGCTCTGCCTGCTAACGTAATATCCGTGGCCCTGGCGTTGGGTGAAGATCACGATCTGGCCATCGCCTCTGTCATTGCGCCTAAGGGTGGTGATGAAAGCCTGGATGGTGAGGCTGATGCCGGCGCCGATGAGTCCGCAGAGGGTGCAGCAGCCGAAGAAGACGGTGACAGCGAGGACTAAGCCCCTCGCAGTACTGCGCACTTGTGCCTAACTCGCCTTGACTGCCATAAAGCTAATCGCTGGACTGGGCAACCCCGGTAGTGAATACCGGGGCACTCGCCACAATGCCGGTGCCGACTTCGTAGCGGCACTGGCCAGGCAAGGCGGCATCACACTGCAGGACGAATCCCGTTTTTTTGGACTGACCGGACGTGTTACGTTGTCTGGTCATGACTTGCGCCTGTTAATTCCTACGACGTTCATGAATCGCAGCGGCCAGGCAGTCGCTGCTATGGCCAGCTTTTTCAAAATTGAGCCAGAGCAGATTCTTATCGCCCACGATGAACTGGATATCCCGCCCGGCTGCGCTCGCTTTAAACAAGGCGGAGGTCACGGTGGTCATAATGGCCTGCGGGATATTGTTCCGTCGCTGGGGAATAACGCAGACTTTCACCGTTTGCGTGTCGGTATCGGCCACCCAGGCCATGCCTCTCGCGTCACAGGTTATGTACTCGGCGCACCTCCGCCGGCGGACAGAGAACGCATCGACGCCTGCATCGACGAAGCGATGGCTGCACTGCCACTGCTGCTCGACGGCGATAGCACCAAAGCGATGACCCGATTACACAGTTTTAGCGCAGCCTGAGCTGCCAACAAGAGACAGGAATACGTTATGGGCTTCAATTGCGGAATCGTCGGCTTGCCCAATGTCGGTAAATCCACCCTCTTTAATGCCCTGACCAATGCGGGCATCGGCGCAGAAAACTTTCCATTTTGCACAATAGAGCCCAACGCCGGCATCGTGCCAGTGCCTGACCCCCGGCAGCGCAAAATCTCCGCCATTGTGAAGCCCCAGAAGGAAGTGGCAACCACCATGGAGTTTGTCGACATCGCCGGGCTGGTCGCGGGCGCATCCAAGGGCGAGGGTCTGGGCAACCAGTTTCTCGCCAATATTCGCGAGACCGATGCTATCGCTCACGTGGTGCGCTGCTTTGCCGATGACAATGTCATCCATGTAGCGAATAAAATCGACCCTAAAGCGGACATTGAAATCATCAACACCGAACTCGCTCTGGCAGATCTGGACGCCTGCGAAAAGCACCTACAAAAGGTCATCCGCAATGCCAAAGGCGGAGACAAGGACGCCGTAGCGATGAAGGCATTACTGGAGAACAAGCTGCTGCCACATCTGGACGAGGCGCGACCAGTGAGATCACTGGCACTTAACGACAGTGAAAAACTGTTAGCCCGGCAGCTGTTCCTGTTGACCAACAAACCGACCATGTATATCGCCAACGTCGATGAAAATGGTTTCGAGGACAATCCGTATCTGGACGCAGTCAACGAAATTGCGGCGGAGGAGAATGCTATCGTCGTTGCCATCTGCAATAAACTGGAAGCTGAGATCGCCGAGCTGGATAACGAGGAACGTCTGGAATTCCTGCAGGAACTGGGCATGGAAGAACCGGGCCTCGACCGCATGATCCGCGCAGGCTACGAGCTACTCCACTTACAAACCTACTTCACCGCGGGCGTAAAAGAAGTGCGGGCCTGGACGGTAAAAGTCGGCGCCACCGCCCCCGAAGCCGCAGCCGTGATCCACACTGACTTCCAGAAGGGCTTCATCCGCGCCGAAGTCATCAGCTATGACGACTTCATCGCACACAACGGCGAGCAGGGCGCAAAGGACGCCGGCCGCTGGCGCCTGGAGGGCAAAGAGTATGTGGTACAGGACGGCGATGTGATCCATTTTCGGTTCAACGTCTGAATAGGGAAACGCTTGCTGCAAACTAAAACCAATAGAAAACCTATAGAAAACCTATAAAAATTAAAGTGATAGTTATTTTATTACACAGGATATTCCTGCGCTAACCAAAATTTGCGAGATCCATCGATAGCAAATATTTTATTCGCTATACTTTCGTTTAGACGGGGTTCTATTTACACATAGACGGATATTTACTTTCAATTGGACGAATCCTGACTTACGATTAGCCGAACATTGGCAACGATCGCAAATCCCTATGCAGTACCACAGATACTCCGAAGCCCCTTTGCGTGAAGCCCTACAGGACACACCCGTCGTCCTGATTCATGGCTCACGTCAGTGTGGCAAGACCACACTGGCACAAAGAGTAGGCGAAGAGCTGGGCTACCGCTATATCAGTTTTGACGACGACAACCAGCTACAAGCCGCTAAATCTGATCCCGTGGGGTTTATCCAGAGTCTGCCCGGGACCACCATACTGGATGAAATCCAACGCGCACCGGGACTCTTTACCAGTCTCAAGGCCAGCGTCGATCAAAACCGACAACCCGGCCGCTTTATTCTGACCGGGTCCGTCAATGTCCTGCTGCTGCCCAAATTGGCCGACTCCTTGGCAGGACGTATGGAAATCCTGCGTTTGCGCCCCCTGGCCCGCTGCGAAATCGCCGGCGAAAAACCCATGTTTCTTCAGCAATTGTTTCGCGGAGATTTCAGTGCTAACTGCGCCGATGGTTTTGGACGACTTGGTGAATCGCTGGCGGACCTACTCTGTCAGGGCGGTTACCCCGCCGCTATTGCTCGCAGCACAGGAAAACGCAGCAGCAACTGGTACCGGGACTACAGCACGGCCCTGATTCAGCGCGATATCCGAGACATTGCCAACATCAAAAATCTGGACAGCCTACCCAAACTGCTAACCTTGTCAGCTGGGCAGACGGCCCGCCTATTCAACGCATCCGATCTGGCCGCACCCTTTGCCATCAGTCGACCCACCATCCGTGAATACCTGACGCTACTGGAGCAAATATTTCTGATCGAACAGCTCCAACCTTGGCACAGCAATCGACTCAGTCGCTTGATCAAAACACCCAAGCTGCACTTGGCGGATACCGGTCTGGCTTGTGCATTGCTAGGCGTTAACCGCGAAACCTTGTGGCACGACAAATCTCTCCTCGGCCAGATACTGGAAACTTTCGTGTATCAGGAGCTGCGTAAGTATGCAGACTGGCATGATCAGGAACTGCTCTTCTACCACTATCGCGACAAGGATAAGGTGGAAGTGGATATCCTGATCACGCAGGGACAACAAGTCGCTGGTATCGAAATCAAAGCGTCAGCGACGATAGCCCAAGGTGATTTCAGAGCACTAAAAAAATTAAGAGATGCCTATGGCAAGCAATTTGCGGCAGGCGTTGTGTTTTACGATGGGGACAACATCCTGCCATTCGGCGAGAAATTATTTGCGGTGCCGCTCAGTATTCTGGCGCCACAAGCTCATTCTTGACTTGCCCACTCAAAATGCGGAGAATGCGCGCCTCTCAAGGATCACTGGTCCAGTAAACTGTTTATGGCTACGTAGCTCAGTTGGTTAGAGCACAGCATTCATAATGCTGGGGTCGGTGGTTCAAGTCCACCCGTAGCTACCATATCAATCAAAGACTTACGTAAGCATAGCCCTTTTTGTTTCGACCAAATGCGTGAGATTTGCGTGACCCTCCTTCGGTCGTTGCATTCGGGCTCTTCAGTAACGTTAACGTAGGCGTTGATCCGCGTTCAAAACTGACCCTTTCTACGGGTTCAATCAGTTCCCCGATCTCGACCGCAGAATAGTGCGTGGTAATTTGCTTGTTGGTGTGACCAAGCAGTACCGTCCGCGTTTCTATACCAACTCCGGCAGCCCGCAATCTTCTACCAAAGGTATGTTTCAAATCGTGCACCCTGACCTGGGATAAACTGGTCACGTCGCGCGCTCTGCGCCATGCTTTGGTATTCATACGCTCTACCGGCCTGCTCTCCGCTTTGTACTTGTAGGTAAAGACATGCTCTTGGTGCCGCCCTCTCTGGCGATTCACAACGGCTCTGGCCACTGAGTTCAACACCACCAACCGATCTTCGCCATTTTTAACAAGCTCACCCGGTATCAGGAACACACTGCTGGCAAGCTCAGGGATTGAAATTTCCCAGTCCCATCGCAAACCGCAGACTTCAGCCTCCCGCGTGCCGGTATTCACCTTGAACAACGCCATTTCCCGCAAGTGGTTCGGCAATTCGGCAAATAGCCGTTCCTGCTCGCCCCACGAGATCGGGTATGGTTTTCTGGCATCTTTCCAATCCAACAAGCGAATCAGCGGCGGTGTTTCCAACCAGGGATTACCGCGCTCATCGCGCCACAATCTGGCTGCCAACATCAGCACCCGCCGCACAACGGCCAAATCGCGATTGATCGTATTGGACTTCAGGCCTTCGTTTTTGCGAGAAGCAATGAACGGCCCCAATGTGTCCTGATGCACCTGCCGCAATGCCAGACTCCCGATAAATGAATCGAGAAATCTCAGCGACTGCGCATCGCGATCAATACTGCGTTTGTACTCGTTCTCCAACAAATACTTGGTCGCTGCTTGCCGAAAGGTGTAGTCGGGCTTGATGCCATACACTACCTCATTTCGCACCTGCTCCAGGCGAAAGATCAGGTATTGCTCGGCTTCCTGCCAGTTACCCGTTCCAGTGCTTTCGAAAAGGCGGCCATATCCTCTGATGCGTTTGTCGATTGTCCAGATGCCGTTTTTGCCCCGCTTGACGAGGCCCGGTGTTCTCTTCGACATAGTGACTTACTCCTATGTTGCATCGAACACCCACAGCGGGATTTATACTGCTCCACCCAGGCGTCCATTTCAAGTCGATCGAAGGCGACGCCCTGCCGACCGATACGAATTTCGGTCAGAGCAGGGCGAACCTCCCGGTTAAAGCGGTTACGGTCCATGCCTAGATAGGCGGGGGCATCACGAAGACGGAGCAAGCGGGGTTGGATCTGCATCGCCTATCTCCCTATGTAAACAGCAGTAATTTGTTCTCTGACATGGCCGAGTTCTTTGCTGATGGTCAGACGGGCCTCGCGGTCGGTCTGTTGTTGCGCCAGGGTCAGTGCCTTTTTGCTAGGCCCGCCTGCATGGGGCGATGGCCAACCGGTGAGCTCCCGGTAGCGCTGCTGGGCATAGGCGTGGCGCAGACCGTGCATTCTTGATAAGCCGGCATTGGCCGTATGACGCTCATAGATTCTCATTTGCTCGACATAGGTCCGGTCCCGTGGGATCAGGGCACCCAGCCCGGCCAGTTGCTTGGCCTGTTCCAGCAAGGCGCGCTGCTCGCGCGTGCGGATCGGCACGGTTCGCGCCCGCCCGCCCTTGGTCCAGCTGGCCTTGAGCTGTAGGTGATCGCCGCGATCTGCCCAGCGCGGCTGGATCTTGAGGGCTTCTTCCCGCCTCAGCCCAAAGGCCTGTTGCAGCCGCAGGCTCATGCGCACGTGCTCGTCTCTGGCCTGGGCAAGTTGTTCCTCCGTCAGTTCCTTTGCTTTGCTCTGGTCTGACACAAACTGTCTGTCCGGTATGCCATAGAAGTCATTGGCCCCGGCCACGACGGCCCGCCTGTTCACCTTTTCTGCCCACCAGCGTAAACAACTCATGCGGTTCTTAACGGTTCCCGGAGACAGGTTTTGCCCCAGCCAATGGTCCACTAGGGCTTGAACATGTTTCTGCTTTAAGGAGGTGGCTTTGAGTCCCCTGAAGCCCAGGTCATGTAACTGGTTAGCCATGGCGCTCAACTGGCGCTCCCGGCCAACTCGGGTTTCAAAGCTACCTTCGTGGCTGTGTTTGCATAACATTTTCAGTTGGTAGTTCAGGTCTCGCATAGTGTTGTATCCATCGGTGAGTGTTTCTGACCACCTGGCAACAATGCTGCGCAGGCCTGCCGAAGCAGTACGATCACGGGACACCAATCCCGGTTGACCTGAATGTGTCTGGCCATAGACAACACGGTGTGTTTTCGAGAGAAAACTGGCCCGTGCAAACCAACGGCTATCCAGCCTTGGGCTGGGAGTGGAATTACCTCCGTTTTAGAAAGAGCAGAACGCGCTGACCGTCAGTGCGTTTGCGTGGTTGAAGAAATGTTGAAGAACCCGAACTACGAGGTTCGGGTATCAACAGCGTTTGTGGAACAGGTTCCCGCAAGAAGCGGGAGAGTTTGAGGGAGCAATGCCGGAAAACGGACACTGCATTGTTGGAAGATGGCCCCGGTCACAAGTGACCGCTGCGTCATAGACGGGCCTAACTGACGCGTTCAGTAGCGTCCAAAACCACCGGACGCTACCTACCCCGTTTGCTTGCGCAAGGAGGGGCCGTCCTTACCACTTTAGCGCAGTGGCAGCGACAGAATTCGTGTTCTGGGGCCCACTATACGAACGCGTAATGCGCTCGTCACAGGAAATTCGAGCAAAAGCGGGTGAGGTTTGTGTCCACAGACGGTAATTCCAAGCAATGTCTGCTGCCTGGAATTTACGCTCTGGCGCTAAACATAGTCTGTGCGCCAAAGTTTGCACTGTACCTAGCCCATTTCTGGAGTGGTTACAGTGTCACCACCTGGCGAAAGTGCTGCGGAGTGAAGTAACGCTGCGATGATGCGGGCAGAACGCGCTGCCCACGTCACTACCCGCTGCGCTTGGCAGTGACTTGGGCGATTGTACCCGTCGGGACCGGTCCGAAAACGTGGTTCCAGTGTAACCAATCGAGTAGTCGCCGCTTGAGCCTACCGGCGATCAAAAATCCGCTAGCGCTCTATTCTCCACGACTTCATCATGGGGTATCAGCACATACCGCCAGGGCTTGCCGCCATGGCTGCTTAAGTACTTGCTGGCATTGGCACACCAAGCCCGCGCGGCCTCTGCTTTGGCCTGAACGCTGGCGTCATTGAGATCGGTGCGCGCCTTCGTTTCGACCATCAGCACCTCGTCCTTGAGTTCGGCGATAAAGTCCGGCTGGTACTGGCGGTGTTCCACGCCATCCTTGTAGACGAGCTGGAACTGGCCCACTACCGGTTTGAACCACTTAAGGCTGTCTCGTTCCAGAATTATGGAGAAGCGCCGTTCGGTATCGGAATCAAACTTTTGCAGGGGGTACAGGCACTTTACAAAGTCGCCGAACAACATTTGCTTGATTTTGCCGACCTCGGACACGGTATCGCGGTAGCTGTGGATGGGTTGATCCTTGGCTTTTGTGTAAGCGGCTTCCTTCAGCGGCGTAAACCCGGCGCTCACCTTCACTTCATACCCGGTGGCTTTCTCCCAGTAATGGGCCGCCATCTGAGCGTGAATATTATCTGCCAGTAACTTGCCGTAACCAAAGAAGATGTTGTGCAATTCGTCCTCTGAATACGCCTTCACCTGGCTAAACCAGGCAACCGCCTGCCCGGCCAGCGCGTAAATCAGGTCGGCATGCTCGTCGTAGGCGATGTCATCTTTGTCCACCAGATGCTCAACAATGTAATCCTCCAGCCGCTGATATTTTTTCCGTGGGGTTGATGAAATTGATATCTGCTGATTGGTTTGCAGGCTTTGGGATATCAGTTCCCGGTTGGATGGCTGCAGATTCAGCGGCCCCAGCTCCAGGGTGAATGGGTGGTAGCCATAGCTGATCTCCCCCGTAGGCATCACCACAATACGGGGGATATCGATGGTCTGCCCCACCATCAATTGAGTCACTTTGGACACAACAGCAGCTACATCAGTATTCTCTACCTCTGCCAACAGGGACTGCTGTTCCCCGGTAAGCTGCTCCTGCACTGCCCGGGTGATGGCCGCTTGCAAAGCGGGCTCTGTCAGCTGCGCGGCAGTGGGCGCTTCGGCAGGCTTGTGCTGGTAGCCCTGAATCACCTTCCAGGTAATATCCGCGACCTGCCTTTCCCGGTCGCTACCAAAGGTCAGCTTTTCGCCCCTGCCTGGATAATCGCCGGGCGCTTCATCAGCGTCGTCACCTGTCCCGGTCAAGGCTGTTTCGAGGTGCGATCTTACAATCACGGCCTCTTTGGGCGCGTCCACGCCTTCCGCATCAAGTATCAGTTGCTTTAGGCGCAGCGGGTTTTGCGGATTGTTGGCCTCGTCGACGATTTCCTGAAAGCGGTCATGGGCCACAATACTCAATCTATCCACCGCATCCACACCGGTGCGCTTGCCATAGGGCAGGCGTAAACCACGGCCAATGGATTGCTCGATCAAGGTACGCGCATTCGCCGCACGCAACGGCACAATGGTATAGAGGTTGGTAACATCCCAGCCCTCCTTCAGCATGTTCACGTGAATCACTATTTCGGTGGGCTCGTCAAAACTCTCCACTGCCAACAGACGCTGCACCATCTCTTCTTCCGCCGCGCCACTTCTGCTGCTATCCACCTGAATCACTTTACCCTTATAGCGACTGTCGAATAACTGGTGTTCCAGTAACTCGAGCAGTTGCGCGGCATGAGTGGTATCCCGCGCTATCACCAGCATGAAAGGTTTGACCGGCGGTAGGCCCTGCTGTTTCGCGTAGGTAAACAGCTCCACCTTGGTGGCCTCGTGCAGACGGATGCCATCTTCCAGCTTAATGCGTTCCAGTTGCTCGGCACTGTACTGGCTGGCGTTAAAATTGCGCTGAGTGACCACAGCAGGCTCTTTCACAAAGCCATCGTCCATGGCGCGCGCCAGCGGGTAATCCACCACTACGTTCTTGAATGGCACAGGTCCGCGGTTTGACTCGGTGAAGGGTGTCGCAGTTAACTCCAGTCCCATCAGCGGATTCAGCTCATTCAGGGAGCGGACGCCCGCACTAGCGCGATAGCGATGGGATTCATCCATCAGCATGACCAAGTCCGGCAGGCCCGACAAATAATTAAAATAGCTGTCACCAAGCGTTTCCCGTAGACGCTTTATACGTGGCGCTTTGCCACCTCTAACCTCTGAATTGATTTTAGAGATATTGAAAATATTGATGATGACCGCGTCGAAAAGCACCCCTCCGGAAATATTTTGCTGATCATAGTTGTCACCCGTGACAACTCGTGGTCCATTTACGCTAAATTCTGCAATGCCTTTGAAAACGTACTTTGGACTATTCGGCGTAAAGTCGGTTATCAGCTTATTGTAAATGGTGAGATTGGGGGCTAGGACGAAAAAGTTCTCAATGCCATGAGCTAAGTGCAGGTAGCTGATAAACGCGCCCATCAGGCGAGTCTTGCCCACGCCGGTGGCAAGCGCAAAGCACATCGACGGAAACTCCCGCTCGAAATCCGTCAGGGAGGGGAATTCCGCAGACAGCGTTTTCCGCAGGCTTTCGAGCTCACGCTCCTTCTGTAGCATGGCCGGAGCGGCATCCAGGGCAGAGGCGAGTGCGCGCAGGGATTCTTCCTGAGGTGCGCGCAGACTCAAGCGACCGGTGATGGCATTCAGTATCCTCGCGTCCATGAATTACAGCGTTTCCTTCCCGGCCAGATAATCGGCTTTTTCCTCGGCTACTTCGCCAGTCATCGAATTGAAACTGATACGCCGCAGCTGGCCCCGATCACAAACGATGATGGCTGTATCGGTTTGCCTAGCAACTTCACGGGCTCTTTGCGCCGCTCTCTCTAGCGCGGGAAGTGCCTTGCTCAATAGCGGGTTGCTAGCTTGCTCTATCGGTTTGGTATTCATTTCTCACCCCAATCAATCAACTCGGCGGTTTCGCCACTATTATCAAAAAGTGACCAGTCATCTACCAGATCACGGTATACGTGTTCGAACTGCTGCCATCCCGCCGCATATCTCCTTCGTATAACGGATTCGGGAATATCATGACCACCCTGACGCACCCGCTCCGCCACTCGGTCAATGGCGAGTACATCACTGTTCAATTTGAGAAAGAACAGGCTTACCCGGTAGCCCAGACGCTGCCATTCAACAATCCTACGCGCATAGACAACACCGGCAAGCGTGGTTTCAAATGCGAAACTTTCGCCATCTGATACAGCAGCCTTCATCGTCTGCAGCATTAGTCGCGCAGCCTGTATCGCAGCTCTTTCCGGTGCAAAGGGAGATAGGCCAGCTGCTATCAGGTCGGCATTAATAAATCTGGGGCAGTTAGCTTCCCGCACAAGAAACTCCCGGGCGAAGGTGGTCTTCCCTGCACCATTAGGACCGGCAATGATCAAGATTCGCTTTTCAGCCATCCTCGGCCCCGAACAAATCATCTTGCCCCGCCAACGGTTCCTTCTCCTGCATTGGCAGATTCTCTACATTCAGGCTGTAATCGTCATGCGCCCACTCGCAGCGGCTCAGCACCATTTTGGGGATCTTCTTCAGGGTGAGATTGGAAAACCGATCCGCCTTGCAGCGGAAGGCGCTGCAACAGACCAGAAGCGTGCGATCTTGCGCGACCTCATCAGATAACACCTGCAACTGCTCCAGTGACAGGGTCTGGGTTGTGACATAAATAAAATCGGTCTCTGTGGAATAGCCCTGCTGCCAGAAGATGGTTTCCGATGGGGCAAAGGTAAAACCCTCCAGCTTGCAGATGGCCTCGGTGAGCATTTCGGGCTTGTAGTCCTTGTTCACCACCCAGCGGCCCCAGGTATCCTGCTCCAATAGCGAAGGGGCGACTTTGTAATAGCGGAAGCCGCCGCCGCCCTGCCAATTGACTGCTTTAGATATACCGCCATGGTCATTGCCGTCGATGACCTTTTGTAGACGGGGAATAATATGGGTGTGGCAGTGCTCGCCCAGTTCCACCATGATCCAGCGTCTGCCCATTTTATGGGCGACAGCGCCGGTGGTGCCGGAGCCGGCGAAGGAGTCGAGGATTAGATCCTGAGGGCCACTGCAAATATTCAAAATTCTTTCTATTAAATCTTCCGGCTTTGGTGTGTCAAATCCGTCAGCATGGCCGTACAGTGATTTATGGTGGGATTTAGTTTGGCGCGTTGTGTGCAGGTCATTCCAAATCGTAGCATGTGGTCTAGACGGGTTTTCCGGGGCATATTCACGCGTATAAGGAACCCAACGTGATATTCCATCACTTTCTCTTATCTTCCAAATCAGCTTGTTTGTTTCTGCTAATTCGTCAACAGCCTTCTTTCCTAAAGCCCAACATGCTTCCCGCCCATCATCATGAGCTGGGTACACATCTTTACCGTCCGGCGCAATTACAGGGAAGAACATCGAAGGGCGATCTTTACGAAGGCTGTTCTTACCATTTTTTTTAAGTAACCGATCTCGATAAGGTATATCAGATTCACTATCTGGTTTTCTATATGCTTCTAGAATTGAAACATCCGGTTTTTGCTCAAAATTGGCACCATTTGTCGTTCGGGTATAGCACAGTACATAGTCGTGATCAGGTGTTATAGGCACCTTGTTATCGTTCGGGCTATCAACTTTTCTCCATATGAACGCGGTAACAAAACACGCTCTTCCAAAAATCTCATCACACAACACTTTCAAATAATGTGCTTCATTATCATCAATGGTGATCCACAGTGAACCATCATCGGATAGCAGATTACGCAAAATTTCCAGTCGGTCCCGCATCAACCCCAACCAGATAGAATGCTCCAGCCCATCGTCATAATGTTGAAAAGCGCTACCGGTATTGTATGGCGGGTCAATAAATACACACTTGACCTTGCCCGCATACTCCTGCTCCAACGCCTTTAGCGCCAGCAAGTTATCGCCAAAAATCAACTTGTTATCGAAGATGTCGTTATCCGTGACCCGATGTTTGGCATGATAGGACTTGTCAGATTCCTCCAGCAGAATCCGCGGCTCCAGTTTGGGCCGCTTGTCTTTGCCTATCCAGGTGAGTTCGAGCTTGGTTTTTTGTTTGGTCATTTATCTATCGGCCTTCAAATCGGCAGCATTTTAATTTGCCCGCAACTACAAATCCATGCGCCTTGTCCTTTATCCAGCTTTTCCGGCATGCCGGAACAGGATTTGCAAATCAGAGCATCTGCCAGTGCCAACGTGGCTTGGCCAAACTCGCCTATTTCTTCATCGGAGAGCAAATCGCCCTGCTCGTTATAGTGTGCCCCCACCTGATTGCGAACCGGCAGTAGCACTTGTAGTTTGTCCAACAGCGGTTTCAATTCCTGTTCGCCGGTTGGCCCGTTTGTTTTCCAACTTTTGATACTGCGCATCGCGGAATAGAGTTCGTGTAAGGTATAGGCTGGCTCTGGCTTGCGAGCCATCCTCAAACTGTATAGCAGGGAGAAGTGGTCGAAGGAATTCTCCAGAAACCTTCCCGCTGTAATAGCAATTTGACTACGATCAGCATCGTCGTCTGCCACAAGCGCTCTGAGCTCATCGATTGCCAACTTGGGCGTTGCGTGACGAATTCCATCAGAAATCCGCCACTTTTTAAGGTCAATGACCTGTACATTTTGATTCCCTGTACGGGAAGTCATAAAGCGGTTCCTGAGCGGACGATAATGGGTTGTAATGATGAGCTGCGCAAATCCGTTCGCTTCGTTAATCAACATATCGATGGTTTTTTGCAGGTGCTGCTGATCGACTGACCCCAGCACATCGTCAAGCACTACCAGCGTTCGCGCAGCCTCTGTACGCTTCGCCAATGCCAGAAAAACACACAAACCCAGCGTATCCAAGTGGGATTCGCTGTAATATGGCTGGGGGTGAATGTCCTGCTGTCCGCCAAAAGCCACGCCATACACCAGCGAGCCGCGCTGGTTTTCATCCAACGTGAGCTTGATATCGCCAATGCCCTCAGCGGGATGAATCTTCTGGTAGAGCTTATCGACCTCCTGCGCAATGTCAGCGAGTATGCCCTCCACGTAAGCTTTGCGTCTGGCTTCAACAATAATTACTGCTTGCTGCAGGCGTTTGCTGAGTGATTCCTTTTGCCTGGCCTCTGTCGTTTTTTCATCCAAGGTGTTGACGTACTGCTTGATGCTGGACAGGTTATTGAACTGTTTTTGTGTAGCGGCCTCATCCGCCTGCAATTGCCCCAGTCTCGCGCCAAGTTCGGCCTCCAGCTGCATCGTTTTGGCCAGTGCAGTTTCGACCTTAGATTCGCGCAGTTTGGCAATGGAGTCTGCTTCAGAGGCTGATTCCTCGGCATAAAAATGCTCTTGGGCGGCCTGTGCCACGTTGAGCATGCTCTCGATGGATTGCATCAGTTGATCCTGTTTCGCATGCAGATTTTTTTCAGCCCTTAGCCTACCTGCACTAGCCTGCTGGAGGGCGCTCATAGCATCGATACGTTGTTCGAGGCGCCCCACCAGATCACCGGGCATTATCGTCGTTTCTTCGCAAACCGGGCAAAGGGTATCCGGACTTTTGGTGAGATACGTTTTCGCATCCTGCAATAGCGTGACCAGCTCCGCGTTGCTTTTTCCTTCACCGGATTCCGCATCAGCGACAAGCTGTTCTGCTTGTGTTAACTGCTGCCGTGCTTCCTCCACCGATTGTTCTGCGGCTATTTTGGCTACTACTTTTTGCTGCAGGCTATCGACGTGTTTGAGGCTCGACTTTAGCTCCTGTAGTTTGGCTTGCAAGGCTTCAGTGGGTGTTTTGGCCTGCTCTCTGCCCCAGCTCTCCGCCGTCTGCTTGTTCTCCAAACCGGGGCTGCCTTCGGCTTCCCAAAGGCCCTGCAGGTTCTCCTGTGCCTGACCACAGGCAGAGGTTGCCAGTTCAAACTGCTTCTGCGCTTCTTTGAGTGCTTCTCGCAGCGATGCTTCCGATGCTTCGATCTGAGGTATATCCAGGAACCCCGCCACTTCCTTATAGCGCTGAGCCGGGTCAGCATCCATAAATGCCTGCAATGACTTGCGGCGCAGTACTTTGGCAACAGGACGGTCGGCTGTATTACAGAGCTGCACACCCTTGTTACTCAGTGTGGCGGTATAGGTATTGCTGCCAAAAGACATGCAGATGCTGACATCGGCCAGTTTCTTGCCCAGCGTGGGGATATAGCTTTCCTTGCGCTTGCCCTTACCGAGCTTCCAGTCATCCTGAAACGTTGTAGGACCGAGAGTGACCGATTCGATGGCGTCGACAATCGTGGATTTACCGGTGCCATTTTCTCCAAATATCAAAACCACAGACTTTTTTTCGTCAAACTCCAACTCCAGTGGCTGAGTAGCACCACGAAAGCCTTCAATTTTCAATTGTTTGATTCGGTCAGGCATCGTCTTTGCCCTCTTCCGCCGCAGACTTCAGGGCTATTTCCACCAGTAGTGCCCAGTCTTCTCGCTTGAGCTGTCCCCCGGCGATTTGCTGGCTAATCTGTTTTTGCCTCGCGGCGTCAATCAAACCACTCGCTACCAGCTCAGCGGCCATTTCATCGGCAAGTTGCGCCTGGGGAGGGAGCGAACCGGCACCCTCTTTCTCAATTGTCATACCGGTATGCTCCGGGTTGAATGGGTTTGCCGCAAAGTACTGTTGCAACCTAGCAATTGCCTGCTGCCTTTTGGCACCGTCCATTTTTTCAAGATTGATCTGTTTCCAGCGCACTGCGGGAAGATCCTTGACGCTGGGGAAAGGCAGTAGGCTCCAGTCAGGATCACCCTGCTTGAAACCAAGTAAAAACTGCCGATGATTGTCACCCAAAGCTGCCATAACACGTTTGGGAAGGCTGCTTTGTACTTCGGTCAAAAGGTTGAGAGCCATTTCTTCGGCGGGCATTCCCATGAACTGGTTGTGATACAGGGCCTCGACATCTTTGGTATTGGGATTGAGTTCCTCGTAAATGGGCTTACCCTGACTGATCAAATAGACGACGAAGGCATCCATAAACTCCGCTGAGAAGTCATTCTTACGCAGGTAAAGCAGCATATCGAACAGGTCACGAGGATGCTGCCTTTGAAGGGCCGCACAGAGTTTGCCCGCGTACAGCTCGTGTTTCGCGACGCAGGGAAAGCTTACAGTTCTGCCGTATTTTTCCTCCAGGTATGGGCTTAGCGATCTGTACTCGATGGGAAGCAAATTGCCCCGAATGACCGTGTTGGGCTCTATCTTTATTTGCGTCCCACGCCTCGCGACAACCGCATTGCATGTACTCTCATTAATTCTAACTTGCGTATCTGTGTAGGCCTCCTCGATGCTCGCCGCAATCGCCCGCATATTGGCTTTTATATCAGCCAGTGCCTGCTCTCTAGGGTTAAGGGGTAGGTAGTGCAAATCAATATCGACAGACAACCGCGGGCAATCGAGATGGAAAAAATTGATGGCAGTACCACCCTTCAGGGCGAACACTTCTGCCCGCGCCACGAAAGGCAACGCATCTATCAGCAAGGCGACCTGGCTTTCATACTGCTCCTTCATTTATCCATCCACATCATTCAACTATCCACGTATCGGGAACGGTGATGCCGTAGACCGGATGAGGCACACCTTGGATGGGCAAGATTCGATTGCTGGCTCCCAAATCAATTTGCTCCTGAGCGAGCTCACTAAACCAGCCGTGCCCAACAGCACTGGCCAGAGCCAGGAAGAGCCTTTTAGCCTTGACGGATTTGCAGGCCTGTAGCGTGCTTTGCACCAGTCGCGGGCGCAATGTAGGTAATCCCTCCATCAACTGCCTGGCTTCTTCAAAATCGGCGTGGCTGGGCAGAAGCTGGCAATACTCCAGCATGGCCCGCTCCGGGCTGCTGAGCTTTATCTCAACACCTTCACTCCTCACTTCAGACAGGCCGACAGACACCGGCTCGAATAGAGCGCTTGCATTGAGCATTTGCAGGTTGCGGGCGAAATCCATCTTCCTGAACCACTCCGGCATCCTCTGGCCCGCTCCCAGACTCATGTGCAAAACCGGCGCCTCGCCTGTAGGGACATAATGCGATCGGCCCAGCAGTTCCAACGCGCTCCTGGCCGCCGGGTAGGCATTGATGCCTATCCGCTGTAACGCGAAGATCGCACCAGCCAGCGTAGGGCGAGTGCCTGCCCTGATCCAGATTCCACGCCCCAGTGACTCCAGCCAGCCAGTTTCTTTGTACTTTTGCAGCAATTGCGGATACACGCCCTTGGATTCCAGCCACGTGCTGGACATGGGTACACCTGCCGGGCAATCGGCCAGCACGGCGTTAATGCGTGTGAGCGTCTGATTTTCAGCGCGTAATGTTTCCGTACTCATGTGCTACAGTCTATTACTAGAATTAATATAGGTAAACTATTTATTTATCTATTGATTGTTATTCAATTTTTTTATTGAGGTTTATTGAATTATTAAGAATATATAAACTTTGCGTATATTTAAACGGGGTCAATCAATATACCCGTGCCCTGACCTCTATCAAACCACCCGCCAGCCAATTTCAAACAGGGGTCGCTCCTCCACCTGCTGCTCGAGCTTTTCTTCAAGTTCAGCGATCAGCCCTTCCCGGCGCGCATCCACTTCATCCTGCTTGTCGAACAATTCCCGACGTTTGCGGCCACGAAGTTTCTCCAGATCTCGCTGGCGCTTCTGCCATTCCAGCTTTTCATTGAGATCTGGTGCGGCCTTAGCGGTGCGGCGCACTTCCCTGATTTCTTTGTCCAATTGTTTAATTTCCTGCTCCAGGCCCACTTTCAGATCATCGGCCCAGCTATCCAGCTTGTCGACTTCTGTCTCAAAATATTTCAAGTTGCGCTGGTTTACCTCCAGCAGGATGTCGGTCTTGCGGCGGCTAAGCTCTTCACTCAGCTCTTCACTCAAACCTGAGATTATCTGATCCACCGAGTTGTTCACCTCGGTAACCGGGAAACACAACAATTTTTCCAACACTTCCTGGTCCAGGGTATCGCCATTGTGGGTTTGCCCGCAGAGAACAATATGGTCTTCGGACCGCTCCAGTGAACTCACGCTAACCAGATACGCCCGCAACTGGCCGGATTGGCCCTGCAGCGCCTTCACCACGGCAACGTGGCTCACTGTGGCGTTGTAGTCAAACACCAGTTCCACAGGCTCTAACTGCCGGGCTTTGGCCTGGTGAATAAGCCATTGCGCCAGCGGATGGCTGAGGCGATAGATGTGTTGCTCACCATCACGCCGAGGCAGTTCGTATTCACCCAAAGCAATGCCTGCCGGAATGTTGGCGGGCAGGGACTTAAGATGAAACCCGCCTTCTATTAGCTCGATATGGTTTTGCAGCTCGCCTTCGGTCAGGTTCAGCAACAAGCGTTCGTAGCGGTCCAGTGAAGCGGTACAGTCGAGTTTGATCTTTTGTAACACGTCTTCGTCGAAATGCTCAAACAGCTGCTCTCGCGTGCTTACCATTTGCGCAGTTATTTCATGGGCCAGCTCCTGCTGGAGTTGTTCAAATGCAAAGCTGATCTGCTCTGGTTCACGGCAGGTCTGGTATATCTGTTTGATTCGCCGCTCCAGATCAACACCGCTCTCGATGGCGCCCAGCACTTCGTCAGAAGCTCCGAATACACCATCAAACAGGTTGAACTTTTGGTCTAACAGTTCATAAACGCGGCGGTCGGCTTCGTTGGTGAGATCAATAAAGTTGAGCACCACCACATCGTGCTTCTGCCCGTAACGATGGCACCGGCCGATGCGCTGCTCAATGCGCTGGGGATTCCAAGGTAAGTCATAGTTGATGACCAGCGAACAGAACTGCAGGTTTACCCCTTCGGCTGCCGCCTCAGTGGCGATCATTATGCGGCCATCATTGCGAAAGTAATCCACCAACGCTGCGCGAGTATCGGCAGTACGGGAACCGGTGATTCTGTCGGACCCTTGATGCTCTAGCAGCCAATTCTGGTAAATCTGTCTGGCTCTTGCATCACTGTTGCTGCCGTTGAACAACACTATGCCTTCGCTGAAGGCGCTACCGCTCAAAAGTCGCAGCAGGTAATCCTGGGTTTTACGGGATTCAGTAAAGATGATCGCCTTCTGGTTGGCGCCCAGTTCCTGCAACTTCTCGAAGCCGATATCCAGGGCCTTGAGCAGTGCATCACCTTTGCTATTGTGACGGATATTCTCCGCGAGGTTTTTAAAACCCTCCAATTCTTCGATTTCAGCGAGAATGGATTCTCGCTCCTCCAGAGACATTTCTGCCTCTGGCTCGTGCCACTCCTCAGCCGTCTCATTCAGTGCTTCGTAATCTGCTTGCATGTCGCCAAGCACTTGCCCGTCGTCGGGCTCCGCCTGCTCCAGTGTTCGTTGCAAACGCTTGATGATAGTGCCCAGAGCGCCCGCGATGGCAAAGGATGAAGAAGCCAGTAGCTTCCACATGACCATAGAGATTAACTGCCGCTGCCCACTGGGTAAGGCATTCAGCTCCGGCCTGCGTAAATAATCGGACACCAGCGCATATAAACGTTGTTCATCGCTGGATGGGGTAAACCTCTGTACCAGGGGAATTCTCTTCGTGTAGGACACATAAGCCTGTACCTGTTGCCGCAGGGTACGCTTGCAGATGGGCGCTATGCGCTGCTTAAGGCTGGCAAAGGATTGCGCATCCGTTATTCGGCCGTACTGGTTGCGAAAGCTGTCCAAGTCGCCGAATACCTGCTCATCCAGTATGCTTATCAGGCCATACAGTTCGAGCAGTGAATTTTGTAGCGGCGTTGCAGTCAGGAGCACTTTATTGATGGGCGCCAACGCTTCCTTCAGGATTTTGGCGATCTTGTTGCTCTTCTTGTATACATTTCTCAGGCGGTGGGCCTCATCAATCACCGCCAGATCCCAGGGAATCATCCGTAACGAGTCTGCCTTCGCACTGGCGAACTGATAAGAGCAAATTACCAATCCATCGCCAATATCGAACGGGTTTTTCACTCCGGCTTTCATTGCCTTGTTAAAGCTGGCAGATTCCAGAATGAGTCCCTCTAGGCCAAACTTTTCCTGCAATTCCTGGTGCCATTGTTTACGCAGATTGGCTGGCACGATGATGAGAATTCTACGCTTGCGCTCGGCCCACTTCTGAGCAATGACCAAACCGGCCTCAATGGTTTTGCCCAGTCCCACTTCATCGGCAAGCAGAACGCCCTTGCTGAAAGGGTTCTTGAAGGCAAACAACGCGGCATCAACCTGGTGCGGGTTCAGATCAATCTGCGCGTCCATAATAGCGCCGGTGAGTTTATCTTCATCTTCTGAAGACAAACGGCGGGTGAGTTGCCAGGCAAAGTATTGGGTTTGGTGGGGTGTGATCACGTTAAGCACTCTGTCGTGTTATAGCTAAACTTTTTTGAAGTAGCTGATTCAATTCCATTGCTTTATCCAACTTTCAAAATCTGAAAGTTTCAATCGATATCTGGCGATATTACCCTCATGCAAACCCATGAGTTCTGTCTCCACCATTTCCATGAAGCGCACCCTGTCCTGCTCAACAATTTCTCGTTCGGCAAACTGCTTTATGGCCGAAATTGCATCGCGCTTGCTCATTGTAGAACTGACAATATTCGAGACCAGCTGAGCGATGGATTCCCTGTAACGCAACCGAAACGGGTCGGGATCACCGAGTGATTGACGAGCCGCAGAATATCGGGCGCAAGATCTCTCATAAGCCCAAACGAAAACATCAGCCAACAATTCAGTGCGATTGAGCTCATAGATGCCTAGCAAACCGTCAATGTAGGCTTTCTCAGGTACATCGACAAAAGAGAGAGGGCTCAGGTTTTCTCGAATGAAAGGAATGTTTGCTGCTAGGCGAGATACGCGCTTGTTCACATCGTCGAAAGCTTGTAGATAGGGCAGCTGCACCATAGCGAAGAATGCCTGTTCGAAAGGATCGCGGATTGCGTCTGCCTTGAATAACACCTCATCAAAACACTCATTTATCAACGCGCCGCCTTGCAGTGGTTGAAATACGCTTGCACCAATACCAACTGAGTGCTGCCTCAACCGGCCGCAGGCCGCAGGATCTGGCAGCAAGTTTTCTGAGAGCAGTGCATGGAGGTTACAAATGGTGTATCGATTAAACCCCGTATCCGCCGCTGACTGCACTAGTAATTCAATGGCTGCTTTATGGTTCAGGATCATCTGGGTTTCCAGAGCATCCTTGCCCTCAGCACTATCCCCCCTTTCGATAAGCCGTTCAGTTTCAAGTAGGGAATAAGTGTTCCCCTCAAGACGACTGGAATTCCACGTCAGATCGATCAACAGCCTGTTGTAGATTTGCAAGGCATAAGTTCCCGCTGCGAGGACACCCGTTTGGGATTGACCGATCTCCAATAAATGTTTGCGCACGTCCTCGGTCAGGTAGAACGTGTGGTTGGGCTGATAAGTTCCGAGAAAGTCTCGGTTGTAGCCCACAGGGGCCCTATGCTGAATGGGTTGGCGCACAATGCGTTTAATCTCCGCGCCTGCCTCTGTGATCGGGATATAGATCTCGACCTCGGGGGTCCCACCCGTCAAGCTAAGCTGTGCTCCACCTACCTCGATGTTTACATCAGTACGAATAGCTGGAACTGTGTACCGACTACCACGCCCCCCCCCTTCGAGAAGAAGTTGTTTCCTTTCCACCAGTACGGCCAGCCGCCGTTGCAGTGTTCTGCGATGGATTGTCGGCTCTATGACATCGCTTATCTTGTCAATAGAGGCGCCATCTGGAAAGCCGCCAACAGCCCTACGAATGGCTTCAAGTTCCTCTTCTGAGACCTGTTTGGGCATAGGGGTTATGTCGCATTTTCTTCAATTGCGACATATAACCGCATTTATCTGTCGTAATCAAGCTATTGCGACAGATAAAGTGTCGCGATTCACGGACCGAGCTATGGAGTGAATTGACGCTGGATATTCCATGGTTGAAAAATCTATTGCAGGAAAAAACATTAGCAGCATTGACTGGAATGAAGCAGTTGACGATGTGGAGCGCTTCTTGAAGCCTGCAGAAGTCGAAAGTTTAAAATTGTGGAGTGCGCGCTTTTTTCGGCAAAGCTAAATACGCCGAAATGAATATACCTCGGCAAAGCTGGAGCGTTAGCTTTTGTGGACCAATCAAAGCAGCACCAGCTAGCCTTATTTCACTTTGGATAGTGAAAGTGGAATAAAAGACTCCTTGTTTCATTTACATCAAGCAAAAGGGACAGACGAGGTGACCAAGGCACCACTGGCACCTGCGTGAGATTTGCGTGACTTGTGGTGAAAAGTTGTGCTCTGTACTGCACAACGCTGTGGGCATCGAAATTAAAGTTAATAAAATCAAACAGTTAAAAATATCCAGCAAAATTCATAATGCTGGGGTCGGTAGTTCAAGTCTACCCGTAGCTACCATATAAATCATAGACTTACGCCATTTTCGTCATACCCTGCCAGCCGCCATGTAAACAGTGTGTAAACAGCGATCGGGTATCTGGTGTGGGGTGAGTTTAGGAAGTATAAACCCCCTAATCGATAGATTTCCAGCCTATAGGTGTTGGCTCCTACCGGCACTGAATCTGGATGCAGGGTAATTTGGTGGCTTTTGCGCAGGATTATGGCGTGATAGGAGCAATGGTAGCGAGAGTTTCGGTTGTTCCTCACTGACACCCATACGGTTCACTACCATTTCGCAGGCTAAAGTCGACCTCAATGCCCAAGCCTTCACGGTTGTAATCGTCCAACACATTGAATGTGCGGAACGGTGTAACGTTGCACAGTGAGTCGTGCATAAAATCGATCGACCAGACTTGGTTCATTTGCTTTGGTACCGCCAGTGGTTCGGGTTTCGCCGACTTCAATCGACGCCTGGGTTTGATGCGCAGGTTCAGCTCCAACTCCCGGTAGATACGGTACACGCGCTTGTGGTTGAACGTCAGCCCTTGCACGTTCCGCAGGTATAAAAAGCATAAACCAAAGCCCCATTTTCGGTTCGTGTACGTCAGTCGTAACAGCCAGTCAGCGATCAGCGCGTTGTCATCGCTGAGCTTTGCCTGATAGCGATAACACGTCTCGGAGATACCGAATGCCTTGCAAGCACGCCGTATCGACAGACCCTGATCCTTGATTGCTCGTTCAGCCATCTCTTTGCGTCGAGATGGCTTCACCACTTTTTTTCAAGTGCCTCGGTGATAATCTCGGCCTTCAGCTTCTCCTCGGCGTACATCTTTTTTAACCGGGCATTTTCCTGCTCCAGTTCCTTCATGCGCTTCATCATCGACGTGTCCATGCCGCCGTACTTGGCACGCCATTTATAAAAGCTGGCATTGCTCATGCCGTACTTGCGGCACAGTTCGGGAATCGGAACACCGGCCTCAGCCTCCTTAAGAACCTGAAATATTTGGCTTTCTGTAAATCTCGACTTCTTCATGCGTAGAATCTCCGTTAGGTAGAAAATTCGTAAGCGTAAAATAAACGACGGGGTGGCGCGTTAGAGTTTGATCTGCTCTGGGTTTACATTGCCCGGCAGCAGGGCTTCGATAGCCTCAACGGTCTCGGCCCTGGGCAGTTCTGCAAACAGATACCGCAGGTAGGCATACGGTTCCAGCCCGTTGGCCTTGGTGGTCTCGATCAATGAATACAGGTTGGCACTGGCATTGACGCCCGCAACAGAATGACTGAATAACCAATTTTTTCTTCCCACCACGAAGGGCCGGATGGCATTCTCTGCTAGGTTGTTGTCGATCTCCAAACGGCCATCGTCCAGATAACAGGTCAGTTTGTCCCACTCGTTGTGCAGGTAGTTCAGCGCCTTGCCTGCCGTACTGCCGGGCAGCACCTGGGGCAGGCTGTCATCCAGCCAACGGCGCAGCCGTTCGAGTATCGGTGTTGCGTGCTGTTGGCGGTGGTCGAAGCGTTCCAGTGGTGTCAGTTGTTTGGCCTGCTTTTCCACCCGGTACAGTTTCTGGATTAATGCCAGCCCATGCTGAGCCTTACCCGGCTTCCTGTTCTTGCCTTGAGCCTTCACCGCATCGCTGAACTTCCGTCGGGCGTGCGCCATACAGCCCATATGCATAAGGCCATTGCTTGCCACGGCCGCGTTGTAGCCATCATAGCCATCGGTCTGCAGGTAACCCCTAAAGCCTTCCAGCAAGCGCAGGGGCACCCCGGCACCTCGACCCGGATCATAGTCATACAAGATAACCGGCTGATCCGGTGGCCCGCCCCGTTGCAACCAGAGGTAGGACTTTGACTGGGCCCGTGTACCCGGCTCCTTGAGTACTTGCACCGGGGTCTCATCCATTTGTACGATGTCGTACGCCAGTAACTGATCCCGCAGCAGGTTTATCACCGGTTGTACCAGGGCGCCGGCCTTGATCATCCAGTTGGCCAAGGTGGCGCGGGGTAATTCCACACCGATACGGCGCAGAATAGTCTCCTGCCGATACAGTGGCAGGGCGTCCTGATATTTAGACACCGTGATGTGTGCCAGTAAGCCCGGCGACGCCAGGCTCTTGGGAATAGGCTGTGGCGGCAAGGCCGCTGTTTTGATGCACTGGCCACACTTACAGGCATACTGCTTGCGGATATGGCGGATAACCTGGATTTTTGCCGGTACGATATCCAGTTGCTCAGAGACAACTTCACCGATCTCGGCCAGAACATTACCATCGTGGGGACAGACTTGATCCTCAGCAGGTAACACGTGAACAACGTCCACTCGGGGAAGTGTGTCGGGCAGCTTCTTGCGACCCCGTTTCCGGCGGCTATGCTCGGAGACAATGACAGTCTCGTCTTCGACAGGTTCAGCGTCCGCTTCGACCTCGGCTTCGTCAAACAGGCGGATCTGGTCTGGGGATAACTTCTCGCTGCTGGCCGCATAACGCCGGGCCAGTGCCAGGTTGAGTTGTTCTTGTAAGGAGAGAACTTTAGCGCCAAGGCGCACATTTTCCTGGTCGAGCTGGGTGTTTCGAGCAGCCTGTTCAGACAGTAAAACCTTCAGGGTATCTATGTCGTCGGGTAGCTGTTTTGGCAGGCTTTTCATGCCGCGTATTATACCGTGTGCAGGTGCAAATAACCCTATAAAACACTGCTAAAATGCAATTTTTCATGCGGTTTCATACGCGCAATATCGTAGCCGTCAAGCAGCCAGTTGAGCTGTTGTGACGTGAGCGTGACGACCTCATCTTCGGACTTGCGTGGCCAGTGAAAACGCGCTTTTTCCAGACGCTTCTGCCACATGCAGAAACCACTGCGCTCCCAGTAAAGAATCTTTATCCGGTTGCGGCGCCGGTTGCAGAACACAAACAACTGCTCCGAAAAGGGGTCAAGGCTCAACGCATCTTCCACCAGTATCGACAAGCCATTGATGCCCTTGCGGAAGTCAATCGCATCTCGGCACAGGTAGACCACTGGCAGGTCATTCGCCGGTCGCATCATGACAGAGAGGCCGCCGTACTCAGTACCAGTGACAATGTGCTGGCATCAAGTTCACCGCCAAAGGCAACGACGACACCGTTGGGCATTTGAATACGCCACTGGTTATCCCGGCGGGAATGATCGCCGGGTGTTTGAACTTTTTGAAAACTGATTGCCTTGCGAGGTGGCAACGTGCCTTTTTCTGCCAGAGCCTTCCTGGCGGAATATAATGATTTGACGTTAATGCCATTTGTTCGGGCATAGTCAATGCTGGTCTGGCCTGCAGCATCGCAGGCACGAATGTGTTTTAGCCAATATTGCTGGCGCTCAGTCAGTGATGCTTCGTTAACCCGTTCCACGCTACGAACCCGTATCAATTAAAGAAGACAGGGTGCAGGTCATGGGCTCGCCGCGGAAGGGTGTCGTTTATTTTGCGCTTACCCAGAAAATTCGCAAAAGGGCATTCGCTCATGATATCTCCAGGTGAGTTAGTGGTGTGCGGAGTGAAGTAATTGATCGTAACTAATGACTAGTGGCCTATCGTGCGCTGAGTAATTTCGCCAGCCGCTATTTACCCTGGCAGCACGCTTCAAACGACTACGGTAGCAGGCACACAATCTCCTTTTGCTGGAACGGCTCTCAGATCAACGCCGGATCAGACAACAATTAGGTGGTATACCTGCCCTTCAATCGCATTGCAGGCTTTTCAACCAAAAACCAGGAAAACATCGCCAGTGCCATAGTTGCCGCGAAGGTCGCAGCCATAATAAACCAGGGATTATCCGGGCCAAACAAGAGGATATTTAGCTGTGTCATCGGAAAAGCATAGAGATAAAGTCCATAGGAAAAATCACCGTGCTTGCCCAAGTCGGGAAATTTGATGTGCTGATGGAACGATAGATAAAGGACCAAATAGGTAAACCAGATTGCATAGACCAGATTGTAGAGCGGATTTTTGAAACTGAGAAACAAGCCAATACTCAGTACCACCAGGCCTATCCAGTGAAGTACAAGCTTGTCGCGGTTCATATAAAACAGCGCACCGAGCAGGAAGTACAATCCTAATCGGGCATGTCCCAGCTTGTGTAATAACAGAAAATGTTCCGGCAACAGAAAATACCAGGCAGCAATCAGCAGCGCGACAATGTTGAAAACCATGCGTTTTCGAAGTGCACCCACAACTCCCAGCAGTGCCACTATTGCGTACATTCGCACTTCCACCGGCAATGTCCATAGAGAACCGTTCACCCCGCCCGCTCTGGGATTCTCTAGAAAAACGCCCGGCAGCCTGTATGACACATCAGGAAATAGCTTCGCGTTGTACCAAAAGTACTTCCACGTGCCTTGATGTGTGAAGTATGCAGATGACTCCAAAGTACTCACCAGCGGACCCAAAACAAGCATAGTCAACAGTAATGTGACCCACAGGGCGGGAAATATCCGAAGTACCCTGGCTTCAACATACAGCAGCAAATTATGGCGATTTTCGTAACTTCTAGTGACCAGATAGCCCGATAATACAAAGAACATTGCCACGCCGACACCCGGCAGCCCTGCCGAGTAAGCAGTTGCGCCCTTTATCAATTCCGAAATCGGATCTTCGCCAGCCCTCGGACCATAGCAAAGTGCAAAAGTATGGCCAAAGAGCACAAAAAATGCGCCGAGAAAACGAAGCGTGTTGATATTGTTTTTATGCATTTAGTTGGAGGGTCCCCGGGCAGTGTATTCTAGATATGTTCTACAGTTTTATTCACACCACCTTCCAGCGGTCCCAAGCACCCGGCCTCTACGGATATTACATTCACCGCAAACCCCGCTCACCACGGGCTCACTCAGGCTGCCAGCGCCTTGGCAATATGCTTATACGCCTCGCGATTATACACCAGACCGCTGTGTGTACCGGAAACCGCTATGTTGTCGGCGTGGTCAATCAGGCAAGCTGCGGGCGCCACGACAGGGTCGTCGTTGGAGTAGATGGCGGTAACGCGTGTTTGTGCCGGTATCGGCGCCAATAAGTCGTCAATATATTCACAGCCGCACAGTGGCGAGTCGCAATCGGGATCGAACAAGCGCATGGCCATGCGGCCTGCATCGACAACAGACCGATGAGCTACGTGGGCTGTGTCACCATTCCCCGGGTTGGCAAAATTCTCTAGACCATCTTTGCCCAGACGTAACATGGCACCCACCGGTGAACCCAGTGTAATGAAGTGGCTAACCCTGTCTCCCAGCTGTGTCATCAGGGCTTTGCCTAACATGCCCCCACGGCTGTGGCCGATTATGGCGATGGAGCCATCGTATTGTTCGGTGTGAGGGAGAAACTTTTCCAGTGTAGTGCCGAGCAGTCTCTTGGGACAACCGGCATTTACTGGAATCATCGACATGTGTGGTTGGTAGCCGATACGTGACAACCAGCCGCGCAGTGGCCGCAAGTAAAAATCGTTACCAAAGAGTCCCGGTAATACCAAAACGATTTTGCCGTCTCCTTTAGCCACTTTTGCGCCGCGATACACTGGCGCCACCTGCAAAGACCAGTATTCGAAAAGCGCTCGACTCTCTTTGCCAATTGAGTTACTTGCCATGATTGTTCCTGTTGGTTTTCTTCAAGTATAGAAGAGTTCTACGCTGGGCAGGAGTAGGCCTCTTGCAAAGATAGGATAGTTCGCCAGCCCTGTGACTATGGGGTGAGTTTATCAGCTTTTGGAATGGCTGAAGGCCTCTGCGGTGGCCACCGCGTCAGCAAAGCTCTAAGTGCTGCAAAGTTATCGAGAATGGGCTAGAATTCTGCCAGCTGCGGGTACAGCGGTGCAGATCGGACCATGAATAATAAGCAAGACTAACGGACATGTAGGGAAAGGTGGCATTGGAAGCTGTGGCGGGGAATTCTCAAATTAATTACATTGGGTTGGGGGGCGCTCTTGCTGGGGCGTTCATGGCTGTTGTGTTTACACTGCAGAGTACTATCGTCAGTGCATCCGAAACTGAACCCTACCCGGATTGGCGAATCGAACGAGTGCAACAAACTCACGACCTCGACGGCCGACAGGCAATTTCCATCAATAATCCTTACGGAGAAGTACGGATACGAGGCTCCGAGGATGATTCCCTCTCTATGTTTGCAATATTGCAGAGACACAAAAAGGATTTACAAAAACCTCTGGTTCGGTTCAAGCTCCTTGATGCGACAGCCGAGTTGACGGTTGATTATCCCGCCTCGGGTGCAGTTACAGACCAATCCGTGCGGGATTCCCTGGATAAGCGTCGTATCGATATTGTGATACTGGTGCCGCCGAGTTTAGGAATTATAAACCCCCTAATCGATAGATTTCCAGCCTATAGGTGTTGGCTCCTACCGGCACTGAATCTGGATGCAGGGTAATTTGGTGGCTTTTGCGCAGGATTATGGCGTGATAGGAG
>Ga0335398_10000016_pt1 | contig 208268 bp, 155 predicted proteins | sample BON03_FD_205742 | JGI IMG/M metagenome (GOLD analysis project Ga0335398, IMG submission 205742) | Freshwater microbial communities from Lake Bonney liftoff mats and glacier meltwater in Antarctica - BON-03 (spades assembly) (version 2) | ecosystem: Environmental > Aquatic > Freshwater > Ice >...
TGAAGTAAAAGAGGCCGACCGTGCGATTTGGCTTCGGTGTTCCGACTTCCTCGTGCATCGGCAGCACGCGCCCCAATGCATCCGTGGCCGCCCGGGTGTCAGGCATGGTGTCGCGGGGTTCGGCGGCGAGGGCCGAAGTGCAGAGCACTGCGAGGCTGGCGAGGAGGAGGCGTATTTTCATGGCTCGTGAGCGGTTCACTTGGCTTTCAGGTCTCAGAGAGGGGATGACGTTAGGATTTCAGGGAACATGCGAGGTTCGGATGGCGGCAATTTCAGAGGCCCTAAATCAGTTCTGGTGATTTTGAAAACTGAAAAATTCACAACTCCTTTAACAAATGGAGCTTTTTTGCGGTCCCACTGCAACTTGTCCCTGCGAATTATCTGTCCCTGCGAATCATCCGGAATAGCGCGTGTGCCGTGGAGCGTGGCTGTGAGAGCCTGCGAATGCCGGGGAATCGTTGGGGAGGGCGAGGGCTGTTGGGTGAATGTTAGACTGGGAATTGGTTCCTTGCGAACATCTCCCGAGGAACGGAGTCCGAGAATCGTGTCTGGCGATGATAGCCCTTGGCGGACCTCTTGCGCCCTCGATCACCACCCTGTAGAACGGGTCTCCAGGCCCGTTTCCGCAATGGGCCAGGGCAGCGAGGAACGGGCCTGGAGACCCGTTCTACCTTCGGAGGCCCTGCCTATGTTGCGGTGCTAGAGAGTCCGCTGGTTCACGGGCTAGTCGGCATCGGGAATTCCCGATAGGCTATCGCCACGTATCGTGCCTTGGCTCACGGTCCCACCTTCACATCGGGCCGGGCGGCTTGAAAGGCGGCGAGTGCAGCGGCGTTGGGTGCTTTGGTTTGGTAGCGCACCCTTTTGAGTTTCTTGAGTTGGGGCAGCGTTTGCAGGGCGGTGTCGCTGAAGTTTCACAGAGACAGACTCACAATCAGCTCTGGTGATTTTGTAAACTTTCGAAATTCACCGTTTCTTTAACCGATGGAGCTTTTTTGCCGTTCCACTGCGACCTGTCCCTGCAATCCGTGCCTGTTGCCAATCCTTTTGTTTCCGAATTGACATCGGATCGGCTTTTACTTTTAATTGGTTTCATGAAACCCAGAATTCTGTTCTTCGCCCTCTTCGCAAACGCCAGTTTCGCCCTGGCCACCGAGCCAATCGACATCGGAAATCGGCTTGAACTCTTCGTCGACGACCACCTGATTGCCGAGGTTGACGGCGACGCGGGCCGGCAGCTGCTGAGACCAGAGCCGAAGGAAGTGGTTCTCGTGGCCGATTCTTCCTGGGGAGGAAATGCCAGCGGCTACTACACCCTTTTTCAGGACGGCGACCTCTACCGCATGATTTATCGCGGCTGGCAGATTGATGACCCGAAGAGAACGGATTGGTTTCCCAGGGGCACTCAGACTACTTGTTACGCCGAGAGCACGGACGGCATCACCTGGACGAAGCCGAACCTGGGTTTGATCGAATGGCAGGGCTCGAAGGACAACAACATCGTCCAGATGGGGCCGTATGCGCACAATTTTACGGCGTTTCGCGACGGAAACCCGGCAGCGCCGGCCGAGGCGCGTTACAAGGCGTTAACATCTAGGGGCGAGCTGATGGCGTTTCAATCGCCGGATTGCAAGACTTGGAAGCTGATTCAAAAGAAGGGAGTGATCACCAACGGGGCCTTCGATTCGCAGAATTTGGCGTTCTGGGACACGGACCGAAAGGAATACCGGGCTTATTGGCGGTATTTCACGAAGGACACGAAGGTCCGCGCGATCCGGACCGCGACTTCGAAGGATTTTTTGACCTGGGAAAATGAAGCCGATCTGGCTTACGGCGACGCGCCGGAACAGCAACTTTACACCAACGCGATTCAGAAGTATTTCCGCGCGCCGCACTTGTTCATCGGATTCCCGACGCGCTACCTCCCCTATGAAGGTGCACGGGTCGAGCCAATCCTGATGTCGGGCCGCGACGGGGTGAATTTTCAGCGCTGGAATGAGCCGGTGATCCCGGAATCCGCGCCGGAGGATCGCAAGGGCAATCGTTCCAATTACATGGCTTGGGGCATGTTCCAATTGCCGGGCAAGCCGAAGGAAATCTCGGTTTACGCAACGGAGAATTACTTGGAATCGACTCCGGGGCGGTTGAGGCGCTTCGTTTACCGGGTGGACGGATTTGTCGCTCTGCGTGGCGGCGAAAAGGGAGGCTCGGCAACGACCAAGGTGCTTCGGCATTCCGGCCAGCAGCTTCTGATGAATTACGTGGTTCGCGACGGCGGTTCGCTGATGGTCGAGGTGCTCGACAAATCGGGCGCCGTGGTTGGGAAGTCGAACCCGCTGACCGGGGATGCGGTTGATGAGGTTGTGGCTTGGGATCAGGATCCGAAGCTCGGCGCGAGCGCAGTCCAATTGCAGTTGAAATTGCGTTTCGCGTTGAAGGACGCGGACGTGTTCTCGATTCGCTTTAATTAACCCCGAAAAAATGCCAGGCAATTTTTTAGCACTGCCCACGTAAATAATTAACACATCACTGCCCCCCTCCTTCCCCGGCCCAAGGGTGACAAGAATGCGGGAGGGATGAAAAAGCAAATTCCTAGCAATCCATAAAAATGCAAATTCCCATCAATAATGTCACCCTCGCTACTGGCCCCGCAGCGGGGATGCGCAGGAAGAATCGGTGGACGAGAACAAGCGCCAGGAGTGGCATCATGAGAACGGCACGGTTTGGAATGCGGTGCGTTTTGGCGCTGTGGTTAACAGCAGTGATATCTCCGGGAAACACGGAGGCCCAAACGGATGTTCCGCAGACGGATGGGGCGGAGCGGGTGGCCGTCCCGCCAGACGGGAAGCCGGTTGTGGAAATTGGCGACCGTCGCGAACTGTTTATTGACGATTTCATGGTCGATGCCATGAGCGGTGGAGCGGAGCGTCGGCTGCATCATCCCGTGCCGCGTGAGGTCATCATGTACTTCGGCGAAAAAGGCAAGCCGTGGGAGGAGAACATCGCCTATGCGACGGTGGTTCGGGATGGGGATCGCATCCTGATGTATTACAGTGCCCGGTTTGAATCATTCTTCAAGAAGGGAGAGCGGAGTGAAGAGCCCGATTCCCGGCAGTACGCATGCGTTCTCGAAAGTAGCGACGGCATCCATTTTACGCGTCCCAACCTCGGAATTCATGACATTTCCTGGTTGTTTCCTCCGGGTACCGATACCACCAATAACAACGTCATCCTAGTTGGCAACGCCACCGCCCACAACTTCACACCGTTCCTCGATACACGCCTTGATGTCACGCCGGAACAGCGCTTCAAGGCCATCGGCCGCCCGCCCGGCGGCATGTCCGATCATCCGCTGGCGGTTTACGCCTCTCCAGACGGCTTTCACTGGGAGGTGATGAAAGGGACCGGATTTGCCAATGGGCCGACGGACTCGCAGAATGGGGGATTCTGGGATCCCCTTCGCCAGCACTACGTCGCCTATATGCGAGGTCGGCGGGATCCCGAGACGGGGTCGTACAAGCGGCAGGGGATAAGGGATATCCGCACCTGCGTTTCCAAGGATCTTCTGCACTGGACGGATCCGGAATACGTGGAATACACCGATGACCGCGCCGAGGAAATGTATACCAACGGCATCCACCCTTACGAACGGGCTCCCCATATCTACATCGGGCTCCCCGCGCGGTTTGTCTCCGATCGCAGGAAGGTCAGGGAACATCCCATCCCGAGCGTGAGCGACGCGGTCCTGATGAGCAGCCGGGATGGAAAGCTCTTTGACCGGTGGGAGGAAGGATTCGTCCGGCCCGGCCCGGAACCGGAGGTGTGGACCGACCGCAACAACTATCCGGGCCTCGGCATCATCGAGACCTCGCCCACGGAGCTGTCCATCTATTGGACGGAACATTACGGGCATCCCGGTATACGTCTGCGTCGCGGCACGCTTCGCCTCGACGGCTTCGTCTCCGTGCACGCCGGTGCTACGGAGGGCGAACTACTCACGCGGCCCTTTGTTTTCAAGGGGGAGCGGTTGACCGTGAACTATGCCACCTCCGCGATCGGGTCACTGCGCTTTGAGCTGTGCGATGTGGACGGTGGCGTCATCAAGGGGTTCGCGATGGACGAGAGCGAAACGCTGTTCGGCAACGAAATCGAGCACTCCGTCACCTGGAAGGGCGGCGGCGACGTCAGCCCTCTGGCAGGCAAGCCGGTGCGGCTGCGCGTGCGCCTGTTCGACGCCGACCTGTACTCGTTCCGTTTTGGGGATGACAAGTAGGACCGGCTTCAGTGCCCCCCCTCCTTCCCCGGCCCAGGGGTGCCAAGGATGCGGAAGCGATGAAAAAGCAAATTCCTCATTACTATTCCAAAGAATTGCCATGAATAAGAATGCCATTCTCGCACTCCTGTATGCCGTCATTTGCCTTTGGGGTGGCATCGTCGGGCAGGCTGCCGCGATTGATCAAACTCTCAAGCCAGCCAATGCCGAGGGCCCGCTTCAGCTCGTCAAGGATGGTGTATCCCTTGCGCCAATTGTCGTGTTTGAAGACGCGCCGCCGTTCACGCTTCGGGCGGCGGAGGAGTTGGCGCAGTATATCGAGAAGATCAGCGGGGCCAGGCCCGAGGTCATCGTCGGAGAACCCGATATTTTACCCCAGAGCGCCATCTGGGTAGGTTTCCAGCCGGCGTTGAACAAGCTTTTTCCCCTTGTTGATTTCAATTTTCAGCACCCTGAAGAAATCCTTATCGCAGCGAACCAGAGTCACCTCGTGATCGCCGGGCGGGACCGCTGGGACCCGCAGCACATGACTACGCAGGACCGCAGAGGTTGCGACATTGTGGGGATTCAGCAGGAATACGGTACGGCCAACGCCGTCTACACCTTTTTGCAGAATGTGCTGCGTGTCCGCTGGCTGTGGCCCGGGGAACTGGGCGAGGATGTCGTGGCGCAGCCGACTATCGCCCTTGAGCCGTTCGCTTATCGATACCACCCACAATTCCGCAGCCGCAACCTGGTCTTCATGGTCTATACCCTGCACAAGCAGATGGCTGGGAATGAATGGACCCGGTTCCAACGCTTGCAGTTGGATTCGCTGGACTTCAACCCGGGGCATCCGTTTAGCGGCTGGTGGGATCGCTTTCATGAGACCCACCCCGAGTATTTCGCCCTGCAACCGGACGGCAGACGCGGAGGAGTGGACGGCCGGACGGTTAAGCTCTGCGTGTCCAACCCTGCCGTATGGGCGCAATGGCTCAGTGACGTCGAGGAAACGTTGAAGCGCGATCCTAACCAAAAGGTCTTCGGTGCCAACCCCAATGACGGTTGGACGTACGGTTACTGCACTTGCGAAAGCTGCCGCGCCTGGGACCATCCGGAGGCTGAGACATTTCACTACATCAGGCAAGGACGCGAACGCAGCTTCGTGGCCATGACCGATCGGCAACTCACCTTCGCCAATACCTTGGCGAGGATGCTTCGCGAACGCTATCCCGGCCGGAAGGATCTCCTGGTTACCGCCATAGGTTACGGCGTGTCGCGTCCGGCACCGATCGCGGCGGTGCCCGAAGACAACGTGCTGGTCGCCGGTGTTTGGAGCTTTCACAACCAACCTGGCGATGAGGACCGCGAATGGTTCGTTGAGTGGAGCAAGATTGCACCGCAACTCATCTGGCGTCCGAACTTGAGCTCCGCCGCTGGCTGGAAGGCTGGCCTGCCCAATGTGTCGCCACGCCGGGTGATCGATGACATGCGCTTTGTGGCTGACCAAAAAGGCATCGGGGTGGCGATGGACTGGATTTTCGGGGCCTGGGCAGGTCAGGGGCCACACTATTACATGCTCGCGCAAATGGTTTGGAACCCCTACGCCGATGGCGATGCGATCCTGGCCGACTACTACCAGCGCGCCTTCGGCCCGGCCGCCCAGACCATGACTCGCTATTGGGAACTGATCGCCCGGGCCGCGGAGCAGATCGGCTTCGAGGGCAAGGATGAGCGGAAAGTGTGGACCGAAGCGTTCATGAGTGATGCATACGCCTTGCTGGATCAGGCGGCGAAAGAGGCTGGTCCGGGAGCGGAGGTTTATGCCAAACGTGTCGCCTTTGTGCGTGTCGGGCTGGATTACCTGCGCTTGATGCTGGAAATGGAGCCCCTCATCGACCGGTTGAACGAGACCAAAGCTCGGGACCCCGAGGCCATGAAGGCTGCGCAAGCCCGGTGGAAGGCGGCATGGGTGGAGCTTGAGCAAATAAAGAAGGAGCACCCCTTCGCGATCAATGCCGGGTATGTCACTCCTGCCAATCGCTATTTGCAGAAATACAACCCTGAATATCGATCCCCGGAACAACAAGGTGACGGACTTGAGTAAGCGCCGCAAGACCGGAGCTCACCCATTGCGGCTCGGCGCGAGGCAGGGGTTCTGCAGCCTGCGGGATCTGCGCATGTTAAATAGGGGACTGTTAAGTAGGGGCGATAAACATTTTTCAAAATTCAGGGGGACAGGTTATCTATTTGGAGAAAACCCTCTTTAAACACCATAACATTCAGACATGAGGGGTAAAACTCCAAATGCTGGACCTGATTATTCACCTGTCTCTGCGAATTAGTCCCTGCGAATTTTGTCTGTCCCCGCGAATTCTCATGTCCCTGCGAATTCCTGCGAATTTGCGAATTTTTGTCCCTGCGAATTTTCACGTGGAACAGGAAATGAACGGTGCCAGAATCGACATACCAGCCGCTCCCGCCGCGAGAGTGATCCGGCAGAAATTGCGTCGACTCTGATTAGCCTTGCGAAGATTCACAATAACCACCTATTCAGCGCCCAAGGGGCCGACGTATTGGTGAATCAATTCAATGCGCTTTCCGGCATCCGATTCCCCGGCGGCTTCACGCGCAGCGGAAAGCAGTTGACGCATTTGGCGGACCGTCGCCACGTCCCTTTCCGGTCCTGCCATATCAGGCCATTTCCGTTCGCAATACTCGATAAAGGCCCGCATCTCCTTCGCGGCGGGGCCGTAGAATTTTTCGTAGTAGTCAGCCAGCAGGGCATCCACATCCTGAGTGACATCCCAATAGAGGCGGGACGTGATATAGAGATTAAAATGGCTGAAGCCGGGGGCGTAAAGTTCACCGCGCGGTCCCCACGGAGCACTGGTGATAGGCAGTTTTGTTTGCGGATCGTTGCGGGACACTTCCACAAATTCTCCGCGCATTCCGGGAGTCGCTTTCAGCGAACGCAAATCTTCCGCGATACCATGGGGGAAATAGACCGGCACACCGTGTAAACCGCCCTCTTTCGGCCTCGGGTAAAGATAGTATTCCCAGTTGTAAAGCTCGCCGGAGGTGACCTTTTCCGCCCAGGCTTTACGAATCCCATCCATGTCACGCTTTTCCGCTCTCGTTCGTTCGGGAAAGAGCCGCTCGTGTCGCCAGACCGTGGCGAAGACAACCACGAGATTGCGATGCAGTTTCTCGATGTTTTCCAGAGGAAGCAGCGTATTCTGGTAGGCGTAGGCGAAGACTTTTTTATCCGGATGCGTTTTTGCCACTTCCTCAGCAACGCGGTTCTGGTAGCTCCAGACGTAGTCCGAGAGAAAGCCGAAGGGGCGCTCCATGTCGTATTGGGCCTGACAAAGTTCGCATTCACACATTTTTCCGGTTTTCCCCATGTTGTCGGGGAAAGCGATATCGACCATCGGCTCGTCGTATAGGTCAAAGATGGCGCGCACATAGCGAACATGTTCCTGAAACAACCCCTCCGAAGAAAGGCAGGGCGCGCCTCCGTTTCCGTATTCCGTCTGCCGTTTTCCTCCCCAGATGGCGTAGTAATCCGGGTGATTGCGTTTCATCTCCTCTCGCCCGAGCACGTTCTGGATCCCGTGGCGGCGACCATAGCCGAGATGCTCGCCACCCCAGTTCAGACCCAGCCGAAAATGCCAGAGAATTTCATCGCCGGAGATGAGATCCCAGCGATTGCAGTCCATCTGACGCAGCGCGAAATCGGGCCGCACAGTGCGGTCCACTTCCGACAGCTTGATCGAGTCGATTTGAGGAACGACCTCACCAAGCGGGCCTGGCATGAACCAGCGCACGCCGAGTTGGCGAAGGTAGTCATGCACCGCGTTCAACGATCCGCGACGATCGCCCTGCCACCAACCGGTTTCACTGTGGTGTAAGCGGTCCATTTGGTCGATCGGCAAAGCCCATCGAGCGTCGGTGCGCCGGTCATATTCTTCACGAACGCGCGCCCGGTCAGGCGGGTTTTGCGAATGAAGCTCATGGGGAACAAAATCTGTGTCGTCCCCGATCAGCGAGAGCCATCCTTCGCCGGATTGGATGCGATACGCCCCATCCCCCAAACCGCTCGCTTCCAGTCCGAGTGCCGATGCGCGGGCGCTTGATCCGACAAACAGTGACACGAGAGGGGGATCCACAGGTGTGCTCACAATAGGCAGCTTCGCGCCACTGATCTTTTCCAGATACCTCTGCAGTTCCTCGGCCGCTAGCTTCTGTGAACGGGTCGGTGATTCCGCAATCACAATCCCGGCGCGAGGCTGGCCGTTCTCGACGATAAAAGGTGCGGCACCGACCGCTGCAGGAAGAAGCGCGGCGATCAAAAAGATTCGAAACGTCATTTTTAGGAGGCGGCACAATCGGCCTGAAAACGTTAACATGGCTTCGGTCAGGAGCAGGAAAGATCATCTCCGGAATTGCGGCCCGGGATCAAGGGGAATCTAACTGACGGGAATTTGCTTTTTCAAGAATTTGCAGGCACACAAGAATTTGCAGGGACAGAGGTGGATCCCGATCTTCGGCCACTTTGAAGCTAATTTAAGCTATGGTGGTGGGCGGTCAGGCAGTGGTATGTGATGGTTAGTGGTGAGTCAAGGTTGAGGTTCCCCGGTATTCGAATTTGGGATGCCGGAGTGGAAGGCTGCGTGCGCCACGAAGCGTAGCGTAGTGGAGGACGCAGCCTGGAGTGGAGGCTTCCCAAATTCTGCGCCGCCGGGGGGGGGGGGCGTTCATGCTGCTGCGAGGGATTTCTCTTCGGTCATCGGAACGGGCTGTCCCGGAGGCACACGGTAGACCACTGCCGGAGTAAGGTTCCCTAGCGCTTCATGCGGACGCCACGTGTTGTAGCGCTCGAACCAGCGCTCCAGACCGAGTCTCAATGCGGGCACGGTAGCATGCTCCCGAAGATAGATTTCTTCGTATTTCAGACTCCTCCAGAGTCGCTCGATAAACACGTTGTCCATCCATCGCCCGCGCCCGTCCATACTGATTTTTATGCCCAGTTCGAGAAGACGGTCCGTCCACTGCTCCGAGGTGAACTGGCAGCCCTGGTCGGTATTGAAGATCTCCGGGACCTGACCAGTGTCGCTCAGTGCGTTTTCAAGCGCCTCAAGGCACAGACCGGTCTCCATCGTGTTGGAGACCGCCCAGCCGAGCACCTTGCGTGAATGCCAGTCCATCACCGCGCACAGATAGGCATGGCCTCCCGGCATCGGCACGTAGGTGATGTCCGTACACCAGACCTGATTGGGCCGGACGATCTTCAGCTTCCGCAGCAAATACGGATATTTGCGATGCGATTTGTCCGGAATGCTCGTCCGGGGTTTGCACCAAATCGCTTCATGACCGATTTGCCGGCGCAGCCGCTGAAGCCGCTTGCGGTTGACTTCAATCTTGTGATCGCGATTGAGAACGGTCACGAGGCGACGACTCCCGAGACACGGATCAATCAGGTAGATTTCGTCGAGGAGTCGCTTAATGCGGAGGTTCTCAGGGCTCTCCGCCACCGCCGCGTAGGTCAGTGACGAGCGCGCAACGCCAAGGAGCTTGCACTGTGTTCTCATGCTCAATTCAGGATGCTTTTTTTCGACCAACTCGATGCGATCCTTCATAGACCGAGCTGCTTGGACTTTTTTGTCAGAAAATCGATCACGACCGCCTGCTCTCCGATCTTCGCATGAAGCTGGGTGCGCTCGCGGTCGAAATCCTCTCCTTCGCCTTTTCTCGCTCCGGGGCCAAAGACTCCCGCAGCTCCTTCTGTCATTGTCTTTTTCCATTCGGAGACCTGAACGGGATGGACCTCAAAGTCTTTTGCGATCTGCTGAATCGTCTTGACGCCTTTGAGCGCCTCAATCGCCACGCGGGCTTTGAATTCGGGATCGTGTCTTTTACGTTTTGCTTTCATTCGATGATTGTTGGGTTTGGCTTACAGCCTCTTCCCGCACACCACAATCATAGCTTAGCTCCTGGCCCGAATTCCGGGGTCCGCCTCTGACCGAACCAACCGAACCGACCCATCGAAACCAAGGCCGCTTCTGAAAATTTGAACTTGATCCGGCGATCTTCAGTACGACCGGAGCTACTATCAGGCTGTCAGCATAAGATGATAAGTCAACAGTTTCTTTTATTTTTTTTGATTTGCAGGGACAGGTTATTTATTGGGATGCAAATTATCTAATTACCATAGCTTCCATGTTATATTGAATAAATTGAAAAATAGTGGATCTGACTATTTACCGTCCCCGAGAATTTTGGTGAAGTGGTTGCGGAATCAATCCATCAATCTCAGAATCGTCTGCATCACAAGGAAGAGGGTGATCCCGCCGGGCATGCCATAGAGGAGAAATCCGTAGGCGGTCTGGAGTCGTTTGAATTTGCGCTTCAGCACGATGCCCAGGTCGTAGAGATCCGCCGCCATGGCCGGGTGGATCGTCTCGGGATCGCTCGCCATCGCGGTGAGGGATTCGATGTAGGACTCTCTCGAGAGTCCCGAAAAGCCACCGAAGAAGAGAAGGTTCGCGTTCGTGACGACCTCGTTCCCACTCCCTTTGTCGCGGGTGACCCGGGGACGCGCCACGAGCACGGCGTAAACCATCGAACCGAGGCACGAACCAACGATGATGGCGGCAGGAAGGAGGAGGAGGGGATGCGTCACTACGTCCTGGGCATGAGCGGTCGCAAGAATCAGGATGATGCTGTTCACCGAGATGAGCAGATTCGCTTTGTTGTCGGCCATCGCGCTCACTTCCACATGAACACGATAGATGTTGCGGAAGAGGGTCTCGACGCTGCGGCCCGATCCTGATTTTTTCGGCTTCTCCTCTTTCTCGGGTTCCGACTCCGGAGTGGCGGTGATCTCTTCGCTCATTTGATTTTCATTCCGTATCGCTTCGATTGCCAGGCTGCGCCGTCGTCAAACCGCGTCATTCGATCCACAAAACCCGAAGGATAGTGGATGTCCCTGAGGATACCGGAGATGACCGACTCCGCATAGGGAAGGATCGTTCCCTTTTCGACGATTGTGTCGAGGAACGGCTCCGGCGTGGCGGCGGTGCGATCCGCCGCGGGGAGATGGCCGGTCCGGACGAGGTCGTTTTCGATTTCCGCTAGAGCAATGTGATACCTCGCCGCCGCCGCCTTGCGATCTTCACGGGTCGTGAGCGGGACCACAAAATCCGGGGCTTCGCCGGCCTTCGCATCGGGCAGGGCGAGGCCGTAGAATTCCGCGATGAGGTCCCGTCGTTTCATCAATTTCCAAACGAGGCACCCCTTGAAAAAATCGGGCATCATCGAGGCATCGACGGCACCGGCGATGTCGGCCCGGGAAAGCCTCGTGATGTGCCGCGCTCCTGAAAGTTGATCCGCATAGGTGACATGGTCGAACGGACCCGGTCGATAGACGGCGAAGGCATCCGAGTAGAGCACATTGCCGCCAGACGCGAGCCAGAGAAAGTCTGCCGTGCCCGAGCCGTAGCTCATCCGATTGACTTCGCCGGCCCGCCGTGCCCCGCCGAGCGAGGAACCGGGGTCGTGGAAGTATTCCAAATACTGCGCCCCGCCCTTTCCGCCGAATCCCTCGATCCAGAGGGATCGGAAATTGTCCTCCTTCACATCCGTCTGCCCGAGCCAGAAGGAAACGATCATGGACTGGCGCATCGCCCGGTCTCCGAGGCAGCCCTCGCTGTGGGTCGTGACCGGCCCGCCGGTGGTCAGAACGTCGTGTTTCACCTCGACCATCGATTCGCGGAAGGAGATCCAGGTCCGCCCGATGAGGTTCTTTTTCCGCCAGGGCTTTTTGGCCTCTTTTGGAAGGTCAGCAAGAATCGTATCGGCATTGCCCTCCGTGATCGTTCCCGAAGCAAGGATGAAGGGCTCGACATTAAAATCATAATCCGACTCCCTCATCACCCTGACAAACGCCTCACGCGACTGCGGCATCTCTTTGTCGGGATTCATCGACTTCTCGAGCTCGGAGGGAAGAATGAGGAGGTGCGCGGAGCCCCCGACATCGGTGTAGGTCAAATCCGCGAACTTGGCCCCGAGGAGGAGGCGCAGTCGGTTTGCCATCGGCCCGATCGTGGCCTCTTCGCCCCACTTCAGCTTCCATTTCTGCCCGAAGGCATCGACCGTGTCGATCTTCGGCGAGGTCGCAGTGTCCTTCACTTTGTCCCAAAAGAGGATCTGCCGGGCGGCCCGGAGGTCGTAGCGAAAATCAGGGAACTCTTTGCGGAACTTCTTCGAGTCGAGGAGCTCCTCCGGCACTTGCCCGGAGATCCAGCCCTCGATCTCACCCCAGGTATCGACCGTTCCCGAGTCCATCTGTTCATGGGTGTGCCACATCGGATCGTCGGGGGAGAGGTCAAGTCGGGAGACATCCTCGTGCGAGAGCTTCGCCAACTGCGCGGCGGAAACAAACCGGTCCGGTGCGGTCGACGAGATTCGTCGCCTCTTTCGTCGCCCCGAGCCGGCCGACCGGACAGTTCCTCGTGTGGGGAGTGAAATAGCGGGTCGCGTTCAGGTCCGCACGACACACGAAGTGTTTTACGAGCTGCCGCTTCTCTCGAGGCGAACGTTGCAGCGGGTCGTCGTCGGAGTCCGAAAGATATTGGTCGGCGAATAGAGAATAGAGGATGCGCGCAGCCATGTCGGAGGCCTCCTTGCGGAGGCGCGAATCCTGCGGCGAAGCCTTCGCCCTACCGATCTTCTCCAGGAGCGGTTTTTCAAAATCGACGTAGGACCGCAGGAGCTTCCGCCCGGACTTCAGCGCATCCGCCTCGGCTTTGAGATCGAGATAGGCTCCCAGATCCGCCTTTTTGTCCCGGTCGAGGAGATCGTCTTCGCATTTTTCCAGATCTTCCTTGAGTGCATCGTATTGTTCGTCTAGGGCCGACTCCCGCGCCTTCGCCAGGCCGTAGTCGCGGAGGACGAGGGCCTCGATTCGATCCAGACTCTCGGGACTGGACATGGCCGGGATGCCCTGCGCTTCGAGGAATTCGTCGTAGAGCGAGAGGATCTCCCCGAGGGCCTCGTCCGATTTTTCACCCTCGGGAGGATTGAAAGTTTTGAAATCGAGCGCGAAGGCAAATGGCTTTGTCAGGATTCCGAGAGGCTCGGTGACCGGCTTCAACTCCTCTGCCCGGCAGGTCCATGCCGGTATCAGGGCGAAGAGGGCGAGGCAGAGTCGAATCGGATTCATTTCCCGACGAGATCCTGTTTTGCGTTGATCGTCGATCCCGGGATGGGCGGCAGGCCGAGGAGACTGAGGCAGAAATTCCCCGCGTCGGCATTGCGAATCGGGGGCAGATCGGTCGTGTCCGCCGGAGGATTCAGGATTCCCGGGTCCCTGCGGGAGATGGCGTTGAGCTGATACAAATCGGCCCCGGCCGGGATGCCGGGACCCCATACGTAGAACGGAATGGTGAAGTTCTCCCGCTCCTGAAACAAATCATGCTGCCTGGCGCCGGTGAGGCCGCCGTGATCAGCCGTTACGACGAGGTAAGTCCGGCCCTTCCAGGCGGGCCGCGAGTCCACTTTCTGAAAGATGTCCCCGAGCAACTCATCCGCCTTTCTCACCGCCGCCATGTAGAGGGACGGTTGTGCGATCGTCCAGCTGGCGGCATGCCCTGCGGTATCGGGATTCCGAATGTGAACCATCAAAAAGTCAAAGACCCCGTCTTTCATCGTGTCCTCGAGTTCATCGATGACGGATTCCGAGACGGATTTCATCTCATAGACGTCGATTTTGTCGCGCCCGTTGTCCTCACCGATCGCGTCGGCCCGGCCGTTCTTCTCATCGTAGCTCAGATCGTAGATCGAGAACTTCGACTTGCTCGCGAAGAGCGCGGTGCGCAGACCATAATCATGCGCGACCGAGAAAACACTCTCGAGGTAGGCCCCTTTGTTGCGGTGGAGATTCGCTCCGAGAGGCGGGCGTCGTTCCAGGTCCACCCGTGTCCTTCGGGACCCGAGACGAGGCGGCTCGTGATCATCGCGGTGTGGTTCGGCAGGGTGATGGTGAAGTCGGTCGCGGTCCTCGCATTGTCGGTGAAGGCGCCCTCCCTCCGCAGTCGGTAGAAATTCGGAAGATGCTCCGCTCCATGCGCCGTCACGGCATCGGGTCGCAGCCCGTCCATGCTAATGAGAATGACGGAGAAACCGGACGCCACGACAGGAGCCGGCTGCACGGGGGCTTGTCCCGCCTCGTCCTTCGGATCGTCCTTCGGATTGGCATGCAGGAGAACGGCCACCGGGATCGCCGCAAGGAAGGGGAGAAGAAAGAAGAACGAGCGCATGATCCCTGGACGACTCTCGATACGACGCTCAGAATGGGATGCCTTGCAAGGGGAAACCGTATCCGGTTGAGGGGAAACGGGGTTAAGCGGAATTGGTTCGGCCTTTTCCGCAGCCAGATCGTTGGCAACCGGAATGTTCAGGTAGGGACGCACTGCCGGGCGTCCTTGGTCGGCTGCCACCCGGGCTTCGGGGGACGGTTCGCGGGGGCGGCCTTGCGCCGAACCGTCCCGAGTCCACCCATTTCACCCGACCCTCTGCTCCCACCTCCCTATCATCATCCCGTCAGGCTGCTAGCCCCGATAAACATCTTTCCGATGTCCCACCTTCACCACAAAAACGACGAGACGCTGATCCCGGATTTCGTAAATCACCCGATAGTTTCCAATCCGAATCCGAAAAAGCTGGTCGCCTTTCAGTTTTTTCGAGGCAGGAGGGAACGGCTCTTCCGAGAGGTCTCGAATCTTCGCCAAAATCAACTCGACTTCCTTTTTCGGAATCCCCCGGAGATCCTTGGCGACTCGTTTTGAAAACTCAACGCTATATCGTGCCATCTTGCTTCAGCATTTCAATAAAGGCCTCATAGCCCACGGCCTCGTCATCCTTCCGATCCCGCCAGTCGATGATATCCTCAAGATCCTCCTGCAAACTTGCCTTGAGAGCATCATTCACCAGTTCCGACATCGATTGATTCGTTTCTGCGGCTTTCAGCCGAAGGGCTCGGTGGATCGGCTCCTCCAAATAAAGTGTCGCCTTGCTCATGTTGCACTCTACCGCTTTGACGCTTTGACGTCAAGGCGGCACAAATTACGACTCCAATATCTTCTCCACGACATGCCCGTGCACATCGGTCAGGCGGAAGTCTCGGCCCTGGTAGCGGAAGGTCAGCTTGGTGTGGTCGAGTCCGAGGAGGTGCAGCATCGTCGCATGGAGATCGTGGATGTGGACCGGATCCTCGACGACATTAAAACCGAGTTCGTCCGTCGCCCCGACAGTGATCCCGGGCTTGATCCCGCCGCCGGCCATCCACATCGTGAAGGCCTGGGGATGATGGTCGCGTCCCATGCTGCGTCCGAGCGCGGCGCTGGCCTCGACCATGGGGGTGCGGCCGAATTCCCCGCCCCAGATCACGAGAGTGTCCTCGAGGAGCCCGCGAGCTTTGAGATCCTTCACCAGCGCGACGGAGGCCTGGTCGACCAGCTTCGCCTGGGCGGTGACCCCGGCCTCGACCTGAGAATGGTGATCCCATCCCGAATGATAGACCTGGACAAAGCGCGAGCCTTTCTCAATGAGGCGGCGGGCGAGCAGGCAGTTGTTGGCGTAGGCCGCCTTCGGATCACCCGGCTTTGCTCCGTAAAGATCGAGGGTCGCCTGGGATTCACTGGCGAAGTCCATCAGCTCGGGGGCAGCCGACTGCATGCGCCAGGCCATCTCGTAGGCATCGATGCGGGTCTGGATCTCGGGATCGCCGACTGTGGCGAGCTGGCGCTCGTTCATTTTGCGGATCAGGTCGAGCGAATCGCGCTGAGCCCGCTGGTCAAATCCGGCCGGACTCGAGACGTGGAGAATGGGATCGCCGCCCTCGCGGAAGGGCACTCCGGCATGGCTCCCGGGGAGAAAGCCGGCGCTCCACATCGCGGCGCCACCGCTGAGGACTCCCCCGCTTTTCAGCACGACGAATGAGGGCAGGTCATCGGCCTCGCTCCCGATCCCGTAGCTGAGCCACGAGCCCATCGCAGGGCGGCCGGGGAGACCGTGTCCGGTATTGAGAAAGAGCTGCGCCGGGGCGTGGTTGAACTGATCGGTCTTCATCGACTTCACGATCGCGATCTCATCGACGATGGTCGCGAGATGCGGGAGACGATCAGAGAGCTCGGCCCCGCTCTGGCCGTGCCGGGCGAAGGGGAAACGCGGTGCGAGGACTGCGGCATCGGGCTGGATGAAGGCGTAGCGCTGCCCCGCGATGACCGAGGGCGGGATGGGTTTGCCGTCTAGTTCGCGCAGCTTCGGTTTGTTTTCAAAAAGTTCGAGCTGACTGGGCGCCCCGGCCATGAACATGAAGATGACGCGCTTTGCCTTTGGCCGAAAGTGAGTGTCGCGGGCCGAGAGCGGATTCGTCCCCGCCGCCCTCGCGAGATTTCCGAAGCCTCCCGCCATCGCGGAAGCGAGGCCGAGACGTCCGAGCCCGAGGCCGCAGTCGTGGAAAAAATGTCGTCTTGTCAGGTGTCGCAGGGATTCGTTCATGGCAGGTAGCTTATCCACGGGTGATCGCTTCGTTGAGATTGAGCAGGACTCGCGCGACCATCTTCCAGGCGGCGGTCTCGGCAGTAGCGTTGGTCTTGTCCTCGAGCAGATTCGCGGCCTCAAGTTCCCCGGCCGCGAGGCGGGATCGCTGGGTCTCGTAATAGGCGAGAAAGGCGGTCTTTTCGTCGGCACTTGGCGGTCGTGTCAGGATGCGGCGGAAGAGTTGCTCGAGCCGCGCACCCGCGTCAAGAGGGTTGGGCGCCTGACCTGACCCTGTTGCCCTGGCGAGCGCCTCGGCGGCTTCGTGGAACATGGGGTCATTGAGCAGGGCGAGCGCCTGCAGGGGCGTGTTGGTGCGGTCGCGCTGCGGCAGACAACCCTCACCGGTGGGCCCGTCGAAGGTGAGAAAGGAAGCGTAGGGCGCGGTGCGTTTGGAGAAGGTGTAGAGGCTGCGCCGGTGGCGGTCCTCGCCGGTGGAGACTTTCCAGTCCCCTGCCCCGCCGTAGGAAAGACCGACGACGCTCTCGGGCTGAGGTGGGAAAACGCCTGGACCGCCCGTCTTTGCCGAGAGCAGACCCGCGGCCTGCAGGGCGCCGTCGCGTATCATCTCGCCGGTGAGGCGGAAACGCGGACCGCGCGCGAGGAGGATATTGTCAGGGTCTTTCCCGATCTGGATCGAGTCCATGCGACTGTCGCGCTGATAGGCCTCGCTCGTGACGATGGTGCGATGGAGCGACTTCATCGACCAGCCTTTTTCCACCAGCTCCGTCGCGAGCCAGTCCAGCAGCGCCGGGTGCGAGGGCTGCGCGGACTGGTAGCCGTAGTCGCCGAGGGTGTTGACGAATCCGCGTCCAAAGTGGGCGCTCCACGCGCGATTCACCGCGACACGGGCGGCGAGCGGATTGCGATCACTGACGAGCCATTTGGCAAGGCCGAGGCGGTTGGCGGAGTCGCCCCCGGGGATGGGCTCGAAGACGGCAGGCACGGCCGGTTTGACGTCTTCTTTCGGCGAAAGGTATTCGCCGCGATGGTGCCGCTTCGTCAACCGCGGGTTCTGCGGCGGCCGCTCTTTCATGACGAGAGTGGTGGGAAACTCGGGAATTTTCTTGAGGAGGGTGTCGTAATCGATCTGAAAGTTCTCAAAATCGGGGGCAAAACGCACGTAGGCGAGCCGCAGCTCTTTATCCGTCGCCGCAAACGGATCGGGAAGGCGTGATGAAGTCGCCGCGACACCCTCTTTCGCGGTCGTGGCGGAGATGCGGAACTTTCCTAACGCGGCCACAAAATGACGCTCGAAGAGCAGGATGAGATCAAGCTTCGCCTTGCCCGTGAGTGGCGAGGCGAGAATGATGACGAGTTCGTTGCTCTGGCCCTCCTGCGTCGCGGTGGACCAGCCGGTGGAACCGTCGCCATCGAAAATGTTGGTGCCCTTGGCCGCGCCCGAACCGATCGAGATTTTGCCGAAACTGACCGTGGCATCGGCGAAGGGGACCGACTCGCCGTCTGCACTGGCCGTCACTTCGCTGAGGAAGAAGTCGCCTTTTCTCCCCTCGTAATAGGCGGCTCCGGGACCATTTGCCGGCAGACGCGGGTCGGGGAGGACTTCGAGACGCAGAGCAGTGACAGGCTCGGTCCCGGCGGCGGAGAGATCGAGGGTGACCTCGTAGACGTCGCGTTTGGTGAAGTCCCCGCTCGCGAAAATGGCGTGGTCGGGCTCGATCTCGAGGAACGGCATGTTCGACTTTGCTGTGAGAGGCGGCAGGGCGACCCAGGGCGTGCGGGTCTTTTTCTGTTCCGCGAGCCAGACCTGGTAGCGGGTCTCGTCGATGCTCGCAAAGGCCGAGGCTTCGAGCGCAGCCATCTGCTTTTGTATCTCAGCACGCTTTTTCTCCAGCGCAGGCACGGGCACCTCGATCTCGGGCTCATCGGCGTTGTCCATCAGAGCCATCAGCGCAAAATAGTCAGTGTGGGTGATGGGATCGAATTTGTGGGTGTGGCACTGGGCGCAGCCGGTCGTGAGTCCCATCCAGACACTCCCCGTCGTCGCGACCCGGTCGACCATGGCGTGGTAGCGGAACTCGAGTGGATCGATCCCGCCCTCTTCGTTGAGCATGGTGTTGCGGTGGAATCCGGTAGCGACGAGCTGGTCTATCGTCGGATCGGGCAGCATGTCGCCGGCGAGCTGCTCGATCGTGAACTGATCGTAGGGCATGTCGGCATTGAGCGCCCGCACGACCCAGTCGCGGTAGGGCCAGATCGAGCGCGGCCTATCCTTTTCGTATCCGTTGCTGTCGGCGTAGCGCGCGAGATCGAGCCAGTCGCGGGCCCAGCGTTCGCCGTAGGCGGGCGAGGCGAGAAAGGAATCGACGAGATTTTGCCAGGCCTTCGCCGGATCGACGGCATCAGCCGCGACGAAGGCGTCGGCCTCGGCCACGGTCGGCGGCAGACCGCGCAGATCATAGGAGAGACGCCGGATGAGGGTGTAGGGATCGGCCCTGCCGTTTACCTCGAGACCGCTCTCCGCGAGGAGGCCTTGTAGGAATCGGTCGATGGGGTGCCCCTCCCCTGCCGGCACTTCCGGGCGCACTGGCTTGATGAAGGCCCAATGCTGCTCGTACTTCGCACCCTGGTCGATCCAGCGTTTCATCAGGGCGACTTCGGCCTCGGAGAATTTCGCTTTGTTCGACTTCGGCGGCGGCATCAGTTCATCCGCGTCGTCGCTGATGAGCCGGGCGACGATCTCGCTCGCGGCGGCGTTTCCGGGCTTCACCGCCTGGTAGCCGCCGAGATCGCGGGTCGCTTCCTCGAAAAGGTGCAGCCCGAGATCGGCCTCGCGGGTCTCGTCATCGAAGCCGTGGCATTTGAAACAGCGATCACTCAGGAGCGGCCGAATGTCGCGCTGGAAGCTGACCTCGGCCTCACTGCCGGAGACCGCAGAACCGATCAGGGCGCCGAAAATGAGTAGCGAAAAGGGGCGAATCATCCCATAATCTACCGCCGGTTCCCCGTGGTGTCACGGAACGGAAAAACGTAAGCTTTCTCCCGTAAGACGGCGACAGCGCAGGCTCTCTGTGAAAGGTGTCGTTCACCGTATCGCGCTGCTGCGAAACCGGGTCGGGGTGATGCCGATGATTGCACGGAAAGCCCGGGTAAAGGCGCTGTGATCGGAGAAGCCGCAGTCGAGTGCGATCTGCGCGATGGAGGCATCGGTCTCCCGCAGGAGACGGCAGCCCGCAGTGATGCGGGTCTTCGTGATCATCTGCCTCGGAGTGATGTCGTAGATGCGCTTGATGGCTCGGGCAAAACGCACCGGAGACATCCCGGCCAGATGGGCGAGGGCGGAGGGACTGACCGGTCCCTCGTAGGCGTTCTCCAGATGGCGCAGCGCGCGGGCGAGCCCGGACGGGATCTCGCCGGGGTTCAGGGGCGACGCGAGATCTTTCGAGATGCCGATGAGACCGGTGATACGTCCGCTCTCGTCGCGGATCGGAAGTTTACTCGTCAGACCCCAAACCGGCAGGTGCGGTCTGCGCCAGAACAACTCGAGCCGCTCGATGATGGGACGTCCGGTGCGCAGCACCTGGGCATCCTGCTCGGTGGGGATGAGACCGTAGTCGCCGGGGCAGATCTCACAGGGCCGCCGCCCTATCATCTGCGCTTTGTCCTTGAGCCCGTGCCGCTCGACGAGCGACTGATTCACCACCACGTAACGTCCGTAGCCATCCTTGATAAAAAACGCCGTGTCATGCATGAGGTCGGCCACCTGCTCGACGATCCGGGTATTGAGAACCAGCGTGTCCCGATCTGAGAGGATTCCCGAAAAGGCGGAGGATGCCGGTTTCATGTGATGATGGTCATTTGAGGCGACCTTTTCAGAACCGCATGCAGAGCGTAGACGGAGTGTCCCTTCCGGCGCAATGGAAAACCGATCCGGTCGCGACGCTTTCCGCCCGAATCGCAATTGTGCGAGTTTTGACAGGCGCGCAGGGCGTTCAGGTCAAGACAGGAGACAGGTTCCGTGTCATCTTCTTCTTTACCCTTCACCCGATCCCCGCCGTGTGCCATCAACCCGCCCCCGCCGAATTCTTCTTTGAGAACCGCAGCCGCCTCGCCGCCATGCTCATTTGCACGGCGTCGCTGTTGATCACCGGCGTCAACTCCCGGGCGCAGGAGAGCTTATCCGATAGGCCAAAACTCCGGATCCTCAATGCCGGTCCAAATCCCGTCGAGGTCTTCTGGCTGGCTCCTGACGGCAAACGGTCGTCGATCGGCAGGATCGAGCCGGGTAAGGACCGCATCATCGGCACGACGCTCGGGCATCACTTTGCCATCGTGGACGGAGGGAAAGAGACGGAGGTCGTGAGCAAGGTTCCGGTGCAGGCATTCCGCCATGATCCTGACGCGAAGAATGGCGTGCCCGCATTTTACACCCGGGTCGTTTACGCGCAGGGCTATCCCATCTGCGCCTCGGCGGGGGTGAACCCCTACGCGCTCAAAGAGGCCGCCTACCTCGTCGATCTCATGCTGGCGAAACGCCCCGACGTGCGCGAGGCGATGATCGCGAGCGGCTCGCGGCTGAGCATCCTCGCCCACGACGAATTCACCACTGACCAGCCGGAATGGGCCTGGCTGGCTGACGGGCCGGTCGCCGGATTCGAGAGCATCGCCACCAAAGACTACCGCGACGCCCGCGCCCGCGGCATGGGCGGCAGCTCGACGGACCCGTTTTGCTCGTGTGCCGAGGAGAACCTGCTGGCCTACGAGGGCGATCCCTACGCCGCCGAGTGCATCCTCATCCACGAACTCGCCCACAACATCCACCTGCGCGGTTTGGTGAACGTGGATCCCACCTTCGACCCGCGGGTGAAGGCAGCCTACAGTGCCGCAATGAAAGCGGGACTCTGGAAGGGCAAATACGCCGCCGTGAACCACCACGAATATTTCGCCGAGGGAGTGCAGTCGTGGTTCGACGACAACCGCGAGAACGACCACGACCACAACCACGTCGATACCCGTGCCGAGCTCGTGGAATACGACCCCGCCCTCGCGGAGCTGTGCCGCGAGGTGTTTGGAGATACCGAGATGAAGTACACCAAGCCGGGGACGAGGCTCACCGGTCATCTCGACGGCTACGATCCCGCCAAAGCGCCGAAGTTTGAATGGCCGGGCCGGCTCGAGACGGCCAGAGAAGCGATCCGGGCGGCGGCGGTAAATCGATCCGAAGAGGCGAAAGCGAAGTCGCCCGGTGTCCGTTTCGATCCCGTCGAACGCGAGATCGAGGGCTGGAAGGTTCACCTTGATCCGGCACTGCTGGAAGGCGAGCACCGCGAAGAGGGCACCAGGGCGCTGACGATGCTGGCGAATCATCTCCAGCGCATCGTCATTCTCGTCCCCGCCGGGCCACTCGCGAAAATGCGGCAATGTGAAATCTGGATCGAGTGGAACCATCCGACGCTCACGTCCATGCAATACCATCCCGGCCGTGACTGGCTCGTCGAGAACGGGCATGATCCCCGACTGACGAAAAAGGTCCACATCCCCCGGGCCCGGGAACTCCTCTCCCGCGAGCAGATGCTCAAGCATCCCGCCGTCATCCTCCACGAGCTCGCCCACGCCTACCACGACCAGGTCCTCGGCTTCGACCATCCGGAGATCGTCGCCGCTTTCGCGAGAGCCCAGCTCATCGGCGGCTACCAAAGCGTCCTCGATCACAAGGGCGGAAAAGTTCGTCACTACGCTCTGAGCAACCATAAGGAATACTTTGCCGAGGGCACCGAGGCCTACTTCTACCGCAACGATTTCTACCCCTTCGTTCGCGCCGAATTGAAGGAGCACGATCCGGCGCTGCACGACTTGCTCGAAACGATTTGGAGAGACGAAATCGAGCCCTGAAACCCCCGACCCCCCGATCCGAAACGCGATTGCCCTTCCCATGCACCCTGCCATTAACCGAGCCCTTCTCACCTGCCTCGCCCTCGCTCCTTCCTGGTTAGCACCAGCCCTCGCGGCTGAGAAGAAGCCGCTCCAGGTCTACATCCTCGCGGGCCAGTCGAACATGCAGGGCCACGCGCAGGTTCGCACCTTCGAGCACATCGGGATGGACCCGACGACGAAACCGATGTTGGAAAAGATGCAGAATCCCGACGGGTCTCCAAAGGTCTGCGAGCGGGTCTGGATCTCCTCGATCGGCTGCGGCGGGGATGATACGACGGAGCAAAGCGGAAAACTGACGGCGGGTTTCGGGGCGTCGAAGGATAAGATCGGACCGGAGTTCACCTTCGGAATCTCCATGGAAACCTTTACCGACGCGCCGGTCCTGCTGATCAAAACGTCGTGGGGCGGCAAGAGCCTACACACCGACTTTCGTCCCCCCGGCGCCGGCCCCTACGTCTTCAACGAAACGCAGCTCGCCAATCTCGAGAAGCGCGGCAAGGACCTCGCGGCGCTGAAGACGGAGAAGGAAGAGGCGACGGGAGTCTATTACCGGCTCATGATCGGGCATGTGAAGACAGTCCTCGCGGACCTCCGACGCGTCGTGCCCGACTATGATCCGGCGCAGGGTTACGACGTCGCGGGTTTCGTCTGGTTCCAGGGCTGGAATGACATGGTCGATGGCGACGTCTATCCCCGCCGCGACCAGCCCGGTGGCTACGATGACTACGGCGAGGTGCTGGCCCATTTCATCCGCGACGTGCGGAAGGATTTGAAGACGCCGGACCTGCCTTTCGTCATCGGCGTGCTCGGCGTGGGCGGTCCGACCTCGGAGTATCTCCCCGATCAGCAGCGCTACAAGGCCACCCACGACCACTTCCGGGCGGCTATGGCAGCCCCGGCCGACTTGCCGGCGCTCAAGGGCAAGGTCGTCGCCGTGAGCACGGAGACCTACTGGGACCGCGAGCTGACTCTCGCCAAGGCAAAGGAGAATGCGCTGAAAGAGAAGGCCAAAAAGATCACCAAAGAAGACCGGCTCAAACCAGAGGAGGAACGGGCCCTCGTTGAGAAGTTCCGCGCCGAAGAGCTCACCGAACGAGAGCGGCTCGTGCTCGACAAGGGAGTTTCGAATTTCGAATTTCACTACCTCGGATCCGCGAAGATCCTCGGCGGCATCGGCGAGGGATTCGCCGATGCAATGAACCGACTGGCAAAGGATCGAAAGTAAAAGAGGAATACCCGATCTCATCGCCCCCACCCTTACCTCCTCTCAAAAATTTTTGCCGAAAATCTTATACCACGCCATGAAGCTCCCCACCTTCCTCTTTCCCCTCTTTCTGACATCGCTCGCCTATTCCGCCGACACGGGCGACACCCCCACACCTCCCGACTTCACCGGGGGCGACGCCATCCCGGAGAACGCCAAACACGACTGGAACCTCGGTGCCACCGGGGCCCGCGGCTGGATCTATTGTGATAAGCTGGTGACGAGCGATGCGCGTCAGATCGCCATCACAGCGGTCAAAGAGAAGTCACCGGCAGATCGCATTCTCGCGGTCGGTGATGTGATCCTCGGAGTGGGTGGCCATGCTTTCGCCTACGACCCGCGCACCGAGCTTGGCAAGGCACTCGCCGCCGCGGAGACGGAGGCCGGCGGCGGAAAGCTGGCGCTCACCCGCTGGCGGGCGGGCAGGACGGAAGAGGTCATCATCCCCCTCCCGGTGCTCGGCAGCTATAGCGCCACCGCGCCCTATGATTGCCCCAAATCAAAGCGCATTCTCGAACAAGGCTGCGCAGCGCTCGCGGCCCGCATGGCGGATCCGGCCTACCTCAAGGGCCCCACCGGCGAGCCCATCACCCGATCGCTCAACGCGCTCGCTCTCCTCGCGAGCGGAGATCCCGACTACCTGCCATTGATCAAAAAAGAGGCAGAATGGGCGGCCGGTTTCTCCGCCGACAACATGCAATCCTGGCGCTACGGCTATCTCATGATGCTGCTGGCCGAGTATGTCATGGCCACCGGCGATCAGGCTGTCGTGCCGGGCCTGCAACGGCTCGCGCTGGAGACCGCCAAAGGACAGAGCGGCGTAGGATCGTGGGGACACAAGTTCGCAAAGCCCGACGGCCGTCTCTACGGCTACGGGATGATGAATTCGCCGGGCATTCCCCTCACCATCGGACTCGTCATGGCCCGGGCCGCCGGCGTCAAGGATCCCGCGATCGACCTCGCCATCGAGCGCAGCGCCCGCTTGCTGCGTTTTTACATCGGCAAGGGAGCGATCCCCTACGGCGATCATCATCCCTGGATCCTGAACCACGAGGACAATGGCAAATGCGGCATGGTTTCAGTGTTGTTCAACCTGCTGGGCGAGCCCGCAGGCACGGAGTTCTTTTCCCGCATGAGCCTCGCCTCCCACGGCCCCGAGCGCGACACGGGGCACACGGGCAACTTTTTCAACATGATCTGGGCCATGCCCGGCGTGGCGCACTCCGGGCCCCACGCCACGGGAGCGTGGATGCAGGAGTTCGGCGGGTGGTATTTCGACCTCGCCCGTCGCCCCGATGGCAGCTTCTTCCATCAAGGCCCACCGGAGCCGGACAAGGACAGCTACGCGGGATGGGACTGCACCGGGGCCTATCTGCTGGCCTATGCGATGCCGTTGAAGAAGATATATCTCACCGGCAAACGGGCATCCGATATCCCGCAACTAGATGCCGATTCCGCCCAGTCCGTCATCCTCGACGGACGTGGCTGGAACAACAAGGACCGCGACACCTTCCATGAAGCACTGAGCGACGAGCAACTCCTCGAACGTCTTCAGAGCTGGTCGCCCGTCGTGCGAGAGCGGGCCGCGATAGCCCTGGCCCGCCGCAAAAACGCCCCGGTGGACAAAGTCATCGCGATGCTCGCGGCTCCGGATCTCGAGGCTCGCTATGGTGCCTGCCAGGCCTTGATCTTTCTTCGCGGCCGCGGCGCACCGGCCGTGAAGGCCCTGCGGAATACTTTGAAGGGGGACGATCTCTGGCTGCGTGTCAAAGCCGCCGAGGCACTGGCCGCGATCGGTGCCCCTGCCATGGATGCCGTGCCGCAACTCCTCGAACTGCTCGCCCGCGTCGATGCGGAGAAAGACCCGCGGGCCATGCAGCAGCGGTATCTGACCTTTGCCCTGTTTGATAATCGGGAAGGGATGCTCGGTCGCTCCCTCGACGGAGTGGATCGCGATGCCCTCTACATTGCCGTGAGAGCTGGTCTAAAGAATCAGGACGGCCGCGCCCGCGGCAGCATCGGCTCCGTCTATCGACATCTCTCGCTCGAAGAGATCAGACCGCTCCTGCCCGCCATCCATCAAGCCATCACCGAACCCGCGCCCAGCGGCGAGATGTTTGCCGATACCATTCGCGTGGAGGGACTGCGGCTCCTGGCCGAACACCACATCGAGGAAGGCATGGGCGCCCTCGTCCAGTACACCCGCGATCAGAATCCCTGGTCGAGCCAGAAGCGCACGCCTGAACTGATGACGATCCTGCTCAGCTACGGCGCCCATGCGAAGGGGGTCATTCCTGAGCTGGAGAAGCTCGCCCACTACTTCGAAACGGAAGAGCAAGACTTTCCCCCGAAACTCATGCTCGAGAAGGCCAACTCCGTCCGCGAAACGATCCGTGCCATCGAAGCGAGCACGGAGAATCCGACTTTGCTGAAATTACTTACCCCATAGGACACCTTCTCTTCGCCGTCCTCTTCTTCGCCTGCTTTGCCTCCGGAGCTGACGAAACGTCTCTTCCATGATGCCGCAGGGGCAGCGCTGCACCTCGCTCGGCGGACTCGCGACGACACCGGCCTCGCTCGAGATCGAGAGGAAGCTCGGCGCGCTGAAAAACAAAGGTTGCGGGACCTGCGAATGTCCGTAAATCCATTGTCTCTCCCCGTGTCGCTCTACGCCCGGACCTTCCAGTCAAACGACTCATACTCGTAGGCGAACTCCCCATCCGCCCGGCATTCGACGACGCCGAAGCCCTCGGGATTGCCGTAGACGGGGCCTTTCCACCACATCCCGCAGACGGCGCCGCCCTGAATGTAACGGATGCGGCCGATCTCGATTTTTTCGAGGACGTGACCGTGGCCCGAGAGGACGAGCTTCACATTGTGCGTCTCGAGGAGCTTGCGGAACTCGAAGACATTCGCGACGAGGGCCTTGGCATCGAGGGCAAACGACGGCCCCTTGATGACCTGATGCCAAACCGAGAAAAAGGGAATGTGACTCACGATGACGACAGGCGTCTCTTTGCCCGTCTTTTCGAGATCGGCCTGGAGCCAGGCGAGCTGATCGTCGTCGATGCGGCCCTCGTAGTCGAGCGTCGCGGCATTCTGCGAGATCGAGTCGAGGAGGATGAAATGCCAGCCGCCGTGATCAAAGCTGCGATAGGTCCGGCCCTCGCCGTAGCGGTCGGCGAAGAGTTTTTTTCCGTAATCCTGCTCGCCGGGTTTCACGACCGCCTTTGCTGACCAGCCGACGACATCGTGATTGCCGATGGTGTGATGGGCCGGGATCTCGAGCCTCTCGAGGGATTCATCGAAGAGATTCCACTCGAGCAGGGCGCGGTCCAGCCCGACCTCGAGCGCGTCCATGATGAGGTCGCCCCCGGTGATGAGAAAATCAGCCTTTGTCTCGGCAGCGGCGGCGACGGCGTTCATCTTCGCGACACACTGGGTGAAGCCCTCCGCCGCGCCGCGCTCGGGCTGGACGTGGATATCGGTGGCGAAGAGAAAGCGGAAGGAATCAGGAGCGGTGTCCTGAGCCGTGGCGGATATCGCGGAGAGGCCGGACGCCCCGGCGGCGAAATGGAGAAGTGAGCGGCGGTTCATGGTGTGGAATAATAGTGGAGGAAAGCAGTTGGGGAAAGGTGAGATCAAGGAGGGTGGACACTCCTGTCCACCTGTTACTTTAGTGAAGGGCCCCGGGCTTCCACGCTTTAGCCTCATCTGAGCCAATCCGTGCTAATCTGTGCAAATCCGTGCTGAACCATTTGATCGCAGATGATCACAGATCCGCTTTGCTTCCACAGATAGCCAGAGAGAAAATTTGAAAACGCATTGCCGCCTGCACACGCCCAGCACGACAGGAATGTCGTGCCTCCTTGGGGAGATCCCGGCTCCATCAAATCCCGTAGCCCACCATCGCATCACCGACATCCTGCCGAATGAGGTCCTCGATCGACGTCTCGCGGAGCTGGCTGTTGGTGGCATCTTCGGCCGCGCTCAGGCATTGCACGATGCCGGAAGCCCCGGGGAAATCGGGGTAATCCTTCGCATCGAGGAAGCGCAGCAGCTCCCCGTCGACCACCTCGATGACATCGGCCACCGAGATGAGGCGGCTTTCCCGACCGAGCCGGTAACCGCCCCCCACCCCCCGTTTGCTGCGGAGGAGATCGGCTCGCTTCAGAGCGAGGAGGATTTGCTCGAGGAACTTGATCGGGATCTTCCCCGACTCGGCCATCTCCTGGGCCTGCAGGGTCCGATCAGGCGGGAGAGCGGCGAGGATCGCCATCGCTCTCAGGGCATAATCGGCTTTCTTCGAAATTTGCATTACCCCCGATAAGTAAACAGCTCTTTCAGCGAGTAGGTCTTTTTCTCCGGCGCGGCGGGTTCTGCCTCCGACTCACTTTCTCCCTCGGTCGGAGCCGGCGCGGCTGCGGGTGGGACGGGACGGGCGTTGAGCGCACGGAGAACCTTTCGCTGGATGTTGACACTGATCCGCTTGCCCTTGCGGGCCTTCTGGACCTGCTTGTGGGTCAGTTGCTCGGTGCTGAGGGCGACGAGTTGATGATTGTTGAGGCCGATCTCGTCGAGAATGGCGTCTAGAGGCTGGGGACCGAGGTCTCGGGTGAGGGAATCTTCCATCGGGTTTGCTGAACTTGATTCTTGTTTTCGCGCAGCATCTCGCTAATCGTTGCCCCTTCTTATGACAACCCGAATTTTGCTCACCACCACGAGTTATCAGGACACCCCCGGTCCTCACCATCAACTTCTCGAGTCCCGGGACTACGAGATCGTCCGCGAGCGCGGCCCCCTCCCCGAGTCCGCGATGCTCGCCCTCGCCGGTGATTTCGATGCCTTCCTCTGCGGCGACGATGCGATCACGCAGGCGGTCATTGAGAAATCAGCGCCCCGGCTCAAGGTCATCAGCAAATACGGGATCGGGCTCGACAAGATCGACGTCGCCTACGCCACCACACAACGGCTCCCCGTCCTCAACACGCCCGGGGTAAACCACACCACCGTGGCCGAGCACACCTTCGGCCTGCTTCTCAGTCTCACCAAAAAGATTCAGGAAAACGCGGTCGAGGTGAAGGAAGGAAAATGGGTCGCCGGTTGGAAAAAGCCCGTCGGTCACGAGATCCTCGGCTCGACCATCGGCATCATCGGCCTGGGACGCATCGGAAAAGAAGTCGCGACGCGCGCCAAGGCCTTCGGCATGTCCGTGATCGCCTACGACCCCTACTTTGACGAAACCTTCGCCGCTGAACACGGCGTGACCCGCTGCGCGACGATGGACGACGTCCTCCTCGGCGCCAATGTCGTGAGCCTCCATTGCTTCCTCGACAAAGACACCCACGGCATGATCAACGCCGGGAAAATCGCCGAAATGAAAGACGGCGTCATCGTGCTCAACTGCGCTCGCGGCGAGCTCGTCGACACGAACGACATCGCCGCCGCCCTCGCCAGCGGCAAAGTCGGCGGCTACGGAGCCGACGTCCTCGACGAAGAGCCCCCCGCCCCGAATCATCCCCTCTTCACCGCGCCGAACTGCATCATCACCAGCCACATCGCCTCGCGGACTTACGAGAGCGTCGAGCGCCAGGCGCTGCGCGCGACCCATAACATGATCAATTACCTGAACGGCGATCCGGATTTCATTCAGGCGAATAAGTTTTAGGACGATGCCGCGGAAAATTCGGCAATTGGTGCAGGATCTGGAAAAAGCTGGATTTATGGATCGAGGAGGGAAAGGGAGTCATCGGAATTTCTTCCATCCAGCGGGAATAAGTGTTACCGTTTCAGGCAAGCTCGGCAACGATGCTAAACTTTATCAGGAAAAACAGGTAAGAATTGCTATTGAAAATTGCACCAGGCGATGAAGGCGACCGATATCTTTCACCGATGGGTTAGCTGGTCCGGGAGTGACCACTGCTACATCGGCTACTGCCCCGATCTGTTCCTCGGTGGGGTGCATGGGGACGACCCGATCGAGGTCGCCCGCGAATTGCAGACTGTCATTGATGAATGGGAGGAGATTTTTGAGAAAGATCGTCGCGACCTTCCTGAAGCGAAGACCCGACCGATGCGGGAGTTGGTTTGAGGGATAGTGCCAGGAGAACCTCGTTTGTTCCGCTTGAAGTCCCACACACTTTCAGGGTCGCTATTTTCTTCCGCTCCATCATCAACAGATATCCTTGCCCAGCCCTCCCAAATCGGATAAAACCATCGCATGCGCTCGATCGCTCTTCTCCTCTGCCTCTGGTCTTCCACCGTCACGCTCCCGGCGCAACTGGACACGGTTCTTTTACCGATGCGCGAATGGACGAGTATCGACGGCAAGACGATCCGCGCGGAGATGCTCGGGTTCGAGGGCGACGGGGTGCGGCTCCGGCTCGACGGCGGCCAGCGGACGCTTGTGCCCGTAGCGAGACTATCGCCGCAGGATAGGGCGGAACTCGTGCGGGTGCGCTTTCGGGATGACTACCGCTTCGAGCCGGGCGAAGCCGCGAAGACGAATTACTACTATTCCCGCCTCACTCCGCAGGACGGCGGGCACAAAGGAGTCGTCGCCCTGATCTCGGTGGGGCCTGGGCGCTTTCATCACCGAGCTCGCCATCCGCGGCGAGGCGATTCAGGGCTTTGTCGCGTTGCCGGTCAAGGCGCGTGCCAACCGGGTCGAAAATGCTGGGGGTGACGTCTGGACTTACGCGTCCATAGAGGTCAACCGGCAGCAATCCGGCGGAGTTGGCGAAACTGGCCGGAGTCCAGGCTCTCGACCTCCGCATCTCTGCCGGGAAGGATTCCCTCACTTTTCCGCTGACGGACACCCATCTTCTCGTCTCGCTGGAGGCGCTGCGCTGCTATCGTTGGGCGGTGCAGGTTCCGTAGAACGTGCGCTTCCCTCCCTCGCTTGTCTCAGGCCTGTCTTTACCGCGTCCAGAGCTGCCGAGTTTTCAAAGAGCCACGCCTCCCGAGCCGGCACCTCAGCAAAGGGCTCGAGGATGATGTTTCCATCTTCCAAAAGACGGACCCGAAAGCTGCTGACGCCTTGAGCGAGCTTGCCTAACGAGATCCGCCCTTTTGAATCGGGCCTCAACTGCTGAATGAGTGCGTCCATTTCGAATATTCCCAGATAAGCATAACAAAGAGGTGGGATTCCGTCAATGTGGGAGTCGCTTTCAATCCCACTCTGATGCGAATCGGAAAGAATTCGCTCGTTTCTTGATTGCCCCGGTCTTTTCAGCCGACCTACACCACCCATGCGACGAGGGATCGTCGCGCTCCCGCCTCCGTCCCCACTGCTTTGCTTTGACTTTCCTCGATCCCGTCTTTTACTCCTGCCCTCATGTCTCTCACGATTAAACCCGCTTCTGAAGTCGCCTACGATTGTATCTCCATGGGCGAGGTCATGCTCCGCCTCGATCCGGGCGAGGGCCGCATCCACACTGCCCGCCAGTTTGCCGCCTGGGAGGGCGGCGGGGAATACAATGTCACCCGCGGACTCCGCCGTTGCTTCGGCTTGCGCGCGGCCACGGTGACGGCTTTTGCGGACAATCCGGTGGGTCGGCTCATCGAGGACTTTATTCTTCAGGGCGGGGTCGATACCCGCTTCATCCAGTGGAAAAAATACGACGGGATCGGCCGCGACGTGCGCAACGGGCTCAACTTCACCGAGCGGGGCTTCGGCATCCGCGGAGCGGTCGGCTGCCCTGACCGCGCCAACACCGCCGCGAGCCAGATGAAGCCCGGCGAGATCGACTGGGACGACATTTTCGGCAATCACGGGGCCCGCTGGTTCCACACCGGGGGCATCTTCGCCGCCCTCAGCGAATCGACCGCCGAGCTCACGATCGAGGCCTGCAAGGCCGCCCAGAAACACGGCACCGTCGTGAGCTACGACCTCAACTACCGCCCCTCGCTCTGGAGTTCCATCGGCGGCCTCGCCAAGGCGCAGGAGGTGAACCGCGAGATCGCAAAGTATGTCGATGTCATGATCGGCAACGAAGAGGACTTCACTGCCTCGCTCGGCTTTGAGGTCGAGGGCGTGGATGAAAACGTGCGCGGCATCGACGTGACCAATTTCAAAAAGATGATCGAGACGGCGATCAAAGAATTCCCCAACTTCAAGGCGACCGCGACGACCCTGCGTGAGGTACATACCGCGACGGACAATGACTGGGGCGCGATCTGCTGGCACGACGGTCAGTTCTACGAGTCCAATGCCTACCCGCACCTCGAGATCCTCGACCGGGTCGGAGGCGGCGACAGTTTTGCCTCGGGCTTTGCCTACGGATTCCTCCAGTTCAATGATCCCGAAAAAGCGGTCCAGTATGGTGCCGCCCACGGGGCTCTCGCGATGACCACGCCCGGCGACACGACCATGGCGACGCTATCCGAAGTGGAAAAAGTCGTCAGTGGCGGCGGCGCCCGGGTGGTGCGCTGAGGTTGGCCCGGTCTGCCCGGTCAACTCGCGGCACCTCGACTCAGTTCTGCCGCAGTTGGAAAAGCCTGCGCGGCGGGACTGCTTCCCCGGGCTCGGGGCCACCGGTCTCTTCGCGTTTCACCTGGGGACCGAAGATGCCCTGGCCGATCTTTTTCAAGCCCTCGATGGGGATGTTCGTCATCTCGGCGATGACATGCGCGGGGACCTTCGCGAGATTGGAGATGTGCTTGGGTTTCCAGACCGGCTCGGTGATCGTGCCGGTGCAGGAGTAGGTGAGCAGCTCGCTGACCGGCGTGAGAACGGTGCGCGAGAGGGCGCCCCGGGTATTCACGACGGCCTCGAGGTCGACCGACTTGTCCACGAGCGAGACCGTCCCCACGCCCCGTACGCGAAAGGCGTGGGTGAGCGCCTCGATGTCGTCGGTGGCGATGATTCCTTTGGAAATGGTAAAGCTGGCCTTGGCCTCCTTCGAGACACTGTGACCGCCGTTCTCCCCGGAGGGATCATTTTTCGAGATCAGCTTCGAGAGCGGTCCGAGCACCGGGATGGCGAAAAGATAGCCGTCAGAGATGCGGGCGTCGCCGTTCCCGCTGATCGAGGCGATCTGTCCGGCATTGCCGGCGAGGTGAAAGGTCGAATCGACGCTGCCTTTGATCGCGTCGCGATCACCGTAGTGTTTCGTAACCGCCTCGAGCGGCACTCCGACCACCCTGACATTCGCCTCAAACGGCTGCTCTTTGGAGCGCACGTTTTTCGCGTCATACTCCAGCTCAAAGCTGCCCCCGAAGACACCCGCCTTGAGCGAAGTGAGATGGACCCGGCTGCCATCGACGAGGACTTCGCCACGTGGTTCGGTCAGTGTCAGGGTCTTCCCGAGAAAGACGTAACGGGCATTGCCTCCCCCGACAAAGGAAATCTTCAACTCATTGCGACGGGACTCATCACCGACCTCCTCGTCGCGCCGGGCATCGAGGAGACCTGCGAGCCGGACCGTGGGCGGGCTGCTATGCTGGTAGCGCTCCAGCGCCGTCGCGAGCTTGGGACTGAAAGCGCGGGCGCCCTCGATCAGGTCCACCGTCGAGACGACCCCCTTTACCTCCCACTGCTTCTCCTTCACATTGTTCTGCGCGAGCTCGGCGACGATCTTCCCCTCCTCGCGGACGAGGGCGACATTGCGGAACCACTGCGTCTCACCATTGGTCTCGAAGTCCGTCTCCATCTCCTGGAAGTCCACTCCGTTCAGCCGGAAGTGGCGCAGGTCGATCTCTCCCCGGTTCGCCCAGGTGAGGGGGGTCCAGCCCTCCCCCTGCCCCACCGCCGCGATGTAGATGGTCGAGACTTCGCCGAAGTTCCAAGCGTCGATAAACTTGCGCCCTTTCTCATCGAAGAAGGGCCGGAAGACGCGCGGATCGAGCTTGATCTCGGTCTGGTATTGGATCGTGGCTTCGCCGTGACCGGGCTCGTATTTGAGATTGAGAAAAGCCACCCCGGTCTTGTGATCGAGCCGCAGATTGCGCAGGTAAAAACGCTCGCCTTCTGCGCTGAACCCAAAATCGAGACCTGAAAAGACCGTGCCCCGGGTCACAAAACGCTCGGCCCGCACCTCCCCGATGATCTCTCCGGGGAAGCCTTTCATCGCCGCTGCCCGTTTTCCTCCGAGGGCGAGATGACCCGATGCCTTGATTGCCGGCGGATTGAAAAAGACCACTTCGCCGAGCTTTTTATCATTGGAGAAGAGGGCCGCGAGGCTCGCCACATCGGCGCTCGACTCGACCGAGAAATTCAGCTTCTCTTCCTCCTGAGTCCACTCCCCGGTGAGGTTGAGAACGCCCTTGGCGTCGCGGATCTCAAGACTCTCGATCACCGCGCTTCCAGTCCGGCCGTCGTAGCCGATCGTGGCATCGAGCGACTCGACCCGGTAGGCCTGGCCCTGTTTGCTGAAGGCCGGGATCCGCACCTCCGCTCGAGCCGTCGTCGTGGCGAGGTCGTCGAGATCACCGCGGAACTCGATCGCGACCTTTGGTCGACCCTCGGAAAACTCGTATTTCTCAAAGTCTTTCAAAAAGCGCACGATCTGACGCCGCTGCTGCGCGAGACGAGCGGCATTCCCCTTTTCGTCCACCACTTTTTCCTTTTCCTGATCGAGCGGAGGTCTCACCAGCGAGCCCTTGATCGACAGGTCCATGCCCACGACCGAGGCCTCGGCCTTCACGATCTCGATGACACTCTCCGTGATCACGACCCGTCCTGACAGCCCCGTAACGCGGAGGCGGCGACCATCGGGCTTCGTCGGATCGAGCGGGAGAGAGAGGCTCGCCTCCTGCACGTCGAGCGTATTGACCGAGATCTGCTTTTCGTTAAAAACCCGGCTGAGATCGACATCGAGATAGACGTCGTCGATCACCGCGACCTCCTGCGACCGTGTCTCGTCCTGGAAAAAACGCACGTCCTCGGCGACGAGCCCGCGGAAGGCCCCTAGCGTCAGCTTGCCGATATCCACGTAGTAACCGCGCTTCGCGAACTCCCGCTCGATCGCATCGCGCCAGCTGTTCGTGAAGCCTTCCTTCCGCGCATAAACCGCACCCCAGACGAGGCCGAAGCTCGCGAGGAGGCAAAAGAGGAGGAATAAACGGCGAATGTGACGCATCAGCAGCAGCGGGCAAAGCTCGGGAGTTTCTGCGAAAAAGCGATATCCTGCCAGCAAATTCCGACCGGAACAAATTTCTACGTGACATAAACGATTGGAGACTCCAGATCCTTGGCCTAATCTCCGACTTTCCACAGCAAATGCGCATCATCGCCGGCAGCGCGGGCAGTATCCCGCTCAAAGTCCCCCGCTCCCTCACCCGTCCCACCACGGACCGGGTCAGGGAGGCCGTCTTTTCCGTGCTCGGGGAAAAACTCGCCGGCGCTCGCGTCCTCGATCTCTTTGCCGGCTCGGGCTCGCTCGGGCTCGAGGCGCTCAGTCGCGGTGCGGCCGAGGCCACCTTCGTCGAGTCGAACGGCCCCGCCTGCACCATCATTAGCGAGAACGTGGCGAAATCGCGTCTCGCCGGCGCCCGCGTGCAGCGCCGCGACGTGCTTGCCTTCCTCTCCACGGCGGCAAAAGGGCACTACGATCTCGTCTTCGCCGACCCGCCCTACGCCCGCGACGAGGCCACCCTTGCCCTGCTCACGACCCTGCTCACCCTGCCCGCCCTCGCCGAATCGCTCGCGCCCGACGGGGTCTTCGTCCTCGAGAGCTTCGCAAGCGTCGCCCTGCCCGAGAGCCCGCTCTGGGAGGTGGTCAGGGAGAAAATCTACGGCAGCACCCGCGTCAGCTACCTCAGCCCGCTCCCGACGACGCCCGCCCCTGACTGATCCCCCCGCCATGCCCCGCCAGGTCGTTTACCTCATTTACAATCTCCTCCTCCCCGTCTTCCTCGTGATAGGGTTGCCGTCGTTTCTCCTCAAAGGTCTGCGACGCGGAGGCCTCGCTCGCAATTTTCGGCAGCGCTTCGGCTTCTTTTCACCCGATACGGTGGCCCGCTTTCACGGGAAAAAGCCGGTCTGGATCCATGCCGTCAGTGTCGGGGAGATCTTCCTCGCCCTAAAGATCATCGACGCGATCCGCCAGGCAGACCCAAGGCAACACATCGTCCTCAGCACCACGACGACGACCGGCTACCGCGTCGCCGCGGAAAAGGAAAGCGACACCCTCACCGTGATCCACAATCCGATCGACCTGCCCCCGGTCACTGCTCGGGTCATCCGGCTCATCGATCCCTCGCGCCTCGTCCTCATCGAGGCCGAGATCTGGCCGAATCTGGTCGGACAACTGAAACGGCGAGGCATCCCCGTCGTCCTCATCAATGCCCGGCTTTCGCCCCGATCCGAGGGGCGTTACCAGAAAGTGAAAAGGTTCATCGCCCCGATTTTTTCCCTCCTCGACGGCGTCACCGTGCCCTTCGAGGTCGATCAGGGCCGCTGGGCCGGGCTCGGCATCTCGCGCGAGCGCATCGTCGTGACCGGCAGCGTGAAGTTCGACAACGCCGGCACCGGAGCCACCGCGACGGAGCGGCAACACGCTCTCGATCAATGGCTCACCGACACGGGAATGCCCGAGGTTCGTCGTATCCTCCTCGCCGGGAGCACCCACGACGGGGAGGAAAAACTGCTCGCCCTCGTCGCCGACCGTCTCCGCGTCGAGGTGCCCGGCCTCGCCCTCGTCATCGTTCCCCGCCACGCCGAGCGGGGGGCCGCGATCGCCGCGCAGCTTCGTGAGCTCGGCTTTGACCCCATCCTCCGGGTGGAACCGAAGAGGGTAGCGTCCACGACCGAAGAGAGTCAGGTCACCCCCGCGACTGCCCCGCGCGGCCGGGTCTGGATCGCCAACACCACCGGGGAACTGCGCTCGTGGTTTCCCCTCGCCGAGCTCATTGTGATAGGGAAGAGCTTTTGCGGGGAAGGCGGGCAGAATCCCGTCGAACCCATCCTCTGCGGTCGGCCGGTCGTAGTCGGGCCGCACATGGAAAATTTCAGCGACGTCATCGCCGACCTCCTCGCCGTCGAGGGGATCGCGCAGGTCAGCGGCGAAGAGGCCCTGCCCACCACCCTGCTCACACTTCTGCGCAATCCCGATCTCGGCCTCGAGATGGCCCGCAACGGAGCCGCCGCGATGGCCCGACACGAGGGAGCCGCCGCCCGCAACGCCGCCTTTCTCTTAGATGCAAAGTCGCTCGACTAGCAGAATCCGGTGCTGGACAGCAGCCCCCGTTTCCTACACCATTACGCCTCGAGAGAATCTATTCGCATGCCCGACTTCCCCATCTTCGTTCAGGACTACTGGCCCGTCCTCGTCGCCTACCTCGTCGGGGCGACGCCCTTCGGATTTCTTGCCGGCAAGGCAAAAGGCATCGACATCCGCGAGCATGGCAGCGGCAACATCGGGGCGACCAATGTGCTCCGCGTCCTCGGCAAGCCGGTCGGCATCACCGTGCTCGTCCTCGACGTGATGAAAGGCCTCCTCCCCGTGATCGTCGCGAAGCTCGTGAGTGATTCCTCCCTCGTCCACATCGCCACGGCGATGGCGGCGATCCTCGGGCACAACTACACCTTCTGGCTCGGATTCAAGGGCGGCAAGGGCATCGCCACGACGGGCGGCGCGATCCTCTCGATCATGCCCTGGGCGCTCATCGCGGCGGTGCTCGGCTGGATCATCGTGTTGAAAGTTTCCCGCTACGTCTCCCTCGCCTCCCTCGCTGCGGCGGTCATCATTCCGCTCACTCTCGTCGTCGAGAATCTCATCACCGGCACGTGGGAATGGAACATCTTCGGCTTCGGGATGTTCGTCTGTCTCCTCGCGATCTGGAAACATCGCGGCAACATCGGGCGCCTCCTCCGCAGCGAGGAAAACCGCTTTGCGAAGAAAAGTCCCACGAGCGACCAACCCTAAATTCTTATGACTAACAAAGCCGCCGTTCTCGGCTCCGGAAGCTGGGGCACCGCCCTCTCCATCGCCCTCGCCGACAGCGGACGCGAGGTCCTGCTCTATGGCAACGACCCCGTCATGCGCGACGAGATCAACAATGACCACCGCAACTCGAAGTATCTCCCCGGGACTGTCCTCCCCGACGCGATCCGCGCGACGGTGGATATCAGCGAGCTCTGCGAGATGCCCGTGATCCTGCTCGTCGTGCCCTCCCAGGTAGCCCGGCTCGTCCTCGGCCAACTCGCCGGCGTCGGTATCGCAAAGGAGACCATCCTTGTGAGCTGCACCAAGGGCATCGACCCCGGCACGGGGAAACTGATGCACGAGCTCATCCACGAATTTTTTCCCGACAACCCTACCGCAGTATTGTCAGGACCGAGCCATGCCGAAGAGGTCGCCAAGCGCATGGCCACCCTCGCCACGATCGGGTCCGAGGATCCCGCCGTCGCCGCCCGGGTCCAGGAGATCTTTGCCCTCCCCTGGTTCCGCACCTACACCAGCAGCGATGTCATCGGGATCGAGCTTGGCGGCGTGGTGAAAAATGTCTTCGCGATCGCCGCCGGCGCCATCGACGGACTCGGTCTCGGCGACAATGCCAAAGCCGCCATGGTCACCCGCGCTCTCGCCGAGATGACCCGCCTCGGCGTGGCGCTGGGAGCAAAGGAAGAAACCTTCCGCGGGCTCAGCGGACTCGGGGATCTCATCGTCACCTGCTACAGCGTCCACAGCCGCAACAACCGCGTCGGTCGCATGCTCGGTGAGGGCAAGACACTCGACGAGGCCATCGCCGCGATGAACCAGGTCGCCGAGGGTGTCCCCAATGCCAAAAACGCCTACGAACTCGCCCGCAAGCTCGGCGTGAGAACTCCACTCATCGACCAGGCCTATGCCGTGCTCTACGAGAACAAACCCCCGGCCTCGGCCCTGCGCGAGCTGCTCGACCGCAATCCGCGCTCAGAATCCGACTGACTTTTCCCGCCGCGACGGCGGTCTCCCATGCGTCTCGCGATCACCATCGCCGTCTTTGCTTTGCACCTCCTTCCGCTTCCAGAAGTGCGGACAGGCAACTGGACTTTCAAAAGCGGCGGGTCCCTCCCCGGCGATCCGGTCTCGTTCGACTTTGAAAAGAAGACCGTCACGGTGGCGAATCCTCTCACCGGGAACCAGACCGTCGTGCCGACAAAAAATCTCTCGGTCCGCGGCCGCCAGCAGCTCCTCTTTTCCCCGCTCTTTCATCGGGGCGAGGGTGATGATCCGCTCTGGCCCGAGGTAAAAAGAAACCTCCTCATTCGCGGGCTGATCGTGCCGCTCCTCGTCCTTTTCGCCGGCTTCTGGGTTTCCGGCTGGCTCATCGGGCGGAAGTTCAACCCCGTCCTCGCGGGGATCGGCTTCATCGGCTCGTGGGTCATCGCCGCGATCTTCACCGTCTTCTACGCCTTCCTCAAGATGCGTCTCGAGGGCGGAGTGACGACGACTCTCGTCGGGGTCGGGTTCACCCTCATCTTCACCCCGCTCTATGTCTCGGCGGTCTACGGATGCACCTACCTGCGGGGTCTTGCGGTGTTTTCCTTTCACCTCGTCGCCGGACTCTCGCTCCTCAGTATCGGCCTGGTCGCAGTCGAGACCGTCGCCGGGGTGGAAAAGGTCGATGCATGGTGGAGCAAAGAAGTCTTCGAACCGCTCGGACTCATGGCCCCGCCGTCCGGAGTCTCGCTCATGCTTCGGGGAAGAGGCTCAATAGCCAGCTGAGATAGGCCGCCGCCTCCGCCGAGTTTTCCGCCGGAGCCCACTCCGCGAAGACCTTGTCCGTGTCGTCGTAGGGCCCGCGCTTGATCTCGAGGATGACCGTGTCGGGCGCGAGCGCGAGGACGCCGTGCCAGACACGGGCCTCAATGTCGATGAGTTCCCCCACGCCGAGACGGCTCACCGTGAGGGCTTTTCCAGCCTCATCGAAAGTAAGGAAGCCGAGCGTCCCTGACATCACCAGAATTGTCTCCGTGGCCCAGTCACGCGGATGCTGATGCGCCTGGATGTAAGTGCCCGGCTGCATGAAGTTGATCATGCGCTGGACGAGGTCCTCCCCCTCGCGATGGATCGGCAGCAGCATACGCCGCCGGGGACTGCGGCGCGACTGGGCGAGACCCTCCGCGCGGAGAGCGGCAGTAAGTTCGAAGACGGGGCCCGTGGGATTCGGCATCGCGAGATTCATCCCTACGCCTCAGCCGAAAGGCGACCCCGGGCAAGCGGCATTTTCCCCGCCGGTTCCCGAATTCGCGCCGCCTTGAATTTTCCCCTTCCCTTTGCCCCGCCCCGCGCTAAAACTCCCCCATGTCTGACTCCGTCTCTCCCGATCGCGATCCCTCCTCACTCCGCAGCGCCCGCTGGTTCGCGCCGGACGATCAGCGCAGCTTCGGCCATCGCTCGCGGCTGAAGCAGATGGGATTTAATACCGAGGACTTCCAGGCCAAGCCCGTCATCGGTATCCTGAACACGTGGTCCGACATGAACAACTGCCACAGCCACTTCCGCGACCGCGCCGAAGAGGTGAAACGCGGCGTCTGGCAGGCAGGCGGCTTCCCCGTCGAGATCCCCGTGATGTCCATGTCGGAGAGTTTCATGAAACCGACGAGCATGCTCTACCGCAACCTCCTCGCCCTCGAGGTCGAGGAGACGCTGCGCTGCTACCCACTCGACGGAGCCGTCCTCATGGGCGGGTGCGACAAGACCGTCCCCGCGCTCATCATGGGCGCGACCTCGGCGAACATCCCCTCCATTTTCCTCCCCGCCGGTCCCATGCTGAAAGGCTGCTGGCGCGGCGAAATCCTTGGTTCGGGCACCGACATGTGGCGATTCTGGGCCGAGCGCCAGGCCGGCAATCTCTGCGAGGACGGCTGGAATGAACTCGAGGACAGCATCGCCCGGTCCCCCGGCCATTGCATGACGATGGGCACGGCCTCGACCATGACCGCGATCGTCGAAGTGATGGGCCTCTGCCTCCCCGGCTCGACCTCGATCCCCGCAGTCCACTCGACCCACGCCCGCATGGCCTCGAGCTGCGGTCGCCGCATCGTCGATCTGGCCTGGGACAAGATCACGCCCCGCATGCTCCTCACCGAGGACGCCTTTCACAATGCCATCGTCACCGACATGGCGCTGGGCGGCTCGACCAATGCGATCATCCACCTCATCGCGATGGCGGGCCGGGCCGGGATCAAGCTGACTCTCGAGCAGTTCGACCACATCTCGCAGCAGGTCCAGGTCATCGCGAACATCCGCCCCTGCGGCGATTACGTGATGGAGGACTTCTACGACGCCGGCGGGCTCCTCGCCCTGCTCTCGCAGATCAAAGCCCATCTCAAACTCGACTGCCTCACCGTCTCGGGGGAGACTCTCGGAAAAAATCTCGAAGGCGCGATCGTTTACAACGACGACGTCATCCGCCCGCTCGATCGACCCGTCTCCAAGGCCGGCGGCACCTTTGTCCTGCGGGGAAATCTCGCGCCCGATGGTGCGGTCATCAAGCCCACCGCCGCCGAGCCGCATCTCCTCGCGCACCGCGGAGTCGCCGCCGTTTTCGCCGACTACGGAGACTTGAAAAACCGCATCCACGACGAGTCGGTCGGTCTCACCGCCGACCACATCATCGTCCTCCAGCACGCTGGCCCGATCGGGGCACCGGGCATTCCCGAGTGGGGCATGCTCCCGATCCCGAACTACCTGCTCAAGCAGGGCGTGCGCGACATGCTGCGGATCTCCGACGCGCGCATGAGCGGGACCAGCTACGGAGCCTGCGTCCTCCACGTCTCGCCCGAGTCCGCCATCGGAGGTCCCCTCGCCCTCGTGCAGGATGGCGACATCATCGAAGTGAATGTCGCCGAGCGCCGCCTCCATCTCGAAGTCAGCGACGAAGAGCTCGCGATCCGCCGGGCCGCCTGGACGCCGCGACCCGCCCGATTTCGCCGCGGCTACGGCCTGCTCTACGCCGAAGAGGTCACCCAGGCGCCCGAGGGCTGCGATTTCCGATTCCTCCACCACGGCGAAGACGCTCCCGAACCCGATATTTTCTAGAAAAGATAGGACTCGATCCTTTCGCAAGCTTCGCGTAATCTGAAACCTGATGAAGCAGACCGGCGACCCGTCCCCTGACACCCCTCGCGAGATTAGGGAAACGAAATCGTCCCTCTACGTCCTCGTCTCCGCGACGGTGGCGGCGATCATCCTCGGGCTCACGATCTTCCTCCTCGTGCGCGGATTCCAATGGCGAGCCACCCTCGCCGACCTGCGCGCCGAACCCGGCATCGAGATCCTCAGCGTCGAGCGTCTCGGTTTTTTCAAAAAACGGCTCCTTGGGCTGCGCGATCCGCTCGCCCCGACGGCGGAGAGCATCCTGCGGAAAAACAACATCGGTCCCCTCACCGCCGAAGTCATCCTGACCGAATACTATTCTCTCAACACCCCCTACGCCCTCGAACGCGAGGCGATGGAAAAGGCCCGTTTTGACGAGCTGCGCCAGTCCGTCCTCAGCGCCGTCGGTGAGTTCGCCGCGACGACCACGGCAAAGCGCGAAGCCGATCTTGAGCGCATCACCCGAATGCTCTTTCAGGCCCGCTTCCCCGAAGCGATGAAGACCGTCGACCTTGAGTGGAAAGACGGGGCCTGGTTCGCGAAGGGCGAAATGTATGCCCCGGCCCGCGAGATCTTCGTGAAAGAATCGCCCGCCTACATCGTCGAGGGCGACTTGAAGTTCGATCATCTCGTGAATCTCACCGAGAGCCGCGCCTCCTCGGTCCGGGCCGATCTCGATGCCACGGACCTCTTTACCGTGGACCTCGACGGAGGCTACGTACACATCGACCGCATGCGGCGCCTCGTCGCCGACTACGACCTCGTCTGTCGCAACTCGGGTCTCCCGTCCCCGCGTCTGCAACTCGAGATCACCACCGCAGATCTCGCCGGCATCGCACACAAAGTCGCCGCCGTGAAACGGGGGCTCACCTCCCCGGGCGGCATCGCTGAAGATCGTTTCCTGCCCGATCTTGCGAAGGGAGCGACCGCCGGCGATACGGCGAAGGCCTTCCTGCGACTGGTCGCCGCCCCCGCCCCCTGATGAGCGAAGGGCCCGCCCGTGTTCGGCGTGCCGAGGTGCTCGTGCCGCCCCTCGTGACTTTCGCGGGAGTCGTCGTGCTGCTGATCGCCGCCCGCTTTTATGAAAGACTCCCGGTGCAGGCTCCACCCTGCGGATTTAAGGCCACTCTCGGCATCCCCTGCCTCGGCTGCGGCGGCACCCGCGCGATCAAAGCCCTCGCTTCGGGACAAATCGTCGAGGCGATCGCCTTTAATCCGGCGGTTGTCTTTGGTGTCTTTGTCAGTGCCGCCTGGCTCTTCACGGGACTGCGACGGTTTTGGAACAGCGCGTCCCCGCTCACCGTGCCCGAACAAAATCTCCGGATCAGGCGGGTTGCCCTGATCGCGATCGGCGTTCTCACTCTCAATTGGATCTACCTCCTCTTTTTTCTCCCATGACACCTCCTCTACAGAACCAGACCGCAGTCGTCACCGGCGGAGCCAAGGGCATCGGTCTCGCCATCGCCAACTCCTTTCTTGAAGCGGGCGCGAAGGTCATCGCGATCGATCTTGATGCCGGGGCTCTTGCCCAATTTCGCGCCACCGCTCCGGACCGCATCGAGGCGCTGTGCCTTAACGTCGCAGACTTCGCCGCCCTCAAAAGCGGTCTCGCCGGGCGCGGGATCGATCATCTCGTCTGCGCCGCGGCGGTCGGTTCGGGGAAGATGGGATTCCCCTTCTGGAACCTCGAACCCGACGACTGGAAACGGGTCCTCGACATCACCCTGATGGGAACTGTCAACACCGTGCACGCCTGCGTGCCCGCCCTCCTTGCCGGAGAGACGGCAAGGAAGTCCGTGCTCCTCCTCGCCTCGGTCGCCGGGCAAATTGGATCCCAGACCGACCCGCCCTACAGCGCCGCCAAGGCCGCCACGATCAACTTCGCCCAGCTCGCCGCCAAGGATTTCGCTCCCTACGGCGTGCGGGTCAATGCGATGTCTCCCGGGATGGTGAAGACAAGTCTGAACCGGGCGGTCTTCGACTCGTCAAAGGAATCCGCCACGATGACTTATGAAGAATGGGCCGGGGAAAAAATCGAGCGGGTCTCCCCTCTCGGCCGCTGGCAGGACGCTGCGGAGTTCGGCGCCATGGCGGTTTTTTTAGCGAGTGAGTGCGGACGCAATATGACCGGGCAAACGCTGAATATCGACGGCGGACAGGTGATGCATAGTTGAGGCGGGGGTGGAACAAGGCCGATAGGAATGTCGCCCCTCCTTGGGGGCTGCGATTTCCCCATCCGTGAAACTCACTGCCTCATCTGAGCCCACTCTCGATAAACACGGTGGTGCCCCGCTGCCGGGAGGATTTCCCGAATATTTCTACCCATTCCCTCTACCCTACGTGAAATCGTAAAGCGCCCTTCCCTTTACTCCCAATCACCACTCTTTCGTAAATGCGTTCCGCACTGCGCTGGCGACTGGCAAAGATGGCGACGTCATCCGCATAACGGACGAAACTCAACCCTCGTTTTTCGAGTTCTTTGTCCAAGCTGATGCTCTCCTCCGTTCGCCTTGGGGATCTTCGTCATCGAGAGACGTCGCTGCGGAAATCCTTGAGCCAAAAAGTGACCGCGCCCATTTCCTCCCGCGGTATCAACCGGACGGAAAAATAAAACTCTGGAAAATGTATCACCTGGTGATATATTTTCACACATTGATTGATAGATTTTATACCCCTCTCCTCCAGGAATACTTGGAACTTTTCCCGGTAGTCGCCGTGGTGGGCCCTCGTCAGGTCGGCAAATCGACGTTGGTGACCTCTGCCCTGATTGGAAAAGATCGGACGTATCAGACCCTCGACGATCTGTCGCTGCGTTCCGTGGCAGAGCGCGACCCGCAGGCTTTCCTTGATCATCCCGGTCCGGTCACCATTGACGAAGTGCAATTGGCTCCCGGTTTGCTGCGGCAGGTAAAACTACTGACGGATCGCGAGCGCGTCCCGGGTCGATTTCTCCTCACCGGCTCGGCTGATCTCGATCATTGCGCGGACCTTTCCGCCGTCCTTGCGGGACGGGTCGGAGTGCTGCGCCTGCCGCCCATCACCCGGGCCGAGGAGACCGGGAAGCAAAAATGGCGGGACCTCCTCCGCTGTGAAACGGTCGAAGATCTCGACGATACCTTTGCGGGGCAGACCGCCGCTCCCTTTGATCCGGCGCGACTGCTGCGGGGAGGATTTCCTCTGAGCATTCAAGCCTCCAGTGATCGGGCCCGCGCGCTCTGGATGGATTCGTTTCGAATGACCTATCTCGAGCGGGATCTCCGCCGCATCTCGGACATCGGCAATCTGGCCGATTTCGACCGGCTCATGCGCCTCTCGGCGGCGGTCTCTTCCGGGTTGTTGAATCAGGCCCATCTCGCACGGGACGCGGGACTCAGTCCGGCGACAGCGGGCCGTCACCTCTCGGTGCTGGAGGCCAGCCTTTTGATCCACCGACTCCCGCCTTACTTCACGAATGTGGGCAAACGTCTCGTGAAGTCGCCCAAACTTTTCTGGACCGATACCGGGCTCTGTGCCCATCTTCTCGGACTTTCCCACACCTCGGATCTCGCGGCGGAGCCGCTCCTGCGCGGAAAACTCTTCGAGACTTTTGTGATGATGGAGATCCGGGCGCTCCTGCCACTCGTCCTGCCGTCGGCGCGACTTTTCCATCTCCGCACTCACGGTCAGTTGGAAATCGACGGACTGATCGACACCGGGCGGAAAAAGCTGCTCTTCGAGGTGAAAGCGGGACGCACCGTCACGGCCGACGACGCCGCCCACATCGAGCGTTGGCTCGCGCTGAAGCCCGATCACGGCCCCGGGCTGGTGCTGTATGGAGGCGAAGAATACCGCATCCTCTCGCGCAACGTCCGAGCGGTGCCGGTTTCTTTGCTCTTTGGATGAGGTAAATCCGACGCTATTCTCCCCCACCCCGCCACGCCCGGAAGCAGGTGATGAACCCGGTCGCGAAATCCTGCGGTCGCGTCCCGATCCACTCGTCAATGAACTCGGGCGCGAACCATCTGCCGCTATCGACTTCCTTGCCGTGGACGCGGATTTTTCCCTTCGCTTCCGCCAGAAACACTTCGATGAACTCCTGATCGGTCGCTGCGGACGCGGCGACGCGGGCGACTCGGGTGATCTCGCCCTTCGGCTGCACCCAGACTTCCTCCCACAGCTCGCGCCCGGCGCAGTCGTAGTAACTTTCCCCGAGATCGACGTGGCCCGAGGCACTGCTGTCCCACTTGCGGGGATGGGTGTCTTTGAGATGCGAACGCAGTTGCAGGTAGACCTCGCCGATTTTGTTCTGGAGAATAACATGTACGGCGCGGTGAAGGAGCTTGCGCTCGTGGATCTCACGCCGCGGGCGCGACTCGATCACTTCGTCGTTTTCATTGACGACATCGAGCAACTCGGTCGCGGAGGGCGGCAGGACACTGCACGGATGCGGGTCGACGTGATTCGAGAGATTGACCCACTCGAGGAGCGACAATTCCTCGGCCCTGACACTGGCCTTAAAGCCGAGCGCACCGAAGATCTCCGCCGCTCGTGCGGGTTCGAGCTGGAGATTGTTGTGCAGTTGTTTCCGGCGCTGGGAAAAGCCCTGCTTCACGACACTGCGGAAGACCTCGGGCGAGTGCATCGGCAGTTCGTCAAAGGGACGCGGATCAAATCGCAGGATCGTCGAGTCCACGGCGGGACGCGGATGAAAGGGCTCGGGCCCGACGGTACGGAGGGCGGTGGTGCGCCAGCGCTCCTGCAGCATGAGACTGAGGATGCCGTAGTTCTTCGTCTGCGGCACGGCGACGAAACGATCCCCGACTTCTTTCTGCACCATGATGATGGCACTGCTGACTGGGCTCGGCGCATCGAGGAAGCGGCTCAGGATGGCGTTGCCGACGGAATACGGGAGATTCCCGATGAATTTGACGCTGCCTTCGAGGAAGAGCGGGCGCACATCGTACTCGGTCGCGTCGCCGTGGATGACTTCGACTCCGAGCGGGGCGTATTTTTCCTGAAGGAATTTGGCGAGGCGGCCGTCGGCCTCGACGAGGATGAGACGGCGGCATTTCCCGACGAGGTGCTGTGTGAGCGCCCCGAAACCGGGACCGATCTCGATGACACAATCGTCGGGTTTCAAATGAAGTTGCGCGGCGATCCAGCTCGAGATCGAGTCGTCAATGAGGAAGCTCTGGCCCAGCTTGCGACTGGGAATAAGGTCGAGACGTCTGAGTTGGGTCTGAAGGTCGGAAAGGTTCACCGGGCCAACATGGCGGATTTCAGGACGGAATCCAGTTGGAGTTTGCCCCTCGCCCGTTGCCACGAGGGCGCAAGAGGGTTACCTGTCTCACCCGACCCTCTCGAGTCACGTTTCGAAAGCGGTCCCGGACAACCGATATGGCGATCATTCCCCAGGAAACCGTGCAGGAGATCCTCGACGCGACGGACATCGTCGAGTTGATCCAGGGCTATTTCCCCCTGAAGCGGGCGGGGACAAACTTTCTCGCGATCTGCCCTTTTCATAACGAGAAATCGCCGAGCTTCAACATCAACCCGCAGCGGCAGATCTTTCACTGCTTCGGCTGCCAGGCCGGGGGCGATGCGATCAAGTTCATGATGCTGTATGACAATCTCTCCTTTCCCGAGGCGGCGAAGAAGCTCGCCGGTCAGGTCGGGGTCGTCGTCCGGGAAGAGGTCCTCGATCCCAAGGAGCAGGCAAAACAGCGCGGGCGCAGCGACATCCTGCGGCTGCAAAAGGCGGCGGCGGACTGGTTTCACCGGCTCCTTTTCAAAAGTCCGGCGGCTCAGCCGGCCCGGGAGTATCTGAAATCGCGCGGGCTCACGATGGAGACCTCGCGGACCTGGAAGTTCGGCTACGCCCCGAACGAGCAGCAGCCCTTCCTCGACTGGGCGCGCGACGAGGGCTTCACGATTCCCCAGCTCGTCGAGGGCGGTCTCGCGAAGTGGCGCGAGGAGACAAACACGCACAAGGGGGCCTACAGTTTCTTTCGGCATCGGCTGATGTTCCCGGTGAACAACGACTTCGGCGAGCCCATCGCCTTCAGTGGCCGCGTCCTTTCGAAGGACCAGGGCGGCGGCAAATATGTGAACTCGCCCGAGACGGTCCTCTTTAGTAAGAGCAAAACCTTTTTCGGCCTCGACAAGAGCAAAAGGGCGATCCTACGGGAGAAGCGCGCCATCGTCTGTGAGGGGCAACTCGACCTCATCGCGGCCTACGAAGCGGGGATCGAGAACATCGTCGCTCCGCTCGGAACGGCCTTTACTCCGGACCATGCCCGTATCCTGAAACGCCACACGGACGAGGTCGTGCTCTGCTTTGACTCGGACACGGCGGGGCTCAATGCCGCGAGCAAGGCCTTCCGCATCCTCGCGCCCTCGGGCATGCTGATACGGCTGGCGCTGCTCCCCGAGGGCGAGGATCCCGACTCGCTCATCCGCAAGCAGGGCATCGAGGCGCTCCGCGAGATCCTCGAGACCGCACCCGAGTTTTTCGATTTCCAGATCGACCGGCGCGGCGGCCAGCTCAATCAGGGCAGCCTGCGGGAGCGGCTCAATTTTGCCCGCGATCTCTCCGCCGACATCGCCCTGATCGAGGACAAGATGATGCAGGACTCGCTCATCAGTCGGGTCACGATACGCCTCGGTGTCGGCGAGGACGACATCCGCAAGCTGGTGCGCGATGCGGCCGCGGCGAAGTCGCGCACGGAGAAGGCCCAGTTCAAACGCGAGGCGGTGAGCCAGCGCCGTCAGGCCGAGAGCGCGGAGCGACCGGGCCAGGGCCGGGAGGATCGTGTTTCTGATCCGGGCGAGTCGACTGAGATGATCGTCCCGATCGAGATCACGAACCGCTCGATCCGCCTGCTCTGCCGCGGGCTCCTCATCGATGCGGAGATCCGTAAGGAGATCACGGCGCAACCCATCCCCGATTTTTTCCGAAACCTCACCGAGACCGAGGTGCTCACCCGGGTGTGGCAGGCGCGTTTCGATCCGGCCAGTCCGGCGAGCGTGAATGCCTTTGTCGGCCAACTCGCCCCGGCGGAGCAGCATTGTGTGAATCGACTCCTCAGCGACGAGAGCGCCCGCATCACCCTCGACGTGGCGCGGTCCTGTCTAAGCGATTTGCGTAAAAAGAGTATTCAACGCCAAATCTCCATCACAAAGGCCCAGCACGGAGCTCCCGGACTGCCCGAGCATGAGGTGACACGACTCTCCAAAGTCCTCCTTGACCTGCGAGAACTACTAAACGAATGTTAGCGGGCCCCGCCATCGCGGACCCTTCCCCCCTTTTTTTCTTTCCTCCCTTTCGTCTGGAAAATGGCCGTCAAAAATAAAGCAAACGGTGGCACCACCGAAACTAGCAAGTCCACGGGGAGACGAGCAAACAAAAAATCTGGAGTGATGCGGCAGACCGTGACGATGGAGTCGTCCAACGCCGACAGCACCGAGCCGGAGGGCGGCGGCAAGCTACCGCTCGATTCTCCGGAATTTCGCCCCATCATCCGCGATCTCATCCGTCTCGCGAAGGAGCAGGACTACCTCACCTTTGAGGACATCAACGAGGCGATCCCCGACACGGAGACAGACATCGAGCTTTTCGAAGATCTCATCGAGCGCCTCCGCACGATGAAATTCCGCATCATCGACGCCGCCGAGGTCGATAACCTCAAGGCCGGCGCGGTCGACGATGACGAAGATGAAGAGGGGTTAACGGGAGATGATGGCGAGGAGAGGGAAGAGAAAAAGCGCCCCGTCGAGCGCGAGGGACGCCTCGATATCCTTGATGATCCGGTGCGGATGTATCTGAAGCAGATGGGACAGGTCCCCCTGCTCACCCGTGAGCAGGAGGTCGAGATTTCCAAACGCATCGAGCGATCCGAGAGTGAGATCCGCAAGATCCTGACACGCTTCGGCTTTGTCCCCGACGCCTACCTCGACATCGCCAGACGACTGGAAGAAGGAGACGAGCGCTTCGACCGTCTCATCATCGACAAAAAAATCGAAAGCCGGGCCCGATACCTCAAAAATCTCGAAAAACTCTGCGACCAGGTCACGAACCTGCGCGATAAGCTCGCCTCTCATTTCGCCGACCTGCGCCACCCCAAACCCGAGATCTTGATCGAGGAGGTGACCGCCGCCTTTGAAAAAGACCACGCCGAACTCGCCAAGGTCTACGGTCGCTTTTACTTCAAGCAGAAGGTCACCGAAGATCTCGTGACTATGGCCGCCGACTTCTCTGCTCGCTCGACCGCGCTGAAATCACAGGCCGCCCGGGCGGAAGAGCGCAAGGATAAATCCGAAGCGACCCGCGCCAAGACCGCCTTCGAGAAGGAAGTCTGGATGTCGCAGGAGGAATTTGACATTCTCGCCGCTTCACTCAAGGTCTACAGCGACGACGCCCGCCGGGCCAAAGACGAGATGGTCGAGGCCAACCTGCGCCTCGTCATTTCCATCGCGAAAAAATACACGAACCGCGGCCTTTCCTTCCTCGATCTCATTCAGGAAGGCAATATGGGGCTGATGAAAGCGGTCGAGAAATTCGAGTACCGCCGCGGCTACAAATTCTCCACCTATGCGACCTGGTGGATCCGCCAGGCCATCACCCGCTCCATCGCCGATCAGGCCCGCACCATCCGCATCCCGGTGCACATGATCGAGACGATCAACAAGCTCATGCGGGTGCAGAAGCAGCTCGTGCAGGAGTACGGGCGCGAGCCCACCTCCGAGGAGATCGCGGAAGAGATCCACCTCCCCGTCGAGCGTGTCAGCGCCGTGCTGAAAATGGCGCAGCAGCCCATCTCACTGCAGGCCCCCGTCGGGGACAGCGATGAGACGAGCCTCGGCGACTTTATCGAAGACAAGGGCGCCGACGACCCGAGCGACATGACCTCGATGTCGATGTTGAAAGACCGGATCCGCGACGTCCTCGAAACGCTCAACCCCCGCGAGCGAGAAGTGCTGGAGCAGCGCTTCGGTCTCGTTGACGGCTACAGCCGCACCCTCGAAGAAGTGGGCAAACAATTCCAGGTGACCCGCGAACGCATCCGCCAGATCGAGGCCAAGGCCCTGCGGAAGATGCGCCACCCCACGAGAATCCGCCAGCTCGAGGGCTTCATCGACGCTCCTAACCTCAGATGATTTTTTTGAAAACGCCGAAACTTTTTTGTTTTCGGCGGGTTGTATCATCCATGAACCGACAGGAACAACAAGACCAGACCTGGGATTTGCTCAAGCATGCGAAGCCGGTGGAGCCCTCTCCTCTCTTTGCCCGTAACGTGCTACGCGAAGTACGGCAGCTTGAGACAGCCCCATCCGGGGTGCGCGGTTGGCTCCACCAATTCCAGTCCCTCTTCGGTCAGCGCGGACTCCTCGTCGGAGCGACGTCCTGTGCGGCTCTCGCGCTGATCCTAGTCCCTCTTCTTAATCGCGGCGTTTCCCTCGAAGAAGCGACCTCGACATTCACTCTTTCAGAAGACCAGTCCGTCGCCTTTGACCCGGCCTCGGAGATGGCAGCCATCGAGTATCTCGGGCAACTCATGGCCGTGGCGGATCCGGGGCAACTCGATGACGCTTCGCTAGCCGAACTGTTTTTCTGAAAGACGGGATCGTGCCCCGGCGTATCCCTTTTCATCTGACCACTCAGCACCCTACGCAGGATCGGATTTTTTCTAAGTCCGTTCTCTCGGGCACGTTGTAACGAAAGCGTGTCGCCGCCTTAACCCTGCTGACAAATCCACATGAAAAGACCTCCCGCATCAATCTATGCGTTCACTACCCTCATCGCCGCGCTTGTCGGCGTCGCCTGCACCACTACCGTGCCCGAGACGGGCCGCAAGCAGGTAAACTTCCTCAACCCGGCGCAGGAGGCATCTCTTGGCCTGAGCGAGTTCCAGAAGATGAAGCAGACCCTTAAGATCTCGACCGATCCGGGGCACAACGCACTCGTTCAGCGGGTCGGGAGCCGTCTCTCGAAAGTGATGCCTGTGCCAAACGCACAGTGGGAGTTTGTCGTCTTTGATGACCCGACTCCCAATGCCTTCGCCCTCCCCGGAGGCAAGGTCGGGGTCCATACCGGTCTCTTTCAGGTGAGTCAGAATGAGGCCGGCCTCGCTGCCGTGATCGGTCACGAGGTCGCCCACGTCGTCGCCCGTCACTCGGGTGAAAGGCTTTCGCAAAATGTGCTCGCGGGCGCTGCCGTCGCCGGAGCCGGCTATATGATGAACAAGGATGGTCGCGACGGCACCGTCCCCACCGCTGTCCTCGGGGCCGGTGCTCTCGTCGCGACCAAAGCCTTCTCCCGCGGGCAGGAGCTCGAGGCGGACCGCATGGGGGCGATCTTCATGGCGCGGGCAGGTTACGATCCGCGCGAGGCAGTCTCTCTCTGGCAGCGCTTCGCCGACTGGCGCAAGAAGAATGCCGGCGGCGGCGCGACTCCCCAGTTCCTCAGCACCCATCCTCTCGACGAGAAGCGCATCTCAGAGCTCCAGCGCTATCTTCCCGAGGCCCTTGCTGAATACAAAGGCTGAGCATGGACAAACCCGCGCACCGACGGGAGTGCTTTGCCCGCATCAAATCACTGAGCGCCGCGGAAAAAACGGCCGCCTCGGCGAGGATGAGGGATCTCATCACCGGTTCCCCGCTCTTTCGCGAGGCAAAGGCGGTCTTCTCGTTCGCTGGCCTGGCGGGCGAGCCCTATCTCCTGGAACTCGTGACGACGCATCCGGAAAAGACCTGGGCGCTCCCTCGAGTGGGCGACGACGACAGGTTGACGTTTTACCGGGTGGAGGCGGACGAGGCGCTGAATCGCGGCACCCTCGGTATCTCCGAACCCGCACCCCGGCCCGACCGGCTTCTGCCCGCCTCGGCTCCCGATCTCATTCTCGTGCCCGGGGTCGGCTTCGACCTGCGCTCCCTCACTCGTCTCGGCCGGGGAAAGGGGCACTACGATCAATACCTCGCCCTCGTCCTCGAGGAAAAAAGACCGGTCATCTTTGTCGGCGTGGGTTTCTCCGTCCAGTTCCAAACTCTCGTGAGGGAGGCGCACGATATCCCGATGCACCGGCTCCTCACCGAGGACGGATGGACAGGGTGAGAGAGTGCGACACAGAGGGCCGGGGCTCACTGGAAGCTGCCGCCAAAGCCAGCCTCGCGGAGCGCCTGCATCACCTCGCTGGGCTTGAAGTTCTCCCCTTTTACGACGACACTCGCGGCGCCTGTCTTCGCTTCGTGGGAGTCTACTCCCTCGACTGACTCGACCGCTTTGGCGAAGGCCTTGACGCAGCCTCCGCAGCAGAGATGGCTACCGCGCACGACCATGGTGCCGGCGGTAAAATCATCGGGCTTGAGATCGGCGATCTTCACCGCCTCGTTGTCCGACTTCCCGTAGAAGCCCGCCGCCATGACCCCGCGCAGAGCGGCCTGAGCATCCTTGCCCGACGGTGCGGTGATGACGATAGTTCCCTCTTTGCGATCAGGGGTGAACGTCACCCCGGCCGGGACCGGTGTTTTTTCGTTAGCGGAGATCTTCAGGACCGCTTCCTCGCAGTCTTTGCAGCAGAGGTGGACACCGCTAAGGGTGATCGTAACGGCACCCTCGGGCACAGCGGGCACCGGAGTGGCGGTAGGGCCTGCGGCCGGTTTCATCGCCCCGCCCGCTTTGGCGATTGTCTCCTTGATGTAGGCACCGTCCTCGGGCGAGAGACCGGAGAGCGGAACTTCGTAGATCTGGCCGTTGGCGAGCTTGATTTTTACGGTGCCCTCGTCCTTCATCCCCGCAAACTCGGCGGGGATCTTTTTGCCGTCAGCGGCTCGCGTCCAGTCACGCACCTGAGCGTCGAGGACAGGACAGGAAAATACCGCGATCAGTGCCAGAGCGAGAGAGGCCGGAATGTTTTTCATTTGTGCAGATTACTGAATCCCGCAAGGCGCGGTCAAGAAGTGTCTCGTCCGTAACGAAACTTTCCGCGATGAGGTACTAAACAGATCCGACCGGAAAGCGTCATACTGACAGGGCTTGTCTTATCACCCCCGACTGTCCCTGAAAAATTCCCCCCTTGCTTCACTTCGTCCCGATTGACAGTGGATTTGAAGCATGATCGAATCTCGTTGTAATGAAACTTTCTCTCCTCCCCGTCCTTTCGGCGCTTTTAGTCCTCCCTCTCACGGGGCGGGCAGAGACTCCGCCCGAGCCGCTCCAACTCCTTGATCTCGACGCCTGGACCGATACGGGGATCTGGGCCAAAGCGGGCGAGATCCACGGGAGCACCCAGGAGAAGAAGTGGAAGTCCGTCACTCCCGGGGTCACCGTTCTTTACAACGGGGCCGAGGGCAAGACCACTAACATGGTCAGCAAGGGCGAGCATGGCGACGTCGAACTCGAGGTGGAGTTCATGATCCCCAAGTCCTCCAACTCGGGTATTTACCTGATGGCTCGCTACGAAGTCCAGATCCTCGACAGCTACGGCAAAGCCGACGACGGTCTTTCCTTCGGCGATTGCGGCGGCGTCTATGAGCGATGGGACGAGGGCAAACCCGAGGGCTCGAACGGCTACGAAGGCACCGCCCCGGCGACCAATGCCTCGACCGCCCCCGGCACCTGGCAGACCTATCAGATCCAGTTCCGCGCTCCTCGCTTTGATGCCGTGGGGAAGAAGACGGAGAACGCCCGCTTCCTCCGCGTCGTGCATAATGGCGTCGTCATCCATGAAGATGTCGAGGTGACCGGTCCCACCCGCGGCGGCGCGGCCGGCCCCGAAGTCCCCCGCGGTCCCGTCATTGTGCAGGGAGACCACGGCCCCGTCGCCTTCCGCAAATTCATCGTGCGGCACAACACTTTCAAGTAAAGAGAGTCAGGTCACCGGCCCATCCCTCTTCGATCCCCGCTTCTCCACTGTTCAGTGGGCAAAGAGCGGGTCACTCTCATTGCCACCCGAGAGCAGGTAGGCGAGCAGATCGAGGACATCGTCTTTGCCGAGGGTATTGATCAGTCCCGGCGGCATCATGCTGACGGGTGAGTCCTTCATGCTCTCGAGGCGCTTGCGATCGACCGAGGTGATCTCGTCGGGGTTCATCATGTTCGTATTCACCTGGACCTTGTCGCCGGCGAGATTCATGATCCGGCCCGTGACGACGGAGCCATCTTTCATTTCAAAAATCATCTGGCCGTACTGGTCAGAGATCTCTTTGCCCGGATCGATGATGGACTCGAGGAGATCGCGCGGACTGAATTTTCCCCGCACACTGGTGAGATCGGGACCGATCGCGCCGCCTTCCTGATTGAACTGATGACAGGCAAAACAGCTCGTGGCACCGAACATGCGGCGCCCGTTCTGATAGTCGCGATTGCCCTCGAGCCCGACGGAGATGACGTCATCAAAGTCGGCGACGCTCCACGCCTGCACGAAGGCACGCGGCTCGGCGGTGAAGATCTGCTGCGCGGGCGGCTCGGCTTCGATGATCTCTTTCAGGGTGAGTTGGTCGGCCCCGGGAGTGTGCTTCAGGCAATCGGCTTTCATCTGCTCGATGAAGAGTCCGAAGCTCGCCCCGCCACGATAGGCTTTTGCCCGGGTGAACCATTGGAAAAGCTCGGTGCGGGTCTCGAGTGTCCAACCGCTCTCGAGATGGCGGAGCGACTTCACGTAAGCGATCTGTTCCTCCTGCAAGGGGGCGGTCTTGAGCAGATCGATGCCGATCGCGGCGGCCTCGGGACGGCCGAGATAGACGAGCAGTTGCAGGGCCTCGGGATCGATCTGCGGATTTCCAAAAGGCATCGAGCCGAGGATCCGCTGCGCGACCGAATCCCGCACGGCCGGGCTGCCCTCGCCGAAACGGGTAAAGGCGAGGCTGTAGGCCCGCACCAGGTCGAGCCGCTGGCGGGCGCTGAGATCGTCCATGGAGAGACGATGGAGAGCCTCGACGACACGATCCTGAAGTGCGGCGTCGCCAGCATCGCCGTGGCGGGCCAGGGCGATGATGACATTGGTGAGGGCCTCGGGATCTTTTTCCGCGAGGGCTCTCTCCCGCCACTCTGCAACGGGCTGATGCTCGACGGCGAGGCGGGCGGCGTAGCGGGTGAAACGATCCTCGCTCCCGAGATGCGGCCAGGCAGCCTCGAGTGCGGCCGGATCCGGGCGGTGAAAAGCCTCGAGCGTCCGGCGCAACTGATGTGCCTCTGTCAGGGTCGGGTCGGCGGCAGGCTCGGTCGAGTCAGTGCCGGTGTAGGTGACGCGGTAAAGTCCCGACTGGACGCGGCGTCCGCCGATCGCGATATAGAGCGCCCCGTCGGCGGGATTGACGAGCAGGTCGGTGAGCGGGAGCGGCTGGGCGCTCATGAACTCCTCGACCTCCGCCTTGTAGGTCGCACCGTCAGGCTCCAGGTGCACGGCGTAGAGTTTGCCGTAACTCCAGTCGGCGGCGAAGAGGGCGTTCTGATAGCGGGCGGGGAACTTTGCCCCGTAGCCGAAGCTCACCCCGGTCGGCGAGCCCGGGCCGATATTGACGACGGCGGGCAGACTGTCGGGATAATGGGCGGGCCATTTGCCCCCGCAGGTGCGCCAGCCGAACTCGCCGCCGCTCGCGACGTGATTGATCCGCGTCGGACGATACCAGGGCGTGCCGATGTCCCACTCCATGTCAGCGTCGTAGGTGAAGGCGTCACCGAGGCGGTTGAAGGCGAGGTCGTATTGATTGCGAAATCCGGTGGCGATGAGGTCCCACGTTTTGCCCTCGGGATCGGTCTTCGCGACCCAGCCGCCGGGTGCTTTGGTGCCTTTCATGAAGCCTCGTCCGATCGGACTCTCGAGGAGCAGATCCTCACTCCAGACGCGGGGAATGAGCGAGGAATCGATCCCGGTGACGGGCGTCTGATTTCCCACGACGACGTAGAGCGACTTCCCGTCGGGCGAGAGGACGACGGCGTGCGGGCCGTGTTCGCCGCCGATCTCGTCGAACTTTCGAAGTTGCTCCTTTTTGTCATACTGATCATCGCCGTCCGTGTCTGTGATACGGTAAAGGCCGCGTCCGCCGTGCTCGGCGGTATTGAGGACGGCGTAAAGACTATCAAAAGCATAAAGAAGCCCCTGCGCTCCGCCGATATCGACGGGGATCTTCTCGACATTGGCCTCGGGAATGACGGATCCGTCTGCCGGGATGGTGATGCGGTAGAGTGCCCCATATTGGTCCGAGACGATGAGACGATGTTTGTCATCGATCGTCATCGCGACCCACGAACCCTGATCCGCTTTGGGCACGGAGTAGAGCAACTCGGCCGTGAACCCCTCGGCGAGCTTGATGTCCTCGACCGCCGTGGCCTGCGGGACGCGGAGATCGAGCAAGGCGGCGAGGGCCGCGGGATCGACTTTCCCCCACGGCGCCGCGCCGAAGTCGCGCACCTTCACCGCGTCGGCCCAATTCGCGCCGGTGGTATCATAGGCCATCGTGTTCCATCCCTTTTGCGTTTTGTCCGATGCCAGCCAGGAGCCGTCGGTGACGTAGCGGGACTTCGAACCGTCGAGATCGGTCAGTTCGAGCAGCACAAAAACGCCGCCGATCCCGCCCTGATTCTCCGCAGAGACGGCGATGAGATTTTCGCCGCCGCGCTTGAGCTGGTCGGTCACATCCTCAACGGCGGGACGCTCCCACGACGTCCCTTTGACCCCTCGTTTGTTCTCATTGACAAAGACCTCGACGCGATTGTCACCCGAGGCCACGAGGATGGCCCGACGCGTCGTCGCTGGGATCTGAATTTTCTTTCGCAGGAAGACTCTCTCCTCCGGGCCGGGTGTAGCACCGGACCAGACCCACTGCGGAAGCGACGCGGCGGATTCCTCTCCGCGCAGCGCACTACCGGCGAAGGTGAGACCGAGGGCAAAAATGAGGAGGAGAGGTCGAGGGGTCATCTGAGGGTTTCTTTACTTGATACGAGCTCGCGCGGCAAGGCCGGGAGACACCCAAATGGCGCAATCGTGGGCATTTGTGGTTGGCAGATGGTCGAACGTGCGCTGAAATTCGGTATTTCGCCGGGCAGTCTTTGGCCTATAGTCCGTGCCTATATCCCCTCACACATGAAATCAGCCTTCGCTCCCCTAACCCTCATCGCGCTGCTCTTTCACCCCTGCCTCGCACAGGAAGCCGATCAGGAAAAAGGGAAGACTCTCGCCGCACCGGTCAAGTTTCTTACGAAAGAGGCCTACGACAGCGAGGCGCAGGTGCGCATCAGTAACTTCAAGCTGCCCGAGGGCGTCAGCGCGAGCCTCTTCGCCGATTCCAGCCAGACGCAGAACCCGAGCGCGATCTGTTTTGACAACAAGGGTCGTCTCTACATCGCCGAGATCCACCGGTGGCGCGCGGGCGTGCAGGACATCCGCACCGAGCAGCGACTCCTCCTCGACGACATCAACAACCGCACCAGCGAAGACAGGTTCAAAATGTATGAGCAGGATCAACTGACGCGCCCCCTCTCCTTCTACACCGAGTTCACCGACCGCATCGTCCGCGTCGAGGACACCGACGGCGACGGGCGAGCCGACACTTCGAGCGTCTGGGCCGACGATTTTAACGAAGTCCTCGACGGTCCCGGGATCGGGCTCATTGCCGGGGGGAACGACGACATTTACTACACCAATATCCCGCAGCTCTGGCATCTCCGCGACGCCGACGGGGATGGCAAAGCAGAAGATCGCGTCTCGCTGCAGGATGGCTTCGGTGTGCGCATGAGCATCTCGGGCCACGACATGCACGGGCTCGTCTGGGGGCCCGACGGGAAACTCTACTGGTCCATCGGCGACCGCGGGTATCACTTCACGACCAAAGAAGGTCGCCACTATGACCGGCCCTACACTGGCGGCGTCTTCCGCTGCGATCCCGACGGCTCGAATCTCGAGGAAGTCTACTCGGGCCTCCGCAACCCGCAGGAGCTCGCCTTTGACGAATTCGGCAATCTCTTCACCTGTGACAACAACGCCGACGCCTGGGATACGGGGCGTCTCGTCTACCTGATCGAAGGCGGTGACTCGGGGTGGAATCACGGGCATCAGGTGCTGATGAATTTCCGCAATCAGCTCAATCTCCGCACCCCGGTCTATGCGCATCCCGGGCACAAAGAGATCCCGATGAATCCGTGGATGACCGAGGCGATCTGGGAGCCGGACCACGAGGGTCGCCCCGCCTTTGCCCTGCCACCCATCGACAAGGTTTCGTGGGGCCCGAGCGGTCTCGTCTACAACTACGGCGTCACCGCGATGCCCGAACGCTACGCCGGTCACTTCTGGGTTTGCAACTTCGGTGGGTCGAACGGCGATCTCGAAGCCTTTTCGGTGAAAGAGTCAGGCGCGGGCTTTGCCGTCGCGCATAAAGAAGTCTTCATGGTCGGACTCGGTAACACGGACGTCGAGTTCGGTCCCGACGGGCGGATGTATCTGAGCTGTTTCAACAACACCGGCTGGATGAAGCAGGATCTCGGCAACATCTACGTCCTCGAAGCGACCGCACCGGAAAACGCCGACCTCATCAAGAGCACCCGCGAGATCCTCGTAAAAGACTTTTCCAGCCTCGACGGGAAAACCCTCGACGGTCTCCTCGCTCACCCCGACATGCGGGTGCGCCAGCGAGCCCAGTTCTCCCTCGCGAAAAACGAGACGGCGGGATCTGCTCTTTTTGCCGCCGCCGCCATTCAAACGGAGAACCGCCTCAAGCGCCTCCACGGCATCTGGGGGCTCGGTCAGCTCTCACGGAAAGACCCCGCCCTGCTCGACGCGATCATCCCCCTGCTCACCGACGGCGACGCCGAGGTGCGCGCCCAGGCCGCGAAAGTGCTTGCCGACTCCCGCACCGCCAAAGCCGGCGAGGCCCTCGTCGCCGCCCTCTCCGATGAATCGGCCAGGGTGAAGGCCTTCGCCGCGATCGGTGTTGGCAAATGCAGCAACATCCCCGCCCTCCCCCGTCTCTTCGAGATTCTCGCGGAGAATGACAACAAGGACGCCTTTCTCCGCCACGCCTGCGTCCAGGGCATCTGGTATCTGAACGAACGGGAAAAAATCCTCAAGGAGGTCAAAAATGAATCCGCCGCCGTTCGGCTCGGCGTGCTCCTCGCTCTCCGCAAACTGAACGATCCACGAGTGAAGTATTTCCTAACCGATGCAGAAGAATCCATTCGCTTTGAGGCCATCCGCGCGATCAATGACCTCGATATGCTCACCGCCCTGCCCGACCTCGCCTACCAGATCAAGGCCTACGCCGCCGCCGCGCCCGAGCTCCGTCTGCCCGCTGACCATCGCGACTGGATCATCCAGACCCGCCTCATCAACGCGAACTTCCGCGTCGGTCTGGCGGAGAACGCCGCCAATCTCCTCGCCTACGCCGCCCGGACGAAGCTCCCCTCGATGCTGCGCGAGCAGGCGCTCCTCGCGATCGAGGAGTGGAAAAATCCCAACCCGGTCGACGCAACCAACGGCTACTACCGCCCCCTCACCTCCGAAAGCCGCGGCGACATCACTGCTGCGGTGAAGGCGGGACTCCCCGAGGTTTTCAAAAATGCCGACGGTAGCCTCGTCGGACTCGCCACCCGCATCGCCCTCACCTACGGGGTCGATGCTCCCGAGGGACTCCTCGTCGCCCAGATCCGGGACGCGAAGATCGCTCTCGCCTCGCGTATCAGTTCGCTCGACGGGCTCGCCCGGCAGAATCCCGCCGCTCTCGCTCCGCTCTGGGAAGATCTCTTGAAAGACGACAACGCCGCCTTCCGCTCCGCCGCCGTGAAACAACTGCTCACGATAGCTCCCGCCCGCGGTCTCGCTGCTGCCCTGGAAATGGCGAAGTCAGATACCGTCTCGCTGCGTCAGCAAGGCTACCGTCTCCTCGCCGACTCAACCGCACCCGAGGCTACCGCCCTCTTCCGCGAGAGGCTCATCGCGATCGACGGGGAACTCCCCGGCGCCCTTCTGGACCTCCTCGAGAGCGCCGCGAAGTCAGAGGGAAAAGCCGTCGTCGCTCTCCTCGCCGCCTATGAAAAAGGGATAGCCCCCGCTGATCTCATGAGCGCTTTCAAACCCGCCCTCGAGGGTGGCAACGCAGCAAAAGGCAAAGAAATCTTCATGACCCACGCGGCCGGGCAGTGCGCGAAATGCCACAAAATCGACGGCGACGGCGGCATCGCCGGACCTGAGCTCACCGGGATCGGCTCGCGCCAGCAGAAGGAATTCCTACTCGAGTCCCTCATCGCACCGAGCAAGATCGTCGTACCCGGCTACGGGATCACCCTCGTGACCCTGAAAAACGGCGAGAGCCTCGGCGGCATGCTCATCAAAGAGGATGCTCAGCAAATCGTAGTGAGCACGCCCGATCCCGCCGCGCCCGCGAAGCAGATCGAGCGCACTATTCCCATGAGCGAGGTGGAAAGTCGCCAGCCCCCCATTTCCGCTATGCCCCCTATGGCATTTACACTCAGTAAGTCCGAGCTTCGTGATCTCGTTGCTTATCTGGGCTCGCTGAAAGCGAAAGGGGAAAAAAAGGGTCATTAAACACGGCGCTCATCCGTTATTGAAAGTGTCAGGCCCGGCCTTGAAGTCCGGCTCAACGCCCCCTATATTTGCTTATGAAGAGATTCCTTCTCCTCGCCATCGTATTCAGCGTCACGTCGATTCACGCAGCGGCCCCCCCCACCAAACGCGGCGGCGGTCTTTTCAGCTTCGGTGCGCAAAAGAGTGCACAAATTTCTGCGGGGCTCTTTCCTGAGAGAGGCTCCGAGGCCGCAGCCACCAATAATGTTGTCACCTCCTCCAGCGCCCCTGCCGGCGGCGGGAGTGATATCTTTCGCATGGGTCAGCCCAAGCCCGTCGATGCTGTCTCCTACGTTATTCAAAACGGTCGCAAGGTAGATCGTCCCATCGCGATGGAGGCACCGGTAGCGGCTACACCGGCAGCAGAGACTGCGGCCCCCCCTGTCATCGAGGCACCGGCGGAGACCAGCGGGGTCGAATTGGCCTCCGGCGAGGGTAGGAAACGAGGTGGTCTCTTTGCCTTCGGGCGTCGCGGAGACAACGCGGAGGAGAACGAAGTCGTCACCCCCATCCCGGCAGAGAGTGGCTTTGCCCCTCCCCGGGCCACTCCATCCGCCGCCCCGGCCCAGGCCCCTCTCGTCGCAGTCCCGGCAAGACCAGTAGCAGTACCGGCAACACCGGTCTCAGTCCCGGCAACACCAGTCGCTCCCGCAGTCGTCGTCGAGACAGCTGATACCCCGAACTTTGCCGGCGTGAAAAAGGAGAAGGGAGAAAAATCCCGCTGGCTCCCCTTCCTCTCCCGCAGGAAGCAGGACTCCTCTCCCGAAATGGCAGCACCCGCGCCCGCCGTGATCGCTGCCGCCGAACCCGTTCCCGTCGCGGTTCCCATGACGCCTGCAACGACAGCTTCAGCTCCTCCCGCGAAGCCCGCCGCCCCGAACACCGTAGCAGCATCCGCTCCCTCGGCGACCTTCGAAGTTCCCCGGGACGAATCGAAGAAAGAGGAGAAGAAAGAAGTAAAACCAGGCTCCTCTGGCGGTGGCATTCTCTCCCCCATAGCGAACATCCGAGTTCCCCGCAAGGAGATCGACCTTTCCTCCGCTGAGACCATCATCCAGAATGGCGAGATTGTGGCCGGTTCGGAAACCAATTTCGAAACCGTCACCGACTCGGGTTCATCGGCCCCACGCCAGGCCCCCCAGATCGTGAACGGCGTCAAGACCTACTCCTCGTGGGACGACATCACTGCCCGGTCATCCTCGGCGGCGGACAAGATTATCGGCTCGATGCGGTGAAAGGGCAGCTTGCGAAAGCGCTGGAAATCTCCCCATCCTGCACCAGCATAGACCCGCCTCCGGGATATGTTGAACTCCGTCCACTCCCTCTCCTACCAGCGTCGCGCCCTCCTTCTGGTAGGCGCGATACTATTGCTGCGACTCCTCTACGCCGCGCTCTTTGCCCGAAATCCCGCCGGGGACGAGGCCTACTACTGGGACTGGAGCAGGCAGCTCGACTACGGCTATTATTCGAAGCCGCCCTTCATCGCCTGGCTCTACGCCTTCGTCGACTGGGTCGGCCAGGGCGGTCTCTTCGCGTTCCGCGCGACTGCGGCGGTCCTCGGAACTCTCTCGCTCCTCATCCTCTACAAGCTCGCTGCGAGCCTCTTCGACGAGCGCACCGGATGGCTCGCCGTCCTCCTCGGTCTCGCCGCGCCGGCCAATGCGGTGCTCAGCTTTTTCCTCACGATCGATGCCCCGCTCGTCGTCTGCTGGGTGACCGCGCTCTGGATGCTGTGGCGCTACCTCTCGGGCGAGGGAAAAACGGGCTCGCTCGTCGTCCTCTTCTTTGCTCTCGCGATCGGGCATCTCTGCAAGCAGATGATGATGATCTTCCCGCTCCTCTCCCTGCTTTTTCTCGCCCTTCATGTTGAGACCAGGCCCTTCCTGCGACGCCCCGCTCTCTGGATGACCCTGCTAGGCTCCTACCTCGCTCTCATCCCCCCGCTGGTGTGGAATGCGCGGCACGACTGGATCACCTTCAAGCACACGAGCCATCACTTCGAGGTGAAAAGCGAGGGTGGCAATCCCCTCCTCGAACGACTCGAGGACTTCCTCTCCTTCATCGGGACGCAGTTCGGCGTGCTCTCACCGGGGACGGCCTTTGTCCTCTTCTGCCTGTGCCTGACCGGTCTGCCCCTGCTGCGCAAGGCGGATCGCCCAGTCCGTTTTCTACTCACCTTCGGTGCCCTGCCTGTCGCGGTGATGCTGCTGCTCGCGCTGCGTCAGGGCTTACAGCCGAACTGGCCGGCGGTCTTCTACCTCTCGGGCATCGTCCTAACAGCGGCGTGGTATGGCGGTCACTTGCAGTTTGCCTTGCCCCCGGCCTCGTGGCGGCGACTTTTCCCCGTCACGATAGGGGTCGGGGCAGCGCTCGCAGCCTATTTTTACCTCGCTCCCCTCGCCTTCGACGCGGCCGGCAAGTCCGGCCATACCGCCGATCCGAACCGTCGCATCCTCGGACACGACCTCGTCGCGGCCGAGTTCCAGCGACTGCGCCGGACCGTTCCCGGCGCGGACGAACATTTCCTCATCGCCCTCGGGCATCGCGACATCACGAGCCAACTCGCCTTCGGCCTGCCCGATCAGCCCCGCGTCTATCGGTGGGAGTCGCACGACCGCATCAGCTCGCAGTATGAGATGTGGAACGACCCCTACGAGGACGGACTCGGCGGTAGAGACGCCATCATCCTCCTTCCCCGCGAACCCGAACTACCCCGACGATTCGCGAGCGCTTTCGAAGCCGTCGAGAAAGTCGGTGAATTCAAGGTCAGATTCGGCTACGCTGACGAGCGGTCCTTCTCGGTCTTCCGGGGCAGGAATCTCAAGACATGGCCTCCCGGAAAATCGAGTGCTACACCGTAAATTCTCCGCGTTTTCCTGACATGAGCACCACCGGCTACACCTCCCCTTTCTCCCGACTTCCCGGACTTCGCGGTACTCCGCCCGCCAACGCGAAGGTGAGTATCGTCGTTCCCTTTTACAATGAAGCAGAGTGCGTCGAGTTCGTCCTGCGTGAGATCGTCGCCTGCCAACCCGAGGCCGAGGTCGTCGCAGTCGATGACGGCAGTTCGGACCGGACCTGGGAGATCATGCAGACTGTTCCCGGCGTCACGCCCCTGCGCCTCACCAAAAACCGCGGCCAGAGCGGAGCCCTCTTCGCCGGACTCCACTTCGCCGACGGCGATATCCTCGTGATGCTCGATGGCGACGGGCAAAACGATCCCGCCGATATCGCCGGTCTCGTGGAACTCATCCGCAATGGCCAATGCGATGTCGCGGTCGGCCGGCGAGCCACTCGCAAGGACACCTGGAGCCGTCGCGCGGCCTCGCGCATCGCCAACCGGGTGCGCCGTTTTTTCCTCCACGACGGCATCAGCGACACGGGTTGCTCGCTCAAGGCGATCCACCGGGACCACGTCGATCTGCTCGTCCCTTTCAACGGTCTCCACCGCTACCTCCCCGCGATCTTCACTCACGCCGGACTGAGCATGACCGAGGTGGCGGTGAACCATCGCGAACGCAAGGCTGGAACCTCGAAGTACACGAATCTTGACCGAGCCATCCGCGGGGTCTACGATCTCATCGGGGTCTGCTGGTTGCTCAAGCGCAAGGTCATCCTGCCGCCGCTCGAGACGAGAGGGACCGGCAAATCGTCTCAGGAGTAAATCGAGCGATAGACCACTGATCCGCTTTCTGATAGGCTAGTCCCCGATCCTTCCTGAATCCTCCGATGATAAAACTCCCCCGATTGCTCCTGTCGCTCTTCGTTTCGGCGGTCGTCTTTCTCACCGGCTGTGAGGAGTATCCCTCTACCGGTCTCTCTTCGACCTTGTCCTCGGGCGGAGGATCCTCTGCACGGACGAGTGCGACTCAGGTCGAGGCCCTGACAAAGCACGATGTCGCCCTGCGTTTTCTCACCGCTTTCATCCGGCTCGACCGCAACATGGCTCTCCGCTATGCGACCCCCGAGGCCCTCAACAAGCTCAACTGGAACACTTCACACCAGGGGAACATCCCCTACTACGACGACAAGATGCTGCTGCAGTTCCGCGGCGGCTGGGCACGAGTCTACTTCCAAGACACCGGCAGCACCTACCGCATCAGTAATTTCGAAGTCTACCGCCGCTGACCGGTCGTTCAGCCGAACATTTCTCTGGCGGAGAATGCCACTCCGAGCGCTGCCGAGGAGTCTCCCCCGCTCGCCCATTCGAAGCGGGTCGTTTCTACCTCCGGGTTGATCGGGCTGCGCAGGTAGACCGGCCACGCGCGTTCCTCAAAGCCCTCCATGACCCACCCGAGATAGTCGTCCCGGAAGCCGATCGTCTCGGCGAGTCCCCCGCCGATGACAACGAGACCGGGATCGAAGACCCGCACAAGATCGGCCAGCCCGTAGCCGAGGATCTGGCCCTGCTGGCGGAAGATGGAAACGGCGAGCGCATCCCCGGCTTTCGCGAAATCCCGGAGGCGAAAAGCCTTTGCCTCGAGCGTCGAGCCGTCATTGATCGGATGGTCAGCGTTCTCGGGTTTTGCCAACTCGACGCCGACACGGCGGCGCAGGGCCACGAGCGAAACCCAGGCCTCGAGACAGCCGGTGAGCCCGCAACTGCATCCCGGGAGCTCGCCATTCTCCTCCCGGTGTGGCACCGAGACATGACCGACCTCCAGGGCGAGTCCATTTTGCCCCTCGTAAGCCCGACCGCCGGGTAATACCAGGCCACCGCCGAGGCCAGTCCCCGGGGCGACGAGGAGGAGCCCACCATGGTGCATTTTGCGCACTGCATACTCACCGAGGGCAGCGGCGTTGCCGTCGTTGGTCATGTAGACGGGGACATCGCCGAGGCGTTTTGAAAAGAGATCACGGACATTCGTCCCGACCCAGTCGGCCGCGAGATTCGCCTGCGCCCAGATGACCCCGTCGCTCGAGGGAGCAGGCACGTCCATACCGATGCCGCGGACCTGCGACCGGGCAATCCCGATATTCGAAGTGAGCTGATCGAGAGCCAGTTCGAGCTGTCCGAAGGTAGCCTCGTAGCCGTCCTTCACATGGCTGCGGACCTCGACCATCTCGCCCGCGAGATCACCCGCTTCGTCAACCAGTACGGTCTTCACCGTCGTTCCGCCAATATCAAGTCCGGCAAAGTAATTCGCGTTTTCAGCCATAAAAATATCCTCCACAGAAAATCGGCGCAACCGATAAACGCGGCGGGCGAAAGCGTCAATCGACAAGTTCCCGCACTCCTATTGACTCAACTTCAGCCGCCAGAATCGCCCGGGATGCGGGGTGCTGTCGTTCACCGTGACGGGCGAGCCGCCGCTCAAGGAGATGTTCGGCTGGTACTGGTATCCCGAGGTCGGATTAAGAATCCACGGACTGCCCGGCGGCTTGATGACGACGGAGTACCAGACCTCGAGATCGCGGCTGAGCTGAAACGCGTAGTGGATGTCCGTGCGAGGCGACTGGTCTAGGGTAAACCCGCCATTCGCGGCGGGACGCGGAAGACGATCCACCGCGACCTCATTCCCATTTATCACGCCGACCGCATAGGCCAGCTACAGAGGAAGTCCTCGAGCAAGCTCGCATCTTCTCCCGCCTCCCTTTTTGAGGAAGTTCTCCCCCTCTCCTGATGTCACCCGCACCCCCATTGGACACACTTTTTCCGCACGCATCCACGCGGCAATTCGACGGTGGATTTTCCGCCCTGTTACTGGCAAAGTAGCGGGATGAAGATAAAAGCAGCTCTCCTCGCGCTCGCCCTCCCCCTCGCCGGGCACGCGGAACAGGTTCTCGTAGAGGCGGAATCGTTCGCCAGCCCCGGGGGCTGGCAGCTCGACACCCAGTTCATCGAGACGATGGGTTCACCCTACCTCCTAGCCCACGGACTCGGGACTCCCGTCGCCGATGCCACCACCGAAGTCACCTTTGCCAAAGCCGGCGAGTATCGTCTCTGGGTCCGCACCAAAAACTGGGTCGAGAAGTTCGCCGGCGAAGTTGACGCCACCGCCGCTCCGGGCCGATTCCAAGTGAAAGTTGGCGACTCCCTCATCGCTCACGAGTTCGGCAAGGCCGGTGCGACCTGGCACTGGGAGGACGGCGGCACCGTGACGGTCAGCGATCTCAAGGCAAAACTTTCCCTCGTCGATCTCACCGGCTTCAACGGCCGTTGCGACGCGATTCTCTTCTCGAGTGACCCCGCGTTCGTCCCCGACAACTCCAGCGAAGTCCTCCCCGCCTGGCGTCGCAAGATGCTCGGCATCGCCGAAGAAGCCACGACCGAGGGCCCCTTCGACATCGTCTTCGTCGGCGGCGGTTATTCGGGAGCCTGCGGAGCAATCTCTGCGGCGCGCATGGGGCTGAAGGTCGCCCTCATCCAGAACCGTTCCGTCCTCGGGGGCAACGGTTCCTCCGAGGTCCGCGTCTGGGCGCAGGGCAACACGCCTCCCGGTCTCTACCCCGTGGGTGACATTGTCAGGGAATTCGAAGACGACGCCAAGCTCTCCCCCGGCACCTACGAAGAATATGAGGACGAGAAGAAGCACAACATCGTCACCGCCGAGAAGAACATCACCCTTTTCCTCAACCACCATGCCTACAAAGTCGAGATGGAGTCCGAGACGAAGATCGAGGCGGTCCACGCCTTCGACACCCGCACCGGTGCGATCCGCCGCTTCACTGGCCGCACCTTCTGTGACACGACCGGACACGGTACCATCGGTAAAATGGCCGGGGCCGATTATGAGATGATCGATGGGGGCCGCATGGGTATGTCCAACATGTGGGCCTGGGAGAATGCCGACTCACCACAGACTTTCCCCGATGTGCCCTGGGCTCTCAACCTAGAAGAGGCCGACTTCCCCTATCCCAAAAAGTTCCACGCCGAGTGGTTCTGGGAGAGCGGTTACAACAAACATCCCCTTCTCGATCTCGAAGAGATCCGCGACTGGAACAACCTCGCCGCTTTCGGCGCTTGGAATGCGATGAAGAACAAGGGTGCCCACGAGCGCTCTGACCCGGACATGCTGGGCCACAAGAACGCCCGCCTCACCTGGATGGCCTACGTCGGCGGCACCCGCGAGACCCTGCAGTTGCTTGGTGACGTCATCCTCACCGAAGAGGACATCGTTTCCAAAAAACCCTTCCCTGACGGCTCCGTCCTCACGACCTGGTCCGTCGATCTGCACTACCCGAACGAGCAGTATGTGAAAAAGTTCCCCGACAATCCGTTCATCGCCGTCGCCGTGCATGGCAAAGGCGTTGACCGAAAAAAGGGCTACCCTGTCCCCTACCGCTGCTTCTACTCGCGGAACATCGAGAACCTCTTCATGGCCGGGCGCAATATCAGCGTCACCCACGAAGCTCTCGGCACGATCCGCGTCATGAAGACATGCGGCATGATGGGTGTCGTCGTCGGCAAGGCCGCCGCCCTGTGTGCGCAGCACAACGTGAGCCCGCGCGAAGTCTACTACCAGCACCTCGACGAACTCATCGAGCTACTCCAGATTCCCGGCAACGTCCGCCGTTCCTCCCTCGCGGATGAGTTCGCGGTCGATCCCGCTCTTCCCTCGTTTGAAGAAGAGGAAACCGACTGGGTCACCCTCAGCCAACTCGACGGCATCGTCATCGACGACGACAGGGCCAAACTCGTCGGCGAATGGACCCAGGGCGCCGGACTCAAGAATCACGTCGAGAATGGCTACCGCTACACCAGCGCGGCCAGGGGGGAAGATGTCGCCTCGGCCACCTTCGAGTTCACCGTCCCCGAAGACGGCGAATACGAAGTCCGCATCTCCCATCAGCCGCACGAGAACCGCTCTTCGAAGACTCCCGTAACCGTCAACTCGGCCGACGGCGCAGTGACCATAACCGTGAATCAGAGAGTCGCTCCTCCGCTCGCGAAAGGGTTCTTCGGCCTCGGCGTCTTCCGCTTCGAAGCCGGCAAGCCGGGTACCGTCGTCGTCACCAACAAAGGAATCGACGGCAACGCCCACATCGACGCCGTGCAGGTGATCCGGCAAAAATAGTGCTCGGCTGGCGACTCGGGGCGGAGACAGGTCCGCCCCGTCCTGTAACCCGTGGACCTCCCCGCTACTCCCCTTCCCTGAGGTTTTCGCGCATCAGCCGTCGGGCCTCCTCGGCGGCAGCAGCGAGTTCTTTTCGAGATCGCGGACCCGTCTCGCGTGCTCGCGGCGCACTCGCATGAGGTCGTAAAAGGCGAGCCCCAGCACCAGCACCGCGAGGACAAAGCTGGTCATCCAATAGAAAAAGAAGAGCAGCGGCTTCGCCATGAGGACCTCCCCGAGCAGGACCGCGCCGATGAAGACGAGGACTAGGAGGACCAAAGTCAGCCCGAAAAGCAGGTTTCTCCGCGCGACCGGATGCTGCAACGCACCCACCGCAGAGGGCTCGGACGGACTTTCTTCGCCGGATCGGTCTGGATTTTCCACACGGGCATCGAATCACACCCCGCCGCTCTTGGCCATCCTCTTTTTCCGAAAGCGCCCGCGAGGAAATGACAAAATTTGCGCAGTCTAAATCGGTCGGTTGCCCTATATTCTTAAATAGCGATACAGAACTAATACCGATCCCCAAATGAGTCAGCATCTCCTTATTCTCGGCGCTGGAACGGCAGGCACGATGATGGCCAATCATCTTCGACGCCGCCTCTCGAAGGAAAACTGGCGCATCACCGTGGTCGACCGGTCTGGCAAGCACCTCTACCAGCCGGGCCTTCTCTTCCTGCCCTTCGGCACCTACACCGAGGATCAGATTATCCGCGAGACCCGCGATTTCATTCCGGCGGGGGTCGATTTCGTCCAGGCCGAGATCGACCGCATCGAGCCCGAACAGCACCTCGTCACCCTCGCTGACGGAACCGAGCTGCGCTTTGACCTGCTCATCATCGCGACCGGCTGCCGCACCGCACCCGAAGAGACCGAGGGCATGCTCGGACCGAAATGGCGGGTGAACATCCACGACTTCTACACCCTCGACGGCGCCCGCGCCCTGCGCAAACACCTTGCCGGTTTCACGGGCGGGCGGGTCGTCATTCATATCAACGAGGTGCCGGTAAAATGCCCCGTCGCTCCACTAGAGTTCACCTTTCTTGCCGACACCTACTTCCGCGAGCGCGGGATCCGCGACCAGGTCACCCTCACCTTTGTGACGCCGCTCTCGGGTGCCTTCACCAAACCGAAAGCCTCGAAAAAGCTCGGGCATCTCCTCGGGGACAAAAGGATAGATCTCGTCACCGACTTCGTCGCCGAACGCATCGATCAGGACGCAGACAAGCTCGTCTGCTACGACGGTCGCGAAGTCCCCTACGATCTCCTCGTGACCATTCCGACCAACATGGGCGACGAGGCGGTGCGCCGCTCCGGACTCGGCGACGATCTCGACTACATCGAGACGAACCGGCACACCCTGCAATCGGTGAAGTATCCCGACGTCTTTGTCCTCGGCGACGCGACCAATCTCCCGGCCTCAAAGGCGGGGTCTGTCGCCCACTTCGAGAGCGAGACCCTCGCCGACAACATCGTCCTGCACATCGGGGGCAAGCCCCTCAAAGAGGAATTCGACGGTCACTCGAACTGCTTCATCGAGTCGGGTAACGGCAAGGCCCTCCTCATCGACTTCAACTACGAATACGAACCGCACGAGGGCCCTTTCCCCTTCCGCTTCGGACCGATGAAGCTGCTCGAAGAGAGCCGTATCAATCACCTCGGCAAACTCGCCTTTCGCCACGTCTATTGGAATCTTCTCCTCAAGGCGCGGCCCCTCCCCGGGATCAGCCGCCAAAAGAAAGCCCCGCCCGCTAAAGCGAGTTAATCCCAAATCCCAAATCCCAAATCCCAAATCCCAAATCCTACCATGACCAAAACCATCGCCGGCCACGATGTCGCTGTAAACGAAGAGGGTTACCTCACCGACATGACCCTGTGGAATGAAGCCATCGCCGCCACCATCGCGGCAGAGGAAAACGTCGGCCCTCTCACCGACGCGCACATGAAGGTGATCCGCTATCTCCGCGAGCAGCAGGCCAAGGGCGCCGCCCTCACGATCCGCGGCATGGGCAAAAGTGGTATCGTGACGACAAAAGAACTCTACGATCTCTTCCCGGGCGGTCCCTTGAAGAAATCCTCGAAGATCGCCGGCATCCCGAAGCCGGTTGGCTGTATCTGATCGCCAACCCGCAACCCTATCATGAGCACCGAAAACCATCCCGTTAAGAAAGTCAGCATCATCGTCAGCCGGGGATCGCTCGACGGCATCTATCCCGCCCTCATCATGGCGAACGGCGCCCGCATGGAGGGGATCGAGGCCTCGCTCTTTTTCACCTTTTTCGGCCTCAACGCCCTCGTCGAGAAGACCCTCGATCACCTCAAGGTCGCCACCGTCGGCAATCCCGCGTTGAACATGGCCATGCCCCTGCTCAACCTGCCCATCACGATGCCCTTCCCCACCTGCGTCGGGGCGATCCCGGGCATCAGCGCCTTTGCGACGGGTCTGATGAGCAAAGAGATGGAAAAACTCGACATCCCGCCGGTGCGCGAGTTCCTCGAGCTCATCTCGGACTCGGGCGGGAAAATCTATGCCTGTCGTCTCGCCATGGACATGTTCAAGCTGAAGCGCGAAGACCTCTGCGACCGCGTCGATGACGTCCTCACCGTCGGGCAGTTTTACGAAGATGCCGCCGGAGCGGGGACGCATCTTCTCTTCACTTGATCGCCACCCCGGCGGGAACGGAAAAATTTCCGCTTCGGCGCTGTTCAGGAAAGGATTTTCCTCCTACATTCGCGCATGACCCCGGCACGACTGAAGGTCCTGAAAACCTACAAACTTTACATCGGCGGGAAGTTTCCCCGGACCGAGAGCGGACGCACCATGACAGCCCTGCACGCGACCACCGGTGAACACCTCGCCCACTACTGCCACGCCTCGCGCAAAGACCTGCGCGATGCCATCGTCGCCGCCCGCAGCGCCCAGCCGGGCTGGAGCGGCACGACCGCCTACCTCAAAGGCCAGATCCTCTACCGTGCCGCAGAAATCATCGAAGGTCGCGCCGACAGCTTCGCGACCGAGATCGCCGAGCTCACCGGCCAGTCCGAGCAATCGGCAAAGGGCGAAGTCGAGGCCGCCGTTGACCGACTCGTCTACTTCGCCGGCTGGACGGACAAATACTCGCAGGTCTTCAGCTCGGTGAATCCGGTCGCTTCGCCGCATTTCAACTTCACCTTCCCCGAGGCGACCGGCGTCGTCGGGATCGTCGCGCCCGACGCCCCCGCCTTCCTCGCCCTCGTCTCGCTCATCGGCCAGGTCATCCTCTCGGGCAACACGACCGTGATCCTCGCGTCGGAGACCGCTCCCCTGCCCGCCATTTCCCTCGGCGAAGCCCTCGCCACGAGCGACCTCCCCGGCGGAGTCGTCAATCTGCTCACCGGCCGGCGCGCCGAACTCGCGCCCTGGCTCGCGAGTCACATGGACGTGAACGCGATCCTCGACGCCTCGGACGACGCCGGGATCCTCGCCACCCTCCAGTCGGGAGCCGGCGACAATCTCAAGCGCGTCCACTCGCACGCCCTCGCCTCGCCCGGTGACTGGTTCACGGAGGCCGCGCGCGATCCCTATCGTATCCTCGACACCGTCGAGTTCAAAACCGCGTGGCATCCCATGGGAGTGTGATTCGTGAAACAGGCTCTCCTCATCATTCTCGATTCCGTCGGCATCGGTCACGCGCCCGACGCGGCGGACTTCGGAGATGAAGGGGCGAATACCCTGGGCCACATCCGCGAGACGATTCCCGGGTTCAGCGTGCCCCATCTTGATCGAGCAGGACTCACTGCGGCCGAGGGGCTTGCGGCAGGTTTTTCCACCCCTGCCATCACGACACTTTCCTACGGATGCCTCACCGAAACGTCGGCAGGGAAAGACACCGTTACCGGTCATTGGGAAATCGCGGGAGCGTGTCTTGCCACTCCCTTTGCCACCTTCCCCCGCTTTCCCGATGCCCTCGTCGCGGAGATGGAAGCGGCCTGCGGCGTCACCTTCATCGGGAACTACGCCCGCTCCGGCACCATCATTCTCGAAGAGCTGGGCGCGGAACATCTTCGCACCGGTCATCCCATTCTCTATACCAGCGCCGATTCCGTGATCCAGATCGCCGCGCACGAGTCCGTCATCCCGGTGGAGCGACTTTACGAGATCTGCCGACGCTGCCGGGTCATCGCCGACCGGGAGCGAATCGCCCGCGTCATCGCCCGCCCCTTCGAAGGCAGCCCCGGGGCCTTTCGCCGTACCGCGAACCGGCACGACTTCGCGATGGCCCCGCCCGCGACGATCCTGAACCGCCTCGCTGGTGCCGGCATCGATACCGTCGGAGTAGGGAAAATCAGCGACATCTTCTCGGGCTCGGGCATCGGCCGTTCGCTCCCGACGGCGAACAATACGGAGGGCTGCGCGGCGATGGATGCGTTGCTCGGCGAAGAGGTGACGCGCCCCCGGTTGATCTTCACCAACCTCGTCGATTTCGATTCGCTCTTCGGCCATCGTCGTGATACGGCGGGGTATGCGCGAGCCCTTGTGGCCTTCGACGAATGGTTCGGCACGCTCCTGCCCCGCCTCGACGACGAGACTCTGCTGCTGCTCACCGCCGACCACGGCAATGACCCGACCTGGACCGGCACCGACCATACGAGAGAGCGCGTCCCGCTCCTGGCGAAAATGCCCACTGAAGCAAGGTGCCTGGGAGTTCGAGACAGCTTCGCCGACGTCGCAGCAACGCTGGCGGAATGGTTCGGGGTTTCGAATGAGGGGCTCGCGGGGAGGTCTTTTTGGGCTGCGGGGTGAAGGCGAGAGGGCGAGAGGGCGGTATCCGGGGCACAGAGCTGAGCTCGCAGAGGCAAGCTACAAAGGCGGCGGTTGAGTTTCTCTGAGGATCAGGTCGGGCCGACCATGTCGGCCTGCGTGATGCAGCGTCCCTGTAGCTGGCCTCTGTGAGGGCCGGGGTTGGATACGCAAGGTGGTCGAACACGCAATCCGGCCTCACAGAGGCCAGCTACAGAATGAGCCGATGATTGTAGGTGGGGTCTGTGACCCCGCGTTGGATGTCCAAGGGTTATTGAAGGTAGAGCCCAAGGGTTCCCGGCAGAGCGCCGAAATTCGTTTGCGAAGGCAAAGGGCGCGCCTTACAAAAAGAAAAATTGTCATGGCCAAGCGAAAACGAAAATCAAAAGGCGGCGGCGCGTTCGGGCGTGCGAATGTGCAGGGTGTCCCTCATGCTCCGATCTTGAAAGAGTCACCGGTGCGCGAAGTGCGTGAGATTGATCGTTCGAGAATGAATCATCGGTCCGAGCGGTTTTTCTTCGTCACTGATGCGATTTCGGCAGACTCCGATTATCCTCCAGGAACGACGAAAGCGATCTACGATGAGAAATTCGGCGGTGCCTCCTTCGAGGAGATATTTGCAAAATATGATCTCGCTCCAGCCCCCCATTTCCTCGCTTTGGAACACCTCGCTTCCCTCGAAGAAGGAGCATCGCCGGAAATGGTGGCGAAAGTCACGGCCGAGGCCCTTCTGATCGACCCCGATTGTGCCGATGCCCATCTCGTCGTCGCGGATACGCTGGTCAGTGAAGAAGCCAGCAGTGCGGAGCTGGAAAAGGCCGTGGAGGCGGGGCGTCGCAAGAATGAAGCGTTGCGCGAGAGCTACATCGAGGATCTCGATCCTGCCGGCGATTTGCGCGGCAACGCCTTCCTCCCTGCGCTGCACAGACTCGCGGAAATGCGCATCATTTTCCAACGAATCGACGAAGCGATCGCCCTCCTCGAGGAGAGCCTCGCCTTCGATCCGGGGGATCCGCTCTACATCCGCCCGACCCTGCTCGCGGCCCTCCTTGAAAAAGATGACTTTGACCGGGCCGAGATCGTGCTCGCGGAGATGGAAAGCGAAGAACGATCCTGCGCCACCCTTTATGGCAGAGCATTCCTGCGCTTCCGGCAGGCCGTCCTGGCGAATGAAGGCTTCATGCCGGACATGGAGGCCGCCAAACCATTCGGGAAGTTGCGCTCTCCTCTCTTCGACGAGGCCAGTGCTCTTCTCCGCGAGGCGATAATGACCTCTCCGTGGGCGGTCCCCATGCTCCTCGACTTGCGGACCGCCCTGATGAGTCCGCTTGAGTTTTTTCACCTGGGTGAGCCGTTCGAATCACTCGATTTCGCTCGGCTCTTTTCCGCGCAATGCATCCTCTGGGACCTGCCTGCGGCCTGGATTCTGACCGAGTTTACCGAAAATTTTGATGCATGGCAGGTGCCGCGAACGCTTCGCTCCAGCCATGAAACCTTTTGTGAAATGCTCGAGTATTTCGATGCGTGCGACTGGGGCGGGTTCGAAGGCATGGACGGTGAAACTCAATCTATGGAATTCCGGAAAATCTCGCAAAGAATCCGCGAAACGATGTTGGCTGCCGGCGCTCCGAAGAAGAAAGGGATCTTCAACCGTCGCGGGCCGAGGTGAGAAAGGGACCGCACCCCATGGCAGCCCGCCGGACTTGAGTCCAATGTTTCGCCGACCTGTCCGCGTTTCTTGGTAATTTCCGCAGATCAATCAAGCTTCGGGTATATGCCCTGCAGGTGATCGGAGAGGGGCTGGCCGCTTCAGCCCGCTTAAAGCGCTGCGGAGGGTAAAAAGACCCGCCGCAAGGGCTCCTTACCCGACCTTGATCGTCATTCCGAGGTTGAAGAGACGTTTGAGATTGTATCTGCTGCTCACCAGTGTCCATTCCAGATTCACTTTCTCCAGACCACGCAGCAGGAAGCGCCGGAACCCGAGCGCTTCCTTGATGATGCCGAAGACTGGTTCGACGGTTTGTTTTCGCAGTTTGTAGAGTTCCCCTCCCGCCTTTGTCTCCAGCCGGTGCGCCATGATCTCGCCCGCTTTCGCTCCAGGCGGCGGATCGGGGCGGATCGGGGCGGATCGGGGCGGATCGGGGCGCTCTTCAAGCTGGCTCACGCTGCGACTGTGCCCCTGGCGCTTCACGGCCGCGTAGACCTTGGGGCCGTGGCCGCCGTCTTCCACGGAGGTGACGGCTTTCTCGCTGTAGTAGCCGCTGTCGATCAGCACGGCACCGACCGCGCCTGCGACGGGGCTGACGACGGCCAGGGTCGGTTGCATCTGCTCTTTGTCGTTTGGCGCGTCGCTGACGCGTTTGCCCACGATGAGCATGGTTTCAACCTCAACCGCAGCCTGCGCGTTGTAGCACTGCTCGAAGCTGCCACCGTCTTTCATAATCCTGCTTTCGGGATCGGTGAAGTTAAACTGGTCCTTGGGGCCGGGATCGGATGTGGGAGGTTTGGGCTTCTTGCCCCGCTCTTCTTCCCGGTTTCTTTCTCCTTGGCTTCGCGGGCGGCGAGCTTGGCTTCGTATTCGGCTTGCTCGATCTCGAAGCGTGCCTTGGCCCTCTCCTCCATCACTTTCTTTGCCTCTTTGAGCTCGGCGATACGGTCTTCGCGCCGCCTGATTTGCTTCGTTTCGCTCACCCTTCGGGCAGCCTGCGGCTGGCTATCTCCGCTGCGCTCCGGTTCCTCCGGGATGCTCAGCCCGTCCTGGAGCGGGTCACTGTCGGCGCCCTCGGCTTTAGCCAGCAGTTCGCCGATTTGCTCTTCGGCGAGTTTCATCTGCTTTTCGAGTTGATCGTGGCTCATCGCGCCATGCTTGCTGGCTTTGGCCCGGACCCTGGTCCCGTCTATCGACACGGTGATGTCGCCCACCTTGAGAACGCGAGCGTTGGCCTCCAGCTCCAGCACCTGATGGAAGACGCTGGTGAGCAGCTCCTTGTTTTCGCGCCGAAACTTGCAGATCGAATCGTGGTCGGGATGGGTATCAGCGCAGAGCACGCGCACTGCCACGTTCTCGTAGGTTTGGCACTCGATGCGGCGGCTGGAAAACGTGCCTGTGGCTTAGGAATAGATCAGAAGCCCGAGCATCGTCGAGGGCGGGTATTGCGCCGAACCGGTGCCGCGCTCGTTGACGCGTGCGAAGCCCGGGTTCAAGGCGTCAACTGCGTCTATAATGAAGTGGACCATGTCGTCGGCTTTCACCCAGTCCCGCAGGTCAGGTGGTTGGGGAAGCGGGGTGTCCCGATCAATGTTGACGAACTTGGCAGCCATGCCGACAGGTTAGTGCCTCACTTGAATTGTCACTCGCCTAAGCCTACAGGCTGCTAGCAAATCCAACCCGTCGGAGCGATACCAGCGGGTTCCCCCAAATCACATTCTTTACAATTTTCTGACTTCGCCGGGCGACCTCATCCGTTTAAGGTGGAGTATGAACCCTTTCCGAGTCGCCCCCGCCTGCCTCGCTCTGATCTTCGCCCTTTCCCCCATGATCTCCCCCGCCGCGCCCCGCGATGCTGAATGGAAACTGGTGGACGAACATCTCAGCGGTTCCCTCCCGCAGTCCGCCATTGAGGTGCTCATGTCCATCGAGGCCGCCGCCAGAGCCGAAAAGGCGTGGGCCGAACTCGCCAAGGCGGTCGCCTACCGGATCGTCGCGGAGACCCAAATTCAGGGCCATCAGCCCGAAGAAAAAATTCGCCGTTACGAGACGGCGCTAGCCGAGGTGCCCGCAGAGATTGCGCCTATCCTGAAGACGCTCCTCGCTGGTGCCTACCGGGATTACTTCCAGCAAAATCGCTGGCGCTTGCTCGAGCGCACCCGCACGACCGAGGCTCCGGGCGGCGATTTCGAGACCTGGGATCTGCCGCGACTCTTCACTGAGATCGACACACGCTATCGGGCGGCCTTGGAAAACGCGAACGCCTTGCAGCAAATCCCTGTCTCGGACTTCGACACCCTTCTGGTCAAAGGCAACATGCCGGACCGCTTCCGACCGACCCTCTACGACTTCCTCGCCCACGAGGCCCTCGCCTTTTACACCGCCGCCGAGCAGGCCGGGGCGGCCCCGCAGGATGCCTTCGGGTTCGACGCGACGTCGCCCGCGCTGGGTACGATGGCCGAGTTCCTCGCCTGGAAGCCCGAGTCGACGGACACGGACTCACCGACACTCCGGGCGATCACGCTGTATCAGGATCTGCTGCGGTTTCATGCCGCCGATGCCGATGCCTCGGCCCGGGTCCTCGTCGACCTCGACCGCCTCGAGTGGGCCGCGAGCGAAGCGAGCGGAGACACCGCAGATGCCCGCGCCCGCGAGCAACTCACCGCCTTGTTAAAAACCCACGAGGCGGAAGAAGCCGGTCCCGCCGTGGCCGGGGCGCTCGCGGCGCGGCTCATGGCGGCGGAAGACTACGTCGAGGCACGTCGTGTTGCCCTGGCCGCAGCGGAACGTTTTCCCGATTCCGTTTTTGCCGTTGCCTGCCGCAATCTCGTGAAGCGCGTCGAGGCGCGTGAACTCCAGATCGGAACTGAGCAGGTCTGGAATGCCGCCCAGCCCGAGATCGAGATCACCTATCGCAACATCGAAGCGACTCACTTCCGGCTCGTACCGCGGGAATGGGCCCTCCCGGGGCAGCGTTGGGAGACTCCGGATCAGGTCAATCACGAAGCCATCCTTGCCGCTTTGCAACAGGAGCCGGCCGAAACATGGACGGCCAATCTGGAAAAGACGAACGACTATCGCCAGCGCACCGTCAGGATCCCCGCCCCCGCCGATCAGAAGGCCGGCTTTTACCTCCTCATTGCCAGTGCGAGCGCCGACTTCGCCACCGAGGACAACCAGCTCTCCGCCACGACTCTCTGGGTCTCGCCCCTCGCGCTGATCACCCGACAGGCCCCGGATGGCGCGGAGGGATTTGTCCTCGATGCCTTGAGCGGAGAACCCATCGTCGGCGCTGCGGTGGAAGTCTGGGCCGTCGATAAAAACGGCCGCTGGAAGCGCGACGCGACGAAGAAGACCGATGCCATGGGAACCTTCCAGCAGAAGGCGAATGACAACGCGATCCTCTTTCTTTCGAAGCACGGAGGGGCGACAATCGCCAGCGCTCAGATGCATCTCTGGCGGGACCAGAGGGAATCGGATCCGGTCAAAACTTACCTTTTCACGGATCGCTCGATCTACCGTCCCGGCCAGACGATCCGCTTTAAAGGCATCCACGTCCATGCCGATACGGAAAAAAACAACTACCGCACCCTCCCTAACAAAAAGCTCACAATCCGCCTGCGTGATATGAACGACGAGGAGGTCGAAGCCATCGAGGTGACGACCAACGAACGCGGCGGTTTCAGCGGAGCCTTCACCGCGCCAAAGGGGCGTCTCACCGGAGCGATGACGATCACCGAAGGCAACAACGGCTCCGTGTCGATCTCGATGGAGGAGTACAAACGTCCCAAATTCCAAGTCACCCTGAATGCCCCGAAAGAATCGCCCCAACTCGGCGAAGCGGTGACCTTGACCGGTAAAGCGGAATCCTACGCCGGAGCCGCGATCGACGGGGCCGAGGTGCGCTGGCGAGTCACTCGCGAGGCGCGTTGGCCGGGATGGCTGCGCTGGTGCGGATGGTTTTTTCCTCCAAGCGATCAGGGGGCAAAAGAGATCGCCAATGGCGTGGCAAAGACGGCGGTGGACGGCAGTTTTGAAATCCGCTTCACCGCCGAACCCGACTCGACGATTGAGGAAAAAGCCGAGCCTTCTTTTGATTTCACTCTGCATGCCGATGTCACCGACACCGCCGGAGAGACGCGCTCGGGATCGAAAGGCGTCACCGTCGGCTACACCACGCTGAAGGCGGAACTCTCGGCAGAGGAATGGCAGACCGTGACGAAGCCGGTAACCCTCAAGGTGGATACGACCAGCCTCGACGGCGAAGACCTCGCCGCGTCCGGCACCGTGACCGTTCACAGGCTCCAGTCGCCGGAGAAAGTGCATCGTCCGAGTCTCGGATCGGGCCGAAGGCAACCGCTTGCCGCAAGGGAAAACGATCCCGACCTTTCCGATCCGAACCAGTGGCCGCTCGGTGAGGTGGTGCAGCGCGACGATTTTCAATCCGACGATAAGGGCCAGGCTAAGCTCGAAGTGAAACTCTCCGCCGGGGAATACCGCGCCGTCTTGGAAAGCAAGGACCGCGCCGGACGTCCCGTCACCGCGCTGCTGCCCATCCGTGTTCTCGATCCGACGGCGGCGACCTTCCCTGTGCGCGTCCCCCATCATCTCTCCGCAGAGAGCTGGATGCTCGAGCCCGGTCAATCTCTCGAAGCTCTCTGGGGCACGGGTTACGACACCGGACGCGCCTTCGTCGAGGTCGAGCATCGCGGCAAAATCGTGCAGCGCTACTGGACCGAGCCAGGGCGCACCCAGCAGGCCATTTCTATGCCCGTGACCGAAGAGCAGCGCGGCGGGTTCACCCTCCACGTCACCCAGATCCGCGAGAACCGCGCCCACCTCACGAGCCGCTCCGTCTCCGTGCCCTGGTCGAACAAGGAATACTCACTGCGCTGGGAGCGGATGCGCGACAAGCTCGAGCCGGGCGCGAAGGAGACCTGGACTCTCGTTGTCGAAGGCGCGGCAAAGGACGAACCCGTCGAGATGGTCGCGGCGATGTACGACGCCTCGCTCGACGCGTTTTTGCCCCACACCTGGCCCGGTGGGTTCGGCGCTTTTTACTACGACTCATCGCGGCGCTACAGCCAGTTCCACAATGGATGGGCTTCGTATTTTCAAACCGTCTCGCAATGGCCGCAATCCAGCGAGAACGGCAATCTGGTTTGGCGACGATTCCTGCCCGTGCTCTCGGATTCACCGCGACGCTTTGCCACCTTCAGCAAGAGTCCGATAATGGCCGGTGGCGCCATGGTGATGGAAGCGCCAGCGGATGCCTTCGCCGCCGCTCCTGCCGACGCTCCTGCGGAAGCCGCCTCCGCAGGTGGAGGCGTTGCCCTTGAGAAATTCGACGCCGAGAGCGATCCCGCCACTGCCCCGATCGACTGGAGCGAGGTCGGCGCTCGGAAAAACCTCGAGGAAACCGCCTTCTTCTTCCCCCATCTCCTTGCAGATGAAAACGGCACTGTCAGGATCGAGTTCACCATGCCCGAGGCCCTCACGACATGGAAATTTCTAGGCTTCGCCCACGACCGCCAGCTCCGCTCGGGACTGCTCACCGGCGAGACCGTCACGGCCAAAGACCTCATGGTGCAGCCGAATCCCCCGCGTTTCCTCCGCGAAGGCGACCTCGTCGAGTTCACCGTGAAAGTGACCAACAAGGCTGCCCAATCGGTGAAAGGAAAAGTGCGGCTCGAGTTCTCTGACGCAGCCACCCTGACAAACACCGATTCCGCCCTCGGCAACACGACACCCGAGCTGGACCTCGCGCTGCCCGCGAACGAGTCGCGCACCTACTCGTGGAAGATCGCCGTGCCGGATGGACAAGGTTTCCTCCAGTATCGCGCCGTCGCCTCGACCGGGACGGTCTCTGATGGCGAGGAAGGCTGGCTGCCGGTGCTCTCCCGCCGCATCCTCCTCACCGAGTCGATCACCCTGCCGATTCGCGGCGCGGGGCAAAAGACATTTACCCTGCCCAAGCTGCTCGAGAGCGGAAAGTCGGACACCTTGCAGCATCAGTCCCTCACCGCCCAGGTCGTGTCGCAGCCGGCGTGGTATGCGGTGCAGTCACTCCCCTACCTGATGGAGTATCCGCACGAGTGCGCCGAGCAGGTTTTCAACCGCTTTTACGCCAATGCCCTCGCCCGGCACATCGCGACGTCGAATCCGAAAATTCGCCGTGTCTTCGACCTCTGGCGTGAAGCTCAACCCGAGGCGCTCGACAGCCCGCTCCTGAAAAACGAAGAGCTCAAGAGCGTCCTCATCGAGGAAACACCCTGGCTGCGCGACGCGAAGGACGAGACACAGGCGCGCAAAAATGTCGGACTCCTTTTCGAAGCGAACCGGCTCGACAACGAAACCGCCGCCGCCCTGACAAAACTCGAATCCATGCAGATCGACAACGGTGCCTGGCCCTGGTTTCCCGGCGGACGCGAGAGTGAGTTCATCACCCTGTATCTCGTCAGCGGATTTGGGAGGCTCGCTCATCTCGGCGTCCAGATGGATGACGACCTCGCCCTGCGCGCGCTCGACCGCCTCGACGACTGGATCACGGAGCGCCATCAGACCTGTCTCCGCGACAAAGTCGACCGCTTCGGCAGCACCGAGGCGCTCTATCTCTACGCCCGCAGTTTCTTCCTCGCTCGGCGTCCTGTCGCACCCGAGAACCAGACTGCGATCGATTATTTCTGCGGTCTCGCCGTGAAAAGCTGGACGGCACTGCCGCGCCTTTCGCAGGCCCACATCGCTCTCGGCTTGAAACGCTTCGGCGATCAGGGCACCCCCGCCGCCATCGTCGCCTCCCTCCTCGAACGCTCGGTCAACGACGAGGAGCTCGGCCGCTACTGGCGCGACACCGAGCAACACTGGTGGTGGTATCGCGCGCCCATCGAGACCCAGGCGATGATGATCGAGGCCTTCCGCGAAATCGGCAAGGATGAGAAGATCGCCGACGACTGCCGCGTCTGGCTGCTGAAACAGCGCCAGACTCAAGCCTGGCCGAGCACCAAATCCACTGCCGACGCGATCTACGCCCTGCTCCTCGGCGGCGACGACCTCCTCGGATCAGACGCCCTCGTTTCTCTCTCCCTCGGCGGCACCGAAGTGAAGCCTGAGAAAATCGAAGCCGGTACCGGATTTTACGAAAAACGTTTCGCCGCCGCCGAGATACAGCCCGGGATGGGAAACATCACCCTGACAAAACAAGACAAAGGCGTTTCCTGGGGCAGCCTGCACTGGCAATACCTCGAAGACATCGCCAAGGTCACGCCTCATGAGGGCAATCCCCTGACCTTGAAGAAGAGCCTTTTTGTGAAACTCAACGGCAAGGCCGGTCCCGAACTGAAGTCGCTAGCCGCGGGCGACGTGCTCAAGCCCGGCGATGAACTCGTCACCCGTGTCGAGCTGCGCACCGACCGGGACCTTGAGTATGTGCATCTCAAAGACCAGCGCGGCAGCGGCACCGAGCCGGTCAACGTGCTGAGCGGCCACCGCTTTCAGGACGGGCTCGCCTACTACGAATCAACCCGAGACACCGCGAGCCACTTCTTCATCGAGTATCTCCCGAAAGGAGCCTACGTTTTTGAGACGAGCGCCCGGGTGCAATTGAGAGGGCAATACCAGAGCGGCGGCGCCGGGATCCAGTGCCTGTATGCGCCCGAGTTCAACAGCCACAGCGGGAGCGTGGAGTTGCGGGTGGAGTGACAACGAACTTCGACACCCGGCTCTTCCTGTAGGTGGCCTCTGTGAGGCCGCGCTTGATTCCCGGCATCATTGATCGTCGCGGATACACCTTTTATCCGAGCACGCATACCGGCCTCACACAGGCCAGCTACAGACAATGGCGCTGCAAAGGCTTTGTGAGAGAGAAAAGACCCTCGGGAAAAAGCATCCGCTACGCTTCCTCCGGATGCTCGTGACGATTGACCATGAAATAGAGCACCGGCACCGCGATGCGGCTGACGAGGAGCGAGGCGATCTCGCCTGCCATGAGCGCGATCGCGAGGCCCTGGAAAATCGGATCCACGAGAATAACACTGGCCCCGACGATTACGGCGAGAGCGGTCAGCAGCATGGGACGGAAACGCACTGCCCCGGCGTCGACGACCGCTTCCCGCAGGGGCATGCCCTGTCTCAGACGCAGTTGAATGAAGTCGACGAGAATGATGGAGTTCCGCACCACGATCCCGCCGCCGGCCATGAAGCCGATCATCGAGGTCGCGGAGAAAAAGGCGCCCATCAGCCCGTGGGCGGGCAACACGCCGATCAGCGAAAAGGGAATAGCCGCCATCACGATGAGCGGCGTCATGAAAGACTTAAACCACCCTACCATCAGAATATAGATGATTACTAACACTGCCCCAAACGCGATCCCGAGATCGCGGAAGACCTCGATCGTGATGTGCCATTCGCCGTCCCATTTCATCGACGGCTCCGCATCGAGGAAGGGTTGCGTCGAGTTCAGAATTTTCAGCTTCGGATCGGTCGCGCCGTACTTCGTCATGTCGAGCTGAGCGAGCTTTTCATTCATCTCGAAGATCGCATAGACGGGACTTTCCTTCACCCCGGCGACGTCACCGGTCACGTAGGTCACGGGCTGGAGATTTTTGTGGTAGATGCTCTTGTCGATGACGTCCTCTTCGACGGTGACGAGTTCTCCGAGCGGCACGAGAGCGGGCGCGGAGACCTGGCCTCCGGGCTCGGGAAGTCCATTGGCATCGCCCGATCGGACCCGCAGACCGAGGAGCTGAGCCGGATCTGTCCTCATCTCACGCGGCAGCTTCACCCGCACGACGACGGGTTCGCGTTCCCGGGGAAAATGTGCGAGATCGACATCGATACCCTCGACGGCCATCTTCAGCGTCTGGGAAATGGTCTCGGCGGTGATGCCGTTAAGCGCGGCCTTTTCCTTGTCGATGTGAAAGAGGAAACGCTTCTGATCCTCTTCGCCATACCAGTCGACATCGACGACGCCGGGTGTCTCTTTAAAGATCCGCTTCACCTCCATCGCGAGCGCTTCGCGATCCGCCCGGTTCTGTCCGTAGACTTCGGCGACGAGAGTCTGCAGCACCGGCGGGCCCGGCGGCACCTCGGCCACGGCGATGGCGGCCCCGAACTTTTCCGCGATGGGCACGAGCTTCACCCGGATCCGCTTCGCGATGTCGTGACTGTCGGCGTTGCGGCCCTGTTTCGGAAGCAGATTCACCTGGATGTCGGCGACATTCGCTCCTTTGCGCAGGAAGTAATGGCGGACCAGTCCGTTGAAATTGAAAGGCGAAGCCGTTCCTGCGTAGACCTGATAGTCCGTCACCTCCGGTTCCGCCGCGATCTCCACCGCCATCTCGCGGGCGACCCGCGTGGTCTGCTCGAGCGTCGAGCCTTCGGGCATGTCGATGATGACCTGGAACTCGCTCTTGTTGTCAAAGGGCAGCATTTTCACCTTCACCCATCCGATCCCGACGAGGGCCATGCTCCCGAGCAGGAGCGCGGCAATGATGCCGAGGAAGGCCCATTGATGGAGGTGCCCCCCGAGGAGCCAGCCCATGTAGCGGCGGTAGCCACGAGTCATCCAGCCTTCTTCGCCGTGGCTGTGCTCATCGACGGGAGCGCCTTCCTCTGCGGCATCGGGCTCGGACCGCTTCAGGATACGCACTGCCGCCCATGGCGTCACGATGAAGGCAATGAGCAGGGAAAAGACCATCGCCGCGCCCGCCCCGATCGGAATGGGCCGCATGTAGGGCCCCATGAGACCCCCGACAAACGCGAGCGGCAGGATCGCCGCAATGACCGCCCAGGTCGCGAGGACCGTGGGATTGCCCACCTCGCCAACCGCTTCAATGGCCATATCCTTCGCCGATTTTCCTTTGTTCGAGGGCAGCCGGTAGTGCCGCACGATGTTCTCGACCACGACGATGGCGTCATCAACGAGAATCCCGATGGAAAAGATCAGGGCAAATAAAGTGATGCGGTTCAGGGTGAATCCATAGAGGTAAAAGACCAGCAGCGTCAGCGCCAGGGTCGAGGGAATCGCGATCGCGACGACGAGTGACTCGCGCCAACCTAACATGAACAGAATCAGAAGCGAGACACTGACAACCGCGATGCCCATGTGGTAGAGCAATTCATTGGATTTCTCCGCCGCGGTCTCGCCGTAGTGCCGGGTCACTGAGACCGTAACATCGGCCGGAATGACGCGACCTTTCAACGCCTCGACCTTTGCGAGGACTTGTTCGGCGAGGGAAATGGCGTTGGTTCCGGGGCGTTTCGCGATGGTGAGGGTGACCGCATTCTCCTCGGCTCCGGCCTTGCCCGAGGCCGCGCCGTGTCCGTGAAGGACGTAATTCGCGGGATCGTCGCCACCGTCCGAGAGCGTCGCGACATCGCGCAGGTAGACGGGTTTTCCCTCGTAGACTCCGAGCACGACATTGCCGGCGTCATCCGCCGAATGAAGAAACGCGCCGCTCTCAATCAGGACCTGGGTATTTCCCGAGATGAATTCACCGGCCCGATACTGACGATTGGCCTGCTGCAGGATGGGGATGATTCCTCCGAGACTGAGGTTGCGGGCCGCGAGCTTTGCCGGATCGACTTCGGCGAGGATCGTGCGCCGCTGTCCGCCGATGAGGGTCGTCTCGGCGACGTCGGCGACCTGCTTGACTGCGTCTTCGAGCTCAGCGGCGAGCCGGCGCAGGGTCACGGGATCGTAACGCTCGCTGTGCAGCGTCAGGGCGAGGATGGGCACGTCGTCGATCGAGGTCGCCTTGATGAGCGGAGCAGTCACCCCCGGCGGGATGCGGTTGAAATTCGACTGAAGCTTCTGATTGAGCCGCACGAGCGCGACATCATTGTCGTAGCCAACCTCGAAGCGGACGATGACGAGACTCTCGCCCGGCCTGGAGGTCGAGTAGACATACTCCACACCGTCGATCTCCCAGAGCAGCTTCTCCATCGGGTTGGTGACCCGCTCTTCGACCTCCTTCGCCGTCGCTCCGGGCATCGCGACCATGACGTCGATCATCGGCACTTTGATCTGCGGCTCCTCCTCGCGGGGGAGCAGGATCACCGCAAAGAGCCCGAGCAGGACCGAGGCAACGATGATCAATGGAGTGAGCTTCGAATCAATGAAAGTCGCCGCGAGTTTTCCGGCGATGCCGTGGGCTTCGGGGTGGGAGTGAGGTTCGCTCATTTTTCGGAGTGAAGAGGGTCGGGTCAGGGCAGCGACCCTGTCCGGTCGGGTGATCTATGGTTTGCTCAGGAGCGGCCGGCCATCCTGCATCGCGGCGGCGGGAGTGAGGACGATGGACTCACCACTGTCGAGACCGGCGAGGATCTCCGTCTCGCCGTCCTGCTTCTGGCCGGTGCGGACAATGCGGAGACGGGCGACGCCGTCGACACTTACAAAGATATAATCCATCTGCCCCCGCGAGATGAGAGAGGAATCGGGAACGCTCAGGACTTTCCGCATTCCACGCGGGAGAAAGGCGCGTCCGAACTGCCCGGCACGCAGGGCCTCGTTCTTCGGAAGGTCGACTTTCACAAGAAAGGTGCGGCTCCCGACATCGGCGGAGGGAGCGACTTCGCTGATCGTTCCGTCAAAATCAGCATCAGCTCCGCCGATCTCGACGCGGAGTGTGCCGCCTACCGCCATCGAGCCCGACAGCGCCTCGGCGACATTGATCTCGAGCCGCAGGAGCGAGGAATCCTCCATCGCAAAGAGGGGACGACCCGGAGCTCCGAAATCCCCGGGTTCGAGGTAGCGGCGGGTGATCGTGCCGTCGAAGGGGGCGGTGATGGTGGCATTGCCGACGAGGGTTTTCATCTCCTGCACCGTCGCGGCGGCCATGCGCTCGCGTGACTCGGCCTGCTCGTACTCGGCGATGGCGATGGCACCCGACTCGCGAAGCGCGAGGAAGCGGTCGCGATCCCGCTCGGCCTGGGCGAGGGCGGCCTGCGCTCTGGTGAGGGAGGCGTCGAGTTCCCCGACATCGAGCTTAGCAATCACGTCGCCCGTTTTCACCTTCGTTCCGGGAATGGCGGTGATCTCGAGAAGGCGTCCGGTCACTTTTGCCGCGACCTGGGCTTCCTTTTTAGGGCGGACGGTGCCGACGACTTCCTCGTAGACGGGCACTTCGCGAGCCTCGATGACCTTGAGTTCGGCCGTGACCGGTTCGAGTGTCGTCAGAGGTCGGGGGGAATGCTCACTGCCGCAGGCCGAGAGAAAAAGGATGGGGAGAAGGAGCACCGCTGATGCCTCAACCGCCCTCCCTTTCGATAACTGTATATCCATATGGTTATATTATAGGCTGAACTGACGCAAGTCTCCTGATTTTCTTACATTATCCCTGCTTTTTCGGAACCTTGATCTGCTGACCGATCTTCAGTTTCGTAAAATCGAGCCCTTCATTGAGGCTCATGATCTTCTGATGATCGACCTTGAGCCGCTTGGCGATGTTCCAGGGATTGTCGCCGCTCTTGATGGTGTAGAGCTCCCAGTTGTCGCCTGCGGCGGGAGCAGGAGCCGCAGCGGGAGTGACGGCGACCGGCGCGCCCTTTGATTCAACACCCGCGGGAAGTGTGAGAACATCCCCGATGGCGAGCTTTTTAGAATCCTTGATATCGTTTGCTTTGACGAGCTCGTCCACGCTGATGCCGTGACTGTTCGCGATCTTCCAGGGGTTATCCCCCGCTTTGACAACATACTTCATCGGCTCGACCGGCTTCGCGACCGGAGGGGATGCGGGAGTCGCTACCGGAGGAATCACGCTCGATGCAGGCGGAATTGTCGCCGGAGCAGGGGCACCGCCGCCCGAAGACGGCGCGATGGGCGTGATCTTCAAGGGAGCCTGCGCCTGTGCCAAACTGGGGTTCACGAGACAAAGAAACGAAAAAACGACAACGACGGATGCGGGAGAGAGGTTCATGGTGGGGAGCAGTCGAGATATCCGACCAAGCCTCTTTCTACCACAATCGGCGAAAACGGGAAAGACTTTTGAGCGCGGATTCATCCGCTCGCAAGTCATCTGGAAAGCAGGAGCCCTAACCTGTCCCGCGCCACCCTCACTTTTTCTTCTTCGGGGCGGCGTCCACAGCGTGCTTGCTATCGACGACCCGCTGCTTTTCTTTCGCAGACGCGTTGGCTTTGCCCTGCTTCTGGCCCTGGCTCTTCTGTTTCGATTTCGGTGATTTGTCGCCCATAAGAATAAGGATGGTTGGTGTTTCTCGGCGCAGAAGGAACTGCTCCTTCCGAGCATGACAGAGTTCCTCACGAAATGACACACAATTCGTCCATGACTGAGGGTTTTCGCGTTGACTCATAAATAAAGACACCGAAGGAGGAATTTGAAAGAAGGCGTTTGAGGCCCATTGCCTCATAACCGAGGACGCCGTGGCGCATGGCAAGAACCATGAGCCGAAAGACCCGCGACGAATACCTGAAAACGATGCGCTGGACCTGCAAAATCACCCGGTCACTCGCCGCTGAATTGATGTCGCAGGGATTCGTAATTAGCAGCGTCAAGGTCGGCAAAATGCTCAAACTCCAAGGCTACAGCCTTCAATCCAATCGCAAGACGGTTGAAGGCAAACAGCATTCCGACCGTGACGCTCAGTTCAGATTCATCGCGAAGCGCGGCGCGACCTGTCGTCGGCGCAGTGAACCTGCAATCTCCATCGACACGAAGAAGAAGGAAACGCCGGGCAACCTGAAGAACGCGGGAAGAACCTATCGTCGCCGAGGCGAGCCTGTGAAAGTGAAAACCCACGACTTTCCAGACAAGCAGCAGTGGCAGCGTCTCGTTGAGACTCAGCAGTTGCTGATCGAGCTGATCGAGGAGCTGCGGAAGGACGGAAGGGATGAGTAATAGCTGAAAAATCGGGAAATAGGAAAAGCGTCCCGATGTCCTTTTCCTTTGAGTAAACTTGGCATTTCTTAAAGAATCTGCTTCATTCGCCCCATGTCGTGCCGATTAGCGTCGTTTTTCCTTTTCACTTTCTCTCTCGCTGCCGCGATGCCCGTGGCGGCGCAGAAGAGCAAGAAAGGTGAGGAAGAGAAAGCGCCCAGCGCCGAGGAAGTGGCGCGGGCGGAAGAGCTCCTGAGACTGCCGAACCTCGTCCTCATCATCGCCGACGATCTCGCCTGGGACGACAGCTCTCCCTACGGGCATGAGTCCATCATGACTCCGAACCTGGAACGCCTCGCCGATGGCGGGATGCGTTTTGACAACGCGATCCTCACGACCTCGTCGTGCAGTCCCAGCCGCGCCAGCATTTTGACGGGGCGCTACCCGCACCAGACCGACGCCGAGGAACTGCACTGGCCGCTCCCGAAGGAGCAGGTCACCTTCGTCGAGAAGCTGAAGAAAAAAGGCTACTGGACCGGTGCGGCCGGGAAGTGGCATCTCGGCGAGGAGATCAAAGACCGCTTCGATGTCGTGAAAGACGTCGATACCTCGGGCTTCCAACTGCCCTCGGGTGAGGCGGCGAAGGCGGGCAACTTCGAAGAGACCCTCGAGGGCGATGCGAAGAGCGGTGCCGCCGACTGGATTCCTCTGCTGCGCGAGCGCGAGCAGGGCAAGCCATTCTTCCTCTGGCTCGCCGCCCTCGATCCGCACCGTCCCTACGACAGAGCCATCCTCGAGGAGGGCGCCCATCCCGATGAGGTCCGCGTCCCTCCCTATCATCCCGATACGCCGGCTGTGCGCGCCGACTATCAGCAATACTACGACGAGATCACCCGGCTCGACCGCTTCGTCGGCGAGGTGCTCGATGAGCTTGAGAAGCAGCAGGTCGCGGACAAGACTCTCGTGCTTTTCATCAGTGACAACGGCCGGCCTTTTCCGAGGGACAAGACGACGCTCTACGACAGCGGCATCAAGACACCCATGATCGCCCGCTGGCCGGGGACGATCAAGCCGGGCTCGGTCTGCCCCAGACTGGTGAGTTCGGTCGATATCGCCGGGACTTTCCTCAGTCTCGCCAAAATCGAAAAACCGGGCATCACCTTCGAGGGGCTCGATTTTTCCGCCCTTTTCACGGAACCCGAAAAACCGATCCGCGACTACGTCTTCGCCGAAAAGAACTGGCACGACTACGAAGATCACGCCCGCGCTGTCCGCAATGAGCGCTACAAGTATATCCGAAATTACTTCGAAGATCTCCCCCTCACCCCGCCGGCCGACGTCGTTCGCAGCCCCACCAATCTGGAACTGATCCGCCTCCACGAAAAGGGCGAACTCACCCCGGCCCAGGCGATCTGCTTTGCCGCGCCGCGACCGGCCGAGGAACTCTACGATCTCAAACTCGATCCGCACGAGATGCAAAATCTCGCCCCCGATGACCGCTATTTCCCGCTCCTCCGCGCAATGCGGGCCGCCCTCGCCGACTGGGAGAGCAAGACGAAGGACGCCGTGCCCGAGTTGCGCACCGCCGACGAGTTCGACCGCCTCACCGGTATGCCCACCCCGGCCCGGGTCCGTCCCCGGCCCGGAAAAAAAGAGATGGTCGAGCAGGGCCTCGCCGCTCCCTGACCTCTTGCCTCTTGCCTCTCATGAAGCCACCCTCCGCCCTCCTCTCGCTCCTCCTTCTCGCGCCCGCCGTCCCCGCCATGGCCCAGTTTGCCTGGACCGAGGCAGACGGGAAACACCTCGAGCTGACCTTTCAGAACCGCCCCGTCGCCCGCTACGTCTACGAGCCCATCGATGAGAGCACCCCTGAACGTCGCGACGAGACCTACAAGCCCTTTTGCCACATCTACCGACCCGACAGTCGCGAAGAGTTCCTCACCAAGGGGCCGGGCGGGAAGTTCACCCATCATCGCGGCATCTACTACGGCTTTTCGAAGATCAGCTACACCGACCGCGACGGCAAACTCTGGACCAACGTCGATACCTGGCACTGCCGCAAGGCCCACCAGATCCACCGGCGTTTCACCGCGAAAGGGGCGGACGACAAGACCGCTCACTTCACCTCGGTGATCGACTGGATCGGCGACGACGGGCAAGTCTTCGCGACCGAGGAACGCACCATGCGATTCTCGTATCCGGCGAAGGATCTCGTCGTGGACTTCGAGTCGAAGCTCACTCCCACGGTTCCCTCCCTGCGGCTCGACGGGGATCCGCAGCACGCCGGCTTTCAATTCCGGGCGCACAATGACGTGAATGACGTGAGTCAGAATGCCACCTACTACATCCGGCCCGGCTCCGGTATCGGCCAGCCCGGCATCGCGATCAACTGGTCGCCGAAGACGGACAACGAGCAGACCCGCGACCTGCCGTGGAAAGGGATGTGTTTCACCCTCGACGGCAAATTTTTCACCATCGCCTACCTCGACGACCCCGGCAATCCCAAGCCCGCACGGGCGAGCGAGCGTCAATACGGGCGCTTCGGAACCTACTTCGCGACGGATGTCATTCCCGAGAAACCACTCTCGGTGCGCTATCGCCTCGTCATCAGGCAGGGGGAAATGACGGTGGAGGAGATCACAAAACTGAGCGATGATTTTAAGGGTTGATCAACTTCCCGTCCTTTTTCCCCTCCCCCTGATGCAGAAGAGTCGAGCCAAAGCGGGATCCGCCCCCCTCACCGAGCACTCCCGCTCCGAGATCACCGAGATCCTCAAAAAAGTCCGCAAGATCGAGCTGCGCACCAAGGGGCTCGTCCGCGAGAGTTTCGGCGGGGAATACCACAGTTGCTTCAAAGGCGAAGGCATCGACTTCGAAGACTTCCGCGAGTACCAGCCCGGTGACGAGGTCCGCGCGATCGACTGGAATGTGACCGCCCGCATGGGGCATCCCTTTGTGAAGAAATTCACCGAAGAGCGCGAGATGACGGTCTTCGTCTGCGTCGATATCAGCGCCTCGGGCAACTACGGCAGCGTCGGACCGAGCAAGCGCGAAATGATGGCCGAGGTCGCCGCGCTCCTCACCTTCAGCGCCCTGCAGAACAAGGACAAGGTCGGCCTCATCCTCTTCACCGACGAGGTCGAGCTCTACCTGCCGCCAAAAAAAGGGACCGCCCACGCCTTGCGCCTCATTCGTGAAGTCCTCCTCTTCGAACCCGAGGGCCACCGCACCTCCCTCGCCGCGCCGATCCATCTATTGAAAAATGCGGTGCGGAAACGGGCCCTCGTTTTCATGCTCTCGGACTTCCTCTTTACCGAAGACCTCAGCAGCGACCTGCGCATCGTGAACCGCAAGCACGACCTCGTCGCGATCCAGGTGAGTGACCCGGCCGAGTTGGAACTGCCCGCCGCGGGGCACGTGCGCCTCGAAGATCCCGAGACCGGACGCCAGATCGAGGTCAATACCTCCAGCCCCCGCGTTCGCCAGGCCTACAATGCCGAAGCCGCGCGCTGGCAGGCGGAGATCGACCAACAGTTCAAGCGCCTCTCCATCGACAAGATCTCACTGCGGACCGACGAAGAATACCACGGCGCACTCCACCACTTTTTCAAACGCCGCCAGGGAAAGCCGAGATGACTCCCGACCGACCATGACAGGCCCTTTTTACATCCCCCTCCTCGGCCAGTCAGACGCCGCGTCGCCCGACGAGCTTTACGACATCATTGAGATCGCCCCGGAGACATCCCTCTGGCCTGTCGTCATTTACAGCCTGCTCGCTCTTCTGCTCCTCATCGGCGTGGCCTTCGCGATCCGGTACTTCCTGCGCTCGCGCCAGACCGATTCGCCGAAGGAATCACTCATCAGGATCGCACAGCGACAGTTGCGCGAACTCGAGCAGACCGGGGACGAACTTGAGCCGAATCGCTACGCCCTCGCTCTCTCTGAAACGCTCAAGGACTTCCTCGCCGCGACCTTCGCCGATCCAGTGCGCTACGAGACGACGCAGGAGTTCCTCGGCCGCCTCTCGCGAGAGGGGACGAAACTCCCACCCGCCGCCCAGCAGGAGTTGCGCGATTTTCTCATCGCCGCCGAGGAGGTGAAGTTCGGGAACGCCCCCGGCTCTGAGGACCGGAGCACGCCCCTGCTGCAAAAGGCAAAAAGCATCCTCACTCTCTGCACCGCGATCAACATCGAGAGCAACCGCAAGCAGCCGCGTCAGGGCTGAGGCGGCGGATTTCTGCCACTTGCCCGAAGCGTCCCGGCTCGCTACAGTCGGTCATCTACTTTATGAAGACTCTGCCCTCTCTCACCCTCGCTCTGGCCGCACTCTTTCTCAGCAGTTGCGGGACTTTCGAGCGCGACTGGAAAAAGTCGGTCGCCGGGTATCAGTCCGGCAACGTGGCCTCACCGGCCGGTCCCTGGACCGGATCGTGGACGACCGCGACCAATGGCCACACCGGCGACCTCCGCGCCATCGTCACCCCCGCCGCCGACGAGCCCGGGAAGTACGATTTCCACTACCACGCGACCTGGGAGCGAATCTTCTCCGGTGCCTACAAGGTGCGCTACCCCGTGACCCGCCGCGGCGGCAGCTACCTCGCGAACGGAGAGGAGAAACTCGGGCTCTTCGGCACCTTCGGGCACAAGGCCACCATTTCGAAAAACGCATTCAAGGCGACCTACTCGAACGACAAAGCCGACCTCGGCACTTTCGAGATGCGGCGGCCGGAGTGACCGGGATCTATTTGCGCCAGCAAGTTGACCGTTTCAGTCCACGCTGCGAACCTTCGTTGTGCTAGCGGTTGTCGATACGAATATCCTTGTTTCCGGCCTTCGTTCCCAACTTGGAGCATCAAACAAGCTTTTAACACGGCTTGCTCTTCGACACTTCAGACCTGCTATCTCTGCCGCCCTCTGCCTTGAGTACTCCGATGTGTTGCACCGCACTGATTTGCTTCCATCTCTGTCCCCGCAAGAAATCGATACTTTTCTGGATTCCTTCTGCTCATTGGTGAAAGAGGCTCCCATTTTCTTTAGATGGCTTCCGTTTCTTCATGATCCGAAAGACGATTTCGTTTTCGGTGGCGGGAGTTGGCCCTCCATCTGAGTTCAAGAGAATGCAGCGCGGGCACCGACAGGGAGACGAAGCAAGTCAATCACCTCCGTAGCTTTCATTGATCTACTCATTGCCTTCCACTTGCGTCTTACTGCGAAAGCCGGAATAGTCCGGCCCCTCCACCGCATGTCCCGTGACCGCTCCCTTCCCATCTTCGAACTCGAGTCCGAGTTCCTCGGCGCGCTCCGCGAAGACCGGGCCCGCATCGTTGTCGAGGCCCCGACGGGATCGGGCAAATCGACCCAGATCCCCCAGTTCCTCGCCGACAGCGGCATCTGCGGCGACCGCGAGATCTACGTACTGCAACCCCGCCGCCTCGCCGCCCGTATGCTCGCCCACCGCGTCGCCCAGGAACGCGGCGGACGGCTCGGCGATGAGGTAGGGTACCAGGTCCGCTTTGAGAACGAAGTCTCCTCGCGCACCCGGATCCGCTTTGTGACCGAGGGCATCCTCATCCGCAAGCTCATCGAGCAGCCCGACCTCGCCGATGTCGCGGCGGTCGTCCTCGACGAATTCCACGAACGCCATTTCTTCGGCGACATCAGCCTCGCCCGCTGCCTCGACGTGCAGCGCGAGCGACGCCCCGATCTCAAGATCGTGGTCATGTCCGCCACCCTCGAGACCCTCGCGCTGAAGCAGTACCTCGGCGAAGGCTGCCGACATCTCGTCTCCGACGGCCGCACCTTCCCTGTCGTCGTCCGCTTCGAGCCACAGCGCGAGCGCCAGACCGGCGAGCTCTGGGATCATGTCGCCCGGGTCATCCGCGATCATCTCAAAGAGCATGGCACTGAGGGACATATCCTCATTTTTATGCCGGGAAGGTATGAAATCCAGAAAACCGTCACGGCCCTGCGCAATGCCTCGTGGAGCAGCGGATTCGAGCTGCACGAGCTCTACGGAGAACTCGCGCCCGACAAGCAGGATGCCGCCGTCTCGCGCAGCAGCAGGCCCAAGATCGTCATCGCCACCAACGTCGCCGAGACTTCGATCACGATAGACGGGGTGCGGCTCGTCGTGGACGCGGGGCTGGAGCGACGCTCCTCCTTCGACCATAGGCGCGGCATCACGACCCTGCACATCGAGAAGATCTCGCGCGCCTCCGCCGACCAGCGAGCAGGGCGCGCCGGACGCACCGGCCCCGGCACCGCGGTCCGACTCTGGAGCGAGCGCGAACACGAGCAGCGGGCCGTCGCGACGCCCGCCGAGATCCAGCGCATGGACCTCGCCGAGGCCGTCCTCATTCTCCTCTCCAGCGGCGTGCCGCGGGTGCGGGAGTTCAACTGGTTCGAGCGCCCCGAACCCCGCGCGCTCGAGGAGGCGATCCGGCGACTTCAGATCCTCGGTGCCCTCGATGAAAACGAAGACCTCACCGTCGACGGGCGGGCCATGGGCGCGCTGCCCGTGCCGCCGCGTTTCGGACGCATCCTCCTCGAAGCCTCCCGCCACGGCTGCCTCGAGTATTTTGCCCTCATCACTGCCCTGACCCAGTCACGTCCCCTTTTCCCGACACGGAAAAAGCACTCCGAGCACCTCATGCCGATCGACTTCGCACGGCCCGACGATGTCTCGGATTTCCAGGCTCTCCTCCGCGCCTGGAGCGAGATGCAGCGGCAGCAGTTCCGCCGCGAGGCCGGGGAACGTTATGGCATCCACGCCGGAGCCGCCCGCGACGTCGGCCGGGTCGCCGACCAACTCATCCGCCTCGCCTCGCGGTGGTCGGGCGAGGGTGCCTATGTCGCGGAACCCGATGGGGATCTCATCGCCCGCGTGCTCCTGAGCGGCTTTTCGGACCGGCTCGCCCTGCGCCACAGTGCCTCGACCCTCTCCTGCGCGGTCATCGGCGGACGCCGCGGCCAATTGGAAAAAGAGAGCGTCGCCGCGACCAAAGAGGCCCATCTTTTCATCGCCGGCGAGATGATCGAGGTCGAGGGCAAGGATGTCGCCGTGAAACTCGACCTCTGCACCCGCGTCGAGGAGAGCTGCCTGCGCGAGCTTTTCCCCGGCGATTTCGACGAGAAAGACGGTGCGGTCTACGACGAGCGGAACCGCCGCGTCGAGGCCCGGCGCGAGCGGCGTTTCCGCGACCTCGTCCTCGAGACAAAACCCTCGGGCACCATCCCTCCGGGCGAGGCGGCCGCGATCCTCGCGGAGCGAGTCCTCTCTGGCGAACTCAATCTCAAGGCGTGGGACGAAAAGGTCGATGCCTACTTTGCCCGCATCAATCTCATCGCCGAAGTCTGCCCCGATTACGAACTCGCCGCTATCGACGAAGAGGCAAAACAGCTCATGCTCGAGCAGATCTGCGCCGGGGCGATGAGCTACAAGGAGATCAAGGATCGGCCCGTCTGGAATGTCGTGCGGGACTGGCTGCCGCCGCATCAGGCCGGGGCGATCGAGTTTCTCACCCCCGAGTCCATCACCCTCTCGACCGGCAAGAGCGTGCGCGTTCACTACAGCACCGGGGAAAAACCGCGCATTTCCGTGCTCATCCAGCACCTCTTCGGGCTCAAAGACTCCCCCGCGATCTGCCAGGGACGGGTTCCCGTCGTCATCGAGATCCTCGCGCCGAATCACCGGCCCGTGCAGGTCACCGAGAACCTCGCCGGCTTCTGGACCGGGAGCTACCCGGCCGTCCGCTCGCAGTTGCGGGGGCGCTACCCCAAACACGACTGGCCTGAGTATGGCTGAGTCCTTGCCCGCTGCGAATGGGATGGATTGAACGGTCCACGAAGCAACCGAGCCCAACGGGGAAGATTGGCATCTTCCGCTACAAAGAGCTGGCGCAGCGAATCACAAAACCGGTTTTTCAAGATGCTTTCGGGCGGGCGTAACGGAATCACTTGCGCGAGTGGCTCTCCGTGAGCACCTTTAATGAGTCCCACGCCACGCCCCCTCCATGGCATTACCCTTTTCCCCCACCCTTCTCATCCTCGCGCTCCTCTGCGGGCTCGCCCTCCCCGGATGCGAGACGCTCAATCCCGCCCAACGGCGCATCAATAAGAGCCCCGAACTCTTTGCCACCCTTTCCGAAAAGGATAAAACCCTCGTCGATCAGGGCAAAATCGAAGAGGGCATGTCCCGGGACGCCGTCTACCTCGCCTGGGGCCGACCGGGCCGGGTCATGAGCGGGAGCCGCGACGGGCAGGGCCGCGAGAAATGGGCCTACTTTCACACCGCCCCCGTGCAGACCACCTCGATCGGATTCGGCGGCTACGCGAGCCACCCCTTCTATGCCAGCTACGACATCCATCCCGCCTACGGGTATGGCTACGGCCCCGGATGGGAAATGTCCACCGGCGTCGATTACCTGCCCTACATCGGCAGCACCGTCGAGTTCATCAACGGCCGCGTCGTTGCCTGGGAACGAGCAGACTAAGGACCAGCCATGGAGGACCGCTTCGGACATCACATCAGCTACCTGCGGGTCTCGATCACCGACCGGTGCAACGAGCGCTGCCAGTACTGCATGCCCCACGAAGAGCAGGACTGGCTCCCGCGCGGCGAAGTGCTCAGCTACGAAGAGATCCTGCGCGTCATCCGAGTGGGGGCCGGACTCGGCATTTCCAAGCTCCGCATCACCGGCGGTGAACCGCTCACGCGGCGCAATGTCCTCTGGTTTTTCGACCAGCTGCGCGACATCGCCGGGATCGACGACATCGGCATCTCCACTAACGGTACTCTCCTCGCCCGCCGCGACGCGAACGGCCTAACCACTGCGCAGGCTCTGAAGAATGCCGGAGTCCGCACCGTCAACATCTCCCTCGACACCCTCGACGCGAAGACCTACGCGACCACGACCGGACGCGACCTCTTCGCCGACGTCATCGCCGGGATTGACGCCGCCCGCGAAGCCGGATTCGAAAAGATCAAGATCAACACCGTCCTCATGCGCCACCGCAACGAGCACGAACTCTGGGATCTCATCGAGTTCGCCCGCGGTCGGGATCTTCTCCTGCGTTTCATCGAACTCATGCCCGTGAGCACCACCGAAGTCCTCACCGAAGACAATTTCCTCGCCTCGGGCGAGGCGAAAAAGATCATCGAGTTCCGACTCGGATCCCTCACCGCCCGTCCTGACATACGCACCAACGGGCCGTCCAGTTACTTCCAGATTCCCGGCACCGGCCAGATCATCGGCTTCATCGGCGCGATGACCAATCTCCATTTCTGCGAGACCTGCAACAAGCTGCGCCTCACCTGCGAAGGAAAGCTGCGCCCCTGCCTCGGCAGCCACCTGGAGTTCGACATGCGTGAAGTGTTGCGAAACGACGCCATGACCGATGACGACGTCGCCCGCTTTTTCATGCATGTCGTCGAGCGGAAGCCCGAGATGCACGAGTTCCGGGAGAACTACGTGCCGGGACGGCGAATGATCGCGATCGGGGGGTGAGTGGGTGGGATTCGGTGCAGGGAGAGTTCGGAGGAGTCGCCGCGCAAAAGCGCAAAAGTCGCAAAACGGGGGCTGTAGGGTTTGGCTTTTTGTGCCGGCTGCGGCACGAATGATTTTGGAGATGGACGGGCGTTTGACATTGAAGGTGGGGACCCTTTCCGGCGGATGATTTACCGGTCTTTGCGCAGAAGCAATCCAGAGTCAGTGAGCGGCTCAGTTCCGGATTTCCCGTTTCCATGCCGAAGGCATCATCCCGCACGGCTCATTTTAGACCTCAATGCCCGAACCTTTCTTTGTGACTTCGCTGCTTGATGTGAGGCCTGAATTTTTCCGGTTTTCGGACGGGGCTCACACCACACGCTGAGTGAGTAGCAAGCGCGGAGCGAAGGCAATGACACGAAGCGACAAAGGGATCCTGACCTGACAGACACAAAAAAGGGCGGACCCGATGAAGAGCCCGCCCTTTCCGATTTTTCTTTTGATCAGACTCAGCCGTAGGCGTTTTCGCCATGTGAGGACTGGTCGAGACCGAGTTCCTCATCTGTCTCGGTCACCCGCAGGCCAACCGTCACTTTTGCGATGGTGAGAGCAACAAATGCGGCCACTCCGCTCCAGACGATCGTGACGGCGACGCTCTTGATCTGCTGGATCGTCTGATGCACCACGTTGATTTCGGGATCACGGAGGAAAACACCGGTAAGAACCGCCCCGATGATCCCGCCGATCCCGTGGACGCCGAACACGTCGAGACTGTCATCATATCTGAGTTTACGCTTCAACGTAGTCGCACAGAAATAACCGCCGAGAGCGGAAAGTCCGCCGATGACGAGCGCCCCTACCACCGTGGTGGTACCCGAAGCCGGGGTGATCGCGACGAGGCCGGCGACGGCACCGGTGGCGACACCCACTGCGGTGGGTTTACCGGAAATGATCCACTCGAGAGCCATCCAGACGATAACAGCCGAGGCGGCCGCAATCTGAGTGACCAGCATCGCGAATCCGGCGCCACCATCAGAGGCTCCCTGGCTGCCTGCGTTAAAACCGAACCAGCCCACCCAGAGGAGCGCCGCACCAATCACTGTGTAGGTGACATTGTGAGGGTGCATCTGACTCCCCGGAAAACCCCGGCGCTTTCCGAGCATGATGCACGCGACCAGACCGGCAATGCCGGCATTGATGTGCACGACGGTTCCGCCGGCGAAATCGAGAACTCCCCAGCCCGCAAAAAGCCCCCCACCCCAGGCCATATGCCAAATGGGAAGATAGGAGAGGATAGTCCAGATCGTGGTAAAAATGAGGACTGCGGAAAATTTCATGCGCTCGGCAAACGCTCCGACAATGAGCGCCGGAGTGATGATGATGAAGGTCATCTGGAAAACGACCCAGACGCTCTCAGGAATCGTCGCATGAAGCGCTTCGGGGGTAACGTGGTTCAGGAACACCATCGAAAAATCACCGATAAAGGCATTTCCCTCTCCCGCCGCGAGAGAATATCCGAAGACGACCCAGAGAACGGTCATGATCGCCGTGATCGCAAAGCACTGCACAAGAATACTGAGAACGTTCTTCGCCCGGACGAGGCCTCCATAGAAGAGAGCCAGTCCCGGGAGGGTCATCAGCAGAACGAGCACCGTCGCGGTGATCATCCAGGCGGTGTCGCCGGAATTTAGAGAAGGAGCCTCCTCCGCCGCAAGGGCGAAAGGAGCGCTCAGAGTGAGTAGAGCAGGCACGAGCAGGGCCTTGAGTGTCGTTCTGGATATCATTTTCGGGGGTTCCTGAATTGGTGAGTTTGAGTGGAGTTGATTGAATAGCACCAGCCACTGCGATCCACCCTTCAGTTCGTCACAGCAACCGGCCAGTCATTAGCAAATTCAGGCGATCTGCAAAGCGAAATCTTCAGAAATGACTCATTTTCAGACAGAAAGACGCCCCTCTCCGAACAGGATTTTTCGCGACTACCGCCTATTTTCAGGGTTTTTCGCTTTGCTGGAAGTCCCGTTTTCAACCCAACACGATATCAAAATGAAAATACCCAGCCTGCTCGCGATTAGCCTGGCCTCCCTCTCTCTCGCCTCAGCCGCAGATCCTGACACGATGATCGCCGCTAAAGGCGAGCTTCTTCTCAGCGAAGACTTTGCCGCTCCGGTAGAACCCGCCAAAGTGGAAAAGGGCAAACCCTGGACTAGCGGATGGCGCCTCAAGCCCGGGAAATGGGAGGTCGCCGACAGGGGGCTCAATGGCAGCGAAGTTCCCGCAGACAAGCACGGTGCCGTGGCGCGTTATCCCCTCGCCTTTCAGGACGTCGTGATTCAATACGATGTCCGTCTCGATGGCACCCGCCAGACTACTCTGAGCATCAACGACCAGAAAGAACACGTCTGCCGCGTCCTCATCAATCCGGCCGGATTCTCCGCCCAGAAGGACGATCACGATCACGACGGCCCCGACCAGGCAAAGCCATTCGGTAAGGTGGCCCTCCCAATCAGCGCCGGAGAGTGGAAGACGGTCGTTCTGGAGATTGTCGGCGAAGAGATAGTAGCCCACATCGACGGCAAGTCTGTCAGCGGCACCGATCCACTCATTGGTACGGCCAAGGCAAATTTCGGCTTCACCGTGGCGGGTGAAAGTTCCGGAATCCGCAACCTGAGAGTGTGGAAGGCCACAGCCAAGTAGTTCCCCCTTCAGACGATTGAGTCCGGCTCCGTAACAGACTGCGGATCCGGACTTTTCGTTTTCAGGAAGCGGGGTCCCGGAATTTGGAATTTGCGCCCCTTCTTCGCCATTTTTGGATCAGCAACGGAGTCAGGGAAGAGAATAGTCCGCGATTGGAAAATTCACTGGTTTCCGCAGGGCGCTGGCATGAGGAAGACAAGTGCCGGGGGATGAAAGAGGAATTTCCCCGCAGTTGTGTCGATCACTGTATTTTCGAAAGGAGCAATAACGTTTCATCAGTCAGTCGATCGGAAACCCTATTCACTCAAAAGACGTCGTGTCAGATAGGTGTATTCAAGCGCAGTCCTTCGCGCCCGCTCTGCCTGATTCGCGGCGGCGGAATGTCCTCCGTCGATGTTTTCGTAGTAAAGAAACGGCAGGCCGGCGTCTTCAAATTTTTTCGCCATCTTGCGGGCATGACCGGGGTGAACGCGGTCGTCCTTGGTCGAAGTCACAAAGAACGGCACGGGGTATTTTTTCTCCGGATCAAAGTTGTGGTAGGGGGAAATCGTCTCCAGAAAGGCACGCTCTTCAGGCACCTCGGGCGAGCCATACTCGTCAACCCACGAGGCCCCCGCGAGCAGGAGATGGTAGCGCAGCATATCAAGCAAGGGAACCTGAACGACGACCGCATTCCAGAGATCGGGCCGCTGGTTCAGCATCACGCCCATGAGAAGGCCCCCATTGGACCCGCCCATGATGCCCAGATGAGGCGGTGAGGAAATACCTTTTGCGATGACATCTTCGGCCACGGCAACGAAGTCGTCGTAGACCCGCTGACGGTTGCCCTTCAGCCCTGCCTGATGCCACGTGGGACCGAACTCTCCTCCCCCCCGAATATTCGCGAGAATGTAGGCCCCGCCCTTTTCCAGCCAGAGTCGACCCGTCGTGCCATTGTAGCCGGGAGTCAGCGAAATCTGAAACCCGCCGTAGCCGTAGAGCAGAGTCGGTGTCGATCCATCAAGCGGGATGTCTTCGCGGTGAACGGCGAAGTAGGGAATCTCCGTTCCATCAACGGAGCGGGCGAAGAACTGATCTACGACAAGCCCGGTGGTATCGAACTTCGGCGAAAGACTCTTGATCAGAGTCACGGCACCCAACCCGCTGTCGTACTCGAAGAGCGAATCCGGCGTGAGGAATCCGTCAAAAGTCAGGAACGCAGTGGTCTCCTCGTCATCCGCAAACGCAACCCCGGCCTCACCGTTTGCCGGCAGCTCGACAGGCGAAGTCTGCCATCCCTTTTCTTCGCGCTTCAGCCGGAGGACCCGTCCCGTCACCCGGTCATTGATCGAGAGCAGCGCCGCCCCTTTCGAAACGGAAACGCCTTTGACTGCCTGCTTTTCATCGGGGTGAAACACAAGTTCCACGGGTGGGAGTTCCCGTGTCCGAAGGAAGCTTTCGAGATCAAACGCGACGAGGTCGCCACTTCGATGGACAAGGTCCCCGCACTCCCAATCCTGCTTTAGCGAGATGAGAAGCCAGCTTCCATCGAGCGCGGCAATCGACGATTTTGGCGGGATCGGGATTTGCACCGGCTCGGATTCCCCCTCCGGAAGCCACCAATGAGTCGAGGTGAAAAAGGTGTCCGACTCTTCGACGCATTGCAGCACCTTTCCGTCCACCATTTCGAGAGTGTAGGGCCAGATCCCGACGTCTCCGCGGTCTCCCTCAAGGATTTCTTCGGCTTCGTCCAGCGGAGTCCCCCGCCGCCAGCGCTTCACGATCCTGGGGTAGCCGGACTCGGTGAGTGATCCCTCGCCCCAGTCTGTGCCGATGAGGAGGACATCCGGTCCCGCCCAGGCCGAACCCTGCTTGGCCTCGGGAGTGACGAATCCGTCTTCGACAAAGCTCAGCGACCGGAGATCGAATTCCCTCTTCACCACCGCATCTTTTCCGCCGTCGGACAGAGAGATCAGGCAGTAGTAGCGATCCTGACCTTTTACGCGAAAGACGTCGGCCCCCTTGAAGACCCAGTTTTTACCCTCTTCCCGTGCGAGTTCGTCAAAGTCGAGGATCGTCTCCCACGCCGGATTCTCCATCCGGTAACTCTCGAGTGGCACGCGGCGCCAAAGACCCCGAACATGGATTTCATCCTGCCAGAAGTTGTAAACAAGACCGTCGCGAATGTTGCCGTAGGGGATACGCTCTTTAGAGGTGAGCACGTCGAGCGCGGCGGCCTCAAAGGCAGGGAAAACGGGGTCGGATTCGAGCTCATTGAGCGTCCGCTCGTTTTGCGCCCGCACCCAGGCGAGGGCCTCGTCACCTTCGACTTCTTCCAGCCAAAGGTAGGGATCGGTTTCCGCGATAGAATCTGACATCGTGCCGGAAGATTCATCCCGACAGGACACGAGGGCAAGGCCCGCCAGTAGAAAAAGAAAGTGAATCCGTCTCATCAAAATGTCACAATGACAGACCGCCCCGAAATGGCGATCAGGAAATGGGCCGCTCCTGTCTTGAATCCGCTCGCAAATGCCCTCACCCGCGCACGACGGCACTGCCTTCGCTCCGAAATTTCGTGAAAAGCGGTAGTAAAAAATTCGCTGGGGAGTCCTTACATTCGCGCCCGTTTCGCGGGGTGCTCTGCGAGGACAAAATTCTCACCGGTTACGCGGCCCAGCGGCGATGATTCCTTACCATTTATCTGAGAACTGCTTCACCTCTGCCTCATCCATCTCGCCATCGTAGACGACAAACCGAAATCGCGAGAGATAGGGCTCGCCGGGCTTGATCGTGAAGGGCTCTTCGACCATGGGGGAAAAGACAAAGTAGGGCTTCGAAGGATGGAGCCTGACCCACTGCGGGGCGCGGAAATTTTTCGAATGAGGGATCGCGACGATGCCGCAGGGTGCCCCCTCGAGTAGACCCGACATCTTCACCCAGGCCGGACGGGTGTGATTGCCGGCGACGCGGTCGTCTCCGGCGCTCGTGACGATGCGGGCGGGGTCTTCTCCGAGCCAGGCGGCGTTGCCGCGGATGGCCATGCCGCCGTAGTGGTATTTCTCGATCGTGAGCGGACTCTCTCCGGCAGTCCGCTGGCTCGAGGTGAGATCGACCACATAGCGCCCCGACACGACCCGCACCCGGACCTGCCAGATTTCACCCAGGGCGGGCTTCGGCGTGTCGCCGGCGGTGAGATCGTCGAAGCGATGCTCGACGTCGAAGCCTGACTCGACAGAGTCGGAGACGAGTTGGAGCGTTTTCACATACGAGACCCTCCCGGCAGCAAGCTTCTGATTCCAGAACTCGGGTGCGCGTCCCTCGAATCCGGTTTTGGTCCAGGCAAAAAAGAGCCCGTGCTGGTGGGGATGGTCGGGAGCGTAGTCTCCGGTGATGACCTTGCCCGAGGGCGTGTAAAGCGGATGGATGTAGCCGGTGCGGCTGTGGAGAGGGTCGTTTGAGGCTGCTTCGGCGGTGGGGACTTTGTTGTAGCGCAGCACGAGATTTTCGCCGTGATGGATCTCAATGGCGGCCTCGCTTTCGACACAACGCAGTGCGAGCGGCGCCGCGAGGACCGGCAAGGTGAAGACGGACGCGAGCAGGGAGATGGTGGCGGATTTGATCATCAGTCTGAGGAAACACAATCGGGGCGGAGACGTCAATCCCCATCTCGAACTCCCGAACCACTTGCACTTGCCCGTTGCGGGATTGTATTCCCCCCGCCAAAGTATTCCCATGGACGAATCCCCTGCCCTGACCCATCTCCGACCCGACGGGACCGCCGCCATGGTCGATGTCTCGGACAAACCGGTCGTCCGCCGCGAAGCGGTCGCCGGGGGATTCATCGTGCTGCAAGCCGCAACGATCCGGGCGATCATGGAGGGCGAGGTGCCCAAGGGGGACGTGCTCGCGGTGGCGAGAGTGGCGGGGATCCAAGCGGCGAAAAAGACGGCCGACCTCATTCCGCTCTGTCACCAGTTGCCGCTTACGAAGGTGGCGGTCGATTTCGTGGCGGAGGAGGAGGGCATCCGCATCAGCTGTACCGTCCGCACCGATGCGAAGACGGGCGTGGAGATGGAGGCGCTCACGGCGGTGAGTATCGCCGCGATGACGATCTATGACATGTGCAAAGCGATCGACAAGACCATGGTCGTGCGGGAGATCGAGCTGCTGGAGAAGACGAAGGGCTGAGCGGCAGACAGGAATGTCTGCCCCACATTATTCACTACGCCCACCCGTGACCCGTGACCCGTGACCCGTGACCCGTGACCCGTGACCCTGTCACCGCGACCCGTGACCCGTGACCCGTGCCCCTGTCACCGCGACCATTCCACCGCAGTCTGTTTTGAGCTGCCGAGACCTTCGATGCCGAGTTCGATGACGTCGCCGGGTTTCATGAATTGCGGCGGCTTGGCACCCATGCCGACGCCGGGAGGAGTACCGGTCGAGACGATGTCGCCGGGTTCGAGGGTCATGAACTCGCTGAGATAGCTGACGAGATGCGCGATGCCGAAGATGAGCTTGTTCGAGTTGCCGTTCTGTTTGGTCTCGCCGTTGACGGTGAGCCACATCTTGAGATTCTCCGGATCGGGGATCTCGTCGGCGGTGGCGAGGAAGGGTCCGATGGGGGCAAAGGTGTCGCAGCTCTTGCCCTTGACCCACTGCCCGCCGCGCTCGAGCTGATAGGCGCGCTCGCTGTAGTCGTTGTGCAGGACGTAGCCGGCGACGTGTTCGAGGGCCTCCTCTTTCGTGACGTAGCTGGCCTTTTTCCCGACGACAAAAGCGAGTTCGACTTCCCAGTCGGTCTTCTCGCTGTCGCGCGGGATCATGACCTCGTCGTTCGGCCCGACCATGGCGCTGGTCGCTTTGAAAAACACGATGGGCTCCTTGGGGATATCCATGCCGGCCTCTTCGGCGTGGTCGGAGAAGTTCAGCCCGATGCAGATGAGTTTGCCGGGACGGGCCACGGCGGACCCGAGGCGGGTCTCGTCGCTGACGCCGGGAGCGGACGCGGCATTTTCGGCGACCCACGCGGTGAGTCGGTCGAGGTTCGCCGGATCGGCGAAGAAGTCACGATTCCAGTCCATGCCGAAGCCCGACGCATCGATGCGCGAGCCGTCTTCGAGTTGGAGACCGGGTTTCTCGGAGCCCTTCGGGCCAAAGCGGAGCAATTTCATAGGCGGGGACCGTAGCGACCCGCAGCCGGTTCGTCAATCACCTGAAAGCGCAGATTTGCCCTATCGCCCCGGGCCTGCGCGTGAGTGGAATAAAAAAAATCAAAAACAAAGTAATTTTGATTGCCACTGATCATGGAAATCGAGAATATTGCACGCGATGAATATCCCCCGCAGATTCGCACTTCCCGCAAAATTCTGGATATTCGCTGCTCTCCTCGCTCTCGCACCCGCCGGGACCACTTTTGGCGATCAAGTGGACTACGGCATCGCTCTCAAGCGAGCGGCGGAATCAGACCAGTGGCATCAGGTAAGTTTTCGAGAGGCGTTTCTCGCCGCGCCTGTTGTCCTCGTCAACAACCAAGGCGGCGAGGTCAATGCCGAAGCCGTAGAGATTCGGAATGTGGGGGGCTCGGGATTTGAGTACCGGTTCACATTCTCGCAACCGCAAGCCGACCCGGCGAAGTGGGTCGGTATCGCCTATCTGGCGGCTGCGGCCGGGGAGTATGAGTTCGGCGGGTTGCATTGGAAGGCGGGCGTCGTAACGGTTTCCACATCGACGCTTCAGATTGCCTTCGCGACACCCTTCGATAGCGTTCCCTTTGCCATGGCACGGGCAAATGTAGGGTCTGGCGTGGATGTCAGCTTGAGCCAGGTCGGTAGCTCTCAAATCGAATTTCTCTTGGGATTCGCCCCCCCCCCCCCCACGGCTACTGTCGATGTCGCGTTCATAGCAGTGGAGACCGGGACTGGTTCTGCGGCGGGGCGGGCGATCGAGGTCGCCCGGTTTGCGCATCCGAGTGATGGTGCGTCGACGGCCTTCACCGTAGCCTGTGCCCAGCCGGTCGTCTTTGCCGCGACCCAGACAAACGTTTCCCCGAGCAGGCTTCGTTGCGAGGTCGGGCGGGCCGATCCCCTGGGGTTCGATTCATCCTTGCGTCACTATGACCCCGGCGCGGCCCCGCCCGCAGTGCCCGAGCAGGTCGGTTTTATCGCAATGGGCAGAGGCCTTAGCCAAGGGACTGAACCGGACACCAAGCTCGAAATCGGTGAGCTCACCGTCATTCCCGGTGCGCCGGCTGATTGGGTTTCGATTACTTTCTCGGCCTCCTACAGAGATCCCGTCGTTATTGTTTCCCCCGTTTCCCTCGACGAACCTTTTCCTCTATCCCTCTCAGCCCCGTCGTCCCTGCATGTGAGAATCCGAAACCTGACGGCGACGGGTTGTGAGGTTCTCGTAGCGGAGCCTGGTGCCAGTGATACTGAGATCGAGTCGGTCTATTGGATGGTGATGGAGTCGGGTTCTTTCACGGTCGGAGGACGGCAATGGGAAGCGGGAACGGTGATTCTCGGCGGTGACGGGGCCGATGGGGCGACCTTTTCTGCAGTGTTTGCGACGCCTCCCGTACTGCTCGCCCAAGTGGCGAGTTCGGGCAATGCGGACCCAGCCCGGGTGCAGCCAGTCGAGATCGCCATCGATGGTTTGCTGCTTGCGCTGGCGGGAACGCCAGAACCGGGGCTACAAAGTGAAGTCGTTCACTATCTTGCGGTCGAACCGGGGAAGGGGGACATGAGTCCCGGGACTGGGCTCAAATTTGAGGCAAAAACGGTCGCTCCGACTCGGCTGAAATGGAGTGCGTGGAGCCGACTTCGTTTTGATGAAACGTATGCCGCGCCCTTTTTCTTTGCTCATGTTCAGGATGATTCCGATGGGCTTCCGCCCGATCTTAGACATCGGAATCTCGCCGAGCGAAAAGTGGATATTTCCGTGAACGAAGACCTCGTCGATAACACGCCCCGCCGGATCGGATTGCTCCTTTTTGGGGATACGAAAGATCGGGACGGTGATGGCATGCCTGACGCCTGGGAGGTGAAGTATGTCTCGACCCCGATTCCCCCAGTAATCTAAGTGACGCCGGGCTTGATCCCGACGATGACATGCTCACCAATCTCGATGAATATTACCTCGGCACCGATCCCGGAGAAAAGGATACGGACGGCGACGGTATTGATGACTTCCGTGAGGCGACCTCATCCCTCGGTTTTGATCCGAACGAAGCGGACAGCGACGGTGACCTCTTGAGCGACGGCGCGGAATGGAGTATCATCCATGCCTCTTTGTCAGACAGCTTTGCGGCGCAGAGTGACGTCACTCCCGTGGATGATTATGATGGTGACGGGACGAGTAATGCGGCGGAGGAATCGGGTGGGAACGATCCTTTTGATTATTTCAACGGTCAGGCCCCCCGTCTCCTCGCGCTCGAGGAGAGTCCCGGTGGACGGGTTCCCTCGTTCGCGCCGGCGGGTGCGTGGTTGCCGCGCCCCGTCCACCTCCTCATCACCGACCAAAATTCTCAGCCCCTCGCAAATGCTCCCGTGACCCTTGCGGTGATCCGAGGCGGCGGCGTGGTCGCTCTTGCGAGCCGGAATCCGACCGCAGGGGGCACCGCCGGCCGCACCCTGCGGACCGACGCCAACGGACTGCTCTCTATTGATTGGCGACTGGGCGCGGTTCCGAGCGAGGTTCAGACCCTGCTCGCCTTCACCAGGGTCGCGGGCAACCTGCAGCAGCGCACCTTTGTGGCCCACACTCTCGCGGTGGGGACCAGTTGGGATCTCGCGGCGCAGAGTCACTTCATCTCCGCCCGTGGTGTTGATGTCGTCGGCGGGGACGCGGTCGGCTGGAGCAGCGCGGTAGGGAGCGCCAGCTTTGTCGCGTCGGGTGCGGGGCCCGATTTCATCGGCCCCAGCCTCCTCGATTCGCGGTCCTGGTTGCAGTTCGACGGCACCCGCTTCCTTTCGATTGCGCAGGGCCTGCCGTCAGATTCATCTCTCCATTTTGTCCTTAAGCCCGACGCAGCGATCAACTGGCAGGCGGCGACGGGAGGCAATTCCCACGCGAATGCCGTTCGCGGTCTTACTGGCCAGAGGTATCTGCTCGGCGGGAGTCTCCCCGCAGGTGGAGGTTCCCCCCACGTTTTCCATCCCGCCGTAGCGGCGGCGGCGACTTCAGAAGTTAGCTGGATGTCGCATTACACTCACGTGCGGATGCTTACCAACGGGCGATATACCTCCTTAGGCCTCAACAAGCACACTGGTCCGTCTGGCCATAGACCGGACTATCGCTACGATGTCACCAATGCGGCGCACCAGGGCTCGACCCCGAACAATGTCGAACAAAGAAGGAATGCCAACCTTTCCGCTACGACCGGTTTTTTTGAAACACGCCTGGCAGGTTCCACCCCCGCTACGCAAGAGTGGCGGAATGATTTGACGCAAGACACAATGGATTTCAGAGAAGGCGGCGTCTTGATCTTCCGCGAACGGAAAGTGCGATACCGGCTTTGGAACAAAGCAAAGCCCGCCTTTTGGTCTTTCGATGCGAGTCGCATCGGCGCAGTCGCGCCGGGCCTCTCCGTAGGTAGCGATGGGATCAGTTATTTTGAACTCAATCCTCTCTACGCCCCGCAATTGGGGGGATGGGCTGCGCCGCAGTCAGGTTTCGGGCCCTCGGGAGATATATTCTCCTTCCGCACCGCGGGGACAGGAACGAATCGACTGAGCGGCCTCGGTTACAATGGCACCGACCAGCCCGATGGGCTCCCCACTGCCGGCGGATCGCTCGCGCCATGGTCTTCCCTCGGCGCCTTGCCGGGCGGGGTTCAGGGCTACTCTGGCGGGATCGGTGAGATCGTCGTCCTCCCGGGCGACGCTACCGCCGAGCAGGTCAGGCTCGCCCAAGACCGGCTCGCCGCCCAATACCGTCTCCTCGCACCGGACAGAACCTCTGATGGACTGCCCGACTGGTGGGTTCGCTTTTACCTGGGCGGCTCAACCGCCGGCGGCGACACGGACGGTTTGACTCTGGCCGCCGAGTGGGCGGCGGGGACTCACCCCTATCTTAGTGACTCGGATGGGGATACCATCGACGACGCCAGTGAGTTGGCCGACGGGACCGATCCCCGTAATCCCGACAGCGACGAAGACGGACTCCCCGACAATATCGACCCATCCCCCCTCGCCCCGGCCAACGGTCAGACGCTCGGCCTCCAGCGCCTCGTCGATCTGCTGGCTCTGGATCGTACCACCGACGGGGACAGGGACGGTGACGGAGTGTCAGACTTCGCAGAATGGCAGGTCATCGACCGGTATCCCAACGACGCGATCACCGATCACCGCCATGTAAGGCCCGACGACGACTTCGACGGTGACGACGTCAGTAATTTGCACGAGAGCCAGGACGGCACCTCCCTCACCGACCGCGAGGACTATTTCACCCGCGTCGTCTTCGGAGAACCCTTCGGATCTGTGGCAGCGGCGAATTGGATCGAGGATACGGGTGAAAGTGGGATTGAGTCATCGCGCTTGGTCCGTGCTTCCGCAGGCATTCTCGCCAGAGGAGTGAGTCGCCACGAAGCAGTAGACGGTACCCGCGTCAGGTTCCAATTTCACCCCCTCGTCGCTGGTTCCAATACCGACCAGATCACGATTGGGTTTTCCCCCCGCGGCGAGGGCGGAACGCTCGCCGACTGCGCCCTGACAATTCGTCAAAACAGCAACAACGAGGCCGAGATCCTCTCCGCTGGCGTCCCTCTTCCCGGCGCAGTCCCCATTCTCGTAAGCCCCGACGATCTCCTCGAATTGCGCCTCGAACTCACACCCGACGCCAACAACCTCTATCTCAAGAAAAACCATGTCGAGGTTCTGACCGTGCCACTGCCGCAGGCGTTCGGGATGATCAATGGCGAACTGGCACCGCTCCCGCTCATTGTTTCCCTGAATGCGCAGGGACCGCAGGGAGTTGCAGTGGGAGTAAGGAACCTTCGTTATCGACGGGTCTACGATCCCGATAGCGACGACGATTCACTCCCCGACCGGTGGGAGCAGCGGATCGTGGACGCGTATCCCCAGTTTGCGGGCATAGAGGAGGTCTTTCCCGGCGAAGATCCTGATGACGATGGCTTGACGAACCTCGAGGAATACGAGGCTGGCACTGACCCGACCAATCCCGACACCGATGGTGACGAGATGCCGGATGGGTGGGAGGTTGATTATGGGCTGAATCCGAAAAACCCCGCCGATGGGGCTGAAACCACAAACCCCGACGGCTCCCCCGCAGCCGGCGCCGACGCCGACGGTGACGGTCTTTCCAATATTGCGGAATATCGCTTTGGGTCTCGTCCGGACCGAGTTTCGACGATGAATGACGGGTTCTCCGATATATGGAAACATCGCTGGGATCTCAGCCCGACGGTCGGCCTTACTTCAACAACCGATACTGACGGCGACGGATTGAACTATGAAGAAGAATACACGCACGGCACGAATCCGAAAGTGAAGGACACCGATGGTGACGGGTGGGAAGACGGCTGGGAGGTGGACAACGGGTTTGATCCGGGCAACTCCTTTGACGCCCTGGGCGATTTGGACGGGGATCGTGTCTCTAACTTCGATGAGGTTCTCGCGGGGACAAATCCGAACAACGGTGCCTGGGAGACTCTTACGGTTGGCGGAACGTTCCTCCCAGAGGTGAATGACTTCGACGAATTGCTCACCTCACCATCAGCGATCGCAAATTTCCAATTGTATCGGTCCGGCGAAGTTTTTCGTGAGTTTTCCAAGCCGATGACCGGCCATGGACAGGTAAAACTGAGCGAGAGCGGGCTACCGGTCGCCGTGCTGCCGCTCACCTCCCAGGGTCAGGCAAAAATCTGGGTGGGCGGCGATAACTCGTTCGAGACGCCTCCCGCTCTTAGACAAAGCATTTGGAAGACACTCCCCGGGGGCGATCTTCTGTTGGCCTTCGAAGAGGATCCCGTGGCAGGTTCCTACGCGATCTGGCAGAATGTTTTCCGCCTTGTGGACCCGGCTCGGTCTTCCCTTCGGCGATTGACGCCCCCCGCGCAGGAGAGTTTCCGCACCGATCGGGTCGTCGGCCCCTTGCGAGATGGCACCTATTTAGTCACAGGGCGACCCTTCGCACATGGTCTCAAGACGGACCCGATTACCGGCGCGCGGGAAATGTTCTATTCAGAGCCCCTCTATTTCCAAACGAGGCTTCTTCGACGCGGTTCGTGGATTGATCTTTCTCTGACGAGTGACAATCGCCATTTCTGGGGGATGGATGCGAACGGACGGGGTGACGTCTTGGGGATCGCCGTAAACCCCGTAGCCGATTACCATGATTGGGTGCCCGCATCACCTGAAATCCCCGCGCTATCAGGTGAAATCGCGATCTGGCGCGATGGGGTGTGGATCTACACCGGCCTTCCGAGTTTTCACTACACCCACCTCTCCGAAGACGCACATGCCAATGTCGATGAACCCGGGGGAGGGGTTTGGCTGAAACCACTCTGGCTGGACCTTGCCGAAGATGGCTCCTTCACCACCCTCGTATCCCGTGAACCAGCGCGAATGGCCTTTGGCACGGGGTATTCCCGCCCCGACTTTCCGGAGCACGCCCAGTTCTTTAGCGAATTGATACGGTGGCAGGATGGCGCACTCGTCAGCCTTGCCCAATATCCCCGTGAGGGCGAACTCAACCTACCGAGTTCGGGCGAGGGGTACTCCTACACCCCCGATCGGATCGTCTGGCCGACCTTCGTGGGGAATGATCGGGGCGACGTCGCCGAGACTTCTCGTCAAACCCCCGAGGGACCTGCCGCGACACCCCGCTTCTTTGGGCGGAACGGTGCCACTCGCTCGATTTCGCCCCACGCGCGCCGCGTCACTCGAGACGGCGGCCTACTTTACTCGGATCGATTCGAGTATTGGCAGGTAGCCGACGCAGATCTCGACGGCATCGCCGACGATTGGGAAACTTTCCACGGGCTCTCGTCCGATGAACCCGAAGATGACATCCTTGACCCCGACGAAGATGGCTTGTCCAACTTTGTCGAGTACCGTCTTGGCACTGATCCGAACGAAGACGACACCGATGGCGATGGACTTTACGACGGATGGGAGCATCGTTTTGGCTTCGACCCCTTGAATGAGGATGAAACCGATGTCGACCTGGATGACGATGGGTACGATCTTCTCGAAGAGTCCCTGTATGGAAGTGATCCCAACGATGCATTGAATGATCGTGACGGCGACGGGATGGATGATCGTTACGAGTATTTGAACCTGCTCAATTCCGACGACGCCACCGATGCTGCTCGAGACGACGACTACGACGGGGCCAGCAACCTTTTTGAGTCGCGTATGGGGACCAATCCCAAGGCCCGTGACACCGATGGTGACGGCGTGATTGATTCTCTTGAAATATGGGGATTCCCCACCGATCCCGGAAATGCCGAAGACTTCATCGATTATGGCGGCACCGTAACGATGGCGGCTGGCGCTGAGATGTCCTTCAATCTAGTCGTTCCGAACACGATGGGCCGTGACGTCACCGCCCTGCTCGAACTTGGAGCGGTCGTTTATCATGGGGAAGGAACGCTACCCGACACGACCGGTTGGTTCGAGATCACCGCCCCGCAACCCGCCGCAAGCTGGGAAGATTTTACCCTGCGCGTCACCCTTCGGCCCGGCGCCCATTACCGGGGCGGTACCTTCAGGCTGCCCTTCGCCTTGCGTGAGTCCCTGGGCCGCACTTCTCTCGACGAGCCGGGGGTGCGCGATGACTTCATTGTTTCCAGCGTCTTCGAATTGAAACTCGAACCCGAGATCACCGTTTCCCTCTCGGGCGATTTCACCGCCGTCGCCGAGGGTGCCGCGATGCCGCTTACGGCTGATCTTGTCATTCCATCGGGCCTCGTCCCGAGGGAACTGGAACTCTACTTCAACGGCCATCTTGTCGCCGAATCGGTAGGAACCGCTGCGAATCCGCTAACCACTTCCGTGGCACTTTCCGCTCCCATGTTCTACCGCCTTGGCGACAGCTTCGAGATTACCGCTCGGGTCTATGACAGCACGGGCCGTTCCGGTCCGCTCTCGACCCCGGTCACTGCCATGGTCAATGCGGTCGCCGACTCTCTTGACCTTGACTCCCTTCCCGACTATTGGGAGCAGGCCATCGTCGATATCAATCCCGACGACGGATTCACCGAGGTCTCGCACATTCTGGAGACCGACGACTTCGACGGCGACGGACTGACCAATCTCGAGGAGTTTCTTGGTAAAACAGATCCCACCAACCCCGATGAGAATCGAAACGGTATCTTCGACGGCTGGGAGGACGAACTCGACCTGATTTATACGGGTGCAGACGGAGAAAACCTCGAGACGGATACCGCAGCCGCGTTCACGGGCTGGGCCTCGTCCGGCCTTCAAGCGACGCTGCTTTCACCCATCGGCATTCCGATGACCGTAGACCCGGGGTTCAAATCCGGTTTTGCCGCTTTGGGGCTCGGGGCTGATGCCGGCGTGGGCACGGGGCCGCTGGCCGGCCCTCTTGCGGCCGCCCCGGACTGGACGGTTATTGGCATCTACGAGCCTGCGGCAGAGTTCTTCGATCCCGCCAGTTTCAACCCGAAAGTGCTCCTGAGCCTTCCGGGCTTTGTCGAGGTCTCCGGCGCCGGCGGGATCATCCAAATCACCGAATCACACCCCGATGCCACAGAGCCTGTCTCCGCGGTATCAACGATCGCGGCGATCGCCCCGACCGAGCGTGAGACTTGGGGGATTGCGCTCGTGGGCAACACTGCCGATCCCGCCAGTGTAAGCCTGCAAGTCGGGCCTATCGCCGACTGGCCCGCCCGGGTGACCAGCTTGACCTTGGCCTTGCCGGCGAGGACACGCCAGCTCACCGCTTTTACCCTGGGTGCCCGCACCGCGCCGGCCGCTGGTGAGGCAGGCGACGGCATGGCGAGTTTGCATGGAGCGTGGATCCTCGACGACAGAGCATTTTCGCCCGAGCATCTGCAGCATTACTTCACCACCGTGGCGCCACTGTGGCGGCCTGGCGCGCCAAGTGCCCCCAATGTGGAAATCACAACGCCGGCGCAAAGGTCGCGCTATCCATCGCCCTCCATCATTCATCTCGCGGCGACGGTGACCGAGACAGGCTCGCCAGTGGAACAAGTCGCCTTTTATCAGGGGACAACACTTCTCGGGGTCGATACCACGGCCCCGTTTGAGGGGTTTTGGAGAGTAAGGCAGACCGCCACCTATTTCGTAACGGCCCACGCGACTGCAGCCAATGGCCTCACCGCAGTTTCGGACCCGCGGACTATTATGGTGAAAGGTTCCACCACGGGCGGCAATACCGCGCCGAACTTCCGTCCCGGCTTCAGCCTCGTCGGTCCGACCCAGACAATGCTGCAGTCTCCCTTTACACCCGGCGGACCCGGCGGACCCGGCGGACCCGGCGGACCGAATCCCGGTCCCGAAAATAGGCCAGAAGACCACGAGAGCGATTTTGACGGCGACGGCAGAACCGACTCGGAAGACTGGGTCGATTACGATGACAAACTCAGTGCCTGGGGTCCGACGGGAGTGCCGCGTTTTGCCGTTATTGAAACGGGGGCTTTCATCCCGTGGCGATCAAATAAATTCGGCATGGTTCTCGGATACAAAGGCACCGAGCCGACCGTTGACGCGGAATGGTACGTGTGGTACCAGGGAGAGTGGGAAAACAAGAAGCTTGATGTTAGCACACTCGGCGGTGACGACACCTCCGGCCAAAAGATGAATGCCATTCCCACCCTTTCCCAGGACTATCCGGTGGCCTACGGCACGGTCAACGGCACCCGTGTCCTCGGCTGTAATGACAACCCCGGCGGGGTCACCCTCGGCTACGCCTTCACCCCGGACGATGGGTTTGTTGCTCTCGAAGAGGCCGCGCCATCCGGGGCCGACGCAAGCGGGATGTCTTTCGGGGGCATCAATGCAAACGGCTTTACCGGCGCTGTCTCCGCTATCGAAACGGACCGTTCCGACGATGGTTGTGAGGAAACGCCCCGCTCCGGTAGCGCCACCTGGACTTTCGGCGGTGTTGTCTCCGATCAGTGGATACCGAAAGATGATGATGATGATGGTGGCGGTGACGACGGAGGTGATGGTGGTGGTGGTCCCGACGACGAACGGTGCGCTCCGAGTAAGGTGCCCGAGGAACCTCCGTTCGACGAAAAGCCGGCCAAGAAGAACCCCTTGCAGCCCACTCACGGAATGATAGGGGCGGTCAAGGCCAGCACTTACTGGACGCTTTGCAAAGAGGAAAAACCTTCCGGCAATGGCGGAGCCGACGCTGAGGCTTACGCCGAGGCTTGGCGGCAGGCCGCCGCGACCTACAACGCCGAGGTCGATGCGTGGACACCTGAAGGCGATCTCCCGTGCCCCAAGTTCGTGCCGCCCCCGGGCAGTGGAGGCAGAGGCGAGGCTGTCGAAGTGGATGTGCCCGAGCGCGGCGAATACCTCTACAATGGACAGACCCAGCCCGCCGCGACGCACCCGCAGTTGCCCGAGATGGCCCTGGCCCTGAGTGACCCGGTCGTGCATCCGACCAGCCCGCCAATCGTCGCCGTGACGAAGGGGAAATGGACAAAGGGCGCGCGGATTCCCGACTCGAAGTGCAGTTGCAATTCAGGCACCTTCACCCGTGAACGGCGCGTGCTTTGGGTGACCCATGATGGAAAAAACGAGTTGGTGGAATTGCGTGATGGTCGGGAGGGAACGCCTATCGATCTGGGCAGTTTTGTCACCGCCGGAGCTGCCGGCGATGACCGCACCTTTACCGTCGGGACCTTCGGGCTGGGCGGACTCTGGGCGGATGGGGAAGTGCATCCGTGGGCGGAGTTGACCGGTGGGAAGAGTATTTCGCTCTGGAACTGGTATGTGGGGCGTAAGGGGCTGAGTTGTGCCAAGGGGGAGAATGGAGGGATGATCCTTGTGCCTGTGGAGATAAGCAACGTGTATTCAAACCAAATTTACGACAACGAATGCCAATCACTTCCAACCCCATACTTCCGATGCGAACCTGACAATCCGATGCTAGTTGGACCTTGGGATGACGAAAAGGTAAGGCTTGCAATGAAAGTGGAAACGACGGCAGATGATGATTTGCGTGCTAAAATCCGAGTTGCGGTGCGTGAAGTCGGAACCGACGAAGTGTCTGAGAGCGAACCGATTTCCCGCGATGGTGAGAAAACCTATTTAGAGTTTGATGCTCCGTCTGTTCGCCGAAAGGCGACCACGATTCCCATCTGGCCGGTTAAGCCCGTTGTCTACGAGGTAGTTCTTGGATATGACGAAAACGATGATGGCGAGTTGTCGGATTCGGAGGTCACAATGGTCTTTGATAAAACACCTGCCATCGACTGCCACGGTGCTACCTATGATGGAGGATCGACTGCGTATAAGGACAAGATTTATGCATTTAGCGCTGACGCATTCGAGGCTGCTAAAACTGAGGTGTCTAACATTGCAAGCGTGTCGAGATTAGCAGGATTCGGATACGCTGCTGACTTAGTAAGTAATTTTTCGGGAGCTATCACTACCGCTCCAGAAGGTGCGACAAGAACCGAAGGACATGCGATCTCACCGGACCAGCCGAAACTGTCGCATCGGGTTGGCGCATATTGGGGAGAGAATTGTGACGCGACCACACACAAGTTTGAGTTTGGCCCGGAAAGTGAAGCATCTGATGATATTGCCAATTCAGAGGCAATTTTTGAAATCGTGCTCCTCGGAACTTTTGACAATGCGGTGAGCCTCGATCTCGATTTTGGAGAAGGAGAATCGACCAAGACGAGCGACTGGTTTTCGTTTCAGGAAAGCGTCGATTTTCTGGATAGCGATGCATATTTTGAACGTGTCTTTCTCGCTTTTGGGAAATGTGACTTGGAAGGAAGCTTCCGCATCCAATATGGTCCGATTTCTGCTAATAATCCCGCCTTGGAGGTGAAAGCATATCAAGTCGTTGGCTACCTTACCGATTTATACGATTTTGCAATAGATTCTCCAGAACCCGGACCGACAACCGCTTTAATACAGGCCGGATATGCATCCATTGCGAGCGGTGACGAAGGCAAGGTTTTTTATTCCGAAGCCTCATTTGATTCTGTTGATTGGATATCTCGAACGATACCGTTTCCGCACTCGAAACCGTTGTTTTATAGTTGGGAAGATGGTTCGGAGGACGTGTGTAAAACGTGCCCGTAAATACAATCTTCGGAAACTTTAAGCCTGATGAAATCAAATATACAGATAGGTATGCTGGCTGCGGTATTCGTGTTAGGTTTTGGCGGGTTGGGAAAGGCGTTCTCACCCGAAGACCTTTCGAGAATAACTGGACTACCAGAGAAAAATATAGCGGTCAAAAATCTTTCTCACAAAGCGAAAAGAGACCCAGAAACGTTGTGGGCCATTGACGTTACCGGAATCGAGAGACGAACGCTTTATCCTTTTACAATTGTTGTGACGAAGAAGGGATCGCTTCTCGACGACGAGAAGCGGAGGGAGTTTTCCAAAATTTTGGGTGATCGAGCTCCGACGGCCGCTATCGCGCAAATCAAAGAATTGGATTTTCCAAACGGTTACGGAATATCAGGCATACCCGCATTTGGCCCGGACGCAGTCATTTACACATCTCTTATGTCTTTAGAGTCTCACGGAGTCGATGTGAAGGTCGCTGTGAGACTAGGGGCAGACTCGACGCCGCTTTTGGAGAAAAACTGGAATGAGGGTTATACAGCGAAGATGCTCGGCGAGTCCGGAATCTCGGAGTTCCTCGAAAAGGTGTGCCGAGGATTGGAATCCTTGAATCCTGACGAACTGATTACATTTGAAGATGCACTTTCTCCAGTTCTGCTTCGGAAAGAAAATGTGAGCAGCGATGGGATCACCCGCAACACCGGGAATGTGGCCGATACCGAACCGGAGTCATCGAAAACCTCCGGAGCTGCTGACAGGCGCGATGGTTCCCAAACCCACATGAATCTGTTTTTGGTTTTATTCATCTTCGGTATTATAATTGTCGGGTATCTGGTGCTAAAACGGTTTCGGAGAAAAGAATGACACGGTCCGGTCGTATTTTCGAGGTGCTTATAATCGCTCTCCCGGTAGTCCTGATTTATTTACTATGGATGTCGACTTCAGGTGCGCCACAGAGGTTCCATATGATAATTTTCGGTTGCTATCTCACCCCGAGTTTGATTGGACTGGTTCTAGCGAAAAAAAACGCAGGTATTTGCGAGCCACCGTGGCTGCTCATTTGTTGCTGTTGCTGATTTATGCCGGAGTTGCAATATCACAATGGGTCTCCTACCGAACCACACCAAGCCATCACGGCGAGAATCTTTCCGGATTTTTGTGGGTATCCATTTACATGCTTCTTGCATTTTTAACTCCGATCATTTTTTTATCTATCTGGATCGGAACGTCTCAGAAATCCGATGCCTTAAAGGGAGCACCCGACAAACCTCAAAGACCGGTCGACCCTGACAAAGCCACGCACTGAACGGCTGGCGCTGAACTCAACAAGAGCCATCGCTTGGGAAACGCGGGAAACGGGGTCAGAACATGAAAGAAAGCTGGATTGGGAAACGGAAACGGGGTCAGGGAAACGGGGTCATCAGGGAAACGGATCGGAAACGGGGTCAGGGAACCAATTATCAATTTGACAAAGGATCGCTTCTGTAGAACCATCCGAAATGCCTCGTCAGGTGCGAATCGAATACGAAGGAGCTTTCTACCACGTTATGGCGCGTGGCTATCGACGGAACCGAATCTTTGCTTCTCCCAACGGAGCAGATGAGAAGCTCTTCCTCAAGACTCTGGGGGAATGCTGCGAACGCACCGGGATACGGGTTTGGGCGTGGATATTGATGGGGAACCACTACCACCTTCTCATTGAGACCCCCGGAGCCAACCTCGTCGAGGGCATGGGGTGGCTGCAAAACACCTACACGCACCGATTCAACGCACGCCATCGCCAGTGGGGAAGGCTCTTTGGCGACCGCTATAAATCCGTGCTGATCGAATCCGGGGGAAGTGACGGTGACCTTTATATGAGGACACTCTTCGATTACATCCACCTCAACCCGGTCCGCGCCGGTCTCGTCCCCTCCGATTCTTTCGAAGGGCTACTGAACTATCCGTGGAGCAGTCTTACGATGGGGTATGCGCTGGCCCCGAAGAAGCGGGAGCCGTGGTTGGCCGTTTTGGAGGGGCTCGCCCTCTTCGGCTACGATGATCGGGTGGCGGACAGGAGACGATTCGTGGAACGTCTCGAAGCAAGAGTGAACGAAGAAGTCCGGGAGAAGTGTGGTTTGTCGGAACTCGAAGGCCAAACCTTGCAGAGCACCTTGAGAAAAGGATGGTATTGGGGAGGCGAAGCATTCAAGGAAACCCTCCTTGATCAGCTCGACCAGTTAAAAGACGGGAAACTTCCCGTGTCGAAAGACTTTCGGGGTAGCGATCAAGCCAAAGACTATGCGTTGCGGGACGCGGAGGCGATCATATCGGCAGCAGTGCGGCATTTCAAGATGGAGGGAGGAGGGCAAGACGATTTCGCGGCATTGCCGCGCGGCGACGTGCGCCGGGCGGCTGTGGCATGGGCTCTGTCGCGAAAAACCTCGCTTAGACAGTCATGGATGGCCGACCGGCTTTCACTGCGAACCGCCGGCAACGTTTCGGAGCAGGTGCGGCGGTTCACCGCGAAGTCTGAAAAGGATTTCCCCAAAGAGATTCGCAACTGGAGAAAACTGAACCAATGACCAGTGTGCTCGATGGCATGACTTTTGACCGCTCCTCACTCTTTGAATATTGGTTCCCTGACCCCATTTCCCGAACTGACCCCATTTCCCGAATTTACCCCGATAACTTTCCAATTGACTTCATTTTGACGCTTATTGAAGAATGAAAAAAGTTACTCCTGGTCGATTGCTCGGCGTCATTTTGGTAATTACATTTGTGTCCATTTGTGTTTTTTATCTCAAAGCTGGTTATGATGGTATAGACCGGGCGAAGGAGCGGAGGGATCGAAGCACTACATGCTCGTCTATCAGTCAAGCCATACTGGTGTTTTCTGCGCTGAATGGCGGCGCGAAACCGAAATCGATCTCAGATCTGAAAATCGATGGAAATGAAGATTTAGCTCCATTCAACTTTTATTTTGAGGGTGAGAAAATTGGTTCACGAGGGATTTCGATTTTTGCCGAGGTGCCCACGTGGCGTGGATCATCGAAAAATTATGTGATCTATTTTGACGGGAGCGTCCTTGAGGAATAATTTTACCGTTCTCTTTGCTGGTTCGGACCGGACAAGGGGTCGTGACAGTTTAGCGGCGCGTCGCTGTTTAGTGTGGAACCCACACTACACGACAAGAATTGAGTGATATTTCGTAACTATTCAGCCCGAAAAATTGATCTCGGACAAGAAAAAGAGCTTGTACTATGAGAATTATAAGCTTGGGTGATCTTTTTGCCATCCGAACGTCCTACTCGCGAACAACTTATCGCTCTTGCCAAGAGCGATCCCGAGGCCATTGCCGATCTTTTTTTGATGTTGTGGGACCGCGTCGAGGCACTTGAGGCGAGGGTGCGCGGAATTCTTGGCGACAGGTTAATTATTTGAAATTCCCCCTTGCCAAAAAGTGTTCGTGAGATCAATGTTCATCAGGGCATTATCCAAGAATCTAATGAGACAATCACGCACCCGGGGAACCGGCCTCAGCTACTACCACGTGATTTGCCTCTGAGGAGGCTGTGCATTTCAGGCTTCGCTGTGTCGAAGCGCTATCGCGCGTGGCACTCACGCATTGTTGACCGGAGGTTCATCCTCGGTGACGAGGAGCGGGAACACTTTGTCGTCCTCATGCGCAAGCTCGAGGCTTTTCTCGGTCTCCGTGTCGTCACTTATGTGGTGATTTCCAACCACTTCCACCTTCTTCCGATGGGAGCTACAAATCATCGTGCGTTACCAGCTTCGGCCTTAAGCGCAAGACCGGGGCGCGACGAATGCGGGAGGCGGATTGGAAACGGGGTCAGGGAACCAATATCCAATTTCACCTTCTTCCCACCCACACCCATCCCCCGCTGGCGCACGAGCAACCGCAGCCCTTTTCGTCACCCTTGCAAGCGTCCACTCCGGCGACTGGCCCGGGTGACAGAGGGACTCTTTTGTCCCTCGGCTGCGTCCCATGCTTTCTCCCACAGATTCAGGGAGGCCAGCAGATTTTGGATCAATCGAGAGCAAATCTGCTGGCCTCCCTGAATCTGCTGGAAATTACTAAACCTCGTGACGCGAAGTGTAGGCGAACATGGAAGGGTGAAGAGGCGAGGCAAAAGGGGCTATCCGTGTCATCCGGGGTTCCCCTTTCTTGACCACAGATTTCAGGGATGGGCACGGATGGGGAGGGAGGGGATGGTTCTAGGGGGCAGTCCTATTGTTCTAGCTGTCAGTCCTAGATCGCGAAGCGCACCTTTCAACCTCTGAGGGGCACCTTTCAACCCCTGAGGGGCACCTTTCAACCCCTGAGGGCGGATCCAGCCCGGGTCGATGAAAAGGGCGCGAAGACGACCTCGTGGGCAATACAAGGGGTGTTCCGCCGCTTCCGTCCCTCACCGATCTCACGATGCGCCCATTTCTGTTGCGACGACCTTGACCTTTCCCATTGCCCAAATCACCTTTGTGGCTTTGTGGCTTTGTGTGAGACCTGAAAACGGGGCGACGAGGCTCCTGACGATAGGGAGAGCCAGGCGGCACGCGTGCGCAATCGTTCGCTCGGGCCGAGCTCCGCTCCCTTAGAATCCGGTCCGAACCAATTCGCGGGGAGCGTCGGGGAAACGGCTTCGCCTTGCCCTTCGGGGGACGGGGTCAGGGGAGCGCAGCACAAAATTAGGCGTCTTCTTCAACAGTAGCCGCAGCGGAACATGCCAATGTTCCCTCTTCTTTGGACGCGCAACGGGGAACATTGGCATGTTCCTCTACGAGCTGGCGCTCTCCTTCCTTCTCCCTTCAAGCGCATTCCGTATTGCAAATGACGCCATCAAACATCTCGGGCCCTCGCCAACAACAGAAGGAACACGTTCCCGCCACTCCCCGCCGCCATTCAATCTCACCATCCGCCCCGCCCTCCTGCGGCTGCCACCGCCACGCCAGGGCAGTCAAAAATCCCCTTTGTGGCTTTGTGGTTTCGTGTGAGAACTAAAACCGGGCAGCAAGGCAGCTTCAAGATTTCCTCGTGAGATAGACGACCCGACCCGCGTGGACCGTGATGACTGTTAGATCAAAGTACCACGCACGCGCAATCGTTCGCTCGGTCCGAGCTCCGCTACCAGGGTTCCGGCCTTTGTGCGGAGCGGGAGAGGCGGGGGCGTTTTCCGTATTCGAGGAGAGCTCATCGAGCAGCCTCGCTCTCCCACGAAAGGCCAAGGTCTGTGCCCCCGCGTTGGGTATCCGATGGCGATTGATCATCCAACCCGGCCTCACAGAGACCGGCTACAGAATGGGCCGATGATGGCAGGCAGGGAAGTGCGCGATGTGTCCATCCAACTCTGCCTCGTTCTCCTCTCACCAGGCAAGGCATACCGAGAAAGGCGACTCAAAGGCGATCCTCGACCCGAAGGCCCGCTCGGAAAGCAGTTGGATGCTTCAGGCGTAAGCCCTGCCCTATCGCACGGAAAGAGCGGGATCGACCGAACCCTTGCCGGGCACCTGCTTCCAGAGAGCGCTCGAGAAGTAATCGACCCTGAATCGATCGGGACGCGCGGTGGTGTAGTAGATGTTCTCCCGATTGAAGAGCTGCTCGGGCTGGTAAAAGGCCGATGCCTCCCCGACGGCGGCGAGATCGCTGCGCTCGATCTTCTTCTGCAAGGTCGATTCGAGGATGTATTGCTGCGCCCCGACCCGCACGACGACCCAGGCGTGCTGCCCGATGTTCCCATTCCACCCGATCGCGACGCGGGCGTCGAAGCCGGCCCCGATGAGGATGTCGGCGAGGAGGATGGAGGTGTCTTCACAGTCCCCGGCGGCCTCGTTCCACGTCTCACGCGAGGTCTTCCAGACTTCACGGGAGCTCGATTCGTCGTCATCTTTTCCAGAGTCGTTCGGGCGATCCTGATCGAGTTCGTAGTCGCACTGGTCCGCGATCAGTCCCCAGAGTGCCACAATCTTGTCCTCATCGCTCTGGCTGCTCGCCTTTTTCCCGACCGCTTGCAGTTCGAAACCTTCGAGGAAGTCGGTCGCCCTGCGGATCTCGCCATTTATACCGGCCGCAAGAACGTCGAACGGCAGATCGCAGTGCGGGCAGGAGAGGATGAGGGTGCGCGTCTCCCGATTGAGTTCGAGGGCATGGATCACATCGCAGTGCGGGCAGCGGTTGAAAAATCGGCCGCCCCCCTCGTTCGCCGCCCGCAGAGAGAACTGGGGGATGCGTCGCGACATTACTCCGAGCGCACCGAGACGGGTTCCCGCGCGGAAGACGGTCGTGTTGATGCAGTCGAAATCAGGATTGGCGACCGCAGTCCAGCCGGTCAGCTTGCTGAGGAGCTCGTCGCGATTGCTCGAAGTGATAAGGTTCGCCGCGAGATACTGGGCCCCGGGGAACTCGGTCTGGATGGCATCGAAGACCTCGTCGAGGGCGATCTCTTTCGGGTCGGGATGGGAATGGACAAAGGTTTCGAGGAAAGACTGGATCGGCTCGTCGATCCGCACTTCATCGACGGAGGCCGGCACCCGAACGCGGTTGATCTTCGACATCGCATCGGACCGGAAACCGCGCTGAAAGGTCGCATCCACTTCGGGGAGCGGATGAAAGATGCCGAGAACATCGACCTTGCCCGACTTTTGCAAGCCGATAAGCAGAGCCACGCCACCGGCAAGCACAAGGCCGCCGAAGCTGAATACGCCTCGTACCATTCTTTCTCGGAAAATGTGTTGTGTGTCTGGTCGGTCGCGTTCCCGCGCCCTTCGGTTTCGTTATGGAAATTATAAACCTCCTCACGCCTCCGCGCCACAAATTATTTCAATCCAACCAATCATTAAAGCTGTTTTTTTAAAATCTATTGAAGATTAAGGGATCATAAGTGCCGGATTTTCAATAACGGAGTCCAATCTGACTCCGCACCGCTTTCTAAAAGACCAAGATCCCCGGACCTCGTCTCTCGCCCCTGCTCGGCGGGGAATGCGGCGGGCGGGCGGCTCAGTTGTCGGTTCCCCAGCTCTTGGTCTCTTGGCCGAATCCGACCATCTCGACTTCTTCGTTTTCCTCGAGATCTTCCTGGAGCGGGGCGAAGCGCTCGGCGCGGAAGCCGAGTTCCTGCTTGATACTGGAATGCGGGTCATCGGGATTGTTCAGCTCGACGAGCAGAAGGAGGATGTCGAAGTCCGCCCCGCTGATGGTGAGCTTCGCGTCGTCATTCAGGGAAAAGGTCGGATTCGAGCGTCCCGCCCCCATCGCGCGGACGGTGTAGAGCTTGTTCCGCTTGGGCAGTTCTTTGTAGAGGTCGTAGACCCAGGGATCGAACTGATCGTCGATGCAGACTACGCGCTGGCCGTTTTGGAACATGATGGGAGATGGTGGGGGAAAGACGGGGGGAGATGGCGGCTTTCCGCTTAGCACAGGAAGCGGTAATTTTCCAGCGGTGAAAAGAGCGGGAGGCGAAGTTGACCCTTGTGGGGTGTGGAGAATCAGAATGGCAGACAGGAATGTCTGACCCACATTGATGACCTGACTCTATGGGGTGGTGGGGAATCAGAATGGCAGACAGGAATGTCTGCCCCACCTTATCAGATGGCTGGGATCAGCCTCTACTCCGGAATCGGGTCTGTGCGTTTCACGGTGGTGCCTTCCCAGATCGCTTCGTCGGTGGCGGAGTCGTAGGTGAGGACGCGGTGGGCGCTACCGGGAGCAGGATCGAGTTGGACTTTCGGGATCCACTTTCGATGCTCGGCGATGACGGCAGCATTCGCGGGGTCGGCGGCGAGATTAGTCCATTCGTTAGGGTCTTTCCGCATGTCGTAGAGTTCTTCACTGCCGTCAGCGTAGACGATGTAGCGCCAGTTCTCGGAGCGTATCCCGTGGTTGCCTTTGTTGTGACTGGTCACGGCGGGTCGCTCGCGTTTGGTGGCGGCGTCCTTCAACTGCGGGATGAGGCTGAGTCCCTCGAGATCGTCACGGGCAGGCAAGCCGGCGAGATCGATGAGGGTCGGGTAGATGTCGAGCAACTCGGCGGGCTGGGTGCTGCGGCCTCCGGCAGTGATGCCGGGTCCGGCGAAGAGGAGAGGAACGCGGGTGCCGTCGTCCCAGAGGGTATTTTTCCCGGTGATCCCCTTCTCTCCGAGATGCCAGCCGTGGTCACCCCAGACGACGACGATGGTGTTGTCGGCGAGCCCCTTTTTATCGACGGCCTCGAGGACCCGTCCGATCTGGGCGTCGACGAAGCTGGTGCAGGCAAGGTAGCTGCGCACGAGGTTGCGCCACTGCCCATTTTCCTCGACCCACTTGAGCCTCGGCTCGGGCAGGTTCCAGTGCGGATACCAGGAAAAACGCGGGGTGTCGTCGCGATCATCACGCTTAATCACCGGCAGGACGCTGTCGTCGTCAGGATAGAGGTCGAACCACTTCTGGGTCGCGTAGCAGGGCACGTGTGGCAGGAAGAATCCAGCGGCAAGGAAGAAGGGCTCCTCCGTTTTCGACGCCTCGATCTGCTCGATGGCCCAGCTCGCAACCTGGTAATCGCCTTTGCCGGTGTCGTCGTTGTCGAGCGGCCAGACACCCCAGTCCATGAGAGGATGATCGCCCATCGGCGTGGGAGGGATGAGCTTTTTGGGCGGCCGCACTCCGACGCCGGGGCTGGGACCGCGCACGTCAAATTCAGCGGGCTCGGCCGGGGCGGCAGGCTGACTAGCCTTTCCTTTTCCCTTCCCCTTTCCCCCGCCGGCTCCACTCCCGGTGCCGCCGTGGTAGATCTTCCCGGCAGCGAGAGTCTTGTATCCATTCGCGGCGAAGTTCTGAGGCAGGCTGACGCGGTCTTCGAATCCGGGCACAGTGCGGAACCAGGGCGAGAGGCCGTAGATCCCGGTGGTGGTGGGACGCAGTCCAATGAGGAGACTGGTGCGCGAGGGATTGCAGAGAGGGGCATTGCAATGGGCGTTCAGAAAAGTGGTGCCGCGCGCCGCGAGGGCGTCGAGATGGGGCGTCTTCGCCATGGGGTGCCCGCCGATGTGGCCTATCCAGTCGTTCTGATCATCGATCGCAATAAAGAGGATGTTGGGCTTTTCGGCCTGCGCAGGGAGGATGCCCGCGCTGGCGAGGACGCCGAAGAGAAGGAGGCAACGGCAAGCACGGAGGGGAGAAATTCGTGAGAAAATTGAACGCCCGACTGTTTTCAGGGCTTTCGGTTCGAAACTCTCACGAGACTCTTGCAAAACTAAGTCATTGACCGCCTGTAGCTGGCCTCTCTGAGGCCGGTCGTGCGTCCAAGATAGGTCGTTCCGGCCTCGGAGAGGCCAGCTACAGGGCGGAGTTGCAGAACGTAGAAAAACTTGCGCGTTCCGGCCTCGGAGAGGCCAGCTACAGGGCTGAGTTGCTGGATGCTGCGGCAGTCTCTCGCGAGTTTCGCTGCGGGGGGGGGAGGGAGGGGTCATGGGAGTTTAGCGGGGGTTTGCGGGAGTGGCTCGGGCTCGAAGTCGGTTTCATTGACCCAGCCGGCAGCGGATTTGTCGAGCTGTCCGTTGAGGTAACGCTCGTAGAAATTGCGGGTCGCGTCTGTGTGGATTTTGTACTCGTCAAAGAGATATCCTTTTCCAAACATGCGCGGGTCGCCCTGTTCTTCAAGGCGGGCGGTCATCTCGGCTTCGAGTCGGGCGATGCGCTCGGCCTGACCGTCGGCACCGGCGACGTTGACAGCCCCGTCGGGATCGGCTTTGAGGTCATAGAGTTCGACGGCGGGACGCATCCCGAAATTCATCTGCCAGTATTTGTCGTTTCTGTCCCGTCGTCCGGCTTCGAGAATGTTGGTCTTCGTGGCGCCGGCGTCGGTATCGAGGTAGCCGGTCTCGGGATTACCGGCGGGCCAGCGGTCGGGCTCGTAGTTGCGCAGGTAGAGGAAATCGTCGCGGATGATCCCGCGGATGGGATACCCCCAGTCGTAGGGACGCCCAATGTCGGTGCGCTCTTTCCCGACGAGGACATGGTCGCGCCACGCTTCGACTTGCCCGGAGCGATCGCTTTCGAGGATCCCGCGCCAGCTTTTGCCGGTAATGGCCGCCATACCGCTTTTTTCCTGCGGGATCCCGGCGAGGTCGAGGATGGTCGGGGCGATCTCGGTGAAGTTCACGAAATCATCGACGACCCGCCCCGGAGTGGCCATCCCGGTGGGCCAACGGATCGCAAGAGGGATGTGGTTGGAGTCGTGGTAGGCGTAGCCTTTTACCCTCGGGAAAGGCATGCCGTGATCGGCGGTGACGATGATGATGGTGCTATCGAGTTCGCCGCGACGCTCCAGTTCGGCAATCATGCGGACGAGGTGGTTGTCGGCATGCTCGACCTCGAGGGCGTAGTCGAGCATGTCGTGGCGGACGATCTCGTTGTCGGGCCAGTAGTCGGGGACGTGGTCGATGTCGGAGAGCTTTTTGCCGCCCTTGTTGACGCCGGACTGGTATTCGTAGCCCCGATGCGGCTCCGTCGAGCCATACCAGAAACACCAGGGCCGATCCGCCGGGGCGACCTCGAGGAAGTCGACGAAATTCGCCGCGTAGTCGTTCGCCGAGATCCCGGTGGTGAGGGGCTCGGCTTTGCGTTTGTTAAAAGGCGTCCCCGTGATCTGGCGAGGTTTGCCGGCGGCATCATTGGCGATGCCGGGCCCCCAGCCTTTGCCAGTGATGCCGACATGCCAGCCCTGTCGCATGAGGGTCTCGGGCCAGCTCTGGAACTTCGGCGGGAAAACGGCCATGTGATTGCCCGCCTCTTCGAGCTGCCAGGCGTGGCGTCCGGTCAGGACGATGGCACGCGAGGGAGCGCACTTCGCTACCGGGGTGTAGGCGCGGGTGAAGAGGACACCTTCCTTTGCGATGCGGTCAAAGCCGGGCGTCTTCACCCACGGTGTTCCATAGGCACCGGCGTGGGCTCCCCAGTCATCGGCGATCGCGAAGAGGATATTGGGCGGGCGTTTTTCGGGCTTGTCCTGAGCGTAAAGGGAGGGAACCGCAGTCGAGAGGAGGCAGAGAAGGGCGAGAGAGAGGGGGATTTTCATCGGAGGGCTTCAAAGAGTGACGGTTTTTGAGCGATTAGACAAGACCCGTAAGTCCGGATGGGGCTGAAAATGTCGTTTGTTCAGCCTAAAACGGACAAACTTGCCGAAACGTCGGCGTTGCTTTAGAATGTTCCCTATGGACTACCGCGAGATCATCACCATCGACCCCGGGAAGCGAAGCGGAAAACCCTGCATTCGGGATCTTCGCATCACCGTACAGGACCTCCTCGAGTATCTCGCAGGAGGAATGAGTGAAGAGGAAATCCTCGCTGATTTTTCCGAACTCACTCGTGACGACATTCGCGCGTGCCTTGCTTTCGCTGCTGACCGCGAGCGGCATCTCTTCACCGCAGCGGCATGAAGCTCCTTCTCGACGAGAATCTCTCGGACAGGACCATTCCACATATCATCGATATTTTCCCGGAATCCACTCATGTGAAGACTCTGGATCTTCACGAAACCGATGACGCCATCATTTGGACTTTTGCCGGAACGAGCGGATTTACAATTGTTTCGAAGGATTCCGACTTTCACCAACGAAGCTTGCTTTACGGTGCTCCTCCGAAATTTGTATTTCTGAAAGTTGGAAATTGCTCTTCGGACTATCTTATCAATCTGCTGCGAAGCGAAGAGATCAAAATCCGATCCTTCATCAAGGATGAGGAGAGCAGCATGCTAATCCTCGCCCCCTGAAGCACCGCCCCTACCCCACCCGGTTCTCCCCCCGATTCTCCTCCTGGTGAATCGTGAGCGGCCAGCCGGGGAATTGATTCCCGGGCTTGCCGTCGGTCGCATCGACGAGGAATTTAAAAGCCTCGCACAGATAGGTCTTCGCCTCGAGGTCTATCGTGACGAGGCCGAAGCCGCTCGCTTTCTGGTGTGCTCTGTCATAGCGATGCGGTGCGGTGCCGACCTCGGGATTACCGACGGCGAAAACGTAGTTTTTGTTGCCGAGACCATCGAGGTATTCACCGGTCTCGGGGAGACCGTGCGCAGGACGATTCTCGTGCGGCATGCCCAGCTCGTCGGGCCGCCACCACCGCGGATAGCCGACCGCGATCGCCGGAGTGCAGAAGGACCAGTTGCTGTCGCGCTGCCGATCCACGCCGTATTGCACGAGGGTCGTGAGGTGCTGGTCCCCATTAATGTGCAGCGCCATCGATTTCCGCAGGATGGAGACGGCCCGGTTGCGCGGCGTCTGCGGCCAGCCACCGGAATCGAGATCGGCCTTGAGGTAGCCATCCGCCTGCCCGTGATGAGTCGCGGCATTGGCAAAAAGAGTCTGGCTGAGGAGCACTTTCATCGTGTGGCCGCGCCAGTCGTCGCCCCAGGCTTCGAGGAATTTTTCCTGACGTTCCCCTAAAAGAACGAGCCCGGGTTTGTCGAGGGTGGCGGTATCGAAGTCCTGTCCGACGACATGATCGGCGCGGGGGCCGTCGACCGTGACGTGCTCGGGTCCGCTCTTGAACTGCCGGTCGCCGAGGATGGCGAAACCTACTCCGCCGTAGACCATGTCGCCGTAGTAGACGCTCATGCCCTGCTCGATTGCGGTCGGATCATAGATGTCCGGGTGGTGCGCGGTGTTCGTCTTATGCACGACGTTGACCATTTTCACCGGCTGGATGTAGCCGCCCTTGGACGAGGCGCCGCGGTCCTCTTCGGATCGGACCATGGCCTTGCCTCCTTCGCCCCAGTAGTTGCCCTGGAAGACATCGTGATCATCGGGAATGCAGATCGTCGGGGCGTTGCGCATCGCGTCGCGGAAGGCCCAGCCGTGCTGGTAGAACTTCCGCAGATAGTTCAGGATAGCCGGATCGGCGGGCGTGCGGATGACGCCGAACCCCCCGTGATTTTCGTAGAGCTGGTCGCCGGAGAAATAGAGCAGATCGGGGTCGAGCTTCACGAGATTCTCCGCGACGGGTCCGTAGGGAAAGGCGTAGTCGTTCTGGCAGGTCAGCGCCCCGATGCGGAGCGGGCGGCCCGCAGGGTTGGCTTTGATTTTGCCGGACCACTCATCGACGACCTCGCTCCCGTCGTTGAGCTTTTCCCGATAGATCACTTTGTAGGGCGTCTCCTTCTTTTCGTCCCAATTCGTGAGGCGAAAGGTCGCGACCCAGGCGTCGGTGTCGAGAGCGGCCGCGCCGAGGGACTGCCACGATCCGTCTTTTTCGACGAGGAGCTCGACATTTTCCCCGCCTCCCATCGCGAGCGGACCAGTGAGGGCACTCAGCTTCATCACAAAACCTTCGTCACTGCGGGAATCGCTCAGGGAATACATCGTCCAGAGGATGGGGCCAAAGCGCTGGTCGGGGTTGCTCACGAGGGCATCGCCCGAGGCGCGCCATTCGGTGAAGCGCCAGGAAGCGGACTCCTGACGACCCTTTGGCGGGGCTTGGAACTGACTCACGAGAGCAATATTGCCGGTTACGAATTGCTTTTGCGCGGCGAGTGCGACCGAGCCGAGGACTTCGCCTGCGGGTGTCTGAGCGGTGAGTTCAAGATCGTAGCGCTGTCCCTCACCCGGTTTCCCCTTGAGAATGAGGAGACATTCCCCCTCCGCATAGGGAACCGTTAGCGCACTCGACTCGCGGCCGAGGACGAGCTTCTCCCCGGTGATGCCCGCCACCAGACCGCTGGTAGCGAAGCAGTTGCTCTTCACCTCGTCGAGATCGCTGCGCGCACCGATCTTGAAGCCTGCACCGGACTCTTGGGAAAGTCCCGCCGACCGGGAGAGGCGCACAGAGAGAGTGAAAGTGCCTTCGACATTCCCGAGCTGATGGGTGAGCGAATGGATGCTGCGGCCGCCCGAGGTGACGAGGCACTCCGCCCAGCCATCGCGCAGCCTCCAGTCCTCCATCGGATTCGCCCAGAAGTCGCCACCGAGAAAGACACGGTCCCGAGTGTTGTCCCAGCGGTCGAGACGATCGGGCGGACCCTGAGCCTGTGCCTCCCGCTTTGGAAGGATGCCGAGGACGGCGAGCGAGGAAATAAACTTGAGGCTGAGGCGACGGGAGATTTTTCGGATCATGACGGGGAATAGGGAAGAGGATCAAAGCGGGCTTGGCAATAAGAAACCCCGTGAAGGAAGAATCGATGTCACGGGAATGTGGCTATCCGGTTGAAACGGGGGGCTAACCCAAGTTTCTTATCATTGTCCCCAAAAAGGCCGAAATTTGACTTTTTTTCGCCATTTAAAAATTATAACTCGTTGATAATCAACGTTAATATTTTCAAAAAGTCATTTGTAGGGCCTAATTGTAACTTGTCGGACTTGGCGAGCCTTCCCGCTTCGCCATCGCCGCCCTTGTGTATTTTCGGACCAAAATCATCAAAGGCACTCCCCTCGTGCAACTCGTCGAATCCTACCGCAACGCGGAGGGGCAGCCGCGTCAGCGGGTCGTCGCTTCCCTCGGGGACGCCGACATTCCCGAAGTCGAAAAACCCCTCATCGCCAGTGCCGTGGAGCGACGTCTCAAAGGCGAATCGAATTGGTTTGAACCCGAACTCTCCGCAGTGGCCTCCGAGTGGGTCGCCCGCATCGTGCAGCTCGCGGGACGCTCCCGCGGCACCCGAACTTCCATCAGAAGGAAGACCGGGTGGATGGTCACGTGTTTATCAGCGTGCTCGCTTATCGCCTCTTGAGCTGGGTGCGTCGTCGCCTCGAGGAGAATGGAGATCGGAGAGAATGGAAGACGATCCGTCGCATCCGGAGGAGCCACTCACTGGTCTCGACGCGGCTGCCGTTGGCGGACGGGCGAGTCATCATCGTGCGCAAACCGAGCGTGCCGGGCGCGGAACAGGCGCAGATCTTCCGCATCCTCGGAGTTGATTGGAAGGCGCTCTGCCCGGCGACGAAGACGGAAATCAAACAATGATCGATTTTGTAGTGCCTTTTGCGCGAAGATCGAGGGTTTACGGGCGATACACGGGCTGAATAAGAAACTTTAGTTAAGGTAGTTTTGCGGCAAATCGAAGGGTGTTTCTCTAACCTATGGGACATCCGACCCGCGCCGGAGCCCGACGCGGCTACCCTTCCACCACCCCTGTTCGCGCTCTGGCGGCAAGGCGGAAAAAATGCGACCGTCCCCAAGGATCCACCATGACGTCCCGCCCCCTCCAGCTCCTATGCTGCGCGCTTTCCCTCCTCCCCGCCACCTTCCGGGCAGCGGAACCGGGGCGCGAAGTGATCTTCTCCCGCGACATCCTCCCCATCCTGTCGGACTCGTGCTTCCAGTGCCACGGACCGGATGCGAAAAAAGGCCGCAAAGGCGACCTCCGGCTCGACGATGAGGCCGACGCGAAACGCGAGCGCGAGGGCGGGCATCGCGTCATCGCTGCAGGGGATACCGACGCGAGCGAACTGGTCCGGCGGCTTCTCAGCACCGATCCCGACGAACAGATGCCGCCGCCCGAACTCGGGCGTCCTCTCTCAGCAGCGCAGATCACGACCTTGCGCCAATGGGTCGCCGAAGGTGCGAAATGGGGGAAACACTGGGCCTTCGAGCGCATCGAGCGTCCGGCAGTGCCGGCGGGCCTCCATCCCGTCGATGCCCTCGTCCAACGGGGACTCGATGGCGCGGGGCTGAAGGCCAATTCCGAGGCCCCGCGCGAGACCCTGATCCGGCGCCTCTCGCTCGACCTCACCGGTCTGCCTCCTACACCGGAGGAGTTGAGCACCTTTCTCGCCGACACCACCCCGGACGCCTGGTCGCGCCTCGTCGATCGCCTCCTCGCCTCGCCCGCCTATGGTGAACGCATGGCCTGGGACTGGCTCGACGCGGCCCGCTACGCCGACTCGAACGGCTACCAGGGCGACAACGAAAGGACGATGTGGCCCTGGCGGGACTGGGTCGTGCAGGCATACAATGAGAACCTGCCCTACGATCAATTCACCCTGAACCAACTCGCTGGCGACCTCCTGCCCTCGGCGACGAAGGATCAAATCCTCGCGACCGGATTCAACCGCAATCACATGATCAACGGCGAGGGCGGCCGCATCGCCGAGGAAAACCGCGTCGATTACGTCATGGACATGGCCGAGACCATGGGCACGGTCTGGCTCGGACTTACCCTGAACTGCTGTCGCTGCCATGACCACAAATTCGATCCCCTGACCCAGGCCGACTACTACCGCTTCACCGCGTTTTTCAACCAGACCCCCGTGACCGGGGCCGGAGGAAACCCGCAGACCGCTCCCGTCCTCGAAGTCGCCCCTCCAGAAGCGATCGCCCCGCGTGACGCGGCGAGGAAAGTCGTGGCGGAGAAAAAGAAGCTCCTCGCAAAATCCTCAGAATCGGAAAAAGCCGCTCTGGAAAAAGAAGTCGCCGCCGCCGAGGCAATCCTGAAGCCGCTCGAGGAAGCCGTTCCGAAAGTCATGGTGATGGCCGATCAGAAGGAAAAACGCCCCACCTTCATCCTCGACCGCGGAATCTACACCGCCGTGGGAGAGACCGTGAGCGAGGGTGTCCCAGACACGATCCTGCCTCTTCCCGCCGGCACCGCACCGAACCGACTAACACTTGCTCAATGGCTCGTCTCCCGCGAGCATCCCCTCACCGCCCGCGTCGCCGTGAACCGTCTCTGGCAGATGCTCTTCGGGATCGGACTCGTGAAGACCGCCGAGGACTTCGGCGTACAGGCCGAGTACCCGCTGCAGCGCGAACTCATCGACTGGCTCGCGGCCGAATACATTGAATCGGGCTGGGATACGAAAGCCCTCGTGAAGACCATCGTCACAAGTGCGACCTACCGCCGCAACTCCGCGATCCTCTCGCCCACTGATCACGAGAACGATCCTGAAAACCGTCGCCTCGCCCGGGGCGCACGCTATCGCCTGCCGTCGTGGATGATACGCGACCAGGCTCTCGCGGCCTCTGGACTGCTCGTGCCCCGGGTCGGCGGCAAGCCGGTCTACCCCTATCAGCCCGGCGGGGTCTGGGACGAGGCGACCTTCGGCAAAAAGACCTACCCGGAGAGCACCGGACCCGGCCTCCACCGGCGCAGTCTCTACACCTTCTGGCGGCGCATCGTGGGGCCGACCGAGTTCTTCGACACCGCGAAGCGCCAGGTCTGCGAAGTCAATCCGCTGCGGACGAATACGCCCATGCATGCCCTCACCACCCTCAACAGCGTGACCTACGTCGAAGCCGCCCGCGTCCTCGCCGGCGAGGTGATGAAGAGCAGCGCCGATGAGTCGACGCGTTTTACCCTGACAGGACAACGTCTCCTCGGGAGAGATCCCCGCGCCGAAGAGATCGCGGTCTGGAAACGCAGTCTGGTGAGAGCGAGAGAAGCCTTTGCAAAAGAACCCGATGCCGCCGTGAAATTCCTCGCATCGGGGGCAGCTCCCAATCCTGCAGGACTTGATCCCGCAGAGCACGCGGCGTGGGCAGCGCTGTGCCTGAATCTTCTGAATCTTGATGAGACACTGACGAAGGAATGAGAAAAATGACGTCCAATCCTCCGGTAGGGACGTTTTGCCAAAACGTCCGCGTTAGACTTCGTTGCATCATGATTCCGGAGTTCAACGAGTCTTCCCAACCACGAGTGCCGTGGAAAAGTAGCATCGGCATCCTGCCGATGCCGCCGGGCATGACACCGAAGTCCCTTGAAGATTCATTCGCTTTCGCAGCTCCGTTCCTCCGCTTTTCACCAGTCAACGAGGCTACATTCGTTAATCGGCGGCTTTTCCGTCGAAGGCATGGGCTGGAAGCCCCATGCTACCTCACGATGACCTTTCGCCCCGCATGACCTCTTCCCACCTCCTCCGTCCCGACTCCCCCGCCCCGCTGCGGGATCACCAACTCGGGATCAATCGACGCCATTTCTTCGGTCGCGCCGCCTCCGGCATCGGCACGGCGGCGCTGGCATCCCTGCTCGGACGTGACAACCTGCTCGGGACGGACGCTTCTCCGGTCGGCGGTCCCGCCGGATTTCCCGGGATTGCCCCGAAGGCCAAAAGGGTCATCTATCTCTTCCAAAACGGCGGCCCCACCCATGTCGATCTCTTCGACTACAAACCGCGCCTGCATCAGCTCCACGGCAAGCCCGTCCCGGCGGAATACCTCGGTGGAAAGCGTTTCAGTACGATGACGGGCGACCCCGGCGGCAAGCTGATGCTCGAGCCGGTCGAGCCCTTTGCCCAATACGGCGAGAGCGGGGCCTGGGTGAGCAACTTCATGCCCCACACCGCAGGCATCGTTGATGATCTCTGCTTCCTCAAAAGCCTCCACACCGACGCGATCAATCACGCCCCCGCGATCTCGTTTCTCCTGAGCGGCGCGCAGATCCCGGGACGTCCCACGATGGGGGCATGGCTGAACTACGGGCTCGGCACCGCAGCGCAGGATCTGCCAGGGTTTGTCGTGATGACCTCGGTAAGCAAAGGGACCTCGTGCGGCCAGATTTTCTACGACTTTTACTGGGGCTCGGGCTTCCTCCCGACCCGGTTCCAGGGCGCCAAATTTCGCGGCAGCCGCGATCCGGTGCTCTATCTGAACAATCCCGAGGGTCTCTCTCCGCAACTGCGGCGCGGTCTCCTCGACGACCTCGCCGAGCTCAACGGGATGAAATTCCAGCAGAGTGGTGATCCCGAGATCGAGACCCGTATCGCCCAATACGAGATGGCCTACCGCATGCAGACGAGCGTGCCCGAGCTGACCGACTTTTCCGACGAACCCGAGCACATTCTCGACATGTATGGACCTCAGGTGCGGGAACCGGGGACTTTTGCCTATAATTGCCTCATGGCCCGGCGCCTCGCCGAGCGCGGGGTGAACTTCATCCAGTGCATGCACGCCGGCTGGGACCAGCACAACAGCCTCACGACCGAGCTCTACAACCAGTGCCGCGACACCGACCAGCCCAGTGCCGCACTCGTGCAGGACCTGAAAATGCGCGGTCTCCTCGACGACACCCTCGTGATCTGGGGCGGGGAATTCGGCCGCACCCCCTTCATCCAGGGCGATCTCGCCAATCGCGAGCGATGGGGGCGAGATCATCATCCCTACGCCTTCACTACCTGGATGGCCGGCGGCGGGGTGAAGCCGGGGATCACCTACGGCGCCTCGGACGATCTCGGATTCAATGCGGTGGAGAATCCGGTCCACGTCCATGATCTCCAGGCGACGATTTTGCACTTGTTAGGGATTGACCACGAGCGGCTCACCTATCGTTTCCAGGGACGCTACTTTCGTCTTACCGACGTACACGGACATGTCGTGAAAGACATCCTCGTGTGAGGGATCAAAGGGTGCCGGGTGGTCTCGCGGAGTGATCAAAGTTGATCTCATCGGGTGCGATCGCCCCGCCCGAGACAATGAAGGTCATGGCCTCGTCGAGAGTCCAGTTCGTCGAGATGAGATTCGCCACCGGCACGATCTCAAGGTAGCCTGAAGTCGGATTCGGCGTCGTCGGCACGTAGACAGCAGCGAGTTCGCGTCCGGTGTCCTTGTCCCGAAAGGTGCGGGTCACCAGCCCCACGGTCTTCATTTCCGAAGAGGGGAAATTGATGAGGACGACCCGCTGCACATCGCCCTTGGGTTTGTCTCCGAGCACGGAGATGAGCTTTTTCACCGATCCGTAAATGGTTTTCACGAAAGGGATGCGGTGGAAGACGCCTTCAAAGAACTGGAAAAGACGACGCCCGATGAAGTTCGTCGTGAACCAGCCTAGCAGGAAAAGGCTGGCCATCACGAGAATGACAGCGACGAGGGAGAGCGTCATCTCGGACTCAAACAGCTCAGCCACCTCGGGAAATCGGGGCGAGGCCTGCTTCCCGAGCCATTTCACGAGCGGAGACCCTATCCCCGAGAGCATATTGAAGAGGAAGGACAGCACGAGCCAGGTAATCCAGAGTGGAATGATAGAGATCAATCCGGTGATGAAATAGCGCTTCAGGGAGTTGTGCTGGCGGGGTTCTTCGGGCGGGCGGGAATCTTTCATTGGGGAGGCACATTACCTTCCCACAGCCCTTCACTCGCGACAAGGGTTCTCCGGCGAATACTACATACTCGGGAACGAAAATTTGATATATTTCATCTTGAAAGACAGAACTTTTTGCCGGTGTATCGTCGTGCGGTCCAGACGCGCATATGAGCGATACTCCTCCTCCCCTCAGTAATCTCCCCGACGGCATTCCCGCCCCTCCCCCGCCGCGTCCCGACCTCAAAGACATCAAGCACGAGGGGCCCACCTACGGGGCGGAAAAATCGTCGAAGAAGAAAAAAAAGGAACGCAACCACCCCACTGACCCCTACGACCCATTGAAAAAGAAAAAAGGCTGCGGATGCTGTGGCTGTCTCGGCGGAAGCCTTGTCGCAGTCGTTCTCCTTTTCATTGCTCTCATTGGAGCGGTAGCCTACTTCGGCCCCGGTCGTTTTGTCGCGGAAGGCTACACCGTCGTGAATCTTGAGGGTGCCGAGGCGACCGTAAGCACCGCGCCGGAAGTGCCGACGCTCTACATCGGTCAGGCCGTCACCTACAGTGCCCCCATCACGAGTGTTCCCGTAGCCATCGTCGCACGGGAGATCACTGTCAGTGGCGATTTCCTCAAGGAAGTCAGCCTCACCGGGGCCAAAGTCGCCGGTCTCCCCGATGCCCGTTTCGCGGAAAATCTCGAGGTCTACGCCGCCGAATTCTTTGATCAGGGCATCACCCTCAATGGGGAACTGACCGGCCGGGTCATGAAAAGTCTGCAATAGAAAAAACTCATCATGGTAGAAATCAACGCCACTTACGAAGGCAAGCTCCGCACCTCGGCGCAACACGGCCCCTCCGGCTCCTGTATCGAAACGGATGCCCCCGTCGACAATCACGGACGCGGAGAACGCTTTTCCCCCACCGACCTGCTCGCCACCTCGCTGGGCACCTGCATGATGACGATCATGGGCATCTTCGCCGAGCGCAACGAGATCGATCTCACCGGCACGAAAGTGAAGGTCCTCAAAGAGATGACCCCCGAGCCTCCCCGCCGCATCGCGAAACTCACTGTGGAAATGACAATCCCGCTCCCCGCCGATCATCCGAAGGCCAGCGCGATCGAAAAAGTTGCCATGACCTGCCCCGTCTTCCTCAGTCTCCATCCGGAGATCGAGAAACCGGTGACTTTTAGGTGGGTCGGTGGGTCGGTGGGTCGGTGGGTCGGTGGGAAGGGGTTGAGGGGTTGAGGGGTTGAGGGGTTGAGGGGTTGAGGGGTTGAGGGGTTGAGAGATCAAAACCCGAATCCCTCAAAACCTTCTACGCCATCACCTCCCGGATCGGCTCCGCTCCCTCGACGCCGACGAGCTTGTGGTCGAGCCCGCCGAAGAAGAAGGTGAGTTCGTTCGGGTCGAGTCCCATGAGACTCAGAATGGTCGCGTGGAGATTTTTGACGTGAAAGCGGTTGTCGACCGCCATGGCGCCGAGTTCGTCGGTCTGACCGACTGAGATGCCCCCTTTGACGCCGCCACCTGCCATCCACATCGTGAACCCGTAGCTGTTGTGGTCGCGTCCGGTTCCCTCCGCATATTCGGCAGTGGGCTGACGCCCGAATTCTCCGCCCCAGACGACGAGGGTGTCCTCGAGCAAGCCGCGACGCTTCAGGTCTTTGAGCAATCCGGCGATGGGCTTGTCGGTCGCTCCAGCGTGGAGATTGTGATTGTCCTCCAGATCCCCGTGGGCATCCCAGTTGTGATCGTTGTGCGAACCACCCGAATAGATCTGGATGAAGCGTGTTCCCCGCTCGACGAGACGGCGGGCGAGCAGACATTTGCGGCCGAAGTCCTCGGTCTCCTTGCGATCCATCCCGTAGAGGGACTTGGTCTCCTCGCTCTCCTCTTCCACCGCGATGGCCTCGGGCGCGGTCGCCTGCATGCGATAGGCGAGTTCGTAGCTGGAGATGCGGGCCGAGAGATTGGTATTGTCAAAACGCGGCGACAAATGGCCGGCATTGAGATGATTGAGCGAATCAATGAGCATGCGCTGCTCTCCCGCTGCCATGCCCTCGACGTGTTGCAGATTCAAAATGGGATTCCCCTGCGACCGGAAGACGGTGCCCTGATAGCTCGCCGGCATGAAACCCGAGGTCCAGTTCTTCGCGCCCGAGACCGGGCCGCCGCTCTGGTCTAACATCACGACATAACCAGGCAGATTTTCGTTCACCGACCCGAGTCCGTAGTTCACCCACGATCCGAGCGAGGGATTCCCGCTGATGAGCGAGCCGCTGTTCATCATGAGCAGGGCCGAGCCGTGGATGGGCGAATCGGCCGTCATGGAGTGGAGGAAGGCGATGTCATCGACGCAGCTCCCGACATGGGGGAAGAGGTCCGAGACATACTTGCCGCATTGGCCGTATTGCTGGAACTTCCACTTCGGCTCGACGATGCGGCCCTCGTTCTTTTTCCCGCCGCGTCCGAAGGTCTTCACCTCGATCGTCTTCCCGTCCATGCCGTACATATTCGGCTTGTAGTCAAAAGTATCGATGTGGCTCGGTCCACCATACATGAAGAGGAAGATGACGCTCTTCGCTTTCCCCCGGATCATGGGCGGACGACTCGCGAGTGGATTTGCCGAAGCTGTCGTCGCGCCTTTCAACTCCTTGAAAAAGCCTTCGCTGCCAAGCAGGCCGGTGAGGGCGAGGGCGGGGAAACCTCCGCCGACGGTGTGGAGAAACTCGCGGCGATTCACGTTGCCGCAGAAGTCCGGTTTGGTGCGTCTTTTCATGGTCTTAGTCGAGGTAGATAAATTCGTTGAGATTCAGAGTCAGCAGGGCCACCCGGTCGAGAGCCTGGTCGGAAGTGAGGCCGGCCTCGCGCTGAAGAGTTTCGTAAAAAGTGACGAGGTGATCGAGCTCTTCGGGCTTTGCGGGGCGCTGCAGCGCGACTTGCAATCCTGCCGCGATCTGTCCCCGCAAGTCACCGCCCGCCTGCCGCATCCGGTCGGCGAAGATCGCGGCCTGCTCGTTGACGAAGGCCGAGTTCAGCATCGTGAGCGCCTGGGTCGGCACCGTCGTGGTGAAGCGCACTGCGCAGCTCGTGTCGGTGTCGGCCTGGTCAAAGTCGGCAAGCATCTGGTGGCGGAGACTGCGCTTCACATGGACGTAGAGCGAGCGGCGGAAGTGGTCTTCCGTGTTTTTGGAAACGGGCCACCCCGCACCGGGACGGGAAGCGGTCGCGAGGACTTCGGGCGGCAGGGGCGGGAAGACCCACTCGCCGTGCATTTTAAGACTGAGGTTGCCTGACACCGCCATAATCGAGTCGCGCAGCTCCTCGGCGGTGAGACGGCGCATCTCGACCCGCCAGAAGTTGAGATTGCGCGGGTCCTTCGCGAGATTGCCCGACTCGGGTTCGGAAGACATGCGGTAAGTGCGGCTGAGGAGGATGAGTCGGTGCATCGCCTTCATGTCCCAGCCACCGTCGCGGAACTGCGTGGCGAGCCAGTCGAGCAGCTCGGGATGGGTCGGCATTTCCCCGAGATGACCGAAGTCCGAGGTACTCGGCACGATGCCGCGCCCGAAGTGATGCTGCCAGAGCCGGTTCACCATGACCCGGGCAGTGAGCGGATTCGCCGGATCGACGATCCACTTCGCCAGCTCAAGACGGCGGCCCGAGGTGGTGCGTCCTTCGTGCTGGACTGGCGTCGTGTCCACAAAACGGGGATCCGATCCCGTGCTCGCAAGGACGGCGGGCAGGCCGGGTTCGACCACCTCGCCCCGGGCGTGGGCGCTGCCGCGCTGGTGGATGTGCATGGGCTCGGGGCGAGGTCCGGACTCAGTCACTGCGTTGATGGCGAGCCCCGGCGCAGCCTTGCGGGCGTTGGCGAGGCTCTCGTCGAGCTTTCGCAGGTCGGCAACGAGATCACGACCGGCCTCCTTTTTCACCTGTTCGATGAAACGCTTTGAACCCGGCCCGGTGAGGAGACTCTCGACCGATCCCGTAGTGCCGACCGCCGTCCGCAGGGAAAGATCGATGTACTGGCCACCGCCGCTCTGGCGGCAATAGACTGCGACCGAGTTACGACCGGTCTGGAGGACGTCGAGAGCGGACTTGGGGAGGACGATGGTCTGGTAGGAAGTCGTGTAGCCTTTCGCCTCGAAGATGCGGGTTCCGTTGAGATAGACTTCGACATCCTCGTCGTGATGGATATCGAGGACGAGGGACTCGGGCAGCGACTTCAGGCCGAAATTCGTGCGCATCCAGATCCCGGGCGTTTTCCATTCCGTCTTGATAACCGACCCGGGAGGATTGCCCTCGCCGAATCCTGACATGCCCTTAAACCACGACTTGTTGATGTAGCCGACGTCCCGCCAGTCGTCTTCCGGCTTCACCATGGTGTAGGACCACTCGGCTCCGGCACCGCGGGCATCATCGACGAGAGTCACGACCTCTGCCTCGGACTTCCTCCCGACCAGACCCGCCTTTTCCATCACACTGCGGATCTCTTCGACGAGACCGCCGCGCTCCCCCTCGAGTTTGGCGAGAGTGACGATTCTCTCCTTTTCAAAAGCGGCTTTCTCCTCCGGCGTGGCCCAGTTCAGAATCGTGCCCTCGGTCTTGTAGTGAGTCACTCCCCGGAAGAATGCCATGAAGGCGTAGTAGTCCTTGTGCGAGAGCGGATCGGCCTTGTGATCGTGGCAGCGAGCGCAGCCCAGGCCGGTCGCGAGAAAGGTCTCGCTCGTGATCTGGACATTGTCGGCGAGGACATCGTAGACATGCTGCTCGCGGTCGGCGGGTTCGTCGTCCCATTGCATGAGCCGGTGATAGCCGGTCGCGATGAGCGAATCCTTCGTCGGTGCGGCGATTTCGTCCCCGGCGAGTTGCTCGATGACGAACTGATCGTAGGGCTTGTTCGTGTTGAAGGCATCGACGACGTAGTCACGGTAGCGCCAGATGTGCGGCTTCGTATTGTCACGCTCGAAGCCGTTCGACTCGGCGTAGCGCACGAGGTCGAGCCAGTGACGCGCCCATTTCTCGCCATACTGGGGACGGGCGAGCAGGTCCTCGACGGCGCCGCGGTAGGCGGCCCAGGGATCCTGCGCCGAAGCGGTAACGAAGGCCTCGACCGCTTCGGACGTAGGCGGCAGACCGATGAGATCATAGTACAATCGACGAATCAGCACCTGCGGTGTGGCCGGAGGATTCGGCGTCAGTCCCTCGCGGTCGAGCTGCGCCCTGACAAACGCATCAATCCCATTCTCCCGCCAAGCCGCATCGGCGACTTCGGGCGGCGCGACCTCGGAGACAGGGCGGTAGGCCCACCAGGCGCGATCCTCTTCCGTGACGGAGAATCCGCGCCGCTCAATGGTCGCGCCCTTTATCTCCAGCGCCGGATCGTAAGGCGCACCCATCTCGATCCAGGTCGCGAGGATGGTGCGGGCCTCGTCGGAGAGCTTCCCTTTCGGCGGCATCTGGTGATCGGCGTCCTTGTAGCTGATCATCTCGAGGAGGACACTCGCGGCCGGATCATCGGCGTCGTAGGCGGATCCGTAGTGACCGCCATGGAGCAACCCGTCGCGGCTCGTAAGGCGGAAGTCGCCCTTCAGTTCACTCTCGCCACCGTGGCATTTGAAGCAATTCTCCTGAAGCAGCGGATAGACCGTTTCTTTGAAATAGGCCCGGCCAACCGCGTCATTCCCAGCCACGGTGAGGGTCGTTAGACTTACCCCGAGGAGGGCGGCGAGGGAGACTGGAGAGAGTTGAATCATCGGGCAAAGAGGGTTGGACGGGGATCCCTAACCACAGAAAGTCTAACCCATGATGCTGCGGCAGTATTGTCTCAACGGGGTCCGTTTTTGTAAAAATACGACATTTTAAAGTTCGACACGATGACGCGATCACGGGGCGGGGCCCGATTCGGTAGGCTCCTTCGCGATTTTCCAGGAGATCAGGCCGCGATGCAGATGGTAGACCGAGGTGAAGCCGGCCGCACGCAGGGACGGGAGCGAGCGCCGGCTGCGATAGCCTCCATCGCAATACACGAGGACGGGACTGTCACGGGCGATGCCGGCGAGAGCGGAGGTATCGAGAGTCGCCCCGACGAAGGGCGCATTGACCGCTCCGGGGAGATGCCCGGCGAGGTAGTCGGGAGCGGGTCGCACGTCGATGGGGAGGAGACCGTGCTCCCGCGAAAGAATCGCCGCCTTCCCGGCCCGGAGATTGGTCACGAAGTCTGAATCGGAGCGATGCCCGAAGAGACGGCGGTCCCAGTGATGCTCGTAGAAAAACCAGCCGCCGATGAGAAGAGCAACCGCAACGAGGATAACGAAGAGTAGAAACATCGCGACTACTCAACCAAAAAGACAGAGGCGGAGCAAGAGAATATCCCCTGCCCCGCCTGGATTCAGAGAACGACCGCCCGCAGCGGTCGGTGGATCAGTTGGTCGCGTCGTTGATCGCGTCCTTGATGTTTTCGCCGGTTTCCTTGACGGCTTCGCCCACTTCTTCAGCGGCGTCTTTTGCCTCTTCGTTCTCGCGGATATTGAGCCCGTCTTTGACCTTTTCAATGGGCTTGGGGCTTTTCTCACACGCATTGAAGAGGACGCTCGTCCCGGCAAGGGCAAGGAGAGCGACGGCGGCGGAGAGGTTCAGTTTCAGTGATTTCATGGTAGTGGTTTTTGGGATTGGCAGGTTTTTATAGTAAGTGCCAATCATTATGCAATGAGAGCGCCAAGGGGACTAAGTAAACTTTAACTAATTGACTATCAAATTGTTACCGTGATTTTAACGGGTTTAAGCACTTGAAAACAGACAGCCTGATCGGGCGATTTGCCTGACGCGGAGAAGCGACATTGCATTTTGCATTAGATCACTCTTCCCGGCTCAATGAAAATCGTGCGAAGCACCGCTCGGCAATTCGCCCGCCTCGAGGGCCTCGATGTGCTCGGCCATTAGGTGGGTCGTGCCCTCGGCGTGCTGGATCGTGCCAGTGATGACGAGAAAGGCCTCGGTCGTGATGGTGAGGCGGTATTCTTCAAAGATATTGCCGTAGACGATCGCATTGGAGAGACCGGTCTCGTCTTCCAGGGTGATAAAGACCACTCCCTTCGCGGTGCCGGGACGCTGGCGACAGATCACTGCGCCGGCAGTGGAGACGCGGGCACCGAAAGCCATCTTTTGCAAACTCGTCGCGGGCAGGATGTGGCCGGGCAAAGTCGCCCTCGCGAGTGCCATGGGATGTCTCCCCGTCGTCAGTCCCATTCCGGAAAAATCGGCCTGAACCCGTTCCGTGTAGGACATCTCGGGGAGCGGGCACTCGGCCACTTTCAGACTGGTCGTGTCCTTTCGCGCCGCGAACAAATCCCCCTGCTCCAGGACCGGAGCCTCGACCTGCCAGAGGGCGCGGCGCCTCGACTCGGCGAGCTTGGAAAGAGCCCCGACCGAGGCGAGGTGCCGCATCTGGGCCCGGTCGAAGCGCGTTCGCTGGCGGAAGTCCTCCAGCGAATGAAAGGGCTCGCGCCCGCGCTGCCGAAGCATCTCCGTAACGACCGCCTCCCGCAGGCCGAGCACATTGATGAGCCCGAGCCGTATCGTCGTGTCGTCGATCACTTCGCAGCGCCACCCCGACTCGACGACGCAGGGCGCGAGAAAGCGCAGCCCCCGGCGTTTCGCCTCCTGAATGAGCGTGGCCGGGGAGTAAAACCCCATCGGCTGATTGTTGAGGAGCCCGGTGTAAAATTCAGCGGCGCGATGCACCTTCAGGTAACTGCTCGCGTAGGCGAGGAGCCCGAAGCTGATCGCGTGCGACTCGGGGAAGCCGTAGAGGGCGAATGACCCTATCACTTTCACAATGCTCTCGATCGCCTGCTCGCTCACGCCGCGCTCTTCGAGGGCCCTGCGCAGTTTCACCTCGACCTTGCGCATGCGCTCGTGGGAACGGTGAAAGCTGAGGGCGCGGCGCAGCTCCTCGGCCTCGCTCCCGGTGAAGTCGGCCATGACCATCGCCATTTTCAGGACCTGCTCCTGGAACATGGGCACGCCGAGAGTGCGCTCGAGGGTGGGTCGCAGCTTCTCATCGATGTAATCAATGGGCTGGAGCCCCGCCCGGCGCTCCAGATACGGATGCGCGAGACCACCAGCAATGGGACCGGGTCGCACGATCGCGACCTCGATGACGACGTCGTAAAAACAACGAGGCTGCATGCGGCGGAGGGTATTCATCTGCGCCCGGCTCTCGATCTGGAAGACGCCGATGGTGTCGGCCGAGCACATCAGGTCGTAGGTCGCGACGTCGTCTTTGGGGATCTGAGCGAGATCGACGGGACGTCCGCGTTCCCCGGAGAGAAGAATGGTTTCCTGCAGCACCGCCATCATCCCCAGCCCTAACAGATCCACTTTAATGATCCCCATGTCCTGACAGTCGTTTTTATCCCACTGCGCCACGGTGCGACCGGACATGCTCGCGTTTTCCAGAGGCATCACCGCATCGAGGGCCCCCTGACAAATGATCATGCCGCCAGAGTGCTGGCCGAGATGTCTTGGCAGACCATAGATCTGCTCGTAGAGCGAGGCCAGCGCCGCCGCGCGCGGGTGATCGGCGGTGATCCCCGACTGGGCGACCTGATCGGAGAACGCGAGCGTATGCCGGTAGTCCCCGCTCGCGTAGAGATCGGAAAAACGGCCGAGCATTTCCTCGGGAAACTCGAGCACCTTGCCGATCTCGCGCACCGCGCTGCGCCCCCGGTAGGTGATGACATTGGCGGTCATCGCGGCCCCGTGCCGGCCATAGCGGCGGTAGACTTCCTGGATGACCTGCTCGCGCCGGTCCCCGCTCGGGAGATCGAGATCGATGTCGGGCCACGACTTGCGGCCTTCGCTCAGAAAGCGCTCGAAGAGCAGCTTCGCCCCGACCGGATCGACCGGGGTGATCCCGAGACAAAAGCAGACTGCGCTGTTCGCCGCACTGCCCCGCCCCTGCACCATGATCCCGTTTTCCCCGCAGTAACAGACGAGGCTCCAGACGATGAGGAAATACCCACTGAACCCGAGACGAGTGATGAGATCGAGCTCTTTCGTGATCTGGGCTTTCACGGCGGCGGAGGGTTTGCGGTAGCGTTCCTTCATCCCTCGCCACGTCATCTCGGCGAGGTAGCTGTCCATCGAATGCCCCGGCGGCACCTCGTAGGAGGGAAATTCGTAACCGAGATTCTCCAGGGAAAAATCGATCTCTTCGGCGAGACGGCGGGTGTTGCGGATCGCCTCGGGATGATCGTGAAAAAGCGCCGCCATCTCCGCCGCCGTTTTGAGGTGGCGTTCCCCGTTGATCGCAAGTTGGCGTCCGGCCGCGTCGAGAGTGGTGTGGTTCCGCAGGCAGGTGAAGACATCCTGGATCTGCCGGTTTTTCGCGAGCGCGTAGGTGACGCCGTTCGTCGCGAGGAGCGGGAGGCGGTAGGCGGCGGCGAGGTCGGCCTTGGCACGGAGGAGCGGCTCCTCCCCCCGGATCGCGTGGCGCTGGATCTCGAGCTGGAGATTGCGCTCGGGCACGTGGCAGAGCAGCGTCTTCAGGGCCGTCTCCATGCCGCGCCGACCATCCTCGCGCCAGCCGCGCTCGAGAGGACCCTCGGCGTCACCACTGAGGACGGCGAGGTCGTCGCTGACCTCGGCTAGCTCGGACCACTCGAGAGAGCACTCGCCTTTGGCAGAGCGCAACTGTGCCCGGGTGAGGAGCCGCGAGACGGCGCGGTAGGCGTTGCGGTTCTTGATGAGCACCGGCACGACCGAGCCGTCGGTCATCGTCAGCTCCGTCCCGACGAGGGCGCGGAATCCATTTTCCTTCGCCCGCTGGTGAAACCTGACCGAGCCATAAAACCCGTCACGATCACAGAGCGCGGCGCCGGGAAGATCGAGCGCCCCGGCCCGATCGGCGAGAAACTCGGGCGCCGAAGCCCCGCGCAGGAAGCTGAAGGCGCTGCGCGCATGCAGTTCGTGGTAGTCGGACTTCATTGCTTAGTCCCCGGTAGCATGGGCATCCTGCCCATGCCTTCGATGGGATCGACGTGGCAGAGCGGATGGAGCCGATTCGCTCACGCCCCTCAAAGGCCGGTGCATGGGCAGGATGCCCATGCTACAATCGGGCTCAATCATAATACCCCTCCAGCATCCAACCCGTCCCCGTCTCGACGAGGCGGAAGACTCCTTGATTGAGCAGTTCGACATCCCACTCGCGCCGCTCCCACTCCCGACCGTGGTGCCACCAGTCGCCGCTGATTTTCCAGGGTCCGGCGCAGGCGGTGACGACGCCTGAAATACGGGAGGACTCGACCCGCAGGGGAATGCCGTCACGGAGTTGCACACTGGTGCGGAAGCCGAGGGGGTAGCGTCGGAGGGTTGCACCGGTCACCGGAGGTCCGGTCACCGGTGGACCGCCACTGATTTTGCCGGGCAGGGTGGAGCGGGCGGGACGCCCGCGGTCCCGGGGGATGGTCCGGGGGATGTCGGGTAGTTCGGCCGGGAGAGGGGCTTTTTCAAACAGACCGGGGCGGTGACTGTCGACCGGACGCGGCGAGCCGATACGGTCGCTGCCGACGATTTTGCGGAGGCGCTTGAGGGTTTCTTCATACTGATGCCGGTTCTTCAGCCCCGCCCCGAAGAGGGTCTTTTGCGAGGCGACGGGATCCGAGGGCTCAAAGCGCAGCCGCAGGGCGACGACGGCGGCCTTCATTTCAAAGGCATCGAGATGCCCGCTGACGAGACGGAAGAGCGGTTCGGGATCGAGGGTCGGCTCGGGCAGAGGGAGGCGTTTCGCATGGCACGAGCCGTCGCCAAAGGTGAGGAGAAAATGCACCGCCGTCGCGGCCCGGCCCGTTTGCGCGACACGCCCGACGAGCTGGCCGAGGAAACGCTGCACGACAAAGAGGAGCGGCTCGCGCTCGCTGACCTCATACTCGAAATCATGATGTTCCTCGAAGAGTTGCTCCAGCCCGGCGAGCCGCAGCGGGCGACGAATCCGCCCGGTGAGGCGCAGCCACAACTCGACACCCTCGTCCCCGAGCCGCGCGGCCACCTCTTCACGGCGCAGCCGGGCAAAGGCACCGAGCGTTTGCAGGCCCCAGAGGCGGAGTTTTTCATTCAGACCGGCTCCGGTCTCGGCGATGATGAGGGGGAGCTGATCCAGTTTCTCGAGCCGCTCCTCGCGTCGCAGATGCCAGACCTCGACCTCGCCGTGGAGCGCGGCCTGGGCGGCGAGGCGGGCGAGGGCGGGCGTCTCCCCGAGGCCGATCACGACCTCGAGCCCGAGCGAAGCGAGGCGATCCCGCAGGGAAAAAGCACTCTCCTGCCACTGTGCGGGCGCTTGCGTGGCGAGGTCGAGGGTGAGAATGCCGGGCCCCGTCTCTTCGATCCCGGGAACCCAGCCGAGGGCCGTCTCGAGGAGCATCCGCCCCGCCGCCAGCTCGGCAGCCCCGGACGGACGATCCACTTGTAAAAGCGGACACCGCGCGAGCGCCTGCACCGTAGGAATCCCGGGCACGACTCCGCTGCGGGCGGCGAGGGCATTGCAACAGAGCACGACAGACTGCCGCTGCGTGTCGTCAACGAGGGCGGCAGGCACGCCACGGCCACTGCGACGCTTCACCGCCTGGAGACGGAAGTCGCGACACCACACGACGGCGTAACCTGACAGGGTACTGTCCCTCACCTGACCGTTTTTAGTCTTCATCCGACCCGAAGCTCCCCTGCCCGCTCCTCCGTGAATTGCCGCCCCGGGCGGATCTCCGTGCGGCTCAGAATGGCGTCCCTTTCCTGATGGAGATCGTCGAGGACGAGACGCGAGACCAGCTCGAGACGATGCTTCGTCGCACTGGTCACTTCGCTGCGGGCGAAGAGGACCGCCGCCGCCTCGCGCTGGCGCAACTGATTGAGGATGCGATACCACTGCTGCGCGCGGACCGACTTCCAGTCCGACGGCTCGCAGTCCCGGCCGTCGAGGAGGAAAAGGGGGAAATTCTCATCCCGCGTCGCGACATCGAGAGCCTCGACTGCCTGCATCGCGGAATCGCAGCCGACCCAGAGGAGCGACTCGAGATCCCGTTCCGGAAAACTCCCGATCGAAAAGCCCGCCCCGATATCAAGGAGCATGACGTAGCGACCCTCGCTGCGCGCGCGGGCGAGCAGGGCGGCCATGATGACTCCCCCGCCCCGCGACGGACCGCGCCCGATGATCTCGGTGAGCTGCCCCTGCGGCAGACCGCCGCCGAGCGCGGCATTGAGCCCCCCGGCCCCGGTGACGAGATGGAGGGGCTTTTGCTCACGCTCCTCAAGAAGCTCGGTCCCGGACTTGATCTGTCGGCCCAATTGCTTGCGCAGAGCCTGGATTGCGTCGATTTTAGTGGTTCCGATGGAGGGCATGGGCAAAAAGATGTTTTCGTGAACAGTATTTTAAAAATCTCTTCCCCGCAAGGAGATCCTCAAAAATCGAAATTTTTCGTGCCCCGCTTGCGCCAGTCATATCTGCTTGACGCGCTACGCCTCCGCCCTTCATCCTTTGCGTCAACTCCCTCCCTCACCCCCGCCCATGAAATATCGCGCCACCCTTTCCACCCTCACGCTGCTGACTCTCCTGCTCTGCCTCTGCCCGATCCGGAGCGAGGCCGCACCGCCGAACGTCGTCATCTTCCTCGCCGACGACGCAGGCTGGGGAGATTATTCCTTCTCCGGCAACGAACAGGTCTCCACCCCTAACATCGACACCATCGCCCGCGAAGGCGTCTCGATGGATCGCTTTTACGTGTGCCCGGTGTGCTCTCCGACTCGCGCCGAGTTTCTCACCGGCCGCTACCATCCCCGCACGGGCGTCCGCGGAGTCTCCACCGGACAGGAGCGTCTTAATCTCGACGAAAAGACGATCGCCGACGCCTACAAAGCCGCCGGCTACGCCACCGGCGCTTTCGGAAAATGGCACAACGGGAGCCAATGGCCCTATCACCCCATGGCGCGGGGATTCGACACCTACTTCGGCCATTCCTCGGGGCACTGGGGCGAGTACTTTGACGCCCCCCTCGAGGAAGACGGCCGCATGGTGAAAACCGAGGGCTACATCGTCGATGTCTGCACTGACAAGGCTCTCAGCTTCATCGAGAAAAACAAAGACAAACCCTTCTTCTGCTACGTGCCCTTCACCACCCCGCATTCCCCCTGGGCCGCGCCGGAAAAAGACTGGGCCCGCTTCAAAGACAAGCTCATCACCCAGCGCGCCACCGATTCCGAAAAAGAAGTCGACGACGAAACCCGCTGCGCCCTCGCGATGGTGGAGAATCAGGATAGTAACGTGGGCCGCATCCTGACAAAACTACAGGAACTCGGACTCGAGGAAAACACCCTCGTTCTCTATTTTTCCGACAACGGCCCCAACTCGCTACGCTGGACCGGCGGCATGAAGGGGCGCAAGGGCCAGACCGATGAGGGCGGAGTGCGCTCGGTCTGCTATCTGCGATGGCCCGCGAAGCTGCCCGCCGGGCACGTCGTGAAGGAGATCAGCGGCGCGATCGATCTCATGCCCACACTCACCTCCCTCACGGGCGTGGCGCGGGTCGGCGACAAGCCGCTCGACGGACTCGATCTCTCCCCGCTGCTCATGAAGGAAAAGACGACCCTGCCCGATCGCATGATCTTCTCGACCTGGGCATCGAACATCAGTGTGCGCACGCAGACCCATCGCCTCGACAACACCGGTCAGCTCTACAACATGATCACTGATCCCGGCCAGACGACGCCGGTCAACGCCGAGGAGCCGGCCCTCGCGATCTCTTTGAGCGATGCGGTCACCGCCTGGCGACGGGAAATGTACGGCCCCGCTGCCGATCCGCCGTCGAAGGGCAAGGCAAAAGGTGCCGCCAAAGGACCGGGCAACGCCGTCGATCCGCGGCCCATCCCCGTCGGCTACCGCGAATTCCCCATCACGATGCTGCCCGCCCGCGACGGAGAGCCACTCGGCACCGTCGAGCGCAGCAGCAGGGCACCGAACTGCTCTTATTTTGTGAACTGGACGAGCAAAGAGGACAGCCTCGTCTGGAATCTCGAAGTCGTCACCACAGGACGCTACGAGGTCACGATCGACTACACCTGCCCCCTCCCCGACGCCGGATCGACGGTGGAGCTCAGCTTCGGCGAGGCCCGCCTCTCCGGCAAGGTTGCGCCGGGCTGGGATCCGCCACTTCACACCAACCAGGACACCCTCCCGCGCCCCCACGGCGAGAGCACGATGAAAGACTTCAAGACCCTCGTCCTCGGCGAGGTCGATCTGACCGCCGGCAAAGGTCCGCTCACTCTCCGCGCCCTCGAGATACCGGGCAAGTCGGTGATGGATCTGCGCCGCGTTACCCTGACATTAAAATAATACGACCCGCGAGGCTTCCCGATCTCCTTATCCCGGCTCCAGGCCGGTCAGGCTGCCGTGACCGCTCGCAAAGGTATCGGTCTCCACGCCCAGATTACCTAGCATCGAAACAAATAGATTGCAGAGCGGCGTATCCCTGATCCCGTCACGCGCCAGGTGCTGACCGTGCCTGAATCCTCCCCCGGCGAGAAGGATGGGCAGGTTATTCGTGTTGTGTACATTCGCATCGCCAAGATTACTCCCGTAGAGCACCATGGTATGGTCAAGAAGGCGACCGCCCTGTTCGGCTCGTCCCGCGAGGCGCTCGAAGTGGGTTCGCAGCACTTCCATCTGCCGACGATCAACCCGCTCGAGCTGGGCGATTTTTTCCTTCGATTGCCCGTGATGACTGAGGTTGTGATAGTCGTTCAGCGATTTCTCCCCTTCACTGATCTGGAAGGCCGGGGTCGCGAACCCATCGACCATCAGGGTGACGATGCGGGTCGAGTCACTCTCGAAGGCGAGGCGCGCCATCTCGAGCATCAGGGAAAATTTATCGAAGAAGCGGGCAGGATCGGCGATGTCCTCGGGAGCCGTTTCGGCGGTGACTGGCTTCGGCTTCCGCTCCCACTCACCCGCGAGATGGAGACGCTCTTCCAGCTCCCTGACAGACGTCAAATACTGATCGAGTCGCGAGCGGTCGCCGGACCCGAGTTGCTTTTGAAAACCCTTCATGTCCCCGCTGACCGCGTCGAGGATGCTCCCCCGCTCCTGCAATTGCCGCATCCGTCCCTCGACCTCGGCGGCGGTCCCCTGCACGAACATGCGCCGGAAGAGCGCCGAGGGTTTGTCCTCGGCGGGGAGCAGGACCCCGTCGCGGGTCCACGAGAGACTGCGGTTCGCCTTGTCGATGTTGACCCCGAGATTCAGCGAGGGAAAACGAGTCTGCTGTCCGAGCCGCTCGACCGCGAACTGATCGAGCGAGATCGTGTTGCGAAAGCCGCTCCCGGTCGGGTCCATCGCCGCCGTGAGGAAACAGTTTTCCGTCGAGTGACCGCCGGTCACATTCGGATGGGAGAGTCCGCTGAAGACGGTGAAGTCTTTTCGAAAGGGCGCGAGGATTTCGAGGTAGGGTGAGGCGGCGTAGTCCTCTCCGGCGCCTTTTGGAAAGAAATGCCAGGGCAGCACGCCGAGATTGTTCGAGATCAGGAGCATGCGCCTCGGTGGATCAATCTTCTCCTTCGCAAAAAGCGAAGTCATGCCATCGAGCCAGGGAAGAGCGAGAGTCACTCCCGCCCCGCGCAGGAAGCGGCGGCGATCAATGGCGGTAGCGGCAAGATGAGGCGCTTTCATAAGATTCATTTTTCGGGTGGCAGTCCGGTGAACACTTCGCTGACGACGAGTTCCTCGAGGAGATCGCGCACCCGGTAGCCTTTGTCCGAAGCGCGATCGAGGATGGACTCCAACTCCGGTCGGTCTGCGAAGCGCACCGGCGTGCCGGTGGCGTAGAGCGTGAGGTGATAGAGCAGGTTGCGCGCGAGGAGGCGGGGATTCTCCGAGAGGATCGCTTTCAACTCCCTGACATTACCAAACTTTTCCCCGTCGAGTAGCTCACCCGACGGATCGACCGGCTGGGCGATAAAATAGGTAAAGGGATGTCCCGCCCGATCAATCCCCGTGATCTTTTCACCCGTCTCCATGCCCCGGTAGCGATCGCGCCAGGCGCCCATGATGTCGAAGTTCTCGAGCGCAAAACCGACCGGGTCAAAATGCTCATGACAGGCCGCGCACGACTTCACCGTTGTGTGTTTGGCGAGCAGTTCCCGCACCGTCGTCGCGCCGCGGATGTCGGGCTCGATCGCGGGAATGGATTTCGGCGGCGGTGGCGGCGGGCTGCCGAGGATCTTCTCCATCGTCCAGACGCCCCGCACCACCGGAGACGTGGTCGTACCGTTCGAGGTGATCTTGAGGACCGCCGCCTGCGTCATGATACCGCCATAGGGGCTCCCGTCGGGCAACTCGACGCGACGCATCGCCGCGCCCGAAACCCGGGGCAGCCCGTAGTGCCGGGCGAGACGATCATTTACGAAGGTGAAGTCCGACGCGACGAGGGTCGTTACCGGTAGATTCTCCCGCAGCATTGCGGTGAAAAATGCCCGCGTTTCATCCTCCATCGAATCGACGAGGTAGTCGTCTTTTCGATACTCGGGATAGAGCCGGTCGTCGGACTGGTCGCGGCGGAGTTTGCGCAGGTTGAGCCACTGGTCAGTGAAATCGACGACAAAACGATCAAAGTGCGGATCGGCAATCAGACGCGCGGTCTCAGCCCGCAGGACCGCCCTGTCCCGCAGTTTGTCCTCATCGGCGAGACGGCGCAGCGTCTCATCGGGGGCCGAGCCGGACAGAAAATGGGAGAGCCTGGAAGCGATTCCGTATGACTCTCCATGGGGTTCTGTCAGGAAGACAAAATGCCCCGAGCAGAGGAAGGCCTGGTATCCTTTGCGCATCGCCGCAGCAAAGAACTGCCCCGCTGCAAGTTGCTCGTGAATGAGCGCCTCGTAGTCCGCCAGAGCGTCTGCGGGAATCGGCCCCGTCGCCGCGCGCCGGGCAAACCGTCGCAACAGTCGCGGAACATCAGCAGCGGGATCATTCGACACCACGCCCGCCTCCGTGAGCGGCAGATCATCGAAGAGAACCCGATGAGAAGCCGGAGGCCACTCGCCCTCGACGACCGGACCCTCGACCTCGAGCCACTGGATCGCGACTCCAGGATGGCCCTCGGGCGGCATCGGCGGGAATTTGTAGAAAAATCCGCCGTCGGTGCGGATAAAGGGCACCGGCAAGCCGAGCGGACTGTATTCAAAAGTCTCGCCCTTCTTAAGCCGAATCGTCGTTTCGAAGACTTTTGCCTCGGGCATCAGGTCCATCCAGCCTCCCGTCTCGCGCACGTCCCCAGAGACATCGGGGCCCGAAGGCTGGCGAGCCCGGAAACTCATCGCCACCGAATCGAGCGCCGGGACGAGATGGAATCCGCTCCTCTGTCGCACCGCCCGCCCGGAAAAGCGGACCCGATACGCTCCGTCGTGCGGGGCCCGAAAGCCGCGCGGATACCCGAAGTAAGGCCATGTCGCGGAGCGGAAAAGCGCCATCTCCAACTCCGGGTCGCGGCGCTCTTCGGGGGTCATCTCTTTGAAACGCTTCCCGTCGATGGGCACCATTTTTCCCTCTTTTGCAAAAAACATCGCCTCGCGTTCGCCGAAAGTATTTAGCCCGGGAAAGAGGTCCGTCCCGGTGAAGCGCCACGAGGTCGAGGGCGTTGCTGCCGGTCCCGCCGCGCTGGCCGCCAGCAGGGCGGCATCGGCGGCCTCGAGCCAGGCCTCGAGCTGCACGCGGGAAAGATCGAGGAGCCGCGAGACCTTCGTGAAGCCGTGGACATCACGGTCCTCGGGCAGTTTGTCGCGGATGTCGAGATGCGGCATCGCAAGGAGATCACGGAGCCGGTTCTCATACTCCACCCGCGTGAGGCGACGCAGCGGCCCACGCCCGTTCGCCTCGATCTCCTTGCGATCAACGGCGAGAAGACTCTTCCCTACCATTTCCACAAATTCTTTCCGATCCCCGACAGCAAGTCCTTCCGCTTTCTCCGGCGGCGGCATCTCCCCCTTGGTGACTCGATCATGAATACGAATCCACCGCGCCCGGTTCGCCGCATCGTCCGGGGCGTAGGCGAGGTCGAGGAGATTGAGATCCCCCTCGCTCGTCTGCTCGTCGTGGCATTCCACACAATGACGATCGAGAAAGGCTACGATTCCACTCTCCTCCCCCATCGCGCGAGGTAACCCGCAGATCGAAAGCATGACCGCCAGCCATCTCATCGCAGCACCTCCCCGCGCAGCGCCGAAGAGGCGAGACGCCCGGCTTCTCTCATGACGGGTGCGAGGTCACCGATGCGCCCTTCGTCGAGTCGCTGCGACGGCCCCGTGATCCAGAGTGACGCGACCGCCCGACCGTTTCGATCAAGGATAGGCGCGCCGAGACAATGATGCCCCTCCAGATGCTCACCGAGATCGGTCGCAAAGCCGGCCTGCCGCACCCCATCGAGGCAGGCGAGAAAATCGGTCGCATTCGAGATCGTCCATGGATGAAATGCCTCGAAAGAAAGCGCCGCGACCGCCGCCGCGCGTTCCACGTCCGGGGTGAACGCGAGGATGCATTTCCCCGGCGCACTCGTATGCACCGGAAAACGGGTTCCCCGCTCCACGTAAAATTTGATCGGCGCCGTCCCGATAACCCGCTCGAGCACGAGCCCCTCGGTCCCCGTGAGAATGCCGAGATGGGAGGCCTCGCCCGTCTCCCCGCTGAGCCACCGCATCGCCGGCAGAGCCGCTTCGGCGAGAGGCACGTCATCGAGGACAGGCTGGCTCAGTTGCAGGAGCTTACCACTGAGGCGCAGCCGCTTTTCCGCATCGCGGGTGAGGTATCCGTGCGCCGTAAGCGCCTGCGTGGTGCGGTAGACGAAGTTCGCAGTCAGTCCGAGTTCCGATGCGATCTCCGACTGAGTGAGACCTCCCGAGCGCTTCGCGAGGCACTCGAGCACCGCCAGAGCCCGGTCGAGCCCCGGAGTGCTGTAACCGGAATCGCTAATTTCTCCCTCGCCAATCATTTCTACACCTGAAGTCATTCACAGGGATAGAAACGCAAAGCATGATTGTATGCAATGCCGCATTCGCCCGCGATAGCGTATCTGAATCCCACGACGGACCAGCCTCCCGCTTTTTTCCATCGGAAACGGGTGTAAACTCCTCCCATGAACCGCATTCTCGTGACCGGCGCGGCCGGCTTCATTGGCTCCGCCCTCGTGCGGGAGCTGCTGGAGTCCGATACCAATGAGGTCATTGCCGTCGATAAGCTCACTTATGCGGGGAACCTGCAGTCCCTCAGCGAGGTCACCGATCATCCTCGCCTTCGTTTCGTCAAAGCCGACATCACCGACCGCGCTGCGATGGCCGGGATCTTCGCTAGCTCCCGTCCGCACGGGATCGTCCATCTCGCGGCCGAGTCGCACGTGGACCGGTCGATCGACGGCCCGGCCGATTTCATCTCGACGAACATCATCGGGACTTTCACCCTACTCGAAGTCGCGCGTGACTACCTCGCCATGCTCGATGCGACCGCACGCGACACCTTCCGCTTCCACCATGTCTCGACCGACGAGGTCTACGGCGATCTCGATCCCCTCGCCCCGCCCGCGACGGAGGAGACACCCTACCGACCCGGTTCCCCCTATTCCGCCAGCAAAGCGTCCGCCGACCACCTCGTGCGGGCATGGTCGCGCACCTACGGACTACCCGTCCTCATCAGCACCTCGCCGAACAATTGCGGCCCCCGCCAGTTCCCTGAAAAGCTCATCCCGCATCTCATCCTCAACGCCCTCGGCGGTAGACCGCTCCCGCTCTACGGCGACGGTCAGCAGATCCGCGACTGGCTCTACGTAGAAGATCACGCTACCGCCCTCATGACTATCTATCAGCATGGCAAGCCCGGCGAGACCTATCATGTCGGTGGTGGGAATGAGCGGAGAAATATTGAAATCGCCACGACGATCTGTGATCTCCTGGAAGCCCACGCGGCAAATCGCAAACCCGCCGGCGTCGATTCCTACCGGGATCTCATCACCTATGTGAAAGACCGCCCCGGCCACGATCTCCGCTATGCCATTGACGGGACCAAACTGCACGAGTCTCTCGGCTGGACACCGCGGGAGACCTTCGCCTCGGCGATGGAAAAGACCGTTCTCTGGTATCTCGACAATGAAAGCTGGTGGCGGGAGATTCTCTCAGGTGACTACCAGTTGGAGCGTCGTGGATAAAAACGCCTCAGCGTCGCTCTATCTCTCCATCTGCGATTATTGGTCCTGCCATCAGGCAGACGGTGTGAACCATTCCGTCTTCACGGTTCGAGAATTCGCAGCCGCAAACCGTGTCGTTCGAACCGGCGGAAGTCAGTATCACGGGTCACCCATTCTACGGCGTGCTCGATGGCCACTGCCGCGTGCTGGGCGTCGGCGACCTGCTTTCCCGAAGTGCCAGAATGCTCGCACAACCCGCGAGTCAGCTCCCAGTTTTTCTTGCCGGGAAGGAGCCAGTGACAATGTTCGAGTTGGACAAGACTTTCGATCACAGAAATCGCCTGCGGAAGTGGAGTGGGTCCATTCGGAAAGTTGGAATGGGTGACGATCCGCACGAATCCGACGGCAGTAAGGATCGAAAGGCCAAAGTATCGTGATCCGTCGATCAGGCTCTCAAGGTAGGCTCGGTAGAAGGAATGGTGAAGTTGATCCGAACGATGCGCATAGATCAGGATATTGACGTCAAACGCAGTCATGAACGGAAAGCGTTGACTTCTTCGTCTTCAGCCAGACTCCGGAAGTCCCCGGGCGAGGTGTCGGCGCGTCGACCGGATTCACCCTCGTAGACAGGTATCCGGAACGGAGAACGCGGGGCGGATCGCTCGCCTTTTTCAAATAGGGTTCGGAGCGCTTCTCCAACAACCGCGCTTAGTGAGCATCCACGCTCCGCCGCCAACTTCTTGGCGGAGACGACGAGTTCGTCGTCAATCAGTAGTGTCGTTCGCATGCATCAATATGCGGCATAGATATGCGACAATCAAGTCTTGTTCGAACGATGCCCCCTTCTCACCCGCGCATGCCACGCGAAGAGGTGATGCTTCACTGAATGGAAGAGCGCACCGAAGAGTAGATAAACCGAGGCGATAACAAAGGCCGCCCTATCCCCGGTCGCGGAGTCGATCGCGATGCCAACGAACCCTCCGGCGAGGAAAGAGGCGAAAAGGTAGAAATAACCTACCTCAGCCTCTCCCCGATATCATCCGCGTAGCCCGTCATCTCGAGATAGGCCCGGCCCACGACTTCGCCCGACTGCTCGTCACGCACGTCGCAGGCGCCCTCCCAGTAGCTCACGCCGCCGGCCGCGCCGACCATCTCCTGCTCGAGCATTAGCGGCACGAGACGATATTGTTTTTCCACGCCACTCGCCGGGTCCTTCGTAAGAATCAGCGGCGAGACAGGATAAGTCGCCCCCGTCACCGGGCTCGTCCAGCTGCCCTCGTGCCGCCATTCGTAGTCGCCGTGCCGGACGTGGGTGAGAGTGCCGTCCTGCGCGATCCAGACCAGCTTCGAGTAGTCGGACGGCTTGCCCTCATCCGTCCGCAGCACGTAGCCCATGATCTCGCGTCCGTCGAAGAACTGGAGACAGGCCCAGTCCCAGCCGATCTGATTGCGGTCGAGCTGGCTACTGGAGATCTCGTGATCCATCCACGCTTCCCCCTTCACCTCGACCTCCTCGCCGCCGATCATGACCGTGCCCTCCGCGATGAGCCTGGGAAAAGTAATGTAGTAACTCGCCGCCGTGCCCTCGGGACCTTTTCGCGAGATGCCGTCTTCGCCGAAAATGACATGGCCCTTCTTTGGCGAAAGTTTGAGGGAGATCGCGGCCTCGGTGAGGATCGTGCCCTCGAGAGCCATGCCCGACTCGGTGCGTTGCAGGCTCCAGTTGCCGTTGTGGACGTCGAGGTCGCCCACCCTGGCCCCGGCATCCCAGCCGCCCCGATTGAGCCGCTCCTCGTGGAGAAATGCCCCCGTCGCGGGATCGCTCAGGCCCATGTGGGCGAGGTAAAGCTGCTCTGTCCCGAAGTCCTCCCCGGCCGCCACCTCGACCGGCTCCTGCCCGAGCCGGAAGAAAGTCGCCTGGAATCCGAAGCGGCGCTCGCCCGCAAAAAGATGCCCGGTGAGATACCACCATTCGATCTTAAAATCGGGATGGCTGCCGTGGTCGCGGGGAAAGGTGAGGAGATGCCCGGCCCTCGGGACATTCCAGTCCGCCGCCCACAAGCCGCCGCCGGGCAGCGCGCAGAGCAGCAGGATCGCGAGAAAGCGATGTGGCATTGTCAGGCTTCGTTTTGTCATCTTACTCCTCCCGATCCGATTTCAAGTTCGCATTCCGATAGCCCACCGACCACGAGACCAGCGCCGCCGTCGCCAGCGTGATGATCGCCAGCGCGGCAAAGGAAAACCACGGCACCCGGTAGCTCAGCGTCCAGCCGAAGCTCTGGGGATTGATCACGTGGATGAGAACCCAGCCGAGGAAAAAGCTCAGGACATACCCGCCCGCGAGCCCGACGAGGGCCAGCCCGAGCCCTTCCCACATCGAGGCCAGGGCGATGCCGCGCCGCGTCGCCCCCAGCGCGCGCAGGGTCGCGAGCTCATTGCGTCGCTCCAGCAAGAGCCCCGCGAGGGCAAGCCCCAGCCCTGTCACCGCGATTATCACCGCGATCGCCTCGAGCGCGTAGGTCACGGCAAAGGTCTGGTGAAAAATGCGGATCGATTCCGAGCGCAGTTTTTCATTCGTGCGGGCGACGAGACCGGCTGACTGCCCCTCGATCGCCTCCAGGACGATCTCGGGATCGGCACCCGCCTCGGTATAAATTGCCATCTGCGAGATGCGGTCATCGTTGAACCAGCGGGACGTGAACTCGCGCCCGACGAGGATCGTTCCGGTCTCGTTGCCGTATTCGGCGTAGATGCCGGTTACCTCGACCACCTCCGTTCCCGACTCGACCGGGAGGGTGAGGACATCTCCTTTCCCATACCCGAAACGACGGGAAAACGACTCACTGACCCAGGCCGGGGGGATCTCGCGGCCGACTCCCGAGAGCGCGCCGGGGCCTTTCTCCGCCGGCGGATCGATCCAGATGAGCTGGAGGAATCGCGACTCGTCCTTGTTGTAGTCCGCCCCGCCGAGGAAGACATCCTTGCCCTCCAGACTGATCGTGTAGCGCTGCAACTTGTCCGCCCCCGCGACTCCGTCCACCTCGAGGATGCGCTTCCAGGTGACCGGCGAGAGGGAGTTCTCGTTCGTGACCGAGCTCGCCCCCGCTGCCGCGACATAGAGATCCGCTTTCAACAATTGGCTGATCCACGAGGTCAGGGTCGTCTCAAAGCTCGCCACGAGGATGCCCATCGCCGCCGACATCCCGATCGCGACGGCGAGACCGGCGGCAGTGAGCCGGTGTCTCCCCTCGGGCCGCCGCAATTGACTCGCCGCATAGCGACGCATCGCCTCACCCCGCCCCAATCCGAGCACCGCCGCTGCCGGTCGAAAAAGCAGCCCGATGAGAATGCTCGCGGCGAAGACGAGCATCATCGCCGCGAGATAACCGCCCAGAGGCACGACCGTGCCGCTCGCCATGCGCAGAGGCGGCAGCATCGCGCAGCCAAATGCGACGAGCAGAAAGACCAGTCCGATCGGCCAGCGACGCAGCAGAGTGAGCCCGCCGCCCTGCATGCCCTGGCGCATCGCCTGGGCCGGGGGCGTCATCGCCGCATCGCGGGCCGGCACCAATCCGGCGAGGACACTGGCGACCACGCCGAAGACGAGAGAAAAGAGCAGCTCACCGATCTCGAGCGTCACCGCCGAGCTCGTCGTTTCGTAGTAGATCGTGTTCACCGTCTTCCCGATCGCCCCGACCAGCCCCACCGCGAGGAGCCGCCCGAGGACGACCCCGGCGAGACTGCCTACCAGCCCGAGGATGAATCCCTCGACGAGCCAGGCGCGACGGATTTGTTGAGGCGTGACTCCGAGAGATCTCAGGACTGCGATCTCGCCGCGCCGTTTCACCACCGCCGCCTCCATCGCCTGCATGATGAGGTAGATACCCACGAGTAAAGCCAGGCCCGAGAGAATCGTTAGATTCAGGCGAAAGGCCGCGCTCATCTGCGTCACCGACGACTTGCGCTCGCCCGGCGTTTCGAGGATGAGTCCCCTCTCCGAGGCAAAAGCGGCAAAGTGCGCCGCCATTTCCTCCCGGACTTTCCCGGCCGTCGCGCCCGGCGGGATGCGCAGCTCCACCCGACTGAGACGCCCCTGCCGACCCGCGAGCGCCTGCAGCCCCGGCAGATCGATGAGAATGAGATTCTCCGGCACCGAGGCGCGGTTCGGGTCGTCGGGGAGGATGCCGCCGAGAGTCAGCACGGCGCGGACATCGTTGACGATCACCTCGACCTCGTCGCCGGTCGCCACTCCGCGCGCCCTCGCGAATGCCTCGCCCACATAGACGACCCTGCTCACTCCCAGCGGGCTTGCCTGTCCCTCCGGTCCTTCCGACGGGGCAAAAGAGATCGCCTGCCCGCCGCCACTCGTCTTCTCGGCGAAGTTCGCCGCGTTGCGCAGGGCCACGAGATCCGTCCCGACAAAGCGCAGCAAGCCGCCCTCGACCTCGTCAGCAAAAACGCCCGAGGTCTCCAGCACCGGAAAAATCCCCAGCGGGGCGCGCCCTGACAGATCCCTCAGCTCGCGTAAGATTGCGGCATCGAGCAAACCCGCCTTTGGCCGCAGTAAAAAATCACTCTCCCCCGAGACCGACTCGGTGAACATGCCAAAGCCCGTAACCGCCGCCTTGTTCGCGAGCCGCACGGCCAGAAAGACCGCCACCCCGAGCGCGAGGATGCCTACCAGCATCAGCGTCAGGGCCGGCTCGCGGCGCCAGTGCCGCCAGATGAATCGTGTCCAGAGGAGACGCCCCACGGCGGCGGATGACTTCGCGTCCCTCATCCCTCCGCATCCTGCCCGAGGATGATGCCGTCTTTCATCTCAAAGGTCCGCCCGCAGATCCTCGTGACACGGGGACTATGCGTCACCACCAGCATCGCGATGCCGTGCCGCTCACTGACCGACTCGAGCAGATCGAGAATGGCCTCGCCCGTCGTCGAGTCGAGATTGCCGGTCGGTTCGTCCGCGAGGATGAGGCGCGGACGGATCGCGAGAGCGCGGGCGATCGCGACCCGCTGCATCTCCCCGCCGCTCAGCTCGTGCGGCATCGCCCCGGCGCGATGGGCGAGCCCCACCTCGTCGATGAGCGCCTGGACCCGCTCGGCTCGCTCCGACGCTGCGATCCCCGTCAGTTGCATGGGAAACTCCACATTCTCCCGCGCCGAGAGCGTTGGGAGGAGGTGAAAAAACTGAAAGACCGTGCTCACCGTCTCGCGCCGCAGGCGGCAGAGCCCGTCCTCATCGAGAGCCCCGAGCGACTGGCCCGCGATCTCGATGACACCCTCGTTCGGTCGGTCGATCCCGCCGATGCAGTTCAGCAGCGTGCTCTTGCCCGAGCCCGACGGCCCCATCAAGGCGGCCCTCTCCCCGGGGGCGAGGGTCAAAGAGACGCCCCGCAGGACCGGATCGGACCCGTAGGATTTTGTTACTCTGGAAACTTGCAGCGCTTTCATTTTTCTCCACCGTAGGCAGATTACGCGGTCCATGCTAACCCGGACCCCATTCCTTCGCGAATTTCGAGTGAGATCCTGCCTTTTCCCTGCTAACCTGACGAAACCCCTCTTTTTTACGCCGATGCCCCGTTTCCCCATCAAAATGCCACAACTCGGCGAGTCGATCGCGGAGGCGACGATACGCGAGATCCTCATCGCGCAAGGTGACGAGGTCAAAGCCGATCAGAATATCTTCGAGGTCGAGACTGACAAGGCCATGATGGAGGTCACGACGCCTTGCAGCGGCACCATCGTCGAGATCACCGCGATCGTCGGGACGAGCTACCCGGTCGGCTCACAGATCGCCTTTATCGAGGCCACCGAGGAAGAAGCGACCAAAGCCGGGCTCATCAAACCCGGCGCTGCCAAAGACGCCGCCTCCTCCGCGCACGCCACCGCGATCGAGGGCAATCTCCACTTTGCCGTCGCCGAGAGAGACATCATCGATCACAGCAAACCCGCCCCGGTGAAACCGACGATCGAGGGTGGCTTGCCCGTGCCGGTGCGCTCCAGCGTTTACCTCAGTCCCCGTCTCCGAGCCCGCATGGACGAACTCGGGCTGAACTCCGCCGACCTCGCCGGCCTCCCCGGGAGCGGCGCCGGCGGTCGCGTCACCGTCGAGGACTTTGAGAAATTCATCAACGCCCTCGAGGAAAATCGCATGACCGATGCCTCGCCCATGCGCATCGCCGTGGCCGACTCGATGCGCCGCAGTTGGACGCGTCCCCTCGCCAGCGTGACCGTGCCCATCATCATGGACGCCGTCCTCGCCCACCGCAAAAGCCTCACCGCCAAGCCCGGCGTCACCCTCTACGCGATGCGCGCCCTCGCCATCGCCATTTCTGAAAACACCGCCGTGGCCGGGCGACTCATCGGGACTCGCATTGTGCATCCCAACGCCATCGACATCGGCTTCGCGGTCGAGGCCGACGACGGCGTCCTCGTCCCCGTGATTCGCAACGTCGATCAGAAGACCCTCTCCGAGATGCAGCAGCCCTACGAAGAGCTCGTCAAACGCGCCCGCGAGCGCCGCGTCCCCATCTCCGCGACCGGGGCCGGCATCGCCACGATTACCAACGTGGGGCCCTTCGGCATCACCGCCGCCAGCCCAATCCCCCTGCCCGAGCAGAACCTCGTCCTCGGGCTCATGGCCGGACGCAAGGCCCCCGTCTGGGACGAGGAAAAAGGCGAGTTCATCCCCCGCATGGAGTCCAAATTTGTCCTCAGCTTCGACCACCGCATCCTCGACGGCGGCGCCGCCGGGAGACTGCTGCAACGGATCGGGCAATTGCTCCAGGAGCCCGCGAAGCTGTAGGTGGCAGGTGGTGGTAGGGACGCTTCGAGGAAGCGTCCGCCGAGGAAACGTCCGCCGATGAAGCATGAACGCCCAATGCGGGCGCCCCTGCGGTGCGTCCCTACCGGAACAAATTCCCGTTTCCGGAGATTTCGGTTTGATCGAGCAGGGTCAAGCCGCTGACCTGACAGGGTTGATTGGCGCGGTGCCCTCCTCACTTTGGTGCGGGCGGCTCGAGTTCACCGAGGATGTATTTTTTCCACATCGTCGCCACGTCCCCGTTGGGGATAAAGGTTTCGTCGGGACCGAGGTCGGCGGCGGGATCGGTGATCTTGACGACCTCGCCAGTCTTGATATTGCCGACCGAGCCTTTTGACCGGTCCAGTTCGACCGGCTCGGGCACTTCGGGGACCGGAGGCGGCTCGGGTTTCGTCTCTGCAGCGGGCGCTCCCTCCGCCGGAGCCGCCGCCGGATCGGGCGCAGGCTCGACAGGCGCGGGAGCCGGTTTTTCCTCGGGCATTCTTCCGGGGATGACCTTCAGCAGGTATTGTTTCGCCATGTACTCGACCACCTGATTCTGCTCGTCGCGTCCACGGACCTCGCGTGCGTTCGTCCAGTTCGGTTTCATTGCGGCATATTTCACGAGGATGGGTTCCGCACTGTTCTCGGATTTCCAGAGCTGGGCGTTCGTGCAGTATTGCCCCCAGATGAAGAGCATCGGCACTTTCGCGGACGCTTCGGTCGGTTCAGCGTCGTAAAAGGCGCCCTTACTCACGACGGCAGCGAGGACGCGCTCCGGATATGCCTGGACGAAATTATAGACAAAAGCAGCCCCGGTCCGTCCTGCACCATAGAGAGCGATGGGGAGATCGCCAAACCCGGGCTCTTTGATCCTCGTCGCGAAGTTCTTCAGCGCGGTGAGCAATGTTTTGCCGCTGCCTTTGTGAGCAAAAACGAAGCTATCGAGCTTTGAAGGATCCTGGTTTCCCGTTCCGAGGCTGTAGGAAAGAAGCGCCAAATCGTGTTTGTTCTGGAAATCGCTCCAGGCACCATTGCCCTTCTCGTGCCCCATCACGTAGCGGAAGGAATCACCGAAGTCATCAAGCGAGATCACGAGAATGCCGCGCGGTTTGGCCGCCGGCATCTGAAGCATGAACTCGACCGCCCCGACCTTCGTATCCATCCAGCCCATGAATCGCTCCTGCGGAGGCGGGGGCGGGCTCGCCGGGTCAGCAGGTTTTTCCGCCATCGCTTCAGCCAGATTCAGATCGATCGTTTCGCCCTCCTTCGTGCGCAGGTAGGCTTCGTAGATTGCTCTCTGATCCGTCTCCAGTGCAACCAAATCAAGCTTTTCCCAGGGGATCCCGAGGACGGGACCATCGGGCGCCATCTGGGCAGTGATCCCTTTCGGGGTCGCTGATTTGATGGAATGAAACTCAACCGCGCGCCCGTTCGATCCCTTCAGCGTGATCGCGGAAGCGGTGCAGACGGGCAGCAGGGAGCAGACGACCAGGAGAAGAGGAAGCACTCGACGCAGGGCGGGAGAAAGAGTCGTTATCGTGGCTGGCTTTTTCATGGAATGGCAAGGCGTGGGAGACGAAACATTGACGCAACATTCTTTTTACAAAGTCCGGACCAAGGCGACAAGCGAAAAGGCTGCGGATATACCGCCGGTCTGACCGGGGAGTCACAAAAATCACGTGTTCATACAAGCACTTTTCCCTGCGATTGGAAATCCGTATCTCCCAGCTTTCACCCGCTCCGTCATCGCTTCGCCACCCACCTTCTCGAGCAGGGCGTCGATATCCGCGCGGTGCAGGAGGGTGTGGGACACTCCGATGTCTCGACCACGATGATTTATCTTCATGTGATGAAGCGCCCGGGCGCAGGAGCGCCCAGCCCCCTGGGTTACGACGGCAACGGTTAGAGAAACACAAGCAAAGCCGCCGATCCAGTCGCGGATGAAGCCAGACGTGTGCCTCGTCCCGGGCTCCCTGAGAGGAGGCCGGACCGCGACTTCCGGACCGGCGCAGGAGCCTTTGCCGCCAGAGATCGCAGAGGCGTCAGATGCGGCGGCTGGAGAGCGAACGACGAGGCCGAGAACAAAACGGCGATGGACAACCTGATACCCGCACTGAGTCCACTTTTCTCAAGCGGTGACTGCCTCTGCCGCCCCGGTCACTCTTCCCCCACAGTCCCGTATTTCTCCATCACCCAGACGAGGGCCACGCCCAGGGCCATGATGCCGAGGGCGATGAAGGTGCCTGCCTCGAGCCCGGGAAGGAACCAATCGTAGCCGATGACTTTTTCTTTGGCCACGCCGCCAACCTCAAAATTAGCAACGACGGCCTCTTTCCAGGGCCAGATCACGAGGAGAGATCCGGCGACAAATCCGGTGAGCAGAGACACGGCATGATTGTGAAAACGCCGAAAGATCCAGGAGAGGAAATGACTCAGACCGATCATGCCGACGACGGCGCCGACGCCGACGGGAATGAGGATGGTAAAGGCCTCGGGGTCGAGCGTCTTGAGCTTGGAGACCGACTCTATCATGATGAGCTGGTAGTTCCCGAGGAGGAGGAGGACGAAGGAGCCGGAGATCCCCGGAATGATCATGCTGGCCATCGCGATAATGCCGCACACGAAAAGGTAGGCGATATTGTCATTCTCCGAAGCGGGCTTCAGCAGGGCGACACCCAAGGCGATTCCCGCGCCGACGAGGAGCGCGAAGACGGTCCCGGGCGACCAGAGTTTCACCTGTTTTCCCACAAAGTAGACCGAGGCGACGATGAGCCCGAAGAAGAAGGACCAGACGTAGACGGCGTGGTGGGCGAAGAGATACTTGAGGACCTCTGCGAAGGTAAGGATGCTGGCGACGACCCCGAGCCCGAGCGCGGCGAGGAAGGGAAAGTCGATCTTCGCTGAAAGTTCCCGGAAGTGCCCCGTGAAGAGGAGTTTCAACGACGCCCCGTCGAGATTTTTCAGGGCGTTGATGAGCCGTTCGTAGATGCCGGTGATGAAGGCGACGGTGCCGCCGGAGACTCCGGGGATGACATTCGCCGCGCCCATCGCGGCGCCCTTGAGGAAGATGGCAAAGAGTGCTTTCATGAAAATTCGGAGAGTTGGCTCAGCCGTATTGCTCCTGCATTTCCTTGAGCTGGCGACGGATCGCGAGCTTGCGAGCGGAGCTCATGCGATCAATGAAGAGCTTGCCGAAAAGGTGATCGACCTCGTGCTGGATCGCCCTGGCAAAAAGCCCGTCGGTCTCGATCACGAGAGTCTCGCCCTCGAGGGTCTGCACGGTCGCCTTCACCTCGTAGGGGCGCGCGATATCTCCACGGAGGTCGGGAAAGGAGAGGCAGCCCTCGGTGTCGATATCTTTGTCGCCGCGGGTCTCGACTTCAGGATTCATGAAGACGAGGGGGCAGATGTCTTTGATGGCCGTGTCGGTTCCATTGACCCGCAGGTAGGAGACGCACTCTTCGTCGTGCGAGACGTCGATGACGGCGAGTTGGAGAGAGATTCCGATCTGGTGAGCGGCAAGCCCGACACCATGGGCATCGTACATGGTCTCGATCATGTCGGCCGCGAGTTCACGGATCTCGGGGGTTACTTCGACGACGAGGTCGCCGGTTTTTCGGAGGACGGGATCGGGATAAAATACGATGTCTCGGATCATGAAGAAGCGAGGAGTTTATCACAGTTTTTGCAGGATTCCTGCGGATTCTCACTCGGCGAGGAGGATGCGCAGGGGCAGGTCGCCGATCTCGAGTCCGGCCCTCGTCGCGGCGTCCCAGACTTTGACCATGAGACCGAGCGGGGCGCCCTCGTCGGCCTTAAGTTCAAGCTTCTCCCCGGGGCGGGTGGTTTTAAAATCGCGCAGGGCCCCGGCGAGGGAGTCGATCGGCACGATGGTGGAACCGAGGGAGACCTGACCGTCTTTGCCGAGGGCGAGCGGGACACGACGCTCGCGATCTTCGCCTGAGGCGAGCTCGGCGGAGCGGGGCAGGTTGACCTTCACGAGAGATTCGTTCTTTTTGAAGGTCGTCGTGACGATAAAGAAGATCAGCAGGATCGCGAGGATGTCGATCAGGGTCACGATGGGCACCACGGGGCGCTGCCGTCTTTTCCGGTAAATGTTCACGAGAGGAAGTCGCTGCGGCCGGGGGCACGCTCGCCCGTGGCTGGTTTCGAGAGCTCTGTCTCGACGGGGCCGGAAACGGTGAGGGAGTCGAGGGCGGCGGTATAGAGGGAGGGGCCGCCGTGCTTGTAGAATTCGTGCAGGAGGTGACCCGCGATGACTTCGAGCCTGGCGGCGATGCGCTCGAGGCGGCGGGTGAAGTAGGAATGGCAGATGACCATGATAACCGCCACGACGAGTCCGGCGATGGTGGTGTTGAGCGCCACCGCGATGCCCGCGGCGATGAGGGTGGGATCGGAGTTGTCCCCCGCCTCGCCCAGGGTGGCGAAGACACTGACAAGTCCACTCACAGTACCAAGAAGCCCGAGGAGTGGAGCGATCGTGATGACGACTTCGAGCACGCCCATGCCGTTTTCGAGTTTGACCATCTGCTCCCGGGCGGTGGCCTCGACGGCATTGTAGGCCTCGTCGCGATTTGAGAACTCGGAAGAGAGGGCGACCCGCCCTACTTTGCCGACGGAGCTGTCGCTGCGTTTCAGGTCGAGATACAATTTCGATGCCCGCCCCTCCCGGAAGCCCTCGCCACAGCGGGCGAGGTCGCCGCGCAGTTCGGGCGGAATGACGGAGTTCCACCGCAGAGTAAGGGCGCGGTGGATGCAGACGGCGATGCCGACGAAAGAGCAGAGGGCGATGAAGGCCATGAAGACTCCGCCCGAAAGGAGGAAGTCCCAGACTTTGGCGTTGATGGAGGGGTCTAGCATGGGATGAAGGTCCGGGGCCGGGCGGATCAGTAAATGATGATGTCGTATTGGATGACGAGACCCTGCGCGCCGACCGACTCTGCGACATCGGCTGGCATGGCCGGCAGTTTCGCTTCGCGGATAGCCTTGAGCGAGAACTCTACCAGGATGGCATTGGCCTCGTTTTTAGTGATTTGCAAGTTATTCACCCGCCCGTTGCGATCCACACTGAATTGCAGCTTGAGGATGCCCCAGGTGACGAAGTCGGCGTTGTCCTGCTTGTAGCGGTGCCACTTCACGGCGATGGCGTCACGCACCGATTTTTTGTATTTCCCGAGGGCGGTCTCGTCGGCATCGACGGCATCGTGACCGGCCCGGCTGAGGCTGCCGTTGAGCACATTCTGACGTTCTTCGGGGCTGAAGTTGTCGGAGAAAAGGCCTTCGTCGGCAGGCTTCATCGCCGATATTTCTCCGGTCTCCGCCGCAGATTCGGACCGCATTTTTTCTTTTGCCTGATCGGTGGACTCTCCGGTTTCGGCTAGAGTACCTCCGCCGCTCGAGTGGCGATCCTCTTCTGTCGTCATCGGGCCGAGGTCGGGTGCCCCGGGGCCGGCATCGGGATCGACAAAGCTCTTTCGTGTATTTGATGTAGCCTCTTCTTCGGGACTATCGAGCGCAGCTTCGTTGGATCCCGAGGATTCTTCCACAGCAGCGAGTCCCGCCGGTCGCCGCATGCGATCCGCGACGGATTCGACGGGGTCGAGGGGAGCGCCCTCGAGATCCTCGTCATCCGATCCGTCGCGCCCAACCGGGGTCGAGGAGGCAGTCGATGAAGGTGACGCGGCGGGCGGATTCGGCATCGCGACGGCAGTAGCGGCACCGGCAGAGGGCTGGTCGCCTTCTTTGTAGTCGCGGTTGGCGAGGGTGAGATGGGGCAGCGGATTCGTCCCGGCGAGGGTGGGGCCGTCCTCCTGCGGCAGGGTCTCGTCAGGCCGCAGGGCGCTCGCGGCGGACGTGTTGCGATCAGACTCGAAGCGGGCCTCGGGCGGGGCCTCGGCCTCGGGGGTATTGAGATCGGTGGTGACGAACCGGGGTGCTGGTGGCGGTGGCGGTTCAACCTGAATCTGCTCCATAAGCTCGCCCATGAGCACGGTGACCTCGCGGGGTTTTTCTTCGGCGAGAGGGCGGTCCGCTCGGGTGCGGGAGGAGGAATTGGCACTGCGGGTGCTGAGAAAACCGAAGATCAACAGGAAGAAGATCAGGTGGGCGACGAGGGCCCCTGAGAGACTGGCAAAGAGCTTTTGCTGTTCTGACATCGCAGTGGCTCAGTAGATTAAAGCGTTTTCCTCGCGAAATGAAAGAGGTATTGCTGCGCGTAGCCGGCGTTGGGGCCGAAGTGTTTCACGGCCCATTGCTGGAGCTTTGCTCCCTTGACCCGCTTGCGGTAGTGCTCGCGCAGGATGCGCTCAATCCAGACGTCGATGGGAAAGGCACCCCATTGCCCGGCGCTGAAGAGCAGGGCGCAGTTGGCGATTTTCTCCCCTACCCCGTGCAGTTGCATCAGTCCCTCTCGCGCTCTGGCGAGGGAGGGTTCGTGCTCGATCGCGGTGAGATCGACCGTCCCGTCAGTGATCGCACAGGCGGCGAGGTGGAGGGACTTGGCACGGTAACCGAGTGAGCACTGGCGCAGCGCTTCTTCCCCCGCGGCGGCGAGGGCGGCCGGTTCAGGGTAGGTGTAAAGGGTGCGCCCCCCGAGCGCATGAGCGACTCCATACCGCTGCCGCAGGGTCATGGAGATGGCGCGGATGTGGGTGACCTGCTTCAACGACGAGGTGATGAAGGTGGCGAGACATTCCCAGGCCGGCTGCCGGGCGATGCGGATACCGGGGCAGTAGGCCATCGCGGCCGCGAGGACGGGATCGTTGACGGGAAAAGTGGAGTGAATCTCCCCGAGCCGGTGATCGAGCCCGAAGTAGCGAGCGACCTGCTCGCGGTCACTTGAAAAGGTGAGGACTTCGCCGCTTGCGAGCTGGGTGATGAACGAGGGCGGCGCGTCACCGATGCAGCCGGCGAACCCGTCGAGGCCATCGAGAGTGAGACTCTCCCAGTGAAAGAGCTGTCCCGATTTGAGCGTGTCGTGCAGGGAGAAACCTCCCTCGAACGGCACTGCGACGAGAGGACCGCCGGCGATTGCCCGGGGCACGGATTTCAACTCACGAAGAAGCTGAGGCTGCCTAGCTCTGCCGCGAGATCGACGTGATTAACGACGACTTCGTCGGGCACGGAAAGCACGGTAGGGGAAAAGTTGAGGATGGCCTGCACGCCGGAGGCGACGAGGATATCGGCGACCAGCTGCCCGGCCGATTCCGGAACTGCGATGATGGCCATGCGGACGCCGTGGGCGCTCACATAGCGCCCCATGTCTTTCGCATCGTAAACGGGGACGCCCATCTGATCGGTAGTGGCCTTGACATTGGCCGGCTCGGCGTCGAAGGCGGCGATGATCTCAAAGCCCTCTTTGCGGAAGCCGCTGTAGCGGAGCAGTGCGGAACCAAGGTTCCCCACCCCGACCATGACGACGGGTTGCAGCATCGTGAGCCCCATCACCCCGGAGATAGCACCGGACAAGGTCGTGACACTGTAGCCGAGTCCGCGGGTTCCGAACTGCCCGACGTGGCCGAGGTCTTTGCGAAGCTGGGTGGGCTTCACCCCGGCGGCCCTGGCGAGGTCTTCCGAAGAAACTGTTTCGACATTTTGATCGCGAAACTTTAGAAGACATCTCTGGTAGAGAGAGAGTCGGTAAACCGTTTTTCGGGGGATGTCGATTTTTTCCAAAGCAGCTTCGGGTTCACTAGTTATAACCGAATCACGGGCAAGCGTCACCACTAAGACGCACGTATCTGCGCTTTGTTGTGATTTTTCGCGGTTTTTTCTGATTTTTCAGACCAAACCCGACCTAAGCCGCCTCACAAGTCTCTCCCGGAGAGCTCCCCCCGGGCGATGTGGCCGGTCCGCACGACGGTGCGATGGAGCACAGCACCGGCCGCGACGACGGCCCCGGGCCAGATCACGGACTCACGAATGACTGCGCCTTTTTCCAGAATCGCCCCCGCTCCGACGGTGGAGAGCGCATCGATCACGGCTCCGGCTCCGATCTGCGCGGATGGTGAAATGCGCTCGAGCGGTGTCCCGGCATAGCGGGGAAATCCGCGCTCCGGCAGGGTAAGGGCGTCGAGGTAGGCGTCGCGCTCCCCGAGATCACCCCATTCCCCCTCGTCGATAACGATACCGCCGACCTGTCCGCCGGCGCGGATCGCCTCGAGCATGGGCAGCACGACGGACTCGATTTTCCCCGGTTTTAGAAAGGGATAAAAAGCGGGCGAGACGAGGTAGATACCGGTGAATTGGTAGCGGTGCGGCCAATCGGGGAGGAGAGCGCCGCGCATATCGACGACCTTGCCGGTCCCGGCATCGTAGCCGACCCGCAGTTCGTCCCCCCGGCTGCGCAGGATGAGGGTAACAGCGTCGCCGGTGCGGAGATGCTGATCGAGGGCGGGCGCGAGGGGCAGGTCGGTGAGGATGTCGCCATTATAAACTAGGAAGGACTCGCTCTGCGGAAGCCAGTCACGCAGATTGGCTATCCCTCCCGCGGTGTCGAGGAGGACGGGCTCGTGGCGAAAATGGAGGGAACTACCACCCTCGCGATGATCTGGAAAGGCGGCATCGTAGGCCGCGGGACAATGGTGGGTGTTCACCGCGAACTCCCCCACCCCTAGATCGTGGCGGAGATGGGCGAAGGCGTAGGTGATGAGGGGTCGGTTGAACACCGGGACGAGCGGCTTGGGAAGCTCGTCGGTGAGCGGACGCAGACGAGTGCCGAGTCCGGCCCCTAAGATGAATCCTTTGCTGATTGTCCCCATGTTGCGGCCAAAGTCCCCGCAATCGACGGCGAATCAAGTGCCATCGTCCGGTGCTCGGGGCGGCGGGGCGGTCGTCGCTCCGTGTTCCCGCCCGTTCCTTTTCACCGGCGGCGTTTGCGGGATGCGGAAATCTGCGCCACCTTCGACGATGGCCTTCATCATCAACGGCAAGCATATCGGAGACGAGGTTCTCGAAGACGAGTTCGAATCCATCAAGGAACACTACCAGAGCCTGGGTGAGGTCGTCTGTTGTGACCGCGATACTGAGTTCCGGGACTACGCGAGGGACAATGTCATCAACCGCACCCTCCTCGAACAGGAGTCGGCGAAACGCTACGGCGACATCTCCGCCGAGGCACTCGAGGCCCGCTTCGAAGAGATCAAGGCCGAGCACGGGGACGAGCAGAAGTTTTACGACAACACCGGTTTTAATCCCGGGGACCGCCGCATCATCCTCGAAAAGCTCGAGAGCAGCATGGTCGTCGATCGTCTTTTCGAAGCCGAGCTGCAGCTGCCCGGCGATCCCACCGACGAAGAACTCGAGACCTACTATCAGGAGAATCTCTCCCGCTACATGAGCACCGAGCAGGTCCGTGTGAGCCAGATCTTCATCGAACCCTCCAGCCACGAGGCGGCCCGCGAGGCTTACATTGCCCTGCGCGAACTGCGTCGCGAACTCTTTGCGGGGAAAGACTTCGACCTCGCCGCCCGCGAGCACGGCAGCAGCGAAGACCGCGAGATCGACCTCGGTTACATGAAGCAGGGCGAGACAATGCCCGAGGTCGAGGCCATCACTTTTTCCATGGAAGTGGGTGAGATCAGCCCCATCGTTGCCACCCACTACGGGTTCCACCTTTTTAAAGTAACAGACCGCAGGGAGCCGGCCCCCATCCCCCGGGACGAGATCCCCGGCCTGCGCGAACAATACCTGCAGGAAAGGCGCGCTCTCGCGATCGAGGAGCTGATCGAGAGGCTGAAGGCCGCCGGCAGTATCGAGGAAGTGAGCGAGTCCCCGTCGGGGGACTGACTCAGATTGATCCGCCGCAGATCATCATGGCAGACAGTAGAGTCGCGCCGAAGCCCGCTCGACTGATCGGAGCAGAGAGTCGACACAGAATCTGACCGGTTTGCAACACGGCGGAACCTCCTATCTGCAACTTCGGATCGCGGAAGATAAGCCGCAGCTCGCGCCTGTCATACTGCACGTAGAGGTAAACGCTGATCGAATCGATCTCGTCGTCGCGCAGCCCGGAAAGGACGAATTTTTCCCCCGCCATAGGACCTTCGGGAACGATCACTCCCTCGCGCAAGAGACGGGCGGTCGCGGCGACTCCGCCCATTGAATCGGGAATCACGTGCGCCACCCCGAGAGCCGCGAGAGCGCCGGACATCTGCTGGATGTTCTTCGCATTTTGAATTGCGGCCACTTCCTTTGCTGACTCACGGATATTATTAATCGCAGGAAGGCCAATTGCAGCAATGATTCCAATGACCGCAACAACAATGAGCATTTCAACAAGGCTCATTGCCGATGCCCGGCGACTCCGCATGGATAGGCACAGGGGCATATTTTCAGAAAAAACACTGCTTAATAAAATAGCTGTAAATTTCTTGAATAGAAACATTTTTCATATAATATCCAAGCGGAGTTAATTTTAGCTGATCCAATAATTCTAATTTTCCTGTATTTCTACGGGACTAAACGACGTGAAGGCGACACACCGGCCATCTCTTTTCTTGCATTTTGCATTATTCGCCCTGGCCGGATGGATTGGTTCGGGCGTGCCCACCTCTGCTCAGTCCGAGCAGGCGAGCCGTATTCGGTTCACCTCCCTCTCCGCCTCCACACCCCAGGGGCTCAAGTCAGATCTCGTGCGCGGGCTCACGCAGGACATGGGCGGCTACGTCTGGCTCGCGACGGACCGCGGTCTGAGCCGCTTCGACGGCTGGGAGACGATCCATTACGCCCACAACCCCGACAGTATCGGCAGTATCGACAGCATCAGCAGCGACCAGCTCACCGCTGTCGCTACGACCAGCGGCAGCAAGGGCGGCCTCTGGGTCGGCACATCTTCGCGAGGGATCGTAAAATTCAACCAGGAAAGCGGCAAAGCCACCTCCCTGACGAAGGGTTCGGCCCGGGGCGGGGCCCTCCTCAGTGACCACATCATCGATCTCGCCATCTCGGAGGACCAGTATCTCTGGATCGGGACCGACGCCGGGCTGAACGTCCTCAACCTCACCACCGAGAACATCGTCGTCGCCGACGGTCCTTTGGGAAGCACCCGCATCGCCTCGATCTCCACTCTGGGCAAAGACGAAGTCTGGATCGGCACCGTCTCAGGCGATCTTTACCACTGGAACGGCAAGGATAAGGCCTTCGAAAAATTCTGGACCACGACCGTCCCCGTCAACGCCGTTGCCCGCGACTCGAAGAACCGCATCTGGATCGGCACGGGTGGGAACGGCGTCTTCACCTACTCGGCCGACGGGGAGAAAAAACCCGTGAGCTACCCGATCAGGGAAAAAAACATCACCTCTCTGTTCGTCGATTCCAACTTCGATCTCTGGGTCGGGACGATGAATGGCCTGGCGCTCTTCGACCGCGGCAACGACGCCTTCCTCTATTTCACCAACAATCCCCGCCACGCCGACAGCCTCACCGACGACCAGGTCTCGGCCATTTTTGAGGACCGCTCCCGTATGCTCTGGGTCGCGACCTTCGGCGGCGGCACGAGCCGTTTCAATCTTGATCGCCAGTGGTTCTCCCACCTGCGGCACAACCCGGATAAGCCCGACGGACTTCCCCACACTTCGGTCCGTGCCCTTGCCTACCAAAGCGGGGACGGCGTCTGGATCGGGACCGAGAACGGTCTCGCCCGCTGGGACACGAAGTCCGCCACGTTTGACAATCCTACCATTGGGGAGCCGGAGTCCTCTCCCAGCATCAACGCGGTTCTACACGACAAAGAAGGCCTGCTCTGGCTGGGTAGCCGCGGCGGCGGACTGATCCGTCGTCACCGCGACGGCACGATCGACACCTATCGCCACGATCCCGGAAATACAGCATCTATCGGCCACGACAATGTCTCAGCGCTCTTTCAGGACAGTCAAGACCGTCTCTTTGTCGGGACCAACGGGGGCGGTCTCTGGCGCATCGATCCCGCCACCGCCGCCTTTACCCGCCTCCTCCCTGCGGGTGGCGAATCGGTCGACTTCATCAACGCGATCACTGAAGACGCCGCCGGTAATCTCTGGATCTCCACTCCCTCGCAAATCTACCTGCTGTCCAAAGACGCAGACACCCTCGTCACCATGGCCGGTGCTTTCCCCAATGCCGGGCGCCCGACGAGCATGCGCTTCACCACCGTGCTGCCCGATGCCAACGGAATAGTCTGGATCGGCACGCTCGATGCCGGGCTCGACCGCTTCAACACCCGGACCGGGGAGATCGCCAACTTCAACAATGCCATCAACGGACTCCCCGACGACAGGATCGTCTCACTCATCAAAGACGAGAGCAACTTCCTCTGGGTCGCGACCCGCACCGGCATCGCCCGGCTCAATTCCATGCAGAGCGAGTTCCGCCTCTTTTCCGAAGAGGACGGCCTCCAACAAGGCGGCTTCAACACCGGAGCGGTGACCCGCGACGAGGAAGGCAAACTCTACTTCGGCGGGCAGGACGGTCTCAACATCATCGATCCGGCGAATCTCCCCGCTCTTCCGCGCACGCCGAACCCCATGCTCACGAGCTTCGAGTACTTCGGCGAGCCCGTCGCGCCGCGCGAAGGCGGCATCCTCGAGCGCGAGATCGCCGCGACCGACGAGATCCGTATCCCCTACGATCAGCGGGTGCGATTTGCCTTCCGCTTCGCCAACCTCGATTACCGCCTCCCCAACCGCGGCTACTTCCGCTACATGCTCGACGGCTATGAGTACGACTGGCAGCTCTCCGGTGATGATCGAAAGGCCTCCTACGCGAACCTCAGCCCGGGGAAGTATCTTTTCAAAGTGCAGAGCTCACTCGACGGCCGGGAATGGCCCGACGTCACGGCCAAGGTCCGCGTCATCATCAGCCCGCCGTGGTGGCAGACCTGGTGGGCCAAGACCCTCGCCTTTCTCGGCGTCATCACCCTCATCGTCGGCGTGATCCGCTTCTCCATCCAATCGCGGGTGAAGCAGATGCACCGGCACGAGGAAATGCTCACCGCCCAGCGGGACAAAGCCGAGGCGGCCCTCGCCCGTCAGCTGCAGAACCGCATGCTCCTCGAGCGCACCACAAAAGAGATCTCGAGCAGCACGCGCGAGGACCAGATCCTCAGCGACGCCCTGCACCGTATCACCGAGCAGTTCGGCGCAACCCACTGCCTCGTCCAGCGCATCGTCCCCGTCGAGGACGAAGAAGGCATCGCCCGCGATACCCTCAAACAGATCGGTTACAACAGCCGCTTCGGTCGGGGCCTGGGAGAAGGCAAGCCGACTCTAACCATCACCGACTCACTCGCCAAGCGGCTCCTGGCCTCGGATTCCGTGATCTCGCTCTCCAACATCCACGCCATTCCCGACTCGATCAAAGCACCCTTCCCCGATGACGAGCCCATCACCATGCTCGCGGCCAAGACCAGCTTCCGGGATGTCCCCAATGGACTCGTCCTCCTCCTCCGTGTCGGCAACAACGCCCCGTGGTCGGATGACGATATCAAGTTGCTCGAGGCCCTCACCGGGCAGTTCGGCATCTCCATCGCCCAGATCAACACCGCCGCCATCGAGGAGAAATACCGGGACCACCTCGAAGAGGCGCGTCACCATGCCGAAGTCGCGAACCGTGCCAAGAGCGACTTCCTCGCCAAGATGACCCACGAGCTGCGCACCCCGCTCAACGCGATCATCGGCTTTTCCGAAATCCTCGGGGAGGACAAGACCCTCAATCCCAAGCAGCGCGAGACCCTCGACATCATCAACAACAGCGGCGAACACCTCCTCGACGTCATCAACGAGATCCTCGACCTGTCCAAGATCGAGGCAGGCAAGATGGAGCTGCACGAAGAGACCTTCGAGTTTATCCCCCTGCTCAAGTCCGTCTACGAGATGCTCTCGATGAAGGCCGAAGCCAACCGCATCGCCTTTAATTTCGCCGCCCAGTCGAATCTCCCCGGCGAGATCACGAGTGATCGCAGCAAGCTGGGCCAGATCCTCATCAACCTCATCGGCAACGCCATCAAGTTCACCGCCCAGGGCGGAGTCGGCGTTTCGATCACTTCGACCGAGGTCTCCCCCGGCGAGATGGTGATGGGACGATTCCGCCGCGAGATCCAGCTCCACTTCGAGATCCGCGACACCGGGCGCGGCATCCATGCCGACGAGATCGGCAAGCTCTTCGAGCGCTACTCGCAGACCGAGAGCGGACGCCGCTCGTCCGAGGGCACCGGGCTCGGTCTCCCCATCGCCCGCAGCTTCGTGCAGCTCATGGGCGGTGAAGTCGAGGTGGAGTCGGTCTTCGGCGAAGGCACCACCTTCCGCTTCAGCATCAAGTGCGCCGAAGTCGCGCCGCTCAAGACGAGTGCCATCCACCACGGCACGACACTCGACGAGAAGACCGCCCAGCGGATCAACGGGTTCACCTCCGCCCACAAAGAGATCCGCATCCTCATCGTCGAAGATCAGCCCAACAACCGGCTCCTCCTCAAACGCATCCTGGGAAAAGCGGGATTTGTCCTCGCCGAGGTCGAGAACGGGCAGGAGGCGATCGAGAAATGGAGCCAATGGAAGCCCCATCTCATCCTCATGGACGAGGACATGCCAATCAAGAAAGGCTCCGAAGCGACCCGCGAGATCAAGAATCTCGCCACGCCCGATACCGACACGGTCATCGTCTCCCTCACCGCCTACGCCCTCGAGCAGGCGCGCCTCAGCGCGATCGAGGCCGGATGCTCGGACTTCGTTGCGAAACCCTTCCGCTCCCACGAACTCTTCTCAGTCATATCGAAGCACCTCGGCGTGGACTACACGTTTACTGACGCCGCCTGAGCGGACGCCGCGATTTAGCGCATGTCAGGGCCCTTGACCTCGTACTGACCCGCCACTTTTTCCTTGATGCAGGGGGTGCTCGCCTCCACCCACACCGCAAAGTGGTCACTCGCCTTGTGCGCGGCAAAAGCCTCGCGATCGGTGTAGAGCTCGTAGATCGCGAACTTCGCCGGATCGTCGATGTGCTGAGACCACTCCCACTTGAGGCAATCGGGCTCGTGGCATGAGTGGGCGCGATTGCCCTCGAGGGCGGCGATCATTTCCTCGACCTTATCGGCGTGGGCAACAATGGTGACAACAACAGCAAGCATAGTCGCGGGAGATAGGGCAGATGCCCGCTAAGTGCAAGCGCTTTCATCACGCCGCAAGGCGACAGAAAAGCCCCTCTCAGGGACCGCACCCTATTGGCTCAGACAGGCAACCCTCCTCCGCCGCGCCCGGGCGAGAAAGACAACCGCGAGGACAGACCCGAGCACACCGCCGAGATAACTGGAATACTCGGGCGAGATCGTATAGGTGATCTGATCGTGCGCTACGCCGTAGGCACCGGCGAGGACCGCCCCGAGGAGAGCCAGGCCAGCCATGCGCGGCAGCTCGCGGATAGGAAAGTCCGGGTAGAGAAAACGCCTCAGAACACGCCCGGTCGTCCCCGGGCCGGTGTTTTGTCTTTGAGGATCTGCTTTCATGTCACTTTTCTCTCATCGATATTCCCGGCGGTAGTAGAGCGGGGTCATGCCCATGTGTTTGCGGAATTGTCGGGAAAACGCGGCCTGATCGTAAAACCCGAGATCAGTCGCGATGTCGGCGATGGACTTTTTCGACCGGCGCAGCTCATCGCACGCTGCATGGACCCGCATCTTGATGATGTATTGCTGCGGCGGCGTCTTGAGGTGCTCTTTGAACTTGCGCTCGAACTGTCGCACGGAGAGCCCGCACCTCTTCGCGAGCCCGGGGATGGCGATCTCGCGATGGAAGTTGGCCCCGATATGCCGCAGCGCCGGGGAGATGTCCGAGTCAGCGGGGAGCAGTTCGCGCTGTTTTTCGTAATCCTGGATCGTGCCCATCACTCCGATGACTTCGCCGTCGTGGGATCGGATCGGGATCTTGTTAGTCAAAAACCAGGCCGGAATCCCGAGCCGGCTGATAAACAACTCGACGATCTCGAGCATCGCGACGCCAGTGCGGATGACGCGGAGATCGTCCTCGCGGAACTTCTCGGCGAGACTGCGCGGGAGCAGCTCGAAGTCGGTCACACCCCAGAAGTCCTCCTCCCTCGCGTAGCCATAGAGATCGAGGAGGGCACGGTTCGCGGCGAGGAGCCGTCCCTCGCGATCCTTGGCGAAAAAGAGCACCCCGGGGAGGTGATCGAAGAGGAGATGGAACGCCATCTCGGGCCGGATCGACTCCAGAAAAACCTCCCTGAGACTGCTGCCACTTTGGTTCATTGAAAGACTTTTCGCGAGAGCCCCGTAGTAGTTACCACAAAATTCGGGCCTCCGAAACGTTCGAAGGGCTAGAAATACGACAAAACCAGCGTACTCTTTATCCCATGAGCGAAGACTACGATCCCAACAAGGCCCTCGAAGAATACGGCTACAGCAAACCCGGTAAGGGCAAGACCGCGGCGATCGTGCTGCTGACATTCCTCCTTCTCGCGGCTGGCGGGGCGGCCGGGTTCCTCGGCAAGCTCTGGAGTGAAGAGCAATCGAAGGTGCTGGCCTTCGAAGAGCAGGTCAAAGGTCTCTCCAACCGTGTCAGCGAGACCGAGAACAAGAACGCCGAGCTCTCCTCGCTCCTCGCGGACAAGCAGGCCGAGACCGATCGCATCGTCGAAGAGTGGAGCACCCAGGTCGAGACGCTGAAGAAGCAGCACGGGGAACAGCTCCAGCGCACCTACGGCCAGATGAACGAGATCGTCTACGACAGCCGCAAGACACTCGCCTACATCGGCGACATCGAGACCCGCTTCCGCTCGGGACAGAAGATCGATCAGGAGGAAGCCGCCAAGCTCTCCGGAGTGATCAACGGCCTCGCCTTCCTCCATCAGCAATACGGGAAACCGCTCAACGAATTCCGCGAACTCGACCGCTACTTTGCCCGTCAACTTTCCGTCTTGCCGGCGGATGCCGTCGATCCGCTCGAGAACACCCCTCTCGGCAAACGCCTTTTCAAGAACAAGGAGTTCAAGGAAGAGCGCGCCGAGTATTTCGAGAAGCAGGGCCGCCGCTCGGCTATCGTCGAGGCCAAGTCCGCTGTCGCGAACGCCTACGCGAGCGCCCAGCGCCAGATGGCCGATATCTCGCTCGACATCAATCAGTATCTCGCTCAGCTACAGCAGGTCGTAGACTCAAACAACGCCAGCGCGGCGGAGGTCGATGCCTTTTTCGAGAAGTCCAGAGAGATCCTCAAGATCCACGACGAGATTATGAGCATCGAGCCGCCGAAGACGCCGACGGTGCAACCCTGATTCCTCTACTGCGTTATTTCCCACACACTCTGCGACGGTCGAGGGCGTAAAGAAAAGAGGCGAGGGACAAACTCTGCTTGCCTAAATCAAACAAGTGTTTGAAACATTCGTTTGGCTCTTCTTGTTTTCCCGATGCCTAAAACCGCAACGCCGACTTCTGATACCCGTACCCGCATCCTCGATGCGGCGGAGTCGCTCATTGCGGAGAGCGGCTTTCGCAATGTCTCGCTGCGGCAGATCACCGGGGTGGCCGGGGTCAATATCGCGGCGGTAAATTATCACTTCGGTTCGCGCGAAGCGCTCATCGGCGAGGTCCTCGCGCGGGTCATCCGGCCGATCAACCAGCAACGTCTCCACCTTCTTACCATCGCCGAGAACTCCCACACGGGTCCGGTCCCGCTCGAAGAGATCCTCGAGGCGCTCCATCGCCCCGTCGTCGCCGAGATGTTGCGCTCCCCTCACCAGACACCGGTCTACCTGCGCCTCGCGGGGCGATGCCTCTCGGAGCCGCCTGAGCATTTTTCGGAAACCCTCGTGGAACTTTTCCGTGAAGTCATCGCCCGCTTCATGAGCGCGACGAAGGCCTCCCTCCCCTGTCTCGACGCCGCGTCGATCTTCTGGCGGATGCACTTTTCCGTCGGGACGATGATCTATGCCCTCACGCACGAGGACAGACTGCCTCTGCTCTCCGGCGGCATAGTTAAGGCAACCGATCCCGAAGACACGCTGCGACGACTGATCGAGTTCACCGCCGGAGGTCTCCGTGCGGAATCGGGTGTCGCGCCACTGCCCGCCGAGAGAGTCGCGGTAGGGAAAAAAAAGCGTAAGTCGATTGCCCCGGCCGGTCTCGGACTTCTCGTAGCGGCATGTCTTTTCAGTAGTTGCGAGTCCATCTCCCCGCCCGACACGAAGCATTTCACGACACTAACGATACCCTCTCATTGGGTCGCCGGTGAGACCTACCGACCGACTCATTTCCCCGACCACGACTGGGTCGGCAACTTCGAGGCACCCGACCTCTCGGCCTTCGTCGGCAGCGTCATGACCGGCAACCGCGACCTCAAGGCGGCCCAATCCCGCATCGAGATCGCCGGGGCCAACGCCCGCATCGCGGGGGCCGATCTCTACCCGCAGATCGGAGGGAATTTCTCGGGGCAACGCGCCGCCCAGAACTTCATCGGGCTGCCTCTCCCCGGCTCCCCTCCCGGCACGGTTCTATCCTCACAAAACAACAGTTTCGGCCTCTCCCTCGACCTGAGCTGGGAGATCGATCTCTGGGGACGCATCCGCGCGGCGAAGTCCGCCGTCGTCGCGGAGTTCGAGGCCTCGGCCTACGATTTCTCGACCGCGCAGCTCTCCCTCGCGGGGCAGGCGGCGAAGACCTGGTTCGCCCTCGCCGAGGCGAAGGACCAGGTCGCCCTGGCGCAAAATGCGATCGCCACTTTCTCCGAGACCGAGGCAGCCATCCGCGAGCGCTTCGAGCGCGGTATCGAGGAAGAGGGGCAGAATCTCGCCTCGCAGCTACTCCTCGCCGAGGCCGATGTCGCCAACGCCCGTGACGCTCTCGCCGCCCGCGAAGAACTTGCGGGACGCTCCGCCCGCCAGCTCGAGATCCTCGCCGGGAATTATCCGATCGGCTCCGCCGGGAAATCGGCGCGGCTCCCCGCCATGCCGGGCAGAGTCCCTGCCGATCTCCCCGCCACCCTGCTCGACCGCCGCCCCGATCTCGCCTCGGCCGAGCGCCGCATCGCCGCCGCCGACAAACGACTCCTCGAGGCAAAACGATCCCTCCTCCCCGCGATCAGCCTCACCGGCAGCTACGGCAGCGCGAGTGAAGACATCAGCGATCTCCTCAGCGGTGACTTCGGGGTCTGGAGCATCGCGGGGAATCTCGCCCAGCCCATCCTCCAGGGAGGGCGTCTCAGGGCCAACATTTCCAGGCGTGATTCCGAGCTTCAGCTAGCGGCCGACGAATTCGAGCAGACTGCCCTGACCGCCTTTTCCGAGGTGGAGAATGCCCTCGCCGCCGAGAAGTTCCTGACCCGTCGCGTCGATGCACTCGAGGAAGCCTCTCGCCTCGCCCTCGCCGCCTACCGGCGCTCGCTCGAGGAGTTCGAGTTCGGCACCGGCGACATCCTCACCGTCCTCGCCTCGCAGCAGCGGCTCTTCACGAGTCGCTCCCAATGGATCAGCATGCGCCGCCAGCGCCTCGACAACCGAGTCGATCTCTACCTCGCGCTCGGCGGCAGCTTCCGCCCCCCTGAACCACCCCTCGATAAAACAACGGAATCATGAAACGTTTTGCCCGATTCTTCATCGGACTGGCGATCTTCGCCGGCGGTCTCGCCCTCTCAGTGCTCCTCTGGGTGACCCGTCCCCAGGCAGAGAAAGAGAAGCCCGTCGAGATCGATCCCGTCGTCGAAGTGATGCCGGTCCGCTACGAGGAGATGACCTTCGACATGCCTTCTCAGGGCATCATCGAGGCGACGCGACGCACCAGTCTTGCCGCTGCCGTCGCGGGACCGGTCGTCGAGGTGAATGCCCTCTTCAAGACCGGTAACCGCGTCACCGCCGACACCTGGCTGGTGAAGATCGATCCCGTCGACTACCTCGCCGCCCGCGCCGTAACCGCCGCCGCCCTCGCCGATGCCGAGTCCGCCCTCGTCGAGGAGAAGGCTCGCTCACAACAGGCCAAACGCGATTGGATCAAGCTCGGCAATGGCGGCGAACCCACCGAACTCGCCTCGCGGCAACCGCAATTGCGCAGCGCCGAGGCGCGGGTCGAGTCTGCCCGCAACTCTCTCGAGAAAGCCGGGATCGACGTCGATCGCGCCACCATCACCGCCCCCTTTGACGGCATCATCGCCTCGACCGAGACCGAGATCGGCAGCTATCTCATCCCCGGGGCGACCGTCGCGGTGCTCTTTGAGACCCGCTACGAAGTACGGCTGCCGCTCTCGATCGATCAACTGCAGTTCCTCCAAACCGATGACACCGGCGACCCTCTCGGGGATGTCGAGATCATTGCCACCGTGGCCGGTGAAGCGACCCGCTACCGGGGACGCATCGTTCGGACCGAGGGCGAGATCGACCGCGCAAGCCGATCTGCCTACCTCGTCGCAGAGGTGGACACCGCCGCCGACGGCAACGCCGGACCCCGCGGGCTGCAACCCGGCCTATTTGTAAAAGCCCGGATCGCCGGACGCCCCATCCCGAACCGCGCCCGCATCCCTTTCTCCGCTTTTGTCGATCTGGCGCGGGTCGCCATCGTCGCGCCGGATAACACCCTGCAGTTCCGCGAGGTCACCGTCGTCTTCCGCGACGAGGACAGTGTCTACATCTCGGGCGGGGTCAACGAGGGTGACCTCCTCTGTCTCACCGAACTGCCGGCCATGATCACCGGGCAGAAGGTCTCGCCAAAACCCGTCGCGCCCGTTGATCAAGCCTCCCCCGGCAGTGTCGCCGAACCCGCACCCAAACCGACGCCGTGACCGAAGAAAAAGGCATCATCTACTGGTTCTGCCGCAACCATGTCGCGGGGAATTTCCTCATGCTCATGATCGTGGTCTTCGGTCTCATGACCTGGCCGAAGCTGAAGAAAGAGATCTTTCCCGAGACCGCGATCAACGCCGTCATGATCTCCGTCCCCTATCCCAACGCCACTCCCGAAGAGGTCGAGAAAGGCATCCTCATCCCCATCGAAGAAGCGATCCAGGACCTCGACGGCATTGACGTGATCCGCTCCACCGCGAGCCAGGGTGTCGGCTCCACCACGGTCGAGGTCGAGAGCTCCTTCGATGTGCGCAACATCATGGACGACATCAAGACCCGCGTCGATGCGATCCAGAACCTCGCCGAAGAGGCGGAAAAACCGACCCTCTCCGAGCTTCTCATCAAGGCGCAGGTCATGAGCATCGCCGTCTCCGCCGATACAGACGAGGCGACTTTGCGAGAGCTGGCCGAGCAGGTCCGCACCGGGCTCGTGACCTTCAAAGGGGGCGAGTCTTCGGTGACCCAGGCAGTCCTCGCTGGGGTGCGCGACTACGAGATCTCCATCGAGGTGTCAGAGAACACCCTGCGCCAGTACGGAATCACTTTTGACGATGTCGCCGCGGCGGTGCGGCGCTCGTCCCTCGACCTGCCCGGTGGTTCTGTCAGGACAAAGGGCGGCGAGGTCATGATACGGACCGAGTCCCGCCGCTACACCGCCGAAGAGTTCGCCCCCATCACCGTGATCACCCGCGAGGACGGCTCGAGCGTGAAGCTAGGCGACATCGCGAAGATCCGCGACGCTTTTGAAGAGGAAGAGATCGAATCCCGTTTCAACCAGACCCCCGCGATCCTCATCAATGTCTACCGTGTCGGCAACGAAGACACTATCAAGATCGCGAACACGGTGAAGACCTACGTCTACGACGTCGCTCCCGACACCCTGCCGAAGGGAGTGACCCTCGAGATCTGGAAAGACGACTCCCTTTATCTCTCGGGACGTCTCGACCTGCTCGCGAAAAACGGTCTCTTCGGCCTCATCCTCGTGACCATCGTCCTCGCCCTCTTCCTGCGACCGAGCCTCGCGCTCCTCGTCGCGCTCGGGATCCCCGTCTCCTTTGCCGGAGCCATCGCGATGATGCCCTACCTCGGGGTCTCGGTGAACATGATCTCGCTCTTCGCCTTCATCCTCGTCCTCGGTATCGTCGTCGATGACGCCATCGTCGTGGGGGAAAATATCTACAGCCGCATCCGCCGCGGTGAGCACCCCCGCGACGCCGCCCCGAGGGGGACCAAAGAAGTCGGTGTCGTCGTGACTTTCGGGATTCTCACCACGATCATGGCTTTTACCCCGATGCTGGGACTGAGCGGGGTGAGCGGCAAGATATGGCCTAACATTCCCCTAATCGTGATCCCCACCCTGATCTTCTCTCTCCTGCAGTCGAAGCTCGTCCTGCCCTCGCACCTCGCTCTCCTCAAGCCCGCCAGTGAACAGGGCCCGCCGGGACCGATCCTGCGGTTTCAGAAGATCTTTTCCCGCGGCCTCGAGCGATTTGTGGAGAAGGTCTACAGCCCCGTCCTCGCGCGGGCGCTCCACTTCCGCTATCTCGTCCTCATGGCCTTCGTCGCGCTGCTCTTAGTGAGCTTCGCGACGGTGGGTTCTGGCTGGATCCGTTTTGTCTTTTTCCCCGAAGTCGAGACCGATGTCGTCCTCGCGAAGGTGAAACTCTCCCAGGGAGTCGCCTACGACCGCACCGCCGAGGCAATCCGTCGCATCGAGGAAAAAGGGGCCGAACTCGACCGGTATTTCCAGGACAACGAAGGCGGCCCGATGATACGCAACATGCTTACGAGCATCGGAACCCAGCCCTTTGTCGAGGGCATCCAGGGAATGGGCGGAGCCCCCCGATCTTCGAATATCGGTGAGGTCACGATCGAGATGGCCCCGGCAGCGACCCGCGAGTTCACCGCCACCGAGGTCGTCTCGAAATGGCGCGAACTCGTCGGCGGGATTCCCGGCACGGTCGAACTGACTTTCTCCTCCGAATCCGCCGCCGGCGGCAACGCGATCGATCTCGAGCTGGTCGGGAAAGACCTCACTCTGCTCGAGTCCGCCACCGAAGAAGTGAAGGCCGCTCTCGCCGATTTCACCGGAGTGATCGACATCAGCGACTCGAACATCGAGGGGAAACGCGAGCTAAAACTCGGCATCCGTCCCCGCGGCGAGGCCCTCGGGCTGAGGCTCGAAGATGTCGCCCGCCAAGTGCGGCAGGGCTTCTACGGAGACGAGATCCAGCGGCTCCAGCGCGGGAAGAACGAAGTGAAAGTCTTTGTCCGCTATCCCGAAGCGGAACGCAAGTCCATCGCCGACCTCGAGAACATGAAGATCCGCACACCGGACGGAGCCGAGGTCCCTTACTCCGAGGTGGCGACGGCCGAGTTCGGTCGGGCCTATGCCTCCATCCAGCGGACCGACCAGCAGCGTGCCATCCGCATCACTGCCGACGTCGACAAGACGACCGGGGCCAATGCGAACCAGGTTGTCGCCGCGCTGACCGCCGGCAGCATCGAGCGCACCAGCGGGCAGCAGTGGAGGATCAACATCGCCAACTGGTTCCGCGAACGACGCGGTCTCGGGCCTCTCCCCGAACCGGAAAAGGGGGCCCTCTACAAGATCGCCCGCAACTACCCCGGCGTGACCTACAGCTTCGAAGGCGAACAGAAAGACCAGGCTCAGTCGGTGAAGGAGATCGGGCAGAAATTCCTCGTTGCCCTGCTCGGCATGTATATCCTCCTCGCGATTCCGCTGAAGTCCTACATCCAGCCGCTCATCGTCATGGTCGTGATCCCCTTCGGCCTCGTCGGTGCGATCGGCGGGCACATGCTGATGGGATTCTCGCTCAGCATCATGAGCATGTGCGGCATCGTCGCCCTCGCGGGGGTCGTCGTGAATGACAGCCTCGTCCTCGTCGATTACGTGAACCGCCACGTCGCCGCCGGCCAGTCCATGCACGACGCCGCCTGCGAAGCCGGGGCAGCGCGTTTCCGCCCCATCCTCCTTACTTCCATGACAACTTTCGTCGGTCTCATGCCCATGGTCCTCGAGACGGACATCCAGGCGAAATTCCTCATCCCCATGGCCGTCTCGCTCAGCTTCGGAATCCTCTTCGCCACTTTCATAACCCTCCTCCTCGTCCCGTGCGTCTACCTCATGCTGGAGGATGTCGGGAAACGTTTCGGCATCAATCGCGAGGAGGCTCTACGGAATCGCAAGTGAACGCCGGAGCTCTCCCGAAAGTGAACAGCTCCTAAGCATTTGTCATTTCCCGCGACGAGCCGAATAATAAAGGCAATTGATTGAGCATGAGACGATTTCGCTGGCTGGTACGACGACTCTTTAGCGGTGCGCGGGAGTTCGTCAGAGAGAATGCGATCGATCCCCTGCCGATCCGCCACGGCTTCCGCGGATACCGTCTCTCCGACCTCCGCGCCGACGCCGGGGCCGGGCTGAATGTCGCCCTTCTCGCTTTTCCTCAGGGCATGGCCTACGCTGCCATTGCCGATCTCCCCATCCAATACGGGATCGTCTCGGGAGCGGTCGCCGCGATCGTCGCCCCACTTTTCGCGGGCTCTCGCCACACCATCCTCGGACCGACGAACGCGACGGCGTTCATGCTTTTTGCAAGCATCGCCTCCTTTGCGGCGGCCGAGAGGCTTTTCTATCTCCCGTTGCTCGTACTCTTCATCGGGGTGCTCCTCACTATCGGCGCTTTCTTCCGTGTGGCAGAGCTGGTCCAGTATGTGAGCCGATCCGTCGTGGTCGGCTACATCACCGGGGCCGCCGTGCTCATCATTGCGAACCAGCTCGATCATCTTCTCGGGATCCATCTACCCGAAGGTGCGGCCGAAGTAACGAAGACTTTTTTCACGATCCTGCAGGGAACCCTCTCGGCCATCGAGACGATGCAGTGGCAAGCCGCCGCTCTCGCCGCGGCCACCTTTCTATTCTGGTATCTTCTCACCCGCCGCCTCGCCCGGCTGCCCGTGTTCGCGATCACCCTCGTCGTTATGTCGGGACTCTATGAGCTGCTCCACCGCTATGCCGGGTGGAACCTCGACACCTTTGCCTCCTTCTCCATCGCCGATCTTATCCCACAGATGCCGCAGATCAGCGCGGGGGGATTTTTCTCCGATGTGAGCAGGCTCATCGGGATCGCCATCTCCATCGCCTTTCTTGCCGCTTTGGAAAACTCTGTCATGTCCAAATCGCTCGCGAGCCGCGTCGGCGACCGGCCCGATGTGAATCAGGACATGCTCAGCGTCGGCATCGCCAACATCGCCGCCTCGGTCACCGGCGGCATGCCCGCGTCGGGCTCTCTGACCCGCTCGGCCCTGAACTTCAACAGCGGGTCGGTCTCGCGACTCTCCAGCATGTTCAGCGGACTGCTCTGCATCGGCGGACTGCTCGTCCTCGGCGACTTCACGAATCATGTCCCTAAATGTGTCATCGCCATGCTCGTCGTCTGCATCGCGACTTCGGTGATCAATCGCCACCATATCCGCATCTCTCTCTATGCCACCTCGCAGGATGCCGCCGTGCTGATCACCACTTTCGTCAGCGCCCTCGTCATGCCGCTGAATATTGCGATCTTCCTCGGGGTGGGGATCTCCATCGTCCTCTACCTGCGCGCCGCGAGCCAGCCCTATCTGACCGAGTACGAGTTCTCCGAACAGGGCGAGCTGCGCGAGGCGGGGGAGAAACGGGCCCGCCCCATCCCCGCGATCTCCATCGTCCACGTCGAGGGAGATCTCTTCTTCGGCGCGGCGGAACTATTCCGTACCCAGATCCAGAAAACCTCGCTCGACCCGGACCTTCGCGTCATCATCCTGCGGCTCAAAAACGCCCGACATCTCGACGCCACCAGCGTTGTCGCCCTCGAAGAGATGGTCCAGTTCCTTCGCAAGCTCGATCGCCACGTCATCATCAGCGGTGCGACCAAAGATGTCTACCGCGTCCTCAAGAATGCAGGCACCGTCGAAGTGATCGGACGCCGCAACATTTTCCTTAACAATCCTAGAAATCCTAATCTCTCCACGAGACACGCCCTCATCCGGGCACAGGAGTTGCTCGGGACGACCGAGGCGGATATCCGAATTTTTTACGATCCGAATACGCAGAAAAAATGAGCAACATCCGGCGCGGGTCACGCCCACTCCCGCCCGCGATACCCATTCACGCCCGACCCCTGGAGGCGGGAAATGTTTCCTTCACTCAAGCTCCTCCACCACCGGATTCGCCGGCCGGGTCAGGAAATACAGGCCCAGCGCGCCAATGACGATGGCGAGCGCCACGAGCGGAGCAATATATCCACCCTCGACACTCCAGGCGGACTCGATGCGCACAACGATGAGCGTCAGGCAGACCAGCGCACCCAATACAGGCACGATAATCGGCACCTCGAATGCCCCGCGCGCTTCACCGGGGCGTCGCTTCAGGATGATCAGCGAGACATTCACGACCGTGAAGACCATCAGGAGGAGCAGCACCGTCGACTCAGCGAGCTGCTTGACACTGCCACTCAGGATCAGGGCACTGACGACAAAAAAGAGGATCAGAATCGCGATGTGCGGCGTCCGCCTCGTCGCGTGGACGCGACCGATCAGAGCGGGGAGGAGCCCCTGGCGGCTCATCCCGTAGAGCAGCCGGGAACCCATGATGTAGTTGAGCAGAGCCGTATTCCCGATCGCGAAGAGGGTGATGCCGATGTAGATGCTGTCGATGTTTTTCACCCAGGGCGCCGCCGCTTTTGCCACCTCCATGAGCGGCGCGGGGCTCTTGGCGAGATCGGCCCAGGGGATCACCGAGACCGCCGTGACCGCCACCGCCATGTAGATCAGCGTCGCCACGACCATCGCCCCGATGAGCCCCATCGGAACGTCGCGCTGGGGATTCTTCACCTCTTCGCTGACGTTGAGGATGTCTTCAAAGCCGATGAACGAAAAGAACATCAGCACCGCGCCCTGCAGGATGAGCATCATCGGGATCGCCGACGTTTCCCCGAGAGCGCGCGCCGGGGTCTCGAAGTAATCGACACTGCCCCAGAACTTCATCCCCACCGCGATGATGAAGAGCAGACCCGCCGCCTCAACCAGGGTGCAGAGGATATTCACCCACATGCTCTCGCGGATGCCGCGAAAGATCACCAGGCCCACGAGCAGGACGATCCCGATCGCGACCAGCTTCACCGGCAGGTCCATCTCGAGCCCCTTGCCCATGGTCTCGGCCATGGCCTGCGCCCCCGTCGCCATGCTCGTGAGCCCGCTCATCATCACACAGAGACCGACGACGTAGCTCAGCCACGGCTTCCCAAGCGCGCGCTGCGTCACGTAGGCCGCCCCGCCCGCCTTCGGGTAGCGACTCCCGACGCAGGCGTAGGAGAGTCCCGTGAGGAGCGCCACGACCATCGCCGCGAGGAAAGCGAGCCAGATCGCGTTGCCGAGCGAGTCGGCGGCCTTGCCGACGAGGGCGTAGATGCCGGCACCCAGCATGGAGCCGAGACCATAGAGACCGATCTGCCAGGAGTTGAGATGTTTCCGCAGCTCGTGTTTTTCGTGTTTCATCGTTACCTCATTCTCCCTTTTGTGAAAGGCTGCGAGCCCGCTTCATTGAGTGCCCCTTTTACCTTGGGCAGCAGATGCCGCCGGAATCAAGGCCAACTTTTCAACAAAGGGATCGATAAAGACAGAATCGGCACGGAAATGCCCTTCGCTCATGGCATCCTTTGTGCCTGAGAGCAGGCATGACCCTCCTCCAGCGGTTGCACGAGTCCTCACCCGTCGCGCACGACCTCCTCATTAGTTTTGTCGTGCTGCCCGGGATCGGACTGGGGAATATCCGGATCGCAGGGACCAAGCTCGGCGTGGCCGGAGTCCTCTTCGCGGGACTCTTCAGGCTCACTTCGGATTCAGCCCCGGGGTCGAGGTCTCGCATTTTTTGAAGGACTTCGGGCTGGTTCTTTTTGTCTTTGCCCTCGGTATGCAGATCGGGCCGGGCTTCTTCGCCTCGCTGCGACGCCAGGGTCGGGTTCTCAATGGCTACGCCTTCGCCCTCGTCCCCGGCGGTGCCCTCACCGCTCTCGCCGGCGGGTGGCTCTGCGGCATGTCGCCCTCGATCGTCGGGATCATGCTCTCGCTCACTCTCCTGCGGCTCTATTTCAAAATCGATGTCGCGGCCGAGGCGGCCGCCTTCCAGCGTGAGCAAGGGGTCGGAGGTGATCCGCTCGAGCGCATCACCCTGCAGATGCAGAATCCCAATCTCGACGGCGTCCCGATCAGCTCGGTGCCGGGGCTGGAGGAGGCCGGCGTCATCGTCTCCCGCCATCGCGCTCGACTCGCTCCACAATGTCACCGTCACCCGCGTGAGCCGGGGCGACCTCATCTTCACCGCCCTGCCGCATCTGCGGCTCCAGTTCGGCGACATCCTCCAGATTGTCGGAGATGAATCCTCACTCGAATCGGCTACGAAAGCACTCGGCAATGAGGTGCAGATGATTGCCCGGACGAAGTTTGCCGCCATCTTTGCCGGCATCCTTCTCGGCGTTCTCCTCGGGCTTTACCCTTTCCGGATCGAGGGCCTGCCGGCTCCCGTCCGACTCGGTCTGGCCGGCGGTCCGCTCGTCATGGCGATTCACCTCGGTCGCTTTGGCCGTCTATCCCCTCACCATGCTTCTTCGCATTGTCGCCGCCCAGATTATTGTGCAGATGAGTTAGGCGTCCAGTCGGGTGGCAGGGCCAGCGACCACACTTCGTTGGAGAGAGGTTTTGCGTGGCCTCCGGCAATCCAGAGCTTGTCCTGGAAAACGAAGACCGAATGCTCGTGACGAGCTTTCCAGATCGTTTTTGTCTCGAGCTTGACCCATGTCTTTCCATCGTCGGAGGACCAGACATCGGCAAAATTTTCGTGCTCCTTCGACCACCCGCCGAGGACCCATATACGCCCCCGGTAGACCGCAGCGGAGAACCAGAGACGCGGAGCCCATGGCGCAGCCTCTGTCTCGCACGTCCACGCGACCCCGTCGGGAGAAGACCAGACATCGTTCTTCGCGTGATACTCCGGCACGTAATTGCCGCCACCGAGGACGTAGATTTTGTCATTCAAGACCACCGCCTGATGATAGGCGCGCGGAGACCAGTCTGCCGCTGCCGTCTCCTCCTTCCAGACCTTCCCGTCAGGGGATGACCAGACATCGTTTTTCAGGCTAGCCTCGTTGCCGAAGTAATAATTCTCTGTTCCCCCGAGCATCCAGATCTTCTCCTTAAAAGCAACCGAGACACCGGCGAGACGGGGAGTCCAACCTGCTGCGGCGGTGACATGCTCCCAGGAGACCCCATCGAGCGACGACCAGACCTCGCTGCTCGCGGAATGTCCGGGGAGGCGTCCGTTGTACCAACCGCCCATCATCCACATTCGGTCGCCGAAGGTCAGGTTCATCGGCAGATCGCTGTGGATCCAGGGGGCCTTCGCCGTTACCTGCCTCCACGTCGCACCGTCGGATGATGCCCAGACATCACGCGGAGGAGCCTCGAAGGACTGGAACCACCCGCCCATGACCCAGAGACGGTCCTTGAAGACATACTCCGCCTGGGAGTCGCGCGCCTGCCAGGTAGCTTCGCCTTCCCGCTTCCAATCAGGATCATCGCCCGCGAGCGGAGAGACGGAACAAAGGACGGCGGAAAATAGGATGAAGAGGCGCATTATTCCCTATTGATCAGGCACACCGTCCGCACCCTCACTGCGGGTGATACACGCTCACCTTCGCCGGGGGGAAGTTCGACCACACGATGCTCGAGTTGACAGAGCGGAAGCCCTTGTCGGGCGCACGCCCCTTTGCGATGTGGTAGGAAAACTGCACCCAGGGAGCACCCGGGAGGAGCAGGCCCGCGATCTGGCCCGCCAGCATCTGCACCTGACCGGGTCCGAAGACTTTCAGCGGCAGACTCGAGATCACCGCGCCGAAGCGTTCTCCCGCAAAGAGCTTATCCAGCTCGAGGGCATCGCCCAAGACGATACGGCTCGCCGGATAACGCGCCGCGAGATAGTCAGCCAGCACCGTCGACTTCTCCACCGCGACGAGCCGTTCCTCGGGCAGCCCGGCGGCGATCAGCTCGGCTGTCACGATTCCCGTGCCGGGGCCCAGTTCGAGAATGGGAGCCGTCGATCCCTCTGGCAGCCACCGTGCCATGACCCGACCGAGAGCCGGCGAACTCGGCCAGATCGCCCCGATCTGCCGAGGGGATCGGGCCATTTCACGCAGGAACAAACGCAGAGAGGGGCGGGCGGACATAGGTATCGGGCAATCAAAAACAGGCGTCGCGGAAACCGCGCCACCGACGGTCCTATCCTACCTCCTCGCAAGCGGCAATTTCAGCATAAATGACCCACCAACTTGCGTCACCGCCACTTCCGCTTTCGCAGTGCCGCGAAGATGATCAGAGAGATCGCGCCCAACTCCAGGATCCAGTTTGCGCGAAAGCCGAGCAGATCCGTGTTGAGGAACTCATCGATGTGGTGGAACGAGACCGCCCTCACCACGATGAAGGTCAGCAGGAAGAGCAGCCCCAACCAGAGGTAGCGGTGCGTCAGAAAGAACGTGTGATAACGCAGTGAGAACCAGATCCCGAAAGCCGTCGCCCCCGCGATCACGAAGACGACGAAGATCAGCTGGATGACGCGCCGCTGCTGATACCAGCCGCCCGAGCGAGAGACCTCCCGCCCGATCTCCGTGAAGAGCGTCTGCAAGTCGAACTGCTTGTTCAGACAGAGTAAGCCCATCAACACCGCGACCCCCAGCCAGAGATGAGCCTCACGGGTTCCCCTCTCGCGATGCCCACACTCCTGCCAGGCGAGCCAGGCGGCAAGTCCGTAGGCGAAGACCGCAACCCAGGCAACAATCGTCGGATCACCGATCCCGGGGCGCCATTCGATGCGATGTAGTAGATCCATGTCAGGAAGGAGATCCGTCAGGATCGCATTTACTCGGGTGCTACTGAAAAAACCACTTTTAAAATGGTGACATCGATATGAATTTAAATAATTAATATTATAATCATAATAATCAAGCTTTCTTCCCCCGATTTCCAGCCCACCCCATGCGAGGAGAAATTCATCAGCCCTGAGACACCACCAGTCGCTTTACGCTTTGGATGGCGCAGCGGGGGCTTTGCCTGCCGCGAAGGAGATGGCCGCGTCGTCGTCGAGGTCACGGACAACGGTCCCGGGCTCAGCGAGGCCGACCAGGAGCTGCTCTTCAGTAAATTCACCCGTCTCACCCCGCAGCCAACCGGAGACGAATCCTCCAGCGGACTCGGCCTCTGGATCACCGCTCGCATCGCCGCCGCGATGGACGGCCAGGTCTCCTGCCGCAGCGAACTCGGGAAAGGTTCCACCTTCGGCCTCAGCCTGCCCCTTGCCGGTTCGGCCACTCCCGAGCGCAGTCGGAATGTTTTCCGCGACTTCCGGTCGATGCGGCCCGTCGAAGTCCCCACCGACGGGCTCACCCTGCCAGCGTGAGCCCTGCAGCGGTGTCTGACGTGCAATTCCGCTTGTCTTTACCCCCCCCTCACCCGCCGACCAAGGTCCCCGCGAGAACGACCTCACCCTCGGGCTGCGGACGACCACCGGCGACTTCGATACTAACGGCGAAGGTCACGGCATTCTCCACTTCGCGCTCGGGACGGAAGATGATGCGGGGATTGGCGACCGGATCAAAGACCCCTGCCGATACCGGGACCGGATTGTCTTTTTCAAATACCCAGAGCTGATAGGTCTTCTCCGCCCCCTGGTCTGGCAGCGCCGCCGTCTCGATGATGCCGCTCCCGCTCCCGGGATTCCAGGCGACCCTGGCCGAGATACCGGGCAGCGAGGCGGCCTGCGACTCGAGCAAGGCAATGCGGAGATACTCGACCCCTTTCTCCGCCGCGATCCGCACATTCTCCTCTTGCAGGGCGATGACACGGAAAAAGAGCACCCCGCAAGCCAGCGCGAGCGAAGCGGCGACGAGCCATGGCAAAGTCTGAGGCAGCGCGCGGCGACGGGACGGGACTGGGGTCACCGTCGGAACGGTCCGGTCCGCAACGGGGAGATCGTCAAGCACCGACAGCTCGACCGGCGGCGTCACCGCAAATTCATCAGACAACACGACCGGTTCGGAAATACGTTCATCGACAGTAGCCGCGATCGAACCTGTCGCCTGCGCGAGGATAACGTCCCGCAACGAAGCCGGAGGTTCCCGCAACTCGGGCGCAAGGGCGACCACGGCCATCGTGGCGTGATACTCGTCCAAAAGAGCCGCCAGCTCTCTGTCGACGCCTACGGCGGAGAGAAAGGCCTCCCGCTCCTGTTCCTCGAGGAGTCCCACAGCGAACATGGCCGCCTGTTCTTTCAGTTCATCTGTCATTCTTCACATTTATGCCGAAGACAACGCCGAAGCTTATCCATCGCAAGGCGAATTCGCGATTTGATAGTGGCCTGCGGAAGCGCAAACCGATCCGCGATCTGATCGGTGCTGAGACATTCAAAGTAGGCGAACTCGACCGCCTCGCGCTGAGGTTCGGGGAGACGCTCCATACACTCGCGGACGTGCCCTGAAAGGTCGCTGACCGCCACCGCCTCGTAGGGATCCGCGACTCGCTCGTCGGCGACCGCGACACACCCTTCATTGGCATCAAAATGGAGGGGTAAGCGGCGACCTGCTTTTCTCATACGATCGATACATTTGTTCCGGGTGATCCCGGCGAGCCAGGTGAGTGGAGAAGCACGATCCGGACGATAGGCCCCCGGATTTTTCCAAACGGCGAGGAAGACATCCTGAGTAACCTCTTCACTTTCACGATCATCGGAGAGAATGCGAGCGGCGAGGGTAAAGACAATGCGACCGTAGCGGTCATAGAGTGAAGCGAGCGCCCCGGGATCCTGCGAGCCTAGCCCGAGCATCAAAGCCACGTCATCAGCACCGGTCTCATGACCGGAAGACTGAGAGGGATGGAGTGGTTCACACGACATTACGTAAACGAAGGGCCATGATAAGCCAGTGGGACTCGTTAGGGCAAGCGCCCAAGTCCGTTTCGCACAATTCATTAATCCGGACTGTTTTCCACGGTAACAGCACTCTCATCCGGAGTAAGAAAGTGACGTAAGAGCAGGTGTTTCATTTCGTCACGAACGAGCAAGTATTGACGGTGTCCGGGGACGAATGAAGTAAGGAGCGGTGCCTCGATCGTGAACGCGCCCTGTGGAAGGCCCGTATAACCGAGGTGGAAGACGACATCACCGTCATTGGTGAGGACAGTCCGTGCGCTCGTGGGCGCACGTCCTGAGATTGTCATTATGACCTTAGCAAGGTCTTCCCTCTCTCCTTCAGCCCCCCGTACGGAGTGAGAGCGAAAGCGCATCGACCTCGTCACTGGAAAAGGTCAGGACGACATCATCTCCGAAGCGGCGACCATTAGGCCAGCCCCCGGGAATCTGGCCGCCATTGTCGAACGGGTCCTGAATCGTACTGGGAAGCGTGTCGCCACCAAAGATGCTCTGGCTGGAGAATCCGACAGTATCGGGGTTGAGCGGATCCAACGGCCCCCCGCGCCGGCAAGCCTTGCCGGAGGCGTCGAGAGATCAACCTTGATCACGTCCGGAATGAAGATTCCGACCAGGTCCGTGCGGCCCGTTTCGATGGCGGATCCGTTTCCGTTGAAGACGATCGTGTTGATGAGAGCGGCGAGTTCGGCCGTTTCGGCGTATTTGCGGAAGAGCGCTCCGTCCTCAGTCGGGCTGGTGCGGCTGTAGCGATCCTTATCTGCGATCGCCACGAGAGCCTCGTTGAAAAGCGGATTTCCCTGCCTCGCAACCTGGGCGAACTCGGGGACCGCCGACTGCACCGTGCGAATCGTTTTCGTGATGACCTTGACCACTTTCACCCCGCGAGTTCTACCACGTGGAAACCTCGGCGATACGTTGAAACGATTCCCCCCGCTGCGAAAGGTTCGAACATCACGATCCCGCGTGCTTTCGGTAACGATGTTGATTTTTTCCCGACTCGTCGTCGCATAGACACCGACGATCTGCTGATCGCCGCCCAGTTCACTGAGGGGAATGGAGAGGGCCATAAGGTGGATGTTAAATCCGCCCTGCGAATCCTTACCGGGGTCACGCAACTGCAGGAGATCGAAGATGGACTGGATGTCGCCGAAGAAGCCGTCGTCACGCTGACCGGCGAAGGCGATGTAGCCACCCTCCAGCGTGGCGATCGCCTGCGCCGTGTAGTCGTCGAGTTGGACCGAGGTCGCCACTCCGGGTTTGGCCGGATTTTCCCCATCGTCGCCCACATTGTAAAGTGGCGTCGCGATGCCCTGATTGTTCGGAGGCACCACGCCACTGCCGAGGATCTCGCTGGCGCCGGTGGCAACGTTTACTTTCGTCACGGTGTAATTCTGGAGGAGGTTCTGATTTGTATCACCGACCTCTTCCACGACACCGAGATAGGAGAGCAGGATCGTATCCGTCGTCTGGAACATCGTTGTGAAGCGGAACTCGTACCGGTAGGTGGTGCGGCCGGCCGCAACATCGGCCCCTGTCGCGACATGGATCGCGTAGACGACGGCGTCATCGAAATTGTAGCCATTCGGGCCCACTCCGGGCTCCTGGTGGGGGTAGACACCGAGCGCAGTGACGAGCGTCTTTTGCCCGCCCTCATTGGCGACGAACGCATAGACGTCCGTCGTGTTGGCGGCCGGGTCTTTCGTGATGAGTGGCACGTCCATGTGACTGGAGGCGCGGGCGGCCGGGTTCGTCATTGCCAGCAGGGCGCCGAGAGCGACGACCTTGCCGAGACGAGGGTGTATTCTAATTTTCTTCATGGTTTCTCTTATTTTTTTGGTTTGCTATCTCCCGCCGCAACATTGGTCGCGCGGGCTTCTTGAGAGGTCAGTGAAAGTTCCAGGGCCGCGAGGCGGCGTTGCTCGGCGGGGAGCAGGGTGTGCCTTAGATCCGTCGCCGCCGCGAGCCAGTCGCGGGATTCTACGATCTCGCCCAAAGAATTGGCGATCAATGCGGCATGGAGAAAGAGACGACCGTCCTCGGTCCCCTCGAAAACGGCGAGATCCATGTGCTCGCGCGCCTCAGTATTCCGACCGAGTTCGTGGAGGGCGAAGGCCAGCGCGTCATGAGTGAAGATATCCTGACGATGTGACAATTCCTCTCGGGCCATCCTCTCGGCGTCCTCGGGGGACTCGCCGCGCGTCGCGAGAAAGAGCGCCATGGTCCGCCCGTCTATGGACGGTCCCATTTTCTTCAGGTTTGACTCCACTACGATTGCCTCGGGCTCGCGACCGGCCTCCCGCAGAGCTTCGGCGAGGATCCAATGGTAGTCTGGCATGGGATTTGCCTTAGCCGCAGTTTTCAGAAGGTCCACCGCGCCGGCCGCGTCTCCCTGCGCTAGGAGCAGTCGTCCCGACAGCAGAAGAGCAGGCGGATACGAAGGTCGAACCGCAAGAGCAGCGGTGGCCGTTCTTTCCGCCATCTCGAGGTGGCCCGCCGTAAAGTGAAATGCCGCAAGCCGCGTCGTGACCCACGCGAGGGCTTCGGGATCCTGCCGACTCCCGGCATTTACCGCCATCCTGGTCGCTTCGATTGCTCCCTCGAGATCGCCGATGAGCCAGCGTATCCATCCGACCCGGGCATAGGATTGCAGATCCGGACGCAGATCCGCCCCTGTCTGGTAGGAGTCGATCGCTTCATCCAACTTGCCCTGCTCCATCAAAGCATCCCCCAGGAGAAGATGGTCGAAAGGGATGCCCCGTCGGCTCACGAGTTCACGCGCAAGAGCTTCGGCTTCCGCAAACCGATGCCATTGCGTGAACACGTGGCCGCGGAGGAGGAGGGCCTCGGGGGCTGCCTTTCCCGCTTCGGGGAGAGATTCGATCGCTGACGCACAGGCCTCGGCGAGGAGCAGGTAGCCTGCGTCGAAGCTCTCCCGCGACTTGGCGACATAGGCCCATCCGAGCCGCTCGATCGACGCTACAGGAACGAATCCGGTCTCGACCCTCGCCTGCGCTTCGCGGATGTCCCGGTCAGTGGCGGCATCGCCCCGGTGCGGCACGAGAATGAGCTCCCGCGGAGTGGGGAATGCGCTCTCGTCCCCCAGTAGACAGCAAGCCGTGGAGAGGACTGCGAGGAGAACAAAGAGAAGGAGAAAGACCGGAGAGGGATGCCAGTTTTCGTGATTGGATTGCTGTGTCATGGGGAATCTGGACAGGGATTCGCCCGGGTATCACAATACGATCAAAAAAGTTTCGATATATTTTCCCGCGCCCCCGGGAGAGGAGCGACCGCGGCATAGCCATGCTACCTGACCTCCGCCTCAACCAGCGGCGACTCATGGCCGGCCGCGTCGAGGAAACGGAGTCCATAGCTCGAGACCCCGCCTTCTTTATCAATGAACGGCAGAGCCCGCAACCCTTCGGGCGGAGCATCGCGGCTCGTGGCGAGCGATTTCCCGGCCGCGGGACCGATCACCTTCCAGAGCTGCCCGTCCCGATAGAGATGCAGGGCACGGACTCCGCCGGAGAGCTCGGGGACGAGGCACCAGCTCAGGCGGACCTGCCCCCCTGCCTCCCGGGTGGCGGAGAGAGCGGGCACCTGGAGCGGTCCTTTCACAGGGGCGAGGGTGCCATTTTCCGAAAACTCCCGCCACAGGGTCGCGACTTCAGCACTCGGCAGCCACGTCAGTGCGGGATCGTTGCGATTCGCGGCATTCATTTCGCGGGGCTCGAGAGTGGCCATGTCCCTCAGCGCACCGGGCGGCGACTCTCCTTTCCCGCGCGCTGTCAGCACCGCATCGAAAAACGGAATGACGAGCAGACGTGAATCATCGCAGCCATGCTCAGATCGCGGATCGATGACGCGGGCGACCGACCCGCCGAGGAGCCGCAACTCGCGATACATCGTGTTCATCGGCTCCCATGAGACAAGTGACCGGTGGATGAGCCTCAGGCGAGGCTTTGGTGCAGCCGTGCTGAAGGATGAGCACCCCCTGCAACGGCATCACGCCATCCGGGATCCAGCACGAGAACTCGACATGCTGAAAGCGCTCCCCTGCCTGCGGGAGGATCAGCAGGTCGTGGACCCGACCGTCTTCCGCCGCCGCGCCCCGCCCCGGCACAAGGAAAGACACGGCGATCAGGCAAAGAAAGGGGAATCGGCGAGTGACGAAGCGCATGAGACTATTTTCCCCCGAATCCGGCAAAGAACCGGGCATGCCCCTCGATCACGGCGGCCTTCGCCTCTTCGTTGACCGCGAGGTCCCAGGCATCACGCTCAAACGTACCGCCGAGGAGGATGCCGTCGCGCCGGGGGAACATGTAGAGATTCCCCGCGAGGGCGATGTAGTCGACTTCGGGTTGCGGGAGCAGGACAGTGAGTTGCCCCTTGATGGGGATGAGTTCCTCATCGCCGAAGAGATCCTTTGCGCCGAGTCCGGTGCAGTTCACGATGATAGACTCGTGCAGGCCCTCGAGCTCCGCGGGCTCGGTGAAGCTCCGCACCTCGAGGCGGCCGCCCATGGCCATGAAGTCGTGGAGGACCGCTTCGAGATACACCGGCGTCTCGATGAAGAGGGTCGTGAATCGCCGCACGTGGGGCGAGGGAAACGAATGCTCCCCCGGAGTCAGATCCGCCTGATCGGGATAAAGATCGAAAATGGGATCGTCGCGGAATCGGTCACTCGCCTCGTCGCTGCACACATAGTTCTCGATCCAGCGCACCCCGTAGCGATCGCCCACGAGATCCTGAAAGTAGCGATGGGAGAGACGCGAGGCTTTCTCCAACTGCACGTCGAAGGCGGGGGTGCGTTTGTCTTTGTCAGCGATCGTGAAAGGCTGCCACTGGGCCCCGGCGATGTTCGAGGTGGTCTGCGGCGGCAGATCCTTTGTGTAAATTGTAACCCGGCCGCCCCGCCGCTGCAGTAGTCGCGCGGTAGCGAGCCCGACGGCCCCGCATCCGAGCACGGCGTACTCGGAGACTGCGCCGTCGTAGGCTTCATCAACCGCGAGATGCGCAGTGCCCCACGAGAGCGTGACCCCGCATCCGCCGTGCCCGTAATGGTGCACGACCTTTTTGGATCCGACCTGCTCCGCCCTCACGACAAAACCCGAAGGGCGAAAGGGACGCAGCCCCACGACCGTGCGGATGACCCGCTCGGGAGCCACCTTTACCGGAGGAAAAACCCGGCTGGAAAAGGACGTCTCTACCCGCGGGGGAGAGCATCCCCCCAGCGCCAGCGCCCCGAGACCGGCGGTCTTGAAAAGCGAGCGTCGATTCATCGGTTCGTTCGTTTTCATGGGGCGTCAGGTCATCACGGCACGACCGGCGCGAGAGGCTGGCCTGCCGCATCGACGGGGTAGACCGCGCTCATATCCTCGAGCGATCCTACCATGCCCCGCATCATCCGGCTCAGCGTCGCCTTCTCGCTGCCGGCGAGATTGGTCTGTTCGAAGGGATCGTCTTTCAGATTAAAAAGCTCGTAGTGCCCGCCATCGAACTGGATGAAACCACCGTGTGCCGCCACTTCGGGAAGGGTGTGGTAGATCACTTTCCAATCCCCGTCGCGCCACACCGTAAAGTAATTGCTGCGATGCGGACCGTGCGGGTAGTGCATGAGAAACTGCGACGAATGCGAAGGATCGGGACGACCACCCAGGAGCGTGTCCAGCGGTCTGCCGTCGACGATGTGCTCCCCGGGAGCCGCGCCTTCGCCCTCAGCCGATAGCAGCCGCAGGAGCGTGGGAAAGAGATCCGTCACATTCGCAACCTGGCTCTGAATCGCCCCGGCGGCGATGGGGAGACGCTGCTGCGACAGATTTTCAGGATTCGGCTTCGCCCAGGCGGCGATGAAGGGGACCCGCATCCCACCCTCGTAGTGGGCACCCTTTTTCCCGCGGAGCGGTTCGGCACAGGCGACGACATGCTGGTCGCCGAGAGGAGCATCGCTCCCATTGTCACCGAGGAAGATGACAAGAGTATTCTCCGCTACACCGAGTTCTTCGAAAAGGTCTAACATATCACCCAACGACTTATCCATCCCCTCGACAAGCGTGGCAAAAGCCTGCGCGGCGGGCGACTTGCCGCTGTCCTTGTAATGATCGGCAAAACGCGGATCGGAGTTGAAGGGCGAATGCACCGCATAGTGGGCGAAGTTCAGAAAGAAAGGCTTTTTCTCCTTCACCGCCTCGCGCACCGCCGCCTGCGCCTCGAGGGTGAGCGCCTCGGTCAGGAAGATCTCCTGCCCGTGGTACTTCTCAAGCCCGTGGACGGCATAATCGGCGCCCTTGCTTTTCCCCTTCCCTTTTCCTTCCGAATTTTTGGGACGGTCGAAGTTCTGCATCCCGTAGTAGCTCCCCGGGGCCCCGATCGAGGCGCCGGCGATGTTGACTTCGAAACCCAGATTGGCCGGATCAGCGCCCGCGAAGGCCCGCGGACCGAAGTGCCCTTTGCCCACATGGATGGTGCGGTAGCCCTGATTGCGCAAAACGCCGGCGAGGGTGACATCACCCTTTTTCAGCCCCTCCCAGTTCCACGCGGGAGGCCCCTGCGGGCCTGCGTTGTTCTGATCGGGATTGATCCAGTTCGTCGCGCGGTGACGGGCCGCGTTCTGTCCGGTCATGATGCTGATGCGCGTCGGCGAGCACACGCTCATCGCGTAGAACTGATTGAAGCGTATCCCCTGCCCCGCGAGCCGCTCCATCGACGGAGTGCGGTAAAAGTCGTTGAGCGGATATCGCTTTGGCTTTCCTTCCGCATCGGTCAGGAAAGGCACCGAGGTATCCATCACTCCCATGTCATCGACGAGGAAGATGAGGATGTTCGGTGCCTCTGACGAGCGGAGCACGGATGGAAAAGTAAGCAGCCCGAAGAGGGCGACGGCAGTAAGCGAGGGAAAACGCATCTCTTTTTCAGTCGGGTGGGTTTCACAGCCTTACGCTTTGGCAAGGGCCTGCTCGAGATCGGCAATGATATCGTCGATGTTCTCGATCCCGATCGAGAGCCGAATCAGTCCGGGCGTGATGCCGCAGGCGACCTGGGCCTCGGGATTCAACTGGGAATGGGTCGTCGTCGCGGGGTGAATCGCGAGGGACTTGGCATCACCGACGTTGGCGAGGTGGGAGAAGAGCTCGAGATTCTCGATGAAGCTCTTTCCGGCCTCGGCTCCGCCCTCGATCTCAAAGACGACCATAGAGCCGCCTTTGCCGCGGAGGTAACGCTGGTTTTTTTCGAACTCCGAGTCGGTCTCGAGTCCGGGGAAACGCACCGAGGCGACCTTCTCATGGTTCTGGAGGTAGTGCGCCACGTCGAGGGAGTTCTGACAATGGCGCTCCATCCGCAGGGTCAGGGTCTCGATGCCCTGGAGGAGGAACCAGGCGTTGTCCGGCGCGATGCAGGCCCCGAGATTGCGGAGCGGCACCGTCCGCATCCGCAGGATGTAGGCGAGCGGAGCGAGGGGCGCGGGCAGATCGTGCCCCCAGCGCAGACCGTGGTAGGAATTATCCGGCACATCGAAGAGCGGATGTTTTCCCGCAGCCCAGTTGAACTTGCCCGAGTCGATCACGATGCCGCCGATCCCTGCCCCGTGGCCGCCCATCCATTTTGTGAGCGAATGCACGACGATGTCAGCTCCGTGATCGATCGGCCGCGTCAGATACGGGGTGGAAAAGGTCGAGTCGACGATGAAAGGCAGGCCGTGATCATGCGCGATTTTGGCGACCGCCTCGAGGTCGGTCACCTCGAGTGCGGGATTGGAAACCGTTTCGCAGAAGAGCGCCCGGGTTTTGTCATCGATCGCCGCGGCAAAGGCCTGTGGATCCTGCGAATCGACGAACTTCACCGTGATCCCAAGCGCCGGGAGGAGATCGTTGAACTGGGTATAAGTGCCCCCGTAGAGGTTGCGGGCCGAGACGATGTTGTCCCCCGCCCGGGCCAGGTTGATAATCGCATAAAAGACCGCCGAAGTGCCCGAGGCGAGGGCGAGGCCGCCCATCTCGGGTGCTCCCTCGAGCAGGGCGACGCGCTTCTCGAGCACGTCGGTGGTCGGGTTCATCAGACGCGTGTAGATGTTGCCCAGCTCTCTCAGCGCGAAGAGATTGGCAGCATGCTCGGTGGAGTTGAAGACGAAGGAACTGGTGCGGTAGACCGGGACGGCGCGCGAGTTCGTCGTGGCATCGGGGGTATGACCGCCGTGGAGGCAAAGGGTTTCGATTTTCATAATGGAGATGTTACCCCGCAGACTGCCAAATGCCGGGCACTCTGGCAAGTGAAACGATGCCGCGAGGGCCGCCGCAAAGAGGCTTCGGCCGCAACTGAGGGTCACTGCACGCCGAACCTGCGGCGGAAGCCGCAGCCACTTTTAGGGGCTTCAGGTCCGTTCATCGTCAGACCGGGGCAGTGCCAAACGGGCCTGGAGACCCGTTCTACTTTCCACGCGCCTGCGCCCTCTCATGCTCAAGCACTCACCCGGTCAGCCATTTTCGATTCGATTAGACTGGGAATCGGTTCCCTGATTCCGTCGCTTGACCGAAACTCGTTCCCTGACCCCGTCTCCCGTAATTCACGGGATTTCACGGTACCAGGCTAATAATAACGCCAGCGACTCCCTTGCCGGAGCATGAGATTCAGTTGTCCCTTTGCCCTCGCCGGAGCGCGACGATCCCTCGTCGCTGGTGGGACCATCCCCTTCTCTCGCCCGCATCCCTCACCTTCAGATTCCCCGCTTCGGCGCTGGTGAACTCGAGTTCCCGGACGTTTGCTAGTACGAGATCAAGCGATCTCGCGATGGCTGCGGAGATAGAAGTGATAAAAGCACAAGCCGTGGCTTATGACTCAAGCGTGCCTCATGATGGAGTGAACTAACGGAAATTGGGAAAGTGGGTGCTTTTTGATTATTTGCCTGTCCCTGTGAACTGCGTGGTCCCTGTGAACTGCGTGGTTCCCTCAACGAAGGTAGGGCGAACCGTCCCGGTGAGCCGATTGGGTTTACGGACCCCGGACGGCTCGAGCACCCAAGCCCGCGCCGGAGCACGACGCGG